>Ga0187783_10000014_pt1 | contig 195946 bp, 183 predicted proteins | sample 1015_SJ02_MP02_2_FD_132471 | JGI IMG/M metagenome (GOLD analysis project Ga0187783, IMG submission 132471) | Tropical peat soil microbial communities from peatlands in Department of Meta, Colombia - 1015_SJ02_MP02_20_MG | ecosystem: Environmental > Terrestrial > Soil > Wetlands > Peat... | reverse complement strand
CCCATGCGTCCCTCGACTTTCTCATAGCGCGCCGCCTTGCTTGGGCCGCCCATGCTTGGCCCGCCCATGGCTTCACCAGCCATCGGGCTGAAGGCAAGCAGGCGGCCCCCATGCCGAAGCTGGCCAAAAAGCGTATCGAGATTGGATTGGACCGCGCCTTCCACGATAATCACATCGAATGGGGCATCGGCCGGCGCGCCTTCCGGGAGCGGGCCGAGCACCGCCCGAACATTGGAAAGGCCAAAAGCATCGAGGTTGAACCGCATCTGGCCGTAGAACGAAATCGCCGATTCAACAGCTACGACGCGCCTCGCTAATCCCCCTAATAGGGCCGGCGAATAGCCGAAGGCTCCTCCAACGTCGAGGACGACATCCGTGGGTTTAATTTCCGCGGCCTGAAGCAAGCGCGCCAATACAAGCGGCGGCAAAAGCATCCGGGTTCCGCCACCGCTATCGGCCTGCAACGCTATATCCGAATAGGCAAAGGCCGCGAGGTTCGATGGCAGAAAAGCCTCCCGCGGGACCTCGAGCATTCGTTCCAGGAGACGCCGGTCGGTAACATCAAAAGTGCGAATCTGGCGATCGACCATCGTGCGGCGGTTGCGTTCCGATTGCAGCCGGTCTTCTTCGCTGGCGCTCTGAACTTTGCTGTGCTCCATATGCCCTCAGCGCCTCTCGTTCGCTTCCCTGTCCTCTCCGCGGGCGCTGTTATAAGTATCTTGCTAAAATCTGTCCATTGAAAGACGAGGACCTGGCGAAGGACGAACATTGCGCGGCGATCGAGGCGATGAGGCGCGCGAGTTTAGATTAGATCAGAGCGCCATGACTGAAACGCAATCCCCTGCTGAACATTTCGCACACGTCGGGCACGCTGAGCATGGACTCATTCAGGCGGCGCCAAATATCGGTCAGTATTGCGATCCTTGCCGTCGCGATCATCGTACGCCGCCAACGGTGGCCTTGGGACTCGGCTATTGCGCTTGGCGTCGGTGGAACTCTCGGCGCCCTCTTCGCATACCTTTAGATGAAGTGGCTGGGATTACCCCTCGCCCTTCAGCCGCTTATTGCATTCACTCCAGTACCCGCCGCCTTTTTGTATCCATTTTAGGCCGCCATTGGCATTGGTGGCTTTATTGGTCTTGTACTGCTCGGCGCAAGTCTTCATGCGGGCCTTCGCAGGCTTTTCTCCCGCGAAAGTCGGCGAGATGGCTGTCGGGAATATCGCACTGCTCGGCGCTGCTGCTGTGGTGGATGGTTGCGGAGCGGCAGCTGGCGGAGTTTTCTTTAGCGGGTTAACAGGCGCCGGGGCGGCGGGGGGAGGCGGCGCCTCTGCAACGGGCGGCGGCGGAGGCGCTGCTGGAGCTGGCGCCGCGACAACCGGGGCGGGTGGAGGAGCCGCCGCTGGCGCTTCTGCCGCGGCGGGCGGGTTGGCTTTCAGCTCGGCCGTGCATCTTGAATAAAATTGTGGCCAGGTTTCACCGCCAAGCGTACCTGCCGCTCTTGCGGCTTGGTATTTTTCGCTACAGGCCTTGCGTGAATCGAGCGGCGTGGCCTGCCCCGTTGCTGCGGGCGCAGCCGCTGCATTGGCGCGGGCCTCGGCCGCGCACTTGCTATAGAACTGAGGCCAGGTATCGCTCCCTAAGGTGCCTGCGGCCTTCGCCTCCTGATATTTTTGGCTGCACTCATGGCGCACGTCTTGGGCAGAAGCTTGCCCGACCACTAAAAAAGTCACAACTAGTGGTCCGCCAATAAGGCACGTAAGCGACTGCGAATGATGACCGGTCATCGGCGTTCCTCGTCATTGGAAATGCAGCATTAACGCTGGGAATTTCCCGCGAAAAGCTTCTCAAGTCAAACAAATAGATACATTGAACACGACGCCCGCTTCTAGGTGACCGTTGCTAAATCGCCTTCCTGCTTTTCGATTCCTTCGCCGAGCGCAAATCTTACGAAGCCGCTCACCACGATAGGGACTCCGGCGGTTTTTTCCGCCTCCCGGAGAGCCTGGCCAATTGTCTTACCTCCGTGCTCGGCATGAATCGAAACCTGTTCGAGCAGACATACTTCCTTGAAGTAAGTCTTGAGACCAGACTCTATTATCTTGCCAAGCACATGCGCGGGCTTGCCTTCATTTTTGCCGGCAAGGACTTCTCTTTCCCGCGCAATGAGGACCGGGTCGAGGCCAGCTGGATCGATAGCCAGCGGATTGGCTGCGGCGACGTGTAGCGCGAGTAACCGGCCTAGAGGGGCTAAAGCCTCTTCGCTGCCCTTTGATTCAAGCGCAACGAGGACACCAATTTTACCAAGACCCTCGGCAACCGCATTGTGCATGTATTGTCCGACGAGGCCCTCCCCAACCTCAAGAGTCGCGGCCCGCCGTAGTGTCATGTTCTCGCCAATCGTGGCGATGGCGTTGGCGATCGCATCCCCCAGAGTGCCGCCGCCAGGATAAGCAAATTGTTTTAACACCTCGACGTCACTCGTGCTGGACTCGAGTGCCAAAAGCGTGCAGTTTTTCGCCAGTGCCTGAAATTGGGAATTTCTCGCGACAAAATCCGTCTCGGAGTTGAGTTCGACTAGAACGCCCTTCTTGCTGCGCAGGCCGAGGGCAATCAGCCCCTCAGCCGCGGTCCGGCCAGATTTTTTTGCGGCTTTCGAAAGACCTTTCTTGCGAAGCCAGTCGATCGCCGCTTCGGGGTCGCCGCCAGTTTCGGCCAGGGCGTTTTTGCAATCCATCATTCCGGCGCCTGTCTTCTCGCGAAGATCCTTCACCATCGCCGCACTGACGTTCGCCATTATTAATTTCCCTCATTTTTGGGGCTAATCCATCCGGTCTTCTAGGCCAGGGACGCGAATGAGCGATGCGGTTAGCTCCAAACGCGGTTTATCCCGTCGCGAGCGCGCGCGCCGATTCGATCCAATGATCGCGTTCAATACGACCGCCAAGCTTCAACTCGCGATCGACCCTGGCCATATCGTCCGGTGTCATGGCGGCGATCTGCCAATAATGATAAACCCCGGCATCATTGAGTTTTTTTACAATTTGAGGACCGATTCCGGGCAGCTTGGCAAGATCATCCGGGGCGCCGCGTGGCGCCGTGAGAAGTTCAAAAACCTCTTCTGGCAAGTCTTGGCCGGCAGGCTTACTCTCAGCTTCCGAGAGCGCTTCCGGCTCAGGATGTTCCAATTCGCCAAGATCAACGCCCGCTGCCCCTTGCGTGCGTGAAATCCCATCGACCGCCGCCCGCGCCGCAAGGTCACAATAAAGGCTGATCGCCCGCCCCGCGTCGTCATTTCCTGGAACAGGGTAGGTGATGCCATCCGGATCACTGTTCGTGTCAAGTATCGCCACGACCGGGATTTTTAACCGTTGCGCTTCCTTGATGGCTAATTGCTCCTTATTCGTGTCGATGACAAAGAGCATGTCCGGAATGCCGCCGATATCCTTGATGCCACCAAGAGCCTTTTCAAGTTTCTCCCGCTCCCGCGAGATCATCAGGCGCTCTTTTTTCGTTAACCCGCTCGCACCCCCGCTCAACAATTCGTCGAGCTTGCGCAGGCGCTGGATCGAGCCGGAGATTGTCTTCCAATTCGTCAACATTCCGCCAAGCCAGCGGGAATTAATGTAATATTGCGCCGACCGTTTCGCGGCATCGGCGACCGCCTGCTGGGCTTGTCGCTTGGTGCCGACAAAAAGGACCCGCCCGCCCTTCGCGACCGTATCGGAAATCGCTTTTAGCGCACGATGCAGCAAAGGTACCGTTTGCGCGAGATCGATAATGTGGATGTTGTTGCGCTCGCCAAATATGAAGGGCGCCATTTTTGGGTTCCAACGGTGCGCCTGATGCCCGAAATGAGCACCCGACTCGAGGAGACCCCGCATAGTAAAGTCAGGCAAAGCCATGATCGTTTTCTCCGGTTCTTCCGCCGCGGACGTCTTTGGTATCCCTTTGGGGGGAACACCACCGGGAGCACCCTTGAAGCAGAGCGCGCGGTCCGCGTGTGTGATGGCGGCTCTTATAGGGCGCGGCCCGCTGCAACGCAAGAAAGCCCCGGGGCAAATTAAGGCTTCAGTATAAAACCGAAAGGCGAAGTTCACGAAACCGTGAATTTCGTAACGAAACAAATTATCCAAGCGTATTCTACGCCGTCGGCCCACCTTAAGCCGTAGATGCTCGCATGGCGGGCGCATCTGAGGAGAAAACCATGAAAAATTCTGTCGTATCCGGAACCACCCTCGCAGTCGCGGCAATCGCGCTCGCGGCCGCCGGCATATCCACCTCGCCAGCCTCCGCCAAAAAAGCAAAAACCATCATGTGTATGGGGATTAATTCATGCAAGGGCACGAGCGCCTGTAAAACGGCGGAGAACGCCTGCAAGGGCCAGAATTCCTGCAAGGGTCACGGTTGGTTGCCGGCAAAATCCAAGAAAGCTTGTGAATCTAAAGGCGGCACCGTCATCTGAGCCGCTTTTGGTGCAGGCGAGCCGATGCGTTCGCCTGCACGTTTGTTTAAGGAGCCAAGATGGATAAACCTCAGCCTCTCGGCTTCGGCCTCGGACTGCGACCCGTCTACTATCACGACATTCTTTCGACAAAGCCACCGGTCGATTGGTTTGAGGTCATTTCGGAAAATTTTATGGTCCCAGGCGGCCGGCCGCTTGCGATGCTTGAAAAAATCCGCAGCACTTACCCCATCGTCATGCATGGCGTGTCGCTATCGATCGCGTCAACCGCGCCACTTAATTATGACTATTTGAAATCGCTCAAAGCATTGGCCACGCGTTTTGAGCCGCGGTGGGTCTCGGATCATTTGTGCTGGACTGGTGTCCACGGCCTCAATCTGCACGATCTCCTGCCAATCCCTTTTACCTCTGAGGCTTTGCGCCTTGTCGTTGAGCGCGTCGCTCGCGTTCAAGATTTTCTTGGACGGCGGCTGGTCCTTGAAAATGTCTCAAGCTACGTGACCTTTGCGGAATCGGAAATGGATGAATGGACTTTCGTCGGGGAGGTCGCCGAGCGGGCAGACTGCTGGCTGCTGCTTGATATCAACAACGTCTTCGTTTCGAGTTTCAATCACGGGTTTGACGAGTTCACTTATCTCAATTCAATCCCGGCCAATCGAGTCGTGCAGTTTCACCTCGCCGGACATAGTGAGGCGGGTACTCATAAAATCGATACTCACGACGAGCCTATTTGCGAGGACGTGTGGTCACTCTATACGCGCGCCTGCCTAAAATTTGGTAATATTTCGACGATGATTGAGCGCGATGATAAATTTCCCCCCTTTGCCGATCTCCTCGCCGAGCTTGAGCGCGCGCGCATAACCGCCAAAGTAGCGCTGAGGCAAACCGATGGGGCCGCGGCATGACACTCGCTGCCATTCAAGCCGCCTTCCAGGCCGGAATATTGAACGGTGAACGAGCGGTTTTGGATTTGCTCCGAGATTCGCAAAAAACCGACCGCGCGACGCTTTTCGCTGTCTATGCCGATGGCTATCGAGCCCGCCTTGCGGAGTACATCTGTAACGATTTTCCGGTTCTCCGCGAGCATCTCGGCGAAGATGCTTTTGGCTGCCTCGTGGAAGAGTATGTTGTGGCAACGCAATCGCATCATCCGAACGCACGCTGGTATGGGAGGCGATTACCTGATTTCATGAGTGAGTCGGCGGCGTGGCGGGAAAACCGCGAGGCCATCGACTTGGCGCGCTTCGAACGCGCGCTTTCGGACGCGTTCGATGCCCCTGACGCAGCGGTGGCATCGATCAGCTCGCTCCAAGCGATACCGCAGGAGGCATGGCCGCGTCTTACTTTCGATCTCCACCCTAGCGTCAGCGTCTTGGACCTCGCCGAAGGGACGCTGCGGCTTTATGAAGCCTTGTCCAATGATGACGAACCGCTGGCCCCATCGCAGGGCCAGGAAACAGTCGTTATCTGGCGCAAAGATAACGAAATTTTCTTTCGTTCTTGCCTAGAGGACGAACGCTTGGCTTTGTTCGAAATTAGAGAAAGGACGGAGTTTGGTGATATTTGCTCGCTTCTCGAATTTCGCGAAAAGCGCGCCGATTTGACCGGGCAGCTTGCGGAATACGTTTCGCAATGGTTCACTGATGGGCTGCTCGCGCGAGTCTCGATTGGCGGCGCGACCTCTCGCCCGCCAACTTGCCGGAGTTAGAACGAAGACCGTTGAGTCGATCCCACTACGACCTCGCAGGTTGCACCAAGCAGCGGAGTGAGGGGATGAAGCCGCAAGCCAAGATCTCTATACTCATCATCGTTCTGAACATTCACTTTTTTGTTATCCCGCGCCATGTTGAATAGCACGTCTCGCTCCGGCTTGTAGAGCCCTAATCGGTATAACGGTCGCAACTTGTTGAAGTAGGGCGGTATCGTCTGTTGCTAACTCTCGATCAAATACAGCAAATTTTTCCGATTGTTCTCCTTCCGCATCGGAAAATGCAACGAATTTCGTACTGATAGATGTGTGATGCGCAGAAACTCCATTGATTAATAAACTAAAGGCATCACCATCGCGAACTGCAAAATCAAAGTGCCTATCACCGCCGCTTCTACCCTTTATCGTAAAGTCTCGCGCAATACGCTCTGATGCAATAGTTGACGAAAGTACCTTATCAATTTTCTCGACTAGAGCCTCTTCGATAGCCGCCGCCGCTCGCGCTACTGCCGCGCTCGCAGCTAAAGATGACGCATTAGCAACGCTTAAAATCGCAGAAGGTAGCCATTCTAGCGTTACATCCGAGGCAACCAGAGAATCGTCCCTGTGCTGCAAACGAAACCGTTTAGCCTCCGCCGCGATGATGCGAGACGCTAAGACATGATCGCGCCCATGGGTCCATGCGGAGCGATAGGCTCCTCCGCCATCATGAACCCGATATTCATCCCCTATCTTGACAACATATATATAAACTGTCTCGAAAGACGGATAAAGACAATGCGTGGCAATACGAGAACCAGCTAGCGTATCCTCGCATTTTCCGAACGGCTCTAAAACAGACAGTACGGCGTCGCAAGACATCCACTTACACCAATTCTCTCGGCGGACAGAACTGTCTTTGATCTGGGCTTAATGTCAGGTTAACCTTTTCCGCGAACCAAGGAAATGCTTGATCGAATCGGTGGATTCTTGTCGGCAGCGGTTCACGACATGGCAGTTCCCAACTCTGATTAAGCAAAATATGTTCCCTGTTGTGTCCCCAAGAGTGGAAATGTGGCCCGCAAACATTAGGCGGAAGCTCAAAGCATCGTGCAAATAATGGATTCGAATGACAAATTGTATCCGCCACAAAATCGATCCTAGAAATAGAATTTCCACGAAATACAAGTGATATTGTAAACGGCTTATCTGAAGCTGGAGTGAATACAATTCTTAATTGTCCAGATTCGACAATGCCTATACTATTAGCTATAGGCCAAATGGCCTCCCAAAGAGACCCTTTCTTCCCTACGCGCTTCGGCCCGAATTCTGGCGGCGCGCCAAAAAGTGATTTTGCATCGGCCAGAAATTCATCCGCCAACGTTACTTCTATTTTTCGATTGGACACAGCCATTTATTAAGGGTAGCGCTGCTGTCATTTCACGGCAAACCCTAGCGTTCCAGCCTGCTAACTCAAGTGCACAATCGCCAAACATTTGGGTACAGGCCGCTTGAAGGATGGAAGAATGAAGCCGTTGGACGTTGACGAGACAGCTCTCGCCCGGCGCGTAGAGATCGTTGCCGCTTTGCGCAGCATCGTTCCCGGCGAGGGCGTCATCGATGAGGAAGCCGGACGGCGGCCCTATGAGAGCGATGCTCTAACCGCTTACCGCACCCTGCCACTCGCCGTGGTGCTGCCGGAGACGTCCGCGGAGGTGCGGAGAATCCTCAGCTATTGCTACAACCGTGGCGTCAAAGTCGTCGCGCGCGGAGGCGGCACCTCGCTATCAGGGGGCGCCTTGCCACTCGAAGATGGCGTCCTCATCTCAATGATGAAGTTCAACCGTATCAAGGAGATCGACTACCCCAACCGCTGCGCCATCGTCGAACCAGGTGTCACCAACCTCGCCATTACCCGCGCCGTCGAGCATCGAGGCTTTTATTATGCCCCGGATCCTTCTTCCCAAATCGCTTGTTCGATTGGTGGCAATGTCGCGGAAAACTCGGGCGGCGTGCATTGTTTAAAGTATGGTTTAACCACAAACAATGTGCTGGGCTGCGAGATGGTATTGATGACAGGGGAGGTGATCCGCCTGGCTGGCCGCCATCTTGATCAACCGGGCTATGATTTTCTCGCCCTTATCAATGGCTCGGAGGGGATGCTCGGCATTGTAACCGAGGTGACCGTGAGAATTTTGTGCGCGCCCGAGACGGCACGCACGCTTCTCGTCGCGTTCGATTCGAGCGAAGCGGCGGGAGCTTGCGTCGCCAGCATCATTGCCGCGGGCATTATACCGGGCGGCATGGAGATGATGGATAAGCCCGCGATCCATGCGGCGGAGGATTTCGTCCATGCGGGCTACCCTTGCGACGCGGAGGCGCTCTTGATCATTGAGCTTGACGGGCCGGCCATCGAGGTCGACCATCTTGTTCGTCTTGTTGAAAAAATAGCGAAAAGGCACAATGCGGGTTCTTGCCGCGCTTCACAATCCGATGAAGAGCGTCTGACCTTTTGGGCTGGCCGCAAGGCCGCCTTCCCCGCTGTTGGGCGGCTATCTCCGGATTATCTCTGCATGGATGGAACCATCCCGCGCAAGGAAATGCCCGCTGTTCTTGCCGGCATGCAAGAGCTTTCAAGGAAGCATGGGCTGCGCGTTGCCAACGTTTTTCACGCCGGAGATGGCAATCTGCATCCGCTCATCCTTTATGACGCGAACAAGCCTGGCGAGCTTGACCGGGCGGAGGAATTCGGGGCGGATATTTTGCGCCTTTGTGTCCGGCACGGCGGTGTCCTTACCGGCGAGCATGGCGTCGGTATCGAAAAGCGCGATCTCATGCCGGAGATGTTTTCGCAGACTGACCTTGCCCAGCAGATCAGAGTGAAATGCGTCTTCGATGCCAAGCATCTGCTTAATCCTGGAAAAGTTTTCCCGACATTGCATCGCTGCGCTGAGCTCGGGCGGATGCATGTCCATGGTGGAAAACTCGCTTTTCCGGAAATTCCAAGATTCTAGTCGGCCGAATAGCCCCCCATCAACCGACTGATGAAATTGTCGATGCGTTGCGTAATGCTTTTCGGCACGGCCGGGATCAACCGCACGCCAGGAACGGCTTTTTCACCTTCAAAAGCGATGACATAGAGAGGCGTCGTCAATTCTCGGCCGGTTGCCTTATCCCGCGGATATTCCAGCTCCGTCGCGGCTAGCAGGAAACGCTCAGTTTCCCCGTGGCAGCAAACTTTGAGGTCGAAGAATCTAATATTCCGCCGGTGGGGCTTTAGCGTCCAATCGGCGGGAACAGCACACCGGTCGCAAAAGCACATGAGTTTGCGCATGCGCTTCATCCTTGGGCTTGTTTTTGATATTTCTATTGTGAACGCCGGCCCGAGATTGTTGTTCCTTGCGGTTTCAAGCGGGCGAGCGCCGCCCGGGTCTCAAATGCCGGCAGCCTGGTCGAGCTTCAGCTTCTCGCGCTGATCAAAGATAGATATTTGCGGAACGCTGCCAGCATTATACTGAAGCAAAGCTCGTGTATTAAGGCACCTGTTTATCCGAGGGCAAAATGAAATTCCCAACTTTCATAGGGCTTCTGTTTCTGGCGCCACCAAGCCTCTGCTGCGCCGCGGAAGGCTCCGTGCCAACAGGTGTTCCGCCCTTGGACCATGTTTTTGTGATTATGATGGAGAATCATAATATCGACCAAATCCTCGGCAATGCCAACGCGCCATTCATCAATGGACTCGCGCGATCCGCCAATTTGGCCAGTAATTACTATGCCATCGCGCATCCGAGCCTAACCAATTATCTAGAGACAGTGGGCGGCTCGAATTTTGGCGTGCTAAGCGATAATCCCCCAGACTGGCACAATGCGACGTGCCTTCCAAACCTCGCCACCAAGCTGTCTGCAACCACAAACCCGGCAAGCCCGCCGATTTGCCCGATTAGTGGCGTGGGAAGCGATGCCGCCACGCCGGCGATCGACTTTAGCGGCAATGTTACGAGGGCACCTGGTCCGCCAGGGGAAATTAACATCGACGGGATTTTGTCTGTGCCAGCAGCCAGCGACATACTTGGAATAACGATCGCCGACCAGTTGGAGAAGCACGGCCGCAGCTGGAAAAGCTATGAAGAGGACTTGCCTCAGTCCGGCGCTGATTTCGTCTCTTACAGCGATGGTGTTTTTACAAACAAGACCGACTTCAGCCACATTGCGGCCCCCTCCCCTGCACTGAGCCAAAGCGACGTGGTTCAGCTTTATGCCGTCAAACACAATCCTTTCGCTTACTTTAAAAGCACGCAGGAAGCAGGGCTCGAAAACATGGCTGGCTTTGACGGGCAAAAAGGCTTATTCGCCGACCTCGCGGGGGGAACTGTGCCGGCATTTTCCTTTATTGCCCCCAATCAATGCAACGATCAGCATGGCCGGGGTAACGCCGGCGCTGTTTGTAAATATGATTCAGCTTCGGATGGAACTCCAGAGGGTTTGAATCCGGCCCTGCTCATTCGCGCCGATGAGGCGGTCAGCCGGCTCGTATCCGCGATCCATAGTTCTCCGATATGGAAAACTGCCTCGGCTGGCGGGACACCGAGCAGAAGTGCGATTATTCTCCTATGGGACGAGAACGATTACGGTGCTGCTCCCGAGAAAAACCGGGTTCTTCTTATTGTTGATACCAACTATGGTGTCCATAGTTTGCAAAGCTCGGTTTTTTATACGCATTTTTCCTTTCTCAAATCGCTGGAGGCAGGATTTGGTCTCCCCTGCCTCAATCACGCTTGTGATAGTGGCGTCGAAGTCATGTCCGATTTATTTGCCGAAAAATGAGTCAAGAGATTGCTTTGCCCAGCCGGCCGGCCAGATCTTGAACAAATTGCCAAGCGACCCGGCCGGACCGCGACCCCCGTGCCGCCGACCATTCCAGCGCTTGCCGGTCAATCATCGCCCGGTCGCAACTCAAGCCAAAATGCTCCGCATAGCCTGACACAATCGACAGGTAGTCTTCCTGAGAGCAGGCGTGAAATCCAAGCCAGAGCCCAAAGCGGTCGGAGAGAGAAATTTTCTCTTGTAACGCATCGTCCGGGTTAACCGCTGTACCGCGTTCATTTTCGATCATGTCTCGGGAGAGGATATGGCGGCGGTTCGACGTCGCGTAAAACAGCACATTCGCGGGACGGCCTTCAAGGCCGCCCTCAAGCATGGCTTTGAGTGATTTGTAACTTGTGTCGGCGCCGTCGAAGGATAGATCGTCGCAAAAGACGAGAAATCGCCACGGCTTTTCCCGCAACACCGCCATTAGGGAGGGCAGATCCTCGATATCCTCGCGGTGGATCTCCACGAGCTTAAGCGGTTGAATATCCGGCGAAGCGTGAAGCTGCCTGTTGATTTCCGCGTGTACCGCTTTAACGAGCGCGGATTTTCCCATGCCGCGGGCGCCCCATAGAAGGGCGTTGTTGGCGGAAAAGCCTCGCGCAAAGCGCTCGGTATTCCCCATCAGCGCTTCCTTTGCCTGATCTATTCCACGCAAAAGGGATATATCCACGCGGTTGACTCGCGTGACTGGAGCAACGGAGGCTGCCTTTGCGGTGAAGACGAAGGCGTCCGCGGCCGTGAAATCGCGCGGGTTTTCTGGGGGACCGACAAGTTTTTCAAGCGCAGCCGCGATCCGCTCTAGCGCCTTCGCCGCCGTCAAATTGATTTTTAGAGGCTCAGTCTCAAATTCCATTTTCATGAGTTGTATGTCCTGGAACTGGCCAGTTGGCCTGTCGCAAAGTAAGCGATGATCCAGCAGCCTTGCTTGGTTCCACGACCATTGCTTTCGTGCCCGCTCCGGCTATATTCGCGCGCCTACGGAGGTCATGTCACGAAAAGCCCTATAGCCCTATAAAAGAGCGCTTAGCGAGGAGGAGGGATTTTGTTCACGTCCGCATACGCCCAGGCCACGCCTATACCAGGACCGCCATCTGGGGGAGATATATTTATCCAATTGATCCCCTTCGCGCTGATTTTTGTCATCGCCTATTTCCTTGTCATTCGCCCACAAAGGAAAAAAGCAAAACAACATGAGGATATGATCAAGAATACCCGCAAAGGCGATAGCATCGTCACAACCGGCGGCTTGATTGGCAAGGTCATCCGGGTCGTTGATGAGAACGAACTCGAACTCGAAATAGCTCCGAACGTCAAGGTGCGCGTCGCCCGGGCGATGGTTTCAAGCGTGCGGTCGAAGGGCGAGCCGGTCAAGCAGCAAGCATGATCCATTTAACAGAGCTCGCAAGTTTCCACGGTAAGGACGGCCTCGCGCAAGCCTAGCTAAACGGGCCATTGTAAAGATTTACGTAACATGCTGCGCTTTCAGACATGGAAGATCATTCTAGTTTTGGCGACGACGGTCTTCGCCATTCTTCTCATCGTGCCAAGCTTGCTCGGTCCGACGCAGCGCGAGGCTCTGCTCGCGCACGTTCCGAAATGGCTTCCCGCCCGGGCGATCGTGTTGGGCCTCGATTTGCAGGGCGGCTCGCACGTCCTGTTGGAAGTTGATGGCAATTCTGTCGTCAAGACGCTCGTTGATAATTTGCGAGACAGCGTCCGCCGGATCCTTCGCGAGGAAAAGGTTGCGATTACGGGGGGTATCGGGGTCTTGCCGCGGGGAGTGCAGCTTCGGATCCCCGATCCGGCCGAGCGGGAGCGGATTATCCCGAAACTCAAGCAGCTGGCCTCGTCCTTCGGGAGCGGTATTTCCGATACAACGCGAGGGCCCGCGTTCGATGTGACGGAAACGGGCGAAGGCCTCATTCAGCTCACCGTAACCGAGGCGGGTGTCGATAGTAAGGTGAGGCGGGCGGTCGAGCAATCAATCGAGGTCCTGCGCCGTCGCGTCGATGCGCTGGGCACAACTGAACCGAACATCCAGCGCCAGGGAAACGACCGGATTCTCGTGGAAGTGCCAGGCCTACAGGATACCAGCAAACTCAAGGAAATATTGGGAACAACGGCGAAGTTGGAATTCCGCCTTGTCGCCGAGCCGGGCGCCGACCAGGCCGATGTCGAACTCCTCGATCAGGTGGATCAGCCAGGCAAACTGCCTGTCGAGAAGCGCGTCATGGTGCAGGGGGAAGATCTAACGGACGCACAGCCGGGCTTTGACAGCCGCACGCAGGAGCCTATTGTCAATTTCCGATTCAACATCCGGGGAGGACAGAAATTCGGGGAAGTCACCTCCGAAAATGTCGGCAAATTATTCGCGATTATACTTGACGGAAAAGTGATTTCCGCCCCGCGCATCTTGAGCCCAATCACTGGCGGCAGCGGCCAAATATCCGGTCATTTCACCGTCGAGTCGGCCAACAACCTCGCGATACTTTTACGCGCGGGCGCCTTGCCCGCGAAGCTTACGATTGTCGAGGAGAGAACGGTCGGGCCTGGACTCGGCCAGGATTCAATAGATGCCGGGAAGCGCGCCGCTTATGTGGGTGCCGTTTTAGTCGCCTTTTACATGCTGATTACGTATGGGATATTTGGCGTATTCGCCAATATCGCGCTCGCGGTGCATATCTCGTTTATTTTTGCCGGCCTCGTTCTACTGGGCGCGACGCTGACTCTTCCGGGAATTGCAGGCATTGTCCTGACGATCGGCATGGCGGTTGACGCAAATGTGCTCATCTATGAACGCATCCGCGAAGAGGCGCATCTCGGGCGGTCGATCATCTCCGCGCTTGATGCCGGATTCAAGCGCGCTTTCGCAACGATCGTTGATTCCAATGTGACGATGTTTGTCGCCGCCGCGATCTTGTATTTTTTCGGTTCCGGCCCCGTACGGGGTTTTGCTGTTTCGATGGCGTTGGGAATCCTAACCTCAATCATTACCGCCGTAACAATGACTCGAATGATGATAGCCCTTTGGTACCGGTATCAACGACCAACTAAGCTGCCAATCTAGATAAGACAAGGGCCGCCACTTTCAAAGCCGCGGCCAAGGATGAAATTTTGCCATGAAACTGCTGCGCCTTGCGCCCGAAAATACAAAATTCCCCTTCATGCGGTTTCGCCGTGCGAGTTATCCGTTTTCGGCTCTCTTATCGATCGTCTCGGTCGCGCTCTTCCTCCATCTCGGAATGAATTTTGGAATTGATTTTTCGGGCGGAACGCTGATTGAGTTGCGGGCCAAAGCCGGCGCTGCCGATATTGCCAAATTGCGCTCAATCGCTGAAGGTCTGAAAATAGGCGACGTCGAAGTCCAGGGCTTCGGCGGGCCGGCGGATGTGACAATAAGATTTGGCCTGCAGCCTGGCGGCGACGTGGCTCAGCAGGCGGCGGTGAATCGGATGAAAGATGCGGTGGGAGACGGATATGAAGCCCGCCGCACCGAAGTCGTTGGTCCGCGTGTATCTGGCGAGCTTGTTCAATCCGGTACCCTCGGCGTGGTCATCTCGATCATTGCAGTACTATGTTACCTTTGGTTCCGGTTCGAGTGGCAATTCGCGGTTGGCGCCATCATCGCGACCATGCACGACCTCCTGCTCACGGTCGGCTTTTTTGCTCTGACAAGGCTTGAATTCAACACAACCTCGATCGCCGCTATTTTGACAATTGTCGGCTATTCCTTGAACGAAACGGTGGTCGTGCTCGATCGCATCCGCGAAATGATGCGTAAATATCGCAAAATGCCAACTGATCAACTGATTGATGTCTCGGTCAATGCCGTCATTCCGCGAACCATCATGACCGCGACGACGGTTTTCCTAGCGCTGATCTCGCTTGTCGTGTTTGGCGGGGAAGTCATCCGCTCCTTCTCCCTCGCCATGATCTGGGGGATTTTCGTCGCGACTTATTCCTCGGTCTTTATTTGCTCGCCGATGCTTATCTATCTCGGGCTGAGGAGCGACTCGGTTGGCACGGCGCCCGCGGCAGCGGTAAAGCCCGCGAGAAAGCCGGCGTAACATCCGCATTGCGGAGCACTTAAGGCGGTTTTCGAAGAAAGAGAATAGCCTGGCCCACGAGGACTACGCTTATTGCGAAGAGCTGGTACGCCGCGAAGATCGTGACCGCTGGCTTGCCAGCCTCTTTATCCCGCAGCCTTCTCGGCAGTACATTCATGCCCTCTTTGCTTTTAGTTTTGAAATTGCGCGGGTTCCCGAAATCGTCTCCGAGCCTTTGCTCGGAGAAATTAGATTCCAATGGTGGCGCGATCTTTTGAACGCCAATGGCGAGGCAAGCGCTAGCGGCAACCCGGTAGCGTCGGCGCTTATGGACACGATAACGCGCGCCAGCCTGCCGGTATCGCCGCTCCTAGAATTGCTCGACGCGCGGCTGCGCGATATTTACAACGAGCCCATCCGATCCGTCGCGGAGTTGGAATTTTATACGCGCGCGGCCGCGGGTGGCTTGTTTGAGCTCGCCGCGCAAGCTTGCGAAGGCAAGCGAGCTTCTCCGAACGCCGAAGCCGCAAGCCACGCTGGAATTGTTTATGGGATGACCGGCCTGCTGCGAGCTTTGCCATGGCATTGCGCGCGCCGCAAACTTTATATCCCCGAGGTTGTTTTAAAGGATGCTGGAGCTGACCCCCAAGATTTCTTCGAGGGGCGGGCCTCCCCCGCGGTGTTCACGGCGCTGACCGAGATGCGTGCTCTCACCCGCAAACACCTTCAGGCATTCGGCACGAAGCTCCTCGCGGTCAAAGACGGAGGCCGAGCGGCCTTTTTAGCCGTCGGGCTTTGCGAGCCCTATCTTCGAAAGATGGAAGAGCCAACGTACAACCCCTTTTATACGCCGATCGAGCTGCCGCAGTGGAAAAGGCAATGGATTTTATGGCGCACTGCGAGGCGGTGGGGATAGCTGTCGCAAAGGCGCCCGGCAAGGTCACATCCCTACCGGCTGCCCAGCAACCACGACAAGCAGCTTTCCGTCGCCGAAGAGACGGTGCGCGGCGCGCTTTGCACCCTCCATCGTCACCGCCGCGATCAGCTTATTGCGCTCATCCAGATAGCTCGCATCAAAACCGTCGGTTTGTAAGTGAAGAAGCTGGCCAGCGATCTTAGTCGAAGTGTCAAAGCGAAGAGCATATGAGCCAATGAGGTATTTTTTTGCCTTCTCGAGCTCCTCTTCGGTGGGGCCTATATTTGCTAGATTTGAGATCTCGCTCTCGATGACGGCCATTGACTCAGCGGCTCGCTCGTTTTTTGTGGACGTCCCACCGAAAAACAAAGCCGCATGATCGTGCGTTTGGAGCTGCGAATAAACCGAATAGGCAAGCCCGCGCTTTTCCCGAACTTCCCGAAAAAGGCGGGCGGAAAAAATGCCGCCGCCGAGGATATGATTGACGACCGTCGCTGGGATAAAATCTTTATTCTGGCGGGGTATTCCCTCCCGGCCAAAACGGATCGTTGATTGCGGCACGTCGATTGTGGCGAAGTGCCGGGTGCCAGTGCCAGCCAATCCGGCAGCCGCGATGGGGCAAAGATCACCCGTCGATGGTAGTGCACCAAATACTTCGTCGAGCTTTACCGCGAGAGAAGCAGCGTTGATAGCGCCGACAACGGCAATTTTAAGGGTATTTCGAGCAAAAGTTGCCGCGCGAAGGTCAGACAAATTTCCGCGCGTCAATGCCGGTAAGGTGGCAAGGTCACCACGCACCGGCAGTCCATAAGGATGGCCCGGAAAAGCCGACGCGCGGAACAGGCGATTAGCAACAAAATCTGGATCGTTTGCTTCATGTTTAAGCCCGGCGGCAATTTGGTTTCTTACGCGCTCGAAAGGCTCAGCATCAAGCCGCGCTTCCATCACCGCCAAGCGCACAAGCTCAAAGGCTCGATTTATATTGCGCGCCAGGGTTTGCATGCGGCCGCTCAGGAAATCGCGGCCAGCCGAGAATGAGATTTCGATCGCGTCTTCATCCAGAGCGCGGTGGAATGCTTCTGCGTCATAGGGTCCGGCCCCTTCATCGAGTAGGCCAGCGAGAAGCGTGGTAGCGCCAGGCTTGCCAACGGGATCCTGCGCCGCGCCGCCTTGAAAAGCAAACTCCATCGCTATTAAAGGAACCGCGTAATCTTCAACGAGCCAAGCCTTGATGCCGCCGCTCGATTCAATTTTTTGCACGCTAGAGGCGCGCGAGGCATCGGCGATGGTAGCGATCGTCATGTGAATTCCATTGGAATTGACGGCAGCGATAATCAAACGGCTGGGGAAGGTACCATGGAGCCAACGGAGTCGGAGCTTGGAATTCCGCTTGGCAGGAGGTAACCCGTGGCACTTCGCCTCCTATCAAGCCAGCGGAGAGATTCTTGAATATCCGCAGGGGTTACTGCCTCGATCCGATCTGCCCACTCGCTCACATCTTGAAGAGACAGGCCAGTGGCGAGGGAGCTGCCGTACCATCGCGCGAGCGTCGCCTGATTATCCTGCGCGTAAACCGCGTCGGCGACCAATCTGTTTTTTGCGCGGCGGATATCCGCTTCTGGTATGCATCGCGTGGCGCGAGTGATGACGGCGCTGATGGAGGCATCAAGGCGCTCCAAGGATACATCTGGGGCCGGTACCGCGAATATATAAAACCGTGTATCATCGACGGATGTTCCTTGGTAATGAGCACCTATCGAGAGGGCAATTCTTTGTTCAATGACCAAGGCGTTAAACAAAAGACTCGTGTGGCCGCCGCCGATCACATGCGCCAAAACCTCGAGGGCCTCGGCTTCTCCCGGTGCCGCCGACCGATAAGAAGGGACCAAGAAAATGCATTGAAGGGTCGGCTGCTCAACTTTAGGATCATCTAGGGCCACCAGGCGGTGCGCGCGTGGAGGCGGTTCATGCGGCCGTACCCGAACCGGCGGCTTGCCGCGAGCGGCAATCGGTCCGTAATGTTTTTGCGCAAGTCGAATGGTCGGAATAGCTTCAACATCGCCAGCGACGACGAGTATGGCGTTCTCCGGCGTGTAAAAGCGATCATAAAAATCTAGAGCATCTTCTCTACCGAGATTTTCAATTTCATGCTCCCATCCGATAATTGGCCGGCCATAGGGGTGTTGAGTGAACAACGCAGCTTGCAAAGCCTCGGAAAGCTGCTCCCCGGGATCGGAGTCTGTTCGCATACGCCGTTCTTCGAGGACGACGTCCCGCTCCGGCAACACATCAGCATCGCTGAGAACCAAGTTCTTCATGCGGTCCGCCTCGTACTCCATACACACGCCCAGATGTTCCTTGGGAACACGTTGAAAGTACGCAGTATAGTCGTTGGAGGTGAAAGCATTCTCCTGACCGCCAAGATCGGCGATAAGCTCCGAGAATTTTCCTTGGGGATGGCTTTTCGTGCCCTTGAACATCAAATGTTCGAGGAAATGGGCGATGCCCGATTTCCCTAGCGGATCGTCGGCCGAGCCATTTCGATACCAGATCATATGAGTGACGACAGGCGCCCGATGGTCTTCAATGATAAGGATCTCGAGTCCGTTATCGAGCCGTGCCTCGGTGATCGCTGGACCTGGCGATTTGCCCTTTGGGTGTTCTGAAAGTTTGAGATAGGCGCTTTCTTGAGAAGCAATGGTTTCATTCGGCATATTAGAAATCGCTTTCTTTAGCACCCGCCGGTTCGCTCTGGTGTTCCGCCAAGCAGCTATTATGCGGAGTTCATTTTTCCGCAAGTCTCTAGGCCAGTATATATGATGCAATTACAAAAATGGCAGAGTGGCTCGCCACCGCCGCCGATCGAGTTTGAAAATCCAACCGCTTAATTGACTGAGGCCTTGTTCTGCTCAGAGCGGATATATGCTTTCGGGTCGGCGGAGTCAGGCTGCTCCTTAGGAGCCTCGACTGTCGCCTTCGCAGCGCTGGTGGCTTTCCTGTAACCTTGCGGCGGTTCCGTCAGATATTTTCGCTCGGGCTCAAATCCTGGCTGCAGCGTGTCTGATGCTCCGCCAGTTATCATTGCTTTGAGCGCTTTCCACGGCGCGTAAAGGCAAATGGGCGTTCCCGCGCCAGCCTGACATTCGTCTGGAGGCCCGTCGGAAGGAAGTGATGCCTTGCTTTGCTGCTGCAGCTCTGCCGCCGGCAGTTCCGCCCGAGTGTTCGGCGTAATCTGTGGCGCTGGCCTTTTCGAATCAAGAGCCGCGCGGCGTTCGGCAATTGCGTCAGGATCCTGTGGCCAAGATGGGTCTCGAGTAGCAGCCTTCGGCGCCGGCAGATCGGCACGCGGCGGAACGACGATGGGCGCTCTGGCCCGGTAGTCGATTGCGTCCTGGTCCTTGTCGAATTGCATCCCGAAGAAACCAAGTACGGAATTGACCATATTGGTGTCTTCCACCACCTGGGCACCCGCTGGTGTGACGAAGATAGGCAGGAAGGAGAGGCCAAGCAATATGCCAGCCGCCAAGAATGGGAGGCGCCGCCGCAATTTAAAACCCGAGTTCTCAATGTTCATTATGCCGCTCCGTGGATCGTAGAGTCCGGGCAAGGTCAAGCTATTGTGTAGATGTTCTGGGCTTTTTGTTGGCGGAGGATAACGCAAAAATGGGCCGTCCTCAAACACGCTCCGCTCTGCGAGCTTTTTTTGCCGTACTCTGGGAATCATAGATCAAAAGCGCCACACCCCCAACGATCGCGACGTCAGCAAGGTTAAAAATATACCAGGAGAATGAGCCGAGGTGGAAATGGTAAAAATCAGCAACGAATCCATAGGCGAGCCGATCACACGCGTTGCCAAGGGCTCCCCCGATGATGAGGCCGAGGCCCAATGCCGTAGTGGTTGTTGAGGCTCTCCATAACCAGGCGCACAGAAATGCGGTTGCGCCGAGCGTAAAAGCGAGCAGCGCAATTCGCTCCGTATTATTTTGGGCTGGCAAGAGAGAATAGGAAATACCGGGATTTTTGGCGAAAACTACATCAAAAAAAGGTGCCAGCCGGATAGGTTGCCGCAACTCAATGCCGTAGACGAAAATCAGCCAAAGCTTGTTGAGCTGATCGAGGATGAACGTCACTAAGGCGGCGCTTAAGCCGATAACGCGCGCCGTCATGGCCATAAGCCCAAATGGCGCAATTCTCGCAAAGCGTCCGCATCGCGAGGGCTGACGTCTGGAAACTCCGGGTCGCTTCCGACCGTTGGCAGGATTTTCCATGACCTCGCACATTTACGCCCGCGCGCGCGCTCGGGTATCACGCCAACGCCTGGAACTTCCGTGAGCCGGAAGGCTTCCGGCGGGCCCTCTTCCCCTGAGATTGTGATCTCGGATGTAATGCATACTTCCGCGAAATCGATCGATTGAACAGCGGCCCGCAGACTTGCGTCGGCGACAAACACTTTTGGCGCGGCTTCGAGAGAAGAGCCAATGTTTTTCTTCGCGCGCTCGATTTCCAGTGCCCCGGTAACAACAGATCGCACGTGCCGGATTTTCTCCCATTTTCCCGCAAGCGCGTCATGGCGCCAGCCGCTTGGCACTTTTGGGAATTGTTCCAAATGGATCGAAACAGCGGCAGGATAGCGCGAGAGCCAGGCCTCTTCACAAGTGAAAACGAGGATGGGGGCGAGCCAGGTCGAGACGCATTGAAAGATTTGCTCCACCGCTTCAAGCGCGGCGCGGCGCTTTTGGCTCGACGGTGCCTCGCAGTAAAGCGCATCCTTGCGAATGTCGAAATAAAAGGCCGAAAGGTCGGTATTGAGGAAGGCGGTCAGGCGCGCGACAACACGCTTATAGTCGAATTCCCTATAGTCGTCGCGAATTTCCTCATCCAGCGAGGCGAGCTTGTGCAGCATCAATCTTTCGAGCTCGCCCATCGACTCATACCCCACCGTAGTGGCCGGGTCGTAATGGGCGAGGGAGCCCAGCATCCAGCGGAGCGTATTGCGGAGCTTTCGATAGGTTTCTGTGAAAGTCTTTAAGATTTCCGGGCCAATGCGCACGTCATCCGAATAATCAGATGCCGCGACCCAGAGTCTTAATATGTCGGCACCCGAATCCTTGATGACGGTTTGCGGGGCTACGACATTGCGGAGCGATTTCGACATCTTCTGGCCTTTTTCATCGAGAAAAAAACCGTGAGTCAAAACCGCGTCATACGGTGCTCGGCCGCGCGTGCCGCAGCATTCTAGAAGCGAAGACTGAAACCAGCCCCGGTGCTGATCCGAGCCCTCGAGATACATGATCTCGTCGCGCCCACCATCGCGTCGGCGATGAAGGCCCGCAAACTGGGGAAAGTGCTTTGGATCCTCCAGCGTAAAGGCGTGGGTCGAGCCCGAGTCGAACCAGACGTCGAGGACATCGTCAATTTTTTCGTATTTCTCCGCGTCATAGTCTGGCTCCAGGAACCGCGCCGACGCGCCCTCTGCAAACCACGCATCAGCGCCTTCTTTTTCAAAAGCTTCCGTGATGCGCCGATTGACCTTGTCGTCGATCAGGATTTCTTTCGTTTCCTTATTGACGAAGATCGCAATGGGCACGCCCCAGGCGCGCTGGCGCGAGACAACCCAATCCGGCCGGCTTTCGACCATGCCAGTGATTCGGTGTTCGCCCGAAGCGGGATACCATTTTGTCCGCGCGATCTCGGCGAGCGCGATCTGACGCAAGGTTTCTCCGCCCGCGATGGGCTTGTCGAGCGCGATAAACCATTGCGGTGTATTGCGAAAAATCACCGGCTTTTTCGAGCGCCAGGAATGCGGATATTGGTGCTTAAGCTTTCCGCGTGCGAGAAGATTGCCCGCCTCGACCAAAGCCTTGATAACGGCTTCATTGGCATCGCCCTTGTTGCCCTTGTCATCGATGACGCGGCGGCCTTCAAATCCCGGTGCTTCACTCGTAAAGACACCGTCGGCGTCCACCGTATAAGGAATGCGAGTGTTGATGCCTCTTGCTTCCAGCGCGGCCTTGTTCGCCATCCAAATATCGAAGTCATCGCGGCCGTGGCTTGGTGCCGTGTGGACAAAGCCCGTGCCGGTCTCCTCCGTGACATGCTCGCCATGGAGCACCGGCACCTTGAAGCCGTACCCGCCAATCGTCTCTGCTAGAGGATGTGCACAATAAAGATATTCAGGTGTGGGAGAAAAATCTGCTACCCGCTCGAAAGCCTCGACGCGCGCCGCCTTCAAGACTTCGGCAGCAAGGGTGTCGGCAATTATATAGCTTTGGCCTTCTCTCGCCCAGTTTCCCGGCGAAGAGGCAATGACGCGATAGCGGCCGTACCTGATTCGCGAAGAGAACGAGATCGCCCTATTAGCAGGCAACGTCCATGGCGTCGTCGTCCAGATTACTATGGAAGTGCCATCAAGACCGATCTTCTCAAGCTGTTGTCGCCCAGATAGAAGTCTAGGGAGGTTCGTGTCCGAGTTGTGAGCCATCGCTTCTATAATGGGAAACGCCACATAGATGGCGTCGCTCACATAATCCTCATACTCGACCTCCGCCTCGGCGAGCGCCGTCTTCTCGACAACGCTCCACATCACCGGCTTCGAGCCCCGGTAAAGCAGGCCACTCGCCGCAAACTTCATGATCTCGCGGGCGATTTGCGCCTCGGCGGGAAAACTCATCGTGAGATAGGGATGGTCCCAATCCCCGGCGACACCGAGGCGCTTGAATTCCTCCTTCTGGACCTCGACCCAATGCCCGGCGAAGGCGCGGCACTCTCGGCGGAATTCATTGATCGGCACGGCATCTTTATTCCTGCCCTTGGCGCGGTAAGTCTCCTCGATCTTCCATTCGATCGGCAGGCCGTGGCAATCCCAGCCCGGCACGTAATTGCAGTCCTTGCCAAGCATCCGCTGCGAGCGCGTCACAAGATCCTTGAGGATTTTGTTGAGCGCGTGGCCGGTATGGATATTGCCATTGGCATAGGGCGGGCCATCGTGCAGAACGAATTTGGGCTTGCCCTGCCCCGCCTCAGCCATCCGCTGGTACAAATCAATTTGCTGCCAGCGGGCGAGCAGCTCCGGCTCCCTCTGCGGCAACCCGGCCCGCATGGGAAAATCCGGGCGGGGGAGAAAAAGGCTTTTTGAATAATCGGGGGGCGTATTGCCGCCAGATTTGCCAGCCGCGCTAACTCTCTCTTTATCCAACTTATCCTTATCCGCGAACAAATTCCCTGGCTTCGCCGCCAGCAAGTTCGGCCAAACCAAACCATGCAACCGGCCAATGGGCGTGGCGCGGCTTGGTTCAAATATTAAAGAAAACAGGCGGGCCCGAAAAATCGTCTAGCAAATGAAGATGCGGGGAGTAAACCCTTATGGCATGTGCTTGCACCCTTTGCCCCCGGCGGCCGTGGCTTTGCCAGGCGGCAGGCAAAAGCTTCAATAATTCGGCCAGCATCTGCGCCCCACGGCCCGCGATGGCCATAGGGCCCGCAACCGCCGGAAACCTGAATGATTTCCGCCATCCCCCGCGCCAGCGGACGTCAGCCCTCCCGGATCGAGCATAAGCGGTTGAGCATTAACCTCCTGAGACAGCCCAGCAAAAAAGACGATAGAAAACACAGCGGCGGCAGCAATCTTAATATTTTTACTAGTTTCGCTACCCTATTCCTCCATTTTAACGGAGTGCATACTTGGCTTTATCATTTGTTGTTTCGACAAAAGATAAACGATTACGTCCACTAAGCTGAACTTGTGCTGAACGTTTTCTTTTCCCTGGTCAGGATGTTATCAACGAGAAACCGCCGTTCGCGTCTTGACCGCCGCGCCTCATGAGGCTTCAGCTCAAATTTTGAGGTCACATAACACTATCGTTCCGCGCCATGCCCGTCCGCCGTCTTAGTCCCGTTGTCGCCGACCGCATCGCCGCGGGCGAGGTCGTCGAACGCCCTGCCGCGGCCGTCAAGGAACTCGTCGAAAACGCTCTCGACGCCGGAGCGACCTCGATTGACGTCGCGATCGACCTCGGCGGCCGGCGCCTCATCCGTGTCATCGACAATGGGGCTGGCATGGCGGCGGAAGACCTTGACCTTGCCGTCGAGCGGCACGCAACGTCTAAGCTCCCCAATGATGACCTGAGTGAAATCGAGACTCTCGGTTTTCGCGGCGAAGCTTTGCCCTCCATCGGCTCAATCGCCACGCTTTTTATCGATTCGCGGCTTAGGAGCGCTCCCCACGGGTTTTCCATAAAAGTGGATCACGGTAAAAAGACCCCACCCGCTCCCTGCGGCGGCAACTTTGGAACCAAGGTTGAGGTTCATGACCTCTTTGCCGCAACTCCGGCACGGCTGAAATTTTTAAAGAGCGATAGGACGGAAGCGCGCGCTTGCGCCGAGGCCGTCCAGCGCCTGGCAATGGCGAATGAAGAAGTCCGCTTCACATTTGCGAGCGGCGAAACGGCGAGCTTTGAGCTTCCGCCTCAATCTCGCGAGGGCGGCGGGCTATTGGCAAGGCTTGCTGATATCCTAGGGGACGAATTTCGCGAGAATGCCCTGACCGCCGAAGCTGCCCGTGGGAGTTTTCGCCTGGAAGGTCATATTGGGCTTCCGACCTGGCACAAGGCAAACGCTAGCGCGCAACATATTTTCGTGAACGGCCGGCCGGTCCGCGACAAGCTGCTGAGCGGCGCCGCGCGCGCCGCCTACATGGATTATGTCCCGCAAGGGCGGCATCCGGCCCTCGTTCTCTTCCTCGCATGCGATCCCCGCGAGGTCGACATTAACGTCCATCCAGCGAAGGCGGAGGTACGCTTCCGCGATAGTGGTTTTGTGCGCGGATTTGTTATCGGCGCCCTGAAGCAAAGCTTGGAGGCCGCCCTCTTCCGAGCCACTCCGGCAAATGGGGTGAACGTCCTTCATACCCTGGCGCGGCGGGCAGGCCAGGCAGGAATAGCCGGCCACCGGTCGGCGTCAGATTGGGATTGGCAAAAATCTCCTTCGTCTCCAGGCTTTGCCGAGGGCGGGCAAGCTCCTTTCAACAGCCCTTCGAATGGGCGACTTGCCGAAGAAGCGACACAAGCTGAGCTACCAGGATCACCGGATAGCGAAGCGCCCTTGGGTTTGGCGCGCGCCCAGATCCACGCGAACTATATTATCTCGCAAACGAGAGATGGCGTTGTCATCGTCGATCAGCACGCCGCGCATGAGCGCCTTGTGTACGAACGGCTGAAGGCGGCGCGCCAAGCGCAGGGGGTCCCGCGGCAGTCTTTGCTCATCCCCGCCATCGTCGAGATGGAACAAGCCGATGTTGAACGCATCAGTGAAGTGGCTGCACTTTTACGAGAATATGGGCTCTTTGCCGAGCCCTTCGGGCCTGGAGCGATTGCCATTCATGAGATGCCTGCTCTGTTAGATAGTGGCGATGCCGCACCCCTGTTGCGAGACCTTGCGGCGGCGCTGCGGGAGGACGAGCGCACGACATTGCCACTCGAAGAACGGCTCAACCGCGTCCTCGCCACGGCCGCTTGCCATCATTCCGTACGGGCGGGTCGCCGCCTCAGTGATGACGAAATGAATTCCTTGCTGCGTGAAATGGAACGGACATCGGGTAGCGGCCAATGCAATCACGGGCGTCCTACCTATATAGAGCTGAAGCTTGCCGATATTGAGAAATTGTTCGGGCGAAGATAGCTTAGTGCTAGACACTCACAAATCAGGAGCTGGCTCTCCTTAACTTACAGATTTTCATTTGATATGCCGATAACGTCTCCACTACCGAGGCGCTCCCTTATGCACGCAAGGTATTCTAATGAACGTCCTGCTTCTCGGATCTGGTGGGCGTGAGCATGCCCTCGCCCTTTCTCTCGTAAAAAGCCCTCTACTGGAGAAACTCTTCGCCTCGCCCGGTAATCCCGGCATGGCGGCCTTGGCGCATCAAGTTGCGTTGGACTTTGGCAATCATGATTCTATTGTTCAGTTTTGCAGGCTCATGTCGATTGGCCTCGTTGTCATTGGCCCCGAGGCTCCCCTTGTGGCTGGCATTGTCGATGATCTGACGGCCCCTGGAATAAGGGCATTTGGCCCTTCCAAGGCGGCCGCGCGCCTCGAGGGATCGAAGGCTTTTGCAAAAGATTTTTGCCGCCGCAATGCCATACCGACCGCTACCTACGCCTGTTTCACGGACGATTCTTCCGCGAAAGCTTACGTGCATGCGAAAGGAGCTCCCATCGTAATCAAGGCTGATGGGTTGGCGGCAGGCAAGGGCGTGACTGTTGCGATGAGTCTTGCCGAGGCCGAGGCTGCGATCGATCGCAATTTGCAACGGCGAAGCGACGAAAGACGCGGAATCGTCATCGAAGAATTTCTAGAGGGCGAAGAAGTCTCTTTTTTTGCTCTCTGCGATGGCGCTCACGCGCTCGAATTCGGCTCGGCGCAAGACCATAAGCGGGTTGGAGAGGGCGAGTGCGGCCCGAATACAGGCGGCATGGGAGCTTATTCACCAGCGCCCTTTATGGACGCGCAAATGAGCGAGAGAGTTATGCGCGAAATTATCGCGCCAACGCTGCGAGGGATGTCCGCACTTGGCGCCCCTTTCAAGGGAGTGCTCTTCGCGGGTCTCATGATCGGCGCCAGCGGCCCAAAGCTCGTTGAATTCAATGTGCGCTTTGGTGACCCCGAAACGCAAGTCCTAGTGCCACGTCTTCAAGAGGATCTGCTTCCTCTGTTGTTGGATTGCGTCGATGGGACCCTGCGGGAGGGCCGGGCCCGCTTTTCCTCTCAGACCGCGCTAACCGTGGTCCTTGCTGCTAATGGTTATCCCGATGCCCCGATAGTAGGGAGTGAAATCCACGGTGCCGAGCGGGCGGAGGCTCTACCCGCGGTCACCCTCACCCATGCCGGGACGAAACGGGAAGGACAAAAACTCTTGGCAGCCGGCGGCAGGGTCCTGAATGTAACGGCCGTTGGAAGCGACGTGGCCGAAGCATATGCGCGGGCTTACGCGGCTATTGACCTCATCGATTGGCCCGGCGGATTTTGCCGCCGCGATATCGGCTGGCGGGCTCTCAAGAGGGGCGTTAAGATAGATGCATAGCGTGGTCGCGTGCATTCTGGTGAACCTTTGTTCGCATATAGCGTTGGCCCCGGAGCGCCAGAATACCAGGGAAAATGCAATGACCGTGGAGTTTAACCACACCATTGTCTGGGCACGTGATAGCAAAGCCTCCGCGGCCTTTCTCGCGCAAATGCTGGGCCTGCCTCCACCGGCCCATTGGGGACCGTTCGAGGTAGTCACCACAGGCAATGGCGTGAATGTGGATTTCAAGGAGAAGGAAGGCGCGATCTCGGCGCAGCATTACGCCTTTCTCGTGAATGAATCAGAGTTTGATCAGGTGCTCGATCGCATCAAGGGGCGCGATCTTCGATATTGGGCGGACCCGGCACTGACCGAGGAAGGTGAGATCAATCATCACGATGGCGGTCGAGGCGTTTACTTCCGCGATCCTAACGGCCATGTCCTTGAAGTTATTACGCGTCCCTATGGCAGCGGTGGCTATAACCCTTAGGTTGCGCTGGCCGATCTCTCATGAGCGGCGCTCTACACTAGCGAAAGCGGACCCCTTGCCTGCCAAGTTCAGCCTGCACGGCTGCAATGGAGAGCCGAGCAGGCGAAGTCTTTGTCTTTACGGAGATCGCAGCAGCTATTCCAGCGGCTTGGCCCGTTACCGTGCAGCACATCATGTTGCGCACGGCGGCATGGGAAATTTTATCTCCGGCAACTGAACGCCCGGCGATGAATAAATTATCGACGCCACGCGGTACAAGCACGCCATAGGGGATATGGAAATACCGCCCCGTCGTGGGCAGCACAAGAAGGCCGTAGCCGTCGATAAATTCCGGAAAAATTCCGATTGAATCGGCGAAGCGGGCCTCGCCACGCACATCCCGCTCCGTTAGATAAGCGAGCCCGTCGATTTTCCGCGTATCGCGAATGCCCACCGTCATACCGAAATTGCGTAGTTTTGCTGCCTCAAATCCGGGAGCGAAATACTGCAATGCCTTTATCGCAAGCATTGCTTGGCGGCGCCCTTCAATCTCGGCCTGCGTCAAATCGCGCAGATCCGTGCCGTCGTACCTCAACATATGCACCATATTGAGATAGGTTGCTTCTCCGTGATCATTGATGGCGCTCCATGTACCGCCAATGCTTTTCAGGCCCGCTGGAATGATGCCTTTCTCTCGGGCCTTGTTAAACGGCTCTTCAAGATAAGGGCTGAAGAGCTCGTCCTCCTTGCCGTCGGTGGTCATTTCCCAGTTCTTCCCCCAATCCTTATATTTTTGAGGGTTCGCTTTGACATATTCAAGGAAGCGAGCCCGATCGACGCCCGAGCAAGAGAACATAACAGTGACGGGGAGCATTTCCTCCTTCGGAGTTTTGATGCAGCGAGCGCCGGACAGAGCAGCGATATCGGCGTCTCCCGTTGCGTCGATGATGCGTTTTGCCAAGATCGCCTGCCGGCCAGATTTGCTCTCTATGATAATGCCTTTTAGCGCGCCATCATCATGAATAGCGCCGACCGCTAACGCATGAAGCAGGATCTCGACTCCCGCTTCCTGAACCCAATGATCGGCAATTATTTTGAACATCTCCGCGTTGATCGCAGAGCTCAAAGATTGCGGCTCGGGTGCAGCGCCGCCAAAAGCCTTGGCCCGCTTTTCAAATTCGATGCCGATACCTTCGACATCAACCGTTTTCTCTTGCCGATACCAGGCAATGCCTTCGACACCAACGTGGGTCAGGTTGCCACCTAGGCAACCATATCGCTCCACCAACAAGGTCTGGACCCCGGCGCGGGCCGCCGATACCGCCGCGGCAAGCCCTCCAGGACCGCTGCCAACGACCAGCACGTCGGTTTCGGCGATCACAGGCGTTGACCGCGCGGGCTCCTTGATTTCCTTCATGCACCGCGTTCAGCAGCTTGGAAAATTTTCGCCCAGTCGAGGTAACGCGCGGCGATCTGCTCGGCAGCTTGCTGGCGCGTAAGTTTGCCGTCGCGCCATCCAACCAAGGCATCCCAGAACGAGGTCCGGCCGACTGCAAATCCAATGAAGCCCGGGACCCCCGCGGCGGCTCTGAGCCACGCGACGACTTTCTCCTTGTTAGAGCCTCGCCCCAAGACAATACAACCGACCGTGCCACGCCCACGCCGCCGGGCAGCTTCGGAAGCCATGGCGCAATCCTCGCGCCGGTCCAGCCCCTCGATCTTCCATACGTCTGGCTCGACACCCGCCTCTTGCAACTCCTCGATAGCCCGCACCATCAGCGAAGGCCGCAGCTCGCGGTCGTAATGCTCACTATCACCTTCCACTATATCGAGTTGTTGATGAGTCGCCGGGACCAAAAGCTCGAACATGAAATAATGCCCGTGGTTATGGCAGTAATCAGCCAATTCCTTGAGGCGCGCGGCCTGCCGGCGATTCTTTGCCCCGTCACCTTCAGGGTTGTAGCGAACCAGTACTTTGACAAAAGTTGGCTTGAACTCCTTGATGTGGTCCGCGTAGTTAAGGCCATACTCGAATTGAAATTCATCTTCGCCACTCTTTTCCGCTGGCATCGCCGTGATGAATCCGCTGCCAATTGCGTCGCGCAGAATAGCGCCGCCAAACTGTTCGTCCACGAGAATGCCGGCTCGATCCTCCGCCAATCCACGGCCAAGTGCAAATTTGAAGGCTTCATAAATGATAGCCTTGGTCTGCGAGATTTGCGCGCTTTGCTCCGGGCTAAGGGAGCCGGTCCATCCATAAAGGCCTCTTTCGAAGGAACTCCGGTGATCGAAGGGAAGGATATAAAGCGGCCTATCATATCCAAGATTATTCATGAGTCACTCTCGCGAACCCGACCGGGAGGGTCTATTTAAAAATGCTTGCGGCGGCGCTGAGTGAGCTCTGCTTACGATTCCGCGCATCCGCGAGTCGCGAAATCTCACTCTCGAGAACCCGGATATAATCCCCGATTTCTTCAACCGAGAGATCGTCAAGAGGCTGCCCAATTTCGTAAACCGGCGCGGTCGGCCGCTTTGAGTTGGGAAATTCGTCATCATCCGCTGGCATGCGAACATCTTTGCTTTTAAGATTGTAATCCTAACTAAACATAGAGCCCAACGCAGCCCCGGCTAGGGCGATCCCGCGGACACAGAGCATTCAAATGCTGCGAATAGCACTTATTTTTCTCGTAATTTCTCTTTTCGCTGGGCTCTTCGGCTTCACGCGTGTCTCCGCGGCTAGCGGTCAAATGGCTCGCTTGCTCTTCTTTGCCTTCTTCGCGCTTTTCATCAGTTTCGTCATCTTTAGCGTTCTCAATGGACAAAGGCTCTTCTAAAGCCAACACGATCAGGAGCTGGTTGATTTCCTCAGCCGAACTGGCCTTGCTCAAGCCAAGCCTTTAAATCGCTTTCCGCCCGCCGGCTGATCGCGGCTTTGCGGGCGCGTCCATTTCCGGCAGCCTTTGAATGGCGATCTCCTGGGCCGCCCGCGAGCGGTGGAAACAATCCAAAGTTCACATTCATTGGCTGAAATGACGGCGGGCCAGCATCGATAGCCGTGATATGCCCGCCGGTAATGTGATTAAGGAGGGCGCCAAGCGCGGTTGCAACTGGTAGCGGCTGGAATGCCTCGCCTCTGCGCTCGGCGGCCGCCATCCGCCCCGCTGCAAGACCAATCGCAGCACTCTCGACGTAGCCTTCGCAGCCTGTGATCTGACCCGCGAATCGCAGCCTTGGCTCGGCCTTTAGCCGCAACACACGGTCGAGTAATTTCGGCGAATTCAAAAAAGTGTTGCGATGGACGCCTCCAAGCCGCGCAAACCGAGCGTTTTCTAGCCCAGGAATAGTGCGGAAAACCTCGACCTGGGCGAAGTGTTTGAGTTTTGTCTGGAAGCCGACCATGTTGTACAGCGTCGCCAGCACATTGTCCTGGCGCAGCTGCACGACGGCGTATGGTTTTCCCGCATTGGGGTGAGGATTCGTAAGCCCAAACGGTTTCATCGGTCCATGCCGTAACGTCTCTGGGCCGCGATCGGCCATGATTTCGATGGGAAGGCAACCCTCGAAGTAAGGGGTGCTCTCGAATGCCTGGCCGGTTGGATGGGGGGTTGCGCGATCCGCTCTCAAAAGAGCGCCGACGAAATCAAGGTACTCCTCCTTTGAAAGGGGGCAGTTAATGTAATCGGCGCCGGTGCCGGCCGGTCCCGCTTTATCATAGCGCGACTGTAGCCAAGCCTTGGCCATGTCGATTGATTCTCTATACACAACCGGCGCGATTGCGTCGAAGAACGCGAGTTCATTTTCGCCCGTTAGCTTAGCGATGGCATCGGCGAGAGGAGGAGATGTCAGCGGCCCGGTTGCAATGATGACGCTGTCCCAGTTGCCCGGCGGCATCCCCGCGATTTCCTCGCGTTCAATCGTCACAAGAGGGTGGGAAGCCAGCGTCGAGGTGACACACCCGGAGAATTTCTGGCGATCCACAGCGAGAGCACCGCCCGCAGGCAATTTGTGGAGATCGGCGGCGGCCATGATAAGAGAACCCAGCAAGCGCATCTCGCGATGGAGAACACCGATGGCGCTTGCTTGCGGGTCGTCGGAACGGAAAGAATTCGAGCAAACGAGCTCGGCGAGGCCATCGGTCACATGCGCGGCCGTGCCGCGCACTGGCCGCATTTCGTGCAGGATAACAGGCACGCCCGCCTGAACGATCTGCCACGCCGCCTCGCAGCCAGCAAGGCCCCCGCCTATGACGTGAACAGGTAAATGAGGCTGGGGCATCCAGGGAGATTAGAGCAATATCGCGCGTGCGAAAAGTCCGGGCCACGGAAACGACAAGCGCCGGCTGCTCTAGCCGGCGCTATGTGAATTGGCGAGCAGACATTATTCGCCAGGGACGTCCCGGCCGATATCGCGCCCGTAGGATGTCTGGGTGGTGCGACCGTCGTGCCAGGCCGTGGGCGATATTGGCGCTCTTCACCCAAGTGACCAACCATGCTGCTTGTCAAGGCGCCGCCCGTCAAGACAATCGCGCACCCGGCAACGATTAAGGCAGCAAGGATCAGCACGGCGCTGTCAACGCCAACGCCAACGAGCGCGAGAATGCCAAGAATGGCAACCGCCAATCCCGCAAGAGCCTGCACGCCCGCCGTAGCAGACGTAACCTGCATCGAGATGGCTTGAGAGGCCGCATTTGCCGTCCCCTCCTCGTCGGCGGCCACTGCCGCTTGTTTTAACAGCCCCAACTGCCCGACCGAGGCGCTGCTGAGCAGCGTCGCGGCACCAAAAGCAATGATCGATATGGAGGTGAGGATCTCGGGGCGAATGGCGAGCACGGAAAGAATGCCGAGAATGACTCCGGCCGCGCCGGCCAGGAAAACGGTAGCTAAGTTTTCGCCACCTCCGGCCCCGCTAACCTGCATGCGGTTGCGGCCAGAGGGCATAGTGATCTGAACATACTCCGACAGCATGGTTCCGCCCTGGATCAATAGGGCGACGCCGAAGACAATCACGGCGATGGAGATGAAGAGGCCTGGCCTAATCCCGGCTAGACCGATGATTGCGAGCACAACGGTGGCCATCCCACCTATCGCGTCCGCGAAACCGTCCCATGTGGAGGTCTCGCGGGTTATGGTGTCCGACATTGACATTTGTTACTCCTAAAGGAAGTCGATTGGCGCCGAACGCGCCACAGGCTTTGAGGCCTGCTGGACGGTCGTAATCGCGACCTTCCGCTGCGGAAATCAAAATCTTAAGGATTGGTTCCTTACCCGGATCCATTGGTGGCAAAGCTATTGCGATTTAGGAACAATAATTTGTGAGCACTCGCGGGTCGCGTACTCAAGCGACACTTGACGCAAACAAGACAAAAGCGGTGCTAAAGCAGAACAATTCTCAAATTATTTCGCCAAAACTTGGGTAGAAGGCTTCTATTCTTTTCCGATCTCTAGATTATTCTGCTCGACTGCAAGCGGCACGCGAATAGAAGCCTTTCTACTCGCGAAGAGCGGAGATGTTGAGAGCCAGTGAGACACCGCGGCATGGCCTTGGCGGAAAAGGCTGCTCAGTATTTGGCCTTAACCGGGGCCCCACAGTTCCATACGGCGATGGTTCGCGGACCGTCAAGCGTCTGGATTTCCTGGAATGTGTAGCATTCCATCCGCGGCCGGTTGTAAACGTAGCCGTAGGGGTAAGGAAGCCCGAAGAAGGGCATTCCATGGATGGTCCCGACCTCCTTGGCCTGCAGCAAGTTTGGCAGAGCCGCCGCGCCAATCAAAAGCGCCACTGCGGCGATCAGTTTGTTCATGATAGCCTCTCGTAGAATTTTCGAGGTTAGGCTATTCCTGACATGATCGAAAGACTTGAGCAAGGCATTTTGTGCTGGTGTGGGCTTCCCTTCCCTTCCGATCCAAGTTATGGAAACTAAAACGTTTATTAACCGGAATCGATGCGAGCGGTTCATGTTTTGAATGGGCCAAATCTCAATCTCGTCGGCACGCGGGAGCCGGAAATCTATGGCTCTGTGAAGCTCGTGGAAATTGAAGCCCGGCTTTCTGCCCGTTGTCGTAAGGCTCAGGTCAGTTTGTATTTCCGTCAGTCAAACCACGAAGGAGATCTTGTGACTTGGATACAAGATGCTGGTCGAGCTGGCGAGCCAGCGATCCTCAACGCGGGCGCTTATTCTCACACCTCCATTGCCATCCACGACGCAATCAAGGCGGCAAAAACAGAAGTCATCGAGGTGCATTTGTCTAATATCTACGCTCGCGAGGATTTCCGCCACCGATCCCTCATCTCGCCGCTTGCGCGTGGCGTGATTTTAGGCTTTGGCGCGCTTTCCTATGATCTGGCGCTTGATGTTCTCCTGTCCCGCATTTAACTCGAAATTGGCGTGGGCCAAGGCGCCATATTTCAATACCTGGATTGATAAGCTCCGAACAGATCCCGAAGAAAGAAGAAGATTATGAAACAGCCGGAGGCAGAGCCGGATAGTGGCATACCTAAGGCAGTTGATACTCAACTCATTGAAAGTTTGGCTGAGCTCGTTATCCGCTTTGGACTTTCCGAGATTGAATATGCGAATGGCGATTTGAAGGTGCGTATCGCACGGATGGCTTCTCCCGCGAACGTTCAGCCGGCCGCTGTCCAACTCCAGCATAAAGTTGTGAATGCGGTTCCTTCCCCATCGGCGCGGCAGCCCGATGGGCCGGGAACCGTAAAATCACCCATGGTGGGAACCGCTTACCTAAGGCCATCACCCGATGTGCCGCCTTTCGTTGAAATTGGCACACAAGTGAAAACGGGCGATAAACTTCTTCTTGTCGAAGCCATGAAAACTTTCAACGAGATCTTGGCGCATCGAGCCGGTGTGGTGACCAGCATATTGGTCGATGACGGCCAGCCAGTGGAATATGGGCAGCCGCTGCTTATCATTGAATAGCGTGACGCCGAGACAGAACCAGGTGTCTGATTATCAACATGTTTGATAAGATCCTCATTGCCAATCGTGGCGAAATCGCGTTGCGGATACTCCGTGCCGCCAAGGAGCTTGGTATCGCGACCGTTGCCGTGCATTCCACCGCAGATCCAGACGCCATGCATGTCAAGCTCGCGGACGAATCTGTTTGCATCGGACCTCCGCCAGCCAGAGACTCCTACCTTAACATCCCTGCCCTGCTTGCCGCCTGCGAGATCACCGGCGCTGAAGCATTGCATCCGGGATATGGTTTTCTTGCCGAAAATGCACGCTTCGCCGAGATACTAGCGGATCATCACATTACATTTATTGGGCCGAAGCCCGAGCATATTCGGCTCATGGGAAATAAAATTGAAGCTAAGTCCACGGCGGTCCGTCTCGGGATCCCCTGCGTGCCAGGCTCACCAGGAGCTATCACCAATGATAAAGAGGCATTTATCGCCGCCCAGGAGATTGGATTTCCTGTCCTCGTGAAAGCGGCGGCGGGCGGTGGCGGGCGGGGCATGAAGGTTGCCCGCAGGATGGATGAACTCACTTCCGCCATTGGAATGGCGCGGGCCGAAGCGAAATCAGGTTTCGGCGATGATTCGGTATATTTGGAGAAATTTCTCGAAAGGCCGCGCCATATCGAGATCCAGATCCTAGGAGATGGCCGCGGTAAGGCTGTTCATTTTGGGGAACGCGATTGCTCGCTCCAGCGCCGCCATCAAAAAATTTGGGAAGAAAGTCCTTCACCGGCGCTCAACGCGCCACAACGCGGAGAAATCGGAGAAATCTGCGCGGTTGCGATGCGCAAGCTCGGCTATGAAGGCCTTGGGACCATTGAGTTCCTTTATGAGAACGGCAAGTTTTATTTCATAGAGATGAACACGCGCATCCAAGTCGAACACCCGGTCACGGAAATGGTAACTGGGGTAGACCTTGTTCACGAGCAAATCCGTATCGCCGCTGGCTCCCATCTGACATTGGCGCAAAATGAGATCAATTTCCATGGCCATGCAATCGAATGCCGCGTTAATGCTGAGAACGCGGTAACTTTCCGCTCTTCTCCCGGCAAAATAGCTTATTACCATCCGCCAGGAGGCCTTGGTGTACGAGTCGATAGCGCCGCCTATGCTGGCTATACCATTCCACCAAATTACGATTCTCTGATTGGCAAGCTAGTTGTCCATGGTCGCAATCGTAACGAAGCCTTAATGCGGCTTCGCCGAGCGCTCGATGAATTTATTGTCGACGGCATTGATACAACTATTCCATTATTCAGGACATTGGTCCGCAACGCCGATATTCAAAACGGTCTTTATGATATCCATTGGCTGGAGAAGTTTTTGGCGCTGGGAGGCATGGACCAGGCCGAGGCATGATGCTTTTTGTGCGCTGCGGCATATTGTCTGACCCCTCGTTTTTCGGAAAAAGTAAAAAGCTTTTTATTCCATGCACTTAAGGCCGCTTCGCCAAGGTGCCTCGCAAAAATTTTATACTGGCGCCGGGAGAAACGCCGGGGCGTTCGTCATTGTGACATCGTGCCGCGAGCCGGCTTATTGGAAGCTAGGCTAGGATTGGAACGTCAACGTTTGCCAGCTTGACGCAAGGCAACGGATCTAATGCATCGACGTCGGCTTTACGTCGATCTTTAATGACCCATCAACCGATAAGGAAGCGGTTATGAGCGCTTTACTCTTGGCAGCAGCATCACCCCTTGTTTCCTATGCCGTTTGCCTCGCAACCGGGTGGTTCGTCGCTTTCGTGCTATGGAAGTGAGGAAACAACGCCCGAAGCCGCGTTGCCAAAATTTAGCCGCAACAATGGAAACGAATGCCTCCCTTGATCACATCGACAAGAGGTGTTTATGACCCGGTTGCTGGTCGCCGGTGTTTGGCTGGCCGTAGCGCTCAGTCCGGCGTTTGCGCTAAACTTCCAGGAAGCCAACCCCCTCAGCCACGGCCCGATTGCGGATTTCCTTAGTATTTTCCGCGAGCCCGCCATTCCAAAGCAGGTTGTCACTTGGAACCACGATTATAAGGCTGGCACGATTATCATCTCGACCAGCAAGCGCCGCCTCTACTACGTTCTCACCAAAGGCCAAGCAATCGAATACGGCGTGGGTGTTGGGCGCAAGGGCTTTACCTGGTCGGGCACAAAAATTGTGACGCGCATCCGCCAGTGGCCGGATTGGGTGCCGCCAGCAAGGATGCTCAAGCGCCGGCCTGACTTGCCCCGCCATATGGCGGGCGGCCTAGAAAACCCGCTCGGAGCCCGCGCTATTTATCTCGGTTCAAGCATGTATCGCATCCACGGCTCCAATGAGCCTGACACAATCGGAGCCGCCGTTTCCTCCGGCTGTATCAGGATGACCAATGCCGACGTGATCGATCTTACCAATCGAATAAAAATCGGAACGAAGGTTATTGTCGTCGAGTGATCGCGTTGAGGTGTTTGTCAAGGCAGCGGTGCGCGGCGCCAATTCTAACGACGATCTTTAGACTCGTGGCTCTTTGTGACTAAGACTCCGACGCCGAAAGCGGCAACTCGGCAGCCGACTCACTTTCGGCACGGATTTTTGTAGCCAAGGGCACGCAAAACGGCGCGCTCCTATCAGTAATTCGACCATAGCCACGGCGGCGTAACGATAGGCCGAACCCTTCACTCCGCCGCGTGCTTATGCCGCATGCCTATAGCGGGCGTGATGGCGATGGTGGCGTCCCTTAAGTCCCCAGCTCGAGGCGATGGCGGGGCCGGCAGTGTAACCGACCACCCCGCCCGCGACCAAACCCACCGGGCCGCCAACAAGGGCTCCCGCCAGCGCCCCCATCGCTCCATCGCCGAGCCGCTCCTGCGCTTGGCCAAGGGCGGGCACCCATAGAATTCCGGCTATCGCGAGAATAGCGAGCTTTTTCATCTCAAGAACTCCCAAATGGATGCGTTGTTTCGCCGGGCATGGCCGAACCGCAAACGGGCGTTTTTTAAGTCCGGTCAGAAAGCCGCTCGACCATGGCGCCGCATGCGCCAAGTTTGCGTTCGATATGCTCGAAGCCGCGATCAAGATGGTAGACGCGGTTGACTATGGTTTCGCCCTCGGCGGCAAGCGCCGCGATGACAAGGGACATGGAGGCGCGAAGATCGGTCGCCATAACGGGCGCGCCCTCGAGTTTCCGAACCCCTTCGACCAGCGCGACGTCGCCCTCGAGCTTGATGTGGGCGCCAAGGCGGACAAGCTCCTGCACATGCATGAACCGGTTTTCGAAAATCGTCTCTGTGATTTTCGATGTGCCCTTGGCCTTGGTCATGAGCGCCATGAACTGGGCCTGCAAATCAGTCGGGAACCCGGGGAAAGGCGCCGTCGTAATATCCACCGGGGAAAGGTCCGCGCCATTGCGGCAGACGCGCAGGCCTTCATTTGTCGCCGATATTTCGGTGCCGGTTTCGTGCAAGGCCTCGAGGACGCATTCCAAGAGATGACTGCTCGCCCCTTCGAGCAGGACATCGCCGCCCGCCATGGCGGCGGCCATCGCGTAAGTGCCGGCCTCGATCCGGTCAGGCAGGACCGTGTGGCGGGCGCCGGAGAGAGTTCCGACGCCTTCGATTTCGATGACCGAGTGGCCGGCGCCTTTGATGCGCGCGCCCATCTTGTTGAGGCAGTCGACAAGATCGGCAACCTCTGGCTCGCGCGCCGCGTTGACGAGGAGAGTGGGGCCCTTCGCGAGCGACGCCGCCATCAGCGCCGTGTGGGTGCCGCCAACGGTCACCTTCGGGAAATGGATCTCCGCACCCACGAGGCCACGCGGCGCCTGAGCATGGACAAAGCCCGCCTCGATCTCGACCTTCGCGCCGAGTTTCTCGAGCACCATGATGAGGAGGTCGACGGGTCTCGTGCCAATGGCACAGCCGCCAGGCAGCGATACCCTCGCCTCGCCCATGCGCGCCAAGAGCGGCGCGATGACCCAAAAACTCGCGCGCATTTTCGAGACGAAATCATAAGGCGCCGTCGTATCGACAATTTGCCGCGCGCTAAGGTGGATCGCCCGGCTTGCATGCGGCGGCTCGCCGGGCCGCCGGCCATCGACCGAATGATCAACACCATGGTGGCCGAGGATGCGCACGAGTCGTCCGACGTCGGCAAGATCGGGGACATTTTCGAGCGTCAAGGTTTCGCGCGTCAGCAGGGAAGCGATCATCAGCGGCAGCGCGGCGTTCTTCGCGCCGGAAATTTTAATGACGCCGTGGAGCGGCTGACCGCCGGAAATACGAATTCGATCCAAAAAAATGCCCTCTTAAAGCTACCGGTTAGCTTCTTTCCGATGGCCTGGCGCCAGGATCGGTTTTATCCCGTGGCGCCGCTTTATTCTCCGCTTCGTTTGTGGCCGCTTTCGGTTCGTCTCGAGGTCTTTCGTCGGACGATGCTTCACGAAGTTTTTTTTGCGATTTGCGGCGGGCAATATTGTCACGCAGCGCCTTGGCGAGGCGTCGGCGCCTGACCTCCCTTGGATCCGGGTCAGCGGCGGCTCTGGCAATGACGGCGGAAAAAGTTAGGTCCATGATCAGCGGGTCGCCTCGGAAAACATCTGGCGCTGGCGCGCGAGACAAGAAGTGGTGCGGCAATTTGCAGGGTGGCTTGTAAATAAAGCGTGACTTGGGCGAGAGCAAGATTGGGCCTCATTTCGCTGACAATCCGGCCGGCTTAGCCGCGGGCGCAACTATTTCGTTCGATGCACTTGCTCCTTCCGCGTGCCCACCGCATAACCCTTTCCAGCCGCGGCCCTTCGCCGTGAAAAACATAAAAGATAAGGACTTGAACCTTGGATCAGGGGCACGATTATCTGCATGGGCACCGCGAGGAAGGCCGGGGCGAAGGCCTTCGCGGGCTGGCGCGGCGAGCGGTGCGCGTCACGCTCGCCTCTAAGCTGGATGCGCGGCGCAGACCGCAAGACCATGCGTTGCGGGCGCGGTTGCAGACGGCGGGCCAGATAATCTTTGGCCTCTTCAGCCTGCTTATCGCGGCGATTTCCATCTACATTCTCATCAAGGTCGTTTCGGCGGTCAGTCTTGGCGCTCTTCGCCAAGCGATCGCGGCGACGGGCATCGACCAAATCGCTCTCGCGGCTTTTTTCACAATCCTTTCCTACCTCGCCCTCACCGGCTACGATGGTTTGGCCCTGCGTCAGCTGCAACTCCGCGTGCCTTATAAAAAAACGGCCTTAGCTTCTTTCACGAGCTACGCGGTGTCGTTCACGCTGGGATTTCCACTGATAACGGGCGGAACGGTCCGTTACTGGATCTATTCGCAGGCGGGGCTGACCGCCAGCAAAGTGGCAAGCCTGACGGTGATCGCCGGCGTCACCCTCTGGTTTGGGATGATTTTTGTAATTGGAGCCGGCCTCACATTCCATGCGCGCGAAATCAGTGAGATCAATTATTTTTGGCCCTTTTTCAATGTCGTAATTGGCATTGCGATTCTCACGGCAATTCTTGCCTACCTCGTTTGGGTCGCGATACGGCGCCGCCAGATCCGATTCAAGAACTTCTATTTAGAGCTGCCGGGGCCAACGTTGACCATCGGCCAAATCATCTTGGGCGTCATTGACCAATCCGCGGCGGCGGCCGCGCTCTATGTGCTTTTGCCGAACCATGCCGGATTCGATTATTTTGCCTTCGCAGCCATCTATGTCTTCGCCTGCATCCTTGGCGTTGTTAGCAACGCACCCGGCGGCATCGGGGTCTTTGAGGCCGTCATGCTCAAAGCAGTGCCGATTGGCTCCGGCGAGGCGCTGCTCGCTTCACTCGTCCTCTTCCGGGTGATTTATTACCTCATCCCCTTTCTTTTCGCCCTCGCCTTCCTCGGCGCGCATGAGGGGTTCCGCCACTGGAACAGTCTGCGCGAGGCCATGCGGCGCAGTGAAGAGGAAACGGCGCTTGAGGACGAAATCAATCCGCTGCGACGATTTTATCGGATTATTCGGGGGCTAGCATCACGAAGCTGACCCTGCGCTAATGAACCGAAGGCAAAGGTGCGCAGCCCAGTTAATTATGAACCTTGTATGACACTTGATATCATTTAGCACTCGTGCGCATAAGCCCTCACAAGCCGGATAGAAGGGCTTTATGGATATGTCACAGGCAAACCACGATCACGCGGTTGTCAAAAACCTCATCAATGCGCTGCCGGAGGCGATCATTGTGCTTGGCGCGGCGGACCGCATCACCGCCGTCAATGCCGCGGCACTCGAACTCTTTCCCGCCTTGCGCCCCAATGATCTGCTGGCCCGCAGCCTGCGCGCGCCAGATGTTCTCGATGCCGTAAAGAGGGCGCGCGCTTCCGGCAAGTACGAGCGGGCGACCTGGCTTGAACGCGTCCCCGTTGAAAGATTTTTCGAAGTGCATGTCGCTTCCATGAAGGACTCGTACTCAGAACCAGCCATGATTCTGACATTGCGCGACCTCAGCGAACTGCGGCGTGTCGAGCGCATGCGTGTCGATTTCGTAGCGAACGCCAGCCATGAATTGCGCACGCCTCTTGCCTCACTCCTAGGGTTCATCGAAACGCTTCAGGGCCCGGCGCGCGGCGATGAGGCCGCGCGGGCAAAATTCCTCTCCATCATGCGCGAACAGGCGCAAAGAATGGCCCGGCTCGTCGATGATCTCCTGTCGCTTTCCCGTATTGAACAGAATCTGCACTTGCGCCCGCAAGCGCCCGTCGATCTCGTCGCTGTCGTGCGCCATATCGCCGATACGCTGGCCCCGCTCGCCAACGAGAAAGAAGTGGTGCTCAAACTCGATGTCCCTTCAAAAGCCCTTGTCAAGGGCGATCGCGACGAACTTTTGCGGGTTACTGAAAACCTCGTCGAAAACGCCATAAAATACGGAGCTTGCGATCCCAAAAGCGCCTCCCGCCAGGTAGAACTCACACTCACGGCGCAACCGCGCCAGTGTACCCTGAGCGTGCGTGACCACGGCCCTGGCATTGCCCCTGAACATCTGCCGCGCCTTACCGAACGCTTTTATCGGGTCGATGCCGGCCAAAGCCGCGCAAAAGGCGGCACCGGCCTTGGCCTTGCCATCGTCAAACACATTGTTGCCCGCCACCGCGGCCGCCTTGGCATCGAATCAAAGCTCAGTGAAGGGACAACATGCAGCGTCAGCCTCCCCGCGTTTTCCGAGTAACGGAGCCGCGCGCCTTCATCAAACTGTCATCAATGCGTCATAGAGACCTTACGGCTGCTAGCTAAATCGGTCTGAGGCTGGCAGCTACCGGCCTTCTGGCAGGGCGATGGCCCCATGCCCTCTACCCTTCATGCGGTCAATACTGTTGGCGCATGGCTATGGATCACTCCGTCCGTCGAAAGGCTATCGAATGAAGTTCACGATACCGCGGGCATTTATCGCCTGCGCGGCGCTTACCCTGTTTGCCCCGTACATCGCCACCGCCGCTACGATTTCCGGCGCCGGCGCCACCTTTCCCTACCCAATCTATGCCAAATGGGCGGATGAGTACAAAAAAGAGACGGGTAATGACCTCAATTATCAGTCCATTGGCTCGGGTGGCGGTATTAAACAGATCAAAGCGAATACCGTCACCTTCGGCGCATCCGATATGCCGTTGAAGCCTGAAGAGCTGAAAGCCGCCAATCTTGTGCAATTCCCAACGGTCACGGGAGGCGACGTCCCCGTCGTCAATCTTTCGGGGATCAAGCCGGGCGAACTTACGCTCGATGGGCCAACGCTCGCGAAGATCTTCCTTGGTGAAATCACCAAGTGGGGGGATCCGGCGATCAAAAAATTAAATCCAAAAGCCAATTTACCAGCGCAGGCGATCGTTGTTGTCCACCGTTCCGATGGCTCGGGCACGACCTTCATTTGGACAGACTATCTCTCCAAAATCAGCGATGAATGGAAGGCGAATGTCGGGGCGAACACATCCGTCGAATGGCCGACGGGTATTGGCGCCAAGGGCAATGAGGGGGTTGCCAATAATGTTCTGCAAACGAGCGGGGCGATCGGCTACGTCGAATATGCCTATGCCAAGCAAAACAACATGACCTATGTTGACATGATCAACAAGGATGGCAAGCGTGTCGTTCCAAATTCGGAAAGCTTTAAGGCGGCTGCGGCAAATGCCGATTGGGCGAATTCACCGGGCTTCTATGAGATCATTACAAATGAGCCGGGCCCGAAAACTTGGCCAATCGCGGGCGCCACTTTCATCTTGATACCTGAGACGCCCCCTGATCCGGCCGAGGCGGCAGAGGCGCTGAAGTTTTTCCGCTGGGCCTACAAGAAGGGTGATAAAATGGCCGAGTCTTTGGACTACGTGCCGCTGCCGCAGCCCGTCGTCGCGGTCATCGAGAAGAGCTGGGCGAATATCAAAGGCGCCGACGGCAAGCCCTTGCTGGCAAAGACCGATTGAAGTGGCACAAATTGCCTAAGGGGGTTCTGCATCAAGCGAACGCAAAGACAGTCTCTAGAGGATGGCCATAGGCGAAGATCTCGCGGTTGACGCGACCGGTATAGAAATTGAGCGGCGAGTGAGGAAGACCCTCGCCGGCTTCACCTTGCGCGACCGCCTCTTTCACCTTTCCACCGGAGCTTCGGCCTGGGCCGTCCTCCTCTTGCTGAGCGGCGTCATCGCTTCCTTAGTCATCGGCTCATTGCCAGCGCTGAAGACATTCGGTCTGCCGTTCCTTTGGACCGAAGCGTGGAACCCCGTTACCGACAAGTTCGGCGCCCTGGCGCCAATTTACGGAACAATTATCACCTCTTTCATTGCCATGCTGATCGCGATGCCGCTCGGCTTTGGTATCGCGATTTTCTTGACAGAGCTCGCGCCATTTCCTTTGCGCCGTCCAATCGGCATCGCAATTGAGCTTTTAGCCGGCATACCCTCGATCATTTATGGGATCTGGGGCCTCTTTGTTTTCGCGCCCTTCTTGCAGCGCTATGTGCAACCCGCGCTCATTTCTTCGCTTGGGCAAATCCCTGTCCTTTCGGGGCTCTTTGCGGGCCCGCCTTACGGGATCGGCGTGCTGACGGCCGGCCTCATCCTCGCCATCATGGTGCTCCCCATCATTACCTCGATCTCACGCGACGTTTTCGATTCCGTGCCGCCGCTTTTGAAAGAAGCCGCCTATGGAATCGGCTGCACCACCTGGGAGGTCATTCGCAGCGTCGTCTTCCCCTACGCTCGCGTCGGACTTCTCGGCGGTGTCATGCTCGGACTGGGCCGGGCGCTGGGCGAGACGATGGCCGTGACCTTCGTCATCGGCAACGCCCACCGTATCGCGCGGTCACTGCTCGCGCCAGGCACCACGATTTCCGCGACCATTGCCAACGAATTCACTGAGGCTGTCGGCGACCTCTATACATCATCCCTGATCGCGCTCGGTTTGATCCTTTTCGTCATTACGTTTTTTATTCTCGCGATTTCCCGCTACATGCTGATGCGGATGCACATGCAGGAGGGACGCTAGGCCCATGGCGCTTTACGATCGCCGCCGCCGCCGCCGGTCGGAGATTTATCTTGGCCTCTGTTACGTGGCCGTCGGTATCGGTCTCGGCGCGCTGGCGCTGATCCTGATGACCCTTGTCTACAGTGGTTTTCGTGGCCTCTCGCTTGGCGTCTTCACTCAAATGACGCCGCCGCCAGGGTCGAATGGCGGGCTGCTCAACGCCATCATTGGCAGTTTAATCATGACGGCGCTCGGCATGCTGATCGGGACACCGATCGGCATCCTCGCGGGGACCTATATGGCCGAGTATGGCCGCAACACCAAGCTCACCCTTACCGTGCGCTTCATCAACGATATCCTGTTGAGCGCACCCTCAATCGTGATTGGCCTGTTTATCTACGAAGTCATGGTCGTCAGGATGGGCCATTTTTCCGCCATCGCCGGGGCCGTGGCACTGGCGGTGATCGTTATTCCCGTCGTCGTGCGCACGACCGAAGACATGCTGTTGCTCGTCCCGGATACGCTGCGCGAAGCCGCGCGGGCGCTCGGCCTGCCATGCGTGACTGTCATCCGCAAGGTTCTCTATCGCGCCGCCCGTGCCGGCCTCATCACGGGTGTGCTCCTTGCAGTCGCACGCATCAGCGGAGAAACCGCGCCACTTCTCTTCACCGCGCTCAATAACCAGTTCTACAGCACGAACCTCAACGCGCCGATGGCGAGTTTGCCTGCCGTCATCTTCCAGTTTGCCCTCAGCCCCTACAAGGAATGGCAGCAGCTTGCTTGGACAGGGGCGCTTCTCATCACATTCGCCGTTCTGACTCTGTCGGTAACGGCGCGGGCGCTCCAAACGGAAAGAGGGAAACGATGAGTAGTCCGGATAGTGAGCTTCAACCGGGTCACCCCGTTGTGGCAAAGATCTCTCCCTCGGCAGTATATGTGGACTCGAGTTCCGCGGATGATGAGCCGCCTGCGATAGGAATTCCCATCCCCATCCGCGCCCATAGCCCGCAAACTGACGAGCCGGTACCCTCGCAACCCCGCGAAAAATCACCCCTTGTCGCCCAGAAAATTACGGTCCGCAGTCTCGATTTTTACTATGGATCTAACCACGCCCTGAAGAGCATCAATGTCCCCCTCTACGCAAATCAAGTGACCGCGTTCATTGGGCCGTCGGGTTGCGGGAAATCAACGCTCCTGCGTGTCCTTAACCGGATGTACGACCTCTATCCTCATCAAAACGCGAGGGGCGAAGTCCTTCTTGACGGCGAGAATATTCTACACCCCAAGCAGGACCTCAATCTTCTGCGCGCGAGAGTTGGAATGGTGTTTCAGAAGCCGACACCTTTCCCGATGTCGATCCATGACAACATCGCCTTCGGTGTTAAGCTCTATCATAGACTGCCAAAGTCCGAACTGAGCGACCGGATCGAGGCCGCGCTCCGCCAGGCCGCGCTATGGGACGAAGTCAAGGATAAGCTCGGCTCGCCTGGACTCTCTTTGTCTGGAGGCCAACAGCAACGTCTGTGCATCGCACGTACCGTTGCCTTGCAACCTGAGGTGATCCTGCTTGACGAGCCTTGCTCCGCTCTCGATCCGATCTCCACAGCAAAAATCGAAGAGACCATCGACGAACTGAAGGAGAAGTATACGATCGCCATCGTCACGCATAACATGCAACAGGCGGCGCGTGTATCGGATTATACAGCCTTCATGTATCTCGGTGAACTCATTGAATTTGGCGTGACGTCCCATATTTTCACGTCGCCAGCAAAGAAGCAGACTCAAAATTATATTACCGGGCGTTTTGGCTGACATGACCATTCGCGCATGGGAAAATGTTATGACGGATCACATCGTTAAGGCTTATGACAAGGAACTTGAAATCCTCGGCCGCAAAATCGCCGAGATGGGCGGCATCGCTGAGAAAATGCTTTCCGACGCGATGGACGCTCTCGTGGATTTCGATATCCGTCTCGCGCAGACCGCGATCGATACAGACCCGCGCCTCGACACGCTGCAGCGGGAGATCGAGGAGCAAGCAATCCTGACGATCGCCCGCCGCCAGCCAATGGCCGTCGACCTTCGCGAAATTATCGCCACAATCCGCATTTCTGGAGACCTCGAACGGATCGGCGACCTTGCGAAAAACATCGCCAAGCGGGCCATAAAACTCGCCGGCGAAATGCAGATCCCGCGCGCGACGATCGGTCTTCGCTCGATGCATGAATCCGCCGCTATGCTCCTTAAGGAAGTGCTGGACGCTTACGCCCAGCGCGATGCCGAGAGCGCGCGCGCCGTATGGATCCATGACGCGGATCTCGATTCTTTGGAAGATTCAGTTTTTCGTGATCTTTTGACTTTCATGATGGAGGATCCGCGCAATATCTCCTTCTGCACGCATCTTTTATTCATATCCAAAAACATCGAGAGAATTGGAGACCATTCGACAAATATCGCTGAAACCGTGGTTTATTTAGTGACCGGAGAAACTTTGCCCATGGAGCGGCCAAAGGGCCGCAGCTCCTTATCCGAAGCATCGACGGTGGCCTGAAGATGGCGAAAGAATTGCCGGACTTAAATGAGAATCGTGGGACATTGACCGCCGGACGGGCGGCCACGACGTCGCCCTCAGCGAAAATTCTTATCGTGGAGGATGAAGCGGCGCTGAGCATGCTTCTTTCCTATAATCTCGAGGCGGAGGGATTTACCGTCGACCGGGTCGAACGGGGTGATGAGGCCGAAATTCGATTGAGTGAAAGCATTCCCGATCTCGTCATCCTTGATTGGATGTTGCCGGGCGTTTCGGGACTCGAAATTTGCCGCCGCATACGGGCGCGCGAGGCGACGAGGGGTTTGCCCGTGATCATTTTGACGGCGCGCGGCGAAGAGAGCGAGCGGGTGCGCGGGCTCGCCATCGGCGCCGACGATTACGTCGTCAAGCCCTTCTCGGTACCGGAACTGATGGCGCGGGTGCACGCGCTTCTGCGGCGGGCGCGCCCTGAACGCGCAAGCGGTGTATTGTCGGCGGGAGACCTTGCCCTTGACCGGCAAAACTGGCGTGTCCGCCGGGGCGGCCGCGACGTGCATATGGGGCCGACGGAATTCCGATTGCTCGAGCACCTCATGGGAAAGCCTGGGCGGGTTTTCTCCCGCGCGCAACTGCTCGATAGCGTTTGGGGTTTCTCCGCCGAAATCGACGAGCGCACGGTCGATGTCCATATCGGCCGGTTACGCAAGGCTTTATCAACGGCGGCGGAAAAAGACCCTATCCGCACCGTGCGCGGCGCCGGTTACGCGTTCGACGAGACCTTTGGGCGCACTGTTTGAAAGGGTCGCCTTTTAGCGCAAGAGGCGACCTCCCAAACCCTGCAGTGCCGACTGTTTCTGAGATGGCCCTTTCCCTTTATACTCTATGCATTTCTTGTGGCAACATACTAAAGGCACCTCATGATTGAGCGCTTCATTAGGGAGGGACGCCAACTTTTGCGGCTTGCAGCGATGGACCCCGTTGAGGCCTGGATCAGGCTCCAGTCTCGCGTTGCCGAGCTCCCGGAACGGCGGAGGCCGCGATTTCAGCTAAGCCCTTACACGGTGACGGATGATTGGGAGCGCCGGTTACATGATATCCTGGGCGTCCCCTGGCCATGTCCAGCCACCGTGGAGTTTTGGAATTTGTGGCCAGAAGTGATTAAGCCTTTCGTCATTAAGGGAGTTCACATCGGGCGAGGCGCCTTCGGTGGTTGGGGCGACGGCGAGCCCGGATTGGCGCGTGCGGCCTGGTGTTTGGTCCGTCACCTAGAGCCTGCTAATGTCGTGGAGACGGGCGTTGCTCGCGGCTTTACTTCGCGGGTTATCCTTGAGGCGCTGGAGCGAAATGGCGGAGGCCATCTGTGGAGCATTGACCTTCCACCCCCATTGCACCCCGAACTCCATGCGCAGATCGGCGCTGCAGTAAGAGACGGGCTGCATCATCGCTGGTCTTACATCAAAGGATCAAGCCGGCGGCGGCTCCCTCAGCTACTCGCAGAGATCGGACAAATCGGGCTTTTTATCCACGACAGCGCGCATACTGAAGACAATGTACGCTTCGAGCTGGATCGAGCTTGGGCGAGGTTGAAGCCTGGCGGAGCTGTTATGGCCGACGACATCGACTACAATTGGGGTTTTTATACCTTTCAGCAAGCAAACCCTCACCACCGCTTTCTGATTTGTCGCGCTGAGCCACTAGAACCCGATCCGAGCCGCTTTGATGCCAAAGGGTTGTTCGGTATTGCTCAAAAGGCAAGCAGCAGCGACAGTCCCTAGTAAATTGCCTGCTCTTGCTCTTGATGCTTGCCCGAAGCTCCCACCAGCCAGAAGCCACGAGTTGATAGACATGGCATCCACGCGATGCCATGCCTTTCATATTCTAAGCCATCGCCTTGACGATGCCATCGACCATCTTCTTGGCGTCGCCGAAGAGCATGGTGGTGTTGTTGCGGAAGAACAGCTCATTGTCGACGCCGGCATAGCCGGAGCCAAGGCCGCGTTTTACGAAAAGCACATCCTTGGCGTATTCGACGTCGAGGATCGGCATGCCATAAATCGGCGATGATGAATCGGTTTTGGCAGCCGGGTTTGTCACGTCATTGGCGCCAATGACGAAGGCGACATCCGCGCTCGGAAACTCTGGATTGATGTCCTCGAGCTCAAACACTTCGTCATAGGGCACGTTCGCTTCCGCCAGCAAAACATTCATATGGCCTGGCATGCGTCCGGCCACCGGATGGATTGCATATTTGACGTCGATCCCTTTGTCCTTGAGGATGTCCGCCATTTCGCGCAGTGAGTGCTGGGCCTGGGCGACAGCCATGCCATAGCCGGGAACGACGATGACTTTTTTGGCGTGGGACAGTATGTTCGCGGCATCTTCCGCCGAGCCTTGCTTGACTGGCGGCCGCTCCTCCAGCTCACCCCCCGCCGCGGCAGGAGGTGTGACGCCCTCACCGCCAAAGCCACCCAGAATGACCGAAAAAAACGAGCGGTTCATTCCCTTGCACATGACATAAGAGAGAATGGCACCCGAAGATCCGACCAGCGCTCCCGTGATGATCAAGGCGAGATTGGCAAGCGTGAAGCCGACGGCCGCCGCCGCCCATCCCGAATAAGAGTTGAGCATCGAAATAACGACCGGCATGTCCGCCCCGCCGATCGGTATGATCAACAAAACACCGAGCGCGAAGGAGACGAGGACGATCATCCAGAAGACGAAATGCGTCTCCGTCGGCACAAAGGCGAAAATGAACACCGCGAGCAAGAGGCCAAGCCCGATATTGATCATGTGCCGGTTGGGCAACAGGATCGGGTTCCCGGTCATCCGCCCATCCAGTTTGAGGAATGCAATGACCGAGCCGGTAAAGGTAATCGCCCCGATCGCCGCTCCGAGCGACATCTCGAAAAGCGTCGAGCCGTGAATGTAGTTGGGCACGCCGAGGCCAAAACCTTGCGGACCGTAGAGAGCGGCTGCCGCGACGAAGACGGCCGCAAGACCAATCAACGCATGGAACAACGCGACGAGTTGCGGCATCGCCGTCATCTGGATCGTGCGGGCGCGCCAAATACCTATGCTGGCGCCAATACCAATGGCGAATAACACCCAGACGAAAGAGAAAAAGCTGGATGGCGGCTGGTACAAAAATGTCGTCGCCGCCGCGATCGCCATGCCGATGATGCCATAGCGGTTGCCTTGCTTTGCCGACTCCGGCGAGGAGAGGCCGCGCAAAGCCAGGATGAAAAGCACGCCCGAGGCGAGATAAAGAAGAGCCGCAAAACTTCCGTTCAGCATCGGATCAGCCCTTCTTCTTGAACATCGACAACATCCGCTCTGTTACAAGGAAGCCGCCGAAGATATTGACCGATGCCAAAGTGAGCGCGAGGAAGCCAAGGAAGCGCGCAAAGCCACTTCCCGCGCCGCTACTCGAATCAATTCCCGCTGAAAGAAGGGCGCCCACGACGATCACCGATGAAATCGCATTCGTCACCGACATGAGGGGCGTATGTAGCGAGGGAGTGACCGCCCAGACTACGTAATAACCAACGATGACGGCGAGCACGAAAATAGCCAGACGGAAGATGAAAGGGTCGATTGCCCCGCCGCTCGCTGTCGCGGCCATCGCCGCCAGCTGCTCGGCATAGCTGTGCGCGAGATCCGCAGCTTTGGTAGCTTCTCGAATTTTGTCGAGAAGTTGGGTATCCAATTCGGTTGCCATCTCCGTGCCCTCCTCCTTAATGTTTTTCCCGCTCTTGCGGATCGCGCCATGAAAGCGTTCGTTCAGGCTTGGAAGCTTGGATGCGTGAGCGCTCCATCCTTTGTCAAAAGCGTTGCTTTGACGAGCTCATCGTCCCACTTTATTGCTAAAGTCTTGGTTTTTGGATCTATGAGCGTCTCGAGGAACGCCAGCAGGTTTTTTGCGTAAAGCGCCGAAGCCGTCGCGGGAAGGCGTCCTGCGATATTGATGGGGCCAAGAATCTTGACCCCATTGCTCGACGTGACCGTCTCGCCTGGCTTCGAGAGCTCGCAATTGCCGCCGCGTTCGACGGCAAGATCGACGATCACCGATCCCGGGCGCATGGTTTCGACCATCTTCGCGGTGATCAGAACCGGAGCTGGCCGCCCCGGGATAAGAGCGGTCGTGATCACGATATCTTGGGAGGCAATGTGCGACGCCGTCAGAGCCGCCTGCTTTTCCTTATATTGCGGCGACATTTCCTTGGCGTATCCCGCGGCTGTCTCGGCTTCCTTAAATTCATCATCCTCCACGGCGATAAACTTTGCCCCGAGCGAGACCACTTGCTCTTTCGTGGCCGGCCGCACATCCGTTGCCGTCACGATCGCCGCGAGCTTCCGCGCCGTGGCAATCGCCTGCAGCCCGGCGACGCCAACCCCCATGACAAAGATTTTGGCAGGCTGAATCATGCCCGCCGCTGTCATCATCATCGGAATGACCCGGCCGTATTCAGCGGCGGCATCGATGACGGCCCGGTAGCCGGCAATATTTGCCTGGCTCGATAGGACGTCCATCGTTTGCGCCCGCGTGATGCGCGGCATCAGCTCCATGGCAAAGGCGCAAACGCCCGCCGACGCCAGATCCTTTAGAGCATCGGTATGGCCATAAGGGTCCATGATCGCCAGAACTGCGGCCCCAGGCTTCGCCCCGGAAACATCAGCCGGCGATGGCCGGCGGACCCGCAAAATAATATCCGCATCTCGCACCGCCGCGGCATTTGCGGCGATGACCGCTCCTGCCGCCGCATAGTGGGCATCAAGGAAACCGGAGGCTACCCCCGCACCCGCCTCAACCCGCACTTCCGCGCCAAGTCCGGCATATTTTTTCACGGTTTCTGGAGTCGCCGCGACGCGGCCCTCTGCCGGATCTGTTTCAGCGGGAATGGCAATCAGCATGAATGACTCCGGATACGCGAAGTTTTGACCAGGCCTGATTTTTATCCTTCGGTCAAGCGAGGCCAGCTCAAAGGCGCCGAGGCGTGGGACTATCCTAAAAAAAATGCCAGGGCCGCGAGCAGAAGGAGCACACCGGCGATGGTATACTTCACGCCCTGGGTAAACATTTTGTAAGTTCTTTCATGCTCGGCATAATCCATCGCCGAATGGCCGGCGGCTTGGTTTGGGTCGTCCGTCATGAGCTCCCCTCGAATTGGCTTTTTCGCCGTAGCTTTTGCAACGATTCCTGCCGCGCGCAAGGGGGAAAGGCGCCGAGACAGCAACTTTTTTGCGCGAAATATTCGCCAAATATTAGAGTTTGACGGCGTGGCATTTTCAGCCCTTTCAACGCGCCAAAGGCAAGTCAGAAAGGTTGGTTTCTTGGGCGCCGCCTGGGCGATGCACTTCGAGCGCAATCTGTTTGAACGTCGAAGTGGCAGAACTTGACCTTGCCGAATTGCCCCCTTGGAGCCTGTCCCTAAAGCGAATTCCGTATCGCGGTTTTAACAAAACAATGAGATCCAAAAAACTGAAGCACGCGAATGTTTCAGGAAGATAGCGAACCGCGATCGTCTACGATCTCCACCCCCTGATCGTCACTTATCAATTTAAGCGCCACATTTGCGCCCGGCCTGGCCGGACGCATCACCGCGCCGACAGACTGATATATAACAACGGTGTCCGTATCGTAGGAAAAAACGGCGGCGGCCTTGTCCTCGCTATTGTAATAGATTTGTTGCACGAAATATCGCTTCAACAATGGGCAAGAGTCTAACTGTTTGAAATGGATAGGATTATTATAAATAATAAAAACTACTAGGCTCGAATTCATACGAACGTATGTAGAAATGTTATATATCAGAGACTTTATTAGATTTGCGTTTAACTGATTGTACAAATATAACATATATTTACTAATAAATGATAGATCAGCCAGACTCGCGTCATCATTGATAATGGTAATTTTCGGTCTTTCAGGAAATTGTTTTGCAATAATTTCTGCATTGTTACGAGCAATGTCGCAAATACGTGAAGAAAAATCGATACCCACCACGGAATCAAATGGAAATTCGGTAGCAACAGCCAACGCGCGACCCATCCCGCAGCCGATATCAACGAAGGTAAAGCCCGAAATATCGCCGATAGCATTGATCGACGCCCTGAGGATGCTGGGCGCTGTGGGGGCATAGCCGGGGTTTGACATATGCAGACGCCACTGCCATGGCTTCAGGAATGAAAGCCCGCTGGCTCTCGAAAATTGTGCCGATGTTTCGATGCCGAGTTGCTCGTCGATCGGATGCCGTGGCCAGCCGCTCTCCGACTTGTGCCGCAGGACAACATTGATGAGACGGGATAGCAAGCCTGGCAACGTATCGTTCATAATCCTCTGACCGAGTGGACAACCGACGCAAATGGAAGCTTCGTGGCTCACGACGAGAAGTTATGACTCGTCTCAACCGGTCGCGAAATCAGCCAATCAACTAGCTCATAAGATAACAAGTTAAGTTTAGTGATAAAGATACCTTTCGGGAGACCTTTTCGGCGGTGAAAACAGCTACCCACGTCCATCCTTAATGGCTCCATAGACGCGCTTTGACGATCGGGTGCGCGGAATTGTTGAAGCCAAAAAAGCTCGAAATTTAGATAGGGAAGGGCAGCCCGGCGCAGCTAAGGGCCCTCTCTTGCCGCTCTTTTACGGCCACGGCGGAAAATTCCCCCATCACTTCGTGAAATAAACGATAAAAATTCAGTTTTGCATTGAGATGCAAGAAAGCGCTGCCAAGGCCAATGGCGGCGCGATCCATGAAAACAAATTCACGCGGCACCAAGACCGGCCCGCGCTTTTTCAACGCCTGATGGACCGTAAAAGCTTCTTTGCGGCCATATTGCGCGGGAGCAACGCCATCGGCAACGGTGCGCACCCTGTCGTCGAGCGCAGGCGCGTAGATGAACCGTGCCCAAATATTCAAGGTTTCGGCAAGCTCCTTGGTGAGTCCGCGAAAACCCCAAGTCTCATAGGCATGGAAGGTACGCGCGAAATCGCCATGCAGCAGCCCTTCGTAAAGATCAATGACGCCGCCGACGAACTTTGGCGTGAAAATGCGAATACAGCCATAATCCAACAGGTTTATTCCTTCTGCCTCGTTCAAGCCGCCGTCGCCGAAGACCGTATAATTGCCAAGATGCGCGTCACCATGGATCACGCCGTATCGGCTCAAAGGCAGCCACCAAGCCCTATAGATGGCTGTTGCTATACGGTTTCGCGCCGGTTCTCCGGCGTTTTTAAACGCCAAGAGCTTCCCGCCATCGAGCCAGTCCATTGTCAGCAATCTCGCGGTCGAAAGCTCCGCTCGCACGCGGGGGACACGAATGCCCTCCACCCCGGAAAGCATGTTTCCATAAAGCGCGGCGTGCTTGGCTTCCCTTGTATAGTCGAGCTCTTCACGGACGCGGTCGCCGACCTCCTTGGTCATTTCGCTCGTGTCAATGACCGGATTGAGCCGCCGGTGGAAGGCGAAAACCACGGCGAGCTGCCGCAAATCCGCTTCGACGGCCGATGCCATCTCGGGATACTGCAACTTGCAGGCAAGAACGGCGCCGTCCATCGCGGTTGCTTTGTGCACCTGACCAAGCGACGCCGCGGCTGCGGGATGCGCGTCGAATTCAGCGAAGCGCGAGCGCCAATTTGATCCCAGTTCCGCTTGCATCCGGCGCCTGACGAAGGATGCGCCCATTGGTGGGGCTTGACTCTGCAGCTTTTGGAGTTCCTCGGCGTATTCGGGTGGCAAGAGGTCGGGGACGCTCGCCATCATCTGCGCGACCTTCATCATCGGGCCTTTCAGGCCGCCTAGCGCGCTGGCAAGAGCGGCGGCTTGATTGCCCCAGGTCCCCTCGCCGCCAATGAGGCGCGCCCCGGCCATCCGCGCGGCGATGCCGCCGACATTGGCGCCAACCCTCGCATAGCGGGCCGCGCGCGCCGAAAAACGGTTGCTTTCCTCGTCTTCCATGTCCGGACCTGATATCACAACGGGCGGCCCGCGACAGCTGCCGTCACGCGCCCAAAGGTCCTCGAAAGAAGGTACCGCGAAAAACAAAATCCGGCGCCCCTTGCGGGGACTCCCGCGATATAAGGGAGCCCCGAGGGTTTTAGGCGCCCGCATCGCCCGGGTTAGTCACCGTGCTCACCTCCATCACCTTCATGACGGCGGTCGATATCCGCTTTGACTGAGGTCGTGCCGGTATCATTGCCGATCGTGAGGTTCACCGTTACCGGGTTCACGGTCCCGGCCAAATTGGTTTGATGCCCCTGGGCGTCGAATGCGTAGCGGTTGGCCCCGGTGGGACTAATTTCGGCCCTCAAGCGCACGCCATTGATGACCCCTTCGAAATGGAACGGCCCGAACTTGTCATATCCTTTGAAGGAGCCGGCGGGAATGGTCACGCTGAAGGTGCCAATCTGAAGGGTCACCGGCTCAGCGCGCGGATCGATGCCGTTGCTGCCCTGCCCGAGGGTGAATTCGGACTGGAGCTGGAAGGAATCGTGATTTGGTTCTTTGCCAAGATCGATTTCAAGCTTGGCCTTGAAGGCGGCGAAGGGCACGGCGGTAACGAATCCCGTGCCCGTGAGCTTGAACACTGTGCCAAGTTCCAGCGCACCGCCCGCCGATGTGCCGTAAAGATTACCTTGGCTGTCGGCAATTAGGCCAGCTGTAGGATTAGCCGCGTCGCTGCCACCCGCGAAGGAGTAGAGCACTTTGTACGATGTCCCGTCTGGCGCGAGCTTGAACACCGTACCAAATCCCAGCGCACCACCCCCTGGCGTCGTGCCGTATAAATTGCCTTGGCTGTCGGCAATCAGGCTGGCTGAGGGACCAGCCCCATCGCTGGGACCGCCTGTAAAGGAGTGCAACACAGTCTCGGTGCCGTCCGGCGCGAGCTTGAACACCGTGCCGCAGCCGAAGGAGCAGAGAGCTTGAACACCGTGCCGCAACCGAAGGAGCAGAGAGCTTGAACACCGTGCCGCATCCGAAACTGCATCCCGAATTACCGCCACCATAAGTCGCGCCGTACAGATTGCCGTCGCTGCCAAAAATCAGGCTGACTTGGGGATAGGCCCCGTCGCTCAAGTTGAAGGAATGGAGCACTGTCTCGGTCCCGTCCGGCGCGAGCTTGAACACCGTGCCGCACCCGGCAAAGCCGGGGCAGTTCGAAGAACCGCCAGACGTTGTCGTACCATACAGATTGCCATCACTGCCGAAAATCAGGCCAGCTCGGGGATCCGCTCCGTCGCCGGGAGAGCCCAGAAAGGAGTGCAACACCATTTCGGCCGGATCGGCCAAAACGCCAACCGGCGCCACCATCAGCGCAACCCAAAACGCCGCAAATCCCAGCGCCGCCGGCGCAAAGAATCTCCTTCTGCCATTATTTTCCATGATGCGTTTCCCCCTTTAAATTATTCGTCACATAAACGTAGGGCTGCCACCGCAGCCATGAGGCTAAGCCCCAAAGTCAGCCTGGCGAAGAGCGACGTAAAGGCGCGATGCCCTTTCAATAATTTCATCAATGATAGTTAATGTTCATGACGAATCGAGAAATGTTAAGCTGGAGGAACCGCCAATTTGGTCCTCGCCAGCGCTGCCGTGGCCTTGCTAAAGCAGCCTCGTCAGGCGACAAGCTCGCATGCTCCACCTGAACGATCTGACCCTTCGGCTTGGGCCACGCCTCCTTTTCGATAAAGCGACCGCCGCCCTGCCACCTAATGCGCGCGCCGGTTTGGTTGGCCGCAACGGAGCTGGCAAAACTACACTCTTGCGCATGATCCTCGCCGAGCTTTTGCCCGACGCCGGATCGATCACGCTGCCGCGCGGAACGCGTCTCGGCCATGTCGAACAAGAAGCGCCAGGAGGGCCGCAATCCCTCATCGATTTTGTGCTCGCCGCCGATGGCGAGCGCATAAGGCTCCTTGCCGAAGCCGAAGAGAGCCGGGATGCGCACTCAATTGCGGAAGTCCATGCCCGCCTGGCCGATATTTCGGCGCACGCGGCGCCCTCACGCGCCGCGAGCATACTCGCCGGCCTTGGTTTTGACGAGGTGGCGCAGCAGCAGCCGCTTGGCAACTTCTCCGGCGGCTGGCGGATGCGCGTCGCGCTCGCCGCCGTTCTGTTTTCACAGCCTGATCTTTTACTCCTCGACGAGCCGACCAATTACCTCGACCTCGAAGGGACGATCTGGCTCATCGATTATCTGCGCCGCTGCCGATCGACGGTTCTAATTATCAGCCACGACCGTGACCTGCTCGATGCCGTATGCGATCATATCCTCCACCTCGATGGCGGAAAGCTCGCTCTCTGGCGGGGAAATTACGAGAGTTTTGAGAGGCAGCGGCGCGAACAGCAAGCGCTTCAACTCAAGCAGAAAAAGAAACAGGATGATCAGCGGCGCCATTTGCAGGCTTTCGTCGACCGCTTTCGCGCCAAGGCAACGAAAGCAGCACAAGCCCAATCGCGACTGAAAATGCTCGCGAAAATGGAACCGGTGGCGGCGATTGTGGACGGGAAAGTCCTGCCGTTTCACCTTCCTTCCCCGCGAAGGCCTTTGCACCCTCCCCTCATTGCGATGGAAAACGCGAGTGTCGGGTACGATGGTGCGCCTGTGCTGCGCCGTCTTTCTTTGATGATTTCGGATGATGACCGGATTGGCCTTTTGGGCGCCAATGGCAACGGTAAGTCGACTTTCGCCAAGCTCCTCGCCGGAAGGATAAAACCCCTTGAGGGCGTCATCCGCCGCTCGCCAAAGCTAGAAGTTGGATTCTTTGCGCAACATCAGGTCGATGAACTCGACCTCGAAGCAACGCCCTATCATTGCATTGTGTCTCTGATGCCGGAGGCAACGGAAGCGAACATCCGCGCGAAATGCGCGCAGTTCGGATTTCCGTCGAGCAAAGCTGATACTAAAGTCGCGCAATTATCAGGGGGCGAAAAAGCCCGCCTCGTTCTGGGACTCGCCAGCTTCTCAGGTCCCCATCTTCTCATTCTCGACGAACCAACGAATCATCTCGATATCGACAGCCGCGCCGCACTCATCGAAGCCATCAATGATTTTGAGGGCGCCGTGATCCTCATCTCGCACGATAAATATCTTCTTGACGCCTGCGCGGAGCGCTTATGGCTCGTTGAAGGGGGCACGGTGAAGCCATTTGATGGCGATGGCGACGCTTATGGTAAATATGTGCTTGATCGCGCGCGAGCCGCTCGCGCGGAGAGGCCCAAGGGCGCGGAAAAGGATGCAAAGCAGGCTGAGGGCGCGCGGCCCCAGGAGAATACCCGGCCATCGAAAAACCCGGCCCATGTACGCAAGCAGGTCAAGGCGATCGAAGAAAAAATGCAAAAATTCGAGGACCTCATCGCTCGCGTCGATGCCGCGCTCGCCGATTCCGCCGCTTTCATCCAGGATCCTGGCAAAGCCGCTCTCCTTTCAACCCAGCGCGCCGAACTCGCGCGGCTGCTGTCGGCCTGCGAGGAGGAATGGCTAAGCCTCGCGGATGAATAAATAGCTCCTTCTCAAAATGTCACTTTGACGCCGCCATAGAGCGCGATGGGCTGCGCCGGCGTAATCGTGCGGGGGTCGGCAGCGAAGTTTACCGGATTACCGGCAAATCGCGCATCTGTCGTCTGGTCGAAGAACGTGCCATAGACCAAGTAGTGGTTATTGAAGAGATTGTTGATGAGGCCAAAGAATTGCACATTTTTATCGAGTTGATATGACGCGTGGAGATTGGCCACCCAATACATCGGCAATTGCGGGTTTTGGTTCGAATCATCACCGACATAGTATTGGCTGCCGACGAGAAGCACGTCGAATCCAGCCTTGAACTGCGGCGTGAACTGATAGTCGCCTCCTACCTTTAACTGCTGGCGGGGAATGCCGGGAATATGATCGCCAGGGTGCACGAAGATATCGCCGTTTGCATTGGCAAAGGGATTGAACGGCGAACTGAGCGTCCCGGAAAATTGATAGGTCGCATCGACATAGGCCCAATTGATATAGGCGCTGAACGCACCAAGCGATAAATTCGCTTGTGCTTCCACGCCCTGGCGCAAAGTCTCGGGCACATTGGTAAAGTAGCCAGTTCCCAGCACCACACTCGCGAGCTGGATGATATCATTGGTGCTCGCGGTCCTATAGAGACCCGCTTTCCAGTTCAACGCTCCGCCGTCCGGGATCGTGAAATTGCCGCGCAAACCAGTCTCGATCGTGTGCGAGACGACTTGCTGCAGCGGCGGATCGGAAATGAGTGTACTGGCAAGTATGCAGGGACGCGTGGAACTGGAGCAATTGAGTTCAAGCGGCGTCGGCGCGCGGTTCGCCTCCGAATAACCGGCATAGCCGGTGAGGTTCGGCAAGAATTTGTACGTTAGGCCGACAACAGGATTAAGCCTCGTGAAATTATTGTCGGCATTCAGCTGGGGTGCTGTCCCCGTCGCGTCCTGTGTCGTGATTTCGGCAATGTTGAGCCGCCCGCCCGCGGTAAAATCGAGGCCCGGCGCGAGGTTCAATGTGTCGAGCGCAAAAAGTCCGTAATAGGTGGCTGTCCCCGTAATATATGTGGATATATAATCGGTCAGCGACTGATCCTGGATGATCTGGCCGCCGCCCGGAATCGATCCATTCACAATGACGAAGTTGGGCTGCATCACGCCAAGCGTGGCATTCGCACTATAGCTCAGCCAGCTGCGATCGACACTGCCCCCGAAGTTAAGATAGTTATCGTGGTCAAAAACTTTGCCGGTGCCAGTTGCCTGCAACAAAGTGCCAACCGTATTTCCGTGCACCCAGGTCCGATCGATCGTTCCATAGGGGAAATTGACGGCGCCTGTCGAGGCGACGACTTGTCCTTGTTGATTGATGATGAAAGATCCATTGTTGGTGTCACAAAGATTGCCGGCTGGCCCAGCGGGCAGACCATATTGCGGCAGCAGGCTGCAATCCTGAATGCTGGCGTCATTGCCATCGACATGCGCTTGGTAGAAACTGCGAAGATAGAAATTGCTCTGCACCGTCCAGTCTTTATTGACATTGAATTTATCCGTGAAGGCAAACGAGCCCATCTGGTTCAGGGAATATTGCGGCGAGGTGTAGACGGAACGGTAATTCGAATCGATCAAAAGGATGGGTGTCGCGCCGACAATGCCGACATTGTTGCTGGCGCCCGACGCGATAAAATGGAGCTCATTGCCCGGGATACGGTAGCCGAGGTCGCCATAGAGTCGGAAGAGCGAAGACGGCGAAAAATAACGCCAGCCATCATCATGCGTGGCATCGCCCGTGACGTAAAGGCTGTAATCATCGATCTGTTTGCCATATTCGAACTGCCCGCTGACGCGCCCATAGGAGCCGCCCATGACCTGGGTGTAAAACCCCTGCCAGAGGTAGCCATTTTTCATCTGGAGGCTGACCGCGCCGCCCAGTGCATTGAGCCCGAAAAGCGGGTTGTTCGTGAACATAGTGGCGCTGTAGATGGCTTGTGGCGAGATGAGATCCCAATTGACGGTATCGCCAAAGGCTTCGTTGACGCGAATGCCGTTCTGATAAACCGCAAGCCCTTGCGGCGTTCCTTGAACTGCCGAGGCAACGAAGCCGCGATAGCGCAGATCCTGCTCGAAATCATTGCCGTTGATGTCGATTGCGACTGCACCACCGATCTGCTGTTGCAACGTGTCAGTCACGTTCGGCGAATTGGTACGCGCGAAATCCTCCGCGGGAACCGTCTGCACCATGGCCGGAATCTTGTCGGCTTCCTCGCCGCTGCCGGGAAGCGGCGAGGTTGCGACGACCTCGACCTCGGGCAGCTCGAATTCTGCGTGAGGCGCGGACTGCGCAAGGCTTAGCGTCGTTCCAGACGACCAGAGCACGCCCCCAAGGCCCAGAATTCCAGAAAGGCCCGCGATCCGCCGCATGATATTTCTCCCAAATCCAGATGTCCCGCACGACGTGCGGCTGAACTCTATATTCCAAAAGAGTCGAGCAACAATAGAATTACCAGCACATTAAAAAATAATGATGACCTGTTGCAAAGATGCACTCTGCTAGTTAGCTGACAACTGGTGCGTTATACCGCTAATTTCTATTGTAAAAATGCCCAGAAAACCATTCTAAACTGTCCCAGTATACTCAGGAAAAATTCCCATTTATTGCAGGAAAAACTCCTAAAGGTCGGCTGATAGCGCGACCGCATCTCGCGAGAAGGGCAAAGGAGCAGTCTATTGCGCCTAGCAGCAGTATTGAATGGCTTGCAATAGACGACGGAGTGAATACTCGAGTCTGTCGATTTGGTGAGTCGTTGCAAAATGTCTTGGGATGGCCAGGAAATCATCTCATTTTTTGCCCTGTGCATTGCTACCCGCTTCCCGCCGTGCTCCCATTGTCGTGACAATGACGCGCGGCTCTTTCTTCATCGAGCACAATGTCCCTTCGATTTCGCCTCATCTGCCTTGTTGCAACGGTCCTCCTCGCGAGCCTTGCTGTCGAAGGCATCATCGTGTTTTTTAACGCCTCGCACTCGGTTCAAACTGAAATGGATTCAGCCTTGCTTGTTGGCCAGCAGATTGTCAAAAGCAGGCTGGAGCAGATTTCAGATTCCCCCGACCTTCGTCGTGATCTTCAAGCGCTGGTGGCGGCGTTTAAGGGCAACCGGCATCTTCGCGTATCCCTCACCATCGGTCGGACTGTTACCGCCATCGAACCATCACCCGAAGGATCGCATTTCGGGAAGGTACCATCTTGGTTTATGCGGTTCGTCGCCGTCCCTGCTCTGTCAGATCGAATGCCGATTATCGTAGCCGGACAGGACTCCGGGAGCATACTCATCGAGACCGACCCGGCAAACGAACTTCTCGAAGTGTGGGATGGTCTCGTTGATAGCTTGGTTGTGCTCACCTTATTCTTCGGCTTCAACATTTTGTTGATCTATTTCTTCGTTGGGCGCGCGCTGCGGCCTCTGGACCGCCTCGCCGGCGCGCTGGAACAGATAGGCCACGGTCACTATGAAAAAAGGATTACCGGGGAGCAAGCGCCAGAATTGTTACGACTGCAGGTCACTTTCAATTTGATGGCATCTGAACTTGCGAAAATGGACGCCGAGAAGCGCCGCTTGAATGAGCAGCTCCTAGATTTGCAAGAGCAGGAACGCCGGGAGATTGCTCGAGATCTGCACGATGAGATCAGCCCGTTTCTTTTCTCGGTGAACGTCGATCTTGCGAACATCTCGCGTCTTGCAAATCAAGGTAAGTGTGCCGAGATCGCTGCACAGCTCCGATCAACCTTGGATGCGGTTTCGCACATGCAGCGCCAGATTCGCACGATGCTCGGCCGCTTGCGCCCCGGAGTGCTGGCCGATTTCGGCATGGTCCCAGCCATTGTAAGCATGGTCGAGTTCTGGCGGCGGCGGTATCAAGGGACTCGCTTTAACGTAAGCCTCCCTCGAGACGATGTGACTTTCGGTGCCTTGCTCGACATCACGATATATCGCATTGTTCAGGAAAGCTTGAGTAATGCGCTACGCCATGGCGAGCCGACCGAGATCTCGGTATCCGTAACATCGGCGCGCGGCGTTAACCCCAAGCCTAACTGGCTCACTGTCGAAATCACGAATAATGGTCATGGTGAGGACGAGAGACTCGGTTTCGGCTTTGGGCTGATTGGAATGCAGGAGCGAGTGCGTGGACTCGGTGGTGAGCTGGTCCTCACACGAGTACCAGGGCTCGGCCTTTCGGTGATGGCGCATCTCCCATTTCAAGCGACGGACACTCGCGCCCACGCTAGTTGCTTCATGGGAAACGCATGAAGGTCCTTATTGTTGACGACCACCCGATTGTTCATGCGGGGTTGCGGCGCCTCCTGAGCACGGAACATAGCGCCATGGAAGCCATGACTGCCAAGGACGCTTTGGCAAGGTTCAAGGAGGATCGGCCAGACCTCGTTATTCTGGATCTCAACCTGCCAGGAAGCGGCGGTTTGGAGACGATCCGGCAGCTGAAAATTGAAGATAATAACGCCCGAATCCTGGTCTTCAGCGTGCATGATGATTCGATTCACGTCGCACGCGCTCTCGAGGCGGGCGCACTGGGCTACGTAACGAAGAACGCGCCGCCAGATCAGATTTTGCTTGCCATTTTTCGCGTCGCCGCGGGGCGGAATTACATCGAGCCTGATATAGCGCAGGAGCTTGCCTTGATCTCCGTCCGACGCTCGCCCCTGCATCCGTTCAAGGAGCTGACTCGCCGCGATCTCGAAATTCTCAGGCTTCTCGGTGAAGGCTCCAGCCTGCAGCAGATCGCCGATACGATCGGCCTGAGCTACAAGACCGTTGCGAATAATTGCAGCCAAATGAAAAACAAGCTCGGCCTGGCGCGGACAGCGGATTTGATCCGAATCGCGATCGAGCATCAGATTCCTCCCGAACCTGGAACGGATTGAGGGGCGAACCAACGGCCCGCTCTTCAAGGGAGCAGCCCCGGTCAACCTCGATTGACACCTACGCCGTGGGGGCTAATATCGGAGTTGTAACGGTCCCTCGCTTCGAGGGGTAAAAGGGAATGTGGTAGGGCGCCTCATGCGGCGCCTCAAGCCATAGCTGCCCCCGCAACTGTGAGCGGCGAGCCGACGCCAGTACGCCACTGGGATCCGGACACCCGGCCCGGGAAGGCGGCGTTAAACTTTGACCCGCGAGCCAGGAAACCTGCCGTTCGATCGAGAAAAGCCGGCGGGGCGCTCTGGCTTTCTTCGATGCCGGCGCGGTCCACGCCCGGCGCGCGAGCAGCCTACACTGCCGCGCTCTGATGAGCACCCGCGACGCACGCACGGAGTGGTGTTCATGAGCCTTGCAAAAACCAGCCTTGCAAAAATCCCGGTCACCATCATCACGGGCTTCCTCGGCGCCGGCAAGACGACCCTCGTCCGCCATCTTCTCAACGGCGCGGATCGCCGCATCGCGCTCATCATCAATGAATTCGGCGATATTGGCATCGACGCCGAAATTTTGCGGGGCTGCGGAGATATCGCCTGCCCGGAAGACTCGATCATCGAGCTCGCAAATGGCTGCATTTGCTGCACGGTCGCGGAAGATTTTTTGCCCTCCATCGAGGCGCTGCTAGCGCGCCATCCCTTGCCAGACCATATCGTCATCGAGACATCGGGCCTTGCTCTGCCAAAGCCCTTGGTGAAGGCTTTCGATTGGCCGCCAATACGTGCGCGTTTGACGGTTGATGGTGTCGTCGCCGTCATCGACGGACGCGCCGTCGCTGATGGCTTCTTTGCCAACGATCCACAAAGATTGGCGCGTCAGCGGGCCGAGGATCCCTCCATCGATCACGACAATCCCCTTGAAGAAGTTTTTGAAGATCAGCTGCTCTGTGCCGATCTCATCGTTCTCAACAAAACCGATCTGATAAGCGGGCCGGAACAGCGCCGCGTCATCTCCGATATAACTTCTCGCATTCCGCGCGCGGTTAAGGTTGTTGCCGCTCAAGAAGGGAAGGTCGCGCCCGCGATTCTACTTGGTCTTACCGCCAGCGCGGAGGATGATCTCGCCTCGCGGCCTTCCCGCCACGACGGGCTCGCCGAACACGACCATGATGATTTTGATAGCGCCGCATTCGAAATCGGTTTGGTCGATGACAGCGAGGCCTGGCTCGCTCGCTTGGCGGGGATGGCGGAGCATTACGAGCATTACGGCATCCTGCGTGTGAAAGGTTTCGCGGAAGTACGCGGCAAGCCGATGCGGCTCCTTGTCCAAGGCGTGGGCAAGCGCTTTCAGGCGCGCTTTGACCGCCCCTGGCGGATTGGCGAAGTACGGCGCGGGCGCATTGTGGTCATCGGCGAAAAAGGGTTTGAGCGCGCGCCGATCGCGCGCCTCCTCCTAGAGGAAGAGGATGCTTGAACAATGCATCTTCTTCGCACGGAGTCGCGGTCGCTCGACGAGGCGGAACCCGCGGTCGATCTTGGACAGAGCCCGGCGGATGTGCTGTTTCTTTCGTTCTCCGATAGCGACCTGAGCCTCATCGCGGCGGCCGCGCGGCGCAGGCAGGGACTCAGCTTGCGGCTCGCCAATCTCTCCGACCTCAAACACCCCTATTCGGTCGACCTCTATATTGAGAAGGCCGCTAGCGAGGTCCGCTTTGTCCTGGTCCGCCTTCTCGGCGGTCTCGATTACTGGCGCTATGGCGTCGAGGAATTTTCTCGGCTTGCTCGCGAAAAAAACTTCGCGCTGGCGATCGTGCCTGGTGATGGCATGGAAGATGCGCGGCTCTCTGCCGCTTCGACACTTTCAAGCGGCGAATTGCAAAGGATCCATTCCGCTTTCCAAAGCGGTGCGGTAACCCAAATCACCGCGCTTCTTGACACCATAGACGCTCGTCTGCGACCCGCTAGTGGCCCGGCGGCTGTTATGGCAGCGCCGCCTATTCCGGCGGCCGGACGTTTTGAGGAAGGCTGCCGCAAGCCCGACGACTCTGCGGGGCACGCTATGATCGTCTTTTACCGCTCGATGATGGTGGCCGAAGATACCTTGCCGGTTCTCGCTCTCGCCGATGCCTTGGCATCGCGAAGAATCGAGGTTGCGGCAGTCTTCGCGGCAAGCCTCAAGGATAGGGAATCCATTGCTTTTCTGCGCGCCGAGCTTGCCCGCGCCAAGCCCGACGTTATCCTCAATGCGACAGGATTTTCGGCGCGGCTTGACAGCGAAGCAAGCGTTCTCGAGGCCGCCGATACGCCGATCTTGCAGGTAATCTTCGCGGGCCTCGCTGAAGCGCAATGGCGAGAGAGTTCGCGCGGCCTGCGCGCTGCCGATCTTGCGATGTATGTGGTCCTTCCAGAGATGGATGGCCGCCTGATCACGCGCGCTGTCGCTTGCAAGGCGCTGGCGGAGCATCAGCGGGATCTCGAATTCACGCCCCGCATCTACCGGCCCCTGCCCTCGCGAGTCTCATTCGTTGCCGATCTCGCGGCATCCTGGGTGCGGCTGCGCGGGACGGAGCCCCAGAATCGCAAAATCGCCTGCGTCCTTTCAGATTACCCCGGCAAAAAGGGACAAGCCGGCTACGCAGTCGGGCTCGATACGGCGGGTAGTGTCAGCGCCATCGCGAAAGCCATGAGTAACGCCGGCTATATCATCGGCGCGCTGCCCGAGACGCGGGAGTTGATGCGCCATCTCGAGAGCGCGGCATCGACGGCGCGCCTGCCCCTCGCCGATTATGCCGCCGCGCTCAATGCCATGCCCTCGGCGTTTGTCGAGGCCGTGCAAGCGCGCTGGGGGGCGCCAAAGCGGGAGGCCCATGATGGCGCTTTTGCCTTCCCGATCCTGCGCGCCGGCAACTTTCTTATAAGCCTTCAACCGGACCGGGGCGGAGCCGGCCGGAAGACGAGCTATCATGATACCGCCTTACCGCCGTGCCACTCCTATATTGCCTTTTATGTCTGGCTGCGGCAATTCGAGAACATCCACGCGATGATCCATTGCGGCACGCATGGCACGCTCGAGTGGCTGCCTGGCAAGGCGGTGGCGCTCGATGAGAATTGCGCACCCGAAGCTGTTCTCGGGCCGGTCCCTGTCATCTATCCCTTCATTGTCAACAATCCCGGCGAAGCCGCGCAAGCCAAGCGGCGGATTTGCGCGCTGACGATCGGCCACCTCACGCCTCCTTTGAGAGGTGCCGGGAGTCATGGCGCTGCCCTCGAGCTCGAAGCCTTATTCGACGAGTACGCGATTGCCGAGTCACTCGATCCTAACCGTGCGAAGGTGCTGGCAAAGACAATCCTCGACCGCGCCCGCGAGACGCGCTCATTGCAAGACGCCGGAGTGAAAGAGGCCGCCGATCCTGCGACGAGTTTGCGCCTCCTTGATGCCTGGCTGTGCGACCTCAAGGAGATGCGGATCGCCGACGGGTTGCATGTTTTTGGGCAGTCTCCGCTACCCGAAATGCGGGAGGCCACGGTCGAAGCGCTTTTGGGGACGCGGCAGCCTGATCATGGTTTCGAAGATCACCTACACGAGCTCATCGATCGAAGTGGGGGAGCGGAAATAAGATCCCTCCTTAAGGCACTCGATGGGCGCTTTGTGCCGCCGGGGCCAGGCGGCGCGCCTTTGCGGGGGCGGATCGATGTCTTGCCGACGGGGCGCAATCTCTACGGCATCGATCCGCGCGGCATTCCAACGCGCGCGGCCTATGAGATTGGCCAGCACGCCGCCCAAGAAATCATTGGCCGCTATACTGAGGAGCATGGCGACTGGCCAAGACAGGTGATTGTGGATGTCTGGGCAAGCGCGGCGATGCGCACCGGCGGCGATGATCTCGCGCAAGCTTTCGCGCTCATGGGAATAAGACCCCTTTGGGATCATGCCACTTCGCGCGTCACCGGCTTCGAAATTTTCCCCGCGGCTCGGCTGGGGCGCCCTCGTGTCGATGTGTCATTGCGAATCTCGGGACTTTTCCGCGATGTTTTTCCCGCGCAAATCGCCTTATTCGATCAGGCCGTGCAAGCGCTCGCCGAAAGCGATGAGGAAGATGAGTTAAATCCTCTCGCGGCGGCCTATCGGGCGAAACCGGAGAGGCCGCTTCGTGTTTTTGGCGGCGCGCCGGGCGCTTATGGGATTGGCCTTTGCCAAACGATCGGCCAAAGTCCTAAAGAATCGCGCGCCGATCTTGGCGGGCATTACCTGGCTTCCGCCTCGCATGCTTATCGCGGCGCTGGGGCCGATAGCATCGAGACGGCCGAATTCGCGAACCGCGTTGCCAATGCCGACGCGCTGATTCACATGCATGACCTCGACGGGCAAGATGTTCTCGATGCCGATGCTGTCCTCGACCATGAGGCAGGCTTTGCGGCGGCTGCCCAAGCACTTGGCAATGAGTCCACCATCTATCATGTCGATACGGCGAAGCCGGGCGCCATCAAGGTGCGGAGCCTGCAAGAAGAAATCGCCCGCGCCGTCCGTGGCCGCGCCACCAATCCGCGCTGGATTTTTGGGCAGATGCGTCACGGCCATCGCGGCGCCGCCGAGATCGCCGCGACGGCGAGCCGTCTTTATGCGCTTGCCTTGCTCACCGATTGCGTCGCTAGCCACCATTTCGATCTCCTCTTCGAGGCGACGCTCGCCACGCCGGAAGTCCGCGATTTCCTGATCGAAGAGAACCCGAGCGCCGCTCGCGCCATGGCCCAAAATTTCCGGCACGCGCTCGATCGGGGTTTTTGGCAAGAGCGCCGCAACTCGACGCTCGCTTCGCTTGCTTCTTTCGAGGAGGCGCTGCCATGACAAACGAAGCTTCATTGCGGAAGGGCTGGTGCCCGAGCATCCGCCGGCCGATGCTCGCCAAAGACGGGCTCATCGTCAGGGTGCGAGTTCTCGGCGGCATCATCGCCGCCGCCGCGATGAAAGCGATGGCCAGAGCCGGTCTCCAATATGGCAATGGCACATTCGATCTATCGATGCGCGGGAATCTGCAAATTCGGGGAGTGACTTCTCAAAGCTTGCCTTACTTGATTGAAGCGCTGGGCAGCGCGGGACTGGTGGATCAAGGGATCGCACCGATTCAAAATATTGCCTTGAGCCCGCTCGCGGGGCTCGATGGACGTCACGAGGCCCGCGACGCGGCTTTGGCTCTTGAAGCCATGCTCGCCGCCGGAAAAGATCTTGATACTTTGCCCGCAAAATTCAGCTTCTTGATCGATGATGGGGCTGAACTATCGCTTAGCTCCCTTGCCGCCGATATCCGTTTCGATTGGAGCGCGCGCGACAACGCGTTCACCATAGGCATCGGCGGAAGCGCCGATGATGCTTCGCCGCTTGGCATCTGTAGCGCGAGTGACATCCCCGAGATTGCGATGCGGCTTGCGCATGTTTTTTTGCGCCTCGTATCGTTAATAGAGCAGCCGCCACGGCGCATGCGCGACCTCACAGACCTATGCGGCGCCCAAACGATTGCTCGAGAAGCCGGGCTTTCTTTAACTGATCGGCAAGATGCGCAGCGCGCCATAGAGCCATCTCCGATCGGGCTCATGAGCTTTCATGGCATTGAGTGCTTCGGCATGGGCGTTGCTTTCGGCCAGTTGAATAGTTCGATGCTGGAGGCCGCCGCAGCCGCTGCCGAGACCTTCGGTGCCTCGGAAATCCGGCTGACGCCCTGTCGAGCGCTGCTTATCCCTGACATTCGCGAGGGGTCGTCCAATGCCCTCGGGGCGTTTCTAGCGGGAAAAGGTTTCATTACTGGCCGTACGGACTCGCGCCTTGCGGTGAGCGCTTGCGGCGGCGCCATCAATTGCGAGCGCGGCACGACCGATACGCGCGCCGATGCTCTCGCCATCGCTCCCATCGCGCGAAAACTTCGGCAAAGTGGAATTGCCCTCCATATCTCGGGCTGCAGGAAACGATGCGCGCGGCCAGCAGCGCTCTTTACTCTGGAGGCGGATCAGGGTCTCTACAAGCTCGTCGCGCCACCCTCTTTCGGTGATGAGGAATCGGCGAACCAACCGCTGACTGCCGCGCAAGCCTATGAAAAGCTGGCTTTACTCGCTGCTGCCCCTGGGATCGAAGACATGAGTAAGCAACCGTGAGCCAGTACGACTATCTGCAGGATGGCGCGGAAATCTACCGCCGGTCTTTCGCGACAATCAAATCGGAGGCCGATCTTTCAAGCTTCGCCCCGGAAGAGGCGCATGTCGCTATCCGAGTCATCCACGCCTGCGGCATGGTTGAAATCGCGCGCGATATTTTATTTTCACGCGGTGCCGTAAAACAAGCCCGCGCGGCGCTCGAAGGAGGCGCGCCAATCTTGTGCGACTCGCAGATGCTGGCGCAAGGAGTCATCAGTGCCCGCCTGCCCCGCGCCAATGCCGTCATGTGCACACTGCAAGATTCCAGGGTTCCTCCTCTCGCGCAAAAACTTGGCACGACGCGCAGCGCCGCGGCCATCGAATTCTGGCGCGATAAGCTTGCGGGGGCGGTCGTTGCTATCGGTAACGCGCCGACCGCCCTGTTTCATCTTTTGCAACTGCTCGATGAAGGCGTGCTGCCGCCGGCCTGTATCATCGGCATGCCGGTTGGGTTCGTCGGAGCGGCGGAATCCAAAGATGCGCTCATCGCCAGCAACCGCGTCCCCTTCATCACCATCAAGGGCCGTAAAGGGGGCAGCGCCATGGCAGCGGCAGCTTTAAATGCGATTGCGAGCGACGCGCTATGAGTGCAGAAAGGGGACTTCGCGGGCGGCTTTATGGTGTCGGCCTTGGCCCCGGCGATCCAGAGCTTGTCACCATCAAAGCCGCCAACACTCTTAAATCTGCTCCGGTCGTCGCCTATTTCTCCAAGCAAGGCGCTTGCGGGCGGGCCCAAGCGGTTTTGAACTGCTGGCTGACACCCGCCTCCATTCAGTTGCCATTGCTTTACCCCTTGACGACCGAGATCCACTTTTGCGATCCTGCGTATATCGAAACTCTGCGCGGCTTTTACGCAAATGCGGAGAACGTAATTGCGGGGCATCTCCTCGCGGGACGCGATGTTGCTCTTGCGTGCGAAGGCGATCCGCTCTTTTATGGGTCTTTCATGCACATCTATGTGCGGCTCAAGGATCGTTTCGATATTGAAATTATTCCCGGCGTCACCGGAGTGTCGGGATGCTGGAGCGCCGCCAAGGCACCGATCGCCTGGGGGGATGATGTCTTATCAGTTCTTCCGGCTACGCTTCCGCGGCCTGCCTTGGTACGCCAGCTCGCCGCCGCCGATGCCGCTGTCATCATCAAGATTGGCGCCAACCTCGGAAAGATCCGCGAGGTCATCGCCGAGTGCGGGCGGCTTTCCGAGGCGATTTATGTCGAGCACGGCACGAGCAAAACCGAAAAGATAATTCCGCTGACCGTGATGGCGAGTGGCCACGCTCCCTACTTCTCTTCGATCCTGATCCCTGGGAAGGGCCGACGGCCATGACGGTGCCGGGGAGGCTGCGGATCGTCGGCATCGGGCCTGGTGGGGAAGATTGGCTTACAAAGGAGGCTTCCCGATCTATAACGGAAGCGAACGATCTCGTTGGCTACTCGGCTTATATCGACCGCCTTCCCCATAACGGCGGGCAGCGGCGGCACCCCAGCGGTAATGGCACTGAGCTCGAGCGCGCGCGCCATGCACTGCGGCTAACCGAGGAGGGCCGCGACGTCGCTCTGATATCGGGGGGTGATCCCGGCATTTTCGCCATGGCCGCCGCGGTCTTTGAAGTGCTCGATCGCGACCCGCGATGGCGGGGCGTGGACATTAGGGTGTGCCCAGGCATCTCAGCCATGCAAGCGGCGGCGGCACGGATAGGCGCGCCGCTCGGCCATGATTTTTGTGTGATTTCGCTCTCGGAAAACCTCAAACCCTGGTCTCTTATAGAGAAACGGCTTTTGGCGGCGGCCAGCGCCGATTTTGTGATCGCGCTGTATAACCCGGCGTCTGGCGCCCGGCCGCGTCGTATTCACGATGCCTTTGCCCTGCTGCGAGAAGTTCGCGCGCCAACAACACCTGTTGTTTTTGCGCATGCCATCGGGCGGGAAGACGAGCGCATCGTTATCGAAACGCTTGGCGCCACTGATCCCGGCCTCGCCGATATGAGCACGCTGGTGCTCATCGGCTCAAGCCGAACGAGGCTCATCCCGCGCAAGGGCGCCGCGCCTTTCGTCTATACGCCACGGGGAACCAAAGATTTTTGATGCCCGCGAAGCCATCGCATCACTTGCGCGGGATCTTCCAAAGCGGGCCCCAAGTCGCTCGCTTGCCGGGCAACCATTATCACGGGCAAACCGAGATGGCGCGCCGCGAGTATTTTTGCATGAGTTGCATCGCCGCCGCTGTTTTTGGTGACGATGATTTCGATTTTGTAATCGCGGAGGAGCTGCTCCTCCGAGCGCTGAGTGAACTTACCGCGTGTGAGAATGATTTGGTGGCTCGGCAAATTTGGCGCCGGCATGATCGGCTCGATCGACCGGATGAGATAAAAATGCTGCGGTGCCGCCTCAAAAGCACCGATCTGCAGCCGGCCTATCGTCAAAAAGACGCGTTTCGGAATGGTCCCGAGAGCCGTGGCCGCGGCAGCCATGTTGGGAACCTCGATCCAATGATCACCGTGGTCTTGTATCCATGCGGGGCGCGAAAGGTGGATCAGCGGGATCCCAGCTTGACCCGCCGCTATCGCCGCATGCCGCGATATCTGCTCCGCGAACGGGTGGGTGGCATCAATGAGCACATCGATGCCCTCGCTTTGCAAATAGGCAAGGAGCCCGCCTACGCCGCCGAAGCCACCTACTCGATAGGGGATTGCCGGCAGGCGCGGCGCCGCCGTGCGGCCGGCAAACGACATAATGGCGGAAATATCGCCCTGCCCGGCCAGCAGACCCGCGAGCGCATTTGCCTCGGAAGTTCCGCCGAGCAGCAGAACACGCATCATCCTTCCTCCGCGAAAGGCGCGAGGCCGTGATCACGCCAGCGCCAAAAAAATGGTTGTCGATCATCGGCATTGGCGAAGATGGCGTCGCAGGTCTTTCTCCTGCCGCGCGATCGCTCCTCGCGCAAGCGGAGCTCATTGTCGGCGGCTCGAGGCACCTCGCGCTGGCGGGGCCTCTTGCTGCTGCGACCCTGACCTGGCCTTCCCCAATCCATGACGCAATCCCAAAGATCGCAGCCTGGCGCGGCCAGCCAGTCTGCGTCCTCGCCTCGGGCGACCCTTTCTTCTATGGGATTGGAGCCCTGCTCGCCGCGCATTTTGACCCTGGCGAGATCGAATGCTTGCCGGCGCCCTCGGCATTTAGCTTGGCGGCGGCTAGGCTGAAGTGGAGCTTGCAAGACTGTGGCCTGATTTCGTTGCACGGCCGCGAGTTCGAACGGATCATCCCCCTCTTACAGCCGAACGCCAAAATTCTCGCCCTCTCATGGGACGGAACGACACCATCGCGCCTTGCTCAGCTGTTAAAAGAGCGAGGCCTCGGGCAATGCAAAATCACCGTAATGGAAGCAATGGGCGGCGGCCACGAACGCGTGCGGGCGAGCGTCGCCGAGGAATTTTGTATCGACGGCATCAATCCCTTGAATCTTGTTGCGGTTGAGGTCGTCGCGAATGTGCCTTCGCAAATCCTGCCCGTCTCGCAAGGCCTCGCCGATGGCTGGTTCGAGACGGATGGCCAGCTGACGAAGCGCGAAATTCGAAGCATTGCGCTTTCTTCGCTGGCGCCACGGCGGGGCGATCTTTTGTGGGACGTGGGCGCGGGTTCAGGATCGATTGCGATCGAGTGGCTGCTTTGTGACCCGGCGAACCGCGCAATCGCCATTGAAAAGCGCACCGACCGGGCAAGCGGTATCGCCCGCAATGCCGCGCGCCTCGGTGTGCCGCAACTCCAAATCGTGACCGGCGAGTCGCCGGACGCGCTTGCCAGCCTGCCGCAGCCGCAGGCGGTTTTCATAGGCGGCGGAGCAAATAGCGGCGTTCTTGATAAGGCCTACGCCTCTCTGCCACCAGGCGGCCGCCTCGTCGCACACGCAGTGACCCTCGAAACCGAGGTTTTGCTCGTTTCGAAATTCAAGGCGCTCGGCGGCGAGCTTTTTCGCATCGACATCGCTCGCGCCGATCCGCTCGGCCGCTTCCATGGGTGGCGGCCGGCTCGGCCGGTGATCCAATGGGCGGTGACAAAGCCGTGATGTCTTATAGCGATTTAAATTACCGGGACCGTCAAACGGGATGACGAAAAAGCGGCTTGCAATTGCTCGATCTGGCGTTCGACGGGGCTTTTTGTGGGTCTGCTGGCGCCTTGCACATCACCCGGCTTGTAGATCAAAGCGTCGAGGTGCATGATGCGCTCTTGCAAGCGAAGCGAGAGCTGAACAAGCTCCGAGAGGCGCGGCGGCAGTTTCGCCACCATGTCTTGGTTGGAAACAATGCCTTGCTCGGCCAAGCGAATGCGCCGCTTCTCAGCGGCGGCCTCGGAGCGGCTCAACTCCCCTTCATTGACGGCACGCTGAAGGAGAAGCCAGGAGGCGGACTGCATGAGCCGCGTCGTCAAACGCATGCTTTCGACTGCATAGGCGACCGCCGCGGGCCGTGGAAGATTTTTTGCATCTTGGCGTCCATCGCCGTCGAGATAAGATGCAGCCCCGCTCACCAAATTCATACCGTCCTGGAAGAGCGCGCGAAATTGCTCCGAGGCCGCGAGCCTCTCGCCAAAGGAGACGGTTTTATCGTCTTTTAAAACTAGGACCTGACCCATGACGCCAGCCTCTACCACCAACTCGCCGCTAACCCGACCTTACCATCATAATTCAAATTGCGGTTTGGCAAAGTTTTACGTTTAATTAGCCTTAACGGCAAATATGAACTGGTGCCATAAACCCCGGCTGATGGAGAGAGAGCGCATGCTCGACCGCCCCTCGAAAACCACTATTCAAAGTCCCCAGAGGGAAATTGGGGGAGAGGCGCCCGCGCGAATGCTGCGGCTAACAGCGGCCGGCAGCCTCCTCGGCGCCATCGCGGCTTCCTCCTGCTGTGTCGCCCCCCTGCTGCTATTCAGCCTTGGCGCGAGCGGCGCATGGATCTCGGCCCTTACAGCGCTGGCGCCCTACCATGCCTATTTCATCACCGGGACGCTCCTTTGCCTCGGCGGCGGCTATTGGCTCGCCTACCGGCGGCGGGCGGTGGCGTGCCGGGAAGGCGCCGCCTGCCGGCGTCCCCTCCCCAACGCTATCGTCATGAGCGGTCTCATCCTCGCGACGGTTCTCACAACGGGCGCGATCGGGGTGGATCTTTTCGGTTCCTCGCTATTTGGTCCCTGAGAAGGAGTTCAATCATGAAGCTGGCCCCTATCGCCGCTTTCCTCACGGCGCACGCTCTGGTTTCCTCGGCCTATGCCGCGGAAAAGACGGTCACGCTCGCGGTCGAACGCATGACCTGCGCGCTTTGTCCCATCACCGTGCGCAAGAGCCTCGAAGCCGTCCCCGGCGTCGAACACGTGGTGGTGTCGAGAGAGGATCATTCGGCCGTCGTGACCTTTGACGATGCGAAGACGCAAGTTGATTCCCTCGTCAAGGCGACGACGAACGCCGGCTACCCCTCGGCGCCGCGAAGTTGAGCTGATTATGGTTCTCGAGTCGGCCATAACCTGCCCCGAATGCGGGCAGGTAAAAACCGAAACCATGCCAGCCAACGCGTGCATGGTTTTTTATCAGTGTACGGGCTGCGGCGCGGTTTTACGGCCAAAACCTGGAGATTGCTGCGTCTTTTGCTCCTACGGCTCGATGCCCTGCCCTCCCGTCCAGATCGAACGCTCTGGCAAGAGCTCCGCGCCTTGTTGCGGCGGCTAGCCCGGCATCAAGCCAAACGCACCGCTCGTTCGCGGCGCCTTGCCACGCTCTATTGCCGTGATTATCTCGGGTAGGGGCGGACACAGCCTTCTCCATAAAAGGTGAGTAAATGGGCGATCACGACCCGGCAATGCCTGAGGCCAATGAGCGGGGCAATCCGCAGGAAAAAATCGCCGTCAAAGCGGCACTCGCCACGATGGGCACGCCGGAATATTTTACAAGGTTCGATGCCCTCGCGCCGGAAAACCGCCGCGCCCGCAAGGTCATGATGGGCGATGATCCGGCCCTGCCAAAAATGCCCGCGGCGCCGACCCTTTTTGATTTCTTCAGGCTTCGTTTCGACCCCCGCGCGGCAAGTCATCTTCTTCAGAGCGCCAATCTTGCGTTAAGGGCCGGCGTTGACGAGAAGGGAGTGCTTGCTTGCCTCCTGCATGACATCGCAATGGTGGGGCTCTTTGGCGGCGACCACGGCTATTGGGGAGCCCAGCTCATCGGGCCTTATGTCGATGAGGAAGTGAGTTTTGCGGTGCGGTATCACCAGGCGTTGCGGTTTTTCCCCGATCCCGCGGCAGGTTACGAGTACCCAAAGGCCTACATTGACCTCTTTGGCGAGGACTATAAACCCGAGCCCTATATCTACGCCGACTACGATTATGCGAAGAGCCATAAATGGTACGGGATGGCGCGGATGGTCACGCTCAATGACCTCTATGCCTTCGATCCCAATGCGAAGGTCGAGATGGAGGCTTTCGAGGACATCGTCGGCCGCCACTTCCGCCAACCAAAGGAAGGCCTTGGCTTTGATAATTCGCCTGTCGCCCATATGTGGCGCGCCATGATATGGCCCCGCAATTTCCTTTGAAAAAGGAGTTGGCCGAAGTCGCCTTCGGCCAATCGTGCGAGATTGCCTTTCTGCCTAAGCCGGTTTCTCAGGCGTTGCAGCCTGCTTTGGCTTATGGGCGCCGAACCGCCAAGCCGCGTAAACGCCGCCCCCCAACAAAACGGCTAGGAGAACGTAATAGATCGCCGTCGCTCCGGCGGGCGTGCCAACAGAAAACGGGAATTGTGAAACGAATTTCTGGCCGTGGTCGTTATCGACCGTCACGATGCCGATGAATCTCCCTTTCTCCGGAAACGTATGCTCGAACGTCAGCGTCCCTGTCGGATATTTTTTTGGCGGAAAATAAGCGATGCTGAGAGCGTCCAGGGCTGGTTTGTTGGCGAGCTCGGCCTCCGTCAGAACGGGCAAACCATTCAATTGAGTGTGAGTGCCATCATCCTTGATCAGGCGGATTTCCGTCAGCATGCTGCGCAGCTCGGACTCCTGCATATCGAGCGCGACGACCGTCTGCCCCGTATTGGGGACGTCATCGCAAAATTCTTCCCTAGAATTTTGCGGCTGATATCCGGTAAAAAACATAATGTCTGGACCGATTTTCAGAACGCACCGGTTATCGACCATGCCGACCCCGCCGTGGGCGAGCGCGGCGGAAGCGGATAAAGCCGTGATGAGAAGCGATGCGGCGAGTGCTCGCATATTCAGCATTTGAATCCTCCCAGAAGAATTTTGTCCATCTGCTCCGCCTCAATCAAAGCCGCATTGAGATGCATCAAATTTAGAGGCGGTGACAGATCAGCTGGCATGTTGACCACGGTCAAGTTTTCAACCTGTTGAGCGCGCCATGCCTTTCTTTGCTGCTACTTCAAGATAAAAGTCTTGCCAAGTGGGTAATTGCATTCGCGGGGTGAGCAGATGACGAACTATTGGTTTCAGAACATCAAAGACGCCACGCGCCAGCGAGGCGGGAATATTTTTCTCAATTTTTCGTCGCCTTCAAACCCGGCAAGCGTATCCTATGCCGATATGGAAGCGCTCAGCGCGCGCTGTGCAAACGCCCTTATAGCGCGCGGCGTGAGGGCAGGCGATCGAGTCGCCGCCCAGATCGAAAAAAGCGCCGACGCGGTCACGCTTTATTTCGCGGCTGTTCGGGCCGGAGCGGTTTTTTTGCCTCTCAACCCAGCTTATACCGAGCCGGAGGTCGAGTATCTATTGAGCGATGCCGAGCCTCGCCTCCTTATCTGCGACCCTCAGCGCCATGACGCCCTCGCCAAGCTTGCGGCAAAATCCGGTATCGGCTCTGTTGAAACACTCGGTGGCCACGGCGAAGGCTCCCTCCCCGCCTTATGCGCGGCCATGCCGGCAAGCTTTGAAGATACGCCCCGCGCGGCAGACGATCTCGCCGCGATCCTCTACACCTCCGGCACGACAGGCCGCCCCAAAGGTGCCATGCTGACCCATGGCAATCTTGCTTCGAACGCGGCGGCGCTCGCGAGACTTTGGCGCTTCTCGCCAGATGACGTGCTCCTGCATGCGCTGCCTCTTTACCACACGCATGGCCTCTTCGTCGGCGTGAATACCGTTGCATTGAGCGGCGGCGCGATTCTCCTGCTTTCTAAATTCGAGCCAGGCGATTGCTTAAAAGCAATGGAGCGCGCCACCGTGATGATGGGTGTTCCGACATATTACACGAGGCTCCTTGCCGACCCAGGTCTATCGCGCGAACGCGCGGCCCATATGCGTCTCTTCATCTGCGGCTCGGCCCCTTTGCTTGCCGAGACCCACGCCGCGTTTTTCGAGAAAACCGGGCATGTCATCCTCGAACGCTATGGCATGACAGAAACCAATATGATCACCTCGAACCCTTATGAGGGCGAGCGGCGGCCAGGCACCGTTGGTTTTCCTCTGCCGGGCGTCGAGCTGCGCATCGCAGACCCGGAAACGGGCCGGGCGTTGGCGCCCAGGGAGACCGGCGTCATCGAAGTCAACGGCCCGAATGTCTTCAAAGGCTATTGGCGGAGAAGCGAAAAAAACGCGCGTGAATTCCGGGAAGACGGCTATTTCATCACCAGCGATCTCGGCCGCGTTGATGAAGACGGCTATGTCCACATCCTCGGCCGGACCAAGGATCTCATCATCTCAGGCGGCCTCAATGTCTATCCCAAGGAAGTCGAGAGCGAAATCAATGCCCTTGCCGGGGTCTTGGAAAGCGCCGTCATCGGTCTTCCCCATGGCGATTTCGGCGAGGCCGTCGTTGCGATTGTCGAGGTGGAGCCAGGCGTGGAGCTCGACGAGCGGATGATGACAGCGACACTTACGGCAAGGCTTGCAAAATTCAAATTACCCAAGCGACTTATTTTCGTTGCCGAGCTACCGCGCAACGCGATGGGCAAAGTGCAAAAGAATTTGCTCCGGGAAACCTACAACGATCTGTTTTTCGCTGGCATGGAGTGAGCATGACGGACGCCACTTCCCCGCAAGCGCTGGAACGCGAACCGGTCAAATTCCTTCTCCCGCGGTGACCGTGCCAATGTCTCGTTTTGGCGCTTGCTCCTGATTTCTTTCGAAGCGGCGGACGATCAGGCGCATGAGGTAAAGGCCGAACTCCGGATTCTGGAAATACACCTGCTCGAATTGTTCGTAGGTGATGAAGAGAAGGCGGACATCGCTCGCGCAGCTGGCGGATGCAGTCCGGCGGCCATCCGCCGAAAAAAAAGCCATCTCGCCGAAAATCGCGCCGGGCTCCAGAACGGCGGACCGTTCAGGAATGGCAACGCGTCCCTCCACGATTACAAAAGCCTCGCGCGCTTTGTCGCCCTTGGAAAAAATTCTTGAGCCGGCCTTCAATGCACGCGGGTGCATGAAAGGCTTGAGCCATTCAATGTTGAGATCTGTGTTGCTTGCTTTCTCGACATTAGAGACGAGGTGGCGCATTTCCCGCAACCTCGTAGCGTTCAGCGGAAAGTTTACGACATGTTTGATAAGACCCGGCAAGCTGCCGGATGTGAGACCCGCCGCGACGCCGAAGACATTGCTCATAATCGCCATCGTCCGCAGTGGCATCATGCGCTTGGCATAGGCGGCGCCAACCGACGCCAAAGCCTCCGCCCAAATGGCGGCGGCGGCGGCGAGGTCTGAATATTTCTGGAAATTTTCCAATTTTAAGAGCGCCACGCGCAAAGGCTCCGAAAAATGGATCGCCTGGTCGAACATCCGCCTCTCCGCCGGTTGAAACCGCTGAGCAAGCACGCCCGCGCCCGCTATTTCAAGTGCTTTTCGAGTGGATAGGCTTTCTCCTTGGCTCCTGTTGGTTGCATTCGGGTATTGTTTGCGGCATATAGGCGAGCCGTCGCCTTCTTGCCGCGCCGGCGGGGATGCGGGTGTAGCTCAGGGGTAGAGCACAACCTTGCCAAGGTTGGGGTCGAGGGTTCGAATCCCTTCGCCCGCTCCAAATTTTCCCTATTAATCAAGGTGTTATGGAGAAGGCCGCAATAGCGGTCGCTTTCGTTTTTGCCGTGGTCAACACCTGGTCATCACGGCAGGCCTAGTCGGCACCATTGTCGAAGGCTCGCGCAAGGCATGGTTCGTCGCGAGTGCGGCGCTGGGTTCCGCAGCTGTAAACCCCAAGCTTACTGCCGCTGCGAGAACGGCAGTCCCCCTTTTCGGCGGCAAGACCAACGCCTATCCGAGGAGGCGTTCATTGGCCAGAACAACGCAACCTTCGGCAAACGGCACTTCGCTGGGGATAATGCGAGTCGGCCGCCCAGGGAGCAGCATGGACTCAAGGCCGGCGAAGGCGGCGTTGTCTTGGAGATCTCTCTCCGAAATCAGGCACCGATCTGATGCGGAAGCGTCACCCCAAGCAAGCTCCAGCGCGATATTTTCTCGGCGGTCAGCGGCGAAGCCTCGCATTCTGTAGCGGTGCCATTGCGGTTAGGGCGGTGAAATTCTTCGCGGGCGCGCCTCGAAATCTCCCCATCCACGAGTCACCTCTGCCACGCAAAACGAAATACCCAAAATTGCGCCCTCGTCATGCGCTAACTACGCCGTCATCTTGGTCAAATGCGTCCACGCGGCTTAGAATTATGATCACATTGCGAGATGTTCAGCAGTTTTGCGAGCGAGCGAATTCCGTGCGCTCTGCAGACCAGTTGAAAGACCTGCTTCACGAAATCTCCGCACGAATGGGCTTCCGCTATTTTGCCCTGACGCACCATATCGATCTTCGTTCCAATCCGGCTGGCGGCGTGCAAATTGTCAACTATCCGCAGGGGTGGATCGACCGCTTTTACGAGAAGCGGCTTTTTGCGACGGACCCGATTCACAGAGCAAGCCGTACCACCAGCATCGGTTTTTGCTGGTCTGATGTCGATCGGATGATAACGCTGTCGGCTGGGGATCGAGCCGTGCTGGCCAATGCCCACGATGCCGGCATTGGCAACGGGTTCACTATCCCCGCGAATGTCCCAGGCGAGACAAACGGGTCTTGCTCCTTTGCGATGGAAGATGGACTAGAACTCGATAGCGAGCAACTTCCACTCGTCCAGCTCACCGGTGCCTTCGCGTTCGAAAGTGCCTGCCGCCTCTCGCGTCCAACTTTGAAAGCCGATGACGAGGTACCGCGGCTGACGGAGCGGCAGATCGAATGCGTCGTCCTGGTCGCACGGGGAAAAACCGACTGGGAGATAAGCCGGATTCTCGGTGTCAGCCACGAGACCGTGATCCAGCATATCAAGGACGCCCGTGACCGTTATGGCGTGACGAAGCGCACAATGTTGACTATCCGGGCGCTTTTCGATGGCTCAATTAGCTTCGCCGATATTTTGTCCCGTTAACCCCCATTTCTGGGGATAACGCGAGGCCGCGGCTTCTGTTCGACTGGGTGTCGAAAGGAGCCAGAGCCATGACAGTAATTGAAGATGCTAGATGTATCGCCGAGGACGTCATCCTCCGGGAAATGTTTGAAGAACGTAAGCGGGTCTTTGTCGACCTGCTCAAATGGGACGTCCCAGTTCTCGTAGACCAGTACGAAATCGATCAGTTCGACACGGAGGACGCCGCTTATCTCGTGATAACCGGCGAAAATGGCCGGCATCGGGCGTCCGCACGGCTGCTCCGAACGGATCGGCCACACCTTCTGGATACAGTCTTCTCCGAACTGTGCGAGGGCAGCCTGCCCACCGGCCCAACGATCATGGAGATTTCCCGCTTTTGTCTCTCCCGGCGGTTGAGCGCGAGCGAAAGACGCGTTGCACGGAATAAGCTCGTCACCGCGCTGGCCGACCACGCGCTCCAACAAGGCATCACCGCCTATACGGGAATCGCGGAAATGGACTGGTTCCAGCAAATCATCGGGTTTGGCTGGAAGTGCTATCCGCTTGGAATTTCCAAGTCCAATGGGTCCCCGCCACTCGTAGCGTTGAGGATAGATATTACCGATGAGACGCCAAGCCGGCTTCGAGACACTGGCATTTATCTCAAATCAGACTTCCACCACCTCCCAAATCTTCATTCCAGCTTCGAAAAGCGGAGGTGATTCCATGATCACCGGAATGGAACTTGCCAGGAGACTTCCGAACGAAGCCAGCAATCAGCTCACGCACCTTAGCGAGCAAGGTTTCTGCGTCTTGCGTGACATTGTCCCGCCAGCCGCGATCGCCGATCTCTCAGCCGGCCTTGACCCGTGTTTTCGCCGCACCCCGTTCTGCGAAGGCGGATTCTATGGTGAACGGACGAAGCGTTTTGGCAGCCTGCTCCGGCGCTCGCGCCATGCCGAAGCCCTCGTCCGCCACGAGCTGGTCCTCGCGATGACCGGCGCGGTGCTCGGTCCATGGTGCGACACGATCCAGCTGAACCTCACCCAGGCGATCGAGATTCATCCCGGCGCCTTGCCGCAGTTGCCGCACAGGGATCAAGACATGTGGCGGGGCGAGATCGGCACGATCGAATATTTGGTCAATGTCATGTGGCCGCTCCACGAATACCGCGAAGAAAACGGCGCCACGTTGATCTGGCCAAACAGTCACGGAAAGAACGCGCTGCGTGCTGATAGCCCGGCTACCCCGATTGTCGTGGAATGCGACCCCGGGTCCGCCGTGCTATTTTTGGGTTCAACGTTGCATGGTGCAGGCGGCAACCGCTCAGACGCGCCCCGGCGCGGCTTGATCGTGAGCTACTGTCTTGGCTGGTTGAAGCCCTACGAAAACCAATGGTTGGTCTATCCCCCCAGCGTGGCCCGGAAATTTGATCCTGAGCTTTCGGCCTTGGCCGGATATATTCAGCATCGTCCCAATCTAGGGAATTACGAAGGACGGTGCCCCTCTATTCTCTTTGAAAACTCCATTCCCGAGCACCTTGGCGGGATCGATACGCTACTCCCTGATCAGACCAGTGCGGTCGCGAAGTTTGTCGCAGCACAGCAGACTGCACCGCCGGACTTTGAGCGTGCAACCGAAGCAGACGAACTAAGCCCAGTGCCAAGCGACTAAACGACGCGCACTGCCTGCCTTGGCGGTCTCTACTGCGTGACTTTGGCCGCCAAGGATAGAAAGCTCAACATTCGGCAATCGATGCTCAGTTGGCAGCCACGAAGCCTGCCGTCAGGGTGTGATGATGAACGGCTGCTTCCCAGGTTGGGATGATCACCCGCTTCCATTACGAAACGAACGGATGAATGAGGACCAATACCGGGCGCGGCACCGTCGCATTTTGCAACGTCGAGCAGCTGCGTCATTGCAAGGCTGGATTTCTTTGATGCCCGCTATGGACTTGAGCCAACTCAGATATGTCGTCACTGCCGCCGAGGTTGGGAATTTCGCCCGGGCCGCCGAGGCACTGCGGTTGAACACTTCGACAATCAGCAGACGCATCGGAAGGTTGGAAGAAGAGCTGGGCTTGACTCTTTTTGAACGCGGGCGCTCAGGCGTTCGCCTTACGCCAGGCGGCAGGGCGGTGATTGTCCATGTGCGGCGCGTTCTCGCGGAGCTTGAGATGGTCAAGTGTGCGGGACTAGAGAACGGGACGGGACAGGCTGGTGAAATCCGCCTGGGCGTTCGCATGCCGCCGATCGGAGAACCCGTGCGGAGCCTCTTGTCAATGTGGCGAGAGCTCCATCCAAAAATTTCTTTGACAGTCTCCGAACTGCCGGATCGGGACATTGTAACCGCGCTCGAGGAGCGCCGGCTGGACGTGGCGTTGCTTCCGAGCTTCATGCTCTGGCCTCACGCAGAAGCGTTGCCGCTCTATGGTGAACGCCTTGTTGCCGCAATCCCTTCAAGCCATCCGTTGGCAGGTCGCGACGAAGTGGTTTGGCCAGATCTCGCCGACGAAATCATTCTCGTCCAGGGATGGGCGGAAAGCCAGGCTGCGCGAGAGCTCTATGCGTCCTTCCTTGGCAGCGGCATGCGGTTTCAAGCGCACGCAGTCAGCAAACAATCAATTCTTGCGCTCGTAGGCGCGGGTTTTGGGGTCACGCTTGCGGTATCGAGCCAATCGGAAGCAAAGTTCCCTGGCGTCGTTTACAAGACTATCGCCGAACCCAATGCATGGCTTCGCATCGATCTCGCCTGGATGCCAGAGACCGACGAACCGGTAATTGGCCGGTTTGTTGCCTTCATGCGGGATGAAGCGAGATCAAGAAAACTCGTCTGAGCGGCCAGCCCTGCCGCACTTTTGTAAACGCCCGATCCTTTGTCATCACGCGAGTTGATGATAACCCCATAAGGACCGGGCTCGCGGTTGCTGAGCTCCTAGGCCCGGTGCATACGTCGAGTTCAGTGTAACACTCATCAACTCAGCTGCAGGGTGCCGGCGTCTCCTGGCAGAGTTTTTCGTCCCATTTGCATGGCGTCCAATAATAGCCGGACAATTGAAAGAGTTTTCAGCCACGTTGATTCGAAGGTTCGGGCGATGCAGCGCCAGCGCGAGGCTCGGTCGCAGTCATCCTAAACAATGGAGAGGGACTTTGCGGAGGATTGGCTGGGCGCGGTTCTCGCGGTTCATCTCGCGACGGCTGCACGGGTGCCGCTGCGGGTTGCTTGGATGCCGCTGGCGGCTGCAGGGATACCGCTGGCGGCTTCGTGGGGGACTTGCTCGTGGCGCTTTGGTTTGTCTCTTGTTCGCGGCGCGCTTTCGCAAAGGCGCGGTCGGCGGCCATGAAGCGCGCTAACATTGGCCCGATGAGTCTGGCCGGTTCGACATTGGCCTGCTGCGTTTCGCGCGCGAGTGCCTCGGCATAGGCAACAAGATCGCGATGGACAGCGGCCGGGAGCTCGATTGTCAGCTTGACCGGCTTGTCGTCCTCGATCGCCCCAAGTTTGAGTTTTGCCATCAGTGTCTCCTCATCTGCGATAGGGTTCGAGCACGAGATCCCGGGTAACCAGCACGCGGACTGGGAACCCCGGCCGGATGGTGATGGTCGGCTGCACATTCAATGAACGTCCCACAACTTGCTCGCCAATTTGGTTGAAGCTTTGCGAGCCTCCCTGCCGGATAGCTTGCACCAAAGAATTTTCGCTGTTGCTCGTCCCAACTTCCGATCCGATGCTGAGAACCGTCGAGAGGATTGCTGCCTCGAACAGCGTGCCCCAGTGATTGTCGACCTCATCCTCGAGGCCAGCATAGCCCTCCGAGTCCGTTCCGGGCTGACGCTCCAGCACGATCGATCGGCCATTCGGCATGATGAGGCGGTTCCACACCAGGAGCGCACGCGACTGACCGAAGGCGATCTGGGCGTCATATTGGCCGATGAGGCGCGCGCCCTGCGGGATCAAAAGAAACTTTCCGGCCGGGCTGTCATAGACGTCCTCTGTCACCTGGGCGGTGACCTGACCGGGCAGATCCGAGCGAAGGCCCGTGATCAAAGAGGCCGGGATGACCGCGCCGGCCTGCAGCACATAGGTGCTCGCGGGCGGCTGGACCCGATCGGGGCTTGTGGTTCGCCGATCAGCATTGCCGTTGAGGAAGGCGAGCTTGTGATCTTGAGATGTGAGATCAGTGGAAGCCACGCCGGCCGGAGGGTTTGACGCGGGTGCGGGTGCTGGCGGCGCGGCAGCCGCTGGCTGGAAAAAGTTCGTGGTGGCAAAGAGATGGCTGATGCGCGCCGCCTCCTGCTCTTGGGCGATCCGCTGCTTTTCTGGATCTTCGGGCGCCGCAGACATCGGCATGACTGGCGCGGGCGCACCGGCATTGAGGATAGGGCGGCCGAGATCACCGGGGAGCGGCGGGCCGAGCTGCGGCGCCGATTTGGGCAGGCCCGTATAGTCCTTTGGCAGGCTGGCGAGGCCGTCTGGCGTATTGCGATTGTCGGTGTTGTAGAGTTCAGAGTTTGCTGCCCGCTGTTGCGGCTTCAGCGCCAGAAACAGCGCGCCCCCGATCCCGAGCGCTGCCGCAGCGCCGAGGCCGAGCAAAACCTTGCGCGATAGCCTGGTGACCGGGGTGCGGCGCGATCGCAGGCGCATCTCTTGCGGGGGGCGCGCAGGCCCGCTTTCTTCTTCGTTGGGCGCGCCGGTCACGACTGCGGCCTCCCGTCGCTGCGGACGACGCGAACGATTTGCTGGTGCTTGCTCCCAAAGCGCAATTCGGCTGCGGCAAACAGCCGGTCGACGATCATGTGGTTGCCCTGGACTCGATAATTCACGAGCTGGCCGTCGCCTTCAGCACCGATCACCCAAAGCGGCGGCATCTCGCCCTTGCTGATTCCGCGCGGAAACTCGATGAACACTTGGCGTCCGTCGTCGAAGGCTCGAAGCGGCCGCCAAGCCGGGCTGTCGCCCTCGACCTGGTAGCGGAAGTTGAGCGTGGCGATATCGACGCCGGTCGCGACCGGCGCCGCCGCCTCCGCCGCCGCGTTCTGCTGGCGAAGTGCGATGAGCTGGTCCTGCGGATAGGCCCAGGAGACCGAAGCCATGTAAGTCTTGTCATCCGAACGCAGCTCCAGATGATAGGTGCGGCGGTCGGTGTTGATCACGAGATTGCTGGTCAGGTCTGGCCGTGTCGGCTTGACCAGAATGTGGACGCGCTTAGCGGCACCCGAGCCGCTTTCCGTATCGCCGACGATCCAGCGTACCGTATCCCCGGCCGCCACCGGACCAGATCCCATGAGCTGCTCGCCAGCTTCGAGGGCGATGTCGGTGATCTGGCCTGGCGCCGCATAGACCTGATAGAGCGCGCCGTCGGACCAGGGATAAACCTGGATGGCGTTGAGATAGCCAGCTCGGGTCGGTTGCACCCGCGCCGCGCCATTGGCTTGATCAACACGGGACTTCGGATCGGCAGCCTCTGGGGGCGCGCCTTTGGCGCCCGGAACCGGCTTCAACTGCCCCGGCAGGGGCAGGAGTTTGGGCAGTTCGACGATCCGGACGGGCTTCGGTGGATCGGGATCGAGCACCGCCTTTTGCGGCGTATCGTCATAGGCGATGACGGGCGGCTTGTAGGCCGACGAGCACGCGCTAAGCGAAACTGAAGCAAGCAAGATCATTATTAGCGGCGGGGTGCGCATCAGCCGAGTTCCTTTGACCAATTGAGGGCGTGGACATAGACGCCGAGCGGGTTCTTCTTCAGCCGGTCGGCGTCGGTTGGCGTCTGCACGACGATGGTGAGAATGGCGCTCCAGCGCTCGGCCGCGGCCAGTGCGTTGTCGACGTAGTGCCGCTCGACCCATTCGACGCGGAAGCTGTCATCAGAGGCACGAATGACGCTCGCGACCTCGACGGAGACCTGCATTTTCCCAAGCCTGGAGAAAGGGTCGTTGGTTCGGGCATAGTCATTGAGCGTGAGCGCGCCCTTGTCGGTGACGTAATCGTAGGCGTCGAGCCAGTTCTGCCGCAGCACCACGGCGTCGGCCGGAATGCTGCGCACCTGAGCGATAAACCGCGCGAGATGCCAGGCGATTTGGGGATCGGTTGGGTGGTAATCGGCGGCGGCCGGGGCGACTGCCTGAGCCTGACCGAGCTTGTCGACCTCTACCACCCAAGGGGTGATGGTGCCGCGCGCCGATTGCCAGACAAGGCCGCCAGCGAGAACGCCGTCCAATGCCAGCGCGCTAAAGAAGGCAAGACGCCAATTCTTTGCCTGCACGCGGGCCGAACCGATCCGTTCGTCCCAGGCCTGGCCGGCGCGCTGATAGGGCGTTTCGGCCTGGGGAGTCTTGCCGTAACGGACCGTGGGTCGCCGAAACATGGATCACTCCCCCTCGGAAAGATCGACACCGCTGCCGCTCGACGGATGATCGCCGGATCGGACAGCGTGCGCGGCGGCGGTTGCGCCGTGACTGATGGTCTGGTTGCGCTTCATGCGGCGCGCCCAAGCGGGCGGCCCGGCGGGTTCGGTATGGCTCGAATTCGAAGCCACGGCAGAGCTGGCGACGGAAGCTTCCTCTCCCGTCGCGGCCCGGCCGCCACCGGCGAAACTCTGGCGAATGCTGGTGGCCGCGCGGCGCAACGGACTGATGGCGGCCACGCCCGCCGCTTCCACGACAGCCGGCATGCCCCCCGCGCGGTAGGCCATGGCCGCCGCTCCCGCGAGGGCCGCGCCGCCGCGCACGGCCCCCGCGGTGGCGCCGCCTGCCGCGCCAGCGGCGCCAATGCCAGAGGTAGCGAGTGCGACGCCTGCGGCGCCCACGCCAGCAACGGCGAGGCCTGTGCCAGCCGCTGCGCCTGCGCCGAGCTGCGGCCCGCCGGCGATCAGGCCATTGGCGATGCCTGGTCCGAAGATTGAAAGACCGAGCAATGAGAGCGCGGCCAGGATTAGCGTGAGCGCATCGGAAATAGTTGGCGGGTTATTAAAACCCGAGGTGAACTGACCGAAGATCGTCGAGCCGATTCCGACGATAACGGCCAGCACAAGAACCTTGACGCCGGATGACACGACATTGCCGAGCACTTTCTCGGCGAGGAAGGCGGTGCGGCCGAAAAGACCGAAGGGCACGAGAACGAAGCCAGCGAGCGTCGTCAGCTTGAATTCGATCAAACTCACGAAGAGCTGGATCGCCATAATGAAGAAACTGATCACAACGATGAGCCACGCGATAAGCAGGATCGCAATCTGGATGAAGTTATCGAAGAAGCTGACGAAGCCCATCAGCCCGGAAATGGAATCAAGGATGGGCTTTCCGGAATCGATGCCGACTTGGGCGAGCTTGCCGGGTTGGAGAAGCTGCGTTGCGCTGATCGAGCCGCCGCCAGCCTTGATGCCAAGGCCGGCGAAGGAATCGTAAATGATCTTCGCGAGGTTGTTGTAGTTGCCCAAGATGAAGGCAAAGGTGCCGATATAGAGGGTCTTTTTGATCAGCCGCGCGAGCACATCCTCGGCCGGCGCCATGGCCCAGAAAAGGCCGGCGAGCGTGATGTCAATTGCGATGAGAACGCCAGCAATCCCGCGCACATCGCCCTGCACGAGGCCAAAGCCGGAGTCGATGTATTGGGTAAAGGTTGCAAGGAACCCGTCGATAACGCCGGTGCCGCCCGTCACGTTTACCGGTCCTCGATCTTGGGGGTTGATGCCTGAGGCTGCCTTGGCGGCATCTTGGTGTCGCCTGACTGATAGGTGAAGAAGCGGCGGCGGTTCTCAGCCCAGATCGCTTTACAGCTCGCGTCATCCTGGGCGACCATTCCCAACGCCCGGCAGCGGGCGAGCTCGGCCGCGAGCGGATCGGCAGACGCGGCCGGCCGAACGGCGGTCCACTCCGGCTCCACCTTTTGGTAATCGGAGTGCACCGCCGTCGCGACGATCGCCGCGGCAACGAAGGCAAAGCCCGCCCCTCGGCCGATTGCGAAGATATAAAGCATGCCCCCGCGCATCAGTGGAACATCTGCACGGACCCGGGCTGATAGCCGGCCCCGTAACTGAGGAAGTTCTGGAGCTGCTGCTTGGCCTGCGCCTGGCTCTCGACCTGGCGCGCGCCTTCGAGGCTCTGAGCGCGCGCGATGGACGCCATGACAGCGGTGAGATCGGCAAGCTGCTTCGTCTGCAGCGCAATGAGTTGGTTGCCGGACTGGGCGGCCTGCAGCGCGCCAGTCGCGGATTGACTGGACGACACGAGCGCGCCGATCTGCGTGCGGGTCGAGTCGAGATTCTGTACGACGCCCGCCTGCACGTGCATGGCGTCCTGGAATCCGGCGCGTGCGTTCTGCCAGCGTGTCTCGGCGTCGACGAGAAGCTGCTGCGACGAGATCGCGCTTGAATAAGCTTGCGGATACGTCCGGGTGAAAGCCTGGTCGATTGCGTTGACGCTGTAGGCGATGCGCTGCGCCTGGGTCAGGAGCTGCTGCGTCTGGCTGATCGACTGTTGAAGTTGTGTGAGCGATGAATACGGCTGGCTCGCCAGATTGCGCGCCTGATTGATCAGCATTGTCGCCTGGTTCTCCAGGCTTTTGATCTCGTTGTTCACCTGCTGCAGCTCCCGCGCGGCGGTGAGCACGTTCTGTGCGTAATTGGTGGGATCGAAGACGATCCATTGCGCGTTTGCTGGCCCGATTATTATGCCGATAGTTAGCGCGGCGGCGCCGGCCGCAAGTGCGCAACGGAGGTAATGCCGGATCATGACGAGGACTCCTGGGTCTGAGTGAGCATGTCGGCCGCCCATTCGAGGCCCTTGGCCCGCAGCCATGTAGCGGCGAAACCGTCGCGGCCGTTGGCGGCGAAGAGGCTGGTGATGGCCGTCTGATCGGTCTTTGAGGAAGCGGCGGTGAAGGCGAGCGCGACCTCGGAGAGGCCGAGCTCGAAGAGGCGGTTGCCGCGCCGGGACTGGCAGTAATAGTCGCGCTTTGGAGTTGCCCGGCTCAGAATTTCGATCTGGCGATCGTTTAGGCCGAAGCGGCGATAGATGGCCGCGATCTGCGGTTCGAGCGCCCGCTCATTCGGCAGAAAGATCCGCGTCGGACAGCTTTCGATGATCGCGGGCGCGATCGAAGAGCCATCGATGTCAGCGAGGGACTGAGTCGCGAAGATGACAGAGGCATTCTTTTTGCGCAGCGTCTTCAGCCATTCGCGCAGCTGCTGCGCGAAATCGGTATCATCGAGCGCAAGCCATCCTTCATCGATGATGAGGAGCGTGGGGCGGCCATCGAGTTCGCCCTCGATGCGATGAAAGAGATAGGAAAGCACCGCGGGCGCAGCGCCGGTACCGATGAGCCCTTCGGTCTCAAAAGCTTGCACATCGGCCGTGCCGAGCCGCTCGGTTTCGGCATCGAGGAGCCTGCCATAGGGACCGCCAACACAATAGGGCCGCAGCGCTTGTTTCAGGGCGTTGGATTGCAACAGCACCGAGAGGCCAGTGAGCGTGCGCTCCTGAACAGGGGCCGACCCCAAAGAGATGATTGCCGACCAGATATGCTCCTTGGCTTCCGGGGTGATCGAAACGCCTTCACGAGCGAGGATGGCTGTGATCCATTCAGCACCCCAGGCCTCTTCGACATATTCGCCGATCCGGGCGAGAGGCTGAAGGGCGACCGTTTGCTTTGCGGCCTCCGACAATCCGCCGCCGAGATCATGCCAGTCGCCGCCCATGGCAAGGGCCGCAGCCCGGATCGAGCCGCCGAAATCGAAGGCAAATATCTGTGCGCGGCTATACCGGCGGAACTGGAGAGCCATAAAAGCCAACAGCACGGATTTGCCCGCGCCGGTTGGACCAACAACAAGGGTGTGGCCGACATCGCCAATATGGAGCGAGAAGCGGAAAGGCGTCGATCCTTCCGTCCGCGCAAAGAAGAGCGGCGGCGCCCGAAAATGCTCATCCCGTTCCGGGCCAGCCCAGACTGCCGAAAATGGCATCATGTGCGCGAGATTGAGCGTCGAGAGCGGCGGCTGGCGGACATTTGCGTAGACGTGGCCGGGCAAGGAGCCGAGCCAGCCCTCGATCGCATTGACCGTCTCGCGCATGCAGGTGAAGTCACGGCCCTGGACGGTCTTCTCCACCAGCCGCAGCTGCTCATCGGCGATGCGCGCATCTTCGTTCCAGACCGTAACGGTCGCGGTGACGTAGGCTTCTCCGGCGAGGTCGGAGCCCAGCTCCTGCAGCGCCGCATCGGCGTCCAGTGCCTTGTTGGCGGCATCGGAATCCATCAGCACTGACGCCTCGTTGGTCATGACCTCCTTGAGGATCGCCATGATCGACTTCCTCTTGGCAAACCATTGCCGCCTGATTTTTTCGAGGAGTTTCGCCGCGTCCGTCTTGTCGAGGCAGATTGCGCGCGTCACCCAGCGGTAGGGAAAGGCCAGCCGGTTGAGATCGTCGAGCAGCCCTGGCCAGGTCTGCGACGGAAAACCCATGATCGTCAGTGTCCGCAGATGAGCGTCACCGAGTCGCGGCTCGAGCCCTCCGGCCAGATCCTCATCGGCCAGAATCGCGTCAAGATACATCGGCGTCTCGGGCACCCGCACCCGCTGGCGGCGCGTCGAGATGCAGGCATGCAGATAGGTCAGGGTCTCGCCGTCATCTAGCCATTCGGCATCGGGCATGAAGCCCTCGATCAGGGCGAGCACGCGGTCCGTGCGATCGACGAAGCCGTCGAGTGCTGCGTGCCAATTTTCGCCACCCTGGGCGCGATTTTCATAGAGCCACGATTCGGCGCGCGCGGCATCGTCCGCCGGCGGCAGCCACAGCAGAGTCAGGAAATACCGGCTCTCGAAATGCGCACCTTCTTCCTCGAATTGGGCGCGGCGCTCGGCGTCGACCAAGTGCGAGGCGGCATCGGGAAATTGGCTTTCGGGATAGCTATGCGCGGGCAGCCGCTGTGCCTCGATGAAGATCGCCCAGCCGGAACCGAGCCGGCGCAGTGCATTGTTGAGGCGTGAGGTGATGGCGACCAGTTCGGCCGCCGTGGACGAGTCGAGGTCCGGGCCGCGGAATTTCGCAGTACGCTGGAAGGAGCCATCCTTGTTGAGGATGATGCCTTCATTGACCAGCGCCGCCCATGGGAGGAAATCTGCGAGGCTCTGTGCGCGCCGGCGATATTCGGCGAGGTTCATCATGGGGGGAGCCTCAAGCGACCATGTGCTGCGGATAACGAACGTGACGGCGCACGACATCGACAAAGGCGTAATCGCGCTTGGCTGCCCAAACAGCGGCGGCATGTCCGATCAGCCAGATCATGGCGCCGGCGATCCAGAGGCGGAGACCTAATCCGACCGCAGCAGCGAGCGTGCCGTTGACAATTGCCACCGCCCGCGGCGCGCCGCCCAACAGGATGGGCTCGGTCAGCGCGCGGTGAACGGGCGCGTAGAAGCCGTCGATGGCGCCCTGCTGATCCATTAGATCAGCGCTCCGCCGCCGAACTGAAAGAAGGACAAGAAGAAGCTCGAAGCGGCGAAGGCGATCGAGAGGCCGAAGACGATTTGGATCAGCCGCCGGAATCCGCCCGCGGTTTCGCCGAACGCGAGCGTGAGGCCGGTGATGACGATGATGATCACCGAGATGACTTTGGCGACAGGCCCCTGCACAGAATCGAGGATTTGGTTGAGCGGTTGCTCCCAGGGCATGTTCGAACCGGCGGCGTAAGCTGGTGCCGTGACGAGCGTCATGAAGACGAAGGTCGAGGCCTTAACGAGTGCATGGCAAGCGCGGTGAGGCAGCATCACGGTTCTCCTGCGGGGGTGAGGACATAGTCTCCGCCGGGCCCGAGCCCCTGAACGGCGGCGAGATCGGCGAGGTGGCGGGCGGAACCGCGCCCTGACAGCACAGCAATCAGATTAATGGTCTCGGCGATGAGCGCACGTGGGACGGTGACAACCGCTTCCTGGATAAGCTGCTCGAGGCGGCGCAGCGCGCCAATGGCGGACCCGGCGTGGAGCGTGCCGACCCCGCCGGGATGGCCAGTGCCCCAGGCCTTCAGAAGATCCAGCGCCTCGGCGCCGCGGACCTCGCCGATTGGGATACGGTCGGGCCGCAGACGCAGCGAGGACCGGACGAGATCCGAGAGCGAGGCGGCGCCATCCTTGGTGCGCAGCGCCACCAGATTCGGCGCGGTGCATTGCAGCTCGCGCGTGTCCTCGATCAGCACCACCCGGTCACCGCTCTTTGCGATCTCGGCGAGGAGCGCGTTGACCAGGGTGGTCTTGCCGGTCGATGTGCCGCCGGCGACGAGGATGTTCTTGCGTTCCCGGACTGCCGCGCGCAGAAGTTCGGCCTGCGAACCGGACATGATGCCGGCTTCGACGTAATCGGTGAGGGTGAAGACGGCGACGGCGGGCCGGCGGATAGCGAAGCAGGGTGCCGCGACGACCGGCGGCACAAGGCCTTCGAAGCGCTCCCCCGTCTCCGGCAATTCGGCCGAAACACGTGGTGAACCGGCGTGGATCTCGACGCCGACATGATGCGCGACAAGGCGCACGATGCGTTCTGCGTCGGCTGGGGTGACGCAATAGCCTGTGTCCTCGAGGCCACTCGATAGCCGGTCGATCCAAAGCCGGCCATCTGGGTTTAGCATCACCTCGACGATGCCCGGATCTTCGAGATAGCCGGAAATCGCCGGGCCGAGCGCAGTGCGCAGCATGCGCGCGCCACGGACGAAAGCTTCGGACCGGAACGAGATCGTGCTCACGTTGAACCCCCGCTACGCCGCCTCGGTTCGGAGGCGGCTATGTCAGCGGAGTTGATTAGAAAAAGCCTGAAGCGGCACAGCGCAAGAAGGTTGAAGGGGACGTAGGGCTCGGGGACAAAAAGACATGCTATAGGGACAGGACAGCGGCCTCGGCGACCTGACGGTGAAACACCATCTCGCAACTATGCTGCCAGCCGAGTAGCGAGAGGGGACGCCTTCATGCGCAATATTCGGGCATTCGCCGTCACTGCCGCGATGGATTCAGTCCTTAGGATTACAAAGTCGGCCTAGCGAGCATGAGTGGGCGTTGTCCACGTGTCGCTGACGCTACGCGGTGTACTTGAGTCAGCTGCCCTATGCCCTTTGATGTGGCGCAGCGCCGGCTTAAATCAGACATCCCACAGGCGCCGGAAACGGCCGTTCGAAAGAGGGCCCGCTCCGCAGAATAGGCACAAGCATGAACGTCAGGCCACAAGACCTCCTTCGTCCTGCTTCGTTCCCCTCCCGACGATCATGAGCGCGCCGTCAGGAAGCGGCCTGTGCAGCTTGAGCGCTTCCGCGGCCGGCGCATTCATCCAGAGGTCGATTTCGTCCCTTGTCATCAGAATAACGGGCATTGCTTTCGGGTGGATCGCTCCAACCTCTTTGTTCGGTTCAGTCGTCAGAAAAGCAAAAATGTCGTTGGTCGTCTCGCCTTCTTTTACTTTCCGGACGGAGGTCCAGCGCGTCCAAATGCCCGCAAAAGCGGCCAATGGCCGCGAGTCATCGAATGCGAACCAGATGGCCGGACGGGTACCGTCCGGCAGTACCTCGTTCTCGGAAAAGCTTGTGAAGGGTACCACGCAGCGGTTCTCAATCCCAAGCCAGCGACGCCAATGCGGGGATGTTACGTTGCGGACATTGGTGACGCCTGGATCGGATTTCTTGCCCTTCAGCGCAAAGCTGGGCGACGGCATGCCCCACCGCGCCATCATGAGTTCGCGGCCTTCGAGCTTGTTTCGAACAATCGGTGCAAAATAATCCGGGAAGACGCTCGGCAGCGTCGGCAGATTGCCCGTCCTATCGCGCATCGCGCCGGTGAACTCGCGGATTGCCTGCTGGCCCTTCGTCACCGAATACAAATTGCACAAAACTGTCCTCCTCGTCACAGTTCCGCAGCAAGATTGTCCTCCAATCATGGACGCTTGGCGAGTTGAACCATCGTTCTCTCTTTTTCACAACTCCGTTCAGCCGCGGCGATGGCTTGGGTGTCGCCCGAGCTTTCTTTGACCTTAACTTTTTTGAAGCACCGGGCAGTGCGGGCGGGGGCGGGCGCAGCTTTTGCCGAAAAGGGGCAAAAGCTCGGTCCTTCGCCCCTCAGACTCCAATTGACTCTTTGGCTGAAGTAGAACAAATATAGAACACTTAGGAGCCGGTTGCCAAGATTATGAAATCGTCCATCTCGCGTCCCGCTCTCGAGGAGCTGCGCGCCCGTATCCGGCGGCTCGAGGGTGTATCCGGCCGAAGGCAGGCGGTTTTGCCTTTCGGTATTGAGGCAATCGACCGGCATTTGCCGGGCGGCGGCTTGGCGCTGGGCGCGCTGCATGAGGTGGCGGGTGGGGGTAATGGCGCGATCCATGGTGCTGCCGCGGCGCTCTTTGCGGCGGGAATCGCGGCGCGCACGCGCGGCCCTGTGCTCTGGTGCGTCACACGTCAGGATTTGTTTGCCCCCGCCTTCGCGCAAGCCGGGCTCGTGCCCGCCCGCGTGATCTATGCCGAGGCGGGAGATGAGACGTCGGTCCTGATCTGTTTCGAGGAGGGTCTCCGGCATGGCGGCCTCGGCACCGTTGTCGCCGAGGTCGCCCGGCTCTCCATGACGGCTTCCCGCCGCCTTCAGCTGGCCGCCGAAGGCTCAGGCACGATCGGTATCGCCATCCGCCGCTGGCGGCGCCCGGCGGAGGCCGCCGATTTCGGCCAGCCGGCGGCATCCGTCACCCGCTGGCGCGTCACCGCGCTTCCCGCGACTCCGTTGCCGGTTCCGGGTGTGGGGCGCGCCCGCTGGCGGCTCGAATTGATCCGCTGCCGCGCCGGGGAAAGCGCCGATTTCGAAGTGGAGGCCTGCGATGCCAAGGGTCGTCTCGCTCTTCCTTCCAACCTGGCCCACGGACCGGCTGCGCAGGCAATTGGGCGCCGCCGCGCCGCCAGTTGAAGCACCGCTTGTTCTGACCGGCCGGGACGGCCGGCGGCGCGTGGTCTTGGCCCTTAATGTGGCCGCGCGGCGCACCGGCTTGCGCCTTGGCATGCCCGCGGCCAAAGCGCAGGCCCTGGTGCCTGGGCTCATCATCAAAGATGCCGAGCCCGCAGCGGATGCAAGAGCCCTCGACCGGCTCGCGCTCTGGGCGTTGCAGCGTTACGCGCCGGTCGCCGCCGCCGATCCGCCGGACGGACTCGTCATCGACACGACCGGCGCCGCCCATCTGCATGGCGGGGAAGACGCCATGCTGAAGGGAATGGTCACGCGGCTTGCCGCCTCCGGCATCACGGCGCGGGCGGCGATCGCCGATAGTTGGGGTGGCGCCCATGGCTTTGCCCGTCATGCGGCGCGGCCTACGCTCCTTGTCCCGGCAGGAGAGCGCGAGGCCGTTCTCGATCTGCCCATCGCCGCCCTTCGCCTGCCCAAAACCATGGTGGAGAATTTGTCGGTCCTCGGCTTCGAACTTATTGGCGAGCTTGCGGCGAAACCCCGCGCGCCGCTTGCCTTGCGCTTTGGCCCCGAACTTTGCCGCCGCCTCGATCAGGCCATGGGGTGTCTTAGCGAGCCGATTGATCCGGTCCGCCCGCCGGACCTCATCGAAATGCGCCGTGCCTTCGCCGAGCCGATTGGCGCGCCGGAGACGATTGCCCGCAATATAGAAATGCTGACCGCCCAACTCTGTGAAGCGCTCGAAACCAAAGCTCTCGGCGCGCGGCGGCTCGATCTGCTCTTTCACCGGGTCGACAGCCATATTGAAGCCATCCGCATAGGCACGGCGCGGCCGGTGCGCGATGCCAAGCGTCTGACCCGGCTCCTCTGCGATAAGATCGAGACCATCGATCCGGGTTTTGGCATCGAGATCCTGCGTCTGGCCGCCACGCTCGCCGAGCCGCTGGCGCCGAAGCAGATGGTCTCCTCGTTGACCGGGGAATCGGAGGCGGATGTATCCGCCCTCATCGACACGCTCGCAAATCGCATCGGCGAACAACGGCTCTATCGCTTCGCGCCGGTCGCAAGCGATGTACCGGAACGCTCGGTTCAAAAGATCGCGCCGGCGGCGCCGGGTACCAGCGAGATTTGGTCCGATCCTTGGCCGCGTCCCGCGCGCCTGCTGGAAAGACCCGAGCCGATCGAGACCCTCTCCCTGCTGCCCGATCATCCGCCCGCTACCTTCACCTGGCGCGGCATCCGCCACCGCGTGAAGCAGGCCGATGGCCCCGAGCGGATATTTGGGGAATGGTGGAAGCGGGACGCCGAGCTCTTTGCGGTGCGTGACTATTTCCGGGTCGAGGACGAGGCGGGCGAGCGCTTCTGGATCTATCGCTCAGGCGATGGCGAGGATGCCGCAACCGGCGATCTGGGCTGGTATCTTCACGGGGTGTTCGCATGAGAAGCAAGCACTTGCAGCGTCGTAACTCTTCGAGAGGGCCTTCGCTTTCCTCAGGGCTCACTTTCTCTTCAGAAATATATGAGAAAAGGCTCACTTGGCGACGCGTGGGAAAGACGAAACCCACGGCGCACCAAACGTACGAAGCGATCAAGCGCCGAGATTCAGCGAACTCATCCGCGCCATTGCGCGTTCCAATTATCTCGCACAGTATCATTTTGAGGTTTCTCGAGCATGTCTGATAACACCGCAATCGAATGGACGGACACAACGTGGAATCCCGTGACAGGGTGCACGAAGATCAGCGCCGGTTGCGACAATTGCTATGCGGAAAGGTTTTCGGAGCGCTTTCGCGGCGTCAAAGGGCATCCTTTCGAAACGGGCTTTGATTTGACGCTTCGCTCCGAACGACTCTTGCAGCCGCTTCAATGGAAGCGGCCCCGGATGATTTTTGTGAACTCGATGAGCGATCTTTTTCACAAGGAAATTCCACGGGCCTATGTTTCTGCCGTTTTCGATACGATGGAGAAGGCAGACTGGCACATTTATCAGGTGCTCACCAAGCGCAGTTCACTCATGCAGAAATTCATCAATGATCGCTACAAAAAACGTCTGGCCCCGCCGCACATGTGGTTTGGCGTCTCGGTCGAAAATGAAAAAGCCGCTTCGCGCATCGTGCATTTGCAGAAAGCCAACGCCAGCATCCGCTTTTTGTCTATAGAGCCGCTCATTGCTCCTGTCGGCAAAGTCCTTCTTGACGGCATCGCTTGGGTGATAGTCGGCGGCGAGAGTGGCTACGGCGCGCGCCCCATGAAGCCAGAATGGGTGATGGACATTCGCGACCAGTGCATTGATGCTGGCGTGGCGTTTTTCTTCAAGCAGTGGGGTGGGCGCTCTCCAAAGACAGGTGGCAGGCTCCTTGAGGGGAAAGAATGGAGCCAATTCCCACTGACGCTGCTGCCCTCGCCCCAGCAGCTAGAATTGCAGGTTGGCGCATGACAGACCTTCCTTTTAGGTTTGACGAGATCGGTTACTGGTCGGAACTGAAATTGGAGATCATCGAAAAATACGGTAAGGCCTACACCACGGCCTTCAAGAAAAGCCCTAACCTGAAAAAATACTACATCGACGCCTTTAGCGGCGCGGGCGTTCACATTTCCAAGACGACAGGAACGCAGGTTGAGGGCAGCCCCGCGCGAGCGCTCAAGGTTTCACCACCCTTTGAAGGATTTTTCTTTATCGACCTCGATCAAGATAAAACTGGCTATCTTCGTTCCATGTGCGGCACCAGGCCAGATGTTCACATTCACACGGGGGACTCCAACAAATATCTGATCGACGAAGTACTCCCCAAGATTCAATACAAGAAATTCACCCGCGCCTTATGCCTGCTTGACCCTTATGGGCTGCATCTCGATTGGGGCGTAATCTTGGGGGCCGGTCAGTCCAAGGCCGTCGATATGTTCCTGAATTTCCCAGTCATGGACATGAACATGAACGCGATTTGGCACAGCCCAGATAAGGCGCCACGTGAGGGTATCGAACGCATGAATCGCTTTTGGGGCGATGAATCGTGGCGCAACGCGGCCTACGTCGAGAATCCGCAGCAAAACTTCTTCGGCTTTACAGACCTTATCAAGCAGGACAACGATGCGATTGTAGAAGCGTTCCGGAAGCGTCTGAAGCACGTCGGTGGGTTTGAATTCGTTCCCGACCCGATGCCCATGCGCAACACTAACAACGCCGTTGTCTACTACCTATTTTTTGCGTCCCAGAAGCCAGTTGCAAAAAAGATCATCGAGGGCATTTTCGGGAAGTACCGAACTTAGCGCATCATTCCGGTGCCATAGGCACTAAAAGCAGAGTAGGCATAAGTCGCCAGTGGCTTAAATCTAAGACTCTGAGTATTCGCATGACCCGCTATGCCGAGCTGCAATGCACCTCGCATTTTTCATTCCTGCGCGGCGCGAGCTCTTGCGAAGATTTATTTGATGAAGCCGCACGGCTCGGCATCGAGGCGCTGGCGATCACTGATCGCAACAGCCTCGCTGGCATCGTCCGCGCCCATGAAGCTGCCAAGATCACGGGCGTGCGCCTGATCGTGGGCTGCCGCCTTGATCTCACGGATGGCATGTCCCTCCTCGTATATCCAATGGACCGGCCCGCCTACGCACGGCTCTGCCGATTGCTGTCGCTCGGCAAAAGGCGCGGCGGAAAGGCGCACTGCCGTCTCGATTGGTCCGATGTCATCGCCTACAACGAGGGCCTGATCGCGATCCTCGTGCCCGATGAGGCCGATGATAGCTGCGCGCTGCATCTTCGCCGGCTGCGGGAGGTTTTTGGGGACCGCGCCTATCTGGCGCTGACCTTGCGCCGCCGTCCGAACGATGCGCTGCGGCTGCACGAACTCTCGAACGTGGCGGCGCTCGCACGCGTTCCGGCCGTTGTGACCAATGACGTGCTGTTTCACGTTCCAGCGCGCCGCATTCTGCAGGATATCGTCACCTGCATCCGGCATAAGTGCACCATCGACGAATTGGGTTTTCGCCGCGAGCGGCATGCCGGTCGCTATCTGAAACCGCCGGAAGAGATGGCGCGTCTCTTTGGCCGCTATCCCGAGGCTCTGGCACACACGATTGACATCGCCGAACGCTGCCGCTTCTCTCTCGATGAACTTGCCTATCAATACCCCGAAGAAGCGGCCATGCCCGGTCTCACGCCGCAGCAGGCGCTCGAAAAGCTTACATGGGAAGGTGCTTCCGCGCGCTATCCCGAGGGCGTTCCTGATAAAGTTAAGGCGAGCCTCGCCCACGAGCTGCGTCTCATCGAAAAACTCGGCTATGCGCCTTACTTCCTGACGGTAAACAGCATTGTCCGGTTCGCGCGGTCAAAAAATATTCTCTGTCAGGGGCGCGGCTCGGCCGCCAACAGTGCCGTTTGCTATGTGCTCGGCATCACCGCGATCGATCCCGGGCGCAATGATCTTCTGTTCGAGCGTTTCGTCTCGGAGGAGCGGCGCGAGCCGCCCGACATCGATGTCGATTTCGAGCATGAGCGGCGCGAGATCGTCATGCAATGGGTGTTCGACACCTATGGCCGCGATCATGCCGCGCTCTGCTCAACCGTCATCCGCTACCGCACCAAAGGCGCATTGCGCGATGCCGGCAAGGCGCTGGGCCTCCCCGAGGATCTCATCAAACTATTATCCTCGCAGATTTGGGGCTGGTCGCGTGACGGAATTGAATCGAAACACGCCGAGGACCTGAACCTCAATCTATCTGACCGGCGCCTGCGTCTCGCCATGGACTTGGCGCGCGAGCTGATCGGCACGCCGCGGCATCTTTCCCAGCATCCCGGCGGCTTCGTGCTCACCCGCGACCGGCTCGACGAGCTCGTGCCGATCGAGCCCGCCGCCATGAAGGACCGCCAAGTCATCGAATGGGACAAGGATGACATCGATGCGCTGCGCTTTATGAAGGTCGACTGCCTGGCACTCGGCATGCTCTCCTGCATGAATCGCGGCTTTGATCTGCTCGCCGCGCATAAAGGCGTCGCGCTCGATCTCGCGACCATTCCCGCAGAGGATCCAGAAACCTATGCGATGATCCGCAAGGCGGATACCGTCGGTGTCTTCCAGATCGAAAGCCGGGCGCAAATGGCGATGCTGCCGCGGATCAAGCCGCGCACTTTCTACGATCTCGTCATCGAGGTCGCGATCGTCCGGCCGGGTCCTATCCAGGGCGATATGGTTCATCCCTATCTCCGCCGCCGTGAAGGCAAAGAAGCGGTGGTCTATCCCAAACCCGAGCTCGAAAAAGTTCTTGGCAAAACCCTGGGCGTGCCCCTTTTTCAAGAACAGGCGATGCGTGTCGCCATTACATGCGCGGGCTTTACGCCAAGCGAAGCCGATCAGCTGCGCCGCGCCATGGCGACCTTCAAACACACTGGCGGGGTGTCCGCCTTCAGGGAAAAGCTCGTCTCCGGCATGGCCGCGCGCGGTTACACGCAAGAATTTGCCGAGCGTACCTTCGCCCAGCTCGAGGGCTTCGGCAGCTATGGATTTCCGGAAAGCCATGCGGCATCTTTTGCGCTGATCGCCTATGCCTCATCCTGGCTCAAATGCCATCATCCCGATGTGTTTTGCGCCGCGCTTCTCAATGCGCAGCCGATGGGGTTTTACGCACCCGCCCAGATTGTCCGCGATGCGCGCGAGCATGGCGTCGAGATTCGGCCCGTCTGCGTCAATGCTTCTCGCTGGGACTGCACGCTGGAGCCAACGGAAACACCAGACCGCTTCGCGGTCCGGCTCGGCCTGCACATGGTGCGCGGGTTTGCCAATGCTGCTGCCGCTTCCCTTGTTGCCGCGCGGGCGGATGAGCCCTTTGCCTCGATCGATGATCTCTGGCGCCGTGCCTGCGTTCCGGCTGCCGCGCTCGTGCAACTTGCCGAGGCCGACGCTTTCCGGCCGTCCTTCAAACTCGCGCGGCGGGAGGCGCTATGGGCGATCAAGGCGCTGCGCAATGAGCCGCTGCCGCTCTTTGCGGCTGCTTCAGCCCGCGCGGCAAAAACTGTCCCGGAATTTTGTGAACCCGAAGTAATGCTCCGCCCCATGACCGCCGGCAGCGAAGTGGTCGAGGACTATGGTCATGTAGGACTGACGCTGCGCAATCATCCGATCAGTTTCCTGCGCAAGGACCTCAGCCGTCAGCGCATCGTCACCTGCGCCGAGGCCATGCAGGCCCGCGACGGGCGCTGGCTCGAAATCGCAGGTCTCGTGCTTGTGCGGCAGATGCCGGGCTCGGCAAAAGGCGTTATGTTCATCACCATCGAAGATGAGGCCGGCATCGCCAATCTGGTGATCTGGCCAAAACTCTTCGAGAAGCAGCGCCAGATTATCCTTTCGGCCAGGATGATGGCCGCCCGCGGCCGCCTTCAGCGCGAGGGCGAGGTCGTCCACCTCGTCGCCCATCATTTGATCGATCTATCCGAAGCGTTGGCCAGCCTTGGCGATCGCGATGCAAACATCCCATTGCCGCATGGACGAGCCGATCAATTGCAGCACAGCAACCTGAACCGGGATCCGCGCAGCCTTCCGCCAAAGGAGTTCAGCATACGCGGCACCCACATCCCTGACCTTCATATTGACACGATCAAGCTGAAGACTCGTGATTTCAGATAAGCGCTTCCGCACTTACTATATCCCTCCGTTGCGACTTCCGCTTTGGGTTCAGCTTATGTGCTTAAGCATGAGAAAGGCCGAAGAGAAAATTCAAAGCAACCGCTAAATTGGATCGATGTTTTTGGACGCCACCGGTTCGACATCGCGGATGATCTCGTCGACAAGCTTGCGTCCTCGTGCGAGACGCCGGCCGAGCGCCTCGACGAAACCTTCGTAACGCTCCCTGCCTTTAATTTGGGCTGCTGGTAATGCCGTGTCCGGCAAGGGTGGGGTGCTGGTGAGCCAGAAGCGGACAAACACCGCGAGGGCCTCATTCGAGATGGTGACATGCAGTTCGAGCCGCTCGATCTGCCGCGTCATGCGGTCGAGCCGGCGCGCCAGAGCGGCCTCAAGACGATCGGCCGCGTCTGGCGATAAATGCGAGGCGAGCGCCGCCTCAACCACCAAGGCCTGCGGGACGCCTTTGCGCGCAGCATAGTCGGCTAACTTTCCGGCGAGATCCGGAGGCAAGCGGAAGGTATGTTTGCTCCGCATCGGGCTTACATTCGCATGTCATCGGCGGGGTCGAGCGAGACTTGGCGGGCCATGCTCCCCATCGTCCGCTGAATCATGCGCTGGCGCTGTGGTTCGTCCTCTGGCTCGTCTTCCACCGGCTCAAACTCATGGACTGCCTTTCGGGGCTCGGGCGCGATTTCCTCGTGCTCGGGTAGTTCCGGCTCGCGTCTGATGCCTGCATTAGCAGGGTCGTCCGTTGTCGGGGCTAACGGCACGGGCACGACGGTGCCTGCCCAATCGACTTCGGGAATGGTTCGAGCACTAATTGGGCCGAAGGGCGTATTAAGACGGATCAGTGCCGGCGGCGGGAGGATGCGCGCTTTAAGTTCCGGGTCCTCGAAATAGCGAGCCTTTTTCGCGCGGATCGGCAAGCAGCCTGAGACGAGCACCAGCTCGTCATCGTGAGGGAGCTGCATCACCTCACCAGGTGTGAGCAGCGGCCGCGCCGTTTCCTGCCGGGACACCATCAGATGGCCGAGCCACGGGCTGAGCCGATGACCGGCATAGTTTTTCATCGCGCGCATTTCCGTCGCCGTGCCCAGAGCGTCCGAAACGCGCTTGGCCGTGCGCTCGTCATTGGTCGCGAAGCTCACGCGCACATGGCAATTGTCGAGGATCGAATTGTTCAGGCTATAGGCCTTCTCGATCTGATTCAGCGATTGGGCAATCAGGAAGCTTTTCAGGCCATAGCCCGCCATGAAGGCGAGCGCGCTCTCGAAGAAGTCGAGCCGGCCCAAAGCGGGAAACTCATCGAGCATGAGCAGCAAGCGATGCCGCCGGCGCTCCGCCTGTAAATCCTCGGTCAGCCGCCGCCCGATCTGATTGAGTATCAGGCGCACAAGGGGCTTGGTACGGCTGATATCGGATGGAGGCACCACGAGGTAGAGGGTAGCAGGTGCCGTGCTTTCGACCAGATCGCGGATACGCCAGTCGCATCGACGGGTAACAGCCGCCACGACCGGATCGCGGTAGAGGCCGAGGAACGACATGGCAGTGGAGAGCACACCCGAGCGCTCGTTGTCACTCTTATTCAGCAGCTCGCGCGCCGAACTTGCCACGACAGGATGCACACCGCGTTCACCAAGGTGCGGGGTCGTCATCATGGATCGGAGCGTAGTTTCGATCGGGCGGCGCGGGTCGGAGAGAAAGCTGGCCACGCCGGCGAGAGTCTTGTCGGGCTCAGCGTAGAGCACGTGGAGGATCGCGCCTACGAGGAGGGAATGGCTGGTCTTCTCCCAGTGATTGCGGCGCTCCAAGGCGCCTTCGGGATCAACGAGGACATCCGCGATGTTTTGGACATCGCGCACCTCCCACTCGCCGCGGCGAACCTCCAATAGCGGATTGTAAGCCGCGCTTGCGGCATTGGTCGGATCGAACAGCAGCACGCGGCCAAACCTGGCGCGCCAGCCAGCGGTGAGAGTCCAGTTCTCGCCTTTAATATCGTGGACGATCGCGGATCCCGGCCAGGTCAGGAGCGTCGGCACCACGAGGCCGACGCCCTTACCGGATCGAGTTGGCGCGAAGCACAAAACATGCTCAGGGCCATCGTGACGTAGGTAATGATCGCACCAACGGCCGAGGAGCACACCGTCATGGCCGAGGAGTCCAGCATCACGAACTTCGCGCATCTCAGCCCACCGTGCCGAGCCATAAGTCGTGACGCGCTTGGCCTCTCTCGCGCGCCAGACTGACATCGCGATCGCCACGATGACAGCAGCGATCCCGCCGGAGGCGGCGACATAGGCGCCCTCGATGAAGATTTGCGGCGCATATGCGTCGTAGGCGAACCACCACCAAAAGAAAGCCGGCGGCTGATAAACCGGCCAACCGAGAATTTCGAACCATGGGTGGCCGAGCTGGGGCTGGAAGGCAAGGCGCCAAGCAACCCATTCCGTCGCGCCCCACATGAAGGCGAGCACGACGGTGCTGACGAGGAGTACTTGCCCCCAAAGAATCTTGGTCGCGTTCATAGCGACGGAAGATCAGAAAGCTATTGGGCGGTCACGGCAAGTCCAATTTGCGAGACGCCCGGCGGAGGGATAGCGTAGCGAAGAAATGGGACGGTGCGCTAGGTAACTCTCGACTCAGAGCGATGCTTCATGATAGCCGATTCTTTGGCCCGTGGGGACCCGAAGCGGTAGTCTCTTGAATTGAGGAAAGTGACCGCTCCCGAATTTAACCCCTAGGCTTTCACTTTGATCCCAGGCGGTATATCAGCCACTGGCTAGTTAAAGCGTAGGCCAAACAAGCCGCCGGTCTCCGTGGCGTCCGTGAGCTTGATGGGTAACACAAATGAGTTGACGTCGAATCCCGGACGGAAGCCGTCTGTGGGCAGCGCGTCTGAGTTCATGGTTACAATGTACTGATAGCCCACTGCCGAAGCGTGATCAGCGCCGAGTTGTAGAGCCTTGGCGACCTGCCGCTCGTCCACTCCGTCGAACAGATGGCTGTCGTGAATAAGGAAGCCCGGCCCGAGCCCACGTCGGGTTGCTAGATCGGCCAGCATCAGGTCAAAGCAGAAGATCTGCATGTTTGTGATGCCCTTGCTCCGCTGCGCATCGATTCTAATGTCGACAGTCGGGCCGTTAGGCGTCGCACTGATCGTTAGGCTGCCTGCCCGCTCATACAGCGTGTTAGACAGCTCCTCAAAGATGAGGATGGATTCCGATATCACCTGCTGGCGCTCATGCAGATCGTCCTGCAGAGCCTTCAGAAGGCGGGCCCGCTCGATGTCGAGCTCCGCCTTTGTGCTCTCGATATGTTCCGCCGTCGCAAGACGCTGGCGTAGCCCTTCTGATTCAGCCTCGGCCCGCCCAGCCTCCTCCTGAAGCCGGGCATAGTGTTCCAACGCTCCGCCGGATTGGAGAATCCCCATCAACTGACGCCGCCGTTCATCCAGTCTTTCGCGCCGGCGGCCTCGCTCTCCGATGCGGGCCTCCGCCGACTGCACTTCTGACGAAAGATGTGAGCGGCGGTTCTGGATCACGGCCTGGTGGAATTGGATGACCTCTTCGAAGCGGCGGCCGACCGTCCCGGGCAACACCACCCCCGCGTCCCTATAGAGCCGATCGACATTGGCCATGGCGGGCGGTTGTTCGCTGTGGAGGGCGTCCTGCAACTGTAGTATCAGTTCGCGGTCAGCGGTGTTCTCATCATTGAGGACGGAGATGTCCCGGGTGATGGAGGATGCTTCCTGCTCTAGCGCGGTGTACTCGGGCACCACATTGAAATTCGCTACCTGCTCCCGAAGACGCCGGGCGCGCGCCTCAGCGATGGTCAAGCGGGTCCGAAGGTCTGCGGCTGTACCGAAGTAACGGCCGAGGCTGCCCTCTCTGGCGGCCTTTCGAAGCTCGGCCATCGCCTTTTCCTGCGTCCGGACCTCCTGAAATTCTTGCGAAACACGAGCATCGAGCCCTAGCAGGTAGGAGACGGCGACTTGCTGGTCCCAAGGCTGCTGCCTCGTCGATTGTTGTGTTGGCGAGAGCAGGCCTCCGCTGTTCTGGCGGCGCGCGAAATAAGAGAATAGCGAACGAAAGGTCGGCCGAAATCGGCCGCGCCCTTCGTCTTCGGGCTCGATGCTCAGACGGAAGAACACTGCTCCGAGTAGCGTGCGCCACTGCTCCTGAGAGAAGGCCAGGTCGCCCGACTTCTCGAGACTTGGCTGAAGCGGCCAACGCGATGTATCGCCTTGAATTCGGATACGGGACGGCTTTGCCCCGGACCGGGAAACGTTCACGACACCACCGCCTACGTCTACCCGCGCTTCGAAGGTCCAAGGCGTCAGTTCTGCGGAACGGAAGATGCTCTCCCTGTCTGAATTGGCTCCCAACAGGAAATGAATCAACTCGACGAAGCTGGTCTTGCCCGCTCCATTGCGTGATTGCCGATCAGTTGCACCCTCGCTCTTGTCTGCGAGTAGAATGTTTAGCCCTGGCCCAAAGGTCAAGGTCTTAAAGCTCAACAGATCGCTAGACACGCCATGAATCACGACGCGACCTTCCGAATAAGGCCTCGCTCGAACTCCACTGCGCCAACCATGTAGAGCAGGTCGAGGGCTAAAACGAACCAGTCGTAGCTGACCGGCGCGGGCTCGGAAGGATCGCCCCTCCGGCTTCGAAGCTCATCCCAAAGGCGCGAGACAGTCATAGGCTCTCGTAGGCGGCCGAGCAGCTCCCCTCCAACAGCTAGGAGAGCACGGTCAGGCCGGATATGTTTGGTCGGGAGGATCATGCAGTTATACTCGGGATGACTTCCTCGAAGATGTCGCAACGCTCGAAGAAATAGGACAGGACCGCGAGCACAGCGCCTTGATGCGACGGTTCGCCATCCATCCCGCCCGCAAAGGCCTGAAGCTCGCCGAAGATCTGGTCAGCGCTAAGGCCGACCGACTTCAGGGATTGATAGCGTGTCCGGAAGGCCTCTGCGATGTCTTCTCCGAAGCTAGGGTCTGGCCAGCGGTCGAAAAAGTCTTGGACGAGCTTCTCACGCATCCGGCCCTGGCGTAGCAGGGCGGCAGCATCATCGGACAGGCGGTTGTTTTGCAGCTTGAGGGGAGACGGCGCTGCGATGGGCGGGTCGGCGTTGGGGACTTGGCGCTGAATGGCCGCCAGGACTGGCTTTAACGCAGCGAAGTCGAGCTTTTCGAGCGTTCGCTGAGAGGGAACAGCTCCGAACAGATCTTGGAGCTGGTGGAGCGCCAGAGCCATTACAACTTGGCGCATCTCGGCTTCGCCGAAAACGGAGAGGTCGATGTTCGGGTGCGCCACCCTCAGATCATCAAGCTTCCGCACGGCTTCGGCAGGCAGGCCGCGCACATCATTGTGGACGAATTCCCAGCGGCGCATCTTCAATCCCCAGTGCTCGATGGCTCCATAGAAATCCTCGTCGATCTTCACGAGCAGGTCGGCGAGCTTCATGTGGTCAGGGCCATAGGATTGATAGATGGTGCCGTCGCTGGGCCGGAAACCGTCGCACTTTAGGTCACCCTTCGGGCCGTAAGGCCGAACGGGCTCGAAGTCTCCGGTGAAGCCGTGTGCCATGACACGCGCAAAGAAGGTTTCGAACGCCTTTCCTTTTGCACGAAGAAACGTATTCTCGAACTTCAATCCGTAGAAACTGCGTTGCGTGTCGTCCAATTCGGGCCTCGGCTCAACTCAGCATTCTTACCGTGATTCTGCTTTTGAAGTCTTAAGCGGCCACGCCTAGAACGTCTAGATCGGAGGGGATCTCGTCCCCCGTGCTGCGCAGCTCTTCCAAACCATCACGACAACCGGAGCATGGGACCGCTTGGGCTCTGCGATAGCTGCCGGAGCGGAAATACAGCCCGAGGTCCTCTATTGGCGCGTCCTTAGCTTTCAAAGAGGCTGATTGACACCCGCCTAATGCCGGCCTTCAGGGCATCCTAGATGCCAAGGCCGCGCTTGCGTCCGAAGCTCCAATCTACTGTGCCTCCCGGCACCATCACGCCGCTGACTTGACTTCCGAGCTGTTGCTCAAGCGCCGATCGCCAGGGTACGAGCTGGAAGCCGAGTCCATCGTCGATCATTGCAAAGCGGCCGGATGCAAGAATGACTCGCTGCCGATAGATGCCCGAGACATGCTCGCCTTCAGCGGATGGGCAATGCGCAAGCCCCATTTCGGCCGATAGTTTGGCGGCGGCATGATCGAGCTCGCTTTGGCGCAAAGTGTTGATGAGATCGCGGGCAAAGATGACCCGTTGGCCCTGCCGCCTTGCGAGGTTTTGTTCGACGAGATAATCGATGCGGCGATCCATCGCGTCGCGGACCTCGGCGCCAAAGCCGCCGGCGCTCAAGGCGGATTCCTTCGCGAGCAGCTGACGGTCGAGCCAGGTGGCGCCTGGTGCTGCGATCTGCGCTTCGATCGTCAGGTCGGATCGGGTGGCAAGCGACAGCCGTTTGCGCCCCGCGGCATCGTCATAGGACCGTGTCTCGACGATGGCGCCCGGTTCCGCGTCACCGGTCATCTCCAAGTCCGAGAAGACGAGATGGTGGGTGCGCCCATCGACCCCTTCAATGACTGCGTAGGCCGTGCCCTTCAGCTCGTCATGCAGCCCGCGCTCAACCAGCCGGCCCAGCACTCGTTCGCTGGGTTGATCGCCGTGAAGCGCGAATCCGGCGATGCCGGGTTCGCGGTCTGCCCCGCTCATCGCCCGGTGCATTGTCTTGATGATGTCGCCCAGGATGCCAAGATCGCGCAAGGCTGGCTCAAGGCCCGGCTTCAATGTCCATTGGCCGGGGCTCACTTGCTCGGCGAGACCGAGGCGTTCGAGCTTGGTGGCGCGGCCAATCATCAACCGGCGCAGCTCGGGATCTTCGCCAGCACCACCCGGGCGCAGGTCGACGACCCCGCCGCCCTCGTCCGAGATTTCGCGAAGCGACCGGTCGAGGCTCGTCCAGCGTTCCGCCTCGGCCTCCTTTTCCAGGCCGGCGCGGATCTCGTGTTCGGTGCGCGGCCCTAATTCCAGCGTGACCCGCTCCGCGGCGCGGCCGCGAAAACCCTGGCTGATGTAGTCGCGGCTGATGACCAGATCCTCCCCGTCGTCGGCGCGGCCGCGGACAAGGACATGGATGTGGGGATTATCAGTATTCCAATGATCGACCGCGATCCAATCGAGCCGAGTACCCAGGTCGCGCTCCGCGTCCTTCATTAACTCCCGCGTAAAAGCATGAGTGTCCGCCATCTGGCCTGCATCCTCCGGCGACACCATAAACCGGAAATGATGCCGGTCATCCTCGCAGCGGTCGGCAAAAGCCTTGGGGTCGGCGTCGCCGGAACCGGCGTCAAACATCTGGGCATCTGTGCCATCGCGGGTGACGCCCTCCCGCTTGAGGTAGGCGACGTGCTTTGCCAGCGGCGCCGAACGGAAGCGCTTGCCGTGGTGACGCACGATCCGCGCCATGATGACGACGCGCCGGCTGGGCGAGCGGGAAGAAAAGGAGAGCGCCGCGCGCCGGCCGCGTCCGAAGGTCGAGCGCCTCAAGGTCCCGCTACTTCGACCGAAGACCCGGCCTCGGTGGCCCGCCTTCTTCGCGGCCCGCATCACTTCGCCGACGAAGCTCTTTGAGCGGCGGGCGCCGTCGTTACCTTGACGGATGCGGCCGGGGCGCGGATTGAAGTCATCGTCCTGCGTCGTCATGTCTGGTTGCGCGTCCGCCGATGCCAGAGATGGCTCTTGAGGAATTGAAATGGTTGACGTTTTGGATTGATGCGCCAGCAGGCTGTGTGGGCCGGATGTCGAAAATCCTCAATCCAACCAACCACATGCGGCCGTCGGGAGGCGGCACTTTTATCTTGCCGTCCCATGGTTGGCTGCCTGCGCTGGCGGTCAAACTCACGCAATTGCGCTCTCCAGCTCTCCGCAGCCCGATAATCCCCGATCGGCCTCATGGCGATCTCTGCCGGTTCGACACGCTGACGAACAGCCTATCGGAACGTGGCGCGAGCGCGGTCCAATCCTGCGCAGGATGGCCTTTCGATGGGCGCAACGATTGCTGTGTGAGTGCAGATTGGCTGTCGTGCGAGGGCCGCGCCGGTTGCGTGGGAAAGAGTGACGCTTCTGCCCAGGAACGGACAGCGGATGCCAATAGGATCGCGCGGTCGACCGCGTCTCCGCCGCCGATAATCGGCGTGAGGCGGGCAAGATAGGCGCGCGTTTCAGCAGGCAATGGCCGACCAGTCGCGAGATGGTCTTCCCAGCGGCTTGGACCAGCATTGTAGGCCGCGAGGAAGCCCGGAGCGCCATAGCGGTCGTGCAGCTCACGGAGAAAGCCTGCGCCCGCGATGATGTTGTCGTGCGCGTCATATGGATCGGCGCCGAGACGATAACGCTCGCGCAATTCGTCCCATGTACCGGGCATGATTTGCATCAGGCCCATGGCGCCCTTGGGTGAAATGGCGCGCATATCGTCGAAGCTTTCCACGCGCATGACGGCGTGAATCCAGGATGCTGGGATGCCAAAACGCTGGGAGGCTTCTGCAACAAAAGCTGCGAACGGAACCCGCGCTGCTTCTTGACTTGCTGACTGTACAGCCATCGATTCTGCGTGAGCGACAGAGCAGCCGATCATCAACGCCAGCACAACATTGGCGCAGAACACTGTGCCATGTTTCGTCCCGGGATCTCTCGCCGGCGGACGGTTGGACGCGGAAATGTCCGGAAAGGAGGAATGGGAATGGCGGGAAGCGCCCAGGCCGTCTGCGATGCGGTCGCAATTTCGAGGCAAGGTCATTCCCCTTCGTCTGTCCAAAGGGGATCAGCCTGCCCGATGATCGTGCTGGCGGAGAGAAAGCCAAAATAGCGGCCATCGAGTGAGTCTTCCGATTGCCAATTCATGAGAAAGACGTCACCCGCTGCGACGACATGGCAGCCCTGCCAAACAGGAAGTTTTCGGCCACGGCTATCGCGATCGAGCGCCTCGCCTATTTCGATTCCGTCGACAGTGATGGTGAGATCATTCCGGCAGACTTTTTGACCGGGGAGCGCGAGAATGCGCTTCAATAGTGGCACGCCCTTTGGGAGATAGCGGCGCTCGGCGAGAAAGCTGGCGAGCGGCTCGGGCGGCCTCACTGCGACCAGCTCGGTGACGTAGAGCGCGCCGGCGGGATGGATGGCATAGAGTCCGGCCGGTACGCTCGCACTGGCGTTCCAGATCAGCTTTGGGGCAGGATGAATCATCCCAGAAAGCCCGACACCGAGAGTCGCGAAATATGTCGACATGACCCAGCCGAAGCGCGTCACGTCGTGGTCCTCCGGCGCAGCAGCCAGGCGCGATGCTGCTCGACGCTGTAACGGCGCGCTGGCTCACCAGCCGCGATACGGTTGTGGACGTGCCGCCAATGATCTGGAGCGGCATCAGCCGCGTCTATGCCGAGAGTCTCGACGGCATCGATTTCCTGCAAGACTCGTTCAACCTTCGGCCATCCGCTGATGCGCAGCAGAATCTCGCCGCCGGGCCGGACAAAGGGGAGCGTCTGGTAAGGTTCGCCAGGCGAGACTGCGCGCACGACGTCAACGCGCGAGACGACAGTGCCGAAGTCATTCGAGGCCCAGCGGACGAAGGCGAAGACGCTGCCCGGCGCGAAACTCAGCACACGCCGTCGCCGGTCGAGGATCGTCTCCTCGACTTCCCGGCCAAATTTAATCCAGTGCTCGATCCGCTTTTCGAGCCAAGTCAGCTCGACGCGCGTGAGAGCGGGCGCCGCGTCGTTGGCTGCAGGTCTGCCGGTAGCGGTCATTGCCGTCATAATTGTCCTCCATTGGTGTCAGGGAATTCTCGCGCGAGCAGCTCGCGCAACATGCCGGTGACGGTCTGGCCGCGCCTGAAAGCGGCGATCTTGATGCGGCCGCGCAGCGCCGGCGTGACGTCAATGGTGAGCCGGGCGGTGTAGAGCTCGGCGCCATTGCGAGGACGTGCTGATCGCTCGGGCTTTCGAACCCAACTGTCCGGATCGCTGGGACGTGCCGCAAATGAACGTTTCGACGAGGGCTCTGTCATGGTGCTAGTGCTCGCACTTCAGCGGCGAGCGCGACGACCTCAGGCGCCGCGTGGCTCGCCCCAAAAACGCGCTGGCCGATCCGCGAACCGAGCACCGGCGGATCGGGATCTGCGAGCCCATCGGATGTCTCACGGGCGATCGCGGTGCGCGCCGCGCAGCGGTTGAGCACGAAACACGCGGCAAGCTGCGGGCGGAAAATACGCGCTTCGCCGAGCAGGGTGAGTATCTCGGCAGAGGCCCATCCGTCGAAGGGGGACGGTTGGACCGGGATGAGGACTAGATCGCGAGCGAGCAGCGCCGAGCGCATCAGCCCTGCGACGCGCGGCGGCCCGTTAATCACGACATGATCTACATCGCGAGAGAGTTCAGGGGTTGCCCGGTGGAGAGTGTCGCGCGCAAGCCCGATGACACCAAAGAGCCGCGGGATACGTTCTCTTGCACGTTGCTCGGACCGGCCGAGCGCCGAGCATTGGGGATCGGCATCTATGAGAAGAGCCCTCTTCCCTTTCCGGGCCCATTGGTCGGCAAGATGCAGGGCGAGCGTCGTCTTGCCGGCACCGCCTTTCTGGTTGAGGAGCGCGACGATCATCGCTCTCCCCTTGCGGTTTTCCACTTGCTGCGATCGCCGCCAACAGCAAGACAGTTAGACTCTTTTAAGTTAGATTCTAAGTTAGGCGGATTGCAAGCGTCTGATTTACTTGATGAAAATTCCGCTCCTGGTTCCTGATAGCACGAGTCTCCGGTTCCTGATAGCACGTGCCCATTGGTTCCCGATAGCACGAGCGCTTCCACAGGTTGTCCACAGGTGCCTGTGGATAATGTAGTGCCGACGAAAGCGAGCAGCTCGCGCCCGCGGACCTCGCGTTCCACGGCGAGGCGGTAGCCCGGCAAGGGCTGACGGCGCACGATGTCGCGCAGCTCGAAGGCGAAGCGCTTGAAGGACGACAGACTCGCCGACTTCATGTAGAGATGGTGGAAATCGAATCGCCAGCCCGCGCTTTGTTTACCAGCGTGCTTGCGCACAAGGCGGTACAACCAGCGCTCCAAACCGCCCGTCAGCTTGAAATATGCGGCGTCGATCGTGAGAACGAGCGCGTCATCAAGAACGGCGCGGTAAAACCAGTCCGGTACGATGAGATCGATGCCGGCGGCATTTCCGCACGCGCCGGCATGCTCGGTCCATTCGTTGATCCAGGAAAAGCGGTGCATGCGCCGCTCGTGCGTCTGACGCAGCGATGTCGCGACCGTGGTGGACTGCAGGCGGTCGAGCGCGGCTTTGAGGCGATGGTAGTCGCGCTTGCTGGTGCCGCGGCCGACGAAAGTGAGGATTTCGTGCGGCGTCGCTGCCATGAGCCGGGACGTACGCAAACCCTTATCGCGCGCCTGGACGATCTGGCTTGCGGCCCAGATCAGGACGTCGGCATCCCAAATCGTCGCCATCCCGTGCTCGGGCACCGCCTCGACTCGGATCGCGATTTCGTTCATTCGAAAGTCGATTGGCATTGTCCGAGGCGTCTTGGCCAGGCTGAAAAAGGGATAAGCCATCAGGTCCTGCGCATCGCGCGGGGCGAGGTCACCCGGCAGTGCCCGGAACAGTTCGAGCTGCTCGCGTTCGGACAGCATGCGATGGCGCGCCGGCATGGATGGTCAAATCAGCGGCGGAGTTGGCCAGCGCGGGCGAGCGCGAAATCGGGGTGCCGCTTGGCGGGCAGCACGGTTCCGGCGCCCGGATCAGACGTCGATGCTTTGGCGCCCTGGGCGACCCAGGCCTGCAGATCTTCGAGGCGATAAACGACGCGGCCGCCGAGTTTCGAATACCGCGGGCCGGTGCCGTAGATTCGGTGCTTCTCGAGCGTGCGGATGGAAAGGCCAACGAAGCGGGCGGCCTCCGGGGTGCGCAAATAGCGCGGCGGCAGGCCCGTCAGATTGTTGGACATGGGATAGCTCCGTGATCCTGTCAGGGGCCGCCGGATAACGGCGGCCTTCGCGGATCACTCTGGCGGAGGCGCTGGGCTCAGGGGGATGGTGATGTCGAGGGGCGGTGAGATCACCACCCGGGCGCTATCGCCGGCCACGGTAGGGATGGAGCAGCAGCCGGAAGTAGCCTCCTTCCATCAGGCTGAAGCCGTATCGGACCAGGCGGATCGTCCGATCGCGGAGATCATGGGTCTGCCAAGCGCGGCTCGTGAGGCGGCCAACGGCGAAGAGAACTTCCGCGATCTCGCGGTAGCTTGCCTTATCAAGACGACCGTCGAGCGCACGCAAGGCGAGCAGGAGCCTGTCTCGCCGCGCCCGCGACAGAGCTGCATGATTTGCGCCAGGATCTCGCCCCGTCAAAGCGCGCCAAAGGCGAAGCGCCGAGTTGGCGCGGAGGTCGAACAGTTGGTCGAGCGGCAGGACAACGCAAGGTGTTTGCCCGTCCAAGCTCTCGACGATGTGCAGACGGAACAGATTTTCGCGCTGCTCGATTAGGCGCTCGGGTCCCTCTTCGGCAATGACGGAACCGAGAGACGGCGCCTCAATGGGCTGGTCCGGATCGATCAGATCGGCCGGGAGCCGGGTCAGCGGGGTGACGCTCGGCAAGCGCGCCGCCGTCCAAAGAGGGTGATGAACTTTGCCGCCCGGAGCAGTCTTCGCGAAATCGCACCCCCCAGCGCCGCGCAAAGCCGTTCAGCTCGTCGGCACTGAGAGGACGATCCTCACTGGCCTGTTCGAGCCTCTTGCAGTCACGCTCGAAGGCAGGGTTGCGGCTGAGAAATTCCCAGGCGAACCCCGGGGCATCGAGCGAACGCAAGTTCTCATAGGCTGCCGGCGAACGCCACTCGGCACGAGGCATAAATAGTCTCTCCTCCATTCAGCACGCTCGTCGGCGTCTGATGGGAGATTCGCTTGCTCGCGCTGGAATCGCTATGGGTCTGACCCGCAACGGGCGTTGCCGGTTCTGCAAGGAACCAAAGTTCAGTGGGGGGCGCCGCCGCGAAGGAGATGGCGATAGCCGTTCTGGGTCATCCAACGCGCCCGGGCCAGGTGCGTTTCCCACGCCCGCCGCGCCCGGGCCGGCTCGCTGTCGGGATCGATATGCAGCACCAGCTTCGCGACTTCCCGCCAGTCCGCGCCCTCCTTGTCGGCATCGAGCAGGCGCAGATAGGTAACGACGTGCTGCTCGTCGTAACCGGTCAGGATGCCATCCGTTGGCGCCGTGTCGGCAACGGGCGGATCGAGCGGCGGCGTTTGCATCAGCGGCGAATCCATCGAGGCTGGCCGGCGTTCATGTCCCGCGAGGCTAGCGGCGTTCAAGACCGAACGCGCGACGTTCGCCTTGCGGGGGCTTCGTTCAAGAGCATAACGCCGCGACCACGATCAGAATCGACGAACAGGATGCCGGCGGCTTCGAGCGCACGGCGGACCTGATCGCGTGTGCCCTCGTGCACCGGGAGGCCGCGTTCGGACTCCAGGCGTTTGAGCGCGGTTAGCGCCACAAGGGCTTTCTCGGCGAGCATTTCCTGCTTCCAGTTCAGCAAGGCTCGCGCCGCCCGAACTTGCCGGCCGGTGATCATCCATGATCACCTCCGACAGTCGATCCGCGCGCACCAGGAAAACGACTATAATAGTCGTTTCCGGTTGCATCAACGACGCTGATGCCCACGATTCGGGCATCCGGCAGGGTTGTTCTGGGAGATATCCGAGGCGACTGATTCGGTCGCCGGAAAGCGCCCGATAACGAGCTGCGGCGGCGGGACTAGACCTAACCTGGGCATGTTTCCGGCACGGGGAAGAGCGTGCCCGTCGATACGTTCCGCAATCGCGCGAATGACGGTTTCATAGGGTAATGGTTTGAGAATGACCAGGATGTCCGGATGCGACCGCTCAAGATCGGAAGGAAGGCCCAGCCCTGTAAACACCAGCAGCGGAATGGACTTAGCGCACAAGGCGTGCACGACCGGGGTGATGGGGCCGTCGAGGAGATTGCCGTCGAGGATCGCGCCGTCGGGGTTTTGATCGATCAGAGCAAGAGCTCTGATGTTTGTCTGCGCGGGGCCGAGAGCGATCCCGCGATGATCAGTGATCGTCTGGACGAGTGCGTATGCGATAAAATCATTGTCCTCGGCGACGAGGATTCGTTTTCCGCTCAGCATGGCTGTCATCTCGTGAAAGGCAGGCCGTGGAATTGGTTGGCTACGCGGAAGCCCCGCCCGGCGGAGCCGGAGGGGGCATTGGTGGACCGGCCTCAATCGGCGTTCTTGCGCGGCCGGGACCAGATCAGGGTGTAGCCTTCGCCGTCCTCGTCATCGAAGAGGTTGGCGTAGATTGGCGCGTTGAAGGAGGGATCGTCGAGCTTGAGCGAGAGGTAGTCGCGGCCCTCTTCGGAGCGCTTCGACCAGGCGGCCCCGATCTCCGCCCGGCCCACGTAGACGCGGTGGCTCGGAGCGTTGTCGTTGGAGCGGTTGGTCTCGGCGACGATGCGGACGCCCTTGGCCTGCACGCTCAGGGTGACGATCTCGCCCTGGAAGTCGTTGCCGACCTTCTTGAAAGAACCGATGTTGGCCATGTCACTTCTCCTTGGCTGTTTCGAGCCCGCGACCACCGCGGCCTCGATGGCGATCGACAGGCCGAGGACGACCGACGACGCACCCGCTGGCCGGGGTCCCCCATTCGCGTTTGCGCAATGGGGTGGCCTCAGGGCCGGAGCGTAGCGGAGGATGTCGGCGGCGAGACTTTCTTGTTTCGCGAGGAATGGGCTGACCCGGGCCCCCGCGGGGAAGCCCCGCGGGGTGGGCATCCCAGGGGAAGAAAGTCGATCCGGCGGCGTTGCGGCTCAGGCGATCGAGGCGAAGCCGGTCCTTGGCCAGATCAGGCCAGCAAGAGACCAGGTGTGTCCGAGCGCTGAACAGCATCCTCAAGAGAAGACATGGCGGATGTCGGTTGTCCTACACAAGATGTTGGACGGTTCAGGCGTAGAGAAAGAAACCATGGCGCGGGAAAAGGCGGGATTGCTTGTCGCGGAATAGCCGCTCAGAAACGCTCCGGACAGCGATCAATGGTGGGCGATCGATCGCAACTGCATCGACGAAGCGCCTCTCCGATGCGAGCTGCGCGCTCCGCTATCTCAGCACATGATCTGTCAGCGTCTGAGCTCCAGAGCACCGGTTGGCGAGACGGCGAAAGCTAACCCTGTCGTGTCGCGCCGGTGAGAATTGGCTGAGGCTCGTTCTGCGATACGCCGCTCGGTCGCAAAAGAGGGGGCTCCATGAACACCGTCATTCGCGCCAAAGCCGTGCCGCCGATGAAGATTGCCCCAATCCAGGCGAACACCTCGCGCCAGACAAGCGAGGGCACGCCGATCTGCGAGAGGCCGAGGACAGCATGGTAGCCGGCAATCGCGGCAGGAATGGCGAAAGCGGCGGCGATGACGGCGCGAAGCACCGGCGGGCGAACCACGGCGAACGCGATCTGTCCGATTGCCAGTGTGACGGCGCCGGTCACGACGCCGACAAGCAGCGCGCCGAGGACGCCCGCGCCGCTGCGAAACGCGGCCATTCCAGCGGTAAGCCCTATAAAGAATGGCAGCGCATAAACGGCGAGCGTGAAGATCAACCAGCAAAACAGGCCGATCCCGAACATGCTGAGGATGATTCCGATGACATGCATGGTGGAAACCTCCGTGACAAAGGATGTGACGGTCGCGCCTTCCACCACCACCACGGCGCAGTCCGAAGCATAGCCGAAGGCAGCCTATCTTGCGAGAGCGATGCGGCGGGATCGGGTTGGCTGTCGTGGGGTGGCGGCGCGTCATGCGCCGCCCTCGTCGAATTTCCACACCGCAATGCCGAGCTTCTTCGCCTTGTCGGCGAGGTTGCACTGGATCCCGGTGCCGGGAAACACCATGACACCGATCGGCAAGACCGCGAGCATCGCGTCGTTGCGTTTGAACGGAGCGGCTTTCGCGTGCTTCGTCCAGTCGGGCTTGAAGGCGATCTGCGGTACCTTGCGGTTGCTCGCCCATTTGGCCGCGATGAGTTCGGCGCCCTTCGGTGAGCCGCCGTGTAGCAGCACCATGTCGGGGTGCTTGGCGTGGACCTTGTCGAGCCGATCCCAGATGAGGCGGTGATCGTTGAAGTCGAGCCCGCCGGTGAGCGCGATCTTCGGTCCGGGCGGCAGCATCACTTCCGTTTCGGCGCGGCGTTTGGCGGCCAGGAAGTCGCGGCTGTCGATCATCGCGGCGGTGAGCGTGCGATGGCTGACCTGCGATCCGGAGCGGGGACGCCAGGGCGTGCCGGTGTGCGTTTCGAAGCGTTCGACGGCCTGGTCGCGAAAGAGCTCCATGCAGTTACGGCGCTCGGTCAGTGTGAGACCCTCGGCCGTCAATCGCTCGAGCTCGACCGATCGCACCTCCGAGCCGTTCTGCTCGCGTTGGCTGCGGTGCTGTGCCTGCTCGTTGTCGTCGAGCTCGCGTTCGATGCGGTCGACGGCGCGGTGGAAGAGGTTGACGGTCGACCAGAGCAAGTCCTCGAGGTCCGGTTCGAGTCGCGTGTTGTTCAGGGTCGCGACCAGGGCGTCGAAGATGTCTGCGACGGCGCCGGCCACGGCATTGCCTTCGGGAAGCGGCCTCGGATCGGGCTCGTCCTGGAAGGGGCGGTAGCTATAGAGCTGAAGTTCGTTGAGGACGTGATCGGTCGAGGATGAGCTGTGCGGCGGTTCGAATTCGGTGTCGTCGTGATCGGTCGTCATGGTGAGGCCCTTTGCCGGATCGACCGCGCCCATCGCGGCCTTCGTGGCGATCACCAGACGGCGGGCGGCGCGGCCCAGAACCCGGAGCGCAGCGCAGGACCGCAGCGTCAGCGGAGGATGGCGAAACCCGGCTATTTTGCTTCGCGATGCAAAGGAGGTTCTGCCGCCGGCGGAAAATAGCCGGGCGCAGCCATTGCCGGGCCGGGTCGGCTGCCGTCCGATCGCCCTCTAGAAGTCCGCGGCGCGGACTCTATCCGGTAATTCGGCCTCGCTTGACCGGCATGGCGACACTCGAAGTGCTGCTGCTTAGCCCGTCGCGCCAGACATCAGGAGCATGAAGCGAGCGATGTCCTGCGGGACGAGCTGCACCCGCAGGGCTGCTCGAAGCGCATCGAGGCCGAAGCCACGCAGATCCTCGTTGAAGTCGCCACGTCTGGGCGTCCATACGATCGTCTCGACGCCGGTCGCCTCGGCGCGTTCGGTCAGAGCCGCCGCGGCCACTGCGCCGGCCGCATCATTGTCGCGAGCGATATAGAGCCTGCGCAGCGCCGGTGAGAGCAGAAGTGCTGCGAGGTGATTGGCCGACAGAGCGGCGGCCATTGGCAGGGTTGGCAGAACGCAGCGCAACGACAGCATGGTCTCGATGCCTTCCCCGGCAGCGAGTACGTCGTTCGCCACGCCGAAGCGCACGGCATTGCCGAGGAGGTCGCCCATCGCGCGTCGCGGTGTGTCGATCGGCGCCTTGCCGAGACGAAGAGGATCGAAGCCCTCGGGATCGAGCCAGGTCCGGTGCGCCCCGGTTATGCGCCCGTCGAGATCGGTCACGCGAGCGATCATCGCCGGCCAGATCTCGGTCGGCGAATGCTCGTCGGGCCGGTAATAGCAGCGGGGATGGAAGCGCAGCGCGCCGGCTTCGTGCAAAGGCGTAATGCCGCGATTAAGCAGATATGTCTCTACGAGTGTGCGCATCACCGGCTGCGACATGGCGAAGAGACGCTGCGCAGCTTGCGGCGAGCCGATCTGCGCGGGAAGCCGTGAAGGTCTCGACGGAGGCTCGGGTTCGATCCGCGGCAGGCTCAGAAATCGGCGGGCTTCGTCGGCGACATCGTGGAAGTCGATGAGGCCGCAGCTCTCGCGAATGATATCAAGCAGATCGCCATGCTCGCCGGTGGCGGCATCGGTCCATTTGCCGGCCGGCCCTTTTGTGGAGTCCTTGAGCCGGACGAACATGGAGCGGCCAGGTGTGTTGCGCGCATCGCCCACCAGCCAGTAGCGGCCTTCTCGCCGGCCATTGGAAAGATAGTGGCGGCACACCACCTCGGCCTCACGCGCGAGACGGTGCGACAGTTCCGAGGCGTCGCGCGGCATCACGCGGCCTCCCGTTCGCCGATGCGCTCGACGGGATAGCGGTCGAGCACCCGCGCCAAGACCGCGACGCCGGTAGCGTCGGTCGGCACGAACATGCGCAGCTTCCACGAGATGATCTCGTGGAAGAGCCCGTAGGCCTTGAGCCGGTCGCGCATCGTGTCGTTGAACCCAGACAATTCGATACGCTCGGCGCCCATGACGCGGACCCGGCGGAGCTGAAGGCCCTCGGCGAGGTCGATAACGGTTCGCCCCTCCAAGAGGGCGGCAAAGGCGTTCTCCGGCGTCAGCGTCGGCGCGTCGGCGGCGAGCGCGGTCGCGACCCAAGCAGGCGAAACCTTGCGGCCGATGATCCGCTCGCCGGCATCGGTCTGAAGCCGGTAGACGCGTGTCGACTCGTTCGGCAGCCGCTTCCAGATCGGCAGAAGCAACCCCGCTACCACATGGATGGTGCTGTCGGTGAACTCGGGCACTTCGCCGAGCTCGGCTGCCCACGTCGCGGCGAAGCGCTCGCGATCGGCCTCCGTCCAGTGGCTTTCCGCCATCATCTTCAGCGGAAGGCTGTGGTTCTCCATCGGTCGGATCAGCCGCACGCGGCGCTCGATCTCGCCGTCGTCAAGCATGAGGCTCGGCGCCGGGACCTGAACGGCGGCACGGCCGGAACGCTCGTTGATCATCAGGATGGCGCGCCGGTCGGATAGGCGATCGAGAGCGTCGTCGAGCGTGACCGGGCGGTTGCGCCGGCGCTCGGTGATGGTGAGAAGCCGGGTCTCCGCACTGGTGCCGGGATGGGTGTAGATCGTGCGTCGGTCGGTGACGACGAAGCTCTCGGCGCGCAGCGTCTCCAAGCCGACATCGTATGTGCCGGACGCGATCGCGCCTTCGATGCGAGCCGTATGCAACTGCTCGAACGCGGTGAAAAGCACGTTCTGCAGGTCGATGGTCAGCGCCAGTAATCTGTTCAAGAAGGTGGTGATCGGCGGCAGCTCGTCCTTGATGCCGTTCGTGTCCGTGAGTTTGAGACCCGTCGTGTCCTCGAAGGTCTGAAGCGAGCAGCCTTCGACCTTGCCGCGCACCAGCAGCATGTAAAGCTGGCGCAGCGCATCGCGCCCGTAATGGCTTTCGAGATTGTCCTCGGGCCTGAACAAGCCCTGGCCGCCAGTCTGACGCTGGCCGCGCGTGATCGCGCCCAGCGTGTCGAGGCGGCGCGCGATCGTGCTGAGAAAGCGTTTCTCCGCCTTCACGTCCGTCGCGATCGGCCGGAACAACGGCGGCTGCGCCTGGTTGGTGCGGTTCGTGCGGCCTAAGCCCTGGATGGCGGCATCCGCCTTCCAGCCGGGTTCGAGCAAATAGTGGACGCGTAGCCTGCGATTCCGCGCCGACAGCTCGGCGTGGTAGCTGCGCCCGGTGCCGCCGGCGTCGCTGAAGACGAGGATGCGCTTGGCGTCATCCATGAAGGCGGCGGTCTCGGCGAGGTTCGCCGAGGCGGCGCGGTTTTCGACCAGCAATCGATCGCCATTCCGGATGACGCGGCGCGAGCGGCCTGTGACTTCGGCGACTACGTCCGTGCCGAAGCGTTGGACGATCTGGTCGAGCGCGCCCGGCACGGGTGGCAACGACGCGAGCTTCTCGATCAACCGGTCGCGACGCGCGACCGCCTCACGGCTCTCGACCTGCTGACCGTCGCGATAGACGGGCCGGGACGAGAGATTGCCCTCGCTGTCGGTGAACGGCTCATAGAGCTGGACCGGGAAGGAATGGGCGAGATAGTCGAGCACGTACTCGCGCGGTGTGATGTCGACCTGGACATCGCCCCAATCCTCGGTCGGGATCTCCGCGAGCCGGCGCTCCATCAGCGCCTCGCCGGTCGAGACGAGCTGGATGACGGCGGCGTGGCCAGCCTCGAGATCGCGCTCGATCGAGCGGATCAGCGAAGGCGTCTTCATCGATGTGAGCAGATGGCCGAAGAAGCGTTGCTTCGTGCTCTCGAATGCGGAACGCGCGGTGGATTTCGCCTGCGCGTTCAGCGTGCCGGTTTCGCCGGTGATGTTGGCGGCGCGCATCGCCGCGTCGAGATTGTTGTGAATGATCGAGAAGGCGCCGGCATAGGCGTCGTAGATGCGGATCTGCTCGGTCGTAAGTTGGTGCTCGACCAGTTCGTACTCGACGCCTTCGTAGGAGAGCGAGCGAGCCGCATAGAAACCGAGCGCCTTCAAGTCGCGCGCCAGCACCTCCATCGCGGCGACGCCGCCGGCCTCGATCGCCTCGACGAATTCGGCGCGCGTGGCGAACGGGAAATCCTCGCCGCCCCACAAGCCGAGCCGCTGTGCATAAGCAAGATTGTGGACCGTGGTGGCGCCGGTCGCTGAGACGTAGACGACGCGAGCGTTCGGCAGGGCGTGCTGGAGCCGGAGGCCCGCGCGTCCCTGCTGCGACGGCGCCTGCTCGCCGCGCTCGCCCTTGCCGCCGACGGCGTTCTGCATGGCGTGGGATTCGTCGAAGATGATCACTCCGTCGAAATCGGAGCCCAACCATTCGACGATCTGCCGGACGCGCGAAAGCTTCTCGCCGCGTTCGTCGGTGCGCAGCGTGGCATAGGTTGCAAATAGGATGCCTTGGCCAAGCCGGATCGGCGTGCCCTGGCGAAAGCGGGAGAGCGGTGTGACGAGTAGCCGCTCCATGCCCAGCGCGGACCAGTCGCGCTGCGCGTCCTCGATCAGCTTGTCGGACTTGCTGATCCAGATGGCGCGCCGCCGGCCCTTCAGCCAGTTGTCGAGCAGGATGCCAGCGACCTGGCGGCCCTTGCCGGCGCCGGTGCCGTCCCCGAGAAACCAACCGCGGCGAAAGCGGACGGCGTTCTCCGCATCGTCGCGCGCGGCGGTGACCAGGTTGAAGGTCTCATCGACCGTCCACGACTCGGCGAGGAAATTGGCATGGGCCTCGCCGGCGTAGATGACGCTTTCGAGCTGCGCGTCGGATAGTCCGCCGTCTGTGATGAGGTTTGCCGAGAGATGCGGCCGGTAGGAGGGCTTTGGCGGCGCGACGGAGGCCATCGCCGCGGATTGCACCAGCTTCGTCGGATGCGCCTGAGAGCCGGGAATACGGATCGACTGAAGGACGTATTCTTCATAAAGCGCTTCCGTGAGACGGCTGCCCTCGGGAGGTGTCCATTCGACTGTGTCGTAGGCGAGCTCCATGCCTTCCGGCTCTGCGATCGCGGTAGCCGGCTGACGCGAAGTGGTGCGCGCGAGATAGCCGCGAACGGTTCTCGGCACGACGAGACCGCCGGCCGTCTGCGCGGCGACCGGGCGCCGGGGCGGAACGCGCTCGCCGATCCAGCCGAGCAGCGTCGCCACGTCGGGCGCGACACCTGCGGAAGGCGGAAACTGCGCCGCGTGAGACGCGGGCAGCTTGTCGATGACGGTGAGGCGCGTCTCGATATTCGTGCCATGCTTGGCGTAGACCGCACCGTCGATGACCGCGGTGAACACCACACGACCGCGTTCCTGCAGGCGGAGAAAGGCATCGCGCCAAGCTAGAGCCTCGGGGCCGAAATTGGCGCCGGTGATCGTCACCAGCCGCCCGCCGTCGATGAGGCGCGCCAGCGCTGAGGCGACATGACGATAGGCGGTGTCGGCCATGCGGCGGTCGACATTCGCCATTGCAGAGAATGGCGGGTTCATCAGCACGACGCTCGGTGTGATCGCAACGTCGAGATGATCGTCGATCTGTGCCGCATCGAAGCGACTGACGGTGACGCCGGGAAAGAGGTGGTCGAGGAGCGCGGCGCGCGTGTCGGCCAGCTCGTTCAGCGCGAGCGCGCCGCCGGCGACCTCAGCCAGGATGGCGAGGAGCCCTGTGCCGGCCGAAGGCTCCAGCACGCAATCGTCCGAAGTAATGGCGGCTGCGATGCAGGCCGCGAGGCCGAGCGTAACCGGCGTCGAGAATTGTTGGAGCGCTTGACTCTCCTCGGAACGCCGCGTGTGGGTGGGCAGAAGGCCGGCGATCTTCGTCAGCGCGGCAAGCCGTGAAGCCGGAGAGTCGGCTTTGCGGAAAAGCGGCTTGCCATATTTGCGCAGGAACAGGACGGTCGCTGCTTCGCAGGCGTCATACGCCTGCTTCCAGGCCCAGGCGCCGGCTGCATCGGAGCCGCCGAAGGCGGTCTCCATCGCGGATCGCAAGACACCGGCATCGAAGCGCCGTCCGCGTTCGAGATCGGGAAGGAGAAGTCGTGCGGCCTGGAGGATGCACGGAGATGCGGGTGCGTGCGATGGCGCAGCCGCGCAGGCGGCCGCAACGCTGGAAACAGTCGTCATGAAAGAGACCTCGGGAGAGCAGATGCGGGCCGAGCCGCACGGGCGCTCTCTCGATCCCGATCGGCTCAAACCCTTCCCGGCCGGACCCTCCCTCTCGTTACACCGCCGCCTTCACGCCGCGCCACCACGCGATGCGCGCCTCGCGGGTCGCAGTCGCGAGCCGAAGCAACAGATCGCCGTGACATGGAAGCGGCGCGCAGAAGCAGACGAGATCACGACCGCGCAGTTCGTCAAGCGCGCGCAAGAGCTGGTGCTGGCCGGCGAGCCAGCGCTCATATTTCGCGACGACGGCGGCGCGATCACCGTCGGGGCCGATCCGGAACGGATTGCCCCACTTCGAGCCGCGCCCGATATAGACGGAGCCTGCCGGCACGCCCGTCCGATGCTTGTTGAGGACCTTGCACATCTCCAATCGCCTCCTGATGCCGTTGCGGCGGACTTGTGACCGGATGCGGCCCAAGTCCAGCGGTCACGCATCGCGGAAGCGATGCGGAAACGGCTTTCCCGTTGACCGGAGGGCCGCCGCGTCTAGACAGATTCCGGCGCGGAGGATCAGGAGGCTGGACCGGCGTGCAGGGATGGAGACGGCGGCAGATAGGCGTCGTAGGGATTGCCGTCGGCGAGATGACCGAAGGGCGTGAACACGAAATCCACACCGTCACGGCCGACAGCGCAGATGACATTGCGGATCTCGCCCGTCGCGGCGTCCCTGCATTCCATGAGCGCGAGATTGCCGTCGGCCGCGGCGCGGAGCAGCGTCTGAAAGTTCGCGCGTGCGTGATCGGGAATTCTCATCGGGCACCTCGCTGTCTGCGCGCCGGCGCGAGTGTCCGTGCCAGCCAGCCATTGGTGTCGATCCAGGCGATCGTCTTGCGGGTCGATAAATCGAGTACCTGTGCACCGCCGCCGAATGCGTTGACGCTCGGTCGCGAGCAGATGTTCGCCCACTGGAAGCCCCATCTGCCTGTGAGGCCGAGTTCCTCGGCGCAGCGGAGCACGAATAGGATCACCTGCTGCGGATCGCCGGTGACTTCGTCGCGAATCCACAGCGTTCTGGCGCCGTGCTCCGGCTGGACGGAGAGAAGAAAGCCGTCGGGCGGGATGTCCTCCCGCGCGGCTTCCTCCATGAAAGCCTGGTATAGGTCGAGCGCGCGTGCGGCGTTGTCGGGAGTTCCAACGTCGAGCACGCATGAGAAGTGAGTGAAGAAGTCAGCCATGACGGCCTCCTGAAACGACGAAGCCCGGCACGAGGGCCGGGCTTCGGCATGGGCGAATCGGATGAGCGAGCGGCGTCAGAGGCGCCAGGTGCGGACGAGCTGCTGTGCTTCTTTGTGGTGCGCCAGCATCCGCCGATAGAAGCGGTGACGGGCTTCGCGATGAGCCGGATCGCGGCGAGCTTGCGGTGTAAGCTTCCCGGCAGCCGCTCGGATGACATCGCGCCATCCGACATGGACGGTGATGTTGAGGCGCAGATAGGTGCCGTACATGATCAGGCGCCTCCCGCCGCGCTGGCTGCAAAGGGATCGACCAACTTGTGGATCGGCTGAGCCCGGCCCATCCACGGCTCGGGCCGGATGCAGCGGACCCAGTCGGCGAAGCTCGGGATGAAACCGAGATCCTCGATCACATGCTGTTCGCCGATCAGCCGCACCGGAACGACGCGCCCGGTCGAGACAGTGATGGTCGCACCGAAGGAGCGCTCCAGCATGAAGATGCCTTCTGCATGATGACGGAGCGCGCGGTGACGAAAGTCGGCGGTGATCGCCTTCGATTCATCGAACCACTGATGCAGCGGCAGATAGTCCTCCGCGACGCCGCCCCACTTCTTCACGGAAGAGAGGGCGTGATGATAACAATGCCCCATCGTCGCCTCCTCAGAAGACATGCTGCGAATAGCCGAATGCGGTGTAACGCTCGTTGTAGTCGAGTGTGATCGTCCGCTCAGCGACATCGAAGGTGAAATCGCCATAGGCGCCGTCGTCGTTTTCCCAACCGCAATGCGCGTCGTTGAGAAGGTCGTAGACGAGACGTTCGATGGCGTCGGCGATGCTGACGCACGTGCGGTTGGGCTCCGGCTGGTCCCACGCCGCTTCGGCGATCTCGATCGTGCATTCGGGCATGGGGACGACGGTGTCGCCGGCCTTCACCTCGACGCTCTCAATCTGACCACTGTCGCCGTAACCATCGAAGCTGACGATGACGAGGGTGACGCCGGCTGCCATGAGCGCGTCGAACAGCGCGGCCTTGTTGAGTGGTTGCAGCTCGGCGCGCAGCCGTTCCTGGGCAGCGCGGTTGGTCTCCCAATCGGACGGCGCGCTGTCGACGACAGCGGGGAAATCGGAAGCATTCGTCATGACGGTCTCCTGAAACGAGATCGCCCGGCGCGATGGCCGGGCGGAGTGAGTTGGATGGAGGGACGAGCGGGACGGCCGATGCCGCCCCGCTCCTGGTCGTCATTCGGCAGCGATCACGGCAGGCTCGTCCGTGTCTTCTTCGCCGGCGCCTTCTTCGTCGTCGGAAAGAAAGGCAGGCAGCGCCTCGTCGCCCTCCGCGACATTGGCGTCGATCGTCTCCGCCGTGGCGTCAGCCGACGCGCGTAGCGGCTCGGGGAGCCAACCAGTGCCTTCCAGCAGCCGTTCGGCCTCCTTCGCCATGTCCGCCTTCTTCAGGTGGTCGATGAGCTGCGCCGACTGTTCACCCTTCGCCTCGCGCACCGCCTCGAGGATGCGGGGCTTGGTGATGCGGCCGAGATAGTTGTCGACCGTCGGCCGCCAGCCGGCCTCGACCATGTCGAGCCCGGCCGCGCGCGCGAGACGGTCGGCCTGAACGAGGCGGCGCTGGACGCCGTGAACTGAGATGCCCGGGCCGCCATAGCGACCGCCCTTCTCGTAGAGCGCGTTGACCCCAAAGGAGACGCAGTGCGCCAGCAACGCGGCGCGGCTGGCGTCGTCGAGAGCGGCGAGCCAGTCCCAGAGGGCGGCTTCGTCCTTCGGCAAATCGGCCTTCCAGGCCTGGTGCCGTTCCGCGACCGCCTTCGCGGGCGGGCTGTCCTTGAGGTCCGTCGGCTGGATCGAGAAAAAGATCTCCCGCACGGACGCTTCGAGACACGCGCCCGATGCCGCGTGCTGGAAGGTGTCCAGGCAGAGCTTGTGCAGCAATGCCGTCATCGCGACGTGAGGATTGTTCGCCACTGCATCTCGCAGCGCCAGCGTGCGATAGGCGGTCAGCTCGCTCACCAGGCGGTCGGGGAGCGGCTTGACGGTATCCTCCTCGTCTTCCTCAGCCTCGGGCCGGCCGCCGATCGTGATCACGGCGCGCTGGATAGTGGGCGTGGAAATTTCGCCACCTTCACTCGCATGGCCGTCGCTGCCGGCTTCACCGTCCGTATTCGTGCTGGCAGGCGCCTCATCCTCCGGCCGGACGTAGCCGCGATCCACGAAGAGGCCGCCGTCAGAGCCGATGCTGATGAAGGCGCCGGCCCGCGTGACGTCGGTCGGATTGTAGCTCACCGGCCGATCCTCGAAGGCGGCGAGCGCCGTTTCGATTTCGCCGAATCGAGCATCGACATCGTCGGGAAGCTCGTCGGCGTTCTCGTATTCCGCTTCGAGCTTGGCGTACTCGATCTTCAGCGCCTCGATCGTCGCCTGTTCCTCGGCCGTGAGATCCATCGGCGTCCCCTCGAGCTCGCGCAGGTGATGCGTGTGGCCGAACGGGAAATCGACGTTCACTTCGATCCATTTCCACCCTTCGGCCGCGATCTTCTCCGCTTCGGCCTTCAGCTTCTCGGCGACCAGGGCGTCGAGCAGGCCGACGTTCTCCAGCCATCCGCCGTCGTCCTGCTGAAAGAGATCGCGCATGACGATGCCGCCAGCCTGCTCATACGCATCGATGCCGGCGAGCAGGGATCGCTTGTCCGATGCGCGCACCGTGCGCTCGGTCAGCATGCGGCGGATCTGATAGGGCTCCTGGCTGTAGGAGCGCTGGAGCGACTCCCAGACCTGCTCCTGGCGCGCGTGATCGTTCGTCACGGTGAACGCCATGAGCTGTTCGAGCGACATGCCGTCTTCGGCGTAGATGTCGAGCAGCTTCTCCGACACCGTCGCGAGACGCAGCCGCTGCTTCACGACGTTCACGCCGACGAAGAAGGCGGCGGCGATCTCTTCCTCGGATTGGCCCTTCTGGCGCAATGCCTGAAACGCGCGGAACTGGTCGAGGGGATGGAGTGACGCGCGGTGAACGTTCTCTGCCAGGGAGTCTTCTTCGGCGGAAATATCAACGCTGGGATCGCGTACGACGCAGGGCACCGGCGCGGTCTTGGCGAGACGCTTCTGTTTGACGAGAAGCTGGAGTGCGCGATAGCGCCGCCCACCGGCCGGAACCTCGAAGATGCCGGTCTCGCCACCCTCCGCGCCGAGGATCGGCCGGACATTGAGGCTTTGCAGGAGCGTGCGACGAGCGATGTCCTCCGCCAGCTCCTCGATCGAGACGCCGGCCTTCACGCGCCGGACATTCGACTGAGAGAGAACGAGCTTGTTGAAGGGGATGTCGCGCGACGACGACAGGGTGATCTTCTGAACGGCAGGTGCCATTGGGAGGTCTCCGCGACGGGCGCCGAAAGACTCTCACTCGGCTTCCAACCCGTCACGAATACTCAGCGGACCTCTTCCTCTGGAGCGCCGAATATCCGGCAAGCCGAAGATGCGCATCCGCACAAATCCGGCTTTGCGTGACGGCCTGCTCACCGTCGCAACAGAATGCGCATCACGCTGCCTCCTGCTCGTTTGCGGTGGAGGCCCGTGCGTCATCGCCGGGAAGAAAGCCGAGGAGGAAGTCAGCGGCCTTGCTCGCCTGCGATGCCGCGCGAACGATGGCCCGGTTGTCCTCGCGCAGCACCTCGAGCCAGGAGCCGATATAATCGGAGTGGCGCACGGTCGGCACGATGCCGAGCGTGCCACAACAGAACGCGGCGTTCATCTCGGCAACCAGCTCTTCAAACGCGTACTTCTTCGAGCCGAAGGAACCCGAGAGATCGCGACTGAGCCGGTGTGGAGCGCCGCTGGCGTGACCGAGCTCGTGGAGCGCCGTACGGTGCCAGTTGATCGGCTCGAAATAGGCTTGCGGCGGCGGGACCTGCACATAGTCCTGTGCGGGCATGTAGAGGGCCCGGCTGCCGCCGATGCGGAAATCGATGCCGCTGGATTTGATCAATGCCTCGACCTTGGGCTCGATGAGACCCGGCTCAGGTGGCGGTGCGGCGACCACCAGATTCTCCGGCAGGCCGTCGCATTGCGCGAGGTTGAAGACGGTGAAGCGCTTGAGGAACGGGATCGCCTGCGCTTCATCGCTGGCCTCTTGCGCCCGCTTCTTCTCGTCGTCGGGAATGAAGCGATCGGCGTAGACGACGGTGGTGCCGTGCTCACCTTTGCGGACGTTGCCGCCGAGTCCGAGCGCCTGGCGAAACGTCAGCCAGCCTTGGACCGGAAAACCGTGCTCGATCACGGAACCCCAGAGGATCAGCACGTTGATCCCGGAATAGAACCGGCCGGTGCTGGCGTTCTTCGGCATCGCGAGCGGCGCTTTCGCCGCGGCCGTGTACCAAGGCTGGACCCAGGGCACACGGCCGGCCTCGAGCTCGGCGATGATCTTGGTGGTGATTTCATCGTAGAGGCTCGTCCGGCTGGCACCGGACCTAGCGCGAGCGGCGTCTCTAGACATCGCGGATCTCCGCGACGGGCGCCAGGAGCCTCTCCCCCAGCCCTCAACCCGTCACGGAAAACCCGTCCGCACTCTCCCTTTCGGGGCGATGCGGGGGTAAGAGAAGGGGTCGGCCGAGACCACAGGCTCGGCCGCAGGGAAAGAAGCGATGGGGTGGGCAGTGAGTCTCTGACATCATCGCGGCAGCAATCAGCCGAGAAGGGAAATGACCCAATGAACCAACTTGATGATCTGGGTCGTTCGATTGCCGTTTTCGGCTAAGAGAGGGCGGCAGCTGCGGTTGTCGAAGTGAGTAACGGGAGCTGGCTCGTGGCCGGCACCTTGCCGGGAGTGGCCCGCAGACTTTAAATAACTTGAGCTCGATTCTGTCGCGCTGGGCCAGTTACTCGAATGTTGGCGCGAAGAAGCGCTCAGCAAGAGCAAGCAAACTGATCGCAAAATTGTGGCGTACGAGGCCGGGCGGGATGGCTTCTGGCTGGCACGCTGGCTGCCCGGTGCGCTGCATGGAGGCGCATGTTTTCCGACCCGCGTGGCAGTGTCGCGCGAACATCGGCGATCGAAGACCGACCGCCTCGATACCGCGATGCTGATGCGCGTATTCCTTGGCTGGCTGCGCGGCGAACGCGGGCATTGCGGGACCCGCCATTCCAATGCTCGCAGAGAGGGATGCAAGGCGGCCGGGCCGGGGAAGGGAAAAGTTGGTCGGCGAGAAAACCCGCATCATCTTCATGATCGAATCGGCCATGCAACGGCTGGGCATCCGTCGCTTCAACCCTTCCCTCCGCCGGGCAGCGAAGGATGTTGAAGCGCTGATGACGCCTTACGGCGAGCCATTGCCGCCCAACACGCTTGCAGAGATGCGCCGTTACCTGGAGACTCGCCCTCGAAGCGAATGCCTGCTTCATGGTCCAGGCTCCGAGCGAATACCTTAACTAATACAAGGTGCGGTGCGATAACAGCCTCAAGGCGAGCTCCCCTCGGATTGCCAGAAAGCCCAATGAGCCGTACCAATCAGCTCGCGAATGGCTTCGCGTATGGAAAGGGCTTGACTCTGAAATCCCCCATACAAGGCTCTTATGGGCCGAGTAAGAGCGATGAGACTGATCGAGCAGAAGCACCTATGAACGATGGCTCGGGACACTCGAATATTTTGCCGGGTACCTTCGTCGAAGTGCGAGGCAAGCCATGGCTCGTGGAAGCATTGGCCGGTGACGATGGCGGCCTGCCTACACTCGGCTTGTCCTGCATCTCGGACGATGCCCAAGGCGAACGCCTCGATGTTCTGTGGGATGCCGAGATAGCCAGGAGGGTGCTCGACGAGGATCGATGGGCGAATGTCGGTGTCGGCCGTCCTGATAGCGCCGAAGTCTTGGCGGCGCATATCCGCGCAATCCGCTGGCGCTCCGCGACAGCCGCTGACCGGGATTTGCTGCAGGCGCCGTTTCGCGCTGGAATCAGGCTCGACGCCTATCAGCTTCTCCCTCTGCGCAAGGCGCTGCGCCTCCCTCGTGTCAACCTGTTGATCGCCGACGATGTCGGTCTCGGCAAAACCATCGAAGCCGGTCTTGTCGCGAGGGAGCTCCTGCTCAGGCGCCGGGTAGACTTCATCGTGATTGCGGCACCGCCAGCGATGACGGTCCAATGGAAGGACGAGCTCGAAGCCAAGTTCGGCCTTTCGTTCGAGATCATAGACAGGGACCGCATCAGCGAGCTGAGGCGGTTGAGAGGGTTCTCCGTCAATCCGTGGACGACGGGTTCACGCTTTATCGTGTCGCATCGCCTGCTGACCGATGAGACCTATGCCGCGGGCCTGCGCGATGTCCTCGGGGAATTCCGCGCAAGAGCCCTGTTCATTCTGGATGAGGCGCACCACGCCGCTCCTTCGGCAGGCACGCGATACGCCGTTTCCAGTCAGCTCACGAAAGCGGTCAGAGAACTTGCCGTGCGTTTCGAGCATCGCCTGTTCCTGACCGCCACACCTCATAACGGGCACTCCAACAGCTTCTCCGCCCTTCTCGAGATGCTCGACCCCCAACGCTTTACCCGTGGTGTCGAGGTCCGGCCGCGCGATCTCGAGCCGGTCATGGTGCGCCGGCTGAAATCCGATCTCCGCCGTCTCGGCGAGGCGTTCCCGGAACGGGTAGTCGATCCGGTCTCGATCGACGGTCTGCCGGAGGGTGCTCCGGAATTGTCGCTCGCGCGACTGCTCGCCGCCTACGGCGAGCTGCGCATGACGCGCATCGCGAAGCTGAGCAGTCAGAAGGCGGCTCTCGCTAAGCTCGCTTTTGTCGGGCTACAGCAGAGGCTGCTGTCGTCGATCGCCGCGTTTGCTCGAACGCTGAAGACGCACCGCGCAACACTGCAAAAAGTGCTGGACGGTGAAGAGGTCGCTCGCGCGACGGCGGCTGCAACCGCGTTCGTGGAGACGCCGACACCGGAAGACAACGCCGAGCTAGGCCTGGAAGGCGAAGACGCCGAAAAGGCCTTGGCAGCCGATGAAGAGGCGGAAGCTGCGATTGCTTCAGCGGCCGGCATCGTCGACGCCACGCTGGAGGACCTGCGCACCGAGCTGGCGGCCGTCGATGAAATGCTCGCGCTGGGCGAAAAGCACGCCTCGCGGCCCGATGCGCGCGTGAATTGGCTGGCCGCCTGGATCCGCAAGAACATGCTGGACGGACAGCATTGGAATCGGCGCCGGCTGATTGTCTTCACCGAGTGGGAGGATACACGGCGCTGGCTGGAACGTCGGTTGCACGAAGCCCTTGCAGACACCGATGGGATAGATGAACGCATCGGCGTGTTCAGCGGCGCTACCGGGTCGGACCGCCGTGAGGAAATCAAACGTGCCTTCAACGCCGATCCGGATGTGGAGCCCCTGCGCGTTCTGATCTGCACGGACGCAGCACGAGAGGGCATCAATCTCCAATCCTACTGTTCGGACCTTCTGCATTTCGACTTACCCTGGAATCCGTCACGTCTGGAACAACGGAACGGCCGGATCGATCGAAAGCTCCAACCTGCAAAGCAGGTTTCCTGTCGCTACTTCCGATACGAGCAACGCGAGGCGGACATCGTACTCGATGCGCTGGTCTGGAAGACCGAGACCATTCGCGAAGAGCTTGGCTCAGTCGGGCAGGTTATCGAGGATCGCATCGCCAAACGGCTGGCCGAAGACGGCATCGGGCGTGGACAAGGGAAGGCGCTTGCCCGCGCAATCTCCGACGAGAACGACACGGAGCGGCTCAGCAAGGCTCAGTCGGAAATGGATGACGACGAGAAGGTGCGCCACGAGCGTCTTCTGAAGGAACAGGACGACCTGAGACGAGTCCTCGAACGCTCCCGTGAGAGGGTCGGCGTCGATCCCAACGATCTCAAGCGGGTTGCCTCCGCTGCGCTGTCGCGGGCGGGTTTCGCCCTCGAGAATTCACGCGGTCAGAATGTCGGCAGGACCGTGACCTACCGGCTGGACCCATCCGATCCCGCTTTCTCCAAAGACTCCGGATGGGACGACGCCTTTGACGATCTGCGGGTCCGGCCGCGCAAGCGAGGCGAGAGGGTTGGCGACTGGAGACGCAATGCCCCGATCCGGGCGATTGCTTTCGAACCGCCGGTTCTGGACGATGGCCGCGATGCGACCGATGTCGTGCAGGTGCATCTGGAGCATCGCCTGGTCCGGCGCCTCATTTCCCGCTTTCTGAGTCAGGGGTTCCAGGCGAACCTGTCCCGTCTCTCGGTCATCACAGGCCCCGGTGCCCAGCCGCGTGTCGTGCTGATGGGGCGTTTGGCTGTCTTTGGCGCCGGCGCCGCTCGGCTGCATGAGGAGATCATTCCGATCACAGCCATCTGGACGGAATCCGAACGGGGCCGAAAGCCGCTCCGAGCGCTGGGAGAGAGCGGGGAGGAAAGAACGCTGAACCAACTCGAAGAGGCGTTGCGCACCGCGCGCGAAGCGCCCGCGTCCGCAATTGCACGGATACATGCCCTCGTCGCCCAGGACATCACTGACCTGACCCCCGCCCTCGAAGCCATCGCCAAGGACCGCCTTACTACGGTTAAGACTCAGCTCGCCAAGCGGGGAGACGAGGAGGCGCGATCGTTAGAGAGCTTGCTTGAGCAGCAGCGGGATCGGATTGGCAAGGCCTCGAAGGAGTTCAATCCCGACCAGCTCACTCTCGACCTCGTGCCAGAGGAACGGCGCGAGCGTGAAGCCGACCGGCGGCACTGGCAGACGCGCCTCACGCGCCTCGAACAGGAGCTTCGCAACGAGCCGAAGCGCCTGCGCGACTCCTATGATGTTAAGGCCCATCGGCTGGAGCCGGTCGGCATCGTCTACCTCTGGCCAGTGTCGGGGTAAGCGCGATGGCTGACATTCTCTACCGCGATCCCGATCTCGAATGGTTCGATCACGTCCAACCGGTCGGGCTAGTCGTTGCGCCGAGTGTTCTCAAGGAACTGGGCCTGACGCCGTTGCATCAGAGCCCCGTCGATACGGCCGAGGCTGCAGAACACCTCAGTCCGGACGAGTCGGCACCCGCGCTGCCAGATCCTTGGGCCTTCATGGTGAAGATGCTCGGCTGGAACGCCGCCCATGTCGCCGGAGCGCCGGGCGGGCCGGAGCTGCCGGACACCCTGCTTGTGAGCCTGCCCGAGCACGCGACGACGCTGGCGCCCACATGGGCTGTCGCCGAGCTGGGGCAGAACGGTCAAGGGTGGCAGCTTCTCGTCCGCATTGAGGCGACCGGCATCGAGCCCGACAGTCGTGCCCAGCTCGACGGCTGGGAAGCCTCACCGCATCAGCGCTTCGAACGTCTACTCAGAGATACCGGCGTGTTCGCCGGGCTGCTGATCACCGACCGGGAGCTGCGCCTCGTCTATGCCCCGCGCGGTGAGACGTCGGGCTATCTGTCCTTCCCGCTACGTCCGCTCGGCATGGTGGCCGGGCGGCCGATGCTAGGCGGGCTGAAGCTCCTCCTCGACGGCTTCCGCCTGTTCTCGGACGCGGACGAGCGCCGCCTTCCGGCCCTCTTGAAGAAGAGCCGCGATGCGCAGGCGTCTGTCTCGACTGAACTCGCCGGCCAGGTTCTCGGCGCGTTGCACGAGTTGCTCCGTGGCCTAGACGCCGCCGACGCCGACTTAATCCGGGAACTGGCGCGGTCGGATCCCGGTCACCTTTATGAAGGCTTGCTTACGGTTCTTATGCGGCTGGTCTTCATCCTCTATGCCGAGGACCGCGATCTGCTGCCGTCGCGCGCGGACGCTCGTGCTCGGGCGATCTATGAGACGAGCTATTCAGTTCGCGGTCTTTACGCGAGGCTCGCCGAAGATGCCGCGCTCAACCCCGACACCATGGACGAGAGGCGCGGCGGCTGGGGCCAGTTGCTCGCGCTCTTCCGGCTGATCCACAAGGGGCATCCCTCCCATTTCGTGCAGGCGCGCGGCGGCAAGCTCTTCGATCCAGATGAGTTCCCCTTTCTGGAAGGCCGCAAGACCAAGGATGACGCGCCTCGAATCCTGGCCGTCTCGGACGGATGCATCCTGCGCATCCTCGAAGGGCTGATGACCCTGAAGCTCCGCGGCCATGAGCGCGAGCGCTTGTCCTACCGGACTTTGGACGTCGAGCAGATAGGCTCGGTCTACGAGACCGTGATGGGCTTCACGGTCGAAGTGGCGAAGAGCAGCGTGCTTGCGATCAAGGCCGGTAAGAACAACCGAACGCCTGTCTTCGTGGCGCTTGACGAGCTGCTGGCCCGAAAGGGCAAGGACAGAATCAAGGACCTAAAGGAGAATGTCGGGCGCTCGTTGACGCCCGCGCAGGCGAAGCCCGTCGAGGCGGCCAAGACTGTCGAAGAACTCGCCGCCGCCTTCGAGGGCATGGCGGATGAACGAGGCTCGCCGCGCCATGTCATGGCGCCGACTGGAACACCGATCCTCCAGCCGACCGGCGAGCGCCGGCGCACCGGCAGCCACTATACCCCGAGGAGCCTCACCGAGCCTATCGTCACCCGCGCGCTGGAGCCGGCCTTCGAGCGGCTAGGGGCGGATGCGACGCCGGATCAGATTCTCGATCTCAAGGTCTGCGATCCGGCGATGGGTTCGGGCGCCTTCCTTGTCGAGGCCTGCCGCGCCATCGCGACTTGCCTGGTGGAGGCGTGGGCGCGCTGGCCTGAGACGCGGCCGGTCATTCCCGCCGATGAGGACGAGGAGCTGCATGCCCGCCGCTTGGTCGCGCAGCGCTGCCTCTATGGGGTGGATAAGAACCCGCGCGCGGTCGATCTGGCGCGGCTTTCGCTCTGGCTCGCGACTCTGGCGAAGGATCACGAGTTCACCTTCCTCGATCATGCGCTGAAATGCGGCGACAGCCTGGTGGGGCTCGGCGCGGCGCAGATTTCCGCGATGCACTGGGATACGTCAAACCCCGGCCTGCCGCTGTTTCGCCAGTTCGTCGCTGACCGCGTGGCCGAGGCGACAAAGGCGCGCGCTGAAATCCGGTCTGCACCGGACGACACGGCGCGAGCCATTCTGGAGCAGAAGCACAGATTCGTGGAGAGCCGTGTCGAGCATGTGCGGGTGCTGGGCGATGCGGTACTCTCCGCCTTCTTTGCCGAGGAAAAGCCGAAGGCCCGCGAGAGACGACGTGCCACTGTAGAAAGCTGGGTCGCGAGTATCGGCTCGACGAAGTGGGGCGAGCTCGAAACCGCTGCGGCGAGCCTACGCGCTGTCGAGCACCGGCTGCCCCCGTTCCATTGGACTATCGAGTTTCCGGAAGTGTTCGCAAGGGTAGATGGCGGGTTCGATGTGATCGTGGGCAATCCGCCATTTCTGGGCGGCACTAAGATTTCGACGGCATTAGGATCACAATATCTCGCTTATCTGAGCACAACGTTTGCGCACTCAGGCGATCGAATGGACCTTGTCGGATATTTCTTCAGACGGGTATTCAATCTGCTTCGAGAAGGTGGATGTCTGGGGCTTGTTGGCAGCAACACAATTGCGCAGGGTGATACGCGAACCGGGAGCCTCTCTATTATTTGCGCTGAGGGAGGATTGATCTACTCAGCAGTTCCTCGGTTGCCATGGCCGGGAGAGGCCGCAGTCATTGTCTCCATAATTCACATTATACGTGGCCCCCGGTCGGGATTTTGCTCGTTAAACAACCGAAAGGTCGAAAGGATAAGTGCTTTTCTCGTGTCCGGTAATATTGATGATACGCCAGAACGTTTAGCTGAAAACGCTCGTTCTTCGTTCGAAGGGTTCATGATCGCGGGGCAAGGTTTTCTGTTCGACGACAATGATCCCGATGCCACTTCACTCTCGGAGATGAGCAGGCTAATCGCCGAAGACCCAAGAAATCGAACAATCATAGCGCCGTATCTGGGTGGCAAGGAGCTAAATACGGAGCCGAGACATCTGGCTCACCGTTATGCCATCAATTTTAGAACGATGACTGAAGAAGAAGCGAGGCAGTGGCCGAGTCTGTACGCACTTGTACGAGAAAAAGTGAAGCCCGAAAGGGACCTCACCGCTCGAGAGTCTCGTCGGAAACGATGGTGGCAATACGGTGAAACGCGGCCGGGATTGGTAGCTGCGGTCAGGGGGCTCGACCGCGTTGTTGCATGCTCTCAAACAAGCTCGTACATTAGCTTCACTTTCTTGCCCGCTAATATAATTTGGAGCACGAAGCTCAAGATATTTCCTCGTGAGGAGTTTTCTTTTTTCTGTATCTTGCAATCAAGAATTCATGATTTTTGGGCGAGGTTTTTCGGATCTACTATGAAGGACGATCCGGTTTACGTGCCTACTGATTGTTTTGAGACTTTTCCCTTTCCAGAAAATTATATGGCTGCTACCGCGCTCGAAGTCGCTGGTAAGGCTTACTACGAGTACCGCGCCGCGCTGATGATCGCTCGCAACGAGGGCATGACCAAGACCTACAATCGATTCCACGACCGAAGCGAGATTGCTGCGGACATCGTTCGCCTGCGCGAGTTGCACGCCGCCATGGATCGCGCTGTGCTCGAAGCCTATGGGTGGGACGATCTCGCCGAACGCGCTGCGCCGATCTTCCTCGACGAGACCAACGAGGACGACCACACCTACCAGGGGCGCCTCTTTTGGCCCTCCGACTTCCGCGACGAAGTCCTCGCCCGCCTCCTTGCCCTCAACGCAGAACGCCACGCCGAGGAAGTCCGTCTCGGCATCGCGCCTGGCATGAAGGGACAGCCCGAGGCCGAAGACGATGAGGAAGCCTCGGAGGAAGAGCTTACGGAATAGCCCGGCGCCGCCGGCCCGAAGTCGTCAGGGCCGACGCCACTTGTCGGGATGACCCCGGTCAGTGTTGCGGACGCGCTCGACGAAGACGTCGCCGCCCCGCTCCTTCGCCCACTCGATCGCCTCACGCTGCGTCGGCAGCACGGCGCTCGCCCGCTCGGAATCGGACTTGCGGACCGCGTAATCGCCCTCCTTGAGGCGCCGCTCGATGAACATTCTGTTGTCGGTCATCTGAAACTCCTGATTTGGATCGCCGTCCGAATCGACAGCTATGCAACGCAAGATAATCTTGCATTTGTTTATTTGCAAGATTATATAGGAGCATTGGAGACGGCAAGATGACCAACCTTATCGGCGCGCGAATCAAGGCCTTGCGGGAGGAGCGTAACCTCTCCCAGGACGATCTCGCGCGCATTTTCGGCTTCAAAGATAGGCAGACTGTCTCCGCCATCGAGACGGGGGAACGCCGCGTCACCGCTGAGGAACTTCTGCTCGCCGTTGAGAAGCTGCGCGCGCCGCTGGACTATTTCACCGACCCCTTCCTGCTGGTTGGCGAAGGGCGTTTTTCCTGGCGGCAGACCGATGTCGGCCCTGGGGTCCTCGATGCCTATGAGCGCAATGCAGGCCGCTGGATCGCCGCCTTCCGGGCAATCGCGCCCCAAGTGGGGCGCGCCAGCCCGCTGCTTCGCCGCGCCCTCGGTCTGACGCGCCAATCGCGCTTCGAGGATGCGATGGAAGCCGGCGAGCGCTTCGTTACCGAATTCGGTCTCGGTGACGTGCCGGCGCGGCGTCTGGCGGAGGTGATGGAGGAGAAGCTTCGCATTCTCGTGCTCATGGTCGATGCCTTCGAGGGGATATCCGGTGCCGCCTGTCGCCTTCCAGAGCTGGATATCGTGCTGATCAATCGTCATGAGGTGGCGGGCCGACGTCATTTCGATCTGGCGCATGAGCTGTTCCACATTCTCACCTGGGACGCGATGCCACCAGAGCATTCGGAGGAGGCCCGGGAGACCGGCGGCAGTCGCATCGAGCAGCTCGCCAACAATTTTGCCTCGGCCGTGCTCATGCCGCAGGCAGCGCTCGCCCGCTATGGGGAATGGTCGGACCTCGGGGACAACGAGCTTGTCGCCAGGCTCAATGCCGCTGCCGATGACCTGCTAGTCACAGCCTCCGCTCTGAAATGGCGGCTGGTCGCGCTCAACTGGCTCAAGCCAGCGCGGGCACGCGCGATACCCGACACTGCGCTGCGAAACAACGGGCGTGAAGCCCCCGAGGAAGAGCCGCCGCCTCTCTTCTCCAGGCCATTTATGGAGGTCATTGGCCTAGCGATTGATGAGGGCCGGGTCTCGACCCGCCGAGCTGCGGGCCTGCTCGATCTCACAGTCGAGGACCTTATGGACCTCTTCGTTGCGCACGGGGTCGAGCGCCCAGCTGAGCTATGAGGCGGCGATGGCGCGGCACCGGGGCCCGGTTCTGGTCGATACGAATGTCATTCTCGAGTCCCACCGGATTGGTGCGTGGCCTGCGCTTGCCGGAGGTTATGCGGTTGAGACCGTGGAGGACTGCGTGACCGAAACCCAGACAGGCTTTCAGCGGCGACGGCCGGAGCAGCAGATCGACGCGAAGGAATTGCGTGCGTCATTGGCGGCTGTTCATTCCGTTGGAGATCGGGAACTCGCGTCGGTGGCCATCCGTGCGTCCGACATTGCGCTAGACATTGGAGAGCGCTCGCTTTGGGCACATGCTTTGACGAGGATCGATGGATGGATCTTGTGTGGGCCGGATAAGGCGAGCCTGCGTTTCGGCGTCCGAACTGGCCATCGCGAACGGCTTGTCGCGCTGGAGCGGCTCCTCGACGAGGCGGGCTACCGGCCACAGGAACCCCTGAAGCTGGCGTACACGAGCAAGTGGCTGGAGAGGACGCTTGGCGAGCTCGTTCTTTCAGAAGGATTAGGGCGGGCATGACAAGTTCGGTCGACATTCGTGCCCGACTCGTGGAGCTGTTCCGCCGCGACCTCATTGGCCCCGGTCCGCAGGATAACGATCTTGCGACCGAACGGCTGAACGAGAGTCCCTCGCGCTGGTATCTGACCGGCTTTCTCGCGCCGGCTGAAGATCCGCTGGGCCTCGAAGGCGGCGATGAGGATGACGATCCATCGGCCCAGGAGGAGATGGAGATCAATGTCGAGGAGGCGGATACCGAGGGAGCCGGAGGCGCCGCCGGCGACAACGACGAGCCGGAGACGCCCAGCACCAGACGCCGGTTTCTTCCTTCGTCTGTGGGATTGACGGTGCTGCTGTCGCCCGGCGTCAAGAAAATCGAGGCTCGCGTTTCTTGGGGAGACTACCGGACGGAACCGGCGCTGCCGGAAGCCGTCTTGCTGCCGGAGCCTCTTCCCGAGGAGATTGGTGAGGACGGGAAGCCAAAGCGCGCCACGAGACCGATGGTGGACTGGGTTCGCACGCCCAAGGAACGGACCGTCCGGCTACAAATTTCGGATGGTCGAAGCGAGCCGGTGCTTGTCCCTGAAAGCGCCGCCGAGCAGCGTCGCGGTGGCGGCCTGACGTTAGAGACGCATTCTCGTCTGTTCAGCTACCAAACCCCGGAGGGACACACCGAGCAGGTTCGGGCGCTGACGGTGTTCCTGGTCAACCGCCGTGCAACGGTGCATCGGTTCTACTCTGATGTGAGCTACGCATTTCAGGCGCGGCTCGAACTCTTTTGCGAGGCGGGCTTCCGGCCGCGTCGCGATTTGTCGGGATATCGGGCGCACGATTGGGATCTGCGGATTTCGGACCTCCACTACCGTGACCTTCTCGAATGGGCGGTGGGGCGTAACGCGGCTGCCGGCTGGGAGACTGGTAAGGACCAGAATAGTACCGTCACGCACGTTTGGACCGACCCGTTGCCGACGGCCGAGGTGGAACGTGTCGCGCCGAATGAAGACGCGGAGCTGAAGGCGCGGGTGACGTTCAGCATGGAAGCGTTGGCGCAAGCGGCTGATGCTGGCAGCGTAGCTCTCGCGAAGGCTCTCGACGAACTCCCGAGTCTTTATGGGCTATGGATCGATACCGAACGCCATAAGCTGAATTCTCTTCCACCGCGGCGCAAGGAAACGGGCGAGCGCCTGATCTCTGAGATGGAGACGGCGAAAAACCGAATTGGTGAAGGCATCGAGCTTCTGACGCAAAACACGCGGGCGCGGGCGGCATTCCGATTCATGAATCTGGCCGTTGCCATGGCTGCTCGCCGGCGAATGGCGGGGGCTTCCGGCGATCCACAGTCTCTGCCGGCGCCGCAATGGCGGCCGTTCCAGCTCGCTTTCGTCCTGCTCAATGTGTCGGGGCTGGCGGAGCGGACTCATCCGGACCGAGAGATCGCTGATCTCCTGTTCTTCCCGACGGGCGGAGGCAAGACGGAAGCCTATCTCGGCCTGGCCGCCTTAGTCATCGCGTACCGGCGGCTGACGAGTTCGGGCATGCTTGGAGCCGGCGTAGCCGTCATCATGCGTTACACGCTGCGGCTGCTCACGCTCGATCAGTTAACCCGTGCCGCCGGCGTAGTGTGCGCCCTCGAATTGATGCGGACCGATCCCGCCAATACCGACGAACAAGGCCGCCGCTTGCTCGGCGATTGGCCGATCGAGATCGGCTTATGGGTCGGTTCTGATGCGTCGCCCAATAAGCTTGGAGGGCGTGGCAAGTCGGACGAAACCACAGCCGTCGGCCGGGTCCGGCGGTTCCGGAATGGTCGCGACAAGCGCGCGCCAGCGCCGCTCAAGGCATGCCCATGGTGTGGCACGGAGTTCACCCCAGATTCCTTTCGATGCGCCCCCAATGACCAGGCACCGACGAACCTCGAGATCCGCTGCGCCAACGCAGCGTGCAACTTCACTCGCGACCGGCCGCTCCCGGTGCTCACGGTGGACGAGCCGATCTACCGGCGCTTGCCGGCATTCCTCGTTGCAACGGTAGACAAGTTCGCGGCACTGCCATGGGTCGGCGAGACTGGCGCTTTCTTTGGCCATGTCGATCGCTTTGAGGATGGTGTTGGCTTCTACGGCGCGGCCGAACCAGGCGAGGGGCGGCCGTTCGGAAACGGCTGGTCGCTCGACCCGCCCGACCTCATCATTCAGGACGAGCTGCACCTCATTTCCGGTCCGCTCGGAACAGTCGCGGGACTTTACGAAGCGGCGATTGATCAGTTGGCATCTCGTCAATCTGGCGAGCAAGTGGTGCGGCCGAAGATTGTCGCTTCGACCGCGACGGTGCGCCGGGCCACTGACCAGATCGAGGCCCTGTTCGATCGCAGGACTACGAGCATCTTCCCGCCGCCCGGCCTCGATCGCACCGGCAGCTTTTTCGCCCGGGCCGTGCCGGCAACGCAGGACCCTGCCCGAATGTACATGGGCATCGCGGCTCAGGGTCGAGGACCGAAGCTCGTTTTCCTGCGCTCTCTCACCACTTTACTCGCCGCAGCGCAGTCTGAGTTCAAGGCGAATCCTTCTGTCGTCGGCGGAAGCGCAAATCCCGCTGATCCGTACATGACGGCGGTCTGCTATTTCAACGCGCTACGAGAGTTGGGTGGAGCGCGGCGGATCGTCGAAGACGAAGTGCGGGATCGAACAGCCCGCTATGGGACGCAACGGCAACGAGTCGATCCTCCCGGGAACCCGTTTGTGGATCGGCCAATCAAGGAGCCTCTGGAGCTGACCTCGCGCGTGTCGACGGATGAGGTCGCAAAGGCCAAGCAGCGGCTCGAGACACGGTTCGAAAACGACGCAGATCCCGTGGATGTGGCTCTGGCCACGAACATGATCTCCGTCGGCCTCGACATCACACGCCTTGGTCTCATGATTGTCCAGGGACAACCGAAGACGGCCGCAGAATACATTCAAGCTACCAGCCGTGTGGGACGCGATCCCTCACGTCCGGGATTGGTCGTGGCAGTCCTGAACCTCCATAAGCCCCGCGACCGCATGCATTTCGAGCAATTCGGTCAGTTTCACCAGACCTTCTATCGGTCGGTCGAAGCTACGAGTGTGACGCCCTGGGCCGCTCGCGCGTTGGACCGCGCTCTTGCGGCTGTTGTCGTGGCAGCTGCGCGCCATGTCGATCCGACGCTGACTCCTGAGACATCTGTCATCGCCTTCAAGGACAATCCGGGGGTGCGCGATGCGGTTCGCGATGCGATTGTCGCGCGGGCTCCGGCGCACATGATCGCGGGAGGTCGCGCCGCGCTAGTGGCAGCGATAGATGCTATTGCCGATGCGTGGATTTCGACGGCCGACGATCAGGCTGCTGGGGGTAACACCTTCGCTTACGCGAGAAAGAAGAGCCCTCATCGTCTGCTGCATATGCCACTTGAACCCGACTTGGCCAACCTCGCGGAAGATCATCGGCGCTTTGTTGCTGGCCGGTCCATGCGCGACGTGGAGCCCAGCGTCGCCCTCAAGGTCCGGGATCCCTGGGGCAATCAGATTGCAAATGCGGACGATCTCGCATGACCAAGAACGCGCAACGGCTAAGCCAACTGATATCCACCTTCGGTCCCGGCGCCATGATCGACCTGCCGACAAGATCTGTGGTGGTGGCAGGCCTCGAATTTTGGGAGATGCGGGCCAACTCCTTTACGATGATTCCTGAGCCGCGCCTGACAGCCAGACTCGAACAGCTCTTGAAGGATCAGGGGCGACTGGACCCGAATATCAGTCTTTCGCTGCGCACGCCGCCCGTCTCAACCGACACCACGACTGGAATGCCGGCCGGTGTTACAGCGCCTGTTTTTCCGACGTGGTTCGTCTGCGAACAGGTCGAGGCAACGGCCGCGGCGACCGGGACGCTGCGGCGACGGCGCCTCGTGCGCTGGCAGGACCTCGACACCAGGGGAAGGCGCAGGTTCGTTTTCGATGACGGCCGGAAATCGGAAGTGACGCCGATTCGATTCGTCTGCGCCTGTGAAAAGGGACATTTACAGGACATCGACTGGCGCTGGGTTGTCCACGGGACGGTTCAATGCCAGGAACCGCTTTGGGTCGAGGAGAAGGGCACCAGCGCGGACCCGGCAGATACCAGCATCGTTTGCGGCTGCGGCCGAAGCCTCTCGCTCCAGGACGCCTTCCAACCCGGGCGTCTGGGAAAATGCCGCGGCGAGCGGCCGTGGTTGCTAGACCGGGATCCTGATGGGTGTGGAGACAATCTGAAGCTTCTCACGCGAACGGCCACGAACACTTACTTCCCGCAGGTCTACACAGTCATCTCGCTCCCGAGCGAAGAGGACGATTTGACCCGCCTGGTCGACGAACTGTCAGGGGACTTGACGAACGTCCAGACGGTCGAGGACGTCGCCCAGGCCAAACGCTTCAACCCGAAGGTTTCGGTCTCCCTCGGCGCTTATCCGGATATCGAGATATTCGAGCGCCTCAAGCGACTGAGAGAGGGAGCAAGGGCCGATGTGTCACGATCTCCCAAAATGTCCGAATTCGACGTATTTGCGAGTGGTCGCCAACAGATCGGGCAAAATCACCCGGCAGCCAAGCTCTATGCGGAAACGCTTCCTCGGACGGCATGGGTAGACCTAGGCGTCAATGTCGACACCTCGGCCATAAAGAACCTCGTCGCCGTTCATCGCCTGAGGGAGGTGTCGAGCCTGTACGGCTTCACGCGATTTGAAGCTGCACCAACGAGTTCCGACGGCGACATCGAGGACATTCAACTGGCTGTTCGGGGAGCGCCGATCTCGCGCGGAGCCGATTGGTTGCCGGCCATCGAACAGTTTGGCGAAGGGCTCTTCATCCACATCGACGAGCAGGCGGTGAATTGTTGGCTCGAAGACCGTGATGCCGTGAACCGCCAGACGAGCCTGCTTCGCGGCTATGACCACTGGCGGGCCAGGTTTTCGGGAGGGGCTCCGAACTATCCTGGAACAGCCTATACACTTCTGCACTCGCTCTCCCATGCCTTGATGGCAGAGATCGCCCTCGACAGCGGATATCCCGCGAGTTCTTTGAGGGAACGCATTTACGCGCTCAGCGATGCCCGCAGCGGTGGCGCTCCCATTAAATGTGGAATTCTGATCTACACGGCGACCCCAGGCGCCCAAGGCACATTGGGCGGGCTTGTCGCTGCCGGATCACGATTCTCCAGCATTCTGCGAAGTGCGCTCGATCGGCTGGTGATCTGCTCGAACGACCCGGTTTGCGCGGACCATGAGCCCGATGGTCGAAGCGGGGACCGGGCGACTCACGGGGCCGCGTGCCACGGATGCCTGCTCATCGCGGAAACGAGCTGCGAGATGCGAAACCTGTTTCTCGACAGAAGCCTCCTGGTTCAAACGATGGCGCGCCATCAATCAAACTTCTTCGACTTATGACATGAGCAGCGACCGAGACTGAAAAGACTGCGGCGCATTTAGACCGCGCACGGATCGGACGCCGTCGTGATCGGGGCTGGAGGGGGAATGGATAAGATGCACTATTATCGAGTGGGCAGTCATTCTGGTCATTGGGACGATTTGCCTGCCGACGCAATTGAGCTCGATTCCTTGATTGACAAGGCTCGAAAGCAAATAGAGCCGTGGCTCTCCGCCGTCTTTCAAGCAGAGCACCTCAATTTGCTAGTCGGTAGCGGCTTCACCACAGCCGTCGCGCAGATTGCTGGTGCGGATGGCTGAGCGGCTCGCCGCCCGGTGACCTCGATCGGTCAATCAGTAATTATCCCGTTTTGGCGTTGAAACGGGTCAAACGCTGACTGACCTCATGTGCCGGCAGGCGACATCGCGGATGTGCGGAGATGGCGCTTAGGCTCGCGTGCAATTTTTCAAGCTCTACGTGGTTGCCATCTGCAAGTTGATCGAACAGCCAAAGGACTCCGTGCATCTCGATCCGCTCCGCCAGGGCGAGTTCGCGGAGACCACCGTCTCCGGTAAGCAGTGTCCAGCGACGCGACTCAGCAATCGCAAAGGCGAATGTATCAGGCGTCGATAGATTGGCGTGTTGGCGCCTGATAGTTGTAGCACGGCCAAGTTCGACTGGCGTCAGTTCCTCTACCCGAAGCCCTAATGCCAACAATAGTTCACCGAGCGGCCCCGTGAGTTCTCGTGCATAAAGCAGGTCAGGAACTGCAAACTCGAAAGGCAGTAGAAACAGTTCTTTCAGCAGCCGGCCACGCTCCAAATCGATCAGCACTGAAGTGTCGGAGACGAGGACCGGCACGGGTCAAGCTGCTACCTGATCCAGCCTGGCATCGAGCTCGCGGACTGAGATGCCAAGCAGCTCGGCGGCGCGCGATTCGCTGATGACACGTTCAGCGAGTGCCCGGTAGCAGAGTCGTTCGAAGCGCTTTGGCTCTTCCAGCTCAGGCTGCATCGTCTCGGGCTCCTCGAAAGGCGCTTTCCTCCATCCTCGTTCCGTAAATATTCGGAATAGTCGAGCAAGAGCGGCTTGGTTGATGATGCCAAGATCCTTACAGCGATAGGCAATCGCTTGAATACTCACTCCAAAGCGCTGCTTTAGGGCGACGAGCTCGCCGATGCTGATTGAAGAGCGATTGACGCCAACTTCGGCGCGCAGGACATCGGCCGGCATCAAGAATGCGCCAGCAAAGCGATGGGCGGCCTTCTCTTCGTCAATGCCTCCCGTTGGTGCAATCACCATGTGACCGAGCTCATGGGCAAGGTTGAAGCGTTTACGCTCCGACCACGTGCTGCGCTTGATCACGATGACACGCGCTGCGCTTCGATCCTTGCGCCGCACTTTGGCGGCGAGTCCGTCGATATCGTCGAGATCGAGCGACAAGACTTTGATGCCCCGTTCTTCGAGCAGTTCTGCGAGCTGCGGGATGGGATCGTTGCCAAGCCCCCAATCCTCGCGGACGGAACGCGCCGCGTCCTCCGCGTCGCGCAAATCCGCAACAGGGTGAGGTGCGCTGCGCGGCTGCTCCCATTCGACGCTGCGCATTTGGAGCAGGTCTTCCACTGCCAGATAGCGCTCGAGCATGTGAATCGCGCGCGCCTGAAGTGCAGCCTCTTCCCGGACCGACGCGGCGGCCTTCTTTCGGAAATCGACGCCTTCAAGCGCGATTTCGTCTTCGGCGAGGAGGTATTCCTCGGAGACCCTGAGGGCCGACGCGAGAGCCATCAGGACACGCGAACTCGGCATATCCTCGTTTCTCTCATATTTTCCAATGGCTTGAGCCGAGACAAGTCCGTCCATAGCGTCGGCAAGCGCTCGGAGCGACAGGCCGGACGCTGACCGGGCTACCTTGAGCTTGCTTCCGATCATGGTGGCCTCCTTGCGTCCTTTGGTTTCCAACCATACGATATGGTGGCACTTCTGTAAACTGAAATCCCTTGAAATCGGTTAAATGCATCCCATCTGAGAGCCGAGCTGCCAATTTTGGCGGCTTTTGTAAACCAAAGGCGATCGTCCGCTAGAACGGTTCACCGGTCCCGGGCGACGGTATAGGCGGACAACAAGCGAGAAAGGTCGGTTGCGATGGTGCTGAGTAATACAGAACTGCGTTACTACGACAGTAATGTCCTGCGCCTGTAGTTGTCCAACCCATCATTGAAGGCGAACTGGGTTATCGCCTCGTCGTGATCGATGGCCGTCAAGCCTACGACCATGCTCGGATCGATCAGGAGATCTTTGTTAAACTCCATCGTAGCAGCATCGTCTTGGCGGACATCACTGGCGCACGACCAAATTGCTTTCTTGAGCTCGGCTATGCCTTAGGGCGCGGCCTTCCGACGATGGTGATGGCGCGCGAAGGATCGAGCCTTCCCTTCGACATCACTACCTTTTCGGGACTTCATTGGAAGTGCACGGGAAGCGCTGAGGACAGGCGCCGGGCGTTCCGCGAGCACTGGCAGGCGATCCACAATCGACCGTCCCTCGTCCCGGCGGAGCCTCTCATTTCATGATCGGGATACGCGAGGTCTTCGTTTCAGTCGACGTCGAGACCGCCGGACCCATTCCGGGCGAGTTCAGTCTCTTGTCGATCGGTGCCTGCAACGTGTTCGAGCCGGCGCAGACTTTCTCCTGCGAATTGAAACCGATCAACCGTAACGCCGATCCGAACGCGCTGGAGGTGACAGGACTTTCGCTGGATCATCTCGCGGTGACTGGGCTCGATCCGGCGGAAGCAATGCATTGTTTTGAGGAGTGGCTAAGGGGCTTGGCGGGAGACGATGGAGCTCTTGTCTTTGTCGGATTCAATGCGCCGTTCGATTGGTCGTTTGTAAATTACTATTTTCACCGCTTTGCCGACGGAAATCCATTCGGTTTCACAGCACTCGACATCAAAGCGCTTTATATGGGCGCGACTGGCTGCACATGGGCTGACACGCGATCGAGCAGAATCGCTGATCGCCTGAAGCCAAATTTGATGGGCAACCACAAGGCCCTGCGCGATGCGCAGTACCAGGCGGAGATCTTCCGTCTCATTTGGTCCACCCTGATATTGGGTCGGGAAGCATGACGCCACGGTTCTGTCCTGGTGGTCGTCATCGAGCAGCGGCGACAGCGCCGGCGCAAGCGCGTCTGTCTGCTTCGTCGCTATGTGTTTCAGCAACGCTGGTCATAGAATGGTGAGATCGTTCGCCGGCCGCGCCTCGCAGGACTGTTTGAACGCAACGGTCAGAAGAATGTGCGCATTGTTCTGACAGCCACTACACGCGTGTTAAAACCAATTCATGCGCCGAGCTTGTAATCGAGAGCTCCCGATTCGCGCTGTCGGTTATCGGAAAGCGCTGCGCCGCAGGAGGCTAAGCAACCAAAACTGAGCGACCGCTTCTTTGACAGCATCGCTCTGACAAATTTGTCCCATTTGGCCATCCCGGTTCGTTTCTCGCGCATGCAGTTCCAGCGGTCGTAACTCTTCGAGTTCACATCTTGCAGCGCATGGTTCTGGATGCGATCTCGGATTTCCTTCGGCATGCCGGCCTGACCAGCGAGCGTTTTCCAAGTCCGACGAAGATCGCGATTGGTGACGACAGGAATGAGCCGCGATCACGCTGCCGCTTGTGCCGAGTGATACATTTCAAAGAGTTCTCAGGCGGTCAAACAGACTCTCTATCGACGCCGGGCATTGGGTCTGAGTTCCAGACAGACACGCGGGGAGAAGAGGCTCTGGGCCTCGCGGCGCTCCTCGTGGCGAAGTTCAGGACTCATGCCGCTTCGGCGCGACCGGGATTGTGCGGCCGAGCACGGTTTCTGTCACTATGGCTTGAACCCGCTCGGCTGTCATACCTTCGGCAACGAGACGCTCGCTCAAACTCTGCACCAAAGACTCGATATCCGCTGGCGGCGCAGCGATACAGGCTTTTTGGCGACGATTTCCGGTACTGGGAACTTTACCTGCCAGAGCTGAGGCGATCTTGTTAGCGACGCGGTTAGCAGCGCGCTTAGATGGATTGTTTTGAACGTGGGCGTAGATCGCGGTCGAGCGGGGGTTCGAATGGCCCAGGATGGCGCCGGTCAGCGCCAATGCTTCTCCAGTCGAAATAGCCGTTGATCCGATCGTGTGCCTGAGGGTGTGTGGCGTGACCCCGGGAAGCTGAGCCTTTTTGATCGCCTTGGCCCAAATGCGCTTGGTCCCCTGGAAATAGCCCTCCCCGCGCTCTGCCGGGAATACGAAATCGCTGCTCACCTCTCGCGGCAAGTTCTTCAGAAAGGCCACGGCGGCCGCGCCGAGCGGCCGGATCGATTTGCCGGTCTTGCTGTCGTCTAGTTCGAGCAATCCCTCGACGAGATTGACTTCTGTCCATTTCAGTCCTGCGACCTCTTCGCGCCGGCATCCTGTGAGCGCCCAGAGACGCGCAATGTTAACGGCCTTTGGGTTGCAGCCATCCGCCTCCAGATCATCCAGTGCTGATCCAAGACGGGTGACCTCATCCAACGTCAGAAAGCGCTCATTTTGATTGTCGGTCTTGCGAACTGCAGCGGTTGCGCAGGGATTGCGGGAAACGATCTCGCTTCGGATCGCGAAACTGAAGACGGCCGACAGGTCGCGAACAACCTTTCGCGAAGCACCTTCTCCGCCACGGACGATGATTCGCTTCCGCGGACCCACTTTCTCATCCCGATTGGTCTTACAGGCTGTAACGTCCCGCACAAAGCGCTCAATATCCCCAGCATTGACCTCGGAAATGCGCTTATGGCCAAGCAGGGGCACGACATGGTTCCGAAGCCTGGCGATCGTGAGCCGCTTGGTCAATGGCTTCATCGGCAGCCCCTGACGCTTTCCGCGTTGGATTACGCAGCCCACTTTCTCATAGAGGTCAATCAGGCCACTGATCTTCATCTCGCGACGCTTCGCCCGACGTTCGTCGGCCGGATCTTCGCCCTTAGCTACGCTTCCGAGAATCGTTTTGGCTTGCTTGCGCGCCTGCTCTGGAGTCAGCGCTCCATATCGTCCAACGGTCACAAATCGCTGGGCTGCCGCCCGCCCGCCGCCTTCGGCACGATATCGAGCGATGAAGCTCTTTGCACCGCTCGTCTCCACCCGCAGGCCGAAGCCCGAGAGCTCACTGTCCCAGACGTAATAGCGATTGTCCTTTGCCGGCGCGGCATCAACCACGCGCTTGGTAAGCGGCACGCCAACGCGCTTTGCCATCTCCCCACTCCCTCCATCCGTCCGTTCTGGTCAACACCTGGTCAACACGGTGAACGAAAACTATAGAGGTATGCTAGCGTATCGTGGAGTACTAAATCAATATACTTCAATTGGTTAAGCGTGACATAGGGTACCGCCGGATATCCTGGAGAAGGCTCGCCTCAACCTTGCCAAGGTTGTGGTCGAGGGTTCGAATCCCTTCGCCCGCTCCAAAATATACAAGTAAATTCAAATCGTTGTAAGGTGCCGCAAAATCGCGGCCTTTTCGTTTTTCAGCGATGGTGTCAACATGGTGTCCCCTAAACCGGATGCCGGATTCCTTTTTCTGTCAGATCGCGCTTCGTTGTTCAGTTCAGCAGCTACGTGTAGACGCTCAAATACGATAATGAGAGTTAGAGGGCCGATTGCGGGCCGCCAGCCAATCCGGCGCGGCTTTAAGGTCGATGGATCCCGGGGCGAGCGCGTCGGCCGCCGCGATCAACCTTCAGCATGGGCTGTTCTCCCAAGTTTTCGGGGCTCATGAAAACACTGGAGACCGGAGACACCGGGCCGGGAACTTCACGCCGTTACCGGCCCGAACTATGAGCGCATCTGGGATCATGAGCTGGCCGCCGCGATGAAGAAATGCCGATAACAGTTTTCGCACTCGTTCTCGGCGGACTGTCCTTAATGGGGTTGCCGCTGAGCGGCGGCTTTGCCGCGAAATGGCGGCTAGAGTGCCGAGGGTGAGGCCGGCTCATGGCGAACCCGCCGACTCGCTCACCCAAACTCGTCGCGCGAAATCGGATCTCGGATCGGGCGGCCGACTCGTTGGTCATTGGAGCTGTCCAATCTGCCGGTGCGCATCTCGCGGGACCGAGACGGTTATATCAGTCCGCCTATGACCTTCAAGGAGATCCTGGATCATGCCTTCTCGGCTGTTGACGTGGGTAAGACGCAGTGTACTCCTTTTCACAGTTATCTTCGTGACGTTGTTGGCGGCCCGTATCTATGACACACAGCGGGGCGCGCCTCTCGAACCGTGGCACACGTTCGTGCCCCACGAGTTGACGGCCAAACAGATCGATCAGGCGAATTGGGCCGATTATCTCAAGGCGGAAGACGAGGTTTTTTCTGATGTGTTGCATGAAGTCAGCCAGAGACTCGATCCAGAAGAACGCGTTCCCATCAATCGGTACTTCGAAGGCAGCCCTGTGTATCCAGAAAACTTTTCACAGGACTGGAATCGATCCTACTCGCTCGAGCCCGACGGCAAGCCTGTCGGCGCGGTGGTGTTCTTGCATGGGCTGACGGACTCTCCTTACAGTCTACGTCATATTGCCCGTCGCTATCGCGAACATAGGTATGTTGCAATCGCCATCAGGCTCCCCGCACATGGCACCGTTCCCGGCGCTTTGACCGACATCGAATGGCAAGACTGGATGGCGGCCACACGGCTCGCGGTCCGCGAAGCGAAGCGGCGGAGTGGCGCACCGCTCCCACTGCACCTGGTCGGTTTCTCCAACGGCGGTGCCCTTGCCGTAAAATACGCGCTCGATGCCCTTGAAGATCCGACGCTGGCTCGGCCGGACCGGATCGTGCTTATCTCGCCGATGATCGGTATAACAGAGTTTGCGCGCTTCGCCGGATTGGCCGGCTTGCCGGCCATCTTCCCGGCATTTGCGAAAGCCGCGTGGCTTAGCGTGATGCCGGAATTCAATCCGTTCAAATATAATTCTTTTCCCGTAAATGGCGCGAGACAATCCTATCTTTTGACCGATGCGCTTCAGCGCCAGATCGGTCGCCTGGCGCGGGAAAGAAAATTGACTCACCTGGCGCCGCTCCTGACTTTCCAATCTATCGTCGACTTTACGGTCAGCACGCGCGCAATCGTAACGGCGCTTTATACCCAGCTTCCATCAAATGGCAGCGAGCTTGTGCTGTTCGACGTAAACAGAAGCGCGAAATTCGGGCAATTGTTGCGCACCACTTCCGACGCAGCTCTTGGCCGCCTTCTGCCATCACCACCGCGGCTGTTCCGAACGACGGTCATCGCCAATGCAGGCGCCGACACCAGCGAAGCCATCGAGCGGGTAACCGATGCGGGCGCCGTTACGGAACAGTCGCACGCTTTAGGGCTATCCTATCCGCCCGGCGTCTACTCACTTTCGCATGTCGCTCTACCTTTTCCAGTTAGCGACTCTTTATATGGAATGCAGCCGGACCCTGCCGAGAACTTTGGCGTCAACCTCGGAGCTATCGCACCTCGCGGCGAGCGTAACACACTAATCGTTAGTCTGGATGCGCTGCTTCGAATGTCCTCCAACCCCTTCTTCCCTTATATGATGGAAAGAATTGAAGAGGGTATTCCTGCAAGCACGCCCGTCAAGGCGGCACCGCCGCCTTGACCACGCGCCGCTCGGACATCGTTCAGGCGGCGGCGCCTGCCGCAGGTGCCGCTGTTTCGGCAGGTGCGGCACTCGTGAGAGCGTTGCGAAGCGCCTGTTCCTTGGCGTCATCAAGGGATGTCTTCAACACCACGCCACCATAGTCTTTGATCCGATCGAGCACCTTGTCTGCCGTCATCTGTCTTATTAGGATAAACAATGCGGCATCTCCGGGATGAATGGATTCCGCAAGTTGCTTCATGAACTGATCGTTGATGCCAAAATCCGTGAGCGCACCGCCAAGCGCGCCTCCTGCCGCTCCTATAGCTGCGCCAAGAAGCGGATTAAGGAAAAGCACGCCCATCAGCAAACCCCAGAAACTGCCTGAAAGGGCCCCGGACGCTGTCGTGTTGACAATTTGGTGCAATTGAATTTCGCCATCCGGAGATTTAGTGGCAACAACCGCATCCCCGAGCTTGATGAGATACTCCTTTTGCAATTCGAACAGGCGCTTACGAACCTCTTCGGCCTTTTCTTGTGTCGGATAAACAATGACGACGAGATCAGACATGAGAAATCTCCCTGCTTGGATGTCAGCCGGATACGAACATTATGAACTACCATCCGTGCCGGTTCAATAGTTCTATGGTGCTTAAATGTGCCGCCAGCTTTGCAGGAAAACCTAAACTAATTAGTGCTGCCCTCGGCCGGAGATGCGTTGCATAAGCGCCAGCAAGACGCCAGTAACTATGAGAGTAATTTGTATTCCAACGTCCCACTCAAGCTCGCGATCGCTACTTTGATCGACATTCATAAAGCTATCGAGCAAATGGACGGCGGAGATAGCGATAATTGACGTCATAAGTTTGAGCTTAAGTTCGCCGAAGCCGACCTGTCCCATCCAAACTGGCTTGTATTTTTCCTCGCTGAGCTCAAAGCGCGACACAAAATTCTCGTAGCCACTATACATCACGATCAGCACTAGACTGGCAATCAAGCAAAGATCAATCAAGGACAATACATTTGCGATAGCCTCATTGGCGGCGGAATCGACAGAATATGCAACAAGCTTGACCAGTTTCTGGCCGAACTTGACCAAGAGTACGATGAGAGAGACGACTAAGCCAAGAAAAAAGAGCGCGAGCAGCCAGCGGCTGGCAAATATGGTCCGTTCGAAGAAGCGCTCGGCAGGCGGACGCGGTTCACTGCCGACCGGATAGTTGTCCGTCATGTTGACGCCATCTCACGAGGCCCCGGCCTCACGTGGTGTCTTTATTGCCGCGGGGAGACCAAAAGGTAATTACGACACCCACGACAGCGATACCTGCCAGGAGCAAAAAGAGCGACGCCTGTTTAAGCCAAGCGATTGCCGGGACCGACAGCGTCATGGCTAAGCCGAGGAAACAAATCTCCGGGGAGAGCAGATTGATACCGGCGAGAAACGTACCAAGCGCCAGCAACATCAGAAGCACGAGGCTGGTCGCAGGGATCGGTAATAGCCTCTGAAACCCAGGCAATAACACGAGGTTCATGGTCGCCAAGATCGTCACCCAATGCGCCGCTTGCGTCCATACCAACCGGTGGCGGGCTTGCCTGTCAGGGGTACTCGGCCACTTCGCGGCGATACAAACAAACCCCATGGCAATAGCCATAAACTCCCAGAAGCCGTTGAGAGGCAGGTGCGAAATATTGGTGTAGGCCACGCCAAAAATGGCGAGCGAAAGGGCGGCCACGTAAGGGAGCTTACGCCACAAAAAACCTGCCATGCGGGACCGGGGAGGAGAGAAATCGCCCTTTTGTGTCATCTCAGTTCACTCACCAACAACAGAGTCATAATTGGCAGAAAAGTTGTATCGCTTTATCCGGCGGGGTGGTAACGGACAAATCGCGGCCGTCACGCAAGGCTCAAGGCACTTTCGAAGGTGGCACTCAGCTTTTCGGCAACTCGATATCTGTCGCAGGCGTTGCGGTAGACATGAGGCTGGCGATCCACCGAGTCGACGGATTTTGGTCCCAGATCGTGAAAAGCGCAATCGTCACGGGCAGGCCGATGAAGGCCCCAGGCATACCCCACAGAAAATCCCAAATTAAAAATGCGAACAGCATCACAAAGGGTGAAATAGCGAGAGCGTTCCCCGTCAGAATCGGCTCAAGGTAACTGCCGATGATGAATTGAATTAGGTACAAGCTTCCGAAAATGATGGCGGCCATCTGCCAGGACTCAAACTGCGCGGTTGAGAAAATCACTGGAAGAATGACGGCAATGAGGGAACCAACATAAGGGATGTAGTTCAGTACGAAGGAAATGACGCCCCATGCGACAGCAAGATCGAGCCCTATTGCGAGAGTGAAAAGAAAAACCGCGACGCCTGTCGCGGCGCTCGCCACCGTACGTATGAGCATGTATTTGCGGATTTTTCCGGCGATCTGACTACTCGTTTCGAGCAAGCTCCAACCGCTTAATTTGGAGTCTAAAGCCCGAAGTTTGGTTTTAAAATCATCCATTTCCGCCAGACCGAAGACGAGGAATAGAAGCACAACCAATGCAAAGCCAAGAAAATAATTGATGGATCCGGCGATAACTTGAAAAGCGCCGGCAAAGGAAAACGAGTTCATAGTCGATATATCGACGGCAAAAAGGTCGTGCGCCTCAAGCCATTGTTGGGCTCGCTGGAAGAGCGACTGGAACTTATCCAAATTGGCTAGGCCCCAATGGACGATTTCGCCGATGCTCCAGACAATACCCCCTACGAGTAGTGAAAGGACAAGGAGAGTCAAAAGAAGAGTGAGCGCGAGAGCAACTCCCTTTCCAAACCTTTTTGCGGCAGCTTCTTGAAAGGGTTCAACGAGGGCCATCGCGAACAATACGAAGGCGATTGGTTCAAGCACGATGCGTCCAAAATAAAGGGCGGCGGCAACGAGGACGACGAGAAATACGGTTGCTAGAACGCGGTAGTGACCAGCGTCTGCCACAATGGTTACAACAGCGTGCTCCTTGGCCATTGCCGTTCTCCCTCGCCTCAGCTTCTTGCGGCGGACGCGGTCTTACGCGGACTCGGGAAAAGCCCAGCCGTGAGAGGCGAAGTTGTTGGGGATCGATCTTCCAACGACCTCCCGAAGTCCCAACGCTTGTTGCTTGTATACCATACGAGGTGCAATGCCCAAAGCAGGATTCGCGTGTGGGGTGGCGGCTACCGGAACGCACGGGAAGCGATCACAATACACGATAACTACATGCTTCAGCTTCGCGGCCCAAAATTTCGAGTTTGTCTCCTTGCCGAGCGCTGTGGCCTTTCTATATTCGACAGATGCACGTCCATGACTCGCAAGACATCATGACACGTTCGCAAGTGGGAGGGATGGCCGTCACGATGCAAAGCCTTGTGTTCGGCCTTAATTGAAAGGAAAGGCAAAATGCTTTCCAGACGCTTTATTCTTAGCTCCTTCGCCAAAAGCCTGATGGCCGCCGCAGTGCCGATGGCCTTTGTTATGACGACACCAGAGGCCGAGGCGCAGGAAACACCGGCCGCTCCGAAAGCGCCACAACACGTCACCGTAAGGCGCAGGAGACGGCGGCCGTTCCGGCGGCGTTCATCCGACCGGCCACCGTTGCATCAGCCTCCACCGCCGTCGCATAGTTCGTACTGAGGCGCTTCGTTCCCGAAAACACATGCTGTTACCGGCGCTCATGTTTGGGGCGCCGGTAAGCAGATTAATTCAATTTCGAGGACTTAGCGCGAGTTAGACCCAGCGCCAGGTGCAAACCCGGCGACCCCGCCGCCAAAAGCACACACGACGCCGGCGACGGCGTACGACCACCACCGCGTTCTCAATTAAATTTTCTTCGGGCGCCGGAGGACTGATCGAAGGGAACGGAGCGGACTGAGCTGCACCTGTTGTTAAGGCCATTCCGCAAGCGGCGACGACAGCGCCACCCAGCAGGATTTTAAACATCTCCCGGCGATAAATGTCGTTCATGACTCTCCTCCGATTGATCCTGATCGTCACATAAGGATGTAACATTTTAAATTTAGCGTCGGCGATGCTGAAGTCCAGAGCGGGCTTGCGATAAGGTAGAGGGCATTGTCTCAAGGAGGTAGAATCGGTACCGTGACGAACTAGGGCATTCATCAGAAAACGTAGTGACGTTTCTGCCGACGAGGCTGACACGTTTGTATCGTCGTAAGAGGCGAAGATGTTGGGGATCGATTCAACGCTTGTTTCTTGTATACCACACGATGTGTGAAAGCAGGATTCGCCTGCGGGCGGCCGGCAACTGGAACGTACGGGGAACGGATCACAAGACCGATGACTGCATGCTTCAAAGAAGCGCGCCGGAAATTGTAAGTTTGGCTCCTTGCCGGGCGCTGTGGCCTTGCTATATTCCGCACGCTGCCTGGCCCTGACTGGCAAGACATGATCGCATGTTTCGCAAGTGGGAGGAATGGCCGTCACGATGTAAAGCCTTATGTTCGGCCTCATGTGAAAGGAAAAGCAAAATGCTTTCCAGACGCTTTATTCTTAGCTCCTTCGTCAAAAGTCTTATGGCCGCCGCTGTGCCCATGGCCTTTGTTATGAAGACTCCAGAGGCCGAGGCCCAAGAAACACCGGCCGCTCCGAAAGCGCCACAACACGCCACCGTGAGGCGCAGGGGACGGCGGCCGTTCCGGCGGCGGCCACGCCACCACCACCGTCGCAGGGTTCGCACTGAGCCGCTTCGCTCGTGAATACACATGCCGTTGCCGGCGCTTATGTCTGGGTTCAAGAGGTAGAATTGGTGCCGTGACGAACTAGGCATTCATCAGAAAGCGTAGTGACGTTTCTGCCGACGAGGCTGACACGTTTGTATCGTCGTGGAGGTGCTGACGTCCGCGAGGTGAAATGCCCATGGAAGCGGCCAATTCATCCTTATCGCGTGATCCTGTCCTTGTCGACCTTGGCCTGCAGGGTGGCGGCGCTCATGGGGCTTTCACTTGGGGGGTTCTCGATCGGCTGCTGGAGGAGCCATGGCTCGGCATAGATGGCATTTCCGGTACTTCGGCGGGAGCGATGAATGCTGCGGTATTGGTCGATGGCTACACCAGTGGTGGGGCGGCGGGCGCCCGCATCGCTCTTGATCGTTTCTGGCGGCGCGTCGCGGACGCGGGCCGTTTCAGTCCTTTCCAACGAGGCCCCCTCGATGTACTTCTCGGCCGTTGGACGATGGACTTTTCGCCCTTCTATGCATCCGCCGAACTTATGTCCCGGATCTTCTCGCCATACACCTGGAATCCGATGGACGCCCATCCCTTGCGCACTATTCTCGCCGATCTCGTCGACTTCGAGCGGCTAAAACAAGCACCAATCAAGCTCTTCATTACAGCCACAAATGTGCGGACAGGTCGGGGCAGAGTGTTTAAGAATGACGCGATTACGCCCGACGTTCTGCTCGCCTCGGCTTGTTTACCGACAATGTTTCGAGCCGTGGAAATCGACGGAGAGCCTTATTGGGATGGTGGCTTTTCCGGCAATCCGACGATCACGCCTCTAATTCGGGAGTGCAAGTCGCAAGATACCGTTCTTATTCCGATCAACCCGATCGAGCGCGAAGGGGCGCCGCGTAGCGCCGCCGAAATTTTGGACCGCTTAAACGAAGTATCTTTCAATTCCGTCACCTTGAAGGAGCTGCGCATGATGGCGTTGCTTCGACAGGTCGCTGATCCAGGCAACACTGAGGGAGCGCAATGGGCAGGTATGCGCATACATATCGTCAGCAACGAGGTCATGACGAGACTCGGAGCCTCGTCCAAACTTAATGCCGAATGGCCATTTCTGTCCTTCCTGCGAGACGAAGGGAGAAAAGCAGCGCAAACTTTCCTTCGTACTCACGCCCAAGATCTCGGCCGCCGTTCGACCCTCGACCTCGACGCATTCTTGGAGGGTATCTGACGCATGGGGTTAATCGGCATTATCGTCGCTCTTGGCCTTTTAATCTGGCTCGCCTATCGCGGCTGGAGCGTGCTTTTGCTTGCTCCAGCTTCCGCTATCCTCGCGGCCGGTTTGGCCGGAGAGCCGCTCCTCGCCCACTGGACACAAACGTTTATGGGAAGCGCCGCACGCTTCATTGCGCAATTCTTCCCAATCTTTCTGCTCGGTGCGCTGTTCGGTAAGCTTATGGAGGACAGCGGCTCAGTTGCGGCTATCGCCAACTTCATGACTGAGCGGCTCGGGCCGCAACGGGCGGTGCTGGCGGTTGTGCTCGCGGGTGCCCTTGTCACTTATGGCGGCGTCAGCCTTTTTGTCGCTCTCTTCGTTCTCGCGCCCATGGCGCAAGCGCTGTTTCGCTCGGCTGGGATTCCGAAGCGGCTGATGCCGGCGGCGATCGCGCTTGGCACATCGACCTTCACTATGTCGGCTTTCCCGGGAACGCCAGCTATCCAGAATGCGATTCCGATGCCATTCTTCGGCACCACACCCTTCGCGGCGCCTGGCCTTGGCATCATCGCCTCAGCCATTATGCTGGGGTTTGGACTTTGGTGGCTCGGCCGCGCCGAAACCAAAGCTCGCGGCAAGGGAGAAGGCTATGGTGCCGCCGCCTCCGTCCATGATGCGGCGCCGGATCTGATCGTCCGCGAGCGCGCCACCACGGCCAGCAGTTTCGACCCGGCGGAAATCACCCATGGCCTCCAAAGCGCGACGCTTCCCTCCCCTGCCCTGGCCGTGCTGCCGCTTGCTGTGGTCATCTTGGTCAACCTCGGCATGTCGCTTGTTCTGTTGCCGGCCCTTGAGAGATCCTACTCTTTTCTTTCCGAGGAAGCATGGGGCTCGACATCTCTAACCGCTGTGGCGGGCGTGTGGTCTGTTGCGACTGCCCTCACCGCCGCCATCGTCGTCCTCATCGCGTCCAGCTTTCGACGTTTGCCCACCCTGCGCGAAAGCATGGATGCCGGCGCCAACGCGGCCGCTTTGCCTGTGCTGAGTGTGTCGAGTCTTGTCGGCTTTGGCTCGGTCGTTGCGGCCCTCCCCGCCTTTGCGACGGTACGCGATTGGGTGCTGTCGATCGAAGGAGGGCCGCTGGTCTCCCTCGCTGTCGCGACAAACGTTCTTGCCTCCCTGACGGGCTCGGCATCGGGCGGGCTGACGATCGCGCTTGACGCGCTCGGCAGCACCTATTTGCGCATCGCCACCGAGCAGGGGATTGATCCTGGATTGTTACATCGCGTTGCCGTCATTGGCGCGGGCACGCTTGACAGCCTGCCGCATAATGGCGCCGTGGTCACTTTGCTTGCCGTGTGCGGCTCGACCCATCGCGAGAGCTATTTCGATATCGTCATGGTGTCGATTGTCGGCGGTCTCTTGGCGCTCGCCGCGGTCATCGGATTGGGAACGGTGTTCGGCTCATTTTGAAAAATTCGTCCGGTTGACGGGCAAAACCGGACAAAAATGTTTCACGTGAAACATCTTTGTCCGAATAAGCCCGAGAACTGGACGTTGAAAGACGGCAAACGCACAACCCTCGAGAGAGCGCAACGACAATCGCTCTGGCCGCCGCGCGCTCCCCCGCCGGCTCCTTGACGCGGAACCAAGCCACATTGAGGGCGGGCAGGACGATCAACGTCAGCATTGTCCATGATCGAAAAAGGCCATCGGCTCGACGATGTGCCGGTGGCCGTCATCGACAACGTGCAGACAGCGCCGGCCCTCTACTATGTCCACACGGATCATCTGTTCCGCTCCTCACCGGAGCCGCTTACACAAAATAGCTGGCGCTCCTGCCTCGGTTACGCCGGCAAGAGCGCGCGGAGCAATCGCAACAAATAACGTTGCTCCTCCTACGTTCGTTGGATGCGGCAAACGCAAACCTCCTTCACACTTCGTGACTGTCCCATTGAGTTGGCGCTTTTCGACCAGGTTGGTCGCGCTAAAGCCCACTCGACCAATTATCTCGACCAGATTGTTTCGAAAGGAGCGGATTATGACGCGAGACGATCAACTCCTCGCGGAGCGCGCCAAGACAGCGATCCCGTCTGGCCGTTTTGCATCGCCAGACATCTCCACCGATCTCGGGCTGCTGGCGGATCTTGCTGGCGCCTGGCGGGGCAAGGGCTTTAATCTCGTCGCGCGTCCTGACTTTCACGATGGAACGGATCTTTATCTTCAGCTCAATAGTACCCAGGAAACGCTCGAATTTACTCCGATCGGTGCCCCTGTTCCCAATCGTGGATTTGGCCAAGATGACATCAGTTTATTCGGGCTGACCTATCTCCAAAAAATCAGCGACGCAGCCAACGACGGCGCGCTCCACATCGAGCCCGGTATATGGGTAAGGCAGCCCAATACAAAATTTCCACCCGAAAGCGTGCCAACGGGCGAGGATATTGTCTGCCGGATGGGCACGATCCCCCACGGAAACTCGCTTCTTGCGCAAGGAATAGCGAAAAAATTCTCTGGCCCCCCCGTCCTCAGGACGCCTGCCGGGGAATATAGTTTTTCCGTCTTCCCATCGTTCAACAGCACGCCCTTTGCCGCGCCTCCAACCGCGCCAGGCATCATTATCAACGCCGCCGGATCCTCGGAGAAACTCACCGCTCCGACCATCCCCGCGACACCCTTTCCTCCCTATGATGTCGGCATTCCGATCGGTCCGATTCCGCTTGGGCCTTTAAATCCGCCCTTTACTCTAAACACGCGCACGCCCTTCAACACGAACCCGCTCGAGCCGCCGCTGCCGGCGTCCATCGATGGCGTTCCGATGCAAGACGTCGTCAACGATCCGGTCTTGCTTTTGCGTAAGAACATCGAAGAGCTTGCCGAGGATGGCTACCTTTTTGAAGGCACGGCTCTTAACATCGCCACCCAGACTCCGATCGAATTCCTCACGACCCCAAACAGCGGCGCCAATGGACCGACGGTGAAGGTCAATGTTCCGCAGTTTGGGGGCGGTGTTGAAAACATTCAGTTCCTCATAGGCGAGACGGAAAACGTCAATAGCAAACCCGAGCCTGAAGAAAATGCGCAGACGGCCCTTGTCTATGCCACCTTCTGGATCGAAAAAATCACGCATAAGCACCGCAGCCATTCCTTCATGCAGCTGCAATATGCGCAGTTCGTCGTTTTAAATTTCCCGATTTTCCACCTTCTTCAGCAAACGCCGCAGACCTATGTCAACCTTGGTTGGCCGCATATTTCCGTCGCCACCCTCAGGAAGACGTTTGGCTAATGAGAGAGTATCGAATGAGACTGCAGCTGTTTATCGGGACGGCCTGCTAGTCGCCACCGGCATCCGCGGTGCCGTCGCGCAGAGTCCGCAATTCGTGCCGGCCTACCCGCTCGAGTGTCAGGGTCCCTTGGCGACAGGTGCGCCATCGGGGGCGAAACGGCGACGCTCTTCATCTGGGCGGCGACTGGTGCCGGCGCGGCGGTCGCCGATCCAAATCTTCCACCTTCTTCAACACCGACGTAGGTCTTCGTCAGCCTCAGTCGCCCGCTCGGTCGCCTGCTTGGCCTACGATTTGAGAGCTCTGGTGGTGCGCCAGGCTTGACAATATGGTTAATAAAGTATTAACTGATGAATGTAGGATTTTATAACTAATAAATGGTTTTGAGGAGGTTGCTCAATCCTCCGATTGATCCGATCTCCGCCATGTCGAAGCCGAAACCGATCCACTCGTGAGCGGCTATCATCAATTTTTAATGATCAACATTGAAAGTAGATCTGCGATGCCAGCAATTAATCAAATCGGCGCACTTCCCGCACCTTCCAAAGCCCCGCCCGCTCTTCAAAGCGGGACTGTCGTGCTCTATCACGACGACAATTGGGATAGCCAAAGCTACACGCTGGATACCAACAACTTTAGAGAAAATCAAAGACAGTCCATCACGGGCACCAACATGCAGGATCAAGCGACCTGGATCGCTTTCAATCTACCTGTCGGTACAGTGATGACATTGACGGACAACGTTGCCGAATTAGAGGGATATCCCGTTTGGAACCTGCGCAACTGCGGCCGCGTGGTCGATCTCGTCGGTACCGGCACGACCGTTGGAGTCGACCTAATGAGATGCAACATGAATGATTGTATCTCCTCCTTCTTCTGGCGCCGTATTCCGTTCAACATCGGTGCCATTGAACTCTTTGAGGACGTCGACTTCGGCGGCAACCGCACAATTCTGTTCCTCGATGATTGGCCGTTCGGCACTGTGAACTCCATTGAAGGCTGGTACATCGACGACAGGGTCAGTTCGGCCCGCTGGACATCACTCGACGACGTGGTAGCGGCAATGCTCTTCGACAATATCGATGGTTCCGGCTCAAGCTTCAATAACATCATGGGCTGGGGCGGCGATAAGCAGCTGAAGAATTTCTTCAATATAAGTTTTAACGACTGCATGTCGTCTTTCCGATGGGATGGTCTCGTTCCTAAGCAAGAAGTTATTACGCCGCTCAGGGTTCCTATCAATGTCTCCCAGGAAGATTCATTTAATCTGACGTCGCAGGTGAATGGGACCAATGCATCGTCTTTGGACCTGCCAGTGACGATCGGGCTGACGAACGCCCATGCGCAAACCGTAACCGTCACTATCACAGATACAGCCACTACCGGCTTCAAGGTAACGTCGACGGTTGACTATCGCGTGGGAACGGATCTGGCCGGAGCTGGTGGCAGCCTCTCCATTGAACTAAGTTTTAGCTACGAGCAATCGAAGGAAGTCTCGAACTCCATGACTCAGACCGTGGAGCTCAGTATCACGGAGGAGCCGACGGTGCCGGCGAATTCGAGCTATACTTGCACTCTGATTGCTCAGATCGGAAAATTGCCGCCCACGACCTTCACGACCCCAGCGACCCGATGGTACGACCAGCCTGTTGCTGGTAGCGTGATGGATCCGTCGAACGGCTGGTATCAGCGCGTTGAGACCGTGACGATGACAGTCGCTGGCGGTCTTGCCTGCGGCGTCAACGTCAATGTCAGCTCCACTCCACTAGGATCAGCTTCGACTGCTGAGATAGCTGCTTGATGGCTGTACGGAGCGATCTGGCCAAGCCTCCGGCGCAATTTCAGTGTTCTGAGCCACAATTCTATATTGCTTTGTAAGATTTTTTCTCGCGACCGGACAAAAAAGTTTGGGACTTATATATTTGACTCCCTCATCGCCTATGGTTTGGCGGCTATCACAATTGCGATATCTCCAAAATCCTGGCTAAAGGAAGAGTCCATTTGGTATCCAGGGAACTCAAGGCCGAGAGACGCTCGTAAGGCGGCTTGTACTTCCCCAACCCAAGACGGACCGCTTTGCCATTTTTTAAAATCGCGGACCAACATTACTTGGCCGGTGGTGCCAAAACTAAATGAGCCCCTGACTTCCTTCGCTACGAAACCAGAATCACTTAGCACCTGTAGAATCTGTTTTCCAAACCTTTCTGCTTCTTCATCAAATAATTTCGAAGATACAACTATTGCTCCTTTTTCCGATATTTTGCTGAGCGAATTAAATAAACTATCGCGCTGTTGCTGGTTTATTCGTCGAGGCTGTCTAGCGGCGACCTCTCGTTCTAAGGCGAGTTTTAATTCGGCAGCGCGCTCATTGGCCTTAGCAGCTATTTCATTAGCTTTCGCGATTTCCGTCTCTGCATCCAACGCGCGCGCTTCAAGTTTTGCAATTTCAAGCTTTCGCGCTTCTGATACTGTCTTCTCAAATGGTGAGGCGATCCAGTCGCCTCCGAACTCCATCACCACGCCAATTGCTACGAGTCCTGCCGCGACAAGCTTTGCCCACCAAATTACAGCCAGCCATGATTCGGCGCTTTCCAAAGCTGAAGATTCCATCTCACAATTCCATTATCTAAATCTATTTAGTTATTCGCTAGCTGTAATTTGGGTGGGTTACCGTCTCATACGCCGCATTATGCGAGGGCGCCAATGACTATCGAGAAGCATGTGTCGTAGGGCTGTCCTTGGCGATCTTCGCGGCTTTCTTTTTGCGCTTTTTTGCAGGCTTCGACTTTGGCTTCGTTTTATAGGCAAGCACCTTATCTACAATTGCATCTAATATCTTAGGAGCCTTATCAGGTGCCGTCATTGAATCAGACCTTTGTAAGTGAGCCTTTTACCAACGGTACCATCTATGAAGCTATCGAGCCTAGTCAACGTATGATGCTTGACATTCCCCTCATTAAGCCGGAACGTGAACTCATCAACATAGCGGCCAAGATGCTTTGGGCTGGCATGGTGATACACGCCATGCAATCCGCGCTTAAGAACAGCAAAGACGCTCTCAACGCTGTTCGTGGTAACATCATCCCGGACAAATTCGCCTGCTTTGTGATTTACGGTTTCATGGTTAAACCGAAAAGCAAGCCCTTCATATGCGCCAGCTTCGTCAGTGTTAATTATAGATCCTGCTTCGACTTGCCGAATAATGGCGGTTTGGATTGTTGCCTTATCAGTGCGAGCAACAGGCTTGGCTACAGTGCGGCCCCCGCGCTCACGCATCCCCAAGACAGCCGTTTTGCCAATCACGCCACGGCCAGCATTGCGCCTTTTGGAAGCATGTTTATTTTCTTCAAGACCTCCAATATAAGTTTCATCAATTTCGATGATGCCTTGCAATTTCTCAAGATCTTTCCCGCACGCCTCGCGAAGACGGTGCAAGACAAACCAGGCGCTCTTTTGTGTGATCCCGATTTCCTTAGCAAGCTGCATGGACGAAATGCCTTTGCGGGCCGTCACGAGCAAATACATCGCATAAATCCATTTATGCAAAGGAACGTGGCTGCGCTCGAAAATTGTTCCGGTGCGGACGGTGAAATCCTCTTTGCATTGGTTGCAACGATAATAGCCATCCTTGCGTATCGTGATGCGTTCGCTCAAGCTGCATACTGGACAACGAGGCCCCTGCGGCCAAAGACGGCTTTCCAAATAGACCCGCGCGGTCTCTTGATCCGGGAACATCTCAAACAGTTGGAAAGTCGAAATGGTTGACTTGCTCATCACTAACCCCTCGCATTCTAAAGCCAAAATTACCTCAGAAAATCGAGGGAGTCAAGTATATAGTTCCCAAAAGTTTCACGGGAAACATTTTCGTCCGGTCACCTCAAAAATGGCCGGGCGGCAAGGACGTCGTGCCTCGGCACGAAGCGCCGCTGGCGCTGGAACAAGAAGTACTGGGGCGGCCGATTTGAGTGCTAGTCCGGTATCGCGCTCATGCCGCGCGGCTCGCCCTAATCTACCTCGCGCGCCGTTCCTCAAGCTCGAGAGTCACGAGCCGCGCCAACAGTGTCGCGGGAAAGAGCTGGCCGACGATCGCCTCGATGTTGCAAAGGCTGCGCGCAATGGGGTGTACTGGCACGATATCGCCGTACCCGGTCGAGGTGAGCGTGACAAAACTAAAATAGATTAATCCGCTCGCAAGCGGCTGGTCATCACTGGCGGGCAGGCCCAAAAACGCTTGCGGCGCCAAGAGGTCAACGAATGTAAAGAGGGAAACAAAGGTTAGACCGATTGTCAGATACAAAAGGATGGCGCCGTTGACGCGGTGGTAGTTGACCGGCCCGCGGGCGAACACGGCGCGTGCGACAACGGCGATGAGCAACAAGCCGATTATTAAGCCTGCGCCAGCGACGAGAAAATGATCGAGCTTCAAGGCCACTTTGAAGCGAAATACCGCAGCTGCGGCGGTAAGGCCCAAAGCCATGAAAAGAACGATGCCCACCATCAGCGTCCGTGATTGCACAAGAACACAGCTCGCAAGCAGCAGCACAAGCAAAAACCCATAACCCTGCGCCGGTACGAGTCCCGATGCATGAAGTGGCACGACGACAAACAAAATCACCGCGAGGAAAATCGTGAGAATCGTCAAAAGCGGATCGCGGATCTGGTTTTGCGTGGCGCCGAGGCGCTCCGCGATCTCGCGCCGAATGATCCGGGGCCGCTTGGCTGCGCCGAGACGCGCCGCCTTTGTGGCGCCTCCATCACGAGAAAAGGGTTCCACTGCCCGCTCCTGCCCAGAGAGACCGGCCCCGGAGGATGCCGCTGAGCTGCCCTTAATCCGGAGACGACGAATATTCCCGCCAAGTTTAATTGGCTGAACGACCGGGTTCAAGCGTGATCGTCATCGCCGTTTACCCCGGCATGGGCGGTATCGTCCTCGCTTATGCGTTCAACGGCGACAACTTGCTCGCCCGCGGCGGTGTCAAAAACAATCACGCCCTGTGTTCCCCGTCCGGCCACTCGGATGCCATCCACCGGGCAGCGGATCAGCTGGCCGCCATTCGTCACGAGCATGATCTCATCCGTTTCCTCAACTGGCATCGAGGCGACGAGCTTGCCATTTCGCGGGTTTACCGCCATCGCCACAATGCCTTTGCCACCGCGCCCCGTGATCCGGTATTCGTAAGAGGACGTCCGCTTGCCAAATCCATTGGCGGATACGGTCAGAATGATTTGCTCCGCGGCGGACATTTCGGCGTACCTCGCTTGGCTCAAATCCGCGGCGCCCGCCCCTTCTTCACCGGCCTCTTCCGCCAGCGCCTCGTGCCGGCCGGCCTCTCCTTGTGTATCGGTGACATCGCCGGCAACTGCCCGGCGCATTTTCAGGTAAGCCAGGCGCTCGCCGCTGCTTGCCTCGATATGCCGCAAAATCGCAAGAGAGATCACGAGGTCATCCCGGCCCAGGGCGATACCACGCACGCCCATCGAGTCCCGGCCCTTGAAAACGCGGACGTCGGTGGCTGGAAAGCGGATGCATTGCCCCTTGGCGGTTGTGAGAAGGACGTCATCGGCTTCGCTACAAATCTGAACGTCGACGATGGCCTCGCCTTCCGAGAGGCGCATCGCGAGCTTACCGGCCCGATTGACCTGCGCGAAATCGGACAACTTATTCCGCCGCACCGTGCCGCTCGTCGTCGCGAACATGACATCGAGCGTTTCCCACGCCGCTTCATTTTCCGGCAAGGGCATGATGGTGGTGATCCGTTCGCCCTCGGACAGAGGCAACAGGTTAATAAGCGCCTTGCCGCGCGTCTGCGGCGCCAGAAGCGGCAACCGCCAGACCTTCTCTTTGTAAACTTGACCAAGGGAGGAGAAAAACAGAACGGGCGTATGCGTCGATGCGACAAAGAGCCGTGAGACGAAATCTTCCTCCCGCGTCTGCATGCCGGCGCGGCCCTTCCCGCCACGCCGCTGGGCGCGATAGGTACCAAGCGGAACACGCTTGACATAGCCGAGGTGGGAGACGGTCACGACCATGTCTTCCCGCTGGATCAGATCCTCGTCTTCGACACCTGGCGCGTCATCGAGGATGAGGGTCCGGCGGGGCGTTGCATGGGCGGATTTCACCGCCAACATCTCGTCTTTAATAATCGCGAATAGGCGGCTACGCGAGCGCAGAATATCGAGATAATCGGTAATCTCGGCGCTGAGCTTATTAAGCGCATCGGAAATTTCTTCCCGGCCGAGCGCCGTCAGCCGCTGTAGCCGCAGTTCGAGAATGGCGCGGGCTTGCGTTTCAGAGAGGCGGCAGGTTCCGTCCTCAGCCAGCGCATGGCGAGGATCGGCGATAAGAGAGATGAGAGGCGCCATGTCCCGCGCCGGCCAGCTGCGCTCCATCAATTGCGCGCGGGCGGTTGCCGGGTCGGGCGAAGTGCGGATGAGGTGAATAAACTCGTCGATGTTGGCGAGGGCGATCGCGAGGCCAACTTGGATATGCGCGGCATCGCGCGCCTTGGAAAGCAGATGCTTGGTGCGTCGTGTGACCACCTCCTCGCGGAAGTCGATGAAGGCCGTGAGAATATCCTTGATATTCAAGGTCTCCGGACGGCCGCCATTGAGTGCGATCATGTTGCAGGCGAAGCTCGACTGCAAAGAAGTAAAACGCCAGAGCTGGTTTAAAACGACATCCGCGACGGCGTCGCGCTTGAGTTCGATGACAATCCGCATGCCGTCACGGTCGGACTCATCGCGGAGATCGGAGATGCCCTCGACGCGCTTCTCGCGTACGAGCTCGGCGATCCGTTCGATCAAGGCCGCCTTATTGATTTGATATGGAATCTCGCTGACGATGAGGGCTTCGCGCTCCTTGCGCAGCTCCTCGATCTCGACTTTGGCCCGCGTCACTATCGAGCCGCGCCCGGTCGCGTAGGCGGCGCGAATCCCGGCGCGCCCGAGGATATGTCCGCCCGTTGGAAAATCCGGACCGGGGATGATCGCCATGAGGTCTTCAAGCGTCAAATCCGGCTGCTCGATCAAGGCGATCGCCGCGTCGATCACTTCCCCAAGATTGTGCGGCGGGATATTCGTTGCCATGCCGACGGCGATGCCGCCGGCGCCATTAACGAGCAGATTCGGGTACTTCGCCGGCAATACGACAGGCTCGCGCTCGCGGCCATCGTAGTTCGGCTGAAAATCAACCGTGGCATTCTCGAGATCATCGAGGAGCGGCGTGGCCGCGGCGGCGAGGCGAACCTCGGTATAACGTTCGGCGGCGGGCGGATCCCCGTCTACCGAACCAAAATTTCCTTGTCCGTCAATTAGCGGCAGCCTCATGGAAAAAGACTGCTCCATCCGCACCAGGGCATCGTAGATCGCCTGGTTGCCATGCGGATGGTATTTGCCCATCGTATCGCCGGTAACGCGCGCCGATTTATTATAGGGCCGATCCGGAGTATAATTGTTCTCGTGCATCGAAAAGAGAATACGCCGGTGCACGGGTTTGAGGCCATCACGCACGTCTGGCAGCGCGCGGCTGACGATCACGCTCATCGCATAAGCGAGATAACTCTGCCGCATCTCATCGGAGATCGAAACGGGTTTAATGCCAGGCGGAGGGGCGTTGTCGCTATCGGCCAAGAAGCAAAATCCTAAAAGTTAACGAGGGCGAAATCTGGCCGCCCTTGCCAGCAACAACAGCATGGCGCGGGCTTGGGGGTCATTCCTCGGCACGGGCAACCATCAGAACGGAATATCGTCGTCAATGATGTCGGCGGTCCGGCTCGCGCTCCTGGAGCGATCTTGCGCCGGCTCCGGGGAAGGACGACCAAAGGAGGAACTTGCTCCTTCATAACCCGCATCGTCACTACGGCCGCGGCTATCCAAAAGCGCGAGCTCGCCGCGAAAGCGCTGCAGCACGACTTCCGTCGCCTTGCGCTGATTCCCATCGCGATCTGTATATTCGCGTGTCTGCAACTGACCTTCGATATAGACTTTTGTCCCCTTCCGGCAGTACTGCTCGGCAATCTTACCGAGGTTTTCGTTGAAAATCACAATGTTATGCCATTCCGTACGCTCCTTGCGCTCGCCCGTGGCCTTATCGCGCCAAGTGTCGGAGGTTGCTACAGAAAAGCTGACGATGGGATCCCCCGCGCCTGTGCGCCGCACTTCGGGATCGCGGCCAAGATTGCCCACAAGAATGACTTTATTGACGCTTCCAGCCATAATTCTCTCCTTTTATAAGTGCCGCCCAATCGAGACCATTTGCCGCATCTTTTGGCGCAACCCGGTGGTGGCGCGGCGGGCGATGCTAAAAGCTCGGTTTTCGAGGTCATCGCGCGTGCAGCCCTGCGGCGTGGAATTCGAAAACCAGAATTTAATGGTTTTTGTAAATTCGCCGTTTTCTCGCAATAGAGGCAATTAATTTGGCAAGGGGCGGCGCAATATCCGCTCGGCTCGTGGGCCTTTGCAGTCGCCCATACATATAATCAGCTTCGTCATTAAGTAAATTGGCCGTCGAAGCAACCGCATAAATTTAAACCGTTTTTCAAAACAAAGATTTGTTTTCCGATGCTGAAATGACGCGAGGGTTCCGAGCGATTCGCCGCGATGGGGTCCAAAAACGAGTCGCGTCCGTCGGGCGCCATCAGCAGAGGCAAGCTTTCCATGAAACCAGCTCGTATCGCGGTGCTCGGCGTGGCCCTTTTTGCCGGCCTTGGCGCTGCTTTCCTCGCCAGCGCCCCAAAGCCCCCTGAAAAGCCGGTGGCGCCGCCACCGCCCGTCGAAGTCGCGACCGACGACGTGCTGGTCGCCGCCAAGGAACTCGGCTTTGGTTCCGTTTTAACCCCGGCGGATTTGCGTTGGGATAGCTGGCCAAAGGATCACATCCCGGATGGCCTCATCCGGCGCAGCCTTTCCCCCAATGCGCCTCAGGAACTCCAAGATTATACGGTCCGCGTCAATTTCGCGGCGGGTGAACCATTGCGGCGCGACCATTTGAGCAAGAGCTCCGATTTCCTTGCCACCATCTTGCGGCCTGGCATGCGCGCCGTGGCGATTAACATCGACACGCAAGGTTCGAGCACGGCGGGCGGGTTTATTCTCCCCGATAACAGAGTCGATGTCGTGCACACGTTTCTGGACAGTCGTAACGGAGGCAATTCCTTTTTCAGCCAAATCATTTTGTCGAACGTCCGCGTTCTGGCGATGGGTCAACTGAATCAAGAGAAAAAGGGAGAGCACGTTATCACTGGAGTTAATGTGGCAACGCTGGAGCTCACGCCAACGCAAGCCGAGGCGATTATCGTTGCTCAGCGCACGGGCCAGCTTTCGCTAATCCTGCGGGGTTTGAATGAGACTGGCGCAGGCGAGAGCAAGGACAGCGTGACAGGGGAGCGGTACGAGCACCGGCGTGGGCGAGCGGAACTCAAGCGCAATACCGGTAGATCATAGCAAGTGGCGGCGAAACAACGTGTCATGGAAACGAGAAATTGAAACGTCGGATTAAGATTTTGGCCGCGACTTTCTTCGCCGGCCTATCCGCGGTGGCGATCTCCTGCGAAACTCAGGCGCAGGAGTCGAACCGCGACTACGTCGGCGCAAGTCTTCCAAGCCAACGCATTTCGCTCGGTGTCGGAATATCCAAGATCATCGATCTGCCGGAGGACGCAGCGCAAATATTCGTGGCTAATCCCAAAGTTGCGAATGCGGTGGTGCGTTCGCCACGACGGCTCTTTATCATTGGCATGGATACCGGCCAGACGAGTATTTATGCCTTGGATGAACGGGGCGGCCAGTTCGCGGCCTTTGAGGTTAACGTCGGCCGTGATGTCGGCGGGCTTCAACAAATCCTGAAAGCCGCCATGCCCAACGCGGCGATTTTTGTGCGCATCATTAACGACACCATTATCCTCACTGGTACCGTCGATTCCGCAGAGGAGGCACAGCGCGCCGGCGATATCGCCGGCGGATTCGTGCAAAGGATCTTTAGTGGGGGAGCCGGTGCGGAAAAAGAAGTAGGCCGAGTCGTTAACACGCTCACGATACGCGGCCGCGATCAGGTCATGCTGAAGGTGACCCTCGCTGAAATTGATCGCAACATCGCCAAACAGCTTGGGCTGACCCAGAGCTCGCTAAGCGCGAGCTGGGGTACGTTTACCCAGTACAACCCTTTTGCGATTGGAGGGCCGATTGCTCAATCCGCGAGTGGCGTTGCAACCGCGCTGAGTGCATCAAATCCGAGTGGAACTCTGTCCGCGACGTTGCAAGCCTTCGAGCGCTATGGGGTGACGCGTATTCTTGCCGAACCGACGGTCTCGGCTGTTTCGGGAGAGAGTGCGAAGCTGACAGTGGGCGGCGAGATACCGATTCCACAGACCACTTGCCAAAACGGCTCTTGCTCAGGAGGCGCCGCATTCCAAGATTACGGGGTCACCTTGCGATTCACTCCGATCGTTCTATCGGAAGGGCGCATCGAGCTCCATCTCGCGACTGAGGTCACGGATATCGATTCGCAAAATGGCCAGACAATCTACGGGACATTCGTTCCAGGGTTGCTTACCCGCAAAAATGAGACGACGGTCGAAGTCCCATCCGGCGGCTCGATTGCCTCCGCTGGCCTCCTTCAAACCGTTTCGAGACAAGTCATTAACGGCCTGCCTGGCCTCCTCGATCTACCCGTTCTCGGGGCCTTATTTCGCTCGCGCGACTATCAGCGTCAAGAGACCGAACTCTTGGTGATCGTCACGCCCTATATCGCGAAGGCTGTGAAACCCGGAGATCTGGCCAAGCCAACCGATGGTTTTGCCGATTCGACCGACCCGCAAGCCTGGCTGCTTGGCCGCGTCAATCAGCTTTACGCCTCGCCAGGCAATCCTCAGGCGATCAAGGATTACAAGGGGCCGGTTGGCTTCATTCAGGACTGAACCATGAAGCGTAATAAAGAAAACACGCACGCCGGGCCAACGTCCTCCGGCGCGCGCCGCATGATGCGGTACATTTTTAATCCCAGATGTCCCATCTTAGGGCTGCTGGCGCCTTTGTGCCTTGTCTTGGCTGGCTGCGGCGGTACGGACCGGATGGTGGTTTCTTCTATTCCGCAGGACGATGCGCAGATCCGCCACCCCATCGTCCTCGGCGAACAGACGCGAACATTAGAAATTCTTGTCGAGCCAGTGACCGGTCGATTCGACGGCTATAGTGCCGCCCAGCTCCGTGAGTATGCCGGCGTCTATCGTGCCTTCGGGCGCGGTCCCATTACCGTAATGCCTCCTATATTGCCAAGCGGCCCGCCTTCGACCGAACCGATTCGTGCCGCTCTTTCTCGCGCCGGCATCAGGGCACCGGTTGTCGTCTCTCCCTATTCCGCCGGGCCCGACTTTACCGCCCCCGTTCGTTTGAGCTTTTCCGGCTTGAAGGCCAGCGTTGCGGGATCTTGCGGGGAGTGGCCCCGCGACCTTGCCGCGGGCACCAATGTCGTCGAGGACTGGAGCAACAAGCCCTATTGGAATCTTGGTTGCGCCTATCAAAACGCCTTTGCCATGCAAGTCGCTGACCCACGCGATTTGGTGACCCCGCAAGCTGAAATGCCCGCCGATACGGTGGTTCGTGTGCGCAAAATCGAGAAGGTTCGTCTCGGCATCGACCCGGGTACGAAATGGGCTGTGACAGGCTCGGCGATCAGCGCCGTGGGAGCGGATTCTGGAGGAGGTCAATGAAAACCCTGATTAGCTCGGACTTGATGCATATCCCACCGGTACCGCGCGTTACACTCGAAGCTTTTTGCGATTGCTCTGAATCAGCCCGGGTCGTCGAAGCAGCGGCGGCCGATCGAAGGATGGAAAGAGCACATGTCACGGTACGAATGGGCGGAGCTCTCGCTGCCGTCGAGGCTTACAAAAATGCGTCGACACCAAACGTTCTCGTATTGGATGTCAAGGCAGGCCGCGCCGATCTCCTTTCCCATCTCGAGGCTCTTGCGGATTTCTGCGATGCGGGGACCAAGGTCGTCGTCATTGGCCGCGAAAATGATATCCTTCTCTACCGTGAGCTCATGTCGCGCGGCGTCAGTGAATATATCGTCGCTCCCGTTGATGTCCTCAATTTCATTGCCGCGATTTCTGGTCTTTACGCCAGCGCGGGAGCCGCACCGGTTGGCAAAATCGTCGCAGTAACGGGCGCAAAAGGCGGGGTTGGCGCTTCCTCGATTGCTCACAACATCGCGTCCTCTATCGCTCGCGATCTTGATATTCAAACAGTTCTCGTCGACATGGATTGCGGCTTTGGCACTGCCGCGCTCGATTTCAATCAGGACCCCGCGCAAGGCATCGCGGAGGCTATTTTCGCGCCCGAACGGATCGACCAAAACCTCGTTGATCGTTTACTGTGCAAATGCGGGGAAAAACTCAGCATTCTTGCGGCCCCGGCAACTCTTGATCGAATGTATGATTTTGCCGAAACATCGTTTGACGCGCTTATCGATATTCTACGGATGACAACCCCTTTCGTCGTGTTGGACATACCACACATCTGGACTGCCTGGGCTCGGCGCGCGCTTATCAATGCCGATGAAATCGCGATAGTCGCTTCCCTGGATCTCGCTAATCTCCGCAACACAAAAAATATCCTCGAAACCCTGCGGGCGGCGCGAGCGCATGATGGCCACCCGAAACTCATCGTGAATGGTGTGGGCGTTTCTAGAAAACCTGAGATCAATGTTAATGAATTCGCCAAAGCCGTTGATCTGATGCCCGCCGCCATCATCCCCTTCGAACCCAAGCTCTTCGGCACCGCAGCCAATAATGGGCAAACGATCGCTGAAACGGAGCCCGGGCATAAAATCGTTGGGGTGATCCGCGATGTCGCCTGCAAGATCACCCACAGAAATGAAGCTCGCAAGCCCAAGCGGAATTTGCTCGCGCCTCTCTTGGGGTTGGCGAACCGCAAGGCTTTGCCCCGCATCGAACCCAGCGCGACGCGGTAACAAAGGGTCAACTCAACGCTCGTCCGCAGCGAGCCTGCACTTCCAAACCGTCAGAGAGGACAAGGCGGCTTGAGGTACGGAGGGCCGCTGCAATCAGGTCAACTTTAGAGGAACCATGTTTGGTAAGCGTGATGCGGGCGGCGGCGCGGCCGTAGGCCTGGCGGTACCACCTACGATAGCTGCTCCTGTGCCGAGCCCGCAGTCGAACGCCAAGCCCGCGCCGTCGACACAAGTGCCCTCCGAGCCACAGCGCTCGGAAGATTATTACGCGACGAAGAGCTTGGTTTTCGGTGCGCTCGTCGAAGCGATTGATCTTTCTCAGCTATCGCGCCTTGATGGCGAGAGCGCGCGGGAGGAAATTCGCGACATTGTTCGCGAAATTGTCGCAATTAAGAATGTCGCCATGTCGATCAACGAGCAGGACGACATGATCGACGACATCTGCAACGATGTGCTTGGCTACGGCCCCCTCGAGCCTCTGCTCAATCGCGATGACATCGCCGACATCATGGTCAATGGCGCGACCCGGACATTCATCGAGGTAGGCGGCAAGATTCAGCTCACGAACGTCCGCTTTCGTGATAACACCCAGCTAATGAATATTTGCCAGCGCATCGTGAGCCAAGTCGGCCGAAGAGTCGACGAAGCGTCGCCAATTTGCGACGCGCGATTGGCGGACGGATCGCGCGTCAACGTCATCGCGCCTCCGCTGGCCATTGATGGGCCAGCACTCACGATCCGCAAATTTCGAAAGGACAAGCTCACACTCGACCAGCTGATCCGTTTTGGGGCGATCTCGCCGGCTGGCGGCGAAATCCTCAAGATCATTGGCCGCGTCCGTTGCAATGTTTTGATATCTGGTGGCACAGGTTCCGGCAAAACCACCCTCCTCAACTGCTTAACAAATTACATCGACCATGACGAGCGAGTGATTACATGTGAGGACGCCGCGGAATTGCAGCTGCAGCAACCACACGTCGTGCGCCTCGAAACAAGGCCACCGAACCTCGAAGGTACTGGCGCCATTACCATGCGCGACCTCGTCAAGAACTGTCTGCGTATGCGGCCTGAGAGGATCATCGTCGGTGAGGTCCGCGGTCCAGAGGCCTTTGATCTACTGCAAGCCATGAATACAGGGCATGATGGCTCGATGGGCACGCTGCATGCCAATTCGCCGCGCGAAGCAATCAGCCGCCTCGAATCCATGATTACCATGGGCGGCTATGCGCTGCCGATACGGACGATTCGCGAGATGGTCGTCTCCTCCATCGACGTGATTGTGCAAGCGGCCCGCCTCCGCGATGGCTCCCGGCGCATCACGCACATTAGCGAGGTTTTGGGCTTCGAAGGAGACGTCATCACCATGCAAGACCTAATCCTCTACGAAGTCACCGGCGAGGACTCCGCGGGTCGCTTGAAGGGGCGCCACCGCTCGACAGGCATCGGGCGCCCACGCTTTTGGGAGCGAGCCCGCTATTACGGCGAAGAAGCGCGTTTGGCCAGGGCCCTCGACGAGGCAGAGGTTCCCGACCTTCACTCCTAGAAAGCTGAAAAGGGTTTATAAGTGGATGCGCATATGCTGATGATGGTGGGCCTTGCGATGGTCGCAGCCGGAGGCGTCTTCCAAGTTCTCATCTACCCTTACCTGTCTGGTGATATCAAGGCGGAAAAACGCCAAGCAGCCTTGCGTTCCCCGCTAGCGAAGCGCACGGCGGAGAATGGGGCCGATGCTGCAAACCGGCGTAAGCAAATCGCCGAAAGCTTGAAGGATATTGAGGCGCGCGGGCAACGGAAGAAGCAGAGCCTGCAAAACCGGATTGCGCAAGCCGGCCTATCTTGGAGCAGGCAGCAGTTTATTTTCATATCCATCGGCTGCGCTGCAGCTTTCGCCATCGTTATCGCTTTTGTTTCGGCGAACCCCTTGGTTATTGTCGGAGGCGCAATTGTCGGCGGCGCCGGTTTTCCTGCTTGGATACTGAATTTTTTGCGTAAGCGCCGCCTGAAGAAATTCGTTAATGAGTTTCCAAACGCGGTCGATATTATCATTCGCGGCGTTAAAGCCGGATTGCCGCTTGGCGATTGTTTGCGGATCATCGCAACGGAAGCCGCCGAGCCAGTGCGGGGTGAATTTCGCCAGATCGTCGAGGCGCAGGCGATGGGCCTTTCGATTGGCGAAGCAGTCGATCGCATTGTTGAGCGCGTTCCCGTATCGGAAGCCAGTTTTTTTGCGATCGTTATTAATATCCAGCAAAAGGCCGGCGGCAATCTCGCCGAAGCACTCGGCAATCTTTCCGGCGTGCTGCGCAGCCGAAAATTTATGAAGGTAAAAATCCAGGCGATGTCGAGCGAAGCGAAAGCCTCCGCCTATATTATCGGCGCCATGCCCGTGATAGTCACCGTTCTGGTTTACTTAACAAGCCCAAGTTATATTGAGCTTTTGTGGACCACCTTGACTGGAAAACTGGTTTTGGGTGTCTGCGCTTTTTGGATGGGGACCGGTATCCTTGTGATGAGAAACATGATCAATTTCGATATCTGAGTCATTAACCGGAATAATTTAGCTTAGCCTTTCCAAAACAGCTGGCCGCAAAATGGAAGATGAGCCTGCTGAGGTTCTGATTTAAATCGTGAATATCACCTGCCGCGCATAAAAGCCAATGATTGATTTCCTCTACTCAAATCTGACGAATCAGCAATTTCTATTGAGCCTGCTGGTCGCGGTCGCCACAATGGCTACAGTCGTCACCATTGCTTTGCCCTTGATCGAAACAGACGCACTTCAAAAGCGCATGAAAGCGGTCGCGTCGGAGCGCGAGCGCATCAAACTACGCGAACGAGAAAGGCTGCAGGCCGGAAAAGCCAAGGCCGGCCTTCGGCAAGAGTCAAAAGCCTATATGAGACAAATCGTCGAGCGCTTCAGCCTCTCCAAATGGCTAGGCACTGAACAGGCGAAAGCGCAAATGGCGATGGCGGGCTTTCGTGGGCCACAGGCGGAGGTGGGCTTTCTTTTCTTCCGTCTAATTACGCCCATCGGCACACTCACGCTCACGGCGTTCTATATTTTTGCCATCAATGACTTTGGTCTGAGCTTGATCTTAAAATTTGCAATCGTCATTTTAGCCGCTTTTCTTGGCCTCAAATTGCCCGAGTTATATTTGAAAAACGTCACTACGAAGCGCCAACACTCAGTTACCCGAGCCTTTCCTGACGCCATGGATTTATTGTTGATCTGCGTCGAGTCCGGTATATCGATCGAGCACGCTTTCCGCAAGGTCGCTCAGGAGATTGGCGTTCAATCGATTCCGCTCGCGGAAGAGCTGACGTTGACGACCGCAGAGCTCTCTTTTCTGCCAGATAGGCGGTCGGCTTACGAGAACCTTGGCTCTCGGACCGGAATAGAAGCCATCAAACAGATTGTGACTGTCCTCATCCAGGCGGAGCGTTACGGCACGCCTCTCGGCTCAGCCTTGCGCGTCGTTGCTAAAGAGAGCCGCGATAATCGTATGATGGCCGCCGAAAAAAAAGCCGCTGCCTTACCGCCAAAGCTAACTGTTCCAATGATCTTGTTTTTTCTTCCCGTGCTTTTCGCGGTGATCCTGACACCCGCTTATATCCAGATCAAGGCGACATTTAAGTGATGATTTTCAATAAGGCGAGTGCAGGGGCAAGGCGGCTCGCGGGATCGCAAGAAGGGAAGTTTAATTTATGAGCTTCAGCGTCTTTCTGGCGGGCTCGGTGCGCCATCCCAGGAGATGAGGATCCGCCAAATCGAGAAGAAGCCGGCCATACCTCTGCCTGGAGGGAACGGGCGGCGCGGTTGATGGGGTCTAGGGAGGCGATGGCGCGCACGCAGCCAAGTGTTCGCAGGCTGCGTAAACTTGCACGCTTTGGCAGCTCGACCGGCTCTACTCCGTAGGCAAGGCAAACGCGGATAATGCCGACAGGGCGGCGTCGAGCATATCTATTTGTCGAAACTTAAAAAGCCGCGTGCTATCAAACTCACCAATGGAGGCAGCCCATGGCCACAAACCGCGTATTTGACGATTTTGCCCGTCTCCTCGCCGACGCCGGTGAGGTCGCCCATGGCATGCGCCGCGAGGCCGAGACGGCCGTTCGCGGCCAGCTTGATAAGCTTCTTGCAACGATGGACGTCGTCTCGCGCGAGGAGTTTGAAGCGGTGAAGCAAATGACGGCGATGGCGCGCGAGGAAAACGAAAAACTTAGCCAAAGAGTGGCCGCGCTCGAGGCGGCCATTTCAGCAGGCCTTTCCCAAAATCGTTCTTGAAGACGCGAAGCCTCGATCCCCGCTTGCGCTCGTTTTTAAGAGCCCGGGGAAATCACCCGAAAATCGACGCGCCGGCCGCCAAATCGGTCGTTTTCATTTGGCTTGCTGCTGCGCCCTTCCGCAAGCTCGCCGCCGTTATTAGCCAAAGCTGCTGACACCAAGACACCTTTCGCATAGAGCATGGCTGGGTTCACGCCCTGGCGGATGAGGACCTCGCGGACAGCATCGGCGCGCCGCCGCGCCAGCTCTTCATCGTAGCGCGAGGCCGCGGTACCGTGAACCAAGCCGTCGATTTCCACGGTAGTTCCGGGGGGTAGCTCTTTAATCTGATGCGCCACTCGCCTTAGAAGACGGAACTCTGGCGGACTAATTCTCGCGCTATTGGCCTCGAAGGGAATAGAGGGCAGCTCGATCGACGATAACCGGCGCGGCTCAGCTGGCTGAGGAGCCGCGGCCAATTGCAGATGGGCCGGCCCGCTTCCCACGAGTGTCGCGGCGACGAATCGTGGGACTAGTAACGCGCGATCGATCGTGGTGCCGATCGTGTGGTGTACCGGGCCGTGTGCCATCGCTTCCTGAGCGAGCGAAAGCTCAGCCATTTCCCCTTTGCCGATGGCTCGCATCGCCGTCAAGTTTTCGACCCATCCGGCCGAAACGGCGAGCGGGCCGGAGCCTAAGGTGGAAGGGGCTTGGCTTTCCGCCATCCTTTCGACCAACACGCCTCCTTTTTCTTTTGTTTCTTTTGCAAGCGCCTCGTGCCTCGGCATGAAGGCCGTCTCAGCAACGTTCGGAGCGGCCCCCACGTCACTTCGGTCGCCGGAGGAAATCGCGTAACCAAGCACGGCGAACGTCAGCAGAGCAGCAACTGCCGGAACACCTAATCGGAAGATCATCGCTGCACTCCCCTTCTTTCGGGCCGCCCGTTGACGCGGCTTCTGTGGTAACTCGTGCCGGGTGGAGCGTGAGACCGCAATATCAGCGGCAAAAAGTCCAACAACTTTTGGAATAGCATAACCCGCGACCATAGTCACGGACGCTTCGCCGAGGCCCGTGTCCTTCGCCATCTGGCGAAGTCCGGTTTCACCGAATACCCGGCGGAGCTCGTTAGCGGAAAGCGCCATGGGGTACGAACTGCCAAGCCAAGAGGCGGCTTTTGTCTCAAGGCCAGCCTCGCTCACCCGTTTCAGAAAACCATTGACGCCGCCCGGCCCGCCTGAGATGAGCGCGCATAGTTCATGGAGGATGGTGTGGGCTTCCGGCCCGAGGTCGAAACGAACGGTGATATCTTGCGCCAGCTCGGCCAAGTTTTCCATTTGCGACCAACACGTCATCACTATCAAGTTCACGTCAACAACCCCGTGACACAGCAAAAGTTCCCGGGCGAGCGCGGCGCTTCGCAGAATTGATGAGGCGGCGCATCTCTTGTCGACTCGTCCTCAAGAAGCGATTCGCGCCCGCTGCAGGAATGCGTGTGATTTAGCCAATATTTCTGCAAAAACGATAAAGCTTAGGGTCAAACTTTTTCTAATTTGTACGATTTATTCGCACAAAACCGTTCACATTAAAGCCCTGCTGCTGTGGGAGCCCTTGTCATGGCCCGCCATAATGTCCGTGTCGAAAACTTTGCTGAGCCTCGGCTAGGTTGGCGAGGGCTTCTCATCCACGACTGGCACTACCTCTTGATGCTCGCCCTGGCTCTGATCGGGGTCGCGTATACGAATTTTGCCCGGGCGGCGATGGCAAACTATTGGCTGCTGCTGACGCCGATATTTTGCGCGATCTGCATCGGCGTCCGCTGGAGGTATTGCGAAAATAGCTTAGCCGTTGCGCTGCTCATCGTGACACAGCTATTCCACTGGGTGGCGGTCGTCTTTGCGATGCATCTCGTGTTTGTTGGAGACGTCGGTAAAATGATGAGTGACTTTGTAAGTTCGCTCATGGTGCTGACCGTTCTCGCGCACTCGGAACCTTTACCGCGGGAATCCATATCTACTCTTGGCGCATCTCTACCATTGGCATCATCTTGGGCCTTGGTGTGCCGGCCATCTCCTGGTTCGAAGAGAGAAGCCTCTACTTCCTCGTCCCTTTCTTCATCTTGCTTGCGATCCTTGGTATCGTTATCGTCATCGACCATCGCCGCAAGTTAGCAACTATTTAGGCGCGCGTTCTATCTTCCCAACATCTTCGCCAACCAGTTCTTTCGGGGAGGGGCGAGCACTTGGGCAGGTGCGGGAGGCGCCTCCGGCTGTTGCGGCAGATCAAAATAATGATGGTGCGCGGCAAAGCGGATGATGACCCCGATCGAGGCGGCAAGCGGGACCGCGATCAGCAGGCCGACGAAGCCGAAGAGATAGCCGAAGGCGGCGATTGCGAACATCACCCACACTGGATTGAGCTGCACCCGCGAGGCAATGAAATAAGGAGATAAAACATAATCGGCGATCGCTTGCCCAGTAACAAAGATCGCAAGCACAGCCAACGTCATCCTCCAGTCGGGCCAAAACTGAAGCACCGCAACGCAGAGCGATACTGCAAGCCCGCTGAAGGATCCAAGGTAAGGAATGAAACTCACAAGGCCAGCGGCAAGGCCAATCAAGATCCCATGATTGAGGCCAACGAGCCATAGCGCCAGCGCGTAGTAAAGGGCGAGGATAAGACAGATCGATCCTTGACCGCGCAGAAAGCCGGCGATCGTTTCGTTGACCTCCTTCGCAAGCATCCGCATGGTCTCTCGATGCGGAGCCGGAATTAACTTGTCGAGTGTGACTATGAGCTGTTTCCAATCGATCAGCAAATAAATCGTCACAATTGGCGTCACGATCATCAGCGACAAGAGCGAAAAAACGGCTTGCGTATTTGACCAAACAGAACTCAAAAAATCAGGGATCCAGCCGGCTGCCAGCGAGGCGATTTCGCCGGCCGAGTGCTGTGCTTGATTGAGACCTTCACCGATAAGTTTACGCAGCCATGGGCGGCTTGGACTGTTGGCAAAAGCCTGCAGGCGCCCGATATAATCGGGCACTTTTTCAATAAACGCGGCGATCTCCGTTGCCAGCAGCGGGGTTATGACAACCAAGAGAGCGCCGATGCCCACGATAAAAAGGCTGACGATCCCGACAGCCGCGAGGGCGCGGTTTAACCCGATTTTTTCAAGCCGTTCGACGACGGGCTCGAGAAGGTAAGCGAGGGCGATTCCCGCGACAAAGGGCAAGAGAATGTCGTGCAAAAGCACGATCAAAAAGATGAGGAGGGCAAGCGTTCCGGTCCAGATCACGGTCGGCCGGGCTATACTCATCTGTTGGCCTCCTCCATGCCATCCCACGTCTCAGTCAAGACCGCGGCCAGACTCGTCACACGGGCAGTCCCCTTTCTTTAACAAATCTTAACTTTCGGCGTCGAATCCTTCGCACTAAATTTCACGGAAAATCGCTCATCCGGGGACAACTTCTAAAGCCAGTTGCAATAAGGCGCCAGCTTGTGATTCCTTTCGGCAACGAATTGAACCGCATTTTGAGTCGCGCCGGAGGTCCACATGATAAAGCGGGAGCACGGCCCACTCTCAACCGATAATGCGAGGCTGTGGAATGACGTTATTGCAACTCGATCTTGATCGCACCGAACATCCGGTCGACATCATCGAGCGAATCGCTGCCCATAATCACTGGTCCTTCGACCGCGATGAGCAGGACGAAATCTCAATCTCGGTTGCTGGCGGATGGGCCCAATACAATATTGCTTTTACCTGGCTTGCCGAGGTGGAAGCGCTCCACGTGGCCTGCGCTTTCGACCTCAAGGTGCCGCCTGCGCGGCTGACTGAGCTTGCGTCGCTCGTCGCTCTCATCAACGAGCAGCTTTGGCTCGGTCATTTTGACATATGGCCAAGCGAAGGCGTGATCATGTTCCGCCACGCCATCCTGCTCGCCGGCGGCGCGGAGATTAATGCCCAGCAGTGCAAGACTATTCTCGCCAGCGCAGTGCAGGCCTGCGAACGCTATTACCAAGCGTTCCAATTCGTTGTGTGGGCCGGAAAGTCGAGCCAAGAGGCATTTGCTTCGATCATGCTCGAGACGCAAGGCCGGGCGTGATCGCCGTGGCGGCAGAGGATTTCGCAAAATCCCTTCTCCTCGCGGGAGCCGGCAAGATGGGCGGCGCGATGCTGCGCGCCTGGCTAGACCAAGGCTATGATCCGCGCCGGATCAGCGTCATCGAACCCTATCCCCCGGCCGAACTTTTGGCGCTCGCCGGGGCAACGGGCTTTTCCCTGCGCCCGCCGCAAGAGCCGCAGGAGATTCTCGTGCTCGCCATGAAACCGCAAAATCTCGATGCAGCTAGCTCGCTTGGGGGGGTCATTGGCCCTCATACTCTCGTCATTTCTATTCTTGCTGGCAAGACCATCGCAAACATTGCGGCAAGACTGCCACACGCAAAAGCCGTTATCCGCGCGATGCCCAACCTTGCCGTCGAAGTCGGGCGGGGCATTACTGGGCTCGCGGCAAACGATGCTGTCACGCCCGCGCAGAAGAATCTGGCGGAAACCTTGCTGTCCGCCGTCGGCCGCGCCGAATGGCTTCCTGCCGAACACATGATTGATGCGGTGACAGCGGTTTCTGGCAATGGCCCCGCCTATGCTTTCTATCTTGCCGAATGCCTGGCCGCGGCGGGCTCGGCTTTGGGCCTGCCACCCGACATTGCGGGAAGACTGGCGCGCGCCACGCTGGAAGGAGCGGGTGAACTTTTATACCGGCGGCCGCGGCAGACGCCCGCGGAGCTGCGCGCAAGTGTCACTTCGCCCGGCGGCACAACAGCGGCGGCCCTTGGCGTGCTAATGGCGCCGGACGGCCTCGAACCCCTCATGTTGCGCGCGCTCGCCGCATCAAAAGAACGCGCCGAGCAGCTCTCGGGATAGGTGGCAGCGTCACGTTGAAAGCCCGTTACGCTGACTTCCGCTTGGCTCACTACCTAAATAGCCCTTGGAAAAACCGCGCCGAGGATTAGATAGGAATCGGTTGTGAATTTCAGCCGCAGGGGACGAAAATGGCCGAGGAACAATCTTCTCACGAGTCGCCGGCGGAAACCCGCGCGGTTACGGCGCCGTTAAAAGATCCCCGTAACGCCATCATTGACGCCTTGATGGAACTCGCGGCCGAGCGCAATTGGGATGATATCACGATCTCCGATATAGCCGCGCGCGCCAATGTCTCGCTCGCCACTTTCCGCGATCATTACCCTTCAAAGGGAGCCGTTTTGGCAGGGTTTTCAAGGCGTATCGACCATATCGTCCTAGAAGGATCGACCCATATAGACCCGCTCGCCGAGCCGCCCAAGGAGCGGCTATTTGATGTTCTGATGCGGCGTATTGATGCGCTCACGCCTTATAAGCTTGGGCTTGAGGCGATTTACGATTGGGGCAGAAGAGACCCGCTCGCCGCAGCCGCGCTTAACCGTGTGCTCGTCAACTCGATGCGCTTCATGCTGGAAGGAGCGGGTCTCGAATCGGAAGGCCCGGTCGGAGCCGTCAAACTGCAAGGGTTGGCGCTCGCCTGGATGAGGGTTCTCCGTGTTTGGTTTGGCGATGATGATCCCGGACTTGATGCAACCATGGCGGCGCTCGATCGTGAGCTGACTCGGGGCAGCCAATTCGTCGCCCGCACCGAAGATCTAAACCGACTTGTCTCGCCTTTGTTTTCCCTGGCGCGGTCAGTCTTTGATTACCGCTCCGCGCGTTCCGCCAACCGGCGCATGCGCCGCGGCGAAGAACATGGCGAGGCCACGCCTTAAAGCACGTTTAGGCGGCGGGACCCGATCCTTCATGCCGCGACCACTCACGCGGCGCCAGTTCAATGAGGAGGTGCTCGTCCCGCGAATGACGGCCAAGCTCGCCCTTGGCCCGCGCTTTCAGACGGCTAGCCGCCCACAGACGAAACGATGGCGCCGCGAGCGCTAAACCCACAAGGTCGGAAGCAAAGCCGGGCAAGATCAAAAGGAAAGCGCCAAGGCTGCTGAGAGTGCCATCAATAAGCGTTTCCTTCGAAAAGATTGATTTGCCCTGCGAGCCAAGCGCCATCATCTGGCGCAGGCGCCCGGCAGCAGAAAGTCCAATACGCCGCAGCGTCGCAAAACCGGCGAGACTGGTTGCGATGCAAAGAGCGATCGCACCGATGAAGCCGACGAGGTGAACGACAAAGGCAAAAGCGACAAGTTCCGCGCCAAGCCAGAAGGAAAGGTAAAGAACGACTAAAGCGGGCAAGCGGAAAAGCGGCTGTTGCATCAAATTGCTATTTGATCTAACGCGCAGCATCTGTATTACCGTCGAGCCTGGACTTCTGTCTTTTGCCTCTTAAATAGATATCATGCTACACGGATAATCAAGACGCACGTGCTCCGGTTGGTGCAAAAGGACGCCCGATGCAGGATTCTTTTGATATGACAACGATTATCTTTGCGCTTTTGGCCGCTTTCGTCGTGTGGAAGCTGCGCTCTGTGCTTGGCACCCGCAACGGCACGGAAAAGCCACCGATCAACCCCTTCACGTCCCGCGCGCCGCGAAGTTTAGGCCCTCGCCCCGGCGATCCTTCACGCGAGCCATCGAGCCGCGTCATTCCACTGCCCGGAGCGGCGGAGCCGCCAGTAGCCTTCAGAGCAAATCCCAACGAGCGCTGGAAACCTTACGCAGAGCCAGGCTCCAACGCATGGTCGGGGCTTGATTCGATAGCCGCAGCCGATCCCGCGTTCAACGTCGCGAGTTTCATCAATGGCGCGAAAGCGGCTTATGAGATGATCATCGCTGCATTTGCCAGTGGTGACAGGCTGGTGCTCCGTAATTTGTTATCCCCCGAAGTTTTCGAGAGCTTCACAACCGTGCTCGAACAGCGCGAAAAACGCGGTGAAAAGGTTACGACGACGATTGTCTCAATCAATAAGGTTTTCGTTGAAGGCGCCGCCTTGCGCGAAAAGACCGCTGAAATCAAAGTTCACTTCACGAGCGAAATGATTAGCGCCACCAGGGACCAAGCGGGACAGATCGTTGAAGGTAGCGCCGACCGGGCCGTTCCCGTCGATGATATCTGGACATTCATCCGGGACGTCGGGTCGGGTGATCCCAACTGGAAACTTGCCGCCACTGAAACCGCGCACTGAGAGGTGTTCCGGCCCCCTTCAGCGCCCGAGGCGGCCGCGTATCGTGGCCCTCACTCTCTCGAGCGGTTGGAATTATCGCGGCTGCAAGGCTTTGAAGAAGACGATCTTTTCGCGGCTTTTGACGTATTCTTGCGCTCTTGCAAGGCGATCGCCGAAGGCACGCCGCCGCTGCGCGGGGCGGCTAACACGCCTCTCGCTTTGCAATCCATCGCCCGTGCGGCACTCCGTTCAGCGATCTCCGACTCGGCAACCGCAAAATGGTTTTTCAAAACTAATTTTCGGCCATTTCGGATTAAGCCAAAAGAGTCCGGGGGAACCGGGTTCCTGACGGGTTACTACGAACCCTTTGTCGAAGCATCGCTCGTTCGCACGAGTGCTTTTTTGGCGCCGGTCCTCGGCTGGCCTCATAATTTTCATCGCCATGAGCTGTTGCCGCCGCGGGCGGCCATCGAGGCGGGCGCTCTAGACGGCCGCGCACAACCAATTCTTTGGCTGCGTGACCTGGTAGAAGTGTTTCTCGCGCAGGTGCAGGGATCGGCCCGCGCCCGCCTTGCCGATGGAACAGGCCTTCGCCTCATCTACGCAGGGCGCAATGGCCACCCGTATACATCGATCGGGCGGCTCCTCATGGAGAATGGCGAAATCCCGGAGTCCGAAATGTCGCTTGCCGCGCTCAAGTATTGGATCCGGACGCACGGCCAAAACGAGGGCGAAGCGGGCCTTGCCCTCATGCGGCGCAATCAATCCTACGTATTTTTTACCCTTGCCGCCGACGATGGCGAAGGCAGCGGCCCAATCGGGGGGCAAGGAATCGCTCTTTCACCGCTGCGTTCGATCGCCATCGACCGGGCGATTTGGCCCTACGGCCTGCCATTTTGGATTAGCGCCGAGCTGCCCTGGCAGAGCCAATCGACTTCGTGCTTCCGCCGCTTGATGATCACACAGGATACGGGCTCCGCTATAATCGGGCCGGCGCGCGCCGATATTTTCTTCGGCTCTGGGGATGACGCGGGCGCACGGGCAGGCGATATTCGGCATGGATGCGATATGACGGTATTTTTGCCTGCCAAAGAGCCGATGAAAAACGGCGATGGATAAAGTGACTCCTTCGACTCGGTTGCGACGGCTAAGCGCGGAGGAAATCGAGCTTTGGCTGCGGGTGACCGAAGACGTGACGCCGCGCCCGGGCAGCCGGTTGCCACAGGCGCCGCCACCGCCTCATCCGCCGCGGGCACGCCCGCCAGGCGCACCGGCTCCAGAGCCCGTTAAGGCGCCTCTCCGCCAGGAAACTCCGCCGCCGCTGGCGCCCCTCGACCGGCGGCTGCGGCAAAAATTGGCGCGCGGGCGCGCCGCACCCGAGGCCTTGATTGATCTTCATGGCATGCGCCAGCGTGAAGCGTTCATGGCGCTTCGGGCATTTTTGGAAAATGCGCAAAGCGAAGGCGTCCGGCTGGTTCTTGTCGTGACCGGCAAGGGCGAGCGCGCAGCGAGCCATGATGGCGTGGCTGCCGGCATTCTGCGGCGAAGCCTGCCGGTTTGGCTGCGCGACCCCTTTTATTACGCGATCGTCGCCGGATTTGAAGAGGCGCAGCGCCCACATGGCGGCGCTGGGGCTTTCTATATCCGCCTGCGGCGGCGGGACCGCGTTTCGATCCACAAAGGTGGCCATTGAATTCGGCAGGCTTTGATTGGAGTCATATCCTGGCGCCTTCGATTGCCGAGTTTGAAAGGCTTGCCAATCTCGCTTTCGCGGCTCTGCCCGAGAGTTTTCGCACCCTCTGCCAAGGCGTGGTCATCCGGGTAGAGGACTTTCCCGATGAGGACACACTAGAGGAACTCAATTGCGAGAGCGAGTTCGATCTCTTGGGTCTCTTTCGCGGCCGCGGCCTTGCCCACGCCCCAGCCGTGCCGATGACTGGCCAATTCCCCAATATGGTATGGATTTACCGGCGCCCGATTCTCGATTTCTGGGCGGAGCACGAGGAGACCCTTGGCGCGATTATCACGCATGTGCTCGTCCACGAAATCGGCCACCACTTTGGGCTTACCGACGAAGACATGCAGGCGATCGAACAAGCCGCATCATGACACTCCTTATGTGGAGCAAGCAACCTTAATGATCAACGACGCGCTCACCGCCGTCGAAGAGATCCTCACCCGCCCTTTTCGCGAGATCCTGCTCAAGACCTTGGGCTTGACTTTGGCGTTAATCGCCGTCGCCTGGGCCGGCCTTCATAAGCTCCTTACGATTGGCGTTGGATCATCGGGGACATGGAGCGTTTTCGTCGTTCATTCCTCTGTCTTTTCCTGGTTATCGGCAGGACTGTCGCTTCTCGGCGGGCTGGGCATCGCCATTGGCCTCGCCTACTTGATCCCCCCTGTCTCATTCCTCGTCGCTGGTTATTTTTTCGATGAACTCGCCGAACATGTCGAACGGACGCTGGCGCCCGGTGAGCCTCCCGGCCGGGCGCTCCCCTTTGCCGCCGCGATGTGGATTTCCATAAAATTCGCGGCGTTGGCGCTTGCCGTGAATTTGGTGGCCCTCATCCTTCTGTTCGTTCCCGGGATCAATGCCGTGGCGTTTTTTGGCGCCAACGCGTATCTCACAGGACGAGGCTATTTCGAGCTTGCGGCGGCGCGCTTCCTGCCGTGGCCGCAAGTGCGGCACCTGCGCCAGCGCCACGAACTCTATCTCTTCGCGGCCGGCCTCATCGTCGCCGGGTTCCTCACGGTTCCAGTTCTGAACCTCCTAACGCCTCTCTTCGCCACCGCATTCATGGTGCGCATAGCGCGCAGAATCTTGCGCAGGACGCCCGGCCGTTAATTTCAGCTGGCTTGAGTGCCGCCGAATTGCCCTGTCTTGCGATAACGGTAAAGATACGCTGGGACGAAAGTTTCAAAGGGTTCTGGGGAGATCCCGAGGCCTTCGAGGGTACGCCGCTCCGCCAACGCCTGGTTTGATACAACGTTATCGTGGTGGAGGAGATCGACCTGATCGCGGGTGATCCGTAACAGCTCGGGAAAGAGCCCCAGTGACAGCTTCACGGCAATTTCCGTGGAGCCGGCGACGATTTTCGCACTTTCGAAGGAAAGCGGAACCAAGAGGCGGCGGCGGGCCGTGACCTTCAAAACAAATTCATAGATTCGCCGGAGTGTCGCGATCTCTGGGCCGCCCAATTCATAGGTCGTGCCAGGGGAGGCCTTACCATCAAGCGCCAGCGCGATGGCACTCGCGACGTCCCCCGCGAAAACAGGCTGCAACTTGGTTTTGCCTCCGCCGATCAAGGGAAGCGCCGGCATGAAGCGCGCCATCGCCGCAAAGCGATTAAAAAACTGATCCTCCGGCCCGAAGATGACAGAAGGCCGCATGATGAAACTCTGCGGCAGGCTTTGACGGACGGAAGCTTCGCCAAACGCCTTCGTCCTCGCATAAAGCGATGGGCTTGCGGCATCCGCGCCGATGGCCGAGACATGGACGAAGGTCTCGATGCCAGCTTCGCGAACGGCCCTGGCGACGTTTTGGGCGCCGAGATGTTGAACGGCGTCGAAATGTTGCGCGCCCCGCTCGTCCAAAATGCCGACGAGATTGATGGCGGCGGCGGCATCGCGCAGGGGGGGAATCAGTGTGTCCGGATAGCGTAAATTGGCCTGTACGGCATGGATCTGGCCAACTTTGCCGAGAGGCTGAAGATGGCCCGCAAGATCCGGCCGGCGCACGGCGACACGGATGCGCCAGCCGCGGCGCGCCAGGGCTTGCACGACGTGGCGGCCAACGAAGCCAGAACCGCCGAAAATAGTGACGAGCCGGTTTGCCCCTAGAGAGTCTTCGTTCATTTTTCCTGCGTTCCATTAAAACAGCACGTGCCCGCCTTCTAAGAGGCTTTGCTCAAGAATGGAATTGGGAAAATGGGCGCGAGCGCAGCCCTCCTCGCTTAAAAATCCACCATTGGCAAAACCGATTGACAATCGAAGATTACGGCCTCAATCAAAGCCCAATGCCCAGATGGCGGAATTGGTAGACGCGCTGGTTTCAGGTACCAGTGGTGAAAGCCGTGGAGGTTCGAGTCCTCTTCTGGGCACCAGGCACGTAAAAACGTCAGCAAATCTCGCAACTTACTGATTTTGCAAGGGTTCTAGCCACCTTATTGGTACACAAAGGTGGTACACATGGCTCTTGCAATGGCGCGTCCCTGGAAGCATCCCAAAACTGGAATTTTTTGGCTGCGCAAAGGGGTGCCGGAAGACCTCCGCGCGGCTGTTGGCAAGCGGGAGGAGAAATTTAGTCTCAAGACCCGTGATCCAGCCGAAGCAAAAATCCTCCACGCCCAGGCGCTTCTTGAGCTTGAACAGCGCTGGGCTAACCTAAAAGCTCCACCAAAGCCATTTAGCGAGCGGGAAGCCCATGAGCTGGTGACACCCGCTTATGAGCGCTGGATCGATCTCCATCGAGACAATCCAAGCGAGCAAAAACTCTGGAAGACCAAGTTTTTTGATAAACTTTGGAAACCCTGCCGAGACAATTACATCTACCTGCCCCTTTTCGAGCACGGCTTTCGATGGAGAAATTCTGTCGTGATCAGGTGGAGGCGCTTCTTACCCAAAAAGGCTTACAAGTCGATCAGCTCAGTCGACAAAGAATCGAGAAGGCTTTCGGGGCAGCGATTCAAAAGGCCAGTTTGGAGCTCGAAAAATTGGCCAAAGGAGAGTTCACCGCACTGAACAGCCAATCAGTGGTACCTCTCGCTCAGTATCGCCCCAATTCGGCCAGTGCACATCAGCCAGTCAAATTCGAAACCCTGTTCGTTGGATGGGCGAAGGAAAAACAGCCCATGCAGAAAACCGTCTATGAATATAAGCGGGCTCTGGTAAACCTGACCTCCTTTTTAGGGCATGATGACGCTACTCGCCTCACCCCCCAAGACTTGGTGGCCTGGAAAAGCAAAATGATCGAGGTAAACATGCACCCGAAAACTATTCGGGATGCGAAACTCGCTCCCGTTCTGGCCATTCTTCAATGGGCAGTTGATAACCACCGCCTCCCAGATAACCCAGCAAGGCGTGTGACCATTGGTCTAAAGGTACGTGCGGCTGGCTCAAAGAGAAGCTTCTCTGACGATGAGGCCGCAACGATACTCGCTGCTGCTAATATGGAGACGGACCCCGTTAAACGTTGGGTACCCTTGTTGGGTGCCTACTCTGGAGCCCGGCTATCAGAGCTTTGTCAACTCAGGACGCAAGATATTACCGAGGTGGATGGAATTTGGTGCATGAGATTTTTGCCGGAAGCCGGCTCTCTTAAAACAGCCGGCTCGGAACGCGTTGCGCCCTTGCATCCGGCCATTCTTGAAGCGGGGTTTGTGCAATTTGCCTCAAAACTGCCTCCAGGCCCAATTTTTGCGGCCTTGCCACCGGACAAATTTGGCAAAAGAGGCGGTAACGGCACCAAAGTCATTGGGCGTTGGGTAAGGCGTCTCGGCATAACAGATGAGCGGATTTCGCCAAGCCACTCAGGCGGCATCGGTTCAAAACAATGAGCAGGCGCTATCAGCTCATGCCCGATATCGCCAATGCTATCACGGGGCATTTTAGAAAAACTGTTGCGGACAGTTATGGCGAATTTCCAATTGAGGGACTGTACCGGGAGCTCCGCAAAATCCCAAAAATTGAAATTAATGGGCAAATTGTCAAGTATGAGAGCTGATGTTCAAGTCATATTTCACCTCCCACAACTTCACGGCGCACCGTCCATATTGATATGGATCACTTTGCGCATGAGCGATCGCTTCTTGCATCACGCGGGCCTCCATAAGATGGAATGCGCCATTGCCGATAAAAACTACAGATCCAGCCAGGCGCGGAGTGTCTCTGTTACCGCATCTGGCTGCTCCATCGTCGATAAATGGCCGCAGTCCTGTACAATGTGGAGCTTCGAGCCAACGATCCCATCCGCGATCGTGCGTGCTGCTGAGACGGGCGTAAGAATATCCTCATTGCCCACCAACACAAGCGTTGGACAATGGATCGCCTCGAGTGAGGATCGCGAGTCAAGCCTCGACAGAATCGCTTTCTGCTGACGGACGAAAATATCCGGCCCCGTATCATGTATCATTTTGAATACGGCCCGTTTCAACGCCGCATCGCTATGCCGTGCTGGATGCACGAATAACGGCCACAAAGTATCGCAGACGGCAATGAATTCGCCTGATTGCGCCATTGCTATCAGCTTGAGGCGCCGTTCGGTCTGCTGGGGGGTATCGGAGAGCGCCGTTGTATCCAGCAGTGCGAGGCGTTCAACACGATCGGGCGCCTGGCGCATCATCTCGAAGGCGATATAGCCGCCCATGGAGAGGCCACACAGTGCAAATCGGTTGGGCGCCGCAGCGAGGATCGCTCCGGCAATCCCACTCATCGTGTCGTGTCGCGTGTGGTCTGCAACACTTATCGAGACATCTCCTCGTAACGTGGCGATCTGTTCGGCGAATAAATCCGCCGTGCAGCCAAGCCCAGGTACGAAAACAAGATACGCCGAACGCGAGGTCATGAGGCTCCTGCTCCTTAGGAAAACGATCGGTCACTCTGAGGCGCGGGCCAGGACGCGGAGATTTCCATCTTGAGAGCTCGGATAGGTTGTTGTCGACTCAGCAGACAAGATCGCTAAATTAATTGGGATCTCGGTCAACGCAAAGGCCTCCCCGCTCCGGGTAGCAGGCGGATTATTGGGTTGCCAGAATTTTTTTGAACAGTGCCCTGTGCGGGGCTCGGTCGAAACATCGTCATGGACGCGCCTGCGGCACGTCCGTATGGAGCTGGTCCCCTCTTGATAACCGGGCCGCGATGTCGGCCGTTTGGTGCCAGCTGCGCTCCTCGATGAGTGCGCTGCGAGGTAGCGAGCAACCACAACAAGGATATGCCGCCCAGGTTTCGTGTTTCCTATTCGCCGAACTAACGCACCTCGGCGTCGAACATTTGAAAGGCATGGAAACCTGCGTCCTCGCGCAACAGAGCATGCGGCAAGGTAGAAATGATTAAATCCGGCGGACGGCCTAATGTGAGGTGGCGTACCACAAAGTTCGCCACCGGTCGATTTGGTGCTGCCGATCGAAGTCATCGGGCAAGGCGGACCGCGACGCGCTCCTTGCCTTCCGTTTGGCACCGGTACCGCCTGAGACAGATTGGCTGCGTTGCGGCAAGGGGTATCGGTTCGGTCAGTGCCCGCGACAAATCACGCGACAGGCTCCTGTCCAACCAACACAGCTATCAGACAAACGCCCCGCCGCCGCAGGCCTCTTGCTGGCGAGTAGGGATCCATAAATTTTTGACCCGAGTTTTAATGCCTCTTCAACCGCATAAAATGATCAAAGTTATCGATTAGCCTTTGTGTTTTGAGCTGCTTTAAAACACCCGTTACAGGCAAAAAAAAATAAAAAGTATGGATAAATCCCTCTCTGAGAGCTCCGAATTTTTTGTTCATTCTGGAGGCGAAAGTCCAAGCCCAAATCTTACATGCAAATCTCACTAGATACCCACCATTTTATCCGCTCATCAAAAACAATTTGAATGAGCAAGCAAAAATGAATCTCTGGAAAATGGGGCCAAAAACCTATTCTAGAGGCCGTTTTAAGTTGAGAAATGGGGGAGCTGCACCTGTCCCAGAGCATATTTTTGGTTCCGAGGCAGCTCACCCTCCTCACTTCGTCATAACTGGAGTGTTACCATGTATTTACAGCCATACAGGTCAGCCAAAGTTGGCAAACGCTGGTGGGCGGTGGGCAGTTGGTAGTGCACTGCCCACTGCCCCTTATAAGCATACTGCTGGGCACTCTAATTATCGCAGTCTCGTTCTTAATTACAAAGAAAGTCCGATCAGTCGAGCAAACGAAATATCGTTGGGTCCGGATCCGCGCGTGAAACCACCGGCATAACATGTGATTATGTGCGACCTTTGGGCGTCATTATTGAACTTCGCAGGTTGAGCAATTCGTCGTACCAAAAGCAGTAACAGCGTGGGCGTTTGGCGTTGCCAAAACCGGACACTTGAACCTTCCGCACGCGTTTGTCCCCATCCATCCAAATTATTCCTTTGGCTACGAGGCGTTTGAGGACTTCTTCGGTAAGTACCTTGTCGCCGATCATTCTTTCTAACTGTTCGTGTGTCACAGCGACATATTGCCGTTTTTCCGAGCGACGGAATCCTTTAGCTTGGCTTGCAGCTCTTGGTGGCAAGCTGTTGCCTTTCTCAATTACGGGGAACTGTTGGGCTTGCTCGAATGAAGCGCACAGGTTTTCAATTGCGGTATCGACTGTGGAATCTTGCTCAATTCTTCTCAGTGCAGCGCCACACACAGTTTCAATGGCGGTGCTTGCCCGCTCTTCTGTCCAGGGTGCCACTCCAAATTTGCACGCCTCCATTGCACCCGCATAAACAATGCCGAATTTTTCGACCAATCGGCTGATCTTGGCATTCGCTTCTGGCGCCATTTTTCGTTTGAACAGCGCCACGTCACCTTTTACGCGCTCGACAGTCGCATCAAGGTCAGCGCAAACCTTGTTCATGAATTTCGGGAATGCCACCCCATAATTATTCAAAATCGTCTGCTCGGTGAGCACCGCCATTGCTGTGCCAACAGCGACTCGATCAGCTTCAGCGACGCTTTTCCTATGTCTCGAGAATATTCCTCCTTTTTCTGAGTCGGAAACGGGGATGTCCACCAACCGAATCTCTTCTCCTTCGTTGCGATCCGCAGTTTTTGCGGTGGTTTCTCCTGAAGAGAGGCAAAAGACCAGCCACTTTCTATTTTTGAGGTCGGGATTGCTGCGCCTCGCAGCTTGCGATGTCTGCCGACCAGTGCCTCCTGCTCGAGAACTATTGCCTACCGGGCGATCTCGAAGCCCAGATCGAGGCTTTCGTCGCCGATTATAATCACCTGCGATATCATGAGGGCATCGGCAACCCGACACCCGCCGATGTTTACT
>Ga0187783_10000013_pt1 | contig 211941 bp, 178 predicted proteins | sample 1015_SJ02_MP02_2_FD_132471 | JGI IMG/M metagenome (GOLD analysis project Ga0187783, IMG submission 132471) | Tropical peat soil microbial communities from peatlands in Department of Meta, Colombia - 1015_SJ02_MP02_20_MG | ecosystem: Environmental > Terrestrial > Soil > Wetlands > Peat... | reverse complement strand
GTCGTTGTGGAAACAGGAATCTTTCAAGCGCGCATGTCGGTTGAGCTGGTGAATGACGGGCCAGTCACGATCCTGCTCGACTCCGACAAACTTTTCTGAGGATGAGTCGCTTGCCACTCTCGGTGTGCTGTCCTACGCTTCTATGGTTAGAACGAGATGCGTGAGATCGAGAGAATCGTCGATCAGATGGACCGAGCGTTTTCCGGAGACGCCTGGCACGGGCCCTCGCTGATGAGTGCACTCGAAGGTCTTTCGGCTGAGGACGCATCGAAACACCCGATCCGGGGTGCGCATTCGATCTGGGAACTGGTGCACCACTTGGGATCCTGGAATGCAATTGTTTTGCAGCGTCTGAGAGGTGAAAACGTCGAAGTGACAACCGAACGCGATTGGCCGCCCGTCTGGGAAGTGAGCGAAACAGCTTGGCGACGCGCTGTCGAAAATTTGTCAGACACTCACCTGCGCCTTCGCAACTTCGTCGCGAGACTTGAGGATGATCAGTTGGATCGCATGGAGCAAACAACCAGCGGGGGCAAAACGCCGCGCTATGTCGTGTTACACGGAATGGTTCAGCACAACCTCTATCACGCTGGACAAGTTGCCATTCTCAAGAAGGCTCTTGGCTGACGTTTTCTACCGAATTCCCTGGCCATCGAAGGCCATCGCCGAGATTGTCTATCTCATCGTGATGGCATGCTGGATCGTCTTTGCCGCGATTGTCGTGTTGGGCAAGCGGGGCGCAGCCCCCGGGGCGCAACGAAGCGATAAGAGGTCGCTGGTGGGAATGCTGTTGCAAGCGACGGCCTACGCCATCTGTTTGGGCGGGGTTCGACCGCGTTTCTCCCCGATTTTTTGCCTCTCGCAAAGCGGCGAAGCGATCCTGGGAGCGTTCACTGTCGCGCTCGCGCTCGTTTCTACGTGGTTCTGCTTTGCTGCCGCGCGCGCGCTTGGCAGACAGTGGGCTCTCCTGGCAAGGGTGATCGAGGGCCATGAGCTGATTCGCCGAGGCCCGTACGCGATCGTCCGCAACCCGATCTACCTCGCGATGTTTGGAATGTTGATCGCGTCGGGGCTGGCCGTCAGCCGCTGGCAGGTGCTGGTGCCCGCCATCGCCGTGTTTCTGATCGGTACGGCCGTTCGCATTCACAGCGAAGAGAATCTGCTTAGAGCCATGTTTGGCGTCCAATTTGATGAATACACGCGCCAGGTTCCCGCGTTCCTACCTCGCTTGCTCTAAGAACGAAGCCGTCCATGCCCTGGACGAGGGAATTGCGCCCGAAACCTCTCGAGAATTCTGCGCGTCTCATCGTCTTTATTGATGGTATGCTGCGCGACTTGCGGAGGGATTCGATCGATGCGCTGGGGATGGATGATGAAACCGTTCGGCGCCGCCATCCTACTGGCGTTTCTGGCGACGGGAGGCCAGGCGCAGTTCGCAGCGGGCGATTGGCCGCTTTATCGGCACGACGTCGAAGGCATGGGCTACTCCGCACTCAAGCAGATCAACACAACCAATGTGTCGACGCTTACCGAATCATGGACCTTTACCTTGTCAGAACGCGGCGGCCTGGAAGTGACCCCCATCGCAGTCCGCGGCGTGATGTACCTACCCGGTACGGGCAAGGTATACGCGCTCGATGGGGCCACCGGGAAAGAGATCTGGCACTATGACGTCCCGATGGCGCCCACGCGTGGCGTCGCTTATTGGCCTGGCGACAAAGATCATTCCCCTCGCATTATCTTTACTACCTTTAACCGCAAAATGATCGCGCTCGACGCCGCAACGGGCAAGATCATCTCGACCTTTGGCAAAAATGGCGTGGTCGAAATGGAGGTCGGTTACAACGGTGTCCCAACGATCTACAAGAACCTGGTCTTCCTCGGCGCAAGCGTGGGCGAGTTGCCGGTCGGCCCGCCCGGTGATTCACGTGCCTACGATGCGATCACAGGCAACCTGATCTGGGACTTCCATACGGTTCCACAGCCCGGTGAGGTTGGTCACGATTCTTGGCTTAATGATGGCTGGAAGGGCCGCTCCGGAACGAACGTCTGGGGCTGGTACATGACGGTCGATCCAAAGTCCAACACCCTGTTTATGCCCATCGGCGGGCCTTCGCCGAACTACTACGGCGGAGACCGCCCTGGCAACAATCTGTTCGGCAATTCGATCGTGGCCGTTGACAGTGATACGGGCAGGCTCAAGTGGTATTTTCAGACGATCCACCATGATTTGTGGGATCAAGATCTGCCGCCGGGTGCCGCACTGGTCGACGTTAGACAGAACGGGAAAGAAGTTCCAGCGCTAGTCACGATCGGAAAGACCGGCCTAATGTTCATTCTGAATCGTGACACCGGCAAGCCTGTCTTTGGTGTCGAGGAGCGCCCCGTTGCCAAGGGCGATGTGCCGGGCGAGTGGTATTCACCGACGCAGCCGTTTCCGCTGAAGCCCCCTCCTCTGGCCCGCACGACTTATAAGCCGGAGGACATGGTCACAGCCGACGATACGACTCCGGAGCACGCCAAGGCCTGCCAGGACCTCCTCGCAAAAAGCGGAGGGAGCCTTTATAACGCAGGTCCGTTCACGGGCTGGCTCTACCACGAAGACGGTACACCTCCCAAGACCACAATCCAATTCCCCGGGGGCACAGGCGGTACGAACTGGGGAGGCACGGCTATCGATCCCACCAATGGCTACATTTTCGTACAAACGCACGACATGTCCCTCATGGGGTGGATGGAGAAGAAAAAAACTGGCGCCAATTATGGACGAGGCACGGAAGGCTCGACGCAGCTATACGACCGCGCCAGCGTCGATGGCCCCGGTCCTTATTTTGGCTTCAGCGTGATTGTGAAGGACGCAAACGGCCATCCGCTCGGAAACTGGCCATGTCAGAAGCCGCCGTGGGGGAAACTGTACGCCATCAACGCGAACACGGGCGACATCGTCTGGCAGTCGGTCGTCGGCATCACCGAAGGTCTGCCGTCAGATAAGCAAAATACAGGCGGGGGTGGCAGCGCCGGACCGATCGCCACTGCCGGAGGGTTGGTGTTCATCGGCGCGACTCCGGACAATCGCTTCCGCGCCATTGACGCAAAGACCGGCCGCGAGCTCTGGGTTATCAAGCTCGGTAAGAATGCCAACGCGGATCCCATGACGTACCAAGCAATGGATGGCAAGCAGTACGTCGCCATCGTTGCCGTCGATTCGGTTTATGTCTTCGCACTGCCCTAGGCGGTTGAAGTGCACGAATCGGCCTGTTCTTCATTCCTCTGAATCGCCCTTTGGGTGGGACCAAAGCGTATGCCCGTGCCGTCCATATTGACCGTTGACCCGAGCGGCTGGATTTAGCGAGACTAGATCTTCCAGGCGATGCTCTCGGACCTACCAGGGCACAGCGAAGTCGGCTGTAAGGAAGGAGAAAATGGACGCAGAGCATAGCGGCGAGCTGCTACCGCCCGAACGATTGATGCTGACGCCGGGGCCCTCCTGTATCGACCCGCGCGTGTACCGGGCGATGGCCGCACCGATCGTGGGCCACATGGATCCGTGGTTCACAAAGATGATGGACGACGTGCAGGTGCTGCTGCGCCGTGTCTTCCAGACACAGAATCACTTGACGTTTCCCATCTCCGCGTCCGGTTCGGGGGGTATCGAGGCAGCGGTGATGAATCCGCTCAATGTGGGCGACGAGTGCATCGTCTGCGTCAATGGAGCATTTTCCGAACGCATGGCGATCATTGCCGAGCGCATTCCAGCGAACGTGATCCGCGTGGAGGTTCCCTATGGGCGCACGGTCGATCCAGCCGATGTGTTGCGCGCGGGCAAGGGCAGAAAGATCAAGTTCGTCGGATTGACGCACGGTGAGACGTCTTCTGGAATCGTGCAATCGCTTGCCGACTACCGCCGGGTCTCCGATGAACTGGGCGCGCTGCTCGTGGTAGATGCCGTGGCAACTCTGGCGGGCGCTCCGCTCGACGTGGATCGCGAACGCATCGACATTTGCTTCAGTGGTTCGCAAAAGGCGATTAGCGCGCCCCCGGGGATGGCGCCGATCACGGTGGGCAAGCGCGCCGAAGAAGTGATCGGAGCGCGCCGGGAGCCGGTCAGAAGCTGGTATTTCGATTTGACGACGGCGATGAACTACTGGGGCAAGGAACGCCTCTATCACCATACCCCTCCCATTTCGTTGATCTATGGTTTGCGCGAGGCGCTTCGGGCTGTGCTCGAAGAGGGCCTGGGAGCGCGCTGGGAGCGTCATCGCAGCAATCAGCAGGCGCTCGTAGCAGGTCTGGAGGCCTTGGGGCTGGAGCTTTTCGTTGCCAATCCGGCCGATCGTCTGGTGACCGTCACAGCCGTAAAGGTTCCTGCGGGAATCGAGGACGCCTCGGTTCGCGCACAACTGCTCGATGAGTTCCACATTGAGATCGCAGGGGGGCTCGGTCCTATGAAAGGTAAGATCTGGCGCATCGGACTGATGGGCTATTCCTGTCAGAAGACGAACGTTTTGATTTTCCTTGCAGCTTTGGAAAAAACGCTTTCCGATCAAGGCTTCCGACTTTCGGCCGGCGCCGCGACGGCGGCAGCCCTACAAAGCTACCGGCAGGCCAGCCAGCCTGCACTCGCCGGTGCTAGGAAGTAGGCGTTTATGGTCAAAGCAGCCGTCTATGCAACGATTCCCAACGTCGGAGCCATGAACGAATTCATCGGCGCGTTCGACGTGCCGTCGAAAGTGACCGATTTCATCTACCACTGTCGCTTCTCGCACTGCTGGAACGCCATTGCCACGCGCCATAGCGATACGATGGATTGCAAATTCTTCGTGGACGGAAAAGGCGTCGTGCTCGGACTGGCGCACGGTGGTTTTGTTACTTTTCGCGAACGATCGGGTCGGAACCTAAGCGATCGGGAAGCCAGTTACATCGCGGCTGAATACCTACGCGAGCGTTTGGAACAGGAAGACGAGCACTCGCTCTACGACGTCTCCGTGCCGGACGTTCTGCGCCTCATTGAAAAGCTTCAAATCTGCTAAGTCCGAGTTTTGCGTCCAAACCGGCTCCCACTGATCGGTACGCTGTTGTCTTGTCGGCGCCAGCGCGCCAGCCAGCCCTGGTCGCGCACGCCCTCGTGTTCGAGCTGACGAGTCCAGGCTCCGAGAAGGTTCGAGCGATTCAGATAACCGACCATTTTTTCAGGATCCCTGCGGCGGACGACCGGCAGCCGGCCCACATCGTGCCGGAGCATGCGATGGAGCGCCTCTTCCAGCGGTTCGTCCTCGTAGGCAACGATAGGAGGGTGGGAGCCTGCCTCGCGCACGGTGATCTCTCCGGCGGGATAGCCTTCCAGTGCATGCAGCAAATCCCCCTCGGTGATGATGGCAGCGAGCCTGCCGTCTTTGGAGACAACGGGAAGACCGTCGCGGAGCTTCACGACAGGGTTCGGTCCCTTGGACCTGTCGGCCAGCTCAGCCACAGTCATGTCCTCGGCCAACGGTGCCACCTTTTGGTCCATGATCTCGCCGACGCGGACGATGTGGAACACGCCCGCTTCGTACTCGCCGGGAACGCGAAGGCCGCGGCGGGCGAGTTTTTCCGTCATGATGGAAGTTTCGAGGTAGCGGAGGGCGATCAAATCGGCAACGACGGAGGCGAGCATCAGCGGCAAGATCGCGTTGTAATCGCGCGTGATCTCAAAGCCGAATACGATGAACGCAAACGTGGCACGCGATGCGGCACCGAACACGGCGGCCATCGCGACCAACGCATACGCTCCGGGCGAAAGGTGGGCCGCTGGGAAGGTATGATTGATGCCGATGGCGAAGACGCCTCCCAGTGCCGCGCTTGACATGAACATGGGCGCGAGCAATCCTCCGGACGTTCCCGATCCTAGCGAGATAACCAGTGCCAACGCTTTGAAGACGGTGATCAAAACCAAGAGCTTCAGCGCGAGATGGTTGTTCAGGATATCTGAAATCGTGTCGTAGCCGACCCCGAGCACGCGCGGGATGAAAAAGCCGATCATGCCCAAACCGAGCGCGCCGATCGCCGGATGCCAAAGATCATCGATCGGCAGGCGATCAAACAGATCCTCCACTGCGTAAAGCACCCGGGTAAATCCAATCGCGACGATGCCTGAGACCACGCCGAGCAGCACATAAAATGGCAGGCCGCGAACGATATCGAAATCGACGTTGCCCATGCCGAACATCGGCCGTGGACCGAGCAGCACCGTACGGACGCCCGTGGCGAACGTCGTCGAGATCACCAGAGGAATGAAGGAACGCGCTCGAAATTCAAACAACAGCAACTCAATGGCGAGGATGACCCCGGCGATCGGTGTGTTGAACGTCGCGGCCATTCCCGCGCCCGCCCCGCACGCCAGCAGCACCTTGCGTTCGGCCGCGGTGGTCGAAACAAGTTGGCCTACCAGAGAGCCGCAAGCGCCGCCCGTTTGAATAATGGGGCCTTCGGCACCGAAGGGCCCTCCGGTGCCAATCGCGATTGCCGCGGAAAGGGGTTTCAGGATGGCGACGCGTGCCTCAATCCGGCTGCGCATCGTCAAGACTGCCTCCATCGCCTCGGGAATGCCATGGCCTTTGATTTTCGGGGAGCCATATTTTGCCATCCAGCCGACCAACAGGCCGCCGATCACCGGGGTGACGATGATCCACGGGCCGATGGCCGTGTTCTCTGGGCTCCGGAAATGAAAAGACCACTGGTGATAGTAGGCTAGATTGGTGAACAGCCCGATGAGGTGGTAGAGAACATAAGCGATGATTCCAGCAAGGATTCCGACAAAGGCAGCCAGAATCGACATCCATCCGATCCGGAAGCTGGCAGGCGCCCCCGGCTCGGGCGCACTCGTTCGCCTATCACCGGACCTGGCCGAAGACTCCATGCGACTCCTCCGAAACAAATCCTATCTCGGGCGGCGCGTCGTTGCTCGGCGACGGCGGGAAGGTCGCGACTGGCGCTCGAGGACCGACCGAAGGGCCGCAATCAATCGCGGTCCCGCGGCGCGCAGTTCCGCACGATGCGAAACAGAAAGTATTTCCAGAAGCTTCCCGCCGCGCTGCGTCAAGCAAAGATTCACTTTGCGTGCATCGCCGTGGCTACGCGAACGGCGAATCCAACCCTTGGATTCCAGGCGATCGGTTAGCTCGACGGCCGTGTGATGCCGTACCTGCAGGCGCTCGGCCAACCGGCCAACCGTCATCTCCACTCCCGGTGAATGTCCCTTGATTGCCAACAGCGCCTGATGCTGCTGTGGCTCGAGGCCGCTTCTGCGCGCCTCCACTTCGCTGAAATTCGAAAAGCGCCGGATTTGATAGCGGAATTCAGCGAGTGATTTGTAATCGACCCGTGGCAACCGTTTCCCACTCACTCGGAAAGTATATCGTATAGCGATATACAGAACAAACGAGGCCGACGGGGATGGGTGGGGATTTCCCGCCGCCTTGTTCCAGAGTTGCCAAAGGCAGCGCCGAGCTTCACCCGCCAGCCATGGTCAGGCGCCTTCGAAACTCCGCTCACTCGCCGGGGGTTAGCCGTTGCGCAACTGTCCAGAGGGCTTATTGAAAGGCCCACACCCCTATGCTAGGCTGAAAAATTGACCCCCTGTGAGCACGATCCACGACCAATCCGTCGCCGTTTCGAAGCCGAAGATTTCGCGCGTCGAAGTCTACTGGCACACGGTGAAGTATCGCACCGTGATTCTCTACGCGGTCGTCATCACTGCCATTGTGTTCGCCTCGACCTACCTGGTGTTCCCTGATCAATCCTCCAAGCTGCTCAACGCCCTATCGGACGCAATCGGGCGTCCCGATCCGGGAGTCGCCGCGACGCTTTCTGCACGACAAGCACGCTTTGTCAACCTCGACGGTCGAGTCCAGGTGAAGAAGGCCAATTCGGTTCAATGGGTGAATGCGGACTACCAGATCACGCTTGATAAGGGCGACCTGATCCAAACCGGCTCGGAAGGGATGGCGCGCATCGCGTTCGCCGACGGAACTACCTACACGGTGAAGGGCGATACCTACGTAACCGTCGAGGAAAATTTTGTAGGCCAGGATCGTCCCACGCAGGTGGCCGTGCACATGAACTCCGGTCAGGTCGATCTAAGGACGGGTGCCTGGCCCGTTTCAGGCTCCAAGGCGGAGGTCTCGTTTGAAAACGCGGTGGCTTCGGCACGCGCCAACAGCAGCATGGCCGTGCGCAGCGATCCAGAGACCAATGAGCAGCAGGTCACCGTCGATTCCGGAAGCGCGGAACTGGAACGGGGCAACGAGCGCGTGGATATCGGCGCATTCGAGAGAGCCACGATCCCCTCTGGTGGCGGGGCCATCGTGAAGACACAGGTCCTGGCGCCTCCCGAGCTGGTCGCGCCGCTGAATTTGCAGCCGATCATCGTGGCCGATCCCAAGCATGATCCGATCCATTTTTCCTGGAAGTCTTCTCCGATGGCCAAGCTCTACGACTTCCAGGCCAGCACGACGACGATGTTCACTCACATCGTCACGGAGCGAAAGACCGGCGAGACCAGTGTCGACATCACGGGTCTTGATCCGGGCGACTATTTCTGGCGCGTGCGCGCGATCGACGGCACCAATACGGCGAGCGAACCGAGCGATCCCTATAAGTTCACGCTCGTGGCGCAGGGCAAAGAGCAGGAAATGCTGCTCGAGGTCGACGGCACGCAGCTGCACGGGGATGTGATCGAAGTGATGGGGCGCACTGAGCCCGGCGCGGCTCTGATCATCAACGGCGAGGCCGTTGCCGATATCAAGTCCGATGGAATTTTCCGCTATTTCACGCCGGTGATGGCGCGTGGCAGCCACGAAATTGTGATCACCGGGCAAAACCGGCGCGGGGGCACCGCCATCAAACGCGTGGAAGTCGTAATTCCTTAACGGCAGCCAGACACGCAGGCGCTACGGCGCTTGGGGGCGCCGGTCGGGGAACTAGGGGGAAGCAGGTCGTGAACAAAAATGGCTACAACCTGAGGTCGGTTTTTAGCCTCCTTTCATCGGATCTGGCTATCGATCTCGGTACCGCCAACACTCTTGTCTTCGCGCGGGTCAAGGGCATCGTTGTCAATGAGCCTTCGATCGTCGCCATCAACAAGAACAACGGAGAAGTCGTAGCCGTCGGCCGCGAGGCCAAGGAAATGCTCGGTCGCACGCCAGGAAACGTGGTGGCCATCAAACCGATGAAGGACGGAGTTATAGCCGACTTCAAGGTGACCGAAAAGATGCTCACCTACTTCATTCAAAAGGCCCACAATCGCCGCGTTTTGGTACATCCGCGCATCGTGATCGGCGTTCCTAGTGAAATCACGCCGGTGGAAAAGCGGGCGGTACAGGATTCGGCCTATCGGGCCCGCGCCAGCGAAGTCTATCTCGTCGAGCAGGCCATGGCGGCGGCGATCGGCGCAGGCCTACCGATTGAAGAGCCTTCGGGCAACATGGTCGTGGATATCGGTGGCGGTACCACAGACATCGCCGTCATCTCTATGAGCGGCATCGTCTACTCGCGTTCGGTTCGCGTGGCCGGAAACGAGATGGACGAATCCGTGATGCATTATCTCAAGCGCAAGTACAACCTCCTGGTCGGAGAGCGCACGGCTGAGCAAATCAAAATCGAAATCGGCTCGGCCTATCCGCTTGAGAAGCCTATGACGCTGGAAGTCAAGGGCCGCAATCTGATCGAAGGAGTACCGCGCACCGTCACCATCGATGACAGCGAGATCCGTGAAGCGCTTTCGGAAAATATTTCCACCATTGTCAACGCCATTCGCGTCGCGCTGGAGCGCACGCCGCCCGAACTTTCCGCTGATATCAGCGATCGAGGCATCGTTTTGACCGGCGGCGGGGCACTCATTAAGAATCTCGATAAGCGCATCCGGGAAGAAACAGGATTGCCGGTTTCGATCGCCGACGATCCGCTCGCGTCGGTCGTGCTCGGAACCGGGAAAATGCTGAGCGACTTCAAGCTCTTGCGCACCGTTTCGATCGATTGAAGAGCGACTACGGCGCGAACCAACCATGGTCGATACTGTCATCTCGCGTCATCGCCCGCTCGCTGTGCTGGCCGCTACGGTGCTTGCGCAGGTTCTGCTGTTGGCATTCCAGATCAAGCGCGACCACGACGTCCGTCTCATCCGCTACTGGGCGGAGGAGGTCGTCACACCGTTCGAGCGCTTTGGAACCTGGTCGCTGGCAAGAGTGGGCGGGGTGTGGACGGGCTACATCGCCTTGCGCGGAGCGCATGCGGAAAACGCCCGCTTGCGCGCTGAGCTCGCACAACTGCAGCTGCGGAATCGCCAACTCGAGAGCCAGTCCCTCGAAGCGCAGCGTCTCAGCGTGCTTTTGAACTTCCGCGACGTTCACTCGGAAGCTTCCATGCTCGCGGCGCAGGTGATTGGTGCTAGTGCCGATCCTGCGTCTCACACCTTGGTTCTGAACCGCGGTGAACGAGATCGCGTTCGCCGCAACATGGGCGTCATCACGCCGGAAGGCGTTGTCGGGAAGATCGTCGAAGTTTTTCCCACCACCTCGCAGGTGCTGTTGATGAGCGATAAGGATTCTGGCGTCGGCGCGCTTCTAGCCGACACGCGTACCCACGGCGTGGTCAAGGGCAGTGGAGATCCCGAGCCGCGCATGGACTATGTCGTGAACGATGAAAAGGTCCACCTGGGTGAAATGATTCTGACGTCGGGCGAAGACCGCATCTTTCCGAAGGGCCTTTTGGTCGGGACCGTCGCGGTAACCAAAGAGGGCAATCCGTTTCAGATCATTCATATTCAGCCGGCCGCACGCCTGGATCGGCTCGAGGACGTCCTGATTCTGCTTACGCAGCAGGATTTGTATCAGAGGAAAACCGACGACTTGACCGATGCCACCCGACCGTCTCCACCGTCTGGCATCGTGCAGACCGGAGCACTCGCCTCGGCCCTTCCGCCCAAAGCCGGTGCCGCGAGTCCCACCAACCCATCAGCGCCAGCCAACGCCCATCCAGCGCCTGCCGAAGCACCGCCTGCTCCGCGAAACTGACATGTCCTACATGCTGAATCCGGGAGCGCAGTCTGAGGCCAACATCGAGGTACACAAATACTACGGCGGCACTGTGATTGCCGTCTGCTTTCTGGCGCTCGTTTTACAAGCGTTTCTTCACAAGTTCGGCCACTGGGCCGAACTGGTGGATTTGCCGCTTCTCGTGACGGTTTACTTTGGCATGAGTCGCCGCAATCCTGTCAGCGGATTGCTGCTGGGCGCAGCGGTGGGAATTTCCCAGGATGCGCTTAGCCACGAAAACCCCATCGGTTTATTCGGAATCGCCAACACCTTGGTCGGATATTTGGCATCGTCGATCGGTGCACGCATCGACACTGAACACCCGGCCAGCCGTTTCGGCTTGATCTTTCTCTTCTTTCACTTTCACCAAATTGTGCTGGCCACGACCGAGCGCGTCTTGCTGAATCATGCCGCGCCGTTCTTCACGTTTCCGCTTCTTTGGAACTCACTTGCGACGGCGGCCTTTGGTGTCGTTCTGTTCGCACTCCTAGACCGCCTCCGCCGCCCGTCTTAGCCCGTTGTCCCTCTAGCGTGTCGCGGCGGGCTGCGAAGCCTGGCTCGCTGTCGCTTGCTCGGATTTCACCTGCGAGCGAAGTACCAGCACAGGACCCGGGGCCATCTTCACAACCTTTTCCGCCACCGAGCCGAATGCCAGCTTGTGCCAGCCCGTCATTCCATGCGTGGCTATCACAATCAGATCTGCGTGATTGTCTTCAGCCATGCGTATGATTTCCATTCCCACGTCATTTGCGATTCCTACCTCTGTTCGCACTCGCAGGCCCTTCTTCACAAGATCCTGTGCCAGCAGCTGCAGGCTGCGCTCTGCCTCCTTGTGCAACGCGTCTTCATACTCAGCTTCGCGAAAAATCGTCCCCGGGGACGGCAGCTTGGGAATCGCCGGCACGGCGTGCACCAGCAAGAGATCGGCTCCGAGCCGCAAAGCGTAATCCGCGGCGACGTCGACGGCCGCGTGCGAGTGGTCGCTGAAATCCACCGGCGCAAGAATCAGTTTGGGAAGTCCCATGAACTCTCCTAGCTCCGCTCACTTAAAAACAGAGCGGAACACCCAGAACAAAAACGCTGATAGACACATCGCTGCAGGAAGCGTGAGGACCCAGGCCATCGCCAGATTCCTCACCGTGCTCCACTGGAGCCCCGAGCGGTTCGCTGCCATCGTGCCGGCGACGCCGGAGGAAAGCACGTGCGTCGTGCTCACGGGTAGACCGAACCAGTCAGCAGCGCCGATCGTGGCCATGGCCGTGATTTCCGCCGCAGCTCCTTGCCCGTACGTCAGGTGAGTCTTTCCGATCTTCTCACCGACCGTGACGACGATGCGCTTCCATCCGATCATCGTTCCCATTCCGAGCGCCAAAGCCACGGAAACCTTCACCCAGCTGGGAATGAATTTCGTCGCTTTGTCGATGTGCGACTTGTAATTCTTTAAAATCGCGGCCGCTTCCGGCGCAAACTTCGGGTTCCCCGATTTCTGCATCAACCGCAGCGCCTCGCTCACTACATACATATCGTTTCGGAAGTTGCGAACCCGATCCTGCGGTACCAGCTTCAGTTGCTTGTCCAGCGCCATTTCGGTGCCGATGCCGTTCACGAGATTTCTGAGCGCCAACATCGTATTCGGGGTGAACTGCCGTGTGCGAATGTAGTCGGTCAGCTCTTCGCGGGAATCACCGACCACCGCGCCCGGGGTTACGTAGTGGCTCAGCATCTCCGCCGTCTGCTGAGAGACAGCCACGAAATCCTGCGTCTGTTCTGCCGTGACCGCATGGTTAACGGCGTATGCTGTGGGCACCGTCCCGATCAGGATCAACATGATCAGACCCATCCCCTTTTGTCCGTCGTTCGATCCGTGCGCGAAACTTACCCCCGTGCACGTCAAAACGAGCAAGCCGCGAATCCAGAAAGGGGGAGGTTCAGCTCCCCTCGGTGCTTCGTAGAGTGCCTTATTGGGAATCAAGGCCTTGCACAGCAATAAAAGCAGCGCTGCCACGACGAAGCCGACCAGCGGCGAAAGCAGCAGGGATTTGCCGATGTTCGTGGCTTGCACCCAGTCGACTCCGCTTGTTCCCGTTCTGCCGGACATCAATTGGTTCGCGATACCTACCCCGATGATCGAGCCGACCAGCGTGTGGGAGCTCGAAGCTGGGAGGCCAAAATACCATGTGCCGAGATTCCAGAGGATAGCCGCCACCAGTAGCGCGAACACCATGGCGAATCCCGCGCTGCTCCCGACCTGCAGAATCAGCTCCACGGGAAGCAGTGAAATAATTCCGAACGCCACCGCCCCGCTCGATACCAGCACACCGATGAAATTCCACAGCCCCGACCATACGACTGCCAGATGCGGTTCGAGGGAGTGCGTGTAAATCACCGTCGCCACGGCGTTGGCGGTGTCGTGAAATCCGTTGACGAACTCAAAGCCCAGCGCCGTCAGCAGGGCAATTCCCAGTAGCACAAACGCTAGCCCGCTCGAATGGGTGCCGTAGAGGTCGGTGACGAGGTGATCGGCCGCATAGATGAATCCCACCACCATGGCCACGCCAAAGATCGCCACGCCGATTTTGCCTGCTCTGCCAGTCCTCGAGCCCAGCTTTGATTCCAAGATGCTTGTTGCTCCGGTTGCTGCTGCCATGCCAATCCCCCCTAGAGAAAAAAGATGAAACGGCAAGAGGCCTCTCCGTCGTGCGGCTCCCCCGTTCACTTGTTAGGCAGTGAAGGGGCGACCGTACCGATCCATTGTTACAGCTTTGTGACTATCGCGTGAAAGCTCCCGCAACCTTTGGAAGATCTCGGGTTTTCGCTCGGCTTTCGCCTGGCCGCAGGGCTGCGGTTGGCCAGAGAATCGAGCGCAAGCACGTTGACCAGAACGACATGGCGGCTTGCACCCTCGTAAGCCAGGTGATAGCTTGAACACCCGAGACATGGCAAGATTACTCTCGACATGACACCCCTGGCGGTGTGCGCGACGTAAAGAGGTTTCCCGCAGGAGTTTCGTTGGCACCCTGGAACGTTATCGACCAAAAGATCCCGCAGGGGAGACTTGCACTTTTCTCTTACATCTCGGCCGCACTGGTCATTTTCCTGCTGGTGGGTTTCTGGAAACTGCAGGTCGTGCAGTCAGAACACTACGCGGACTTAGCGGATAAAAACGGCATCCGCCCGATCGCCATCATCGCTCCGCGCGGAGCCATGCTCGATCGCGAAGGCCGCGTTCTGGTCGATAGCTACCCCTCCTTCAGCATTTTGTTGATGCGCGACAACCCCAAGTTGCTGGAAAGGAGCCTTCCGCAGATCGAGGAAGGCCTGGGAATCGCCAAAGAAGACCTGCAGCAGCAGCTCGACGCCGCTAAGTTCGAACCGAAATTCCTTCCGCTAGTTGTCAAGCCGGCAGCCAGCGAAGCGGACATCGAGTTTGTCGACTCGCATCGCGCCGATCTGCCGGTTCTCGAATTGGAGATGGTCCAGCGCCGCCGCTACCCGTTCGGGGAAATGCTGGCAAACACGATCGGGTACGTCGGTGAGGTATCACCGCAGGAGCTCGAAAAAAACCCCGACCGATACAAGCCCGGCGACCTCGTCGGCAAAGCCGGCCTCGAACGCGAGTATAACGACCAGATCGTCGGCACCGACGGCATGAAACGCGTCGTCGTGAACAGCGTGGGCAAAGTCATCCGCACGCTTGATAACATCGACGCCATCCCCGGCAAACCCATTCAGCTCACGATCGACGAGGACTTGCAAAGAATTGCCGATACGGATCTGGCGGACAAGCAGGGCGCGGTTGTGGCGATGGACGGCCACACGGGCGAAATCCTCGCCATGGTGAGCCGGCCCACGTTCGATCCCAATGATTTTGCCGTTCGCATCCCTGCCCAAGAGTGGGCCGCACTTAATAGCGATCCCAACACCCCCTTGCTGAATCGTGCCATTCAGGCACAGCTGGCGCCCGGCTCTACCTTTAAGATCATCATGGCGACGGCTATGCTCGAGTCCAAAGCACTTCCGGACGATTTCACGGCGTTTTGCCCCGGACAGGCCGTCTTCTACGGCCGCGTCTTTCATTGCTGGCAGGCAAAAGGACACGGCTCGGTGGATCTTCACAGCGGCATCGTGCATTCCTGTGATGTCTTCTTCTACAACGTCGGTCAGCGGCTCGGTATCGACAAAATTTACCACTATGCCAGCGGTCTCGGCCTCGGGCGTCGCACGGGGATCGATTTGCCCGGGGAGGAACCAGGACTGATGCCCTCGGAGGAGTGGGTACAGAGGGTCTACCACCACAAATGGTACGCGGGGGAAACGATCTCAGTTGCGATCGGTCAGGGAGCCGTTACGGTTACGCCCATCCAACTCGCCCGAGCCTACAACGCAGTGGCCAGTGGCGGCGTGCTCGTCCAGCCGCACCTACTGAAGAATGTCACCGATACGAAGGACGAGCGTTTTCCCCTATCCGACGATACGGTCGAAAAAGTCACTCAAGGGATGTATGGTGTGATTAATGAAGGCGGTGGCACTGGCTACGCCCTCCGGCTGCAAAATGTCGAATTCTCGGGCAAGTCCGGTACAGCGCAACTGATGAGTTATCAAGCCGGAAGCAAAGTCGGCGGTCGAGCTGGGAAACTAACGAATGGCTGGTTTGTCGGCTATGCGCCCCGGCGCAACCCGGACATCGTCGTAGCGGCCGTGGTGCAGGGCTCGACCGAGCACGGCGGCACAACTGCCGGACCGGTCGTCCGCGATATCGTAAAAGCCTATTACGACAAAAAGAACGGCCGGCTTGCCCAGCCTTCCACGGCGGAAAATATCCCGCCGTCCCGCGTTATTCCGGTGGTTGACCCCGAGGCCGAGGCCCAGACCCGATGAAGGATCGGCCGCGCGTTCAGGACTTCGATTGGCCGCTTCTGGGCATCGTCGGGGTGATCAGCCTGCTCGGCGTTCTTGAGATTTACTCCTCGACTCACGCCAGCGCCATGGCCGGCATGCATTGGCGTCAGCTCATGTGGATCGGGATCGGTATTGTGGGGATGTTCTTGATCTCTCGCATTGATTACCACACCTTGTTGGACCAGGCTCCGATACTCTATCTGGTGGGCATTGCAGGGCTTCTGGTCGTTCTGGTCGTGGGCTACTCCCGCTTGGGCGCGAAACGGTGGATTTCGCTGGGCGGGCAGACTTTGCAAGTGTCAGAACTGATGAAGTTGATTATAATTATTGTGCTGGCGCGCTACTTCAATGAAGTACGCACGGATCGTTTGACGCTGGCGGACCTGGCCAAGGTCGCCGCCTTGACCCTGGTTCCGGTCGGTTTGATCCTGAAGCAGCCCGACCTGGGAACAGCTATGATGTTGGTTCCCGTTGCACTGGTAGGGGCTTTCTTCGCCGGCATCGAGTGGAAGCACTTAGCGGTGGGGTTGTTGCTGATCGCGTTGCTGGTCCCGCTTGCATGGAACATGCGGCATCACCTAAAGCCCTACCAGCAGCAGCGGATCGAGACTTTCCTTCATCCCGAACAGGACCAGCGCGGCGCCGGCTATCAAATCTTGCAGTCGGAAATTGCCGTAGGGTCTGGAGGATTCTGGGGAAAGGGATTTGGGAAGGGTAGCCAGAATCAGTTGGGCTTTGTGCCTGTCCGTTACTCGGACTTCATTCTGGCAGCCCTGGCCGAAGAGCAGGGTTTTATCGGTGTTTGCGTGGTTTTGCTGTTGTATTTAGGCTTGATTCTGCGGCTGGTGGATAACGCGCAGAAGGCGAAGGACCGTGCGGGGATGTACGTCGTTATGGGAGTCACCGCGATTTTGGGCTTCCACGTTTTGGTCAACGCTTCCATGGTGATTGGCTACGTGCCAGTCACCGGCATTCCCCTGCCGCTGATGAGCTATGGAGGGTCAACAACAGCCTTTGTGTTCTTGGCTTTTGGGTTGGTGATGAACGTTCGTATGAGGCGGTTCGTCAACTGAACAACAACGAGGGCTTCCGCTTCGCCGGAGTTGTGAATTCTAGTTTTGAAGGATGGACGCATCGAGTGAGGAAAGTGAATCGAACCCCTTTCCTAGGCGGTCGATTGTGGCGCGCACAAGGCTCAGCCTCCCGCGCCTGGGCGCAGGTTCGCGTCGTTTGTGCGAACACCGAGATTGGCGCCGCCGCCCTCGCATGCGCCGCAAGGAGTCTAAATGTCGAAGGAAATGGTTATTTCGGCGAACCCGCACGAAACGCGGGTCGCCATTTTGGAAGAAGGTCAGCTTTGTGAGTACTACGTTGAGAGGGAGAAGGAATTTGCTTTAGTCGGAAGCATTTACAAAGGCCGTGTGACGCGCGTGCTGCCAGGCATGCAGTCGGCCTTTGTGGATATCGGGCTCGACGGCGACGCCTTCCTCTACGTTAGCGACTTCCTCGAAGGGGTCGAAGAATTCGAGCCCATGGTGGCGACCGTCGAGGAAAAGTTTAAGAGAATGCAGGAGGAGGGTGGATCGGTCTTTGCCGACGCAGGGTCTGCGCCGGCGGTCGAGCCGCCCGACGTTGAATCCCCGGCTCCTGCGGCCGTTCCGATTGGCGAGTTACCCGGGGAAGTCCTGGCTCCGGTCCGGGTGCTCAGTCCGGCACAGCCCCAGAACCCGACACAACGCGGTCGTCCGCATTTTGACAGTCGCGGTCGTCACGGACATGGTCGCGACTTCGGCCGGCGCGGTGGGCGTCGTGGTGGTCGATCGGGTCGAGGTGGCCACGGTGGGCGTGGAACCGACCGTCGCTACGGCCGCGAATTGCCCGCCTCCAAGTACGCTTCGCATCACCCGTACGAGGGGGCTGCTCCCACATCGGGTGGCGAGGCTGAGATTTCCACGATTCTTCCCGGAGAGCATTTGGCTCGGTTCCGCGCTCCGGGGGAAGAGGCCCTCGGGACGCCCGCAGCCGAATCTGGGCTGGCTGCGCGGTCCCCGGTTGAAACAGGCGAACCCCTGCTCCGTGAAGTGCCTCAGGAATCTAGCCGCGGCAATCTGTCGGGACTTGAACCTTTGCCAGGCGAAACACTTTCGAAATGGCGACATCCTGAGCCCGCGCCGGAAGTGGCGGCCCATGCCGAGCCCGCACACAGGGTAACTCCCCTAGAACATCTGGTGGCGCACGACGAACCGGAACCTGTGCACGCCGCCCAGTCGCAGCCCGGGCCGCTGACCCTCTCACCCGAACTCGCGCTGGAGGCAGAAGCCGGTGAAGCCTCCGAGCTCACCGAGGAGGAGGCCAACTCTCTCGCCGAGCAGGTTGCCGAGGCGCAGAGTGAAGAGGCGGCGCGAAAGAGCGCCGGCCGCGATTTTGCCGGAGACGAGAGCGAAGAACACGAGATCGAAGAGGAAACCGAAGGCGCGCTCGGAACCGAACTTGCCGAGGAACATGAAACCGAAGAGCACCGAGCCCGGCCAGAAGATCTGGTCGAGGCCGAGGATCAAGCCGAGGCTGAAGCCACTGCTGAAGAAGTGCTCGAGTCGCTCGAAGAAACCGAACACGCACTTGAAATGGTCGCAGGAATCACGCCGGTTCATGAGGACCTGCCGGTGCCGGATGCCAGTCCCATCGTCCGGCCGCCGGAGTCCTGGCAGGCGCGCGTGCGCGATGATTTTCGCTCGCGTATGCAGCATCCTGCTCGTCGCGGAGGCCGCGGGCGCCGTCTACCTCGCGGCGGCCCGTATCGTCCGCAGCCGCGTCGGCCTCAGCTGATCTCTGAGCTCTTGAAACAGGGCCAGGAGATCATCGTACAGATCGCCAAGGAGCCGCTCGGCAAGAAGGGCGCGCGCATCACCAGCCACGTCGCCCTGCCCGGCCGCTCCCTTGTTTACATGCCTACGCTTGACCACACCGGCGTATCGCGCAAAATTGCATCAGCCGAAGAGCGCTCGCGCTTGCGCCATCTCGTCAACGAAGCAAAGGGCAGTGCGGGGGGAGGGTTCATCGTACGGACGGCAGCCGGTTCCGCCTCGCCCGAAGAGGTGCGTGCCGACGTCGAATTTCTTACCCGGACGTGGTCGGAAATCAAGAACCGAGCCGAGCAGCGCAAGGCGCCTTCGCTGCTGCATCGTGACCTGAATCTGGTCGAGCGCATGTTGCGTGACCACATCAGCAATGATTACAGTGCCGTATGGGTGGATACCGAAGACGAGTACACCAAGGTTGTTGACTTCATGAATCGCTTCCAGCCGACCCTGGTCAATCGCGTGAAGCTCTACACCAAGGACACACCGATTTTCGAGGAGTTCGGCATTCAGCAGGAAATCGATAAAGGGCTTCGGCCGAAGGTCTGGCTTAGGTCCGGAGGCTATATCGTCATCAACCATACCGAAGCACTTGTAGCCATTGACGTCAACACCGGAAAATTCGTCGGCAAGGGCTCGACGCGCCTGGAAGACACTATCGTCCGCACCAACCTCGAGGCGGTCAAGGAAATCGTCCGTCAGATGCGCCTGCGCGATCTCGGAGGAATCATCATCATCGATTTCATCGATATGGAGGAGCGGCGCAACCGCGAAAAGGTTATGGCTGCCCTCGAGGAGGCGCTGAAGGCCGACCGCGCACCCTCCAAGATGCTGCGGTTCAATGAGTTCGGCCTGATCGCAATCACGCGCAAGCGCACCAAGCAGGCGCTGGAACGCACGCTGTGCCAGCCCTGCCCGTATTGCACAGGGTCGGGCATGGTGAAATCGGTTCCGACGCTTTGCTACGAAATTCAGACCGAAGCGCGCAAGATGACGCCCGAGATCGACTCGGCCAGCGTTACGCTGCGCGTACATCCGGAGATCGCCAAGGCGCTCAAGACGCGCGAATCGGCGCTCGTCGAAGAACTGGAGCGCTGGACAAAGAAAAGTATCATTATCCAGGCTGATCCTACGCTGCACTGGGAGCAATACGATATCTACTAGCCCCGCGGATCGAAACGGAGACTAAAGCAGAGCCTCCCTCCGGGCTGGCTCTGCTTAGAGTCCTCCCCATCGCAACCGGACGATAGAAGCGCTCGATCTGGTAGTGTAGTGGCGCATGTCCCATGGCCACAGCTCAACGATCTGGCACCCCCATCAAAGAAGGCCTGGTGACCATCGGTCCACGCGGGGTGGACCGCCTCCGCTCGGGACATCTCTGGGTCTATCGCAGCGATGTGGCGGCGGTTGAGGCCGCGCCAGGCTCGGTCGTCCGATTGACGGACGAGCGAGGGCACTTTCAGGGGCGCGCCTTCTATAGCGATCAATCACAAATCGCCGTCCGCCTTCTCACGCGCGACGACGTGCCCGTCGACCGTGCGTTTCTGACCGCGCGGGTCGAACAGGCGCACGCCTATCGCAAGCTCATTGTTGAAAACTCCGATGCCTACCGACTTGTATACAGCGAAGGAGACCTGCTTCCATCACTCATCGTGGACCGCTACGGCGACTATCTGGTTTTGCAGACACTGAGCCAAGCCACCGACAGGCTGAAATCCCTCTTCGTGGAAATCCTCGTCGAACTGTTTGCCCCCAAGGGAATCGTCGAGCGCAACGATCCCAGGGTGCGGCGGCTTGAAGGGCTTGAGCAGCGTGTCAGCGTGCTCTACGGTGAGGTGCCCGCGGAAATCTTGACAAAGCAGAACGGCGTAATCTTTGCCCAGCACCTCATGAAAGGGCAGAAGACCGGGTCGTTTCTCGATCAGAGGGACAACCACTGGGCGGCGCGCCGATACGCCTCGGGAGACGTGCTCGACTGCTTTTGCTATGAGGGTGGTTTTGCCCTCACACTGGCCAGCAGCTGCAGGCGCGTCGAGGGAGTCGATCTCGCCCCGACGGCCGTCGAGGCCGCCGAGCACAACCGTGAGCTGAATGCCATCCCGAACGCCCTGTTCCGCGAGAAAAACGCCTTCGATCTATTGCGCGAATACGCCCAAGAGGGTCGTCGCTTTCAGATGGTCATTCTCGACCCGCCGGCCTTTGCTAAAAACCGCGACAGCCTGCCGGCCGCCAGTCGCGGTTACAAGGAAATCAATCTGCGAGCCCTGAAGCTACTCGAACCCGGAGGATTTCTGGTCACCTGCTCGTGTTCCTATCATGTCTCTGAGGCTCTATTTCTCCAAATCCTAGCCGAGGCGGCCAACGATGCCGGCAAGCAAATCGCCGTGGTCGAGCGAAGGGCACAGGCCCAAGACCACCCAATTCTGCTGACCGTACCGGAGACGCACTATCTCAAGTGCCTCATAATAAAACTGTTAGACTAGTTGTGTACATCAGCAACGATGCAAAGAGCGGGCCTGAGATTCGTATTGACAATAACACGCTCATATTTTATGATTCAGTTGCGCTGAATGGCGCAAGTCAACTCAGGAGGATAGCAAAGTGAGCGCGATTACCCGCAGAGACCCGTTTCTTAGCCTGGCGAACTGGCAGGAGCAGGTCAATCGAATGTTTGAGAGCGCCCTTCCCGGGCGTGGAGAGGCTTCGGCCATGACGGCCTGGGCTCCGTCGGTCGATATCTACGAGACGGAGAACGAGCTAGTGTTAAAGGCCGATCTGCCCGACGTCGACGAGAAGGATCTGGACGTCCGCGTCGAGAACAACATGCTGACGCTCCGCGGCGAGCGGAAGTTCGAGCAGAAGGTCAAGGAGGAGAATTACCTCCGTATCGAGCGAACCTACGGCTCGTTCAGCCGGAGCTTCAGCCTGCCGAACACAGTGAACCCTGAGGCCATCAAGGCGGAGTACAGGAACGGCGTACTGACCGTTGAGATGGCCAAGCGAGCCGAGTCGAAACCCAAGCAGGTGAAGATCAACGTTACTGCCAGCGGCGCTAAGTAAGACCGGCGGCGGACACGGGGGCCGGGCAGGTTGTCCGGCCCTTGGTGCCTGTCTAGGATTTTGAGAATCAAAGTGAGAAGATCGAGCCATGGTAAGGTTTGAAAAGCTGACGGTCAAGGCGCAGGAGGCCCTGCAGGCAGCGCAGGAGCTGGCGTCGCAGTCCGGGCAGCAGCAGATCGAGCCCCTGCATCTGCTATGGGCACTGGTGGCGCAGGGTGACGGCGTGGTTCCACCGCTGCTCCAAAAGCTGGGCGCCGATCCAGCGGTCTTGGCTCGTGAGGTCGATAAACAGATCGAGCGCCTGCCCAAGATCTCCGACGTATCGCAGCAGTCACTTAGCCGGGCGTCGAATGACGTGCTCGAGCGGGCCTTTGACGAGGCCAGCCGGCTCAAAGACGAGTACGTCTCGACCGAGCACATTCTGTTGGCTCTTGCTGGGTCAGATCGCGATCCGGCCGGCCAGCTGTTAGCTCGTCAGGGTGCAAGCCACGACGGGATCTTGCAAGCCATGGCGGCGATCCGCGGCAGCCATCGCGTCACCTCTCAGAATCCGGAGACCACGTACCGCGCGATCGAGCAATATGCAAGTGATCTCACCGAGCAGGGCCGACGCGGCAAGCTAGATCCCGTGATTGGACGCGACGAAGAGATCCGCCGCGTAATGCAAATTCTGGCCCGACGCACGAAAAACAACCCCGTGCTGATCGGCGAACCGGGCGTCGGAAAGACGGCGATTGTCGAGGGTTTGGCGCAGCGCATTGTCGCGGGGGATGTGCCGGAGGTTCTGAAACCCAAGCGGTTGGTGGCACTGGATCTCGCAGCTCTGGTGGCTGGAGCCAAGTACCGAGGCGAGTTTGAAGATCGACTGAAAGCGTTGCTGAAGGAGATCACCGAATCGAACGGGCAGATCATCCTTTTCATCGACGAACTGCACACGCTTGTGGGCGCAGGCGCAGCCGAGGGAGCGATGGATGCGTCGAACATGCTGAAGCCGGCGCTGGCGCGTGGCGAGTTGCGAGCGATCGGCGCGACGACGCTCAACGAATACCGCAAGTACATTGAAAAGGACCCGGCGCTCGAGAGGCGCTTCCAACCGGTGATGATCGGCGAGCCGTCGGTCGAAGATACCATCGCGATTCTGCGGGGTCTCAAGGAGCGTTACGAAGTGCATCATGGAGTGCGCATCCAGGATGCTGCCATTGTGGCCGCCGCCATGCTCTCGCAGCGCTACATCACCGATCGGTTTCTGCCGGATAAGGCGATTGATCTGGTGGATGAGGCCGCTGCGGGCCTGCGCATGGAAATCGATTCGCTTCCCGCCGAAATCGACGAGATTGAGCGGCGCATCATGCAGCTTGAAATCGAGCGGCAGGCGCTGCGAAAAGAATCGGATTCCCATTCCAAACAGCGGCTCGCCGAGATCGAGAGGGAGCTCAGCGAGTGGCGCGAGCAATCGAGTAGCCTTAAAGCGCGTTGGCAGACCGAGAAGGATGCCATCGCTCGCATTCGTAAACAGAAGGAGGAAATCGAACGACTGAAGGCGGAGGAACAGCGCTACGAGCGCGCCGGCGATCTTTCGCGTGTAGCGGAAATCCGCTATGGCAAGCTTTCCGCAGCAGAGAAGGAATTGAAATCGGCACAGGATCGTCTGGCAGAGGTTCAGAAAGATCACGCCATGCTGAAGGAAGAGGTCGGCGAAGAGGAAATTGCGAAGATCGTAAGCAAGTGGACAGGGATTCCCGTCGGGCGCCTGCTCGAAGGCGAAATCGAAAAGCTCATTCATATGGAAGAGCGGCTTCGCGAGCGCGTCGTGGGACAGGACGCGGCGCTTGCCAGTGTGGCCAACGCCATCCGCCGCAGCCGCTCGGGTCTGGGCGATCCGAACCGGCCGATTGGTTCCTTTTTGTTTCTCGGGCCGACCGGAGTGGGGAAAACCGAACTGGCACGCGCGCTGGCCGAATTTTTGTTCGATGATGAGCGAGCCATCATCCGCCTCGACATGTCCGAGCATATGGAAAAACACTCGGTGGCGCGCATGATTGGTGCCCCCCCGGGTTATGTAGGTTATGAAGAAGGTGGGCAATTAACCGAGCAGGTTCGGCGTCGACCGTACTCGGTCGTGCTGCTTGATGAGATCGAGAAGGCTCACCCGGATATCTTCAATGTACTGCTACAGATTCTCGAGGATGGGCGCCTGACCGATGGAAAGGGCCGAACCGTAGACTTCCGCAATACGGTGGTCATCATGACATCGAACGTGGGATCGACGGCGCTTTTTGAGTTCGCGGCGAAGGATCCGAAAAAGGCCCGCGAGGAAGCTATGCGAGTGCTCCGGGAGTTGTTCCGGCCAGAGTTCTTGAATCGCATCGATGATATCGTCATGTTCCGTCCACTGGGCAAGGACGAGATCGAGCGCATCATCGATCTGCAACTGACCTCGCTTACGAGGAGATTGACTGAGAAACAGGTGAGGGTCAAACTCAACGCGTCGGCTAAGACCCTGCTCTTTTCCGAGGGCTATGATCCTGCGTACGGAGCGCGGCCGATGAAACGGGCGATCCAGCGACTGATTCAGGATCCGCTGGCGCTGAAAATCCTGGGCGGAGAAGTCCGCCCTGGTGATGAGGTTTTGGTGGACGCCGATCCGAAGACGGGAGAGATGAAGTTCCGTCGCGCGACCGTGACGGCGGGCGCCGCTTGATAGAAGAGTGGTGAAACAACCATGAGAGCGATCAAGACGACATTGCTTCTTACCGCTTTGACGTTGTTGCTGCTATTTGTGGGCCAGGCCTTTGGTGGACGCCACGGGATGACGATTGCCCTGTTCTTCGCCATCCTCATGAACGGCGTTGCGTATTTCTTCTCCGACAAAATCGCGCTGATGTCGAGCGGGGCGGTCCCCATCAGCCGCGAGCAGGCACCGCGCCTTTATCAGGTGATGGAGCGACTGGCCGGGAAAGCCAATCTTCCCATGCCCAAGCTCTATCTGATTCCGCAACCTGCGCCGAATGCGTTTGCGACAGGCCGCAACCCCGGCCACGCGTCGGTGGCCGTAACCCAAGGGCTTCTCGAGCTGATGGATGATGAAGAATTGGAAGGTGTGATCGCGCACGAGCTTTCCCATGTCCGTAATTACGACATTCTGACCTCCTCCATTGCCGCGACCGTTGCCGGGGCCGTTACGTGGATTGCGCAGATGGGAAAATGGGGAATGATCTTCGGAGGCTGGGGCGGACGGGACGACCGCGACCGCGGAGGCGGTGGGATAGCGGCACTGTTGATGCTGTTTTTGGCGCCCCTCGCCGCACTCCTCCTGCAACTAGGCATTTCTCGCCAGCGGGAGTATCAGGCCGATGCGTCGGGGGCTAAAATGGTCGGGCACCCGTACGGACTGGCGCGAGCGCTTGAGAAACTGGGTGCCTATAACCAAAGAATACCGATGCAAATCTCGCCATCTACCTCGGCCCTGTGCATTGTGGCACCCAAGACGGTGGGGCAATTCCTTGCCGGCCTGTTCAGTACGCATCCGCCGCTCGCCGATCGTATCGCGAAACTGCAGAACATGACGATTACCCGGTCCTAAAAGGCTGGTCGAGCCTTCCAAAATCTGACCTAGCGCAGAAGTCGTAAAAGCAAGTAAAAATTGCAGGGTGGCAAACCTCATGCCGCGCCCTGTCCCTACCTCGAAAAAGACCTAATCCTTTATATGTCTGTTACTTACAGATGGTGAGGTGAGCTCGAACGATTTGGTTCAGGGCGTGCTTCCCACCAGGCCTAGCAAGGGGTTTGGTTTCCACGGAGGAATTAAAAAAATGCTCGACGAACGGCAAGACGTGATACAGGAAGCGCCAGCGCCCCGCTGGATCGGGATCGTCATTGTTGCCTTGGCGGTGATCTCGCTGGCAGGCCTAGGAATGGCATGGTCGGCGTCGAATCATGCCGCAGCTCTTCAGCAGACGGTTGGGACCCAAGCGCAGCAATTCCGGCAGACCAATGATGCCCTGGCGCAACGGCTCTCGAAGGCCGAAGACCTCAACGCGCAACTCCAGGGCGAGTTGAGCGTTGTGACCGATAAAATGAAGCTGACGCAGTCGGAACTCGGCCGTGCGCGACAGCAGGCCAAACAGATTCGGGATGACGATGCGCGGCAACTTTCCGACCTACAGAACAACATGAATGGGCAGTTGGCGACGAAGGCTAGCGTGGATGATGTGAATAAGCTCGGCACTGACATGACCAACGTGCGGACCGACCTCGACGCGACCAAGAACAATCTGAACATGACGCGCGGCGAATTCGGCACACTCATCGCGAAGAATCACGATGAGGTGGAGGAGCTTCGCCGACTCGGTGAGCGCGACTACTACGAGTTCACCATCAACAAGAAGAACACCCGTGAAAAGGTGGGCGATCTGATGGTGGAGTTGCGTGGCGTGAACCAGAAGAAGAATCTCTACACGGTGGCCATTTACGTAGACGATAACCGCTACGAAAAGCAGAATCGGTCCGTCAACGAACCGCTCTACTTCTTCATGCACGGTTCGCGCGCTCCGCTGGAGTTCACCGTGAACCAGATTGGCAAGGATAAAATCGTAGGTTATCTGAGCGTGCCGAAGGCAGGTGCGACGCACGCGCAGGCTGCGGGCAACTAGGCAGGGCTGCACCGTCCTGGCGGGAGCAGCCGAGGAGACAGCGAAAGGGCGTCGGCGCAAGCCGGCGCCTTTTTTCTTATTGCGCCTTGCTCAGAGCCCGCGTTTTGCGGGCTAGGAATTTCTTCGCCAACGAGGGCAGCTTGTCGTAGGGCAGCTTGCCTTGTTCGTAAAGCTTCACTTTTCCTTTGGCGGCCTTGCGGCGGCGGCGCTGTCTCTTCTGGGCCACATAACGCTTCTCATGAGCCATCCCATCCCTCCCCGTTGTTTGCGCCAAACGCGCGACACACGATTGTAGCGGACCAGGCAACCGATGCAAGCTCCGCCGTCTTTTTGCGCCCCAATTCCACTAGCATACTTAGGAGCTAGGCACGGGCCAAGGAAGCGCACAATCGAAAGGCCGCGCTTCGTTTCTTCTCGAGACTGAGAGCCATGCAGACGACCGTCATTCATGCGAGCCGCATTCTGACGCCTGACGAAGAGATCAGCGACGGCGTCATCCTGGTCGAGGGCAGCCGCATTGCGGGCCTAGGCCATCGCGACATGATGCGCGTGCCGGCGGGAGCCACCGACTACGTGGCCGCAGGCCTAACCGTCGTTCCTGGGTTCATCGATCTGCACATTCATGGAGCGGGTGGGCACGACGTGATGGAAGCAAACGCACGGGCCCTTGATCGGATTGCGTCTGTCGTCGCGCGCCACGGGACGACCTCCTTCCTCGCAACGACGGTGACGGCTCCGATCGAGGAAACCTGTCACAGTCTCGAAGGGATGGCGCGCTACATTCACAACCACGCCAGCGGCGACGACATGTCCTCGCGCGGCCGACCTGTGGCCGAGATCCTGGGAGTTCATCTCGAAGGCCCTTTCATCAGCAAAGCACGCTGCGGCGTGCATCCTCCCGAGGCCCTCGCCAAACCCTCGATCGAATCGCTGGACAAGTTGGTGAAATCCGCCGACGGGCTGGTGCGCATCGTGACGATTGCACCGGAACTGCCCGGTGCGTTGGAGTTGATCGCCCATGCTGTGGCCCAGAAAATTTTAGTTGCATTGGGACACACCGACGCCGATTACGAACAAGCTCGGGCCGGGATCGCGGCCGGCGCACGACATGCCGTACATTTCTACAATGCCATGCGGCCGTTCACGCACCGCGATCCCGGGGTTGTCGGCGCGATTCTGACCGATCCTGAGGTGACCGCAGAGGTGATCGCCGACCTCGTGCACGTAGCGGGTCCCGCCATTCAGGTTCTCCTCGGCACGAAGGGTTTTGATACGGTTCTGCTGGTGAGCGATGGCATCGCGGCCACAGGAATGGCAGATGGCAACTATCGCCTCGGGAATCTCGAAGTGACGGTCCGAAACGGTGTGGCTCGCAACCAGGAAGGCAAACTGGCTGGGAGCACGCTCACACTCGATCGCGCCCTGCGCCACGTGGTGGCGTTGGGCGTACCTTTGAACGATGCCCTGCGCATGGCTACGGTTTTGCCAGCGCGCCGGCTGGGCCTCGCCGGCAAGAAGGGCATCATCGCGGTGGGCGCCGATGCCGACCTGGTAGCGCTGACGCCGGACCTGCGCGTGGCGGCCGTGATGACGCGCGGGGTGGGATTAACCGAGCCTTCTGGCAGCTAGGAATGCAGCGGGATCTTCAGTTCACGAGACAGGCGATAGGGGTCAAAGGGGCTGCAAGCGAAGTAACGACCTTCGATTTCGATTGTAGGTACTTTGCGGAGACCATTGTTCACCCGCAGGACAAGCTCCTCGGCATCGGGTTTTTCGTCGATATTGACCTCGCGGAACTTGACACCGCGCTCGCGCAGGAATTGTTTAGCGCGGCGGCAGTCGCAACACCAGCGTGTTCCGTAAATGATGATCTCCGACATTTCTCCTACGGGATCCGAAAGGAGGTCCGTCTACCGCGTAACTTAATCATCTCATGGGTTGGATGCCGCGCGACAGCATGCCGATTCATGACGATGCGAGAGCGTAACGACGAAGCGAGGTCCTTCGGGAGATCAACGCGCGGAACTCGACGCGCCGGGAACGCCGGCCTTCGCCGCAGCGCCCATTCGAACCATCGCGCGCTCGACGGCCAGCTGCTCTTGCTGCCACTGGGGGCTCCCAGTGGCGACCCGCTCGAGTTCGGCTTTCGCCCGGTCGCGGGCAGCACGGCTGCGGTTGACGTCGATCTCTTCGGCCTTCTCTGAAATTTCAGCAAGCACGATCACACGGTCGGGAAGGACCTCCGCATAGCCGTTGATGATGGTTAAGTAGCGGGTTTGGGATGCGGTGCGATAGGCGAGAATGCCAATGCCCAGCTCGGTGATGAGCGGCGCATGGCCTGGCAGCACGCCGAGATAACCTCCTCGGCCCGGGATCTCGATGGCTAGCACGGTTTCCGCGAGAACGTGCCGCTCGGGCGTCACGACTTCAAGTTCGATCGATTTGGGTAGCATGTCTCGGATTAAGCCGTCGCGGCGATCTTCTTCGCCTTTTCCTCAGCCTCTTCAATCGTGCCGACCATGTAAAACGCCTGCTCGGGCAAGTCGTCGTGTTTGCCTTCCACGATCGACTTAAAGCCTTGGATGGTGTCTTCGATCTTGACGTATTTGCCTTCAAGGCCGCTGAACTGCTGCGCGACGAAGAACGGCTGCGAAAGAAATCTTTCGATTTTGCGGGCGCGGGCGACGGTCTGCTTGTCCTCGTCGGAAAGCTCTTCAATTCCGAGGATGGCGATGATGTCCTGAAGCTCCTTATAGCGTTGGAGCACGGATTTGACAGCGCGCGCGACGGTGTAGTGCTCCTGCCCGACGATGCGCGGATCGAGAATCCGCGAAAAACTGGCCAGCGGATCGACGGCCGGATAGATGCCGCGCTCAACGATCTGACGGCTGAGGTTCGTCGTGGCATCCAGGTGCGTGAAGGTGGCGGCAGGCGCCGGGTCGGTATAATCGTCGGCGGGAACATAGATGGCCTGCACCGAGGTGATCGATCCGCTCTTGGTGGAGGTGATGCGCTCCTGCAGTTCGCCAATTTCGGTGTTGAGGTTGGGCTGGTAGCCCACGGCCGAAGGCATGCGGCCAAGCAGCGCGGATACTTCCGATCCAGCCTGTACGAAGCGGAAAATATTGTCGATGAACAGTAGCACGTCCAGATGCTCTTCGTCGCGAAAGTATTCGGCGACAGTCAGGCCGGTTAACCCGACGCGCAAACGAGCGCCGGGCGGCTCCGTCATCTGGCCGTAGATCAGCGCGCATCGCGATTTCTCGGAGTTACCTGCCTCGATGACATGAGATTCCTGGAATTCGAGCCAAAGGTCATTGCCTTCGCGCGTTCGCTCGCCTACACCTGCAAATACGGAAACACCACCGTGCTGCATGGCGACGTTATGAATCAGCTCTTGGATCAGAACCGTTTTCCCGACGCCGGCGCCGCCGAATAATCCGATCTTGCCGCCTTTCAAGTACGGCTCGATCAAGTCGACAACCTTGATGCCTGTCTCGAACATTTCGAGTGTGGTGGACTGGTCGATGAGAGACGGAGCCGCTCGATGAATGGGGTAGCGCTTGTCGAATTTCACCGGCCCGAGCTTGTCGACCGGGTCCCCCAGAACGTTCAGCACTCGCCCGAGCGTTCCGCGCCCGACCGGCACCGTAATCCCCTCGCCTAGATCAACCGCTTTCATGCCGCGAACCAGTCCTTCGGTCGGCTCCATCGCCACGCAGCGAACGCGGTTCTCACCTAAATGTTGTTCGACCTCGGCGATGATGTCGATAGGGTCAGAGGTGTCAAATCCGTCGCTGGTGATTCGCAGCGCATTATAAATCGGTGGCAGCTCGCCCTCTAGGAATTGCACATCCACGACGGGGCCTATCACTTCGACCACGTGGCCTGTTTTGGTGTTTTCCGTTGCCATAAGCAGCTCCGTTGATTCTGTGGGGACCGCAGATTCGGTTCGCGTCGAACCCGAATCACGCGGTTGCCGACGCTGCACCGCTCACGATTTCAATCAGCTCCTTCGTAATGCCCGCCTGGCGAACCTTGTTCATCTCCAACGTCAGTTTGTCAATCAGCTCAGACGCATTTCGCGTTGCCGAGTCCATCGCCGTCATGCGGGCTGCCCATTCGGCCGCCGAGGACTCCAGTAGGATGCGCAGTATCTGCGTCTCGACATACCGCAAGACGAGGCTGTCGAAAATTTCGTGGAAGGGCTGCTCGTAGATGTAGTCGACAAGCCGTCCGGCCCCGGCCGCATATAGGTCATGCGGCAGCACCTTCTCTCGGTCGCGTTCACCCGGCTCCGGTTCTTGTTCCCACGGTTCAGGCCGCAGCACGTGCGGATCGACGGGAAGAAGCTTTTCGATAAGCAGGTTGTGCACGAGGACGTTTTTGAATTCGTTGTAGACGACGTAGACGGCGTCTACCTCGCGCTGGGCAAAAAGCTGTGCGATGCGTCCGGCGATCTCCTTTGCCGTAGCAAGATCGACGTTGCCCGATACATTGAGATATTCACCGGCAAAACGCCAGCCGCCTTTTTTGAGTGCATTGCGTCCCTTCTTTCCGATCGGCAGCAGGAGGATTTCCTGCGAGGATTTTTCGCGCAAGAATGCCACCGCCCGCCGGATGACGTTTGTGTTAAACGCTCCACACAGCGAGCGGTCACCGGTCAGCACTAGCACCAAGATTTTCTTCTCCGCCGGACTAAGCAACGGGTGCTCGGAAGGATCGAGCCGCGCGGCAGCCGAGCGCAGCACTCGAAGGATCTCCTTCGCATAGGGCCGCGCGGCAAACACGCCGTCCTGAGCGTGCCGCAGTTTCGCCGCCGCGACAAATTTCATCGCGCGTGTGATCTGCCGGGTGCTTTTCACGCTGCGGATGCGCCGCCGGTAATCAAGAAGGGTGGCCATGCGAGATTCCCGTCTAATCCGCCGCGGCTGCGGCAGTAGCCGCCGCCTTGAAGGTCTGTTTGAATTGATCGAGCACTTTCAGCGCCTCGGCCTTGATCGCTTCGTCGATGGCCTTTTTCTCGCGTAGGTCCTTCAGCAATCCGGAGTAATTGGTTTCAACATAGGCGAAAAGCTCGCGCTCGAAACGGCCGACTTGCGCCACGTCGATCTCGTCCAGATAGCGGTTACCGGCTGCAAAGATGATCAGCACCTGGCGTTCGACCGGAAGCGGTTGAAACTGGTCTTGTTTAAGCACCTCCACCAGGCGCTGGCCGCGGGCGAGCTGCGCCTGCGTTGCTTTGTCGAGTTGCTCGGTGCCGAATTGCGCGAAGGCCGCGAGGTCGCGATACTGTGCCATATCCAGCCGGAGGGTGCCTGCCACCTGACGCATCGCCTTGATCTGCGCGTTCCCGCCCACACGGCTTACCGAAATGCCGGCGTTGATCGCCGGGCGGATCCCTGCGTTGAACAGGTCCGCTTCCAGATAAATCTGGCCGTCGGTGATCGAGATGACATTGGTCGGAATGTAGGCGGAGACGTCACCGGCTTGCGTCTCAATGACAGGAAGCGCGGTCAGCGAGCCTGCGCCCAGGCTGTCGTTCAATTTGGCCGCACGTTCGAGCAGGCGCGAATGAAGGAAGAAAACGTCTCCGGGGTATGCCTCTCGTCCCGGTGGGCGGCGCAGCAGCAGAGAGATCTCGCGATACGACTGTGCATGTTTGGAAAGATCGTCGTAGAAGCAGACAGCATGGCGCTTGCTGTCCCGAAAAAACTCGCCCATGGCCGCCGCGGCAAACGGCGCAATATATTGCATCGTAGCTGGTTCGCTTGCCGAAGCTTCCACGACGATGCTGTATTGCATCGCATCGGCGTCGATGAGCGTTTTCACCACTTGTGCGATAGTGGAGCGCTTCTGCCCGATCGCGCAGTAGATACAGATCAGGTCGCCGCCGCGCTGGTTAATGATGGTATCGAGGATGATCGCTGTCTTACCGGTCTGTCGGTCCCCGATGATCAATTCGCGCTGGCCGCGACCGATGGGAATCATCGAGTCAATCGCCTTGATGCCCGTCTGCAGCGGCTCGCGTACCGGCTGCCGATCCACGACGCCAGGAGCCAGGCGCTCAAGCGGATTGCGGTGTTCGCTCACGATGGGACCCTTGCCATCGACCGGCTGTCCCAGTGGATTCACGACCCGCCCGATCAGCGCGTCGCCTACAGGTACCGACATGATCTTGTCGGTGCGCTTGACCGTGTCGCCTTCACGGACTTCGGCGTAATCGCCCAGCAAGACCGCGCCGACCTGATCCTCTTCCAGGTTGAGGGCGATCCCGAATACATCGTGCGGGAAACTCAGCATCTCGCCAGCCATGCACCGTTCCAGGCCGTAGATGCGCGCGATGCCGTCGCCCACCGAAATGACCGAGCCGACTTCCTCGACCGCGACAACCTGCTGATAGTTCTCGATCTGCTCGCGCAGAATCTTGGTGATTTCATCCGCTTTGATATTCGCCATTGCTCGCTCCTATTCGGTTTCGAGCTGTTCACGCAGCCGGGTCAGCTGCTCGCGCACCGAACCATCGTAGATGGTCGACCCAAGGCGCACCACCGTGCCGCCCACAAGCGACGGATCCAGGCGAAATCGCGCTTCGATTCTCTTGCCGGTGCGCCGTTCGAGCGCCGTGGTCAGTTCTTTCCGTTCTTGAGGGTTCAGTTCGCGCGCTGAAGTGACATCGGCTTCCGCGATCCCCAACCGCGCATTCAACTCCGTCTCGAAGGCCGCTTGAATCTCGCCCAGCATCTCTGTGCGGCGATGATTCACGAGGAGGTAGAGGAAATTTCGCACGGTGGGCGCAAGCCCCATGCGCCGAGCGAGTTCTTCGACCACCGTGTGTTTGAGCTCCAGGCCCACCGCCGGGCTACCCAGAAGTGTGCGCAGGTCAGCGGAGGAGGCGAACGTCTCGGCGAAAGAGCCGAGGTCGCGCTTCACGCCTTCCGCAGCGTGCTGCTCGAGAGCCACATCGGCCAGCGCGGCGGCGTACCGGGATGCGAGCGCACCATTCAATTCAGCTTACCCTCAAGCTCCCTGACAAAGGTGTCAAACAGCATCGCTTCCGATTGCGGCGTCATTTCCTTGCGCAGCCTGGCTTCGGCTCGCTCAATCGCCAAGCGCGCGGCCAGCGCCTTTAGCTTCAGCCGCGCCACCCGTTCCCGAGCGGAGATTTCCGCCTGCGCGGCCTGCTCGATTGTCTGAGCCTCCACGCGCGCCAGCTCGCGCAAACGCTCGGCTTCGGCTTGGTCGCTGCGTTTGGCCTCGACCCTCAAGCTGGCGACCTCTGTTTCGATCGCGGCGAGTTTGGCCTGTACTTCGCGGCGCTGCTTCTCTGCCGCTTCCCGCGCCCGCGTGCCCTCGGCGATGCGCTCGGAGATGTCATCGGCGTGACGGCGGAAAAATGGCGCTGCTTTCCGGAACGCATAGATGATCAAAGCGAGCACGATGGCGAAGTTGATCCAGCGGAAAACCCAACCCGTCGGAGTATCCGCAGGGGAAGCTTCGTCCTCGGCTCGGACAGGAACAGCCGCTAGCAGCAGTGCCCCCATCCAAGTGGTGGACCGCCACAGCCGAGCGACCGGCGTCATCAAGCCGCTCCTCCGCCTAACGAAGTTGGCTTCGCAAGAATGGTGCGGACAATCTCGCCGGCCAGCGCCGGCGCCTCGCGTTCCACCTGCAGGCGGGCCTGTTCGAATTCCGTCTCGATGCGCTGGGTCGCGAGCAAGACATCCTCCTGCGCCCGGGCACGCATCGCCTTCAGCAGCTTCGCCCGATTTTCCAGTGCCTCGCGCCGGGCCGCTTCCTGCTCAGTGAAGATCTCAGCGCGCGCTTTACGAAGAGCGTCGTGGTAGGCATCGATTTCCCGCTTCGCTGCAGCTTCGATGGCAGCCGCTTCGGTGCGCGCGCCCTCTATTCTGGCCTCGCGCTCTGCCATTGCCTTCTGTATCGGCGTAAAAAAAACCGAGCGGAGGAAGACATAAAACAATAGAACAATGATAATCGTGGGCACAGACCCAAGGAACAGCTGGCCTAAGCTGTGAAGAAGATCCATCGCTGTGATCTGGGGTCGCGCTCCTGATTGTTTTTTCGCCGATTCGCGGTTCGCGATGCCAGTATGAGTCTCAAAAAGCTGACAAGGGAGAGAAATTATCGCATCGGCACAACCTAAGGTCAATCACTAGCGTCGCGTGGCCCGATACAGCGAGGAACGACGTCACTTCTCGTGACGAAGCGAGGAGCGAGCAGAAGCAGCCAGAATCACGTCGGAAAGTAATTCACCCAAGCCTCGGTTTTCGCCATCGACAGGCGCGCGGCGCGCCGCACGGTCCATCCATCCCAGGACAAGCAGCAGAACCACCTCGGACCATGCTTGTGCGGCTGGCCAAGAAAAACCGATGTCGTTAAGCACCTCCGCAATCAATTGCGCACGCTTCCGCTCGATGGAGGCGAGCGCTCTGGCGACCTTTTCCTCGCTGCGCGCCCAACCTTGCATGGCCACTTCTAGGTGGATGTGCTCAGGATCGGAAACTCTAGCAATCAGATTTGCCCATCGACTTGCCATGCTCGGGCTATTCGCCCTACCGTCGAGCCAACTGAGTTCGGAGTTCTCCCACGCCGCTAGCATTTTCTCCCTCATTTCGGTGCGATTGCGAAAGTGCCAGTAAAAGCTTCCCTTGCTCACGCCTAGGTCGCGCGCCAGCAGTTCCACGCGTACACCCTCAATCCCATGTTTGGCCAGACGTTCGAGGGCTGCCCGAATCCAATCGGCGGGCTCAAGTGAACTGAGTTGAGCTGGGGCCAAGGAGACCATACGGTGGCGTATGTCAGCCTAGCCGTTCCTGCATACTTCGTCAACGAGATCGTTACCGAGCTTGGGCGTAATTCAGAGCGGCGGAAATGACATCAGGATCATCACCAAAACCTGTGAGCCAACACACTCCGCGCTCCTTGCGAAACCAGGTGATTTGCCGCTTGGCAAATCGCCGAGTAGCCTGCTGAATCGCCCCTGTGGCGCCCCCGGGTTCGCGCCTGGCTTCGATCTGCCTCCTCAGCTCCGAATAGCCGATGAACTGAAAGGGTTTTAGGTTTGTGAAGCCTCGGCTGATCAGCTCCTCGACTTCCGCCTTCCAGCCGGCCGCAATCATCGACTCGACTCGGGCATTGATTCGAAGATAGAGCTCGGTGCGTGGTGGCAGGAGCCCGATTTTCCGAATGTCCCATCCTTCTAGGGGACGTCGTCCGCTGCGGTGGATGTCTGCCACTGCCTTACCGGAAAGGATTCGCATTTCAACGGCGCGGATAACTTTCTGCGTGTCGCGAGGGGCGATTTTGCGAGCCGATTCCGGGTCGAGGCGCGACAGAAGCCGGTAGAGGCTCGCCGCCCCGTGCCGTTTGACCCGGGTGCGCAAACGTTCCCGAAGCTCCTCGGAACGGGTTGGAGCATCGGCAAGTCCTTCGAGCAGAGCTCGGAGATAAAGGCCGGTGCCAGCGGTGAGGATCGGCAGCTTCCTTCGTCGCCGGAGCTCATCGAGAACAGCGCGCGCGCGCTCCCGATACTGGCCGGCCGTGAACACTTCGCACGGTTCGACGAGATCGACAAGGTGATGGGGAATGCTGTGTTGCTCGGCCGGCGGCACTTTGGCTGTTCCGATGTCAAAATGTCGATATACCTGGGTGGAATCGCAGACAAGAATCTCGCCCCCGAGCTGTTCGGCAAGCCTGATTCCGAGGGCCGACTTCCCGGAAGCGGTCGGCCCAAGCACAACCACGAGCCGCGCTAAATCGCTCATCCGGAGAATCCCCGCCACACAAATCCGCCCGGTCCTAGAGCCGCACAGCCTCGGCTTGACCCAGCCTCAACGGAGGTCAACTTGTTCCGGCGGAATATTATAAATGAAAGCGATGCGCAGCCTGAGGTAGGGTCCGTGGAAGGCGGAGGGCAGCGGCTCAAACGGGTTCGAGGCGTGTATCGCGGACATGGCCGCATTGTCGAGCGGCGGCTTGCCCGACGTTCTTTCCAGGGTCGGGTCTGGAGCCGGAACGCTTCCGTCCGGATTGATTTGAAACGTGGTGAAGACAACGCCTCGGTCCCATCGAGCCGACTCGGGCATGACATACAGCCAATTTCGTCTGAGCGTGGCGAGAAGCCTGGTGATGTAGGGTCTGAAATCCACCCCCTGAGTATCAGACAGGATCGAAACGCCCTGACCCAGCCCGGGCCCACCACCTCCCGGTGCTGTCGGTCCACCGCCGCTATAGGTTCCTCCCTGGGTGCGGGCACGACTAATGGCATCGCCCAGTTGGTTATCAAGCTCTTTGCCTGGCGAAGCTGGCGAAAGACCGAGATTAAGGTGGTTGTTTTGCGGCGTCGCTGGCAGAACGGGCTCGAGGTGTGAGGGTGTAGGAGCCATGGTTTGAGAGGGCGCGGGCTGCGCCGGTACTGCCTGGTTTCGCGGCTTGGGCGCTTCGGGCAACTCGGCTGGTGGCCGCTCGGGAGTAGGCGCTGGTGCGGGAATCTCCGGTTTCACCTCCGGCACGACCTTCCGTAGAATCTCGCGATTCATTTTAAGCTTGGGTGTCGGCGCGGGAGGTACGGGCTTTTCGACGCCCGGCACGTAGACGAAATTCAATTCCTTCTGTGCGAGAGCTATGTCGGCATCGCTCGGCGCATGGGAGGGGAAAATCTTCGGCCACAGCAGCACGAAGGCCAGCAGGGCCACGTGGCAGGCGACGGAAAGGGCGCGCATCAGCGCATCCCACTTCGGGTCTTTTTTGGCAGCCGGCTGGATGAGAAGATTCGGATCGCCGGTAAGGAAGATGTCCGGTTCGATTACTTCGCGCAGGTCCGGCGTCATCGCCGGCGCGTGCTCGAATTTTTTGATCGTCTCGGGCGCGGCGGGCTCTACGAAGGCCGGAACGACGACACGCTCATCGAGCACGGCCACCGGCACGTATTCGGTCAATGGTCGGAATCGTTCGATCGGTTTGGCCGGCATGCCGCGGGGAACGAGGGTGCGCGCGACTAGGGCGTCCAGCGGCAGATAGGAGGGAATCGAGGTGCGGCCGTCGAGTGGCGGCACGCCAGCATCCGGCAGGCCGACCGGCACCACGGTGCGCTCGTCCATGTAAGTTTCAAGACGACGTGGCGGCGTCTTCGCCTCACCGTTCGTCACGGGGCGGACGTCGACGGGAACTAGGGTACGCGGGATCATCGAACTTCCTGAGGCCGGAACGCATCCGGTTGGACGCGCCGTGCATGGTCGAGGATGCCTGCCATCACGCCATCGGCCAGCTCGAGGGCCCGCCGCCCAGCCGCTCCATCGACGACCGGAGGCTTACGCGTGCGCACGGAGTGGGCGAATGCGCGCAGCTCGGCACGCAAAGGCTCCTCGGGTGTGGTCGGCACCTTTTCAAAGCCAACTTCTGGCTGTGATTCACCCGTCTTCACGCGGATGCGCAGTACGTCCTGACGGGTGAAATCGAGTGAAATATATTCGTGCTCTTGGAAAAAGCGCATCTTGCGGACGCGCTCGGTAGAAACGCGGCTCGCCGTGATGTTGGCCACTGTACCGGTCGCAAATTCGACGCGCGCGTGTGCAATGTCAACTTTGTCAGTGATCACGGGAATGCCGACGGCTTTCAAATCCACGACGGGCGAGTCGACAAGGGTCAGTAGAATGTCCAGGTCGTGAATCATCACGTCGTAGATTACATCGATATCCAGGCTGCGGGGCGTAAAGATTCCCAGGCGGTGCACTTCGAAAAACATCGGCCGCCCGACGATCTCTTGGGCCGCCACAACCGCCGCATTAAACCGCTCGACATGCCCGACCTGCAGAATCGCGCCGCGGCGCCGGGCGGTGGCACTCAACTGATCGGCCTCGCTGAGCGAGGCGGCCATGGGCTTCTCCACGAGCACGTCGAGGCCGGCTTCCAGGATCTGGCACCCAAGTCGCGCATGTTCGCGGGTCGGAACCGCCAGGCTCACGGCATCGACCCGGTCGCGCCCGAGCGCTCGAACGTCGCCGATCGCCTCGGTCCCAAAGTCCGTTGCCACTTGCCGCGCGCGCTCGGCATTGGCATCCACAATGCCGACGAGGTCAACGCCGCTCAGTTCACGCCATACGCGTGCGTGGTTCCGTCCGAACTCCCCAGCCCCCACCACAACCACGCGAATCGGTCTGTCGCTCATGCGTCTGTTCTTGGCTCCGGCGCGAACGCCTGAATCGCAATACCGGCGTCGTCGGCTGCGCCGATCACGCTCTCGCGATTCAGAACAAGCGTGCTCCCGGCATCGATGGCAAGCGCCGTCGCGTTTGCCCGCCTCATGACTTCGATGGTCTTGATTCCCACTACGGGCACATCGAATCGCATGTCTTGGCGCGGCTTGCTGACCTTTACAACCACCAGCCGCTGCCCGCCGGCTAGGCGCGCGGCGCGCTCAATGGTCTCGTCGGTGCCTTCCATGGCTTCAATCGCGATGCAGGCGCGATCGCGCACTACGACGGTTTGGCCCAGATCGAGGCCTGCGATCTGCCGCCCGATGCTCCTCCCATAGGCAATGTCCGCCGCCTCGGATGGATCGGGCGAACGCTGCGTGAGCAATCCTGCCGCAGGCAACAGGGGTCCGAGAAAGCTTGTTGAATCCACAAGCTCGATGCCTTCCTGCTGCAAAACACCTGCAATCGCGCCGATCAGAGAATCGGTGTTCTTTGTCGGAAGCGACAGTAGCAGCTTCGCCAGGCGCCAGTCTGGCCGGATCGCGCTGAAGATCTTGTTGTGCTTGACCTGACCGGCCATCACGGCATGCTTCACGCCTTCGCGGTGCAGGAGTTCGATGCCGCGGCTGAGCTCGCCGAGACTGATCCAGTAGAAACGCTTGGCCTGTCGCTCGAGCGCCGGGGAGGCTTCCTCGCGGATCGCCAGAACCGCCATCTCGATGCCGCGACTGCGCCCACCCTCCAGCACCAGAAATGGGAAATCGCCATTTCCGGCTATCAGCCCCCACTCGCCTGATATTCGGTCGGCTGTGAACACCATGGCCATTCCTACTTCGTCAACCCGCGATCGGTGGTCGACTCGATAAACCGGATCAGTGTTTGGACGTCTTCAGAGCCCGACAAGGTTCCACGCATTTTCTCGACGGCCTGTGAGGTGTTAAGTTTCGAGCGCAGAAGATAGCGGTAAGCCTGTTCGAGGGTGCGAATGCGCTCGGGTGAAAATCCATGGCGTTCGAGACCTACCTTGTTGATTCCGTAGCAGCGGTTGGTGCGTTCTCCCACAACCAAAGAATACGGCAGCACGTCCTGCGTAATCACCGTGCCCGCTCCGATGTAGGAATGGCGCCCGATGCGCACGAACTGGTGCAACAAGCAGAACGAACTGATGCCGGCATAGTCCTCTACCACGATATGCCCTGCAAGCTGCGCTCCGTTGGTCAGAATGACGCGGTCACCGATGACACAATCGTGGCCGACGTGCGAATAAGCCATCAAGAGGCTGTGGCTTCCAACGCGGGTCACTCCACCACCTTTAATGGTTCCGCGGTGCACCGTGCAGAACTCACGAAACTCGTTGCCCTTGCCCACCTCCAGTCGGACGCGCTGCCCCGTATAGGTGAGGTCCTGCGGATCGCCACCGACTGTCGAGAAGGAATAGAAGTGATTGTTGGGGCCGAAGGTCGACGGACCCCTGACGACTGCGTGGGATTCCACGACGCAGCTATCACCCAGCTCCACTTCATCACCGACGATGGCATAGGCCGCGATTTGCACTCGGTTCCCCAGTTTTGCTGAGGGCGAAACCACAGCGCGCGGATCGACTCCGCTCATCGCGCCTTCTCGGCTGCTTCGACGGCCGACAATGGCTCATCGTCCATATCGACCATCTTGCACATCATGGTCGCTTCCGCTGCGAGTTCACCGTTGACCGATGCGCGGCCCTCGAGTTTGCAGAATGTTCCTCTGCAAGAATGGACAATCAGCTCCAGCCTGAGCTGGTCCCCTGGCACGACCGGTCTCCGGAAACGCGCGTTGTCGATGGCGACGAAATAGATAATCTTGTGGTCGCGATCCGGAATCTCATGGAGCAGCAGCACGCCTCCTGTTTGTGCCATGGATTCGATAATCAGGACGCCGGGCATGACCGGTTTGCCCGGGAAATGTCCCTGAAAATAGCTTTCGTTGGCAGTGACGTTTTTGATTCCTACAATCCGCTTTTTTGGTTCCATTTCTTCAATGGCGTCTACCAAAAGAAAGGGGTAGCGGTGCGGCAGGATTTTCTGGATCCCATTCACGTCAAGAAGCATGGTCTACCTCTAGACAGCTGTGTTTTTTCGCGCTGGGTATTCAAACAATTCTATACGAATCCTCGGTACCTGGGAACCAGCCGAAAACGGGCGTTGTCGGTCGCCAAGCGCCGCTGCTACGATACGCCGCGATGGACCAAGCCGGTCTCTCGATGCGGCCGATCATGCAGCAACTGCGCGCAGATTTACGGCAGCGCCAGGCGGGGATCGTTCAGCTGCTGGGGCGATTTGTCCGCTGCGAATCCCCAAGCCACGATAAGTCTTCCGTCGACCGTATGGCACGAATCGTGGCCAAGCAGTGGCGCCGAAGAGGTGCGAAGGTAACTATTCTGGCGCAGAAGGCACGAGGCGATCACGTGCGGTCGGAAGTCTGGTTGGGCCGAGGCCGCCCCACTGGCCAGATCCTCGTCCTCGGACACCTCGACACCGTCTATCCACTCGGTACACTTGCCAAGACCCCGTTTCGGATTTCTGCGGGGTGCGCTTGGGGACCGGGAACATTCGACATGAAAGCGGGGCTCGTGTTGGCGCTGGCGGCAGTGGATGCCCTGAAATCGTTAGGCCTACGACCAGAGAAGCGACTCGTCTTCCTCTGGAATTCGGACGAAGAGATCGACAGCGAGTCGTCACGCTATCTGATCGAGCGCGAGGCCAGACGCAGCGATGCGGTGCTCGTTCTCGAACCGGCGCTCGGCCCAGGCGGCGATCTTAAGACGGCGCGCAAAGGTGTGGGAACGGCCGAGATCATTGTATTGGGCCGATCGGCACACGCCGGCCTGAATCCCCAAGCGGGAGTTAACGCGGTCCACGAACTCGCCTTGCAAACGGTGCGCCTGATGAAGATGAACGATCCCCGCCGTGGTGTCACGGTGCAAGTGACGGTGATGGCCGGCGGCACAGTCCCTAATGTTGTTCCCGACGTCGCACGGGCGAAGATAGACCTCCGCGTTACGAGAAGGGCCGACGCGCCTCTGCTGGAACGAGCCTTGCACGGCTTGCGTCCGATCCTGCCAGGGGCCCGAATTGAAATGCGCGGCGGCATCAATCGTCCGCCTCTGGAGCGCGCGGCTGGGGTTGTCGACCTGTTTCGCCGAGCCCAGTCGCTGATGCAGGAGATCGGCGTGCCCCTCGGCGAGTCCTTCGCCGGTGGCGGTTCAGACGGGAACTTTACGGCGGCCCTGGGCATACCTACGCTGGATGGGCTCGGGGCTGTCGGCGACGGCGCACACAGTCCGCGTGAGCACGTCGTCATCGGCTCACTGCCCGACCGGGCCACATTGCTCGCTGGGTTACTTCAGACGCTCTAGCGCAAGTACGCTCGTTTTAAATAAGCGATGGTCTGCTGGTTTAAATCGTCATAGCTGAGGTGCAGAGATTCTTTCAACGCGATCTCGGTCGACGGCGCGCTGGCTACGCGATCCAGCAGGCGGCTGATGTCGGTAACGCCGCCGGCATCGATGATCGATTCCACGACGGCGAGTGACCAGGCATACGCAAAGGCCGCCTGGTTACCGGAGAGGCCCATCCAGGATCCCTCCATCCCTGCTAGCGAGGGCACCCGGCCCTGGCCCGCCGCATCCAGTAGCGCGCTTGCCTCAGAGCTGCTGCGGCGTCCCTCCATCCACTGCGCGATGCCTTCTTGAAGCCACGTGGGAGCACGGTTGTGGGATTTTTGCCCTACGAAACTGTGCGTCAACTCGTGCCTGAGCACGCGCGCCAGCTCGGGCGTCACATGCGTTAGCCCTTGGACTGGAATGCGCAGACGGCCGTCGTTCAGTGCGCCAACCCATCCCGGCGCTCTCGTGATATCGGCAAATCCCTGCTCGGTATAAAGAATGACGGGAATCGACTCAACCGGGGTGTAGTCGAGCTGAGATTCGAGATCGCGAAAGTCGCCTTCGAGCACTCTCAGGAGTTCGCTAGCAAGATCCGGTGCCGCACCGCCATAGTATTTCAGATCGAAATGGGCGGTCTCGCCCTCACGATAGCTTTCCTCTTCGGATTGATCCCGCCGAGCTTTGGCCAGAGCTTGTTCGACTTCCGGATCTGGCCGCAAGCGCTCGGCGCGCGTCCAGGCCTCGATCGCATCCTTCATTTTGTTCGCGCCGTAGTACGCCCAGCCCATCAACTTGGCAACGTCAGCCGAATCGGGTGAAACCCGGCGCGCGTGTCCTAACGGATCAAGCGCTGCCGTAAACTGGCTTTCGCGCAAATACAGGACCGCGAGATTCAGCAGCAAGCCCGTATTGTCCGGGGCAAACACGAGCGCTTGGCGGTATTGCTGGATCGCCGCGTCGGTGTCGCCCTTGCCGATGAGGAACTGTGCTGCCGCGTGGTGTGCGGCCGCGACTTTGGCAACCGCGCCAGAGCCGCCCGCGCGCCCGTCGGTTTCTAGTTGGGCGATGTAGGCGTAATCGATGGAATCGCCGTGGACCGCTCGGGTCGCGACATCCTCATAGCCTTGCACCGGTTCGACTTGCGGTGCCGAAACGGGAGGTTCTGCCGAAGTGGCTGCCGCTGATGGGTAGATGAAGTCATCGTGTTCGATTCTCGCGACAAGCGATTTGGGTATAGACATCTGGCCGGCAGGGGTTTGGTAAGTGACGTGGTTCGAGTCTTCGGTCACGTTTTCCGCTACGATCCGACGGCCGTTCTTCAGCACGATCGTGTCGGCTGTGGCGGACGACGCGGCGAGCCATAGCAGCATGGATGGCACGAGAAGGCGCATTCGCTCGATTTTATCAACCGAGCAAGCGCGCGTGGCTGGTGCGGTTTGATCGCTATGCCGTAAATCGAACAGCGGATTTTGACAACAAGCTCGCGCGGTCGTTATCGAGCTTTCAATCTTTTTTGTCGGCGCATCCCCACGCCGGAATGTCTTTCAGCGCGGTTAAGAAATTTCGATTTCGACTTGCGTATCATTGCGTCCAGTCATATGCTATGCCGTCCTAGATAAACCGGCACGCTGGCCGCAGCCTTATACACAGCCGCCGGAGCAAACAGTCGGCGCGAAGCGCAATCTTCCAGGTATCGGTTTCATATCCGCGCTGGGTGATCCCGGGGATAGGTTCCAACGCCCCTTCTAACAACGCAGAGGCGTCAACGAGCGCAGGGGATACCGAGTGGCTTCTGAAGTCTCTCATCGGCCTGAACCTCTCATAGGTCCGGGCCACACGTTTGAGACCGTAACCGACAAAATCAGTTCCATCGTGCTGACGCGCGGCACGACCCCGGGTTGGGTGTTCGGCTTTTTTATTGCCTTCTGCCTCCTGATGCTTTTGAACTTGGTCATCACCCTTTTGATGATGAAAGGCGTGGGCATCTGGGGCATTAAGATTCCGACCGCTTGGGGCTTTGCAATCGTCAATTTCGTCTGGTGGATCGGAATCGGCCATGCCGGGACGCTGATTTCGGCCATCCTCCTTCTGTTGCATCAGACCTGGCGCACTTCGATCAACCGTTTTGCCGAAGCCATGACGATTTTTGCCGTTATGTGCGCGGGCATGTTCCCGTTACTGCACATGGGCCGCCCTTGGCTGTTCTTCTACCTGATGCCTTATCCGAACCCCATGTGGCTATGGCCACAATTCCGCAGCCCGCTGGTCTGGGACGTCTTCGCGGTTTCAACCTATTTCACCGTTTCGCTGCTGTTTTGGTTTGTTGGGTTGATCCCGGATCTCGCCACGCTACGTGATCGCGCCAAGCACAAGGCCGCCAAGATCATTTACGGGATGCTTTCCATGGGATGGCGAGGCTCGGCTGTGCACTGGTCGCGTTATGAGATGGCCTCGCTTCTACTAGCAGGCCTGGCCACGCCGCTGGTCCTTTCCGTTCACACGGTTGTGAGCTTCGACTTTACGATCGGCATCATTCCGGGTTGGCACAGCACGATTTTCCCGCCCTATTTCGTGGCTGGCGCTATCTATTCGGGTTTCGCCATGGTGTTGACACTGGCCATTCCAATCCGCCGCATTTACCATCTCGAAGATCTGGTCACCGACCGCCACCTCGACATCATGGCCAAGGTCATGCTCGCCACCGGAATCATCGTCGCCTACGGCTACATCTCGGAAACTTTTATGGCCTTCTACAGCGGCAATGAATACGAGCGCTACATGATGATGAATCGTTTGGCCGGTCCCTATGCCCCTTTGTATTGGCTGCTGATCGCCTGCAATCTGCTGATTCCGCAATCGCTGTGGTCGCGGCGCCTGCGTCGCAATGTGTCCTGGCTTTTTTTCATTTCTCTGGTGGTCAACATGGGGATGTGGCTGGAACGATTCGTGATCGTTGTCGTCAGCCTGCATCGCGACTTCCTCCCGTCATCCTGGGCGATGTACTACCCGACGAAATGGGACTGGGCGACTTATCTCGGGACGTTTGGACTGTTCTTTACGATGTTTTATCTCTTCGTGCGTTTCCTCCCCATGATCTCGATCGTGGAAGTGCGGTCGCTGGTTCACGAAACGAGCGAAGAGAGGGTGCCTTCCTAGGCCGAGAAAGCCGAACGATTCGATGGCACAGATCTTTCATCGCAGCACGAACCTGATCTCGCGGGTGAGCATCTATGGTGCGGTCCTGATCGTGGGTGTGCTGGGCTTCGCGCTGTACGAGATCGCGCTTTCGTCTTGGTACACCGGGCAGCACGTGAAGCTGCAACAGCCCGTGCCGTTTAGCCACCGGCACCACGCGGGCGAACTGGGAATCGATTGCCGCTACTGCCACACCAGCGTCGAGAAATCGTGGTTCGCCGGCGTTCCAGCGACCGAGACCTGCATGACATGCCATTCACAGATCTGGACGAACGCATCGATGCTCGAGCCGGTCCGTGCCAGTTTTCGTGACAACATTTCGCTCGCCTGGCAGCGAGTCAACGCTCTTCCAGAGTTTGTCTATTTCGATCACAGCATTCACGTCGCCAAGGGCATCGGCTGCACCAGCTGTCACGGCCAGATGGCCGGAATGCCGCTGACCGAGCGTGCCGGCACTCTGTATATGTCGTGGTGTTTGGATTGCCATCGCGAGCCGGAGAAGAACCTTCGTCCCGAATCGGAAGTATTCAATCCTTATTATGAGCAGCCTGGCTACACGCACCCGGTGCGCTTTGAAGGCGTCGACTACACCGACCAGGTCGCGCTCGGGCGGCGGCTCGAAAAGGAGTATAGCATCAGGCCGCTCCAGACCTTGCAATCCTGTTCGACGTGTCACCGGTGAAAACAAAACGATGAACAACCACTCCATGCCCAACCACTTGACCGACTTAGCACGAGCGCGTGCTAAGCTCGCTGGACCGGATGCCCCGCGCTTCTGGCAGAGCATCGAGGAATTGGCGAACACCCAATCGTTCCGGAACTTCCTCGAGAACGAATTTCCTGCGAATGCCGATTCCGATCGAAAGTCTTTTGGCGTGGAACGCCGAGATGTCCTGAAGTTGATGGCCGCTTCGGCCACCATGGCGGGGCTGAGCGCTTGCACCAAGCTTCCTCCCGAGAAAATTGTTCCGTATGTTTATCCGCCCGAGGAAATCATTCCCGGACGCCCGCTCTATTACGCAACGTCGTTCCCCGACCACGGCGTGTCGACCGGTGTGCTGGTCGAAAGCCACATGGGCCGCCCGACGAAAATCGAAGGCAATCCCGAGCATCCAGGCAGCCTGGGCGGTACGAGCGTTTTCATGCAGGGATCCATCCTATCGATGTACGACCCCGACCGCTCGCAGTCGGTCATTTCGGAGGGTCGCGTCAGCACTTGGACCGATTTCGCGGCGGCCATGGGGAATGTGCGAACCCGTTTTTTGCCCACCGGAGCCGGTTTGAGAGTCTTGACGGGCACTGTTACCTCCCCTACCCTCGCTGCGCAGATCGATAGCCTGCTGAAGCAATTTCCCCAGGCCAGATGGCACCAGTGGGAGCCATGCGGCGCACATCAGGCGCGGGAAGGGGCGCGTCTAGCCTTCGGGCGCCCGGTGAATACGGTCTACCATTTCGATCAGGCCGATGTCATCGTCTCGCTCGACGCAGATTTTCTGGTCCGTGGTCCGGGATACGTCCGCTACGCGCGCGATTTTGCCTCCCGCCGCGATCTATCCGCCGGCACCTCCTCCAAGCTGAATCGGCTGTATGTAGCCGAAAGCATGTCGACAAGCACTGGCGCCGTTGCCGATCATCGCTTGCCGCTGCGCTCGTCCGATATCGACGACCTGGCCCGCCAGCTGGCTGCCGCTGTGGGCGTCGCCGTGCCGCCCAGCAGCAATGCGAGTGCAAAGATTCCTTCCGGATGGGTTGGTGCCGTTTCGCGCGATCTGCTTGCGCACAAAGGCTCGAGCATCGTACTGGCGGGTGAGGGGCAGCCTCCCTTCGTGCATGCGCTCGTGCACGCGATCAATGCGGCGCTCGGCAACGTTGGCAAGACCGTTTCGTACACGGAGTCGATTGAAGCCAACCCAATCAACCAGCTGGACTCGCTGCGTGATCTTGTCAATGACCTGAAGTCTGGCAAGGTGCAACTGCTGCTGGTTCTGGGAGGAAATCCTGTCTACAATGCTCCGGCCGACCTGGAACTTGAGGCGACGGTTCGCGGCGCGATATCTTCGGGCGCGTTAAAACTCTTCATTCACTCCAGCCTTTATAAGGACGAGACGGCTGAATATGCGCACTGGCACGTCCCCGCCACCCATTACCTGGAATCCTGGAGCGATGGCCGCGCCTTCGACGGAACCATCGGCACTCTTCAGCCGCTGATTGCACCCCTTTACGACAATCATTCCGCCCATGAAATCCTGGCCCTTTTTACGGGTGATTCCGATAAATCCCCGCATGACCTGGTCCGCGGCTATTGGCAGAGTCAGCGCCCGGAGAAGGGTAAAGCCTTCGAGAATTTCTGGGAAACGTCTTTGCACGACGGCCTGATGGCTGGTACTGCGCTGCCGGCAATTTCCCCTTTCCTTCGTGCTGACTTCAGTCAGGCGAGCGCGCCGTCGGTGGGTGATACGAATGCACTGGAACTCGTCTTTCGGACCGATCCTTCGGTGGGGGACGGTGAATTCGCCAACAATGCATGGCTACAGGAGACTCCTCGTCCCATTACGCGGATCACCTGGGACAATGCCGCTATGATCAGTCCAGCGACCGCCGAACAGCGCGGCCTCAAGTCAGGCGATTACGTCATCTTGCGTCTTGCTGGTCAGGAGCTGGCAGCCGGGATCTTCCTTGTTCCTGGCCATGCCGATAATTCCATCACGCTTCACCTCGGTTATGGCCGACCCCTGGCGGGAACCGTGGGCTCCAGCGTTGGTTTTAACGCCTATCTCCTGCGCACGCAATCCGCGCTGTGGATAGCGCGTGGGCTGCAGATCGAGCCAACGGGCAAATCGTATGAGTTCGCCTCCTTGCAGCATCAATACACGATCGATGTGGATGGTCACCCGGTCGATGAAGAAAGTGTGGCCGCATTTAACCCGCACCGCGATCTAGTGCGTGTCACAACGATGGAAGAGTTTCGCAAAGATCCCAACTTTGCGCGTGATCCGGAACTGGAAGCAGACCAGACCATCTACCCCAAATTCAAATACGACAGCTATGCCTGGGGCATGTCGATCGACTTGAACCGTTGCATCGGTTGCAACGCTTGCGTGGTTGCGTGCATTTCGGAGAACAACGTCGCCGTAGTTGGCAAAGATCAAGTCGCGCGCGGCCGTCTGATGCACTGGATCCGTATCGACACCTATTTCCGGGGCAATCTCGACAACCCGCAGTTCTACTACGAGCCGGTGCCCTGCATGCAGTGTGAAAACGCTCCGTGCGAGTATGTATGTCCGGTTGGTGCCACGACGCACAGCTCGGAAGGCTTGAACGACATGACGTATAACCGCTGTGTCGGTACGCGCTATTGTTCCAACAACTGCCCGTACAAGGTCCGCCGCTTCAATTTTTATCTTTTTTCCGATTATACGACGCCCAGTCTGTACGGACTGCGCAATCCGAACGTTACGGTTCGCAGCCGCGGCGTGATGGAAAAGTGCACCTACTGCGTGCAGCGCATCAACGCGGCCAAGATCCTCGCCGAGGAGGGGAACCGCAGGGTGCGCGACGGGGAGATTGTCACCGCCTGCCAGGGTGCTTGCCCGACCGAAGCGATCGTTTTCGGGGATGTCAATGACCCGGCCAGCCGCGTTTCGAAGCTCAAAGCGCAATCGCGCAATTATGGCTTGCTCGAAGAGTTGAATACGCGTCCGCGTACGACGTATCTAGCGCGGGTGAGGAATCCGAACCCGGAGATTCACGACTGAAACTGCTCAGAGTGGCATTCGGATGATGAAACGCAGACCTATCTATGGATTGATGGCCGAATTTGAAACGCCCGAACAAGTCCTCGCGGCGGCGCATCGTACCAGGGCGGCGGGTTACCGGCGCATCGATGCGTTTACGCCGATACCGGTCGAGGGACTCGCTGAAGCCGTGGGTTTCGAATGGACCGCGGTGCCCATCATCGTGTTCTGTGGAGGTTTTCTCGGCGGCTGCACCGGATTCGCGATGTGCTTTTATGCCAATGTCATTAGCTTCCCGCTCAACATCGGTGGGAAACCGTTCAACAGTTGGCCGATGTGGATTCCCATCACGTTCGAATTGACCATTCTGGGTGCTGCGCTTGCTGCCGTGATCGGCATGCTCGCGCTCAATGGGCTGCCGACGCCTTACCATCCTATGTTCAATGTCGAGCGCTTCGCCCTAGCCTCGACGGACCGCTTTTTCCTGTGTATCAAGGCGCGCGACAAGAAATTTGATCTGGACGAGACCAAAGCGTTTCTCGAGGAACTCAAACCGCATGGTGTGTATGAAATTGACGACTAGGCTCGGATCCGAGAGGCCAACGCGGGCCTGCTCGATGGGCTCCGTCGCGCGTGGCCCAAGGCTCGTCTGGTTCGGGGTGTTCCTCATGCTGCTCGCCGGCTGCCGTCTGGACATGCAGGTGCAGCCCAAATACCTACCCGATCAGCCGACGAGCTTCTTCTCCGACGGCCGTTCGGAGCGCCAACCCGTTCCAGGCACCGTGGCGCGCGGCCAGTTGCGCATCGATGAGCTCTTCTACACAGGCAGGGAAAATGGTGTTGCCGTAGACAAGTTTCCGTTTTCAATCACGCGCGCCGATCTAGAGCGCGGACGCGAACGTTACAACATATATTGCACGCCCTGCCACGATTACACCGGCAGCGGCCGCGGCATGATCGTCGAACGAGGCTTTCCGCAACCACCCTCCTACCACATCCAGCGGTTGCGTGACGCCCCGGTCGGCCACTTCTATGAAGTGATCACCAATGGTTTTGGCGCCATGTACAGCTACGCGGCTCGCATCGAACCTGCCGATCGCTGGCGGATCGCTGCCTATCTTCGCGTTCTTCAACTGAGCGAGAACGCCAAGATTGACGACGTGCCGGAATCGGAGCGACCGAAGCTGGGCGCATCGGTGGCAGAGGCGCCGGGTGGCGGGACGGGGTCCTCTCAATGAGTCCATCCGACACAGTGCGGCCCGAGATCGATCGCGCACAGAAGCGCGCGATGAGCCTAGGCGCGATCGGCGTGATCGCGGCCGTGGTCTGGGGATTCATCGACGCACACCGGAGCGGGGGACAGGGTTGGGAAAGCTTCTTTCATTCCTATCTGTTCGCCTACGTGTTTATCGTCTCGATTCCGCTCGGCTGCCTGGGGTTTTTGATGATGCATCACCTGACGGGCGGTCCTTGGGGACTTCCCATCCGCCGCATTCTCGAGGCTGGTACACGCACGCTCTGGATGACGGCCTTTTTGTTCATACCCGTTCTGGTCGGCCTGTCGCGCATTTTTCCCTGGACGAAGCCAGGCGAGATACCGGATAACGCGGTCAATCATTTCAAGCGCGTCTACCTGCAGCCTGGATTCTTTATCACGCGCGCCGTCGTGTACTTCGCCATTTGGGTGATCCTCGCGCACCTTCTGAACAAATGGTCCGCCGAACAGGATCAGACGGCGGACCCGCGACTGAAAGACAGCATGAGCAACCTATCCGGTCCTGGCCTGGTGGTGTGGAGCATCACGGTGGGAGCGGCTGCCGTGGATTGGGTGATGTCGTTGGAGCCCGAATGGTACTCCACGATTTGGGGGATGCTGTTCATGGTGATTATGGCCCTGGCGGGTCTCACATTCTCGATCGTGATTCTACGTACGCTCTCCGGCGATGCGCCACTAAAGGACTGTGTCCGACCGAAGGACTACAACGATCTCGGCAACCTCGTGCTGGCCTTCACCTTGCTCTGGACCTATATGTCCTTCTCACAGTTTTTGATTATCTGGTCGGGCAATTTGAAAGATGAAATTCCGTGGTACATGATTCGTGCTCGCGGGTCCTGGGCCGGTGTGGCCGTCGTGCTGCTGTTGTTTCACTTCTTTCTGCCCTTTTTCGTCCTGTTGCAGCGGAAAGTTAAGAGGCGACTGGCCACGCTGTCGATCGTGGCGGGTTGGATGCTCGTTCTGAGCCTGGTGGACGTGTACTGGCTGGTCGTTCCGGCCTACGAGCCGAACGCTCCGGAGTTCCGCCTTTTGGATGTGCTGGCGCTTGTCGGCATTGGCGGTTTGTGGCTAGCTGCGTTTTACGGGCAACTCAGGAGGCTTCCGCTGCTTCCGCTGCACGACCCGCGGTTTGGGGATTTTTTGGAGCATCCGCATGGCGACTGAAGAACGGCACGGAGAAAAACCCCCGGTCGATCGTGGTCTCGGTTATGAGCCGCGTGACGCCAATATCAAAGGGCTCCTCGAGTTCGCCTTTTGGTTGGCGGTCCTGCTGGCTGTCACCCTTGTGGGAATGAAGTGGACTTTCCACTACTTGAACAAAATGGCTCCGCTCGGTCAGACAGCGTCGCCACTGGTAGAACCAGGCCAGCAGCAGCTTCCACCGAACCCTCGGCTGCAAGTTCACCCGCATCAAGAGTTGGTGGAGTACTGCGAGTACCAGCAGAAAATGACGAGTTCCTACGGCTGGGTCAATCAGGAAGCCGGCGTGGTGCGTGTTCCCATCGATCGGGCCATGGATCTGATTCTTCAAAAGGGATTGCCGGCGCGGGGTGCGAACCAGGCACCACCGGGCGCGCCGACCGTCGCGCCGCCGATCGTCGTCGCTGGTGTCGGCTTAGAGGGGCAGTGCGGTTACCTCACCGAGCCTAGGCTGACGGCTTCAAGCGAAGGCGGTGAGTCGAAATAGCGATTTGCGGCGGGAGGGACTCTCGACGACGAACATGAGCAAAGTAGCAAGACTGCGATGGAGCGGGCAAGCTAGAATTCGAAAAGGGCTCACGTGGGCCGCCTTCACGCTCATTTTTCTGGCCTATCCGGCGAACACGCTTGCGCAATTCAGCGATCCCGACCAGAGTATCGGCGTTCGTCCTGAGCTGCTGAAGAGTGTCGGCGTTGACGAGAGGCTTAATCATTCGATTCCGCTCGACTTGCGGTTTCGCGACGAGCATGGCAAGACGGTTGACTTCAGCCATTATTTCCGTGGCAAGCCCGTAATTCTCACGCTTGTCTATTACAACTGTCCCATGCTCTGCACGCAGGTGCTCAACGGGCTTGACCGCAGCCTGGAGCAGATTCCTCTGAGCATTGGAAAAGATTTCGATGTCGTAACGGTGAGCATCGATCCGACCGAGCAGCCGTCTCTGGCTGAAGCCAAGCAGGCGGTGTACCTCGGCATGTACAACCGGCCCAGTGCCTGGCAGGGTTGGCATTTCCTGACGGGCGAAGATCCTCAAATCCGGCAGTTGGCTGGGGCGGTCGGCTTCCGCTATGCGTACGACCCGGAGTCGAAACAATACGCTCATGCTAGCGTGATCATGCTGCTCACGCCGGACGGAAGACTCTCGCGTTACTTTTACGGTGTCAGCTACCCGGCGCGCGACTTGCGCCTCGGGCTTGTGGACGCTTCGGGCGGGAAGATTGGCTCCCCGGTCGATCAGGTTTTGCTCTTCTGCTATCACTACGACCCTCACGCCGGAAAATACGGCCTGCTCATCTCCCGCGTGCTCCAGCTCGCGGGGCTCGCGACCATCCTGATCGGTGGAGTTTTGCTGATCCTGGCGTTCCGTGGTGAACGTTACTCGGCGTCTTTCTCAAGGATTGTGACGAAACTGTGATCATCGACTGGCTACAACCTGTGTCGAACGCCCTGGGTGTGACGATTCCGTTTCAGCCTCCGGCGGCGTCCTCCATCGCCGGGGACGTGGACAAGCTGTATCTGGTTTTATCCGGCATCACGGCGTTTTTCACGGTTCTGATTTTTTCGATCATCTTGGTGTTCATGATCAAGTACCGCCGCCGGAAGGACGACGAAACGCCGGTGAGCACGCACACCCCTTTGATCGTCGAGCTGACCTGGACCATCATCCCTTCGCTGATCTGCGCGGTGCTGTTCGTGTGGTCGGCCGCGCTCTATGTTCGAAACGCCCGGCCGCTGGCGTCTTCGACCGAAATCTTTGTCATCGGCAAGCAATGGATGTGGCATCTGCAGCATCCCGAGGGGCCCCGCGAGATCAACGAGCTTCATGTGCCGGTGGGCGTGCCCATCAAACTGACGATGACGTCGCAAGACGTGATCCATGACTTCTACATTCCAGCGTTTCGTGTGAAAAAGGATGTGCTGCCCGGCCGCTTCACCGAGATTTGGTTTCAGGCTACCGAGACCGGTACCTACCATCTGTTTTGCGCCCAATACTGCGGCACGAACCATTCGGAGATGATCGGCTGGGTCTATGTGATGACGCCCACCGACTACGCCAGTTGGCTGGCCGGAGGCGAGAAGGCGGAATCGCTTGCTCAACTCGGTGCACGGCTGTTCAGCCAGTACGGCTGTGACAACTGTCACGTGCCGGAGGGTAATGGGCGGGCACCTTCGCTGGTGGGCGTCTACGGCAAGCCCGAAAAACTGCAGAGCGGTGAGACGCGCGTGGTCGACGAATCGCTGATCCAACAAGCGATCCTGACTCCGAACTCCGTCCATCTTCCCAATTACAAGCCGGTCATGCCCACCTACCAGGGGCAAATTAACGCCGATCAAATGCTCGATCTGATCGCCTACGTAAAGTCGCTGGGCTCTGAAGAAAGGAGCGGGAAATGAGTACGGTGACTGCCGAGCTGCACGATGTTCCGACCGAGCCCGCCGTCAATTATCTGAACGCCAGTTACGGCATCAAATCGTGGCTGCTGACGCTCGATCACAAACGAATCGGACTGCTCTACCTGGCCTCGATCACACTGATGTTTATCGTGGGAGGGGTGGCGGCCACACTGATGCGCTTGCATCTGGTTGAGCCACAGGGGGCGCTGTTCGAGCCGGAAACGTACAACAAGATGTTCTCAACGCACGGGATCATCATGGTCTTCTTTTTCCTCGTTCCTTCCATTCCCGCCACGCTCGGAAATTTTCTGATTCCCCTGATGATCGGGGCGCGCGATGTGGCCTTTCCCAAATTGAATCTGATGAGCTGGTACATCTTCATCACCGGAGCCGCTTTAGCTCTGTACGGCACGATTTCCGGAGGGGTGGACACCGGCTGGACGTTTTATCCGCCCTACAGCAGCTTGTACTCCCAGACGCACGTGGTCGTCGTCGCCCTGGGCATATTCATTGCTGGTTTTTCTTCGATTCTGACCGGTTTGAACTTCCTCGTTACCATTCATAAGATGCGTTGCCCGGGGATGACCTGGTTCCGCCTGCCCCTGTTTATTTGGGCGTTGTATGCAACAAGTCTGATTTTTGTTTTGGGCACGCCCGTCATCGCCATCACCATTTTCCTGCTCGCACTCGAGCGCCTTCTGCACGTCGGCATCTTCGATCCCGCGATCGGAGGGGACCCACTGCTGTTCCAGCATCTGTTCTGGTTCTACTCGCACCCGGCCGTGTACATCATGATCCTGCCGGGCATGGGCGTGATCAGCGAGCTCGTGACCGCGTTTTCGCGGAAGAAAATCTTCGGATACAGCTTCGTGGCTTTCTCGAGCCTATCGATCGCCGTCATCAGCTTTATCGTTTGGGGCCATCATATGTTCGTGACGGGTCAGTCGATTTACGCCGGTCTGGTATTCTCCGTTCTCAGCTTTTTGGTCGCGATTCCATCGGCGGTGAAAGTTTTCAACTGGACAGCGACGCTGTATCGCGGATCGATTTCCTACCAGGCGCCCATGCTGTACGCCCTCGGTTTCGTCGGTCTGTTCACAATCGGCGGCTTGACGGGACTTTTTCTTGCTTCCCTCGCCACCGACGTGCATCTGAACGGCACGTACTTCATCGTCGCGCATTTTCACTACATCATGGTGGGCGGTGCGGTGATGGCCTATCTGGGGGGGATCCATTTCTGGTGGCCAAAAATCTCCGGGCGTATGTACCCGGACATGTGGGCGCGCATTTCGGCAGCCATCGTCTTTCTGGGGTTCAATCTCACCTTCTTCCCCCAGTTTATGCTGGGCTATCTGGGCATGCCGCGCCGCTATGCCGTCTATCCCGCGGAGTTTCAGGTGCTTAATGTGCTGTCATCGGCTGGCGCTTCCATCCTTGGCGTCGGTTACGTGATCCCTCTCGTTTATCTCGCCTGGTCGATGCGGTACGGGCCCGTGGCTGGACCCAACCCATGGAAGGCGAAGGGGCTGGAATGGACCATACCATCCCCTCCGCCGACCGAGAATTTCGAGGAGATTCCCATCGTCACCGAAGATGCGTACAACTATCCGGCGATCGAGGCGCCCGATTATCCGGAAGTCCCGGGGGTGGCTCGTGTCTGAAATGGCCGCCCACAGCGTGCATCCACCCGGCTTTGCGCACCAATTTGAAACCGTCGAGCAGCAGCAAGAAGCTGGTCATCTCGGGATGTGGATCTTTCTGGCGACAGAGATTCTGTTCTTCGGCGGGATGTTTACTGCGTACGTCGTCTATCGTTCGTTGCATCTCCCCTCGTTCATTCTCGGCAGCCACGAGCTGCTTGTGAAGTTTGGCGCGATGAACACAGGTGTGCTGATCTGCAGCAGCTTGACCATGGCTTTGGCAATCCGCACCGCGCAAACGGGAGGATCGAAGGGGACGATCATTTTCTGGTTGCTGCTGACAATGGCGCTAGGCGCGGCGTTTTTGGCAATCAAGCTCCGCTTCGAATGGTATCGCGATTATGTCGAGGGCTTGATTCCGGGTGTGAGCTGGCTCAGTGGTGGGACGCATACCCCGGGCGTGCAGATGTTCATGTGCTTCTATTTTTTCATGACGGGTTTACATGCGCTGCACATGGTTGTGGGGTTGGGTATTCTGACGGTGCTCGTGATTATGACTGCGCGCGCCCGGTTTTCGCCGGAGTATTACGCTCCCCTTGAGATCAGCGGACTCTACTGGCACTTCGTTGATATTGTCTGGATTTTCCTCTTCCCGCTCTTGTACTTGATCGGCGGGCGCTATCCAGGGAGCTGAGCGCTTATGACGGAACATTCCGCATCCGATTACCAAGCCCCCCACATCGTGCCTGTGAGCACCTACGTGCTAGTGTTTTTAGCTTTGATGCTGGGCACCGCCGTCACAACCTGGGTCGCCTATATTGACCTGGGAGCCTGGAACACGGTTGTCGCATTGACGATTGCCGTGTGCAAAATGCTGCTCGTCGTGCTTTTCTTCATGCACGTGAAATACCACCCAGGCCTGACGCGGATCGTCATTATCGGCGCATTCTTCTGGTTGGGAATCATGATTACGCTCACCTGCTCGGATGAGTTGACACGTCATTGGGAAATCTACCCGCGCGGTTGGAGTGCGGGGGCCCCACACATAGCTCGGTTGCTGTTTTAGCTGCCCTGGGCGAGCTTCGATTGCAATAGTGAGCCCACCACGCTCCCTGTCCCTTCCCTCGGTTCGAAAGCTTCGGCGGTCTCCGTCTGTCAGCGCGGCGCGGCGCGGAAGGCGACGACGGCGTTGAGACCGCCGAAAGCAAACGAATTGGAGAGCGCTGCCAGGACGTGCCCTTTGCGAGCTTGATTGGGAATGTAGTCGAGATCACACTCCGTGTCAGGCTCGCCGAAGTTCGCGGTCGGCGGCAGAATACCTTTGCAGAGCACGAGCAGAGTGGCGATCGCTTCGAGCGCCCCGGCAGCGCCCAGCGCGTGGCCGTGCATCGATTTGGTTGAGCTCACACCGATTTTGTCCGCATGCGGCCCAAAGACAGCGCGGATGGCGCGTGATTCCACGGGATCATTTCCTGGTGTGCCTGTGCCATGCGCGTTGATGTAGCCGATCGCTTCTGGTGCAAGACCGGCTTCACGAAGGGCGGCGCGCATGGCGCGAGCGGGCCCCTCCACGGTGGGCTGCGTAAGATGGTGCGCGTCGGCCGTCATCCCGCAGCCGCAAACCTCGCCGTAGATTCTGGCGCCGCGTGCCTGCGCAACCTCGAGCGGCTCAAGGACCATCATGGCGCCGCCTTCGCCAAGAATCATGCCCTTGCGATCCTTGCTGAAGGGCCGGCAGGTGTCGGGCGAGATCACTCGCATGGCTTCCCAGGCCTTGAGCATTCCGACATTGAAAAATGCCTCGGCACCGCCCGTCATGGCCATTTCCACCTCAGCATCGCGAACCATTCGGAAGGCCTGACCGATGGCGTGATTGGCCGAGGAGCATGCGGTCGAGATGGTGAACGCCGGGCCGCTCAGGCCCAGATCCATGGCAATGTGACTGGCGCCTGCATTTGCCATCGTTTTCGGTATCGTCAAAGGATGGACGCGGCCGCGGCCGTTCACCCAAAGGTCCTCGAACCCAGCTTCAATGGCCGACTGGCCTCCTACCGCCGAGCCGCAAATGATGGCGGTCTGTTCGCGCAGCTCCGGCGTCAGCACGATTCCGGAATCGTGGATCGCCTGGCGGGCGGCGACAACGGAAAACTGCGCGAACCGATCGAGTTGCGCGTCCTTGCCGCCTTCAAAGTGCTTCAACGGATCGAAGCCGCGGACCTGCGCGGCGTTTTGCATTTTCAGGCCAACCCGAGAGCCATCCACACCCTCCAAAGGGCGGATGGCGGGGCGCCCCTGGCAGAGCGCGTCCCAATTTTCCGCCAGGTCGAGGCCGAGCGCGGAAATCACCCCGAGGCCTGTGATGACCACCCGGCGCGGTGCCATTAGCTGGCCGGGCTAGCCGAACCCATAGAAGTTTCGGGTGGCGCAGAGGCGAGGAGCTTCTTGACGCCTTCGACGATGTCGTTGACGGTCTTAATCGACCGGACGTCATCGTCTGGAATCGAGATCTTGAAGGCATTTTCGAGCTCGAAGAGAAGGCTGAATACGTCGAGGGAATCGATGCCCATTTCCTGTAGATTCGTATCCAGCGTGATCGTGTCGGCGGGGATGCGCTTGACAGACGCGAGCGTCGCGATCACTTTTTCCGCGACCGGATCAGGCATCAGGCCCACCACGCGGGAGAAAGGCGGAGTTCTCGTTCACGTTTTCACCTCGAATTTTCAAACAATGGCTGTCCGCACACCTGCGCCGTAGTCTAAACCAAATGGAAAACGAAATTCTAGCAGGACTGACTGGCAGGGGATGAATCTTTTTCGCAAAAAAGTAGCTGTCGTGCAGCCGACTGGCCGAAGATCGGATCGTGAGTGCGGTGCCCAGGTCGAAATGTTAACGAGCTCGCAAGGTTTCGAGGATGGCGGCAGAGGGCGCATATCGCTATGGCATAATAAGATACCGGCTGGATCGAGCGGCCACTTGGCGAAATCGGTGACGATGGGACGCAAAATGCGCAGGACTTTTCGCGCAGCGCACCGCAAGCTGCGAGAGGCGCGGATGCTGGCGAAGGGTTTGGTGTCGACGCGGCATCCGCTGCTGGTGCACATTATTCCAACTCGGCGCTGCAATCTTTCCTGCACCTATTGCAACGAGTTCGACGATGTTTCGAAACCGGTGCCAACCCAGGAAATGTTCCGGCGGATCGACCGGCTGGGCGCGATGGGAACCGCCATTATCACGATCAGCGGTGGCGAACCGCTTCTGCACCCGGATCTGGACGCGATCATCCGGCGCATCCGAAACAACGGGATCATGGCGGGTCTCATCACCAACGGATATCTGTTGGTCGCCGAGCGCATCGAGCAGTTGAACCGTGCCGGGCTCGAATACCTCCAGATCAGCATCGACAACGTACAGCCGGACAACGTGTCGAAAAAGAGCCTCAAGGTACTCGACCAAAAGCTGATGCTATTAGCTGAGTTGGCTGAGTTTCAAGTGAATATCAACTCGGTGCTCGGCAGCGGCGTCCGCGATCCGGAGGATGCACTGACCGTGGCACACCGCGCGCGGCAACTCGGGTTCACCTCTACGGTCGGGATCCTCCACGACGGGAGCGGCCAACTTCGACCTTTGGGCAAGCGAGAGAGGGAGATTTTTGAACAGATCATGTCACTCGGGAAACGCTCGTTTTCCCGCGTCAACAGCTTCCAGCACAACATCGCCGCAGGACGCGCCAATGACTGGAGATGCCGTGCCGGATCGCGGTATCTCTATGTGTGTGAAAACGGCCTGGTGCACTATTGCTCGCAACAACGCGGCTATCCCGCCATTCCGCTCGACGAGTACACCGAAGCACACCGGCGGCGTGAATTTCTCACGAGAAAAGGTTGCGCAGCACGATGTACCGTTTCCTGCGTTCACCAGATTTCCGTCGTGGATCGATGGCGTGCGCCTCAAACTTTCCAGGCCAGCCCGCCGGCGCGGTCCGAGCCGCTGGTCGAGCTCACCGGGCCGGCTGCGCGCAGCTAGACTTTCCAGTACAGGCATTCAGTACGCCCCCAGCGCCGCGAGCGTTCGGCAACTGGTTTCCGGACACTCGGACGCGAGAGGTCTCGACTCGAGCAACGGGAGATGCGGGTGAACGATCGCGCCTAAAGAAATGAGCGCTACTGCCGAATACGTCCGGCCGATGCCGCAAGTGAATCCGTGGCTCATTGCGGCCACCGTGATTTCAGCGACATTTATGGAGGTGTTGGACACCAGTGTTGCCAACGTTTCTCTGCCGCATATTGCCGGCAGTCTCTCGGCAAGCGTGGACGAGAGCACCTGGGTCCTGACGTCCTATCTCGTCTCCAATGCGATCGTTTTGCCGCTGACGGGATGGCTCTCGACCCTGTTCGGCCGGAAGCGATTTTTTTTGGTCTGCGTTGTGATTTTTACAATCAGCTCGCTGCTTTGTGGCACGGCACCGTCGCTCGCAGCGCTGGTATTTTTCCGGGTGATTCAGGGAGCGGGCGGCGGAGGCATGCAGCCGATGTCGCAAGCCATTCTGGTCGACAGCTTTCCGCGGCAGAAGCAGGGAATGGCAATGGCGATTTACGGAATGGGCGTGGTGGTCGCGCCCACACTGGGGCCCACGCTGGGCGGGTGGATCACGGATAATTACTCGTGGCGATGGATTTTCTTGCTGAACGTGCCCGTGGGGATCCTTTCGGTAATACTGATCGCGCTTTTGATCGCCGATCCTCCTCACATGGTGCGCAAAACGTTTAAGCAGGGCCTGCGAATTGATTTTCTGGGGCTGGGGCTGCTGAGCGTAGGACTGGGCTTTCTACAGGTGGTTCTCGATAAGGGCGAGCGAGACGACTGGTTTGGTTCGAGCTTTATCACTTGGGCGACAGTTGTTGCGGTCACGGCGCTGCTTGCGCTCGCGATCCGTGAGCTCACCACGAGCGATCCAGTCGTTGACTTGCATCTGTTTAAGGACCGGAACTTTGCCATCTCGACCTTCATGATGTATACCCTCGGCGTCGTGCTGTACGGAACAACGCTGCTGCTTCCCATTTTGTTGCAAACCCTGATGGGCTACACCGCGATGGAAAGCGGCATGGTGCTGCTGCCGGGGGGGCTCGTGCTGTTGGCTGTTCTACCGTTTGTCGGGGCGCTGCTGGACCGTTTCGAGCCTCGCTGGATCGTCGTGACGGGACTGCTCATCATGTCGACCGGCCTGTTTCAGCTTTCCCATCTTGATCTCGATGCGGGACCGCGCTCTCCGGTGGGCGATTGGATCATTTCGCGCATGGGCACGGCATTCCTGTTCGTGCCGATTAACGTGATGGCGTTTTATTTCGTGCCGCGCGGGAAGATGAACAATGCTTCAGGATTGATCAACCTAGCGCGGAATATTGGCGCGAGTACGGGCATCTCGTTTGTCACGACGATGCTGGATCGGCGCTCGCAGTTTCATCAGAACGTTCTCTCAGGAAATCTGCAGGGTGGAAACTTCCGCTATCGGGATGCGCTGCACCATTTGACACAGCTTTTTACTTCTCGCGGCGAAGACCCGGCTCGGGCTCTATCGGGGGCCCACGCCATGGTATATCAGCAGCTCCAACGGCAGGCCATGATGCTCTCCTTTGTCGACAACTTCCGGCTCATGGCCATGATCTGCCTCGGTGTCTTGCCACTTCTGTTCATCATGAAGCCGAGAAAGCGGTAGGCAACCGCGGTGGCCGCGCCCCTAGGCTCCTCGCTCCGCGAAAATCCTTCGAAACGAGCCGCTGCGAAGTTCGGATGCCGAAAGGGTTGTAAGCTGCTGGACTTCGTTGGCTGTGAGCGCCCCACAATTGATCGCCTGCACAAAGTAGTTGAGCAAGCCTTGTGCCATCGCCGCATCGTCAAATACCTGGCCGACGCGCGTGGCTTGCGCGGCCTTCTCGATGAAGTTCCGCAGCCGTTCTGCCGATACATCTCGATTTTCCAGGAAAAAGGAATAGACGGCTGCATACCGCGCCGGAAGCTGCGCCGGGTGTAGGTCCCATCCTTGGTAGTAGCCTCTGTCCAGAGAGCGGCGCACGTTCTCAAAGTGAATTTTCCAGCCGCGATGAACCGCCCCGGAGTTTTCTTCGATCTGAACCGGGCTCAAGGAAGCGCCATCTTTCGTTCCACGGTGGGGAGGAATCGGCATGATGTTGGTGGGGCCATCGGCGATGCGTAGGCCGGTTCCGGCGAGCGCAACTTGGATGACGCCGCGGGCGAGGTCGGAGGCGAAGTGCGCGATAGGTTGATAGGTGGCTGCGATGTGGAGCGAAGCAGTGTAGTCGTAAGGACCGAAGTGAACGGCGCTGCAGCGACCTCTGGCCGCGTCCACCAGCGCAAGAAGATTCACTTCGCCGCGCTCGTTGAAAATGGCGCGGGGCGTTTCGATCATCAGCTCGATGCGCAAGGCACCGGGCTCGAATGCAAGCAGCGGCTCCAAACGCGAGCAGACGTCGGCGAGCGCCGCGACTTCCTCCGGGAGCGTGACCTTCGGCAGCGTGACATAAAAGGGTTGTGGCAATTGGCCGCGCGCCTGGTGCGCGAGCTCGGTAAGAAAGATGTCCAGCGTGCGAAGACTCCTTTCGCACAGTTCTTCGTTGAGCGGCTTGATGCGAATACCGATGAATGGTGGCAGTTCGCCCGAATTCATGCCCGCGCTGACCTCGCTTGCGGCCGTGGTCGCGTCGCGGTCCTCCTCGGCGTCGGGGCGATGGCCGTAGCCATCCTCAAAATCGATCCGCAGATCCTCGACCGGCTCCCGGAGCAGCTTTTCACGAATCCGGCGATACAGCGTGTGCGCAAGGAAGCCCGGCGGATTTTCTCTCCGAGCAGCTTCGGGGTCCGCGTCGATGGACTCCGCGAGGGCCGCCCGTCGATCGGGTGAGTCCGGGAGACTAAGCGCCCCGGGCAGGCCTATCGCCTTGGCGAACGCCGCAAAGTCACCGGCATAGTCGTCCAGTGATTTCAGGGCAAGCTCACCCAGCCGCCGCGCCGTGCCTGATCGAAACAGGTGCGCCCCTCCGTAGACGACATGAATGGGCTGCCGCTCGCCCACCGCACCCGGATAGCGGCGCAGCAACGCGGTATGAGCTCGCCCGAGGCGTGCCTGGATTTCCGCGAGGGATTCCGATGGCAGGGTTCGTTTCATGCCGAGGGCAATATCCTTAAGTTCTTTTGGGTCTCCGGGTTGTTCGAACGGACTGGACAGGATACATTTGTTGGCCGCGGCGGGGAAGTTCGTCCCCACGTCGGTAGCCAACCGGCCGCTTTCTGCTTGCTCGCGGCACCTGCCGACGGACCGAAACAGGCCACCGAACCGATGTCTGGAAGAATTTTGATCGTCGATGACGAATCGGCAGCGCGCATTGCGCTAGCGACATTGTTGCGCCGGGAAGGTTTCGAGGTCGATGAGGTACGCGATGGTGGGTCGGCACTCGACCGGTGCGCGTCATTTCGACCGGACCTTGTCTTGTTGGACATTCTGATGCCTGGGGTGAGCGGCTTCGAGGTTTGCCGCCAGATCAAGGCGACTCCCGAAACGCGGTTGACGCCCGTCGTTTTGATTACGGGCCTAAGCGCCACGGAGGATCGCATTGAGGGAATTAATGCTGGTGCGGATGATTTTCTAAGCAAGCCCATCGATTTCAACGAGCTCCTCGCGCGGACCCGCTCGTTACTCCGCCTGAAACAATTCACCGATGAACTCGAGCACGCCGAAGGCGTGCTATTCAGCCTCGCCAGGAGCATCGAGGCTCGTGATCCCTACACCCACGGGCACTGCGAGCGGCTTGCCGATATGTCCGCGTTTCTCGGCGAAAGGCTGGGCCTGCCGGAGGAGGACATCAAGGCGCTTCGGCGCGCTGGGATCGTGCATGACATCGGCAAGGTTGCGGTGCCCGACGCGATCCTGTTGAAGCCAGGTCCGCTCACCGAACAGGAGAGGGAAATCATGCGGCGGCATCCCGTGGTGGGTGAGCAGATCTGCGCGCCGCTAAAGACCTTCCGACGGGTCTTGCCGATCATTCGCCACCATCACGAGCGGCACGATGGCTCGGGCTATCCCGATGGCTTACGCGGCTCGGACATTCCGCTTACCGCCGCCATTCTTCAGCTCGCCGACGTGTATGATGCGTTGACGACGAACCGTCCCTATCGCAAGGCCTCTCCGCCTGCAGTTGGACTCGAAATCATGCATGAGGAGTGTGCGCGGGGATGGTGGAACCGCGATCTGCTCGACGCGTTTACGGATATGATTGACAAACGACGTCCTGGGGCACCGTCGGAAGGAGTGGGGAAAGCGGCCTGGTAGCTTGCCTCGCGGTCATCTGCTTGTCTCAAATGCCTGTGATTCGCTCTTCGCCCGCATAGATCACGAATCGACTTCCACGCAGGAAACCGACCAGTGTCTGCCGCAGTTCGCGCGCGAGCTGCACAGCCAAGCTCGACGGGGCCGAGACGGACGCAACAACCGGTAGACCAGCGACGATCGCTTTCTGCACAATTTCGAATCCGCCGCGCCCGCTGACAAGCAGAACCGAGTTGCTGAGCGGGATCTGACCGTTCAGAAGTGCCCATCCCACCACCTTGTCGACCGCATTGTGTCGGCCGATGTCTTCCCGCAGCACCTGCAATGCGCCCTCCGCGTCGAATAGAGCAGCCGCGTGCAGGCCGCCCGTTCGACCGAAGACAGCTTGTGACGCGCGGAGCGATTCCGGAAGGCGCAAAAGAACTTCTCGGTCAAACCGAAAATCCGGATTCGGCGGTTCGAGCGTCCGCGCACGCACGGAATCGATCGAAGCCTTGCCGCAGATGCCGCAACTTGAAGCTGCAAAAAAGTGCCGACGCATCTTCTCTAAATCGGGCGCTGCGTCGGGTGCAAGAACGACGCGAATGACATTATCGCGATTCTTTTCGCCGTCGTCGATTCCGTAGTCGAGAGTGATGATTTGCGCGCGTTGGGTGACGAGACCTTCCGTGAACAGGAATCCAGCGGCTAATTCCAGATCATTCCCTGGCGTCCGCATCGTAACGCTCAGTGGCCGATCGCCGACCTGAATTTCAAGCGGTTCTTCGGCGGCAAGGTAATCCTGTTTGCGCAGAACCCTGCCGTCGTCCCATTCCGAAACCTGCGTCAGATCAAGGCTCCGTGTTCTTTCAGCCACCCGGATCTCTCCTAGGGCGCGATAGCTCTACGGCCGATCCTACAGGATACATCCGCGACATGCCGTGAGAAGCAGCCAAAAAATGGACTGGCTCGTCCGAGAGGATGGGGAACGAGCCAGGGGGCGTTGCTCGGCGTGAGGGACTACGGGGAATTTCGTTGGCACCTCATAAGAACGCGGTAACTCCCTTCGTCCGGATCTACGGATGGGGTCGTGGACAGCCACGATCCCTACTCCGACTCGTCAAGACAAAAACCCGCAGCCTGATCCCGCTCCGCCCCGGCGCGCCCTGACAACATCGATCGAAAACTCTGTGCCGGGCGTCTTTGAAATCAAACTCGTAAGGGGATGAATACTCGCCCCTTGTTATTACCGAATGACAGAGGTATTAAAAACCGAGTGCATCCGTCGGCTCTGTCCCATTCCCTTCGGTAGAACTCCGCCGAAAGGCGTCATTCCGCCGTCGTCGTGCTCGAGCTGATAGACAAGTGTCGCCGACATTCGGACCGCGAGAGTCCATGCGCAGCCTCACGCGGGGATCAGTCCGTTAGCGCCCTGGCTCGATCCTCGATCCATTCTCTTTTGTGCTCCTCGATCATGGGCCGGCTTTCCGCATCCTGCTTCTGGATCTGTCGAGCGGCGAACTGCTGAGTTGCTAGCCACAGGGCTCACGATGCGGCTGGCCGAGCCTTGCCCGTACCGGACTTGGCTGCTACACTATGGCGGCAAGAGCCTTATTACTGCTCCTGCCAGAGTTCCCATTAAAGGCCGGTCCGTGTCTGGACACTCGAAGTGGGCGACGATCAAGCACAAAAAGGCGGCAACCGATGCCCGTCGCGGCAAGATTTTCACCAAGCTCATTCGAGAGCTAACGATTGCAGCCCGCGTGAGCGGCTCGGACCCAGACTCGAATCCTCGCCTGCGGACGGCCATCCTCGCCGCGAAAGGCGAGAACATGCCCAATGAGAATATCGAGAGGGCCATTCAGCGTGGCACCGGACAGCTGGAAGGCGAAACACTCGAGGAAGTGCTGTTCGAGGGATACGGCCCTGGCGGTGTCGGCGTTTTGATTCAGGTTGTTACCAGCAATCGCAATCGTATTGTCAGCGAAATTCGCCATTTGATGTCGAAAAACGGTGGGAATCTGGCCGAGTCGGGGGCCGTGGGGTGGATGTTCCAACGAAAGGGCGACATTGTCGTTCCCAAAGAGCAGGCCGACGAAGAAAAGATGATGGGCATCGTCCTGGACGCGGGCGCCGAGGATCTGCGTGACGACGGCTCGTCCTGGGAAGTGATTACCCCCTCCGAAGCGATGGAGAAAGTTCGCGAGGCTCTGACAGCGGCGGGAATCAAACCCGCTTCGGCGGAGGTTGGTTGGCTGCCGCAGAATTACATCAAGCTGAGCGGTCCACAGGCGCAGCAGATGCTGCGGCTGGTCGAATCGCTGGAAGATCATGACGACGTCCAGCACGTCTACGCGAATTTTGACATCGACGAAAAAGAGATCCAAGCTGCCGTCGCTGGATAGTTCGCACCTCATCGAAAAAACTCTTTTCTCCGCTTCCGTCACACACGTACACTTGGGTTCGCTGACAATGCCGGTTCGTTCCCCACATCCCGAGCCCCCGCCTCACAAACTCCGCATCCTGGGTGTGGACCCGGCCGTAACCGGCGCGACCGGGTATGGCGTCATCGAAGTGGAGGGGTCGATCGCGCGACCCATGCATTTCGGGGCACTACGAATTCCCGAAAGGATCACCTTCGCGATTCGCCTGCGCGAAATTCATTTTCTCGTTTCGGGGCTGGTCGAACAGTTTTCTCCTGATGCCGTTGCGGTGGAATCTGTCTTTGCAGCCCTGAATGTCCGAACCGCTCTCAAGCTTGCGGAGATGCGTGGCGTGGTCCTGCTGGCCGCTGCGCAGGCGCAAATTCCGGCGCATAGCTATTCCCCGCGCGAGATCAAGGCTAGCGTGGCCGGTTTCGGCGGCGCATCGAAGCAGCAGATCCAGCAAATGGTGAGGTCGCTCCTTGGACTGCTGGATACACCGGAGCCTGTCGACGCAGCCGATGCCCTTGCCGTTGCACTGTGCCACGCGCAGGCTTCGCGGGTCCGAGAGCGCATGGCGATCCAAAGTCAGAGTCGACGGGCCGCTCAAGCGGGTGCTGGGACTTCCACTCGTGCAGCGAGTGTTTCGGTGTCACGTCTGCGGTGAGTTCGGTGAACGCGAGCCGCCGGCTTCTCCTGTTTGTTTTACTCTTGCTACCGGTTTGCCGAGCAAGCCTTGCGGCAGAGAGTGCAACCATCACCTTCCGCAAGGTTTTCCGGTCTAGCTACCCCGAGTTCATCGAGATCAAGGTGGATGAATCCGGATCGGGCACCTATGATATTCGCCAGCTCGGTGACGAGCCCAGCCCGCAGCCGATGAAGGTAGGAGCTCCCCTCGTGCAGAAAATTTTCGAACTGGCTGCCAAGCTCCACAATTTCAACGGGGTCGAACTCGAAATGCATCGGCAGATCGCCAACCTCGGCGAAAAGACCTTTCGTTACGATCGCGGAGGTGAAACACATTCGGTCACGTTTAATTACACGACGGATCGTGCCGCCGAACAGCTGCTTGACATCTTCGAAGGGCTCTCGCGTCAGCAGACCGATCTCTCCGATCTGATCCGCACGATGCGCTACGACCGGCTGGGCGTCAACGACGTGCTCCTGCAGATTGAGAGGGATTACGACCACAAGTTGCTCCCTGAACCCCAAGCGCTCCTGCCACCCCTTGACCAGCTGGCCTCCGACAGCCATTACATCGACATCGCCCGCGAGCGCGCACGCACACTTGCCGCACAAATCCGTTCCCAGCACTAGGAGCTGGGTGAACCCACAGTGAGCCCTTCGAACTCGCCATCCGCCCGGCGTCCTTCTTTTTTTGGAACTCTTCAAGCGTTTGATGGGAATACAAATGGGTTGAGACCAAAGCTTTCAAGATGTCGAGTTGAAGATGTGTGTTGGCTCTTGATACTCGCGACAGGGTGGCTGTACAAAGGTCATGTCCTGTACCAAAGGACAGATCTATTACAACTTTGGCGACATACTCATCCATCCCGACAGGCTCTTGCTAGCATCTCATCAGTCCGAAAGTGTACTCATACTCAATAAGGAAAAAGGTTTGCGAACGATGCCCATCTGCAACCGTCATATAGGCAAGCTCACATGGCTTGTCTTTGTCTTCTTCTTTTCGACCCTTTCCTCATGGTCGCAGACTGTCGAACCGCTCATCACACAGCCGGTCGACGAAACGAAACGTACGGTCCTGCGCGGCAACACACATCCACTCGCGCGTCCGGAGTTTGACACGGGCGCCGCTCCCGCGGATCTCGCTTTGAATCACATGCTGCTCGTGCTCAAACGCAGCCCCGAACAGGAAGCCGCGCTTGAAAAGCTGATGGCCGAGCAACAAGAGAGATCGTCGCCTAACTACCACAAATGGCTCACACCGGCTGAATTCGGTGCACAATTCGGACCTTCCGATCAGGATATACAGACGATCACCTCGTGGCTCGCGTCTCATGGCTTCACGATCGGGGCTGCGACGAAGGGCAAAATGACGATCGACTTTTCCGGCAGCGCGAGCCAGGTTACGCAGGCATTTCATACTGCCATTCACAAATACGTCATCCGAGGTGAACAGCACTGGGCCAACGTGTCGGACCCGTCCATCCCAACTGCTCTGGCTCCCGCCATCGTGGGTGTTGCGTCACTCCACAACTTCTTCCCTAGGCCTCAGAGCCGGGCGAGAGCAGCAGCTAGACGGGTAGACCGGCCTCTGTATACGTTCCCGGCAGGCTGTAGTGAAACTTCCAGTACCAATTCCTGCAACTATGGGCTCGCGCCTGCTGATTTCGACAAGATCTACAATGTCCCGTCCTCGCTGAACGGGACCGGTGAAACGATCGCGATTGTCAGCGATAGTGACATAGCGTTGTCGAACGGCAACCCGACCCAACCAAGCGACGTGAATGCCTTTCGAACCATATTCGGTCTGCCCGCAATCAATTTCGAAGAGATTGAGACCGACGCTAGCGACGATCCTGGAATTCTAGGGCCCAACGCCGCCGGAAGCGGGGACGAGGTTGAAGCAGTTCTGGATGTTGAATGGTCCGGAGCCATCGCACCCAATGCGAAAATCGATCTCGTTGTCTCTAAATCCGACTCGACGTTCGGGGGTGATACGTCCGCTTCCTACATCATCAACAATCAGCTTGCGCCGATTCTGAGCTTTAGCTACGGTCTATGCGAGCTGGCCCTGGGCAACGCAGGAAATCAGCTGCACAACACGCTTTGGCAGCAGGCAGCGGCCGAAGGCATCACCGTGCTGGTTTCCTCGGGAGATAATGGATCAGCGGGCTGCGATATCGTCGAGGTCAACGGACCTGCGGTCCAGCCGGCCGAGTACGGGCTGGAGGTCAATGGAGTTGCTTCCACACCGTACAACGTTGCTGTCGGCGCGACCGACTTCAATGATCCCAATCCGGCCAAGTACTTTAGTACCACGAACAATCCAACAACCGGGCAATCGGCCCTGAGCTATGTGCCCGAGATGACCTGGAATGACAGCTGCACCAATTCCGTAGTCATCCAATACTTCCAGGGTGACGGATACGATACGGGAACGGCTGCGTCAACCTGCAACGACCCAAGCGTGGCGGAATTTGCCGAAGAGGATGGCATCGTTTTGATCGCCCCTACGGGTGGTTCCGGCGGGATGAGCAACTGCATTACCTCGAATCAGTCAACTCCCTCGAGTTGTGCGGGAGGGTATCCCAAACCTAGCTGGCAGACCGGTCCGGGCGTTCCCAATGACGGCGCGCGTGACCTTCCCGATCTCTCCCTGTTCGGCGCGGACGGCATCATTTCAGGCAGCTTCTACATCGACTGCGAAGAAGACTTCGTAAATGCTCCGTGCAATCTAACCACAGGAGATTTTGTCGAGGTGGGAGGAACCTCGGTCTCAGCCCAAGTGATGGCAGGAATCATGGCCTTAATTGACCAGAAGACAGGTTCTGCGCAGGGCAACGTGAACCCAATGCTTTATTCACTGGCGTCGCAGCAATCGGCGACAAACTGCAATGCATCGACACCAGCGACCTCCTGCGTCTTCAACGACGTTACGGTGGGCACCATCGAAATGCCGTGCGCCAGTGGAAGCCCGAACTGCACCGTGGTGGGATCCAACACCGTCGGTGTGCTCACGGGATACAACGCAGGTATTGCCTACGATTTGGCGACCGGACTTGGTTCCCTCAACGTCGGGAATCTGGTCAGTGCTTGGGGGCCGACCTTCTACCTAAGCTCCTCGAATCCTGCGGTCACAGTCACATCGGCCGGCAGTTCGGCGAATCTCTCGGTGACGGTCACGGCGGTCAATGGCTTCGCGGGAACCGTCGCTCTGGCGTGTTCGGGACTGCCGACGGGGGCCTCGTGCACGTTCATGCCGTCGGCCTCTGTCAGCTTGACCGCCTCGGCGACGAGCGCCACGGTCACCGTGACGGTGAACACCACGGCTGCTTCCGGGTTGGTGCCGGCATCTCGGCCCAGGAGTGAGAAGACGACGCCCGGCGAGGGCCCCCTGGCTCTCGCCCTACTCTGCTGCATAGCGCTGTTGCTGACCTATTTCCGTGGCATCCAACGTCGATCGATCAGGACAGCGCTGGCGTTAGCTGCCTTTGCGCTAGCAATCGCAGTTGTGGGTTGCGGTGGTGGTGGCAGCAGTGGTGGCGGTGGTGGGGGGAGCTCGAGCGGCGGGACGCCCGCGGGCACCACAACCGTCACCATCGCGGGCGCCAATGGGAACGTTTCCTCTGTGATGACGTTCCAGCTAACGGTCCAGTAGCGCGGACGGCCTAAAGGACCATAATTCCGGCGTAGCCGACGACGCGGTCTAGCTCGCCGTTGACGTCTCCCGAAGTGCCGTAGCAAACCAGCGTTGCTTCTGTCGCACCCAGTTCGCGCGCGGCGACGAGCATTGCCACTGTCGCCGCGTAGCCACACATGGTAATCCCCTCCTGCCGCACCGTGTCGTAGAGGCCGCGCGGATCCAGCGCGAGGACTCGTGTAATGGCACGATCGTCCTTTACGCGCGTGATCGCGTCGCTCTCGTAATGATTCATATCTGAGCTTGCCATCACAAGCACCGGCTCGTTCTGCGCTTTCACCACCTGTGCGACGCCGTGCCCCAATGCCTCGATGGAGCCGTAACGGTCGGTGCCCAGCACCACAGGCACCATGCGCACATCCGCCCGGAGGCTCTGCAAGAACGGAAGCTGTACCTCGAGAGAATGTTCGCGCGCATGAGCCACCGCGTCCTCGCGAAGCAGTGGACAAGCGCGCGCAAGTTCCGCGGCCAGCCCCCTGTCGATGGTGGCCTCGCCGAATGGAGTGGCAAAGGCGCCCTCCGTGAGAATGGCCAGGGGCTGGCCCTGCGGAAAATGTCGTGGCCCGATAAGAATGCACCGTTGCGGAATTTCGATTGAGGAATACACCGCTCCAGCTACATGTCCGGAATACATGTAGCCAGCATGAGGAACGACACACCCAAGCGCGTGCAATTTCGTCTTGCCGCGAGGGCAGAAGGTACGGATCTGGCGCGCGAGCTCCCGCGGCTCGGAAGGATAAAACAGTCCAGCAACGGCAGGCGGACGGACCATCACCGAAGTTGTATCACAAAGAGAGGGAAACCGGTTCGGCCGGCAAACGCGCGCCCCTCAACTCAATCGAGCAATCTCAGCTGGGCTTAGAAGGTTTTCCGGAAACTTTGAGCGCCACCGTTTGCCCATGCTGATGCAGGATCTTCACCTTATCGCCGTACTGATATCCACCGCTGTCCACGATTGCTTGCATCCGACCCTTCAGGGCCGGTGCGATCGTGAATGTGTGGATCATTCTTTCGTTGTCTCGCTGACGGACGATGATGGAGTGCGCATCGGCATAGATCACTTCTCCCTTGAGCCACTCGCTCTTGGGATTTGTGTTTGGATTCGAGCTCTTAACGATGATCGGGGCGCTGATTGCCTGCGCACGGATGGGGGTGGCAGAGAGCGCCATCGCCAGAGTGAGTGCTCCGAGGGTGAAAGCGGCGCTAGATTTCTTCATCGAAGGAAATTTTCAGCGACTTCAAAAACTTGATGTCCTGTGCAGTAATCTCGACTTTTGGCTCGGCGCCTTCTTCTTCTAGCACTTCGTCATCGACACGGATGTGCAGCGATTCTAGGAAACGCCTGTCTTGTGAGGTCATTCTTGAATCAGATGACTGTCGTCGTGCCAACCCGATCGTGGCGTCGAGCTTCAGCACGATGTCAAAGCCGGCCGCGCGAACGCCGGAAATCGCTTCGGCGATGCGCTCGGAATCCGACACGCTGTCGTTGATCGCATGTCCCAGTTCACGCAGCAGCTGCTTCATGTGGTCGTCGAGTTGCAAGGGATCTGACCTCCTGAGACGTTCCTACCGTAATTCTAGGGCCGTGGCAAGCCCGAAACAAGCTCTCTCGCGCGCCACGATTCCCCGGAAGTAACCTGCGCCCCGCCCCCGGAGGGAACCCCAATACTCTGGCCGGCCCGAACAGCGCTACCCTGTTAGAATCCAAGCATGCGCGCGAACCTGCTTCCGGCGCTTTGGCGCTCGCTTGTGGTGACCCTGCGGACGCTTTGGCGCGTGGCCCGCCAGCTTTTTCACGAGGCAACCGGTGCCCTGTTTGGCCTCTTCGCTGCCTGGGCCGCGTTCGCCGTATGGAAGCAATGGAGACAGCGCCCGGCACTGTGGCTCATGGCCTTCGCCATCGCCTATTCCATCACCATGGCGGCGTTCGCCATTGCATCGTTTCGACGCGCCCGACGGGTCCGCTGATGACCGACATAAGCAAAAAACCACCAGCTATCGATAGCCGCCGTGCAGCGACCTCGGGCCTTCCTTTGGAGACAGTGATCTCGGCAGAGGATCTGGCGGGCTGGGACGCCGAGCGTGATCTTGGTTACCCCGGGCGGTTGCCGTTCACCCGCGGTATCTATCCCACGATGTACCGCGGACGCCTCTGGACCATGCGACAATACGCCGGTTTCGGAACCGCCTTCGAATCCAACCGCCGCTATCGCTACCTGCTTGCGCAGGGCCAGACCGGCCTTTCCGTCGCCTTCGACCTGCCCACACAGATCGGCATGGACTCCGACCATCCGCTCGCCCAGGGCGAGGTCGGAAAAGTCGGCGTCGCCATCGATTCGTTGGAGGACATGCAGGCGCTGTTTGATCAGATTCCGCTCGAGCGCATCTCGACCTCGATGACCATCAACTCGACCGCCGCGATCCTTCTTGCGCTCTACGTGGCCGTTGCCAAACAGCAGGGCGCGAATCTTACACGGCTCTCCGGGACTGTGCAGAACGACATCCTCAAGGAATACATTGCACGCGGCACATACATCTACCCGGTGCGGTCTGCCATGCGCATTATCACCGACATCTTCTCCTGGTGCCGCAGCGAAATCCCCAATTGGAACGCGATCTCCATCTCCGGTTATCACATTCGCGAAGCTGGCTCGACTGAAGTGCAGGAAGTCGCGTTCACGCTCGCCGACGCCATCGCCTATGTCGATGCGGCGGTTTCCGCCGGGCTTGAGGTTGACGAGTTCGCACCCCAACTTTCCTTCTTCTTCAACGCGCATAACGAGTTCTTGATGCAGATCGCCAAATTCCGTGCCGCGAGACGCCTCTGGGCGCGCACGATGCGTGATCGCTTCGGGGCCCGCGATCCGCGCTCGATGATGCTCCGTTTTCACGCACAGACTGCAGGCTCGGCGCTCACGGCGCAGCAGCCAGAGAACAATCTCGTGCGCGTCGCACTCCAGTGTCTGGCTGCCGTGCTCGGCGGCTGTCAATCTCTGCACGCCAACGCGCTCGACGAGGCGCTCGCCCTGCCCACCGAACAATCTGCGCTTCTGGCCTTACGCACCCAACAGATCATCGCGCAGGAAACCGGCGTTGCCAACACGATCGACCCTGTGGCTGGCTCTTTCGCCATCGAAAAGCTAACCGACGAAATCGAATCGGCCGCGCAGCATTACCTTTCAAAGATTGACGCGCTCGGCGGTATGTTGCGTGCCATCGAGACAGGCTATGTCCAGATGGAGATTCAGAAGTCGGCGTACCGATATCAACAGGCCGTTGAGCGCGGCGAACAAATCGTGGTTGGCGTGAACCGTTTTCGGGCCGAGCGGGAGCAGCCGATCCCGACGCTTCGGATCGATCCAGAAATCGAGCGCTCGCAAATCGAGCGCCTTGGCGCCTTGCGGGCCCGACGCGACACTGCCAAGGCGCGTGCCGCCGTCGATGAGGTAGAACGTCGCGCCCGCACCACCGAAAACCTGATGCCTGCCATCCTGATGGCCGTCGAATCCTACGCCACGGTCGGCGAAATTTCCGATGCCCTCCGCCGCGTTTTCGGCGAATACCGTGAATCGGTTACGATTTGACTGAGAAGTCTGCCACCCCGGGATCTGTGGGCCGATAGGTCGGTTTTTTTCTCGTCGCATGCGCACCAGGGTCACTCTCGACCATGAGATTTGCTGGCCGCGTCGCGTCCTGACGCCTGCCGACGCGGTGAAATACATTGACGCAGTCGGCTACTGCATGCTTTTTCCCGTCAACAGCGTTCCGCTCCCGTCGCTTTATTACGCGGTCACCCGACGCTATCCTCATGAAAAAATGGTCTGGGACAAGTATTCTCGATTGGTGTGGCACTGGAAAGATGATTTGCCTCGCCTCCGCCGCGTCTTCTACGCGAAGTATTTTCGCGGCCGCGGCACGCTCATCTCGCTGGCTCATCTGCCCTACTTTCTCGCCATGCGCCAAGCACCCCTCCTCCCGAGTGACCACGCCTGCTTCTTCGCCCAAGGACATATACACGACGATGCCCGTATCATTTGGAAGGCTCTCGACGAGCATGGTCCGCTCGCGACGCTCGAGCTTCGCCACGCCTGCAAGATGGAGACAAAGGCCGGTAACGTCCGTTTCAAACGCGCCATCGCCGAACTGCAATGTGGGTTGATTGTTGTGCACGCCGGTGCTGAGCAGGAAACGGCGGCGTGGGCCTCTGGCCGATACGAACTGACATGCCGCGCCTTTCCGCGGCAAACAGCCGCTGCACCCGGTATCGGGCCGGAACAGGCTCGTTCCATGCTCACCGCAAAGTTTCTCGAGTGGCGCCCCGACGCATCGCCCGCGCAGGTGGCTCGCCTGTTTAGCTGGTCCAAAGAAGAAGCCGCGGTCGCCTGTACCTCTGCGCGACGTCCATCTCATGCTGGTTCCTAGCGAGGTGGGATCGGTGGCGGCCGCCTTGGGGTAAGAAAGTGAGGCAAAGCCTATCTCCCCGGAACGGCTTCAACAGGTTAGGATACGGCATGGTAGGTGACCCAGTTAGGCTCGATAGCCGTGGATCGGTTGCGGTGAAACTCATTCTCGCATCAGCTTCGCCGCGACGCGCCGAAATTCTGCGTCGGGCGGGCATACCGTTTGATGTGCGCGCGGTGGCATTCGACGAAACTCGCCGCCCCGGCGAGCTCCGCGGTGACTACGTCCGCCGCGTCGCGCTTGGCAAGGCTCGCGCCGCGGCAAGCGAAGCGGGCAAATCCGGTGATTGTCTGTTCGTCGGTGCCGACACGATCGTCGTCGCCGGAGACGAAATTCTTGGCAAACCTTGCTCACAGGCCAACGCCTACCGGATGTTGCGCCTGTTGAGCGGCGCCGTCCACGAAGTCCACACGGGTGTCGCCGTGGTGCGCCTGCCCGGCGTCATCGAAGGCGTCATTGATGAGACCACACGCGTCACCTTCGCACCTCTTTCCGATACCGAGATCGAGAGCTATATCGCCACCGGCGAGCCGTTCGACAAAGCGGGAGCCTATGCCATTCAGGGCATCGCGGGTCGCTATATCACCCGCATCGAGGGCTGCTATTTCAATATCGTGGGTCTTCCTCTCGCGCGTCTCTGGTTCCTTCTCCACAATCTCGGATGGAGGGATCCGCTCACCCGATAGTTCTATCCTAAGGCTGACCTGGATTGTTGCGCCCCAATAGGCAGTCCTGAGCTGGTGGGCGGAAAAGAAAACGGCGGCATGCCAGCCGCCGTCTGAGACCTTGGCAAAAAACCTTGAGGGAGGCTTACTTCTGCTGCTCGGTTGCACCTGGAGTGGATGTCGTGGTTGTGGCTGGCGGGTTGGCAGGCTGGCCAGTCTGCGCGGGCTGTGTTGGCTCGCCACGCATCCCTTCCTTGAATTCACGAACTCCCTGTCCGAGTCCCTTCATCACTTCAGGAATCTTTCGCCCCCCAAAAAGCACAAGGATGACGATCGCAATTATCAACAGATGCATGGGGCTGTCCCACATGGGTTCCTACCTTTCACACCCGGGCCGGCAGCGCCCGAATGCCCCGAATAATCTTAACCCTATTCAAAGTATAACACGCTCGTCACCCACCCTGCGCGTCACATGCTCGCGGTCGAGGAACTCCAGTAGCGGAATGGCATATTTGCGGCTTACGCCAGCGACATCCTTAAACGTCAGGACTGTGATGCGGTCGCCTCGCTCCTTCCGATACCTGGCGATCAAATCTCGCAGCCGTGCCACTGCCGTCCGGTGAAAAACGAAATCCTCCGCCACCTTGACGAGAGTTCCCTCGCGTATGAGGATTTGCAGGATCTTCTGCGCACGGCTGGCTTCCACCGGCAGCTTCCCCAGAACGGCTGGAACGCCCGGAACTGTGAGCCCGGCCCGCTCGAATTCCTTCTCGATCAGCTCCTTGGAGCGCACCTCTTCGGGCGAAAGCGAGATCGCTCGGCCCGCCCGCTGCACCAGCCCCCCGAACACTGATACGACGGCCCGTCCGATAAGGTCCGCCAAGGCCGTTTCGAAAAGCGCAGGCCGCGGATTTCCCACCCGCCCGCGGAGCTCCTGCTTGGGGATTCCCGGCAGCAGAGGATTGGCTGTGTGAAATTGCTCGACGGCTTCGCGAAGGGCCTTGCTACATTCCTCCAGTGCCTGGGCCGATGCGATTGTGAAGGGCTGTTCGGTCAAAATCCGAAGCTGTTGCTTGGCAACCAATTTTGCCGCTGTCTCCCGAATTTCGTCTTCCAGCCATCCGGTACGCGCGCGGACTTCCTCGAGCATCAGCCCGCGAGGCATCGCTTCGGCTAGCGCCGCGAGAAGGTCTTCTTGGCTGCCGCTCTCGAGCGTTTCTAGAAAATGACGAACCTTTCGATCGTCCCGCCGATGCCGCCGTGCTCTCGCATCGATCACGATTCCGCCGCCAATCGTCACGACCGGGGAAAACTGCCGAAGGATGAAACGGTCCTCGGGCAGAACGACTACTTCGTTGTCTAATCTAAGTTGTGCTAGGGCGGATCCGCCGGGCGCCAGCTCGTTCCCTTCCAACAGGACGACTTCCGCAATCGCTTCGGCTGACCCCTGGTGAAAATGCACGCGGGCGCGATTCGTCAGCGGCCGAGACGAGTCCAACAGCATCACCCGCGCATCTAGCTTCCGCGTCGGCTCAAAGACGCCTGGCCGACCCAGTACCATGCCGCGTTGAATTTCTGCCTGATCGATGCCCGCGAGATTCACCGCCGTGCGCTGTCCTGCCACGGCCTGCGCAATCGGCTGACCGGCGGAATGAAGTCCGCGAACCCGCACGCGCCTCTGTACGGGATAGATCTCCATCTCATCGTCAACCTGCAAGGTGCCCGAGATCAGTGTTCCTGTCACCACCGTCCCAAAGCCTTTCGTTGCGAACGAGCGGTCGATCGGCAAGCGAGGATGGCGCTTCCGGTCTTTCTCTGGTGTTGCCTCCGCCACACGTAGAAGCTCCTGTTTAAGGACATCAAGCCCTGCACCTGTCCGCGCACTCACCGGCACAATCGGCGCGCCTTTCAGGAACGACCCACGCACGAATTCTTCGATTTCCAGCCGGACAAGCCCGAGAATATCCGCATCTACCAAGTCCGATTTCGTGATCGCTACCAGCCCACGTGGGATTCCGAGCAGACGACAAATATCAAAATGTTCGCGCGTTTGCGGCTTAATCGATTCATCCGCCGCCACGACGTGCAGCACGATGTCGATGCCGCCCGCGCCAGCCAGCATGTTACGCACGAAACGCTCGTGCCCGGGCACGTCGACAAAGCCAAAGCTCACATCCGCAATGGTCAAAAACGCGAAGCCGAGATCAATGGTGATCCCTCGGCGTTTCTCCTCTTCGAGGCGGTCGGGATTGGTCCCTGTCAAAGCCTCGACCAGCGATGACTTCCCGTGGTCGATGTGCCCGGCCGTCCCTACGATGACGTGCTTTCGCGTCCCCATCAAGGTGTCCCTGGTAGGGTGATGCTAGCCGAGCCCGTTAACCGGGTCAAACTTCGCAAGAGAAAGCGTACCGGGACTTGTGATCGGGAATCTCCAGTTATGCGCGCCGGGCAAGAGCGATTTCGCGGGCGATCGCCCGAGCGGCCGTGTGAGGATCGTCGGCCTCGGTGATGGGCCGGCCGACGACCAGATAATCCGCTCCGGCTTCGATGGCCTCCGATGGCGTCGTTATTCTCGACTGATCGTTCGCTCGGGCGCTCTGGGGCCGTACTCCGGGCGTCACAACCAGAAACCTCGGTCCGCATTGGGCGCGGATCGCCCGCGCCTCCTGCCCGGAAGCGACAACTCCGTCAAGCCCAGCTTGCTGCGCGAGCTTTGCCAAGGCAAGCACGGTCTGATCGGGCGGTCCAGCTATCTCAACGCCGCGCAGCGTCGTCTCATCCATGCTGGTCAAAAGGGTGACGCCGAGCACGGCGGGGCGACGTTTCTTCTTGCTAAGTGCAGCGCTCGCGGCCTCCAGCATCCCAGCTCCTCCGAGCGCGTGCAGCGTGAGCAGGCGCACCTGCGGCAGCTCGGCGGCTGCCATCACAGCTGCCGCCACGGTGCTAGGGATGTCGTGGAACTTCAGGTCGAGAAAAACCCCGAAGCCCTCTCCCGCGAGCATCTTAACCACTCGCGGGCCTTCGGCTGTGAACAGCTGGCTCCCTACCTTGACGAGCCCGGCCGCTCCTCGGAGCTGACGCGCTAATGCGCGGGCTCGCCCAAGGCTGTCAACGTCCAGGGCAACGATTAGTTGTGATGTTCCGAGGCGGGGCGTGAGGGCACCTCTAGCAGCTCGAGGCGGACTTTAGCCAGCCCGCGCTGGTCGAATCCGAGCTTTCGGGCGACTGCGTACGAGACGTCGAGCTCACGGCCTTGCACGTAGGGGCCACGGTCATTGATTCGAACCACCTGGCTGCGGTGGTTTCGGGGGTTTACGACACGCACGATCGATCCCAGAGGGAGGGTGGGGTGTGCCGCTGTTTCTGCATACATATCGTAGGTCTCCCCGTTGGCGGTTGGCTGGCCGTCGAAGTCCTCGCCATACCAGCTTGTCGTACAGTCCCATGCTGCCAGGGGCCTTATCTGGCCGCTCGCATGAGAGGTCGATCCTGATCCGGACAGAGTGGTTGGGCCTTGTTGAACTGGGCTGCTGGCTCTCACGCTGGCCGCCGGATTGGCCGATGGAACGAGGGTAAGCACACCCAGTCCTAAGAACACCGATTCGAGAACCACAAACATCTTAGCTCTCATCTGCCACTAACCTCCCTGAAATCAGCTGATTCTAGCATTGCGAAGACCTCTCGGACAATCGAATTAGGTCCCGAGGGATCCTCGCAAACCGCTGATTTCACGTACGTTTTCCTTCTGACACCACGCTTCGAGTTCTCCGACAAGTCGCTCGGAGGCCCTGGGGTCCACAAAATGCGCGGTGCCTACCTCCACTGCCGAGGCGCCTGCGATCATATACTCGACCGCATCCCTTGAGTTTTCAATACCACCCAATCCTACGATCGGGATGCGAACCGCCTGATGCGCCTCATGAACCAGCCTCAATGTTATAGGTTTGATGGCGGGGCCCGACAACCCACCCGCCGTACTACCTAGGTATGACCGCCGGGTGTGTACATCAAGACACAATGCCGGATAGGTGTTTGCAATCACAAGCGCGTCAGCGCCAGCTGATTCGGCGGACATAGCCACAAGTCCAATATTTCCAACAGATGGAGAGAGCTTGACCCATAAGGGCCTTCGGCAGACCCCTCGGACCAAACCGACGACCTCGGCCGTAAGAGCCGGGTCAGTACCATACTCGGCCCCGCCCTTTTCCACATTAGGGCAGGAGATGTTCAACTCGCAGGCGGCTAGCCCCTCTGTGTCTTCTAGGACACGAACAACCTCCACGTATTCGGCGATACTCCGGCCGAAGACGTTCGCGATCACGGCGGTCCTGTATTTTCGGAGTTCCGGCAGCTTCTGGGCGACGAAGGCTCTAACGCCTATGTTTTGTAGGCCGATTGCGTTAATGAGACCGCCCACCGCCTCCCGCATCCGGGGCGGAGGGGAACCAGCCATAGGTTCCAGTGATAGACCCTTAACGACAACGCCGCCGAGCCGGTTAAGATCAACGACGTTCGCGAGCTCGACCCCGTAACCGAACGTGCCACTGGCAGCTATGACGGGATTTTGGAGCGACAGAGTACCGACGCGGACGCGGAGGTCAACCCCCGAGGGCCGGTCGGCGCTGCGCGCCGGCTCGGGCGAAGTCACGGGCGCGAGTGTAGCACGGTGGTCAAGGTTGCCCAGGGGCGCGGCGGCTCTAAGATTCGGCGACTGCCGAGCGAAGCGGGTCTGTGCTAGGATGAGGCGCTCGATGCGCGTCGTCGAAAAACGCCAGTTGCTTTCGGCCGAAGAAATCTCCCGCACGCTGAATCGGTTAGCCCACGAAATGGTGGAGAAAAGCGGGGGAGCCCACGACCTTGCTTTGATCGGCGTGCGGCGGAGAGGTGTTCCGCTTTCTGAGCGACTGGCAAGTGCGATCCGTGGATTTGCGCACCGGGATATTCCCGTCGGCACCCTCGACATCACCCTCTACCGGGATGATCTTTCAACCGTCGGTGCGCAACCTGTCGTTCAGTCCACTAACATCGAGTTCTCGGTGGATAACCGCGAGCTGGTGATCGTGGATGATGTCCTCTATACGGGTCGCACCATCCGCGCCGCGATGAACGGGCTTTTCGATTTGGGCCGGCCGCGCCGACTCCGGCTGCTCGTATTGATCGACCGAGGCCACCGCGAGCTGCCCATCGAGGCCACCTTCATCGGCAAGACCATCCAGACCAGCGAAACCGAGATTGTCGAGGTGCGGCTGCAGGAGATCGATGGCGAGGAACGTGTCATGCTGGTGGATCGCGTTCACTGATTCCTTGCACGATCGATCCGGAGGAAGGATGTAAGCTAAGAGAAACCGTGCTTGCGCACCTGTCCAATTTGCTCGGAATCGAACCCCTCAGCCGCGAGCAAATCGAATTTTTCCTCGACCAAGCCAAACCGTTCCAGGAATTTCAGCGGCACCCGCTAAAAAAGCTTGCCACGCTTCGAGGCAAGACCGTCGCCGTGGCGTTCTTTGAGACCTCTACGCGCACGCGGATCAGCTTCACCACGGCTGCCTCACGCCTGGGTGCCGACACGATGGCGCTACAGGCCGAGGCGTCCAGCCTCAAGAAGGGCGAATCACTGATGGACACGGTTCGGACGCTCGAAGCGATGAAGCCTGATGCGATCGTACTCCGGCACAGCTCGTCCGGTGCACCTGATTTCGTGGCATCGCGGCTCGACATTCCTGTTCTGAACGCGGGCGACGGAACGCACGAGCACCCCACCCAGGCACTACTGGATGCACTGACGATCCGCGACCGGAAGGGAAGGCTGGAAGGCTTGGCTGTCACGATTCTGGGCGACATCCTGCACAGCCGCGTGGCGCGCTCCAACATCCACCTGCTCAGCAAGTTTGGCGTCCACATCACGCTGTGCGGTCCCTCGATGTGGGTGCCGCGCGAGGTGGAATGCCTGGCACTCAACATTCGGCGTTCGCTTCAGATTGACGAAGCGCTCGAGGGAGCCGATGTCGTCATGGCGCTCCGGGTACAGACCGAGCGGTTGCACGAGCCGGCGCTGGCGGTGGATGAATACATCGCGGGATACCGGCTGACGCCGGAACGGCTGCGGCGGGCAAAGCCAGATGCGCTCGTGATGCATCCGGGGCCGATGATTCGCGGGCTTGAAATCGACTCCGCCGTAGCCGATGGCCCGCAATCGTGCGTTTTAGAACAGGTAACCAACGGTCTCGCCGTGCGCATGGCTCTTCTCTATCATCTGGTCGGCGGCCCGCCTGCCGAGGCCCCCGATCCTGCCAAGGACTGACGGATGCTCTTGATCAAGAATGGCCGCGTGATCGACCCGGCTACGGACACCGATGGGATCCTGGACGTCCTCATCGATGGCGAGCGAATTGCCAAGGTGGGCCCCCAGTTGCTAGCGCCAGGTGCTGAGATCTACGACGCGAAAGGCCTCGTGGTCGCGCCGGGATTTATTGATCTGCATTGTCATCTGCGTGAGCCGGGCCATGAGCTTTCCGAAACCATCGAGACGGGCACGCGTGCGGCAGCGCGAGGAGGTTTTACGGCTGTTTGCTCGATGCCCAACACGCAGCCGGTGAACGACAACGCGTCGGTGACCCGGGGTATCGTCGAACGAGCAGCCCAGTCGGCGAGCGTCCGCGTGTGGCCGATCGGCGCGGCTTCGCAGGGAAGCAAAGGCGAGGCATTGGCGGAAATCGCAGCCATGAAAGCCGCGGGTATTGTTGCTGTTAGTGATGATGGCAAGCCCATCGCGACGGCGCGTTTGATGCGGCAGGTCATGGAGTACTGCGATTCGCTGGGCCTTCCGGTAATTGACCACTGCGAAGATCCGTCGCTCTTCGCAGGCGGCGTAATGCGAGAGGGGCCGCAGTCGCTTCGGCTGGGCTTGGCTGGAATTCCCGCGCAGTCCGAATCCATCTCTGTGGGACGCGACGTCGAGATCGCTGAGCTCAGTGGCGCGCGGCTGCATATCGCTCATCTATCCACGCGGCGCTCCCTCGAACAGGTACGCTGGGCGAAGCAACGCGGGTTGCGCGTGACGTGTGAGGTCACGCCGCACCACTTTACACTGACCGACGAAGACGTTCGCTATGACACGCACTACAAAATGAACCCGCCGCTCGCTTCCACAGACGATCGCGACGTGCTGATCGAGGGGCTTCGGGATGGCAGCGTCGATGCGATCGCTACCGATCACGCTCCGCATCATCCGGCGAGCAAGGATGTTGAATTCGATCGCGCGCCTTTCGGCATCGTCGGATTTGAGACAGCGCTGGCGCTGGGCCTGACCGAGCTGGTCCATACCGGAAAGCTACCTCTGATGAGATTGGTTGAACTGTTTACGTGCGGGCCGGCACGCGTTCTCGGCCTGGAGCGAAAAATTGCTGCCGGCGCCCCTGGTGATCTCACGCTGTTTTCGACGACGCACGAGTGGACGTTCCGCGCGGCTGATTCGCCGAGCAAATCGCGCAACACACCGTTTAACGGCCGCGCTTTCCGTGGCGCGCCCATCGCCACCGTTGTCCGGGGCCATCTTGTGTTCGGCTCACTCCGATCTCATCGGCAAGCGCCACGGGGGGATTTTGCGTGAGCTCACCACCTAAAATGCTCAAGGGTCCCAGCCTAGCCGACCAACTCGCCGCCGAACGCACGTTCCTGGCGTGGATTCGCACAGGGATCGCGTTCATGGGATTCGGCTTTGTGGTGGCGCGCTTTGGGCTTTTCCTGGAGCGGCTTGCGTTGATTGAAGCGGCCGTTAAGGAAAGCCATCAGAGACTTTCCATCTGGTTCGGCACGAGCATGATCGTGATGGGTGTCGCCACCAATTTCTTCTCTACATCGCATTATGTTCGTCTCATCAAACAGTTAAATCGGGACGACACGTCCTTTACGAAGCCATCGGCTCCAGCGGTGGTCACCGCTCTCGTCCTGGCAGTCGTGGGCCTGGCGTTGGCGATCTATTTGATCTCGGTGTAAGCATTTCCAACGCGGCTGTTCAGAAGGGCCGCACGGTTTGATCGCGAGGACCCGTCGCCTGCTCGCAGCGTTCCTCCTTATGGCGGGCACGGGCCTCGACGATCTTCGCGCCGAGACCCGGAGTCCGCCAATGTGGCCTACAGTCGGTTATTTTGGGAAGGTGAATAGATCAAACAGGTCGGTGATCGCCGGACTGTTCGTGGGTACGTAGGGGTTGCCTGGTACCGTAATTGGGTTAGGGAAGTTGTCTCGGCTGCGTCCCGTGACCGTTCCAATGCCCCAGTTTCTCTCGATGAACTTAAGGATCGAAACGTGATCGGCATACGCATGCGAAATTGTTCCGCCGGTCGCGTAGGGAGACACGGCAAGAAAGATAATCCGCGTGCCGTCACCGAAGAAGTCCAGCGGCTGCACGTAACCGGAATCGTAGTAACCACCGCCTTCATCCTCGGTTATGAAGATCGCCGTATCCGCCCCATACGGAGGGTAGCTCTGGACCATTTCGATGATCTTCTTTGTGAAGGCCTCGAACAGATCGAGCTTAGAGGACGCTGGGTGGCCATCGACAAGCCCGCTAGGCTTCACGATAGAGACAGCCGGCAACGTATCGCTCTGTATGTCGTTGTAGAGGTTCAACGTGTCCTGAATGTGAGCTTCGCGGACATCCGCGTTGGCCATGATCGACCTATCGTACTGAAACGGATTGCAAATGTTGCAGTACTCGTCTGAGTACACAATGGGTGCGTTGGTCGCATAATTGAGCGTACCAACGGGCCCATAATTGAGCTGGTATTTGTCCTCTGGAATGCCCAATTCCGCATTGCCGGCATAGGTGTTCCAGTGGTCACCGTAATACTTCCAGGAAATGCTGTTGGCGATCAGGTCGTCGCCAATGCTCGGCACAGAGGAAGGTGGAATTGTGAAAGGGGTGTTGTATTGGCTTGTGTCGAGGAAGGCGTTCTCGCCTTGACCGAAATAGCCCGGATTGTAATTGTTTAGAAGGTAGTAGTGGCCCGTCTCGCAGCGGGGATCGATACCGATGGACATGAGGTAGAACACGATCTCGCCGACGCCGGGTTGAGTCGGATCGGAGCATTCACTGTACGACCCGCCGCCGTAGACAGGCGCGTTCAGGTACGTGGGTGGCGGAGTTGGGTTCGTATTGCCATCCGCGAAGCCACCGTCGCCGTAACCGTCCTCCGTGTACCAATTGTTGGTGCCCGGTGCCGGGTTGGGGTTTTCGACCTCGTTGACAACACCCGCTTCGCTAGGGTTCGCCGTGTCCACTTGCTGGTTTTCCGGTGGCTCGAGAGCGTTGCCGTTGCCGTCGCTGAACCAGATTGCATCGCCGTGGCCAAACATGATGTGGTTGGCACCGGTGCCACCGTCGACGGATTGGTGGAAGTTATCACTCATCGCGTAGGTGTTGGCTAGGGAGGTGAAGTAGGGCACGTCACCCTGCTGAACGTTGTAGAACGCCATAGCCGTCGATCCTTCGCCCGTGGTTTTTGCCCCGGGAACGTTGGGCAAATAATTCGTTGTGAAGCAGGGGAGAACATCTTTGTCGGAGGCGCACAACGGCGGCTGCGCCAAGCCATTGGTTCCAGCGCCTACGGTCGTTTCCACCCAAGGAAACAATCGCGCGTCGCAACCAGAAGGATTCGATGGGGTTATATTCTCGGTACCGCAGTCCAGCTGCTGCCACATTTGATAGAACCGGTGCACGGGGCTAGCCGCATAGTCGTCGTACACAAAACCAGGTCCTGTTAACTGAAAAGGTCCTGGAGGCAACGACGTGACATTCTTGATGCGTGTGTCCGGAGTCTTGGATTTCGCGGTCGAGCCACCAGTGAGCAACAGCAAGATGTCCTCCGGGAGCAGTCCATTTTCGGACTCGACGGCATCCACGATACTTAGCGGGCACGAAGTTTCGGGAGTTCCCGCGGCACACGGATTGGGAACATAGGAGACGTTCGGGCCGCCCACAAGGGGCGCTGGCAACACTCCACCAGGGAGTAGGGTTTTGGGAGGGGCCAAAAGGAACGTATCAGGGTGCTGATCGGTAGCAGCCATTTGCTGCACGGTGTTGAAATTAGGTCCCGGTGTGCCGTCGGCGTTGATAATTCCTTCCGACAGCAGGTTCCACACGGTTTGCCCCTTGACGGGTACGTAGGTTGCAAAGACGTGATCGAAGCTGCGATTTTCACCAATGATCACAATCACGTGTTTGATGGGCGTGGTGGTATTTTGGTCGTTCGAACCAGGACCCTGTGGGAGTGGAGACGCGGTGGCCAGAGATGCGCCGAGCGTGAATGGAAGCAGTACGAGAGATACAATGCGAAACGCGACTAAAGCGACATGCTTCAAGGACATTCTTCCTCCTGTCTCGTGGCTGGGTTACGACAGGGGGACTAATAGCCGCGAAATGTTTCACAGAAATTTCTCAGCGGTAAATCAGAGAAGAAATCATGGGCACTCTTTGTTAATTTTTATTCAAAATGTCGGCAGGTCGACGAGAGCTAGCGATCTCGAAGCGCGAGCAATAATTTTCTCTCCTCCAAGGTTCCAGTTCTCTCCCTGACAACCCGCGAGCGATTTCCTCCGACTTGCGCGGATCAGTTGCCGCCGTTAGAGAGACTTGGCGCACGGCAAAGCCGCGCTGTCAGGTTTCTCGGCCGATCCTGAGAAGCATGCGCTTTGGAATTCTTCAAGGGGTCGGCCGATTCCACCCGGATCAGGCCCATCATTCCATTGTCTTCGTGCTCTAGAAGATGGCAGTGGTAAACAAAGTCGCCGACGATCTTGGGATCGCGAAAATCCATCCGCACGCGCACGGCGGGGTAGGTAAGCGCCTTGCCGTCATAGTAGGGAACATTGACCGTATCTCGGAGAAATGGCTCGTTGACGGCTCTGCCGAGATAATCGAGCAGCATGAAATGCAGTTGGTGAATGTGGAACGCGTGCAATTCATTGGACCGGTTCTCGATGATCCAATCCTCCACGGTTCCCTGTGTGGCGGTAATGTTCGGAACTCCCGATGCTGGATCAAACGCGGCGGGCGCTTGGCCTTCGACCGTGAGATAGAATTCGGTGGCGCTATTGGGGTTATTCGGCTCAAGAAGCTTTTCAGAGAAGTAGAGCCTCCGCGTTCTGACGGGAGTTACATCGCCTAGCCATGGGCGACGAGAGGGCGGAAGCGGTGTGGGCGATGCCGCCAGTTTCGATGGCAACTCGGGAGCTTCTAGCGAGGCTGTAATTGTTGCGAGAGCACGATTGGTGTCGTTCTCACCGCCCGGCCCTGTATCCACAGTTCGCGTAACAAAAAGGCCTGGAACGCCCAGCGGCGGTCCCGTCACGATGAATTCCACGCGCGCGCCCGGCGGCACTCCGAGGTGTGTCTGCCAGCTGATAACGTCAGCCAAGCTCGGATTTTCGTCAAGCGGTACCCCATCGAGGGCCACAAGCCCCATCGGCTGCGGCTTGTGCTGAAATAAGACCTCCAAATTTAAGTAGGTAATGGCCGACGCGTTCAGCACACGCCACAGTTCCTTTTCATCCGGCCGAATCTGGATGGCGGCGGGCGGGTAGTCGGGATAAGGCACGGGAACAAAATTGATCGAGAGGTCCTTCGCCGGTTTGCCAAAACCGGTGCCTGTGTTGGCTGCGTCACCATCACGATCGAACAGCATCTTTGGGACAACCGGCTCGGATTTCGAGGGCGGAGCATTTGGATTGATGAGGTCCTGATCGCGAATGATGAGCACCCGTTCGGGCAAATTCGCTAGGGCTTTATTGGCCCGCTCGATTCCTTCGACGATAATCGCGCCCGAGGCGCCGCCGAGCACCTGAACTTTCGTTAATCCATGAAGATGCGGGTGATACCAATACAAACCCGGCGGCTGATCCTCGGGAATGCGGAAGCGATATTGGAACGGGTGTTCGCTTGGCTGAATCGACGTCTTCAGTACATCGTCCTGATGGCAGGTCGGAGGAATCACCAAGCCATGGAAGTGCAGGTTCGTTGAAGTTGAAGTCATCGGGCCGCCCTGACACGCGCCGGCGCCCTCCGGTGTGCCCGCGTGGCTGTGATGAGGAGCTGCCGTAGCAGAGTGCTGATCAGGATCGGTCAGTTGGTTTTTCAAATTCAGAATGACCAGATCGCCGGCCTTCGCTCGAAGCGTTGGGGATTCGTGGCCGGTCGCATCGATATAACAGTAGCGTTTTGAACCGTTGGGCTCCGGTTGGCTGTGAAGTGCTAGATCGACTTTCAGCACACCGTTGTTGCTCCGCAGATCTTCGGGTTCGGTCACAACACTTCCCTCCACCGGACGCGGGCAAGCATCGCGAGCGATCTCCTGGGCGGTCAGAGAAGCTTGCGCACAGTACAGCCCTAGGAACGCAATTGAGATAAGGCTTTTCGGGTGCCACACCATTCTCGGACTGGCTCAAGCAAGACGGGTTGGGCGACGCTAGGTTCGCCCCAACGGGATGAACGCAAGATGAACAGGAGTTGAATCTAGCAAGATGCTAGTGCGCAGCAGGTTCGGCCGCCTCGCGCCATGCACGCTCTCTCCAAATCGTCGTTATTTGGTCAACCCTGGTAATCCTCGAAGGTCTAACGCAGACAGATAAGAGGGCTGCTCGGGCTGTTGATTCAAGGCTTGGTTCGACAATCACATGATGTGTAAGGGAGGCGATGGTTTGAATTTTGCCGATGCCCAGTATGCTGCTCACGGCAAAATAGTCTGTCCGCCTGACAGAAACTTCTCGGCAACAACTGAGAAAGGGAAAAATGTGTTTGGTTATAAGCCCTGGGGACCAGTTCGTGGATCTAGTTTTCAATCAGAGAGCGGATCGTTCTCTAGTTCTGAATCGGTCAAGTCCGTTGCAGTCTGTGAGAACTCGCCACGGAAGCGTTCTTTCTCCACGGTAACGGTAATCTTCCTGGTCGGAGACTTGCGCCCTGTGTACTTGTTCGGCTTCCGTTTACCATCGTCTGGAATCAAAGGCGAGGCAGCAGTGGATTCGTCGCATCATAAATTTCGCCGCTAGGGGTACAATCCGGAGGGGTTCCACTTGGAGTGTTCATGAGCACCGTGCCGAAACAGATCAAGGGCGCAAGCGCAATCGACTACCTGGCCGCCGAGCGCACCTTTCTGGCATGGATTCGCACAGGAATCACGTTTATGGGATTCGGTTTCGTGGTGGCACGCTTTGGGCTTTTCCTCGAGCGGCTGGCCTTGATTGCACCAGCCACCCGAGACACCCATAAGGGTCTTTCCATCTGGTTTGGTACGGCACTGATCGTTTTGGGTGTGGCTACGAATTGCTTCTCAGCCTGGCACCACTTTCGCTTAGTTAGACAGCTCAATCAGGGCGAGACGTCTTTCACGAGGCCGTCGGCTCTGGCGATGATCACGGCTCTGCTGGTTGCCGGTGTGGGCCTTGCGCTGGCCATCTACCTGATTTCGGTGTAGCACCAGACATCGCGTGAAAGAGGCCAGGGCCTCTGCATCACTTGAACGAAACAGAGTGCCTCCACAGGCCTCGACGTTCGCCGAGGCCCGTAACGCAGTTGCGTAAGTTCGTGAATTTTTTCTTGCGCTAAGGAATTACCGAGACCGTTGGCCGGTGAAGCCAAACATCAGTGGTGACGGTCATCATCATCGTCATCGGGGTGTTTATTCGGACTATTATTCGGATGCTTCAGGCCCTTCGTCGCCGTCCAAGGCCGCTGGGGCTCATCCACTTCTCCAGCATGCCCCAAGAAAATCGCTATTTCAAATTCGCTGCTAAGAATCTCGAGGCTCAATGTCTCTTCGACACTTTTTCACGATGTTTCTTGTTCTCGCTAACCTCAGTGGAATTTCACTACGTGCCCAAAATGTGGTTCTAAGCGGGTCGCTCACCGGCCGGGTTACGGACCAGCAAGGTGCCGTGGTGCCGAAAGCATCGGTTCTTGTACGAAATCTCGATAACGGAGTAGAAGCAGCGACCGAGACCAGTCACTCCGGTCTTTACCGGTTCAACGCGCTTTGGCCAGGCTCCTATTCCATTGCGGTAAGTCTTCAAGGATTTGTCCCTATGCATGCGGTGGTGCAAGTTCAAGTCGGAAACACGACCTCCATGAATTTTGAGCTGCACGTGGGCTCCAGCGGGGATAGCGTCACGGTAGTCGGGACGACTCCTCTGCTGCGACCGACCGAGTCTTCCACCAGCACCGTGCTGCAACGGTCCTTTTTCAATGAATTGCCGCTGAACGGACGGAAGTATACGGAGTTTACGCTACTGGCCCCGAATACCAGTCCCGACGGTGATACAGGACTGGTCAGCATTGCTGGTCAACAGGGCGGAGAGGACTCGGGATACGCCAACGGAAATGGGTCGACCTTTTTCAGCGTGGACGGTACCAATGCCACGAGCAACTACTTTGGCGACATTCTGGGCCGTTATCGCATCCCGTACCTCTACGGAGAGAACTCCGTTCAAGAATTTCAAGTAACCGTTAGCCCATATTCTTCGATCTATGGAGGCGGCGCGGGCTTCGTCAATACGGTGACCCGATCAGGAACCAATGCTTTTCATGGCCAGGCCTTTTACTACAACCGAAACTCTGCGTTCGAAGCCAACGACGCTCTCTCTCAAGCTAGTGGTTACCCAAAGCCGCAGGATAATCTGCAGCAATTTGGCGGAACCGTAGGTGGCCCAATCCTTCGCGACCGCTTGTGGTTCTTCGTCGATTACGAACAGCAACTTCAGAACGCTCCTATTTCCGTGATCAATCCGGCCTTACAGACGACGCCGGAGAACGAAGCCAGTTTTCTCAGTGCTAACTTTGGAATACCAGCAGGGACCGTGCTGCCGAGTCCCAATGGACCTTTGCCGCTGCCGGGCAACGACACCGCTCCTGATCCGACCAACCCTGTGTACCTGCAGCAAGTGTCGAATGCAATGAACGCAATAAATGCAAATCTTGGAGTTAAACCAAGGCGGCGCAACGACTATGAGGTTATGACCCGGCTGGATTTTCAAGCCAGCTCTCGAGACAGTTTGTTCCTCACTTTTAATATGAACTGGTTCAACTCGCCCGGCGGCGTCATCACCGATCCGACCGTGGGCAATTATGGAATACAAACGCTGGCTAACGCGTACGTGCATGATTTCCAAACCACCGTTGGATGGACACACTCATTCTCCGACAAACTCCTCAATGAATTCCATTTCGGCGCTTCCGATGACAACCAGATCGCGACGCCCACGGGACTAGCTCCCAACACACCCACGATCATACTGGACAGTCCAGCCGCCTTTACTCTGGGCAACGCACCGTTCTCGATTGGAAGGGTTTTTGAAAGACAGTGGTCATTCGCTGATCGCATCGACTATGTGATGGGAAAGCACACGCTGCAATTCGGGGTCGATTGGAACCGTGCCTGGGACGCGGATAACAATGATGGCGGCGCAGACCCGAACGCCGCCGTGGACCTAGGTTCGTTTTTGGGTAGCTACCAGTTTTCCAACCTGGAGTCCTTCGCACTTGGGCAGTACAACATCTTCAGCCAGACCTCGGGAAATCCCACTTTTTCCTTTGCTGTGCCTTATTACGGATTCTATGTGCAGGACACCTATCGGGTTTTACCTCAGTTGACCCTAGAAATGGGCTTGCGCGAGGACTTTCAGGTATACCCCCAGCCAAAGGAAAATCCGGAGTTCCCGCTCACGGGCCAATATCCGAACCAGTTTCTGCGGTTGGCGCCCCGCGTCGGATTTGCTTGGCAGCCTATCTCGAAAACGGTCGTCCGCGGAGGATTTGGCCAGTTCTACAGCAACATGAACGGCCTGAACTACCGCAATGCAGTGGTTTCAAACGGACTGGCATCACAGCAGACTTCGGTGAGTATCACTTACAATGGCGGTTCACCAAACCAGCAGCTACCGACGTTTCCGAACATCCTGGCCAGTGATTCTTCTCTTTTCTCGGCTTCAGAGGATATTTCTGTGGTTTCTCCCCAGTTTAAAGTGCCCTATGTGTTGGAAGCGAGTTTGCAGGTAGAGCGGGAAATTTTCGAAAACACCACTCTGAGCGTTGGCACGATATGGACTCGCGGCGTGCATATTCTGTCGGGTAGCGCCTATGACCTAAACCTGAATCCTTTACAGGGCACGACGACGTATATCGTGTGCCCCCCGGGAACTACGACCGTACCGTGCTCTGGCCAAGTGATTACGCTCCCCAATATGGACAATGGTTTACTGACCGAGGGCCGCATCAACCCCAATCTAGGCCAGATCAACGAACTGATCAGTCCTGGACAGACCCAGTACAATTCGTTGTTCGTTCAACTGCAGCGCCGCATGACAAAAGGGTTGCAGATGCAATTTTCCTATACGTTTGCAAAGAGCCTGATGTGGAATGGCATGGATTTCAACAATCAGTTCAACTTGAGCAACACCAATGGTCCCTCTTTGCTGGACCAGAGGAACAACATTAACTTCGCGGCGGTCTACCAGCCCAACTTGGCCCGACTGAGCAGTTCACAGACGGGCCGTGCATTGCTTTCCGGCTGGATGCTCAGCACCGTTATGAATTTCTCCTCCGGGCGTCCCTATGCTGGCTTGTTGTCCCCCGCCTGCACGAGTTCCACTCTCTCGTTCAGCAATTGCGACGGCGCCAATGGCAATCTGAATGACACTGCGTTTAACCAAGACACCGCGAATACGGCGGCAGGCATCAATGGTGCTGGGCCCACCCCGGGAATCGTCCTAAATTCTTTCTACGGTCCGTGGCTGGAGAGGATCGACTTGAAGTTGGCCCGAAGTTTCCCGCTCAAAGAAGGCAAAGAGCTGCAGGCTCAAGTCGAAGTGTTCAATCTGTTCAATCATGCCAACTTCTATGTGCAGAACGGCGACGGAATCAACCAGTTGCAGTACAACCCTATTGGGACCAACTGCGGCGACGGCCAGACTCTAAACCAGACGTGCTATCTGGTGCCAAACTCGGGCCAAGGGAATTTCGAGACCTATCAGGAAATCAGCCCATACGGTCTTCCACGCGCATTCCAGTTTTCATTGCGTTTCGCGTTCTAGGTGTTTTCTCTCACTATGATGAACCGCAACCCATTTACCTGGACGGGAAGCTTTACGAAGAGTGACTGGCTGCGGCGGTCCGGTCTATGGGACCACTTCTAGTGTGCGGCCGGTTCGGCGGCGGGGTGCATGCCGTGCTGTGGGACTTCGTGGACGCCGCGCGGCGGCGGCCCTTGATGGAAGCGGAAAAGCTGGTTGAGCGGACCGGCACCCTTGCCGATCTGATAGGATTTTTCAATCGCCTTGGTAACATAGGCCTTTGCGAGGATCGCCGCATCGCGAAGATGTTGGCCGCAGGCGAGCTGCGCGGCAAGCGCAGAGGAAAACGTGCAGCCGGAGCCGTGGGTATTGGGGCTCCTTACGTGATCGCCGCCAAAAGTGTCGATTCCCGCCGAGTCGCAGAGTACATCGGTCGGCTTTTCCAAGTGCCCACCGGTGACGATCACGGCGCGAGCGCCCATTTCAAGCAGCTTCTGCCCCGCCGCCTTCATTCCCGCAACGTCCTTCACTTCCATGCCGGTTAGGAACTCGGCCTCCGGAATATTCGGCGTAACGACGCTAGCGCGCCTTAGAAGCTCGTCGCGCACGAACTTCAGTCCCCCTGCGTCCAGCAACTCGGCACTGCCAGCGGTGGGCCGCGAGACCGGATCAAGCACCACATGGGCGAAGGTATGCTGGTCGAGAAACTCAGCGACGGCTGCGGCGTTGGCGCGATTTGCCAGCATTCCAATCTTCACACCCGCCAGTGCGCTGTCCTGCGCGAGCACTTCTAATTGTGCGCGCAGGACAGCAGCCGGCGTTGCATGCACGGCGCGCACACCTTCTGTCGATTGAACGGTGAGCGCGGTCACAGCGGCCACGCCATAGCAATTGTGGGCTGCAAATGTCTTCAGGTCGGCCGCGACACCCGCGCCGCACGTGGGATCAAATCCCGCGATGGTGAGGAGAATCGGAGGTACCGAATTAACCTGACCGTTGGTATGCGTACTCAATTCGTGCGTGCCCTCCGCGCTAGGCACAAATGCCGGCGACACCCACCTGCAGGGTGCACCGGCAAATGCAAATGTACGCGCGTTGCCGTCATACGTGCAAGAAAAAATTTCGTCGGAGTAAGTCGCGGAAACGGCGGAAGAACCGGGAGGGCGGCACCACCCACGCGGTTGAACGAGCCAATCAGGGAAAGAGGCCGCGGACAAGGGTTGCATCCGCAACGCGCCCAACTGCAAGAACGTAGGCGCCAGTGCGCATGTGGGTCCGGTGCCTGCGGGCCATGTCGTGCACTTCGAGAAACGCACGCCGCATCACGGATTCGAGTCTGGCGTTTACTTCCTCCATCGGCCAGAAGAAGCTCTGCAGATCTTGCACCCATTCGAAGTAGCTCGCGGTTACACCGCCTGCATTGGCGAGAATGTCCGGCAACACCACGATGCCTCGCCTCACCAGCACTTCGTCGGCGTGCGGGGTCGTGGGTCCGTTCGCGGCTTCGGTGACGATCTTGGCCTTGATCTGCTCAGCGTTGTTCAGGGTGATCACATTTTCGAGCGCGGCGGGTATCAAAATATCGCACTTCATCGTCAGTAGGTCGTCGTTGGAAATGCGCGACGTTCCGGGCATGCCAACCACGGTCTGCGCGCGCTCCTTGTAGCGCATGGCCTTTAGCGGATCGATGCCGCGTGAATTAAAGACACCGCCGCGGGAATCGCTGATCGCGACAACACGCGCTTTCTTCTCTGTGAAAAGCCGAGCCACGAGCGAACCCGCATTTCCGAATCCCTGAATTGCCACGCTCGCGCCGCGCAGCGACATCTTCTTGATTTTGCACGCCTCTTCAGTGACGACAAGACAACCTCGTGCGGTGGCTTCTTTGCGCCCCTCCGATCCGCCGATGGAAACGGGTTTGCCCGTCACGACGCCGAGCGTGGAGTAACCTTTCGTCATGGAGTAGGTGTCCATGATCCAGGCCATCGTTTGAGGATCGGTGTAAACGTCGGGCGCCGGAATATCCTGCTCGGGCCCGATGACCGGAAGAATTTCAGACGTGTAACGACGCGTCATGCGCTCAAGTTCGGCCTTGCTCATGCGCTTGGGGTCGCAGATCACACCGCCCTTGCCGCCGCCGAATGGAATGTTGACCGCCGCAGTCTTCCAGGTCATCCAGGTCGCCAGCGCCTTCACCTCGTCGAGCGTGACATTGGGGTGATAGCGAATTCCGCCCTTCGCTGGGCCGCGTGCCACATTGTGCTGCACGCGGTATCCCGTAAAAACCTTTACCTGACCGTTGTCCATCTTGGTTGGAATCGACACTTCGAGCACGCGCTTCGGCGTCCGCAGGATTTGGCGAAGGCCCGGATCGAGCTTCAGATATTCCGCCGCGATGTCGAATTGGATCTGGGCGATGCGATGAGGGTTTAGATCCTCGCGCGGCGCAATGCGCGGTATTGGTTGGGGAGCCGCCTTGGCAACCGTCGCCATCGTGCCTTCCTCCTAAGGGGGAGACTAGGGTACGGGCCGTATTACGTGCAAAGAGATGTCTGGGTAACCGTAAGTCATGCGAGAATCGAAGTTTAGCGAAGCAGCCAAGGATGTCAATCAAAACCGCGGACCAAGGTGGGCAACTGGTGCCGTCACAGACAATCCTGACCAGTGTGAGCGGCTCATGTATTTTGAATCTTATTGCAAATAATAGGGTTGCGTCTCAGGCGCACGGTCCGACGACTTCCCTGTCGATGCTCGCCACTCCAAGACAGAAAGCGAAAGAGGCGCGTCTGGTGAGTCAACTTGTCGGTCTATTGTGCCCTGGAGTATAAGTGAGGTGCACAGTGGGAGTTATTTGGCGGGAGGAATCAGCCCCAAACGACCCACCACGAACGCAGTTCTGAGGAGAACCACATGAAAAGAGTGATCACGGTGTTCGGACTGCTCGCCATACTGCTGGCCGCAATCAGCCTCAGTAGCTATGCCGACGACAAGACAAACTGGACCGGCTGGATCAGCGACAGCCATTGCGGCGCCAAGGGCACGAGCGCGGGGCACAAGGCCTGTGCGGGGACCTGCGTCAAGGCCAACGGCGCCACCTGGGTCTTCGTTGACTCCAAGAACAGCAAGGTGTACCCCATCAAGAACCAGGGCTCAATTGATGCGGACAAGGATCTCGGCCATCCGGTCACCGTCACAGGACGCTTGAATAGCGACGGCAGCTTGTCGGTAGATAGCCTTGTGGAAGCAAAGATGTAACAGGTTGCGTAGTCTTGGCCGTCGGGTGCGGGGTAACTTCGATCTAGCGCTCCGCGTCGGATGCGGCCTACTGCAGACCCATCCCGGCTTACGTTCGGTAGCCCAACGGCTCGCCTCTCAGTCCTATTCTCTCTGCGCCCATGTACGGCACAAGGGCCGGGGGGATCCTGATCGATCCGTCCGCCTGCTGGTAATTCTCAACAATGGCGATCCAGGTACGACCAACGGCGAGCCCCGATCCATTTAGCGTGTGCACAAAGTCGCTCTTGCCCCCTTTGGGCTTGAAGCGGATCCCAGAGCGGCGCGCTTGAAACGCCTCCGTATTCGAGCACGATGAAATCTCCATAAACTCACCCGATGACGGCAGCCACACCTCGATGTCGTAGGTTTTCGACGACGCGAATCCCAAGTCCGCCGTGCAAAGCTGTACCACGCGATGATGAAGCCCAAGCCGCTCGAGCATCTTCTCGGCGTTGCGCACAAGCGTTTCTAATTCATCGTAACTGCGGTCCGGATGCGTGAACTTAAAAAGCTCCACTTTCTGGAACTGGTGTTGGCGCTTGATGCCGCGCGTATCTTTGCCCGCGGCGCCCGCTTCGGACCGGAAGCATGCGGTCCACGCGCACACTTTGATCGGTAGTTGTTCGGCGTCGATCGTTTCGTCGCGATAGAGATTCGTCAGCTCCACCTCTGCGGTGGGCGTGAGCCACAAATCCGTGCCTTCAAGATGAAACATATCGGAGGCGAATTTGGGCAGTTGCCCAACGCCCGTCAGTGCCGCGCTATTGACGATGAACGGGGGCAGAATTTCCGTGTAGCCGTGCTCGCGCGTGTGCATATCCAGAAAAAAATTCGCGATGGCGCGTTCGAGCCTTGACCCGAGTCCCTTGTACACCGCAAATCGCGCGCCGGACATTTTCACTGCTGCTTCGAAATCCAGAATCCCGGTCGACTCGCCCACTTCCCAGTGTGGGCGCGGCGTGAAATCGAATTTCGGTGGATTTCCCCAACGACGCACCTCCACGTTATCCGCCGAGCTTCGGCCGACGGGAACGCTCGAATGCGGGATGTTGGGAATGGCGAGCATGAACAGACGCAATCGCTCGTCGAGCGCGGCGATGCTTTCATCGTCCGTCTTGATCAGCTCAGAGACTTCTTTCATCCGCGCCAGAAGCGCCGACCCGTCCTGGCCTGTTTTCTTGAGCCGTGCGATTTCTTCGTTGGCTTTGTTGCGCTCAGCCTTGAGCTGTTCACTTTGAAAGATGAGCTTGCGGCGCTCGTGATCGATTTGGCGGAACGTGTCCAAATCGACCGTGACCGAGCGATCGCGTGCCATCTTTTCGATCAGCTCGAGGTGCTCCCGCACGTATCCGAGATCCAGCATTAGCGAACAAGGATAGCGAATTCAGTAGTGAGTGGCGAGTGACAACTGGCCGAACCTGCCTGCCGTCGGCGCAAGTTTAAGCACGAGTCGGTACCGAAGGCGAGGCAGATATGGCCCGGCATGCCATTGCCGACGTAACCGGAGCTGACCAACACGACACACGAGCGATGCCTCAGGCCCGATCGGACTTCGATGCTTCGATCAGACGCCCTGCGAGGGGTAGGTAGGCACCTCCTTCGCTTCGTGTGGCCGCTGGGGCGATACGGCAGCGAGCGCTTGCTCGAAATCATCGAGCAGGTCGCGCCAATCCTCGATGCCGACCGAGACGCGAACAAGTCCGTCGGTAATGCCGTTCTGGGCGAATTCCTCCTCCGTAAAACCGGAATGCGTGGTCGTCTTCGGATGGCAGGCAAGTGTTTCGACGCCGCCGAGGGAGACGGCATTGCGCGCGATTCGGAGGTGACGCAGAAAATCGAACGCCGCGCGTTTTCCGCCGCGCAGTTCGAGCGAAAACATGGCTCCGGGATAATCGCACTGATCGGTGAAGATGCGTTTCTGATCCGGATCGGTGAGCAGCGTCGGATAGAAGATGCGCGCGATGCGGGGATGTGAGGTGAGACGCTCGGCGATGCGTTGCGCGTTTTTACTCTGGCGATTCATGCGCAAGCGCACGGTTGGCAAACGGCCACTCAGCATCCAGCATTCGTCGGGTTGAAGGATGTTGCCGAAGAGGTTGCGCAGCGGGCGAATCTCGCCGACGAGATCCGGGTCCTTGGCCAGGACGATGCCGGCGAGCATGTCGCTAAAACCAGAAAGATACTTCGTGCCGGAATAAACGACGAGATCGGCACCGAGCGAGAGGGGATGCTGAAACGCAGGACCGAGCAGCGTATTGTCGACGATGACGATCGGTCGTGATTCTCTGGTCCGCGATTTGAGCGACGCAACGGCCTCGCAGACGCTTCGAATGTCGGTCATCACGAGTGTGGGATTGGCGGGCGTTTCGATCAGCACCGCGCCGAGATTCTGCGCCGAACGGATGGCGTCCACGAGCTGTTCGCCCCGGCCCGACGGCACCGAAACACTCAGGACGCCCCAAGTGGAGAGGTAATCCTGTACAAAGTGCTGCGTGCCTCCATAAATCGGGGCGGTGTAAACGACCGACTGGCCGGGGCGTAGAAACGCAAGCAGTGACGTCATGATCGCGGCCATGCCGGAATTGAACGCCAGTGCAGCGCTCGCGCCTCTTTCGAGGTTGACGATCTGATCCTCCAGAATTTCTGCGTTGGGATGATTGAAACGCGCGTAGATAAGGTCGGGAGATTCTCCCTCGCCTGCTTGCGCACGGCCCGACGCCACATCGAAGGCTCGCTCAGCGGCCTCCGGACTGGAGAAGACGTAGGTCGAACTGCGAAACACGGCCGGGCGAGCCGAGCCAACGGAAAGATTCGGGTCGAAACCCTCGGTCAGAATTTTTGTTGTGGGCCTTAGGTCGTGCGGCCCGTGGCGATTACTCGGGGACATGACGGCACCTCCGTTTCGGTTATAGACCAATGGGAACGCGAAGGGAATAGCGACGGGTCCCACGCCTCGGCCAGGCCGCGCTACTGGCGGAGATAGCCCCAGTTGTGAAGGCGGTCGCTATCCTCAACCCATCGGTCGCCTATGTCGGTGCGGTAATACATGTTCGGGATAAGAACATTCTTAATGCGCGAGTAAACCTGCGCTTGAGCCTGCTTGATCGTTGGCCCGAGGCCAACCACGATCAGGATGACGCCGGAAGTTCCGGCGACAAGCCACTGGCCGTTAACCTGCTTCACGTCCTCAATGTGGATTTCATCCTGCGGCGGCTTCTTGAAGACGATCACGGAATTCTTCGAGAAGGAGTCGAAGGTGGCGTCGTCGTCGAACGGAAACGGCGGCACGACAATGCGAACTCCGATCTGAAAGCCGCTCCGCGTTTTCAACTTGGGGTCCTCTCCGTTCGCCAGGTCCCAGAACAGTTGGCCGATGGGCGTCAGCATGCCAGCCTGCTGGATACTGATGGTCGGATATCCGAACCGGGAGGTGAATTCGAGCGGATAGATTCCGTGGTTGTTGACGATGCAGTTCAGGTCGATGTAGCCGACGTAGCCCTCCTGTGCGAGGACCTGCTCCATTTTCAACAGCGTCTCATTGAACAGTTGATTGGCACCACTCCAAAACATGGATGTTCCCATTTCGCCGGTGGGTGGTCCGATATCGCCGGGGAAAAGTTTCTTGTGCTCGAAGTTGACATTGATCGGATAGATGAAATTCTTGCCATTAAAAAATGCGCCGACCGCCACTTCAACACCCGTGACCCGTCGCTGCAATTGAAAAACCTTGATCTCCTCCGACAGCGCTTTCTTGTACGCATCCAGCATGCGTATGACGTCCTGCCCATCGTCCTCCTCGCCGACAAACAGGCGCCGCTTCACGTTCTGCGCTTCACCGCTGGGCTTGATGACGTAGCGGGCGGGATTTTGCGTGACGTGCTCGATGGCTTCATCGAACGACACAAAATCCGCGTACGGGATAATGCTTACGCCAGCCTTCTTCAGCTCTTCCTGCCCGAAGGAGCGATCGTCCTCGAGGCGATCGGTGTAGGGCGTGCCGCCGATGACTTTCTTGCCCTGCTCCCGCAGCGCCTTGGCGCGTTCTCCTTGGCCGAGCGTGTCATCAAACACAATGACGTCTGCCCAGTCGATATCCTTTTCCCAGTCTTTCGACTTGGGGACGAAACCATCGGCGATGTCGCGTTCCTTTTTGTCAGCGATGAAGTAGCGGACGTCGTGACCCTCCTTAGAAACTTGCCAGGCGATGTCGCTGATCAAACCGGTCAGCGATACGAACAAAAAGTGTTTTCCATCCATCGCGTTCCTGTCACCGATGTGGATTGAGAGAAGCGCCTCATCTTAGCATGAGGCTTGGGACCAAATACGAGCGCCGGGACGCCTATTCGAAATTGATGAGGACGATTTCGGGGCTGGTGCCAACGCGCATGGGCGGACCCCAGGTGCCTGCGCCGCAGGATGTGTACACCAGAAGATCACCGAGATGCTTGAGCCCGTAGACAAAGGGGCCATAGATGCGCGAGGTGAACCACGTGAACGGGAAGAACTGCCCGGCATGCGTATGGCCGGAGAGCTGCAGTCCAATCCTTTCCTGCGCGGCGATGGGCAGCTGGTTCGGTGAGTGAGTGAGCAGAATACTGGCTGTCTCGGGGTCCAACGCCGCGTTGCGGAGGATTGCGCGGAAGTGCTCGGGATGCACAGAATCACGGTGATGGACTCCGATCAGTTGCAGACCATCGACCACCACTTTTTCGTTGTTCAGGATGCGGACGCCGGAACCCCGCACGGCTTCGAGGTACTTTGTGCGGTCGCCGAACTCTTCGTGGTTTCCAGCGATGAAGTACGTCCCGAAGGGTGGCGAAAGCTTTCCCAGCGGTGAGGCCAGCAGGTGGGCATCGGCGGCAGTGCCGTCATACATATCTCCGCCGATCAGGATGATGTCGGGAGCAAAGCGAGACAGTAGCGCCACAACGCGGTTGGCGAAAGCATAGCCGCGAACGTGCCCGAGGTGTGTGTCGGTGACGAGCGCGGCGACGCGCCCGTGCCAGGTGGCCGGCAAATTCGGCAGCTTGACGGAAACTCGCGTGACGCGCATGTGCGCGGAATTCAGAAGGCCGTAGATGCTAGCGAAAGCGGCAAGGGCGAACATCACAAATACAATATGCTGTGACTGCCATCCCAACCCGAGCAAGAGCGAAAGGCCCCAGATGATCCAGGCAGCGATGGCCGCAAAAAACGCGAAGCTGAAGAAACCAAGCCATACGGCGGCCATGGTGTAATAGGCACGGACCAGCGGACTCGCGTAACGGCGCGCCAGGAGCGAGGCTGTGAGAAACGTAATGGAGAGAACGGCGAGTGCATACGCCAGAGGCGAAATTCCATGCGAACGGCCGACCGTCGATGCGGGCTGGAAGGCTGTCCAGGTCTTGTAAACGAACCAATGTCCCAAGAAGAGAATCGATTGCACAACCGTCAGGAAGTTGACGATGCGTCTTCGCATGTCGGGACAGCCCTCCAAAGCTTAGATGCGTTTGGGGTTCGGTGGGACTCACCCAGATGGTAGGCGTTGCGTCAGCCCCGCAAAGCCGGGGTTGGGATTTCAGATCGTCGCCAACGTTTCCGGGCCGACCGCTACGTAGGAACTGGAGATTTCGGCGATCGTCCGCACACCGGCCAAACGCATGGTCATTTCGAATTCGCCATCCAGATGCTGCAAGACGGCCTGGACGCCAAGCCATCCGCCGAGGGCGAGGCCATAGAGAATTGGCCGCCCGACGGCCACGGCGTGAGCGCCCAGCGCCAGGGCCTTGAACACATCCTGCCCGCGCCGAACGCCGCCATCGATGATGATGGTCGCGCGGCCGCGTACAGCGTCGGCAATGCGCGGCAGGACAGTGATCGAGGCGGCTACATCATCGAGCTGTCGCCCGCCATGATTGGATACCTGCACTCCCGCGCAGCCACGCTCGACGGCGGTCACGGCGAGCTCCGGCGACATCACGCCTTTCAGCAGCACAGGGAGCCCAGTCGTTTTCCAGATGAACTCCACGTCTTCCCAGTCGAGATCACGCTTGATCGGGGCGGCGGCGTAAGCCCCGCTTTCACCGGGGAAGTTCCCGACCGGCAGCGGCGATCGAAAATGGTTGCGACGATCCGTTTCGCGATTGCTCGGGACGACGGTGTCGATGGTGAGGATGATGGCACGGTAGCCCGCGGTTTTGGCGCGGATCAGAATCTCGCGGGCCTGGCCGCGGTCGGCGGGCAGATAAATTTGGAACCACTTCGGACCAGAGCTGGCCACAGCGATTTCCTCCATCGTTTTTGTAGAGAGTGAGGCGGCTGTGTAGAGCGCCCCCGCCTCGCCCGTCCCTTTTGAGGAACCGACTTCGGCAGTGACATGTGCCATGCCGTGCCCGGCCATGGCGGAGACGATGATCGGCATAGAGACCTTCGAGCCCAGCAACGTGGTCGAGCGGTCCGCGTCTTTGTAGCCCGTGAGATAGCGCGGAACGATGGTAAGGCGCTTGAAGGCCGCCTCGTTCTCGCGTTTTGTCCACTCGTCGCCAGCCGCGCTCGAGATATAACCGAACCCACCGGCGGGAATCACCTTCTGCGCGGCGGGCTCAAGTTCGCGGAGATTGATGATGTCGATGGCTTTAATTTCCGTCGGGGCGGCATAGGCGCTCGAGGTGGCAGTTTGCGGGTCGCTGCTGGCTAGCGCGGGAAGAGTGGTCGACAGCGTCACCGCGGCGGCGGTGGCGGAAAGAAAATCGCGGCGCGTGCGGTCCATGGAATCCTCCAGCTCGAGTCGGCTTGTTCTACGGTACTGGGCGACCGAATTCCGCGGATGATAACACGCCGACACTCCCAGCAAACAAAGTGCGATGCGGGGCGGCACGATCACAGCCGAATCACGATTTTGCCAAGGTAGCCGCCAGACGCTTGGAGGGCGAACGCATCCGGGGCCTGAACGAATGGGAAAACTTGGTCGATGACGGGCTGAATGCGATTTATTTCGATCGCCCGAATCAGTTGCTCAAGGCTGGCGCGGCTGCCGACGCCGATACCGTGTAGGCTGGCGCTCTTGAACATGAGGTCGTGTGGATTCGCATTTCCCTCGCGGCCGGCGAGCACGCCAATCAACGCGATCTTTCCTCCCCAGCCCACACACTCAAAGGAATGTGCGAGAGTGCCGATGCCGCCATTTTCGATGATGCAGTCGACGCCGCGACTGCCGGTCAGGGAAAGCACTTCCCTCTCCCAATCGGGGTGCCTGTTGTAATTGACGCCATCGGAAGCACCCAGTTTGCGGGCACGTTCGATTTTCTCGTCGCTCGATGAAGTGACAATTACACGCGCACCCGCCGCCCGCGCGAATTGCAACGCGAACATCGAAACTCCGCCGGTACCGAGGCAAAGGACTGTATCCCCGGGTTTGATAGGAGTACCGGCGCGCATCAGCGCGTTCCAGGCCGTGGGGCCGGCACAGGGAAGCGTAGCCGCCTGCTCAAACGAGAGGCTACTCGGCATGGCGACCCAACCGTCTTCGTGAAGTGAGACGAATTCGGCGAGAGTGCCGTCGAGCGGCGCGCCAAGCGCCGCACGGTTTTTAGGCGGCTCGCCATTGATCCAAATCTGGAAGAACGTCGGAATGACGTGGTCGCCGGGACGAAAGCGCGTGACGGCGCTGCCCACGGCGACAACTTCCCCGGCCCCGTCAGAGCAAGCGATCGTGCTGTGGTCGAGATTGTAGCGGTACTTTCCGGTGAGGATCGCGTGGTCGCGATAGTTCAGTGCGACGGCGCGCAAGCGGACAAGGACGTCGTACGGGCCCGGCTTCGGTTCGGGTCGCTCGGCGCAGTGGAGGTCTTCGACACGCTTCGCGTCTCGGGGAATCTCGTAAACTTTCATCGCGTTACTCCGCGCCAGGAGGTCAGAAAACTGGGATGTGCCCGAAGATGAAGATCAACGCGGCAACAACCAATGCCAGGATCATCGACAACCCGATGACCAGGCCAGCGATTCGCATTTCTCGCGCGCCTTGGCGCCTGCTATTTTTTTCGTCGTTGCTTTCCACGCCTGCTAGCTTACTTTGCCAAAGACGGATGTCAACCACACCGAACTCTTAGCCAGCGCCAGTCGTTATTTTTTCGGCGTGAGGCGCAGCAGTTTGCCATCGTCGGTGAGGAGATAGATGGCGCCTTCCGGTCCCTGACGCACGTCGCGAATCCGCTGATTGAGATCGTGCAGTAGACGTTCCTCGGCGACGACGCGGTCGCCGCTGAGCACCAGGCGGATGAGACTTCTCGCAAACATCCCAGCAACAAAAAGATTGCCCTTCCATTCCGGAAACAGGTCGCCTGTGTAGAACAGAACTCCACACGGCGCGATATCCGGATACCAGAAATAGATGGGCTGTTCGGTCCCTTCCTTGGCCGTGGCGCCAGTTCCTGCGATGGGGTCGCCATTGTAGCGACGGCCGTAGCTGACGTTGGGCCAGCCGTAATTTCGGCCGGGCTTGATGATGTTGATTTCGTCGCCGCCGAGCGGGCCGTGTTCGATCACCCAGAGCTTTCCAGTGGCGGGATTGATCGCAGCCCCTTCGGGATCACGATGGCCATAGGAATACGTCTCCGGCAGTACGGTGGGCTGATCGAGGAAGGGATTGTCCTTGGGTATCGAGCCGTCGCGATTGATGCGCACGACGCGCCCGGTGAAATTGCGAAGAATATCAGGGTCCGTGATTTCGTGGTTGGTGCCATCGTACCCTGGCTCGTAAAAGCGGAAACGGTCAGCGCCGGTAACAAACATCGTGCCATCGGGAGCAAAGACGATCCGACGGTTCACGCCGTCCAGCAGGACCTGAACATTTTCCAGCCTCTTTTCGTCCTCGCTCAGCCGTGCCCGCGCCACACGTTCTTCTCCCACTCGCATCGCACGCCGCTCCGAGACAGACGCTGTCCAGACCTCCTTGTAGAAGACATCAATCGGCCAAACGCCTGGGTCTTCCCCGGGCGGAGGCGCGAAATAGGTGAAATAGATGAGGCGGTTGCTGATGAAATCAGGATCGATGGCCACATCGTGGAGCGATTCAGCCGCGACGATTTTGGTGTCGGGAACGCCGGCGATGGGCGCCGAGTAGAATCCATTCATCGAGGCAACCCGCATGAAGCCGTAGCGTTCGGTGACGAGCATCTTGCCGTCGGGCAGAAACGCGAGCGACCAGGGCGCCATGAATCTCTGGATGATGGTGTCGACATTGAACGGCGCCGACTTTTTCGCAGGAGGGGGCGCATTCGTCTGCCCAGGAAAGGCAGGCTTGGGCGGCGGATAGTCTTCGGCCTTGGCCTGCTGCGCGTGAACCGGCCGGGAAATTACCGTAACCAGCGCGATCAGGGAAGTGAAGCACGCTGCCAGCGGCCAGATTCCTCTCGTGGACATCAAGACCTCACAGGGTGTCCCTTGTCGACTGGGTGCGCGATGTTACCTGCGTTTTGAGTTGGAGGCAAACATCGACTCGCCGGGAGGTCGTACGCGCACGGAATGCTAGCATCCGATGCGTCATCATGGGGATCGGGTTCGTCCGGGCGGTGCGCCTTTCTTAACGGGCGAACAAACACGAAGCTGGAGGACCACGACGCCATCGAGCTGAATCGCGATTTGCACTTCAACCGCCAGAGGCTCAATCCGAATGGCGGAGCGATCGCGCTCGGTCAACCCATCGCATCGACCGGCAACCGCATTCTTACGACACTCCTCCACGAGCTGCGCCAGCCTTCCACCCTGGCTGGCCAGACGGACAGTCCGCGGACAGGCCGACGGGGTCTTGCCACTTTGTGTGTGTCGGGCGGATTGGCCATGGCAGTGGAAATCGAAACAGTCTAACCTTTTCGGACAGAGCCTATCGGACATCTCAGGGCTCGGAGCAAGTTCCATGGCCCCTAACGGGCGCAACGTAGAGGTACTCGGCACGCTGGCGCTGGTGGCGCCGAAAATCGAAGACTTTCAGTTCGTGAAGGTGCGAGTCGAGGAGGAAGTCGCGTGGATTACTCTCGACCGCCCAGACCATAACTTGCTGAACGAGCGGATGCTGGCGGAGCTCGCCGCCGGCATCAACACGCTGGGCGAGCGAAACGAAATCAAGCTGATGATTCTGGATTCCGCGGGCAAAACGTTCTGCGGCGGAATCGAGATCGGTGAATACACGCAGAGGCGCGTGTTTCAATTGCTCGACGCGTTTCACGGGGCGTTTGCGGCGATGCTTGACACGTCCAAGCCTCTGCTGGTTGTAGTTGACGGGCCGGCTTACGGCGGTGGTGCCGAGCTTGCTGCCCTGGGTGATCTTGTGATCGCCACTTCCAAGGCTCGATTCGCGCAGCCGGAAATCAAGCTGGGAGTCTTCCCGCCGCTGGCAGCGGCCGTGCTGCCCTACATTCTGGGACCGAAGCAAGCGCTGGAACTCGTGCTGACGGGAGAGGCCATGACTGCTGAGCGGGCTCGTGAATTGGGGCTCGTGAATTGGCTGGTGTCGGAGGCGGAGCTGCAGAAGAAGGTGGACGAAGTGATCGCCAAGGTGACTGCTCAATCCGGCCCGGTGCTGACCATGGCGAAAAAGGCGATTTTGGGCAGCCTCGGATTGCCGCTGCGCGACGGTGTACGAAACTCGATGAAGGTTTTTCTTAACGAGCTGGCCGAGCTGGAAGACTCGCAGGAAGGCTTACGCGCACTGGTCGAAAATCGTGCTCCGAAGTGGAAGAATCGCTAGCCTGGGCCTGAGGTTGACACTACCGTGAGTGCGACATAGACTCCAAGCGACAATTGAACTGGCACGGGATGACCCTTCGAGCAAGTCGCCGACAGGGTACAATGGAAGGCCGCGAAAATCGGCCACGGTCCCGCCACTGTGATCGGCCCGCTGGGTGGTTTCCAGGTTGAAGCGGGCGAGAGTCAGGAACATACCCGAGCCAGTCGAAGCCACACTCTTCGCGAGAAAGAGTGCTGGCCATGAGCCTCGCGCCTCTCGCGAGGCTTTTTTGTTGGAGACGCAGAAATTGAAACGGGCCAATTCAAATAACGCCGCCATGATCGCGTTCGCAGGGGCGCTGCTGCTGTTGGCGACGGCGGTGCGGGCCTCGGCCGATGTAGAACCTGGTGGACAAAGCAACGCAAGGACGCCTCGCTACCGAATCGTGACCGATGACGTCGGACGCGAGGTCAAGATGCCGATCGAGGTGAATCGTATTGTGACGCTCGCGCCGAATCTGACCGAGATCGTTTATGCGCTTGGTCTTGCGGATAAGCTTGCGGGTGACACGAACGAATGCGATAGTCCACCGGCAGCCAAATCGAAGCCACATGTGGGCGAGCCGCAAAATCCCAACCTCGAAGCGATTATCGCTCTACATCCGGATCTCGTGCTGGCGACCACTGCGATCAATCGGGTGGAAACAGCCGACGCGCTCGGGCGGCTGGGCATCGCAGTGTACACGAGCGACGGCGAGGCCGAGACGGTCCTCGGGATTCTCGATTCCATCGCACGGATGGCGGATCTGATGCTGGCGCAGGCGAAGGGCGCCGATTTGGTTGCACAGATGAGGCGGCGGCTTGATGAACTGCACAAGCGGCTTGAGGACAGGCCGATGGTTCATGTGCTGTTCGTTGTGTGGCTGGACCCACTCACCACGATCGGACAGAAGACGTTCATCGCCGATGCCTTGCGCTGGGCCGGTACCGAGTCGGTCGTGCTTTCGAAGCAGACTTGGCCGCAAATCAGCATGGAGGAGGTCATCCGCCTCGAGCCGGACTACATCGTGTTTGCGGGCACGCACGGAGAAAGCAAAGCGACGGAACTGACTGACTTGCGAAGCCGTCCCGTGTGGCGCGATCTGGACGCCGTGCAGGTGGGCCACGTGGTGAATCTCAACCAGGAGGTGATACGGCCGTCGCCAGGCTTGGTCGATGCCATCGAGCAGCTCGCGCGCCAAGTGCATCCGGAAGCGTTTGCGCGACGAAGCGAAAATCGAGGGCCGAGCAGCGAAATTCCTGCTGAGGAACCGATTCGATGCGCCCGCTGACGGCGCGGCGTCTGGCGCTGATCTGCGCGGCGCTGGGCGCGATGCTTTTCATCGCCGTCGTGATTTCGCTGCGTATGGGTGCCTATCCGATCTCGATTCCCGAGATCGTGATGACACTGGTCAACCGCTTCTTTGGCCGCCGCAATGAGATTCCTCCTGACTTCTGGAACGTGGTGTACGAAATCCGCCTGCCCCGGATCGCGCTCGGAATTCTAGTGGGTGCTTCGCTGTCGACGGCCGGCGCCGGCTTTCAGGCACTTCTGCGGAATCCGCTGGCCGATCCCTACGTGCTGGGAGTTTCCAGTGGCGCGGCGCTGGGCGCGATCATCAGCCTCGCCATCGCGCCGCAAACTGCGGGCATGATTCAGTTTGCCGCTTTCGCCGGGGCTGGCGGGACCATTGCCGCAGTCTACTTTCTCGGGCGGCGCGGCGGACACGTGGATACCGCCACGCTGCTTCTTGCGGGAATCGTTGCCGTCTCGTTTCTTTCCGCGGTGATTATGTTTTTGATGACCACGCTTCCAGGCCGCGAGTTCCGCGGTATGGCGTTTTGGCTCATGGGGGATTTGGCTTCGCCACCTCCGATCAGTTCACACTGGCTGTACCTGTTACTGGTGATCGGTGTGGGATCGATCTACACGACTTCCTCGGACTTGAATCTGATCCTGACCGGAGAGCAAGAAGCGCGACACCTGGGCGTGAACGTGAATCGCGTGAAGATCGTCGTGTATGTTGCGGCTTCTCTCTTGACCGGACTGGCCGTTTCGGTAAGCGGTGCGATCGGGTATGTGGGCCTGCTCGTGCCTCATCTGATGCGGATGATGTTCGGAAGCGATTACCGGCTACTGATTCCGACGTCGGCACTCGGCGGCGCGATTTTGGTCGTTTTGGCTGACCTGCTTGCGCGCACCGTGGTGGCGCCCACGGAACTGCCGGTGGGTGCAATGACCGCACTGGTCGGCGCACCTGTGTTCATCTACCTTATGCGGCGGAGGGTGCGATGAGCACTGCGGGGGGCAGCGCTGCCTCGCGGCTCGCCGTGACGTCGGGGACGGGCACCGTGCGTCTGAAAGTCGAGCAGGCCAGCTATGCCCATCTGGCGACGGATCGCTCGGCGCCGACGTTCACTCTTGGCCCCATAAGTTTCGAGGCCGAGGGGCACGAGTTGGTTGCGATCCTCGGCCCGAATGCGAGCGGGAAATCGACGTTGTTGACGCTGCTGGCTGGTTTAAACAAGCCACTTTCCGGGCGCATCGAGGTAGATGGAACCGAAGTCACTCAGTTCGATCTGCGCGTGCGCGCGCAGCGAATTGCGCTGGTGCAGCAGGAAAGCGAGCTGCTGTTCCCGCTGCGGGTGTGGGAGTACGTTCTGCAGGGTCGCTATCCATACGGGCGGCGGCTGCGCTTTGAGTCAGACGAGGACTGTCTTTTCGCCGGAAACGCGCTAGCGCAAGTAGGGGCAGACTTGCTGCGCGACCGATGGATGGACCAGCTTTCGGGAGGTGAAAAGCAGCGCGTGATTTTAGCGCGCGCCTTGGCGCAGCAGCCCGCGCTGCTGCTGTTGGATGAGCCCACCCAGCACCTGGATATCGGAGGCAAAGTGGAGCTGCTCCGGCGCTTGAGGCGATTGGCGGATGGCAACCGCTACGCGGCTATCGTCGTCACGCACGATCTGGATTTGGCCGCGGAATTTTGCGATCGGGTTGTGCTGTTGCACAGGGGCAAATGCTTGCGGGTCGGAACGGCGGCTGAAGTGTACGAGCGTGCGTTGCTGGAAGAAGTTTTCGAAGCTCCGCTCGAAGTCGAAATGCGGCCGAACGGGCGACCGCGCGTGATTTTGCAAGGAAGCTGACCAAGGTACGTTCCATCACCCTTCGCGAAGGCGCTCGCCTTCGCAAGCGGCGCTTCCGGTATTCGCCGCGCGCCGTTCACAATCACCTGTAGACTCCGTGCACGGGAAGACGGTGAAAAGCCGTCGCCGCCGCGCGACTGTAAGGCGGAAAGTGTTCGGTGCGAGCCACTGTTCAGCCTGGGAATCACGAGCGATTCGCTGGCTGCTGGGAAGGCCGCATCCTAGCCCCAATTCATCGGGGAATCCGCCAAGCCAGGAGACCGGCGGAGTCTCGACTCTGATTCCTTTAGCTGTCTCGACCGAATCGGAGCTGCCTTCAACTCCCGCGCGAGAGGGAGAGGAGGAAATATGAGGCGCCCACATTGTTTCTGGCTCTGGCTGCGAATTGTGTTCCTTACGGTCGTTGTTCCCCCCTCACTCGTCCACGCTCAGACCAACGCCACTCTTCGCGGAAAGCTGACCGATCTGAGCGATGCGGCTGTAGGAAATGCTCAGATCGAAGCGCAGCCGCTGGATTCTGCCGCACCTGTGGTGCGGGCACAGAGCGACGTCGAAGGAGTATTCGTGCTCACCCTAGCGCCTGGTCGCTACCGCATCACCGTGGCGCACGCGTCGTTTGCCCCTGTTGAGCAGGAATTCACGCTTGCAGGCGGCGAAACCCGAATCTGGAATGTGCAACTCAAACTGGAGACGCTTTCGTCGCGGGTCATCGTAACCGACACGGCCACTCCCGAGAGCGCGCAAACGACCCCCGATCTGGTCGATGTCATCACCCGGGATCAGATCGACCAACAGCAGCAGATATGGCTGACTGACATTTTGGCGACCCAGCAAGGAGTGGCCTACGGCCGCCTCGGGCCGTTCGGAGGAATCACGAGTTTCTTCCTCGATGGCGGCAATTCCAATTACACGCAGTTTCTCGTCGACGGCACTCCGATCAACGAGCCGGGTGGCTATATCGATTTGTCGAACCAAACGCTGGAAAGCGTCGACAAGATCGAGATCGTGCACGGCGCATCCAGTGCCGTCCATGGCTTGGACGCCATGGACGGGGTCGTGCAAATCTTCACCCATCGCGGGACATCCACAGTGCCAGAAATCATTGTTCAAGGCGATGGTGGCACCTTCGATACAGGGCACGGGAGCGGACAACTGAGCGGCCTACTGGGGCCGTTGGATTATTCGTTGGGCGTCGGATACTTTTCAACCGCCGGGCAGGGGCCGGGAGACTACTTCCGCGACACGACGCTATCGGGTAACTTCGGCTGGCGATTTTCCGATAGCGATTCGGTTCGCCTGAGCGTGCGCAACAACGCCAGCGGTGCTGGCCAGCCGGGTCAGACGCTGCTTCCCGATCAGACCGTCCTGGGTCAGTACAGCAACATCCTGGACTTTTCCGCCAACTTTGTGTGGAACGCTGCGATCAATGATCACTGGCAGAATCAGCTCGAGGGTTTCGAGTGGCATTTTGAGGATGTGAGTTATTCGCCCTTGTTTCCACCCGCCTTCGTGAGCAAATACAACACGGCCGGATTCAACGAACAATCCACGTACTCTTTCCACCAGGGAGAGGTCACCGTGGGGTACGATTACGAAGTCGAGATTGGCCCTACCGCCACACGCCACAATCAAGCCGGATATCTCGAAGCGCGACGCCAGTTTGGACGCCTGACCGCCATCGTCGGTGCACGGGTCGAGGCCAACAGCTTCTTTGGCACGCGTACCGTGCCGCGCCTGGGCGCGTCGTACGCGCTCCGTGAAGGCCATGGTTTCTGGGGCGCCACGCGCCTGCGCGCTTCCTACGGTCAGGGAATCACGGAGCCGGAGATTTTGCCGCCCGATTGCAGTCCTGAGCTGCAACCGGAGGAGAGCCGGACGGTGAACGGCGGAATCGATCAGTATTTCTCATCCGACCGTGTGCGGATTTCGATCACCCCATTCTACAACCAGTTCCGCGACATTATCAGCTTTGCATCGGGTGTTCCGATGCCGAACTGTCCAGCCTTCGATGGAAGTTTTTTCAACACCGAAAAAGCGAGAGCCTTCGGGGCCAATTCGGCGTTCGACGCGCGGGTCACCCGCTGGTTGCAAATCACCGGAAACTACTCATACGACGATTCCAAAGTGCTCGTGGCCGGCCCCCAATTCGATCCGTCCTTTGAGGCGGGCAACCGGCTGTTTCGTCGACCGCTCAACTCTGCCAACCTGATCGCCAACGTGCACTTTTGGCGGACGAACTGGAACCTGTCGGGGCATTACGTGGGGCGAAGGACGGACAGCGATTTCATCAGTACCTACGTAAACGGGGTATGCCAGTACGATCCGCCCACGAGCCCCTGCATCACGAGCAACCCGGGCTATGTGCGGTGGGATTTCGCCAACAGCATCGACTGGGGGCACGGTTTCTCCACCATCGCCCACATCGGCAACCTCTTTGACAAACACTACCAAGATGCCGTCGGCTATCCGGCCCTCGGCTACAATTACCGCGTGGGAGTGAAATACACCTGGGGCGGGGAGCCGAGCGCTCGATGACCGATGACAACTGAGCGACAGAACTGGCCGATGTTATAATTTTCAATCCATGATGGCTCGAACGACGACAGAAACACTGCGTATCGGGCCCGATGTGAGGGCCCGCTATGAAGCGGTTATTGGACTCGAGGCGCACGCGCAGCTTCAAACGCTGACCAAGGCATTCTGCGGATGCTCGACCCAATTCGGCGCCGCTCCGAATGTCAATACCTGCCCCGTCTGCCTGGGTTTGCCTGGGGCACTGCCGGTGCTCAACCGGCGAGCGCTGGAATTGGCGATCCGAGCATCGCTGGCGCTTCGGTGCACAATCCAGGAGCGGTCACGTTTTGCGCGTAAAAACTACTTTTATCCCGATCTGCCCAAGGGCTATCAAATCTCGATGTACGAGCTGCCGCTCGCAACGGGCGGCGTGATTGAAACGGAAGTGGCAGGCGAGAGAAAGCGCATTGGCATTACTCGGCTTCACATGGAAGACGATGCGGGGAAAAGCCTGCACGAGGGATTTGCCGACTCAGACCGGTGGAGCCACATTGATTTCAACCGGTGCGGTGTTCCGCTCATTGAGATCGTCTCCGAGCCGGATCTCAGGACTCCCGCCGAGGCCTACGAGTATCTGAACACGCTCAAACAGATTCTTGAGTACACCGAAGTGAGCGACTGCAACATGGAGGAAGGTTCACTTCGCTGCGACGCGAACGTCAGTGTGCGGCTGCGCGGGGCAACGAAGTTCGGCACCAAAGCGGAAGTCAAGAATCTGAACTCATTCCGTTATCTCACCCACGCGCTCGAATACGAAATTGAGCGGCAGATCGCCGTTTTGGAATCGGGGGGCACCGTGGTGCAGGAGACGCGGCTGTGGAACGTCGCCGCGGGCCGCACCGAGCCGATGCGGTCGAAAGAGTTCGCCCATGACTATCGCTATTTCCCCGACCCCGATTTGCTTCCGGTCTCAATCGGGGCCGCCCTGCGAGAGCAAGTGCTCAGGTCGATGCCGGAGCTGCCTGATCAGAAGACCGCTCGTTTTCTCGCGCGTTACGGCATCACGCCCTATGACACAAGCGTGCTGACCGCGACCCGCGCCCTGGCCGATTATTTCGAGGCCGTCGTGGCGGCAGGCGGTCCACCGAAAGCCGCCGCTAACTGGATTTCCGTCGAGCTGCTTCGGCACCTGAAAGAAGGGGCCAGTATCTCGGAGTGCCCGGTCACCCCATCTTCGCTAGCCGATTTGCTCGAGAGGATGGAAAAGGGCGACATCACCGCCGCGAGCGGAAAGAAGGTCTTTGCGAAGATGTTTGACACGGGCCAGGGCCCGGCGGACATCATCGCCGCCGAGGGTCTGGCACAAATCACCGATGCAGGCGCGATCGAAAAGATCGCTCGGGAACTCATCGGAAAACATCCCGACAATGTCTCTAAATACCGTGACGGCAACGAAGGTGTGTTCAAGTTCTTCATCGGACAGGTCATGCGCGAGACGCGCGGGCAGGCCAACCCGCAGGCCGTTCACGAGATCCTTAGGCGACTGCTCGCGAAATAGCGTGGCGGCGAAAAGGGAGAATCCATGCTGAAGGCAGGCAACCGAGCGCCGGCGTTTCACACCACGGCCGACGACGGCAAGAAGGTCTCATTGGATGACTACAAAGGCCAAAACCTGATTCTCTATTTTTATCCCAAGGCCAATACCGCTGGATGCACACATGAGGCGGTCGAGTTCAGCGGTGCGCTCGAACAATTCAAGACTGTCAACGCTGCCGTCGTGGGCTGCAGCGGCGATTCCGTCGATGCGCAGACGAAATTCAAGACGCGGTACAAAATCCAATTCCCATTGCTGGCCGATACAGAATTTGATGTGATTGACGCCTTCGGCGCACGCCGAATGAAAACGTTCTTCGGAAAGTCTTTCCTGGGTATCGTGCGGATGACATTTTGGATCGGACCGGACGGAATCATCCGCAAGGTGTGGGAGAAGGTCACGCCCAAGGGTCACGCCGCAGAGGTGTTGGCCGCCATTCGGGAAGCCTGACGCCGAGCCTGATCGTTAGTCCAGCGACGTCGTCACAACGTTACGTTCAGTGATTCGGCCGCCGGCTCAAGCAAAGCGTTATCAATCAGGCGGGTTTGACCTACCCGCGCTGCGATCAGCACGTAGGATGCTTTTCGCAAGGCTACGACCGGCTCAAACGTGTCTGCATCCACAAACTCCGCATAATCCAGCGTTACGGCCCGCTCGGAGGCGATCACCTGGCGCAAAGCCATGAGGAGGTATGCCGGATTACGTTCGCCCGCAACGATGGCCCGGCGCACCGCATCCAGCGAGCGATAGAGGACCGTCGCGGCCTGGCGGTCGGCGCCTCGCAGATAGGCATTTCGAGACGAGAGTGCCAGTCCGTCGGACTCGCGCACGATGGGGCAGACCACGATCTCCGCATCCAGGTTCAGGTCGAGAGCCATTTGGCGGATGATGCGAACCTGTTGCGCATCCTTGCGGCCGAAGAATGCCAGCCGTGGCTGCGCGATTTCCAGCAGCTTCAGAACGATTGTGGTAACGCCGCGAAAATGACCCGGGCGCAAGCGCCCTTCCAGACGCTCGCTCAGCCCCTCGACAACAACCGCCGTGCGAAATGCCGCCGGGTAGATTTCCTCGGGCGAAGGAGCAAACAGATAATCCACACCATGTTGTTCGAGAGACCTGCAGTCTGCTTCGAGCGTGCGCGGATATTTCTGAAAATCTTCGGCAGGTCCGAACTGCTTGGGGTTTACGAAAATCGAAACAACCACAGGCGAGCACTGCTTTTGCGCTGCGCGGACCAGAGAGAGATGCCCCTCATGGAGCGCGCCCATCGTGGGTACAAGGCCGATGACGCGATCCTGCCGGCGCGCCTCAGCGGCAACGTGCTTCATCCACGCGACCGTGTGAATTGTCTCCATCGGGCAGGGCGACGGTAGGCGGCCGAGTTTGCACAAACGCGGAAAGGCCGCGGCCCTATGCCTTGGCCTGCGCGGCACGCTCGCGATAGAACCCAATCAAATCCGTGCTCACGGCCTTGGCCCCCAGTTGCCTGAGCAAGGTGGTGACCTGGCCGCGGTGATACGTGCTGTGGTTGGCCAGGTGCTGGAGCATTTGCCAGAGCGGCTGAGAGTACACGGCACCCGCGGTGGTTTTGATGTCCATCACCCGTTGCAGATCCCCGGCTGTCAGCGAGGCGACGTAATCGACCAGATCGCGATCGATTTCGGCAAATCGGCGGCGCGTCGTCTCAAGATTGGGAAAGTCGGTGGAGGACGGAAGTGCGGCCGGCGTGCGCCCGTGCCAGCGTTCCAGCCAAATCCATTCCGCACCGTAGATATGCGCGAGCGTATCGCGCAGCGACCGGAAGCTCGAGCCTAGATCGCGTGTGAACTCGGCCGGCGTCACGGCTGCACAGGCCTCGAGTGCGCGGTGATTGGCCCAGGAATTGTAATCGTAGAGTGTACGAAGATCTTCGATGTTCATTCATTCTCCTTCACGGGCACGCTCGCGGCGAAGTTTTACCTGGATTGCGTCGGTTCGCGCATGGGAAGCTGTTCTCGCCGCTCCGTTGCCGAATGATAGGACTCGGCATCGGACGGGAAGCGACCGCTGCGCACATCGCTGCAGTACTCGGCAGCTGCGCGTGAGATTTCCGCTGAGAGGTTCGCATATTCTCGGACGAACTTCGGCTTGTGCTCGGTTGCGTATCCGACCAGATCGTGAAACACGAGCACCTGCCCGTCACAATCCGGTCCAGCGCCTATGCCGATAGTGGGGATGGACAGCTTTTCCGTAATGCGCGCGGCCAGTTCGCGTGGCATCGATTCCAGCACCACGGCAAAGGCGCCCGCGGCCTCCACGGCACGGGCATCGCGCTCCACTTGCCTTGCCGCATCGGTGGTCTTGCCCTGCACCTGAAATCCGCCGAGGGCGTGCAACGATTGCGGCGTCAGGCCCACGTGACCCATCACGGGAATCTCCGCCTGGACGAGCCGCGCGATCAACTCAATCCGTCGCTCCCCGCCTTCTACTTTCACTGCCTCGGCGCCGCCTTCCTTCACCAGGCGGACGGCATTCCGTACCGATTCGTCGAGCGAAACGTGAAAGCTGCCGTACGGCATGTCCGTGACAACGAGCGCGCGACGGGTACCACGGCTCACCGCGCGCGTGTGATGAATCATGTCATCCAGTGTGACCGGCAGCGTGCTGTCATAGCCCAGCACGACCATGCCGAGCGAGTCACCGACGAGCAGAATATCCACACCTGCCTCGTCCAAAAGGCGCGCGGTCGGATAGTCGTAGGCGGTGATACAGGTGATATTTAGTTGTTTGCCGGAAAGGGGAGAAAGCGAACCAGACTTACGGGAAGCAACGTCGGGTACGGTGATTTTCCCGTTGCCCGCGAGGGGTCGAACACTCATAAGTCCTCCGGTGCCGCCCCCAGACCTCGAGGTGCAGCCCACCAACCACCCCATGCTATCAGAGTTGTGCGCCTTCTCGCAAAGGGAATACGACTTTCTGTCGAGCCAGGGCCACCAGCCCGATGCAAAGCGCTGAAGCCAGCCAGGAAATCAAGCCTGCGCAACGGTGGCAGGCGGGGGCTGAGCGGGTAATTGCGGCTCCACACCGCGCCAGCCCACAGGCCGTCCTCGGATCGCTTCCTTGAGCGCGCTGAACAGCACCACGTACATCATCTGGCGGTAATAGAAGCGCTGGAGGATCAACGGCGCGAGCAGTGTCCAGTCTTCGCGCTTTTCCAATGCGAACGCCACAACGCAAGTGAAAAGGTCGATCACCATGAAGATCGCAAAGAAAATCAGCGAGCGCTCCACGTCCTGAGAGGTCCATAGCTGCGGTAGGCGGGCAACGCGGAGCTGCGCGAGCCCCCACAGACCGAGCGACATCAAAAACAACAGGTCAATGATCGGTGAGACGAGCGGAAGCACAATCTGGAATAGGAAGATATTGGGAATGGCAATCCAGCCCAAGGTGCCGTAGCGCGGATTACCAGCCGTGTCGCGATGCTTCCAGACGGCCTGGAGTGTTCCGAACGTCCAGCGGAATCGCTGCCGGACCAGCGTATCAACATTCTCTGGAGCTTCGGTGCGCCCAATCGCCTCTTCGTCGTACAGGATTTTCCAGCCGTTGCGCCGTATCGTCAACGTCAGGTCGGTATCTTCCGCCACCGTATCGCCGGAAAAACCGCCGTTGCCGCGGAGCACATCGGTGCGCCACGCCCCCACTGCTCCGGGCACCACAGGAATGCAGTTAAGCAGATCGAAAGCCCGCTTCTCGAGATTCTGGCTGGTGATGTACTCCAGTGCCTGCCAACGGGTGATCCAGCGATTGCGATTCATCACCTTTACGTTGCCAGCCACCGCTCCGACCGTTGGGTCCGCGAAGTGTCGAATGAGCCGGGGCACCGCTTCCGGATCGACAATCGTATCCGCGTCAATCGAGACGACGATTTCGCCGGCTGCCTCGGCCAGCCCGTGATTGAGCGCCGACGGTTTGCCGTGATTGCTCTGCATCAGTAGGCGCACCCTCCGATCGCGCCCGAAATTCGCGCGCACGAGCTCTGCGGTCCGGTCGATGGAGCCATCGTCGACAACTAGCACTTCGAGGTTCGGATAATTCGAACCCAGCGCTGCGCGAACCGTGCTGACAATAACCGCTTCTTCGTTATAGGCCGGGATGAGAACGCTCGCATTCGGCTGATATTCGGGATGGTCTTGCGGAGCAGGCCTCATCTTTTCTACCAGGGCCAAAATGCCCACAACCAGCGCGCGGCCGCTGACCAGCAAAATGCCTGCGGCAAAAATGAAGGCGATGCTCGACCGCAACCAGCGGAAAACCTCGAAAATGAAGGCATCGGAACGTGCTAGAAGCCATTCCCGGTGGCTGAGCGGCACCATCACTTGGTCCCGTTGCTGCCCGAGCAGGTCGGCGACGGACACGAACTGGTAGCCCTTGGCCCGCAAAGCGTCGATGATTTGGGGCAGTGCCGCCACGGTGTGACTGCGGTCCCCGCCGCCGTCGTGCAGCAGGACGATGTTGCCCCGATGAGCTTCGGCGTCGGCAAGAACGCGCTGGACAATTGTGCTCACGGGCGCGGGCGGTTTGCCGTTCGGCTCACCCCAATCGTGCGGATCGATCCGGGCGCCCACGATCATGTATCCCATCGATTGCGGAATCGGCAGCAGCTGGACCTCCGCCGCGGTTTCTGGCTGATGATCGATCCCATAGGGGGGACGGAACAGCGTGGTCTTGACGCCGAGGTAGCTCTCCAGAAGTAACTCGGTGAGATTCAGCTGAACCTGGAGCTCCGTCCTGCTCAGCCGCTCGAGATCGAACTCCGGATGCGTGAACGTGTGGTTGCCGATCTCGTCCCCCTGGGCGTAGGCGTGCTTCACGATGTCGGTGTATTGATTCGCCGATTCACCGATAACGAAGAAGGCCGCTGGTACTTGCTTCTGCCTTAAGATATCGAGAATTTTCGGCGTCCACACCGGATCTGGCCCATCATCAAAGCTGAGGGCGATTTTCCCTGGCGCGGCACCCATCTGCTGGATGCGCCATGACAGCGGATAGTTCAAAAAGCTTTCGTCGTCAAAGGTATCTGAGTCCGCGTCGTATTCAAACGAACGTCGCCCACTTTGCGGCGTCGCCGTGATTTTCCAGATGTCGCCATCACCTTCGCGAATTAGATCGTAGCCTGGTGGAACATCTTCCAGCTTGGCCCGCGTGGCATCGTCAGCATGCGTCGCATCCCAGATCGACCAGATAGATGGATCCTCCATGCCGAGGCGCCACAAAGCCGTGCCCTGCACGCCGGCACGCTCGGCGGCGCGTAATTGGTTGTAGGCGGTCACTCCATCGGTCAACCATACCGTGTGCGCGCGGTTGTTCTCATCTGCATAGGAGTAGTGCGGGTTGAAAGAATCGGAATCGAACGTCATGTCGGCGCCTGACTCGACAGCCGTAATGACACCCTGCTGAAACGTCACGGATTGCGCCAGCGGGTGCGGATCGTGCTTGGTTTTCGCCGGCCAGTCATAGCCGTAATTGGCGATGCCCATCACCAGTTTTTCTGGTGGCACGAGCTTCACCATGTTGTCGATGTTGCGTAGGAACCAATCCTGGGGTGCGATGGGACCAGGATCGGACGAAGACCACCGGAAGTCGTAGTTCATCAAAATGATGGCGTCGGCTTGCGAGGCGAAATATCTGTAGTCGTAGCTCCAATCCGCCGCCGGTAGGCCTACCATCAGCTTCAAATTTTTGCCGTGCAATCCCACGGCGAGGTCGTGCGTGAAAGCCTGCATATCCTTCTGGCTGGACGTCGGCAGTGATTCGAAGTCGACGACGATGCCAGATTGATGCTCCGCGTCGGCATACTCCTCGAGTTGGCTGGCCAGACGCGCTCGCGCCGCGGGATTGGCGAGCATCTGGAGAAATCCCGGGGGACACCACTGGTTCTTGACCGCGTCGTAGTTGTTGACCATCGCCATCACCGGCAGCTCGACCGGGGGTGTGCGCTTGGCGAGGTTCTGCAGAAATGAAGTGAGATTCTGGTCTTGGTCCGCGACCAGCTTACCGTCGGCCAATACGGCGTGCAGCGCCTCGGGAATCAACAGGTCCAGATCGTGATAATGCAATTCGAGCGAGGCGAGGCTTGTGTAGTCATCACTTACATAGAAGGCGGCGCGCAGCGGATCATAGTTTTGGGGCACATGGCCGAGCGCGGCGACCTTCCGTTTCCGAGGTCTCCGCACCACGCCCGCTTTCTGCTTGCTGGGGAGGGCGTGCAGGCCTTCGTGCGTGTCCGGGCGGAGAAGGTTCGGCAACTCCGGGTTGCGTACGACGTTGGCCAGGAAAATGACGAGCACCAGGGTAAACAAGGAACCCGCCACTTCCAGCGCCAGTCGCGTCCGGCGCCAGCGCCGACGTTCTTCATCGTAGAAAATGGGCTTGCGTTCAGCCATCGGGACATCTCAAGCTAGCGGTCCATCAGAAAACTGTCAATGACCACAACAGGTTGGATGCGCGTAAATGCGGCTACCGCTGTACTTGCCGGGCTTGCGCTTCGTCTTTTTTTTATACTGAAATTTCCCGTCACCGGTTCAGGAGATAGCCCATTCTACATCCAACTGGCCTGGAATTGGCTGAAGAACGGCGTCTACGGCGGTGTGGTAAACGGCCGCCTGGTTCCGCTCGACATGCGCATGCCCGGCTATCCCGCCTTTCTCGCAGCAGTTTTTGCGATTGCCGGTGAATCCTCCCGCGCCGTGATGATCGTGCAATTGGGTGTGGACCTGGCCACATGCTTGGCGATCGCTCTGCTAGCGGCCCGGCTTGCTCCGGAGGCTTCACGCCGTCGCACGGCGCTGGCAGCGTTGTGGCTTGCCGCACTGTGCCCATTTACCGCGAACTACATCACGGCTGTTCTCACCGAGACGCTGGCCACATTTCTCACCGCACTCGGTCTCCTGCTGGTGCTGGGGGCGTACACAGGAGAGGGTTTGCCGGCTAGGGGTATCAGCCCGTGGTTTCTCGCGGGCCTGGTGGGCGGCTTCGGAGCACTTGTGCGTCCCGAGACGGCGCTGCTGCTGGTCGCGGCGGGAGTTGCACTGATCCTGCGATGGTGGCGGCCAGTCGACTGGATGAAACTCGCGCGCGCGACCGTGCTCGTGGGCGTCGGGCTAGTGGTGCCGCTGCTGCCCTGGGCCGCGAGAAATTGGCGCAGCCTCCATGAAGTGCAGTTTCTCGCGCCCCGCTACGTGAACTTACCGAGCGAGCTTGTGCCGACCGGATTCAACGCCTGGACGGCGACCTGGCTTTGGCGCTTCGGCGACGTCTACTTGACGCTTTGGAAGCTCGAAGAGGAGGAGATTCCGCTTGCAAGCCTTCCGGCAAGCGCCTTCGATTCCCCGCAGGAGCGCGACCGCGTCGGGATGCTGCTTGCGTCCTACAACACTCGGCTGATGCTTACACCGGAACAGGATGGCGGCTTCGCCGAAATTGCGCGCGAACGCACGGCCCGACGCCCCCTGCGCACGTACGTCGATATTCCGCTGTTCCGCTCCGTTGCAATGTGGTTCACGCCCCGCGTCGAGCTGCTGCCATACTCAGGGAAGCTTCTCCCGCTTCGAAGCCAGTGGGAAGACGATCGCAAAGATCTCATCGTCACGCTGGCTCTTGTGGGGGTGAACGGCGTCTACGTTGCTCTCGCACTAGCGGGTGCGTGGATCTCGCGACGATCACCAGGCTGGGCCCTGTTGATCGTGTTCGTGCTGTTGCGCACGGCGTTTTTCGCGACGGCCGTCGAAACGCCGGAGCCGCGCTACGTTCTGGAATGCTTTCCGGTTGTGATCGCCTTCGCGGCGCAGGTCTTCGCGGCGCGCCATCAGCTTTCGTCGACCGGTTCGGGATGAATCGTCAGCCGGTAGATTTGTGGGAAATGTTCCTTCACACGATTTTCGAACGCGGCCGTCAGATCGTGGACTTGGGTGATGGGCAGGTTGCCGTCCATCGCGCAATGGCAGGAGACGAGAATCTTGTGATCGACGCTGCGCACATGTACTTCATGGCAATCGGCTAGCTCGCGATATTCTCGAGGGAGCGAATTCAGGAACTCCTGCACCGAGCGCGACAGTTCCTTCATCTCCTCCGCGCTCGCCACGCGGGCACCGAGCGGCTCGATGTGAATGTTAATCCGGGTGCCTGGGGCCGTGACGTGCTGAATTTCCTCTTCGAGCTCGGTGGCGCGTCGATGGGCCTCGCGCAGGCTCGCATCCTCGTCCACTTCCAGATGCAGCTCGACGAACAGACGACCGTCGTAGTGGTGCGCGGCAAGCTCATGGATCGCGAGCCCGTGCCGCAGTGCGATCGCGCGTATGGTTTCGAAAATTGGCTCGTCGATCGGTCGACGCGGCTCGACGTGAACCACAATGTCGGCGGGAATGATCCGCTCGATGCTTCGCTCGACGGCATCGCTGGCGGCATGGGCTTGTTCGAGGCTGGCCGAGCGCGGAACGCTGATCGTCACGTCCACAAAATAACGCTGCCCGGCACGACGCACGCGCACCCGCTCGGTTTGCAGCACACCTTCGGTTTCATCAACCGCCTTCACAATGCGCTCGCGCAGCCCGAGGGGCGCCACATCCAACAGTGCCTCAATCGTGCGCTTGCCAAGCCGCGAGCCAATCCACAGGATCACGCCCGCCACGCCGAGCGCCGCCACGGCGTCAAGCATGCCGAGCCAAGGAAGATCGAACTGGATTCCCAGCCAAGCGCCCGTGATTCCTACGATGACAACCAACGTGCTCCACACGTCGGTCGAGAAATGCAGCGCATCGGCTTCCAAAGCTTCGCTGGGATGTTTTTTCGCCACGCGATCAAGCGCCCGCGCCCGCGCAAAATCGATTCCCATGCACACCGACAGAATGCCGATGGCCGCCAGGCTCGGGCGAATGTGCACCTGGCGCAGCAGCAGGCGGTCGAACGCTTCCCAGATGATGTAGATCGCGGTCAGGACCAGCAGCGCTGTCTCGACGAACGCGGAAAAGCTTTCGATTTTGCCGTGACCGTAGAGATGCTCGGCGTCGGCCGGCTTGTCGGCGACACGAACGGAAAGATAGGTAATGACCGCCGCCACAAGATCTAAAATGGAGTGCAACGCTTCCGACAGCACGCCCAAGCTGCCTGTCACAGCGGCCAGCGTCACCTTCAGAGCAACCAGCGCTAGGGCCGAGCCCACCGACGCCAGCGCGGCAAAGCGCTTTTCGCGGCCGGCCTGGTCGAGTCGTTCGGTTCCCATTCGCGCGATTATACGCTCGGGCCCATTTTCAGGCTCGGGCCATGACTAGATCGGCGGACCGGTCGCGGGCGACCGTGGGCTGTTTCTAGAGGAGTTGTACAAACTGGGCTTGGCACCTTGTGTTTGCGCAAATGGCTGGAACGGCTACAATGCGGTAGTGAGCATCGAAAGGCTCAGAACGGATTTGGAGAATATGCCGTCGCTGCCCGATTTCGCTTTCTTCGGGCCAGCATGACACCCATACGAGATGGACGTTGAAAGGGTTATCGACAGCGTAGTCGCGCGCTTCATCGGCACCAAGCACGAGCGCGACGTCAGGCGCATCCAGCCCGCGGTAGCAGCGATCAACGCGCTCGAGCCGGAGATCGAGAAGCTCTCCGAGCGGGACTTTGGCTCGCACACCACGGCGCTTAGGGCCGAGGTAGGGGAGCGAGTCAAGGATCTGGAGCGCGACGACCCCGACTATAAGCGCAAATTGCAGGAGGCGCTCGAACCGGCGTTGCCACACGCGTTTGCGCTGGTGCGTGAGGCGGGGCGCCGGACGCTCAACATGCGGCATTTTGACGTGCAACTGATCGGAGGGGTGGTTTTGCACGAGGGCAAAATTGCCGAGATGAAGACGGGGGAAGGCAAAACTCTCGTCGCGACACTGCCGGCTTACCTGAACGCGCTAGCGGGGAAGGGCGTGCACATCGTAACAGTGAACGATTATCTAGCCCGCCGCGACGCGGAATGGATGTCGCCGATTTACCGCCTGCTGGGGCTGAGTGTGGGCGTCATCGTCCACGATCTGGATGACGCGCAGCGACGCGCTGCCTATGCCGCCGATGTTACCTACGGCACGAACAACGAATTTGGCTTCGATTATCTGCGCGACAACATGAAGTACGACCTCGCGCAGTGCGTGCAGCGCGGGCATCACTTCGCGATCGTGGACGAAGTGGACTCGATCCTGATCGACGAGGCGCGCACGCCGCTGATTATTTCCGGTCCTGCCGAGGAATCGACAGACAAGTACTACAAGATCGACAAGGTAATCCCCAAACTGATCCGCGACATCGACTACACCATCGACGAAAAGATGCGCACCGCGACGCTGACCGAAGAAGGCGTGTCGAAAGCCGAGCGCCTACTGAATCTTGGCAATCTCTATGATCCTTCGAACATGGAGATCATCCACCATGTCTACCAAGGACTCCGCGCACACACTCTTTTCGAACGGGACGTGGACTACGTGGTCAAAGATGGCGAGGTCGTGATTGTCGACGAATTCACCGGGCGGCAGATGCCCGGGCGGAGATGGTCCGATGGCTTGCACCAAGCTGTCGAGGCCAAAGAAGGTGCCAAGATCGAGCGCGAAAATCAAACCCTTGCGACCGTTACCTTCCAGAATTACTTCCGCATGTACAAGAAGCTTGCGGGAATGACCGGCACGGCGGAAACCGAGGCGCCGGAATTCGACAAAATCTACAAACTGGAAGTCGTCGCCATCCCGACGAACAAGACGCTAATTCGCATCGAGCATCCAGACGTTGTCTACCGCACGGAAGCCGAGAAATTCGAAGCGGCGGTCAACGGCATCCTGCAGGAGGACGGCACCTATGCCGGGGGGCTTCGCCAATACCATGGAACGGGCCAGCCTGTGCTGGTCGGAAGCATCTCGATCGAGAAGTCGGAAAAAATCTCAGAGCTGCTGAAGAGGGCGGGAATCCCTCATCAGGTTCTCAACGCCAAGCAGCACGAGCGCGAAGCGAAGATCATCGCGCAGGCTGGACGCAAGGGCGCGGTCACCGTATCCACGAATATGGCTGGCCGCGGGACCGATATTCTCCTGGGTGGTAACCCCGAGGCCATGACACGCGATTTTTGCCTCAAGAACAAGCTCGCGATGCCCTACGCACCGGCGGGCTCGGTGATTAGCCCTGAGAGCGGCAGCGCAACGGCGGCCGAAGCGGATGCAGCCCTTGTACCAAAATCGACGGGAGCGGGTGGGACAGGATCGAATGGCGCGGGCCGAAGCGATGGCGCCGGCAGTGCGGCCATGGTGCTTTTTCAACAGGAAGGCAAGATTTTTCAGGTGCCGCTCGAGCAGTGGAAGCCCATTTTCGATCAGTTTGCCGAGCAGTGCCGCGCCGAACACAATGAAGTCGTGGCGCTCGGCGGATTGCACATTCTGGGCACAGAGCGGCACGAGGCTCGCCGCATTGATAACCAGCTTCGCGGCCGCGCGGGACGTCAAGGAGATCCGGGCTCATCGCGATTCTTTCTATCGCTCGAAGATGATCTGCTGCGAATTTTCGGAGGAGAGCGCGTAAAGGGATTGATGTACGCACTGGGGATGAAGGAGGGTATTCCCATCGAGTCGCGGATGATTAGCAAGCGGATCGAGCACGCTCAGAAGAGCGTTGAGGCCCAGAACTTCGAGGCTCGCAAACATCTGCTCGAGTACGACGACGTAATGAACAAGCAGCGGGAGACGATCTATTCGCTGCGGCGGTCGTTCTTGGAGGGACGCGACCAAAAGGAATTCGTACTCGAGCGCGCTGCTGCTATCGCCGACGAGCTGGTGGAGATGTATTGTCCGCGCGACCAGCACCCCGATCAATGGAACGTGACCCAATTCGCCAACGAAGTGCTCAATCAATTCGGCATCGACTTGAAGACGGCGGGTGTCGATGTTACGCAGATGAATCACGACGAGCTATCTGCCGCGCTGCACATGAAGGTCCAGGAGCGATACCAAAGCAAGGAGACGGTTTTTACACCCCCGACGCTCCGCTGGCTCGAGCGGCATATCCTGCTGGATATCGTCGACGCGCAGTGGAAGGACCACCTGCTGACCCTCGATCATTTGAAAGAGGGCATCGGACTCAGGGGCTACGGGCAAAAGGATCCGCTGGTCGAGTTTAAGAAGGAGGCCTTCACCCTGTTCGACGACCTCATGAACCGCATTGACACCGAGGCGGTGCGGTTCCTTTTCCTGATGCAGCCGGCCAAACCGCAGGAGGAAGCCAAGCAAATCGAGCAGCGCCAACTGCGCCAGACGCGCAATCTGCAGTTTCAGGCGGGTCCGGCACAGGCAGAAGCACCCAAACCGGTGCGTTCGGGTGCGAAGGTCGGGAGAAATGATCCCTGCCCGTGCGGATCCGGCAAGAAATACAAAAAGTGCCACGGCGCGGCGGCTTGAGCGAAGTCTCAGACCCTGCTCATCTCCGGCAGCTTAGCAAGGTGGCACCGGCGCAGCTTGCTCACCACCGATGTCCGCGTTGCCAATGACAACTGGCCTGGACCGGGCCGATTTACCGATGAGGTACTCGAAACCTGGATACTTCCGCACGACAAGAAAAACTGTGATACGCTCTGCGGCACGTGCCTCGGTGACTACGATTTTTCCGAGGTTATTGGGGTGTGGCCATGGATTCTGGCGTCTTGCGACATTGCCGAAAGTCCCCGTGTGCAAGGTCGATCCCCACCGCGCTGGCGAGCGAACAGCTTTGCCTGGATCATTTCCTCGATGAGGCGTTGGTCCGCACAAATCATACGTTCACCCGCTGCCGCGAACAGAGGGCACTGACCCCCGCGGATCTGGAATGGCTGCTGACGGACGCGCTTCTCATTGTCCAGAATCTGGAGGAAGAGGTGGGCGATCCTGTTCCCGAACAGCGCGAGCGGATGTTGGACCTGTTGTTGATGTTGGCGAACCTGCACGAATATGTGGCGCATCATTCGGTGAGTTTGGACCGTCCCGCCTGAGTCATGCAGCTCGCATCGGTCGAAGGGTTGGCCTTGCAGCATGCCAAAACGTCAACACCTGCCAGCATTGCCTTCTTGCATTTCCAGCATCGTCGCTTCAATCTGAAGGTGTCTTTGCCAGATAGCCCAGCATGCCCGACGATCAGAGGATAGATCCATTCAAGCCCGTGCAGCCTAGCATCCCTGGCATCCGGGCCGGTGCGAAGCCGAACACAGCCGCGGCTTCAGCGTCTGCCTCGCCACGTCCGCCGTTTCGCGACCGTGTTTCGCAGCACCTGATCTGGATCGTGGCAGGAGGCCTGACGGTGTGTATCGGCGGGGGCGCCTTCTTCCTTTGGCAGCGAGGCTCTACCTTACACGCGGACCGGCCCGTCGCGGAACCGACCGAAGCTGCACCGCCTGTCGCGGCGGAGCCTCCGAAGCACACCGTAAGTGGGCCCGTTGGACCGGGGCCGGTGGCAACGACGGAGGAATTGGCGAAGGCGTGGGCGGGCAAGCGATTTTTCTTTCGTGATCCAATTACCTCTGAACCCGTAGCGGCCATGATCGTGCGCCTGCCGGATGGCAGTTACTGGGCATTTTCCTTGCGCGAACCTTTTGGTACGTGCGACCTCGATTACGTGACCGATCTGGGGAAATTGGCCAGCGACTATAACTTTCACGCCTCTCATCCGATGGTCGTCGACACCTGCAATCGCACCGTCTACGATCTTCTGCGCTATGGGGGCTCGTCCGATGACGGACTGGTTCGCGGAGAAGTCATCGCTGGGGCGGGCATTCGTCCCCCGATGGCCATCGAGGTACGCGTCGAGGGCAAACAACTCGTTGCGGTGCGCATGGAATAGCCATTCTCGATTCGCCTCTCGCTGAAATTGCTTAATAGCACCGACGGCCGCAAACCAGAGCGCCGCCGCCCTGCTCCCCAGCGAAGCCGGACGGCGGCGCTTTGTCTGGCAGAACGCCGCTTGGATCTAGTCTTCGACCTGCTCCACGCTGCGTGCGACCATGACCGGCGCGTTTGTCGCGGAATCCATGAAAATGAAACCGACCACGCGAAGGGGAATCGGCTGTGACCCGGTCAAGGCGGACAGACCGCTGAGATTGATGAAGTTGGTTGCATCGGTTGTGTACACCGTCAATGGGTTGGGCAGCAGCACTCCTGCCGTCCAGTTGTCAGTGAACTGGAAGCTGCCGTTGTTCCCGCTCTGGACGACTGTGCTGCCAGGTACCCACGGTCCGGCCTGGCCCTGGCGACGCAGGACCACCCGATGAACGGTCAGTATCGGAACGCCGTTGTTGGTAACGAGCGATCCGCCAATCCCAACCGACTGCCCTGCCGCCAGCAAGGAGTTATTGAACAGCAGGGTGGTGATGGGGCTGTTGACGTTGGCAATTTTGTACGTCTCACTGCCGTTCAGCGTAAGCGTGGTGATCTGACCATCCTGGATGCCGTTCAGGTCAGGAAGCTCGGCGCGAACGTACAAATCCGCCTGCGTCGCCGGACCCGATGGCGGGCGAATGCTAGTGAATAAGCCAGCCAGGAAAAACTTGTCGTTGGATAGGACCTCGATTTCAGACGCATCGATGTCCTTGCTGACGGGATCGAGCTGGCCTGAAATCTGAACGATCGTGTTCGTTGTGAATGAGCTGATCGGCTCGCTCGGATCGTCGAACATAGTGTTGCTGTTGGTTTGCACCGTCCACTGCCGACCCTTGGGTCCTTGGACGACAAACGACGAGTCGCTGGTCACACCGACCACGCCAGCCAGAAAATCATCGATCGAGGCGTCTGGATCGGTGGCACTGAACAATTGCATGTGAAATACGGGGTTTACCACTCCTGTTATCTGCGCGTTCGCGTCGGTTTGTAGCGATTGGGCCAGATCGAACTCCATACGCAGTCCGACCAGATCGGCCGAATTGATTACAAAAGGATTGACGAGGTTTACCGTAACCGTCGACTGGCTGAGCGTGCCGTTGATCGTATTGACGGCCGGCGGATTCTGGGTCGTGTCGATAAATGCGATGACGGGATTTGCCACGGTGACCGTTGCGGACATATAGGTTCCCGGCGGAACCGCATTGAGATCCAAAAGCTGGTGCAGGCCACTCAATTGAGCAAAATCGACGACTTGTTGCGTTGTAAGCACCGGCACGTTGGTGCTGCCGTTGTTCAGCGTAACCCCCGTAACCAAGACTTGGCAGGAAATCACGCTCGGCAGCGGCGCGTCTGTGCCAACGGTAAACACATTGGCTTCGTTGGAACTTCCTGGATTGCCGTCATTCGAAGCTGATCCCGCGCAGCTGGAAAGGCCCAAGGCGGCCAAGATCGTCAAGAACACACCCGTTGCTTTAAGATTCCGCATACGCTTATCTCCTGTCTGTATGACGTGACTGCTAAGGCTCAAACACCCATTTCGACTGCCGGAGATAAAACACCTGTCCGATGAAAAAGTTGTGGTCGATGTCTGCGGTGGCCGATCTCACTGTTAGGCAAATACGATCAGAATGCGCGATTCGCCTACTGTTCGGTGCGAACAGGCGTTCCGGTGTGCTCGCGCATCGCAGGAGACTGTTGGCAGCGACTCCCGGCAGAAAGTTCGGCGACCAGGAGTCGACCAGAAGGAGAAGGCGCTCTTGATCGTCGTCGAAGCAACTCACAACCAACCGTCGGCTGCTGCGAGGCTTGGGCCGAAGCCATTGCTTCAGGCCCAGGCCGCCCTTGAATGTTACCGTGATGCCCCGTTCGGCTCCCTCAACCCGTAGCACGAGCATCGCGCCTTTTGCTCGCGAAAAATCGACTGGATGGGTGTGGTCCCTGATGCTACGCTTACGCGGCGTGGGCGGAACCTGGTAGCGATTCCTTCCGTCTCACCCAGCAAATCGCTGAACGTCGCAATGTTGACCCGCGCGGCTCCTGGCCGCGCAGGTCTACGGGCTTGGCGCATGAAAATCCTGGGATTGGTGCTGCTGGTGTCGGGCTGGGCGATCGTTCTGACATCGGTAGCGCTGCTGATGGAGGACGTGCCGCGCGCCGCTTTTGTGCTGGCCGGCCTCGGCGTGGAGATTGTCGGGTTGGTGCTGCTAGTCCGCGCGCATCCCGTCCATCGAAGTGAGCGCGAGTAATGTCTGGCCTCGCTCCCGCCCTGTCCGATACGAGTGCGCTTTGCATGATTTTCATTCTGCTCGTTCCTCTTGCCGGTGCAGGACTGGCGCTGATCAATACGGGCCTGGGCCGCTCACGCAGCGCGGCGCAGCTGATGATGTCGTCGTTGTGTGTGGTTTCGATCGCGGCATTGACCTACTTCGTCTGCGGCTTTGCTTTCCAAGGTTTGCCGAACCAAGCGTCACACTGGTTGACAATCGGCGGTAAGCCGTGGAGCTGGCTGTCGGATGGGTATCTGTTTTTGCATCATGTGCCACTCGACGGCTCGCCGGCGTCTCTGGCGGCGCTGTTAGGGATGCTCAGTGCCGGATTGGCAGCCCTGATTCCGCTCGGCGCGGGAGCTGAGCGCTGGCGGCTGGGAGCCTGTTCGATCTCCACAGTCGTGCTGGCGGGCTGGACCTACCCCCTGTTCGCGCATTGGGTGTGGGGTGGAGGTTGGCTTGCGCAGCTCGGCTCCAATTACGGCCTGGGACAAGGGTTTATCGACTCAGCGGGCGCGAGCACGATCCAGGGGGTGGGCGGTTTGAGCGCGCTCGCCATCGCTTGGATTCTCGGTCCGCGACGAGGAAAGTACACCAATGACGGTATGCCCAGCGCCATTCCAGGCCACAATGCCGTGCTGGTTTTGTTCGGGTGTGTTCTAGCCCTGGCCGGGTGGTGGGGACTCAACTCATCTTGCGCGATTCTGTTCAACGGCGCGGAAACCGGCGTTGCCGTGCGGGTTGCGATCAACACGCTTGTGTCCGCTGCGTCGGCCGCGCTAGCTGCCGCATTGGTCACCAACACGAGGTTCGGCAAACCCGATGCTTCGCTGACTGCGAACGGCTGGATTGGAGGGCTCGCGGCAAGCAGCGGCGCGTGCGCCTTGATTCAGCCACTCGCGGCTGCATTGATCGGTGCCATAGCGGGAGTTCTCGTCATGTTTGCGGTCGAGTGGTTGGAGCTGCACATGTCGGTGGACGATCCAGGAGGCTCGATTTCGGCGCATGCCATGGGCGGATTATGGGGAGTGCTCTCGGTAGGGATTTTTGCGCGGCTGCCAGCCGTCAATCGATCGACCGAAGCGTCGACGCCTCATCCAGGCCAATGGCTTGCACAATTGGTTGGCATTGCGACCCTGATAGGATTTGTTCTTCCGCTCACCTACTGCTTGAATTGGCTGCTGAACAGGGCCTATCGGCAGCGGGTGAGCACGGAAGGAGAGCAGCAGGGTGTGGATCTTTACGAGCTCGGCGCGGGGGCTTATCCTGAGTTTGTCACCCACAGCGAAGAATTCATGGACCGATAGTGGAATGCTGCGGCTTAGTGCCTGGTTGCGAAGAGACAGACAGTGTAAACGAGCGCCGGCGCCGGCCGTTGAGGACGGGGCGAACCCGCGCCAGATTGGAGTAGGCCTCTGAACAGAAGGAAGCTGTTGTCCTTGCTTGGGATGTCGCCGGCGCTCCTGGCAGGTACGGCAACCGGAGCGCAGGAGCAGAAACCTCACGCTACCAGCGCCTCCTCTTCGAGTCGCGACTTTGTGGCGGGTAAGATCACAGCTGTTAATCCGAAGGGCACCCCTCCTCCTATCCAACTCATTCCCATGGCTCCACGCCTCGACACGCTTGACGGCAAGACCGTCTACCTCGTCGACACGGGTTTTCACGGCTCCGATGTACTGCTCGGGCAAGTCCAGGCCTGGTTTAACCGAAATATGCCGAGCGTGGTGACTGTGTTCCGACGAAAAGCCGGGCCGTACATGGAGGATGACCCCAACCTCTGGAAGGAAATCCAAGCGAAGGGTAACGCAGCCATCATGGCTGTGGGCCATTGAAGCACCTGCACGCCAGCGACCGTCGGTCACTGCATCACAACGGAAAAGATGGGAATCCCGAGCGCGCCTCTGGTCACCAAGGCGTTCAAAGATCTCGCGCTTTTGAACGCCGCCAAGCGCGGCATGCCGCACGAGCGCATCTGCTTTACCCCACATCCGGTGTGGGGCAAGACCCCGGAAGAAGTGCGTGTCTACGTCGAGGGCCCGGACCCAGTGACGGGCAAACCGTTCATGCGAGAAGTCGTCGACGCCCTGACCGTGCCGCTCAGCGAGGAAGACAAAAAGGTTGGAAACCTCAGCGTGTCTGTTGGACCGGCTACGTTCACCGACACTGCCGACAACCTGCAGGAATTCTACCTCAACAACGGCTACACGGATTTTCTGCCGATCATCGTCCCCACTGAGCAGAGAGTGGATCAGATGTTGAAGGCCACCAGCCACCACCCCGACGATGTGGTTGGGAAAATGGCTGCGGGCGCTTATCCGGCTTGGAGTTACAACGTGCGGCAGGTGGCTGCCAATGCCGTGATGGCGGGATGCCGGCCCGAATATTTCCCAATCGTGCTGGCGATTGCGTCGTCGGGAATGGCGTCACTGTTCAGCTCCACCAACTCGTTTGCCTTTGCGATGGTCATCAATGGACCGATCCGTGACAAGCTCGAATTCAACTACGGAATCGGCGCGCTGGGGCCGTTTGCACAACCGAATGCGACGATCGGCCGGGCCTGGACAATTCTCTCGAAGAATCTCGGCAATGGCGGAATTCCCGGCGATACCTATCTTGGATCACTCGGGAACAATCTGAACTACAACAACGTCGTGATCGCCGAGCACGAAGACGCAAGCCCCTGGGTTCCCTTCCACGTGCAGAAGGGATTCAAGAAAGAAGAGAACGTGGTCAGCTTGTTCCGCGGGTTGGGCGTTGTGCCGGGGCAGGTGGCTCGCGGCAGCAGCGCCAACGAGAACGTCCAATTCGATTACCAAATGAGCGATCTGTTCAGTACGTTCACTGGATTCTTCGGTGCGCTCATCATCGCGGATCCGCTTGTGGCGGCACGGCTGAAAGAGCAGGGCTACGACACCAAAGAGAAGCTGATCGACTGGCTGTATAAGAACACGAGACAGACCGTCAAAGACTATAAGAGCAGAAATTACGCCTACTTGTTCGACTATCCACGAGCGCTGCGTGGAGACGAGCCCTGGGCCACGTGGTACAAGCTGCCGGACGACGCTGTCATCCCGCATTTCCCGCGAGCCTCTGATTTCAACATTGTCGTTGCGGGCGGCCAAACCAACGCCTACCCGCAGGCCGGTAACCTGAGCTACGGCGTAAGCGTCTCAGTAGACAAATGGACATGACGCGTCTTAGGCGAACGATGCTACGGGTGAAGTGATGAATAGACGGAACTTGTTGGGGTTGTTGGGAATGTCACCGGTCGCCCTGGCTGGCGTTCCTGCGCTGGCGACGAGTGACAAGAAGGCCGATCAAGCCAAGAAGGGCGCAGTACCGGCGAGCGGCTCCCTACTGGAAGTCCTCAATCCCAGGGGCTTGCCGCCACCTATCACGCTGGTCCCGATGGCGAAGCGACTGGACTCGCTTGATGGTAAGACCATCTACCTTGTCTCAGACGGCTTTCCTGGTGCCGACACGTTCCTGAATCAGATCGCGATCTGGTTCAAAAAGAATATGCCCTCGGTTACGACGGTGTATAGGCTCAAGGCCGGGGGGTTTGCCGATGACGACCCCAAATTAATGGCGGAGATCAAGGAAAAAGGCAACGCCGTCATCATGGCGATCGGCCATTGAAGCACCTGCACACCAGCGACCGTCGGTCACTGCATACAAATTGAAAAGATGGGAATCCCCACCGCACCCATGGTGACGATTGCCTTCAAGGACTTGGCGCTCACCAACGCTGCGAAGCGCGGAATGCCGCGCGAGCGTATCTGCTTTACGCCGCATCCGGTGTGGGGCAAGACAGACGAGCAAATGTACGCCTATCTGGAAGGCAACGATCCGGTCAGCGGCAAACCGCTGATGAAGGAAGTGGTCGCCGCGCTTACCGACCCTCTCACGGCAGAGGATTCGAAATCGGGGACCATCACTCCCCCCGTGGGCGCACCTACCTTCACCGGTACGGTAGACAGCCTGCAGCAACAGTTCCTCGACAACGGGATGACGGACTTTCTGCCGATCATCCTACCGACGCGGGAAAAAGTGGATGCCATGCTGAAGGCGACCAGCCACGAGCCCGACGAGATCGTCGGCAAGATGACGCCGGCGCAAGGCGCGTTTCCAGCGTGGACCTTCACCGTGGAGCAGGTGGCCGTGAACGCTGTCATGGCGGGAGCCCTGCCCGACTACTTTCCCATTCTTCTCGCGATCGGTTCCACAGGAATCTCGGCGCTGTTCAGCTCGACCAACTCGCTGGTCTCGGCAGCTATCATCAACGGGCCGATTCGCGACAAACTCCAAATGAACTACGGAATCGGCGCCATGGGCCCGTTTAACCAGGCCAACGCCACGATTGGCCGAGCCTGGACCTTGATGTCGAAGAATCTGGATGGCGGCGGTGTCGCCGGCGAGACCTACATGGGCTCGCAGGGCAACATCATCAACTATAACAACCTGGTCATTCCCGAGAATGAAAAGGATAGCCCGTGGCCCCCCTTCCACGTGCAGAAGGGGTTCAAGCCGGACGAGAACGTCATCAGCTTCTTTTTCGGTTTCGATATAACGCAGGGGCAGGGCGGCAAAGGTCTGGGTATGAAGCCGATCCCCCATTACCAGGAGGCTATGTCCGCCAATGTCGCGCCCTTTGCCTCGCTTTTCGGCGCTCTGTTTATCGTTGACCCGCTCGTAGCTCACGGGTTGGGAGACTTGGGCTTCAAGACAAAAGAGGCCATCGCCGACTGGCTCCAGAAAAACACGACGGTCACAGTCAAAGACGTCAAAACGATGCTTTTTAGCGGACTTCCGAGGGGCGCTGAGGCCGCCAATCTTACCGACGACTCCATCATCCCGAAATGGCCGAAGGCCGACGCCTTCAGCTTTGTTGTCTGCGGCGGCCAAACGAATCCCTATCACCAACTCGCCAACATGAGCTATCGGCTGAGCGTGTCGATTGATAAGTGGATATAGTGGCTGTTTTGCCGGGCAAAAACGATTAATCGCAGAGCCTGATTCGAGAGGTCTAATTGCTCTTTGCCCAAAGGTAAATCAGCGCGAACGTGGTTCCATTTCCATAGGGCTCGATTGCCACAATGTGCTGCTTCTCTTTTGTTCCCGCTTTGAGCAGCACTCCATCCTGATCCGGCTTATCATTCCCGCAGGTAAGTGCCCGCGAGTCGTTCTTTTCCTGATCACTCGCGACACCACTGCCGCAGTCCAACACCTTCCCATATTTTGTGAGAGCCTTTCGGTAGAAGTCCGCCACCCGTGCGGGCGCGTCTTTTGACTCCATCTTTAACACCGCCAGCTTGAATCCCGATCCGCCTCCCCACAAGGCCAAACGCGCCGCGTCGGAATCGTCACCTGTGTCCTTGTGCGACTTTGCGCCCGGATAAATGGGTAGGCCCACATCCTTAGCGGTAGCCTGACCGCTCACAACCAAACCAGCCCCGTCTTCTCCTCGGGCAAGAACGCCGCGAACCAAGACTCCCTGGAAAAGCGCCGAGGCGATCAAGGTAGACAGCCAATCACGCACGAAGCGATGCCTGCGTATCACGGGACGCCTCCTGTGCGAGATACGTTTGGACCGGAGCAAAAGTTCCGGAATCCTCCCGGAGGTATCAGGTTCCTGATGAAACGCTATGGCAGCGCGAAGGCGATGTACGTGTTGCCCGCCGTCACGAAGATGTACTGCTTGCCATCGACTTCGTAACTGATCGGATTCGATCGCGCCGAGTGGCCCATCTGAATGTCCCACAGCGGCTTGCCGGTTTCGGCATCCAGTGCGAAGAAATTACCTTCATCGCTGCCGCTAAAGACCAAGCCTCCGGCGGTGGAAAGCACGGGTACCCAGGCGGAAGCCAAAAGTTTGAACTGCCACTTCAGCTTTCCTGTGGTGGCTTCGAGCGCGCGAATGGCGCCGTAGGACTGTTCGCCAACGAGCGCGCGAATGCCCCCGCCGCCCACGATTCCCTTTGGCGGGCCCGGCTCAATTTTGCCTGTGCCTTTGATGAAATAGGCGCCCGTTTCATGGGCGCTCACATAGAACAGTCCGGTCTGCGGACTGTAGGACGGGCTGGTCCAGTCCACCCCGCCGGTGATGCTGGGATAGACCAACGTTCCAGCGCCCAGAGTGGGCTCCTGGTTGGGCGCGGGTATGGGTCGGCCGTTGGCGTCAAGTCCCTGGGCCCACGTTTCCTTCACAAACGGAACGCCCGTGATGAATTTTCCCGTGACGCGGTCGAGTACGTAATAGAAGCCATTACGGTTGGCAAAACCAACCAGCCTTCGCATCCTCCCGTCGATGGCGGCGTTAAACAGCACGGGAGGTTCGTCGGAGTCCCAGTCGTGGTCTTCGTGAGGCGAGAATTGGAAATACCACTTCAGTTTCCCCGTGTCGGCCTCGACAGCCAGAAGAGAGCAGGTGTAGAGGTTATCTCCAGGCCGGTCATCATCATTGAAATCCGGCGCCGGATTGCCGGTGCCCCAATAGATAAGGTTCAGATCGGCGTCATACGAGCCATTATTCCAAGTGGTCGCGCCGGCACTTTGAGCAGCGCCGTTGCCCCAGCTTTCGGCACCCGGATCGCCTACTCTGGGCGTGGTCCACAAGCGCCAGAGCCGTTTGCCGCTCTTTGCATCGTACGCATCGAGAAAGCCGCGCACGGCCGCTTCGCTTCCAGCAATGCCGACCACGATTTTGTCGTTGAGCGCCAGGGGCGGTCCCGTCATCGCATAGCCCATGACGTTGTCGGCGACGTGCACGTTCCAGCGCACAGCTCCTGTTTTCACATCGAGGGCGATCAGGTGAGCATCCGCCGTTCCGACGTAAACCATGTCGTCGAGGATGGCTACGCCTCGGCTGGTGGCGTAAAGGCCGATGGAGACGACGTGTTCGGGCAGAGCCGGCGTGTAGCTCCATATCTTCAGGCCCGAGCGAACATCGAGAGCGGTCACCGTGCTCGGAGGTTCGGTAATGTACATGAATCCATCCACCACAATCGGCGAGCATTCGAGATTGGCGACGGGCCGGGACGGTTGGTACATCCACGCGATCTTGAGGCTCGCTACGTTCTGCCGGTTGATCTGCTTGAGCAGCGAGTACTGCTGTGAAAAGTAACTGCCGCCATACGTCAGCCAGCTCTGCGGTTCGCTTTGAGAATGTAGAAGGCGCTCATACGAAACGTTCTGGCTCCAGCAACGAGCCGGAGTCGACAGAAGAAGGCCGAACGCGACGAGAGCTGTTCTCATGGGTTCCCCTTCAAGCTAGCCAGGTATGCGACCAGGTCGTTCACCTGCGTATCGGAGAGTTTACCTTTCATGCTGGGCATGGTGCTCTGGCCGGGCGCCTTTTCGAGTTGGCGCAGCTGGTCCTTGCGGAACGAGTGGAACTTTCCCTGCCCGTCCTCGAGCACGATGTGAAAGGAATCTTCCGCAACCCGCGTTCCATCCACCGTCCGTCCGTCTTTGGTCGTGACTCGCACAAAGAGAAACTCGAGTTGTCCTCCGCTTTCAAGAAATACCTTTGCCTGGGGCAGATCCGTTCCTGGATATAAAATCGTGTTGCGCAAATAACCTGGGCCCCGCGATTGACCAACGGTCGTCAACTCAGGGCCACTATCGCCGCCCTGGCCGGAAATGGTGTGGCAGTCGGCGCAGCGACTCGAGTCATACACCCGCTTTCCCGCTGCTGCATCGCCCGTCACTTTGCCCTCGTCCTTGCGCGTAAGCGTGAGCAAATAGCCGACAACCTGTTGGATTTGAACGGCGTCAAGCTGCCCGGCAAAGGCGGGCATCCCGCCCGGCATTCCGCTTTGGATGACATTGGTCACGCGATCCACGCCCAGGCGAAAAGGAATGCCCTGAATGTTTGGACCCATCGCGCCGCCACCGTCCAGTCCATGGCAGATCGAGCAGGTCGAATCGAAAGTCTGCTTTCCGCGCTCCCACTGGTCTGGAGCCAATTGCACCGCTTTTGTATCTTGCCGAGGGTCTGCAAGACAGGGTAGCGAGCTCCCCATCAGTGCACACAGTATCCAAGGGAGCGCTTTAGTCTGCACACGTATGGCGCAGCAATGGCATTTCCCGAAAACCACGCGAAGCCCCCTGGAAACGGCCGATAGCATACTACCGGAATCGCAAAGAACAGAAGAAACCAGAAGCAAAAACCGCTCGTCAGCATTAGTATGTGTGGGCTGCGTGCGACCGGTTTGGGGCCGGGACGCGATTTTAGACGGGGGAAATTCCGAAAAATGGAGATCGACAAGAAAAACAAGCTGTGTTGGTTTGTCCTGGTATTGGCAGTTGGGGCAACGACCGCTGTAGCCCAGCGCTCCGGCCTCGTGGACGACAGCGCGTTGGTGAACGCCGGCAAGAATGCGAATGAATGGCTCATGAATGGCCGCGACTACACCGAGCAGCGCTACAGCCCGCTGAATCAAATCGACGCGTCGAATGTAAGCAGGCTCGGGCTGGCGTGGTACTACGATACGGGATCGGACCGTGGAACGGTCGAGACCACCCCGATCATTTCGAACGGAGTGATGTACGCGACACTGCCTTGGAGCGTTGTCTTCGCCCTAGACGCGCGCACCGGCAAGGAAAAGTGGCGCTGGGACCCGAAGATCGGCCACCTGAATTTTCCTCCTGGATCGGCTGGAAACCCCAGTAAGGTTCGCCAAGGCCCCAGTGTTTGCTGTGGTCCGGCGAATCGTGGTGTCGCCATTTACAACGGCAAAGTGTACGTCGGAACGCTTGACTCGCGCCTGGTCGCGCTTGATCAAGAAACCGGCAAGGTCGTGTGGGAGGTTCAGACCATCGACAAGGATGCCGACTACAGCATCACCGGCGCTCCCCGGATTGCCAAGGGTAAGGTCATCATCGGCAACGCCGGCGGTGAGTACGGTGTTCGCGGCTTTGTGACGGCGTACGACGCCGAGACGGGCAAACAGGTCTGGCGCTTCTACACCGTTCCGGGTGATCCGTCGAAGCCTTTCGAGAACAAGGCCATGGAAGCTGCCGCAAAGACGTGGTCGGGAGAGTGGTGGAAACTCGGCGGTGGTGGAAACGTTTGGGACGGAATCACTTACGATCCGGAGTTTAACATGGTCTACATCGGGATCGGGCAAGGTGGCCCGTGGGTCCAGGGTTTTCGCGATCCCACCATTAAGGACAACTTGTATCTGTGCTCAATCGTTGCCCTCAAAGCGGACACAGGCGAGTACGTATGGCATTTCCAAACCACGCCGGCCGACGAGTGGGACTACGATGCCGTGCAACAGATGACGTTGGCCGATATCAAAATTGACGGGAAGATGCGCCACGTCCTTATGCAGGCCCCCAAGAACGGCTATTTCTACGTGCTGGATCGCAAGACCGGCAAATTTATCTCCGGTGCGCCCTATGTGAAGGTCACTTGGTCCTCAGGTCTTGATCCGAAGACCGGCCGTCCCCACGAAGCGCCCGGCATGCGCTATGAAAAGGAGCCTATTGAAGCGTCGCCGGGTCCCGCGGGAGGCCATGCTTGGCAAGCGATGTCCTACAACCCGAGCACGGGGCTCGTCTACATTCCCGCGCTCGATAGCACCTTCAAGTACATCGCCACGAAGGAATTCAAGCCCGAGCTGGGCGTTTACAACTGGGGAATTGTCTTCCAGCCACCCCCGCCTCCGCCGGGAGGTGCCCCAGGAGATTTGCCGCCGCCGCCTGCCAATCAAGCATTTCTGACAGCCTGGAATCCCGTTACGCAAAAGGAAGTCTGGCGGGTTACAGGGATGAATGGCGGCGGCACAGTGACGACTGCCGGCAACCTTGTTTTCGCATCATCCGGGAGCGGGGAAATTGTCGCCTTCAGCGCGGACAAGGGCGAGAAGCTCTGGTCGGCGAAGCTCCTGCCTGGGCTGGCGAATCCAGTGACCTACACGATCGACGGTAAGCAGTACGTTTCGGTTCTTTCAGGCCGCGGTGGCAAGGCTCGGATCTACACGTTCACGCTGGATGGCACGGTCCCACTTCCCGGCCCGGCGTTGGCGCCTGCTCAGCCTGGTCCGCCGCCGGCTCCGGCGGCGCCAACAACGCAAAACCAGCAATAGGGAGCGGTGCGTCGTCGAGCTAAAGGGCTAGGATCTCGTAGCTGCGCCTGCGCCGACAGGCTGCGACTCGGGACCTGGGGCGGCTTGCGGATGCACGAACGGTGGGGGTTCGGGCGCGGGCACCTCCCAATCGCAGTTTTCACGGATGCACGCGCGGAAGCTGCCCTGTTTGGTGCGTTTCTCGACGACGAAGGGCGCGCCGCATTTCGGGCACGGTTCATTGATCGGTGCATGCGGTGTGGTGAAGTCGCATTCGGGGTAGCGGCTGCAACCGTAAAAGACTCGCCCGCGTCCCTTAGCTGTCCCGCGCCGAACAAATTCTCCTTCCTGGCACTTCGGGCATTTGATTCCGAGCGTGATCGGCCGCGTGTACTTGCAATTCGGATATTTCTCGCAGCCGATAAATTCACCATAGCGGCCATGCCGCCGCAGCAGCTCCGCTCCGCAGGCGGGGCATTTTTCATCCAGCCGCACATCCGGTTCTAGCACTTGGCGCGTGCCGCTGGCCAGTCGACGGGTGGTTTTACAATCCGGATAGCCCGTGCACGCAAGAAATGCACCGAACCGTCCGCGCTTAATGGTCATCTCGCGTCCGCAATTGTCGCAGTATTGCGGCCCGGTCTCGCTATCGGCTTCTCCGCTGCCAGGATCGGAAAGGTCGCGTGTGTAGTCACATTCCGGATAGCGTGAACAACCCAGGAAAAATCCGTGGCGGCTGATACGCTCCAGTAGCTCTCCCTGGCCGCACTTTTCGCACTTCTCTCCGGTGGGTATGCCGGCCTTGTAAGACTCCATCGCACCGGCGGCGGTTTCCAGATCCACTTCGAAGCGATCCCAAAATTCCTTCACCGACGCGCGCCAAGCCAGCTTCCCCTCCTCGATTTCGTCGAGCTCGTCCTCCAGGCGCGCCGTGAAATTGACGTCGAAGATATCCTCGAACGCCGTTACCAGCAGATCGCTCACCTTCTCGCCGAGCAGCGTGGGAGTGAACCGCCCTTGGTCCTTCCTTACATACTCGCGATCGACAATGGTCGATATGATCGCTGCATAAGTCGAAGGTCGGCCAATGCCCTTTTCTTCGAGTTCCTTGACCAACGTCGCTTCCGTATATCGCGGTGGAGGCTCAGTGAAGTGCTGCTCGGGGCGAATTGTTTCCAGGCGCAGCTGCTCGCCTTCGCTCACCCGCGGCAGCCTGTTGCCTGCTGCATCGCCCTCATCTTCCTTTTCCTCTTCTTCCTTCACGGCCTGATAGGCGGCCAGATAGCCGTCGAACTTCATGACCGATCCAGTCGCCCGGAATGTGTAGCCGCTGGCATCCACATCAATTGTGGTTTGATCGAATACTGCCGGCACCATCTGCGAGGCAACAAAGCGTTGCCAGACCATCTGGTAGAGCTTGAACATGTCGTCTTCCAGGTAGCGGCGCACGCTTTCGGGAGTGCGGGTTAGATCGGTGGGACGAATCGCTTCGTGTGCCTCTTGCGCGTCCTTCTTCGATTTGAAGAAGTTCGGCCCCTCAGGCAGATAGCTTGGTCCATAGTTTGAGCCAATATGATCGCGCACTTGCGCGATCGCGTCGTTGGAAACCCTTACCGAGTCGGTACGCATGTAGGTAATCAGCGCCACCGAACCCTCGTCGCCGAGCTCGACGCCTTCATACAGTCGCTGCGCCAGCATCATCGTCCGCTTCGCCGTGTAGCGCAGCCGGTTGTACGCCGCCTGTTGCAGCTTGGAGGTCGTGAAGGGCGGAGGTGCGAACCGACGCTTTTCCTTTTGTGCGACGCTCGCCACCTGCCAGATCGCGTGATCGACAGACGCTAGGATTCTTTGTGCTTCCGCCTCATCCGGGATTTCAATATCCGCACCGTTGTACTTGATCAGCTTCGCTTCGAAGGAGGGCGGATCACCCGCGGCGAGCAGTGCGTGGATGGTCCAGTATTCCTTCGGCACGAAGGCGCGGATTTCGCGCTCACGCTCGACAATCAGCCGCAGCGCCACGGTTTGCACCCGCCCGGCGGAAAGCCCCCGACGCACCTTTTCCCATAAGAGCGGTGAAATCTTGTACCCGACCAGCCGGTCGAGCACGCGCCGCGCCTGCTGCGCGTCGACTAGATTCTCGTTTACCTGTGTGGGTTTCTCGAAAGCAGCCTTAATCGCTTTCTGCGTGATTTCATTGAACAGCACGCGGTAGATCTTCGGCGCCGTCAACCTAGTAAGGCCCGAACCGGCAACCTTGGTCGGCTTCGTCGTTGCTCCATCCTTCTTACCATTCCCGTTAGTTCCTTCAGCGATCCTCGCATATTGTTTCGGATTGCCCAGAATCTCGGCGAGATGGGCGCAGATGGCCTCGCCCTCGCGGTCCGGGTCGCCGGCCAAGTAGACGGCTTCCGCCTTTCGGGCCGCCCTCTGCAGATCGCCGATCACCTTGATTTTTCCCGGGATCACCTCGTAGGTGGGTTCAAAAATGTTCCGCGACGTCACTACCACCGGCTTGGCAGCCTTCTTCTGTTTTGCTTTCGTCTTTCGTTTTCCGCTCTTCCTTCCGTTTGATCCGCCGGGCAGAAGTATACCGATGTCCTTCTTGGGCAGATCCATGACATGCCCATAGGAGGCCTTTACCGTGTAGTTCCGGCCCAGATATTTATTGATTGTCTTTGCTTTAGCCGGAGACTCGACAATTACGAGTGATCTTGCCATTCTTTCCGATGTCCCCTCTATCGACGACCTTCTTGCCGAATCTAGAGACCAAGCTCCTGTCCATTAGACGTACCATCCTAACCTGTTGTCCGGGCTTTAATTACAACAGGACTATCGAGAATTGTTGTCCCGGTAACTGGCGTACCACGCCTTCCAGCTATAAGTCAAATGGCCCGCCAGCACGTCTGGGGCCTGGGACCGATTGGCGTCTACATCAGTTTCTGTCCTCACCTGTCTTCCTCGTGACCTGATTCACTTCCATGCCCGATGGTTGCGTCACATTGCCGGGTACGCCACAAACCAGACCGCGATCGGCTCAGCCTTGCGCCATCGCTCGGCATTGGATTCCTCTCCGGGCGCTGGCGTCGCAGCGGGCGCTTCCGATGTTGGCGGGCCGACCGAGCAAGTCTATTCAATTGTTGGGGATGGGATAGATGATGTTTCCCTTCCGGATTGTGTAGCGGACCACGGCAAAGTTGCGGACATCTCGGGTGGGATCGCTGCCTAGCACCACGATATCTGCCTCCATTCCAGCAGAGATACGCCCTCGGCTGTGCGATTCGCCGAAGCGCGCAGCCGGTGCGGTAGTCAGCGAATCCAGAATTTGCATGGGCGTGAGTCCCGCACTCCCCATTAGCACGTACTCCTCGGTCGGATCATAATCCGTCATGTACCCCACATCGGTACCGAACAGGATTTGTCCGCCGATCTGTTCATACTGCCGAAGTTCCCCGACGCCTTGGTCGGCAAATCTCTGCGCCTGCTCGGGTGTGGCTCCACCTCGGCTCGCCTCATAAATCCACAGTTTTAGCGTAGGAATGAGAGACATCTGGTGCCGTTTCATGTTGGCTGTCAAGAGGTGATCCCAGTCGCCGGACATCGGGGTCGTGTGTGCCGCTACATCTACGCCCGCGTTCAAAGCGATTTCGAGCCCCTCCCGATTCGAGGGATGAGCGAATACCAGTCTTGCTTGGGCATGTGCTTCTCTGACGGCGGCCCTCGCCACACCGATGTCCATCGGCACCACCTTTGTGTGAGTGGCGAGGGAACCTGTAAAAAGCTTGATCACGTCGGCACCACCGGCTATGTCTTGCCGGACCACAGCCACGCCCGCGTCCGGCGTGGCGGGCTCTAGGCTGCTCTCGATATAGGCGAGGATGGCAGGGGGAAGCGTATCTTTCAGGTAAAAGGGTGTGCCACCGGAAGGATAGACAGGAGAGCCGGCGGTACGGATGCGAGGACCGGGGACATCTCCCGATTCGATGCGAGACCTGAGCGCCACGGTGTTGGCGAGAGTCGAACCCGTATCCACAACCGACGTGAACCCATATCGTGTAAGCATCTGCTGGAGTTGGAGTGAGAGCTTCTCTGCGCTCTGCAGGCCAGCCTGATCCCACTTCGGCTCTGTAAAATGGACATGGCTGTTCTGGAAGCCTGCGGTAATGAACAATCCCGTGCAATCGAGCTTCTTCGCGTCTGCGGGAACGTGCACGCTTCCGGTTTGACCGAACGCCGCGATCCTGCCATCGCGAATCAGCACGATGCCATGCGCAATCGGAGCGTCGGTTGGAGAGGGGTCGATGGTCGCACCTACGAGCGCGAGGGTTACTCCCTCGGCCGCCACGCTCGCCCGCCAGCACAACGCGAGAACGGCTTCCAACAACAGCAACGTGTAAAGGATGTTCTTGCACTTCTTCATGGCCCGCACCAGCTTCGTGTGTTCGCGAAGCCGTATAGAATACGCCTTCTTAGGCTAAGTCGCTCAATTCAAAGGACCGGGACATGGTTCGGGCCAGCAATCGGCGCGCGCCGCTGCTGTGATACCATTGCCGGGCTAGGAGTGACACAACGACCTTGAAGAGGTTACGCATCTCGATCGTCGAGTACCTGAACACGGCACCCCTGGTCTGGGGTTTCGTCGACGGTCCGCTCGCCGGAAAGTACGACCTGTCCTTCACCGTGCCGTCCCAGTGCGCCGAGGCCCTTCACCGCGGCGACGCTGATGTCGCGATCATACCCAGCATCGAGTATCAACGGATGGATGGCATGGTGGTGCTGCCGGGAATGGCCATCGCGGCCAAGCGAGAAGTTCGCAGCCTGCTGGTCGTCTCGAAGCGGCCTATTGATAGAGCCAAACGGATTGCGCTGGACACCAGTTCACGAAGTACCGCCGGACTGGTTCGCATCTTGGCGAAGGAATATTGGGGCATTCAACCGGAATTCGTCGATGCCGCCCCCGACCCTGTCGAAATGCTGAAAAGCGCAGATGCGGCACTGGTCATCGGTGACCCTGCCCTGCGAATTTCGCTCAAGATGGAGGCTCTCGCGGGAAAGACACCCGACAGCGGGGGCTGCTGCGAGGGTGATCCGGAAGAGATGCCAGTCCCAGGATTCGAGACCCTCTTCGTCTACGATGTAAGCCATCAATGGCGCGAAATGACCAATCGACCGTCCGTTTTGGCGATTTGGGCGGCGAACAAAGGGGTGGTGAGCACGGAAGTGGTAGCGGATTTCTTGACTTCCAAGAGGTACGGCGTGGAGCGCATTCGTGACATTAGTGAAGCGGCGTCGATCAAGCTTGATTTGCCGCCGCGGGCCCTCGAGCGCTACTTGACCGAGAACATTCAGTTCGATCTCGATGACGAAAACCTTGCCGGTCTTGAGCTCTATTTCGAAAAGGCCGCGGCACACGGATTGATTCCACGCGCACGTGCGGTTGAATTTGCCCGGGCAGCTTCAGACTCAGCGGTGCGTCGAGGCGCGTGAACAACGAAGGTAGCTCACGATGGGAATCACAGCAGAAGAGGCTCTGGACCTTTTCAATTCCGATGACCTGATTGGCATGGGCATGGCGGCGAACCAAGTGCGCCGCCAGAAGACCGATCCACGGGTAGCCACGTATCAGATCGACCGCAACATCAATTACACCAACTTCTGCACCGAGTATTGCTCGTTTTGCGCCTTCTATCGGCCGATTGGCTCAAAGGAAGGATACATTCAGCCCCTGGAGGCGATTTACGCGAAGATTGAGGAGATGCTGCAGCTTGGAGGCACGGGCGTCTTGCTGCAGGGGGGGCTGCACCCGGAGCTCAAAATTGACTACTACGAGAACATGCTGCGTTCAATCCACGAGCGCTTTCCGCAGGTCCACCTGCACTGCTTCTCTGCGCCGGAAATACTCTGCATCGCTGAGGTTTCCGGGCTTTCGATTGTCGATACGATCGTGCGCCTGCGCGATTCCGGACTGCAATCGATTCCTGGCGGCGGGGCAGAAATACTCGACGATGAAGTCCGGCATCGTATCGCGCGCTTGAAGTGCAAATCCGAAGAATGGGAATCGGTGCACCGCGAGGCGCACAGGCTAGGGATGCGCACCACGGCGACGATGATGTTTGGTTGTGGCGAGGAATACCGCCACCGCGTGAACCACCTGGAGCGGCTTCGCCGGCTGCAGGAAGAGAACGGCGGCTTCACAGCGTTCATCCCGTGGATTTTCGCACCTGAAAATACTTCCCTTGGTAAGAGAGTATCGGAAACCACGGCCTTCGATTACCTCAAGACACTGGCGATCAGCCGTCTGTATCTGGACAACATCGATCACATTCAGTCGAGCTGGCTTACGCCGGGAATCAAAATCTGCCAGGTAGGCCTCGAGTTTGGCGCGGACGATGTAGGCAGTATCCTGATCGAAGAGAACGTGGTCTACGCGGCTGGTGTGCGCAATCGCACCAATGAACAGGAACTTCGTCGCATTATCTCCGACGCGGGTTACATCCCCGCCCAGCGCGATACGCTGTATCGCTCTTACATTCTCAAGCAGTAGGTTTCTTGATGCTGGAGCGACGATGCCCGCCGGCTGATTTGCTCTTGTCGAACCAGCGAAACCCGCCCGCGGCCTACCACCAAATGGCGCTGGCCGGCTGAGCTAAGGCGGGTTGCGGCACGGCGAACGGCAGGTCGATCGAGACGCTGGCACCGTAGGGATTCAGGTTCGAGAGGGTGATCTCGCCGTTGCACTCCTGCACGATGCCATAGCAGATGCTGAGCCCCAGACCGGTGCCTTTTCCTACGGGCTTCGTTGTGAAGAAAGGATCGAAGGCGCGGGCCAGGTCGGAAAAGCCCGGGCCAGTGTCCTCGAAACGAATCATGGCACGGCCGGACTGGCTGGAGGCCCGGATTCGGATTTCGCGTTTGGCACTCTCTTCGACGGCATCGATCGCGTTGTTCAATACGTTCAACAGAAGCTGCTTCAACTCGTCTTCGGAAATTCCGACAGGTGCCAGTACGGGCTCAAACTGCATGTCGAGCGATATGCCGTGGGCGCGCAAGTGATATTCGCGGAGCTGGACCACATCGCGAAGCACCGCCTCGAGTGCCGTCGAGCGTGCGGCCGAACTGTTCTGGCGGCCGAATCGAAGCAGGCCGTCGAGGATCCGCTTCATGCGCCGTGCCTCATTTCCGAGTTTCTCGATTCGTTTTCGGGGGCTCGGTTCTCGCACTTCTTCGGCGAGCAAATCGGCATAGCCGATGATGCCCGTGAGCGGATTATTGAGCTCGTGCGCGACCCCGGCGACCAGCTGCCCGAGTCCTGCCAGTTTTTCCGAGCGCACCAGTTGCTGGTGCAGCCGCACATTCTCAAACGTCACGGCCAGGTCGGAGGCGAAGACCTCCAGATTGACCATTTCCCGGGAATCGGGGCCTCCGGGCCACTTGGAATCCGCTATGTAGAGACAGCCCACATCGGAGCCTCGCCAGGAGACCATGGGAATCAGCATAAGATCTCCTGTTTCCGACATCCGGAAGCATTGGTCAGGACGGCCAGAGGTCTGCGCCCGTCGCTTCGCGGCTTCCAGGGCGTAGCTGCTGGAATGCATCTCGAGAGTCTCGGCTTCCTGCGCTGTGAACCCACTCAGCCCCGCCAGATAGAACTTGCGATCCTCGCCCAACAAAAGGAGCGCGGCGCGTTGAAAACTGCTTGCCTCGGTGATAGCGGTGGCGACCTCGCCACACAGCGCGCCCGGATCGTTTCCTGCCAGCAAACGCGACGTGATTTGCGACAGACGTTGCAACAACAGGCTTTCGGCCTGGGCGCGCGAGCGCGCTTGTTCGAGGACTCTTGTTTTCTCCTCCAGGAGGGTGAGGACCATGCCGAGGGCGACCAAGATGCGCGGCACATTCCAGAAATCGAGGTTCACATGAATCGTCGTCAGCAGATTGCGAATCCCCAGTGCGACGGGGTATTCCGCTCCCCAGGCGATGAAGCCGATGGTCGTGGTAATCACGCCCAGTGAAGAGCGCCGATAGATTTTCCAGAATTGCACGCCGCAGAGGCAGAAGCTGATCGCAAGAAACAAAGCCATGGGGGTCAAATCATCACCCCCCGCTTGTGCGTGAACCGCCCATAATCCCGCCGCTGCCACAACGACAGCTCCGAGCGTGTGGTGAAACTGGCGCCGCGGCTGAGCGAAAAACAGAAAACCAAGGGCTGACAAAATGGAAGGCACCAGCAGCGCGGCCCAAAACGCCGGTGAGCCCACATGGAAACCAATCACCAGCGCGTGGATTAGAAACGGTAAGCCGAGCGCGAGGATCAAAGCGATCCGCTTCGACCGCTCATGGGCTTCAAAAACCAGGGAGGACAAGAATACGAGAGCGGAAAGCTCCAGGGCCGCGTAGTCGACCGGCGTGATGACCTTCTGGACGATCCCGCCTTGGTCCTCGATCGCCTGCGCAAAGAAATGCAGAAACGTCAGCGACCAGGCATAGGCCCAGAGCCGCACGCGCACTACCGGCGCCTGTCGTTCCAGCGACAGGAAGACGCTTACCAGTACGGCAAGAACCAATGTAATGGGTAGAGCGTCCGGCACGCTAATCTCAGGCGTCTCCCGTCAGACTAGAGTGGCGGCTCGCTTTTCGACCAGCAATAGAGCCTTAGTACCAAGGGGTTCTCGAAAACCTGAGCGGGAAGACGAAGGTATTTACTCGCTTGCCGGTGGGAGGTGGACCTCCACGACGACGTCGGTGCCCTCGGGTAGGTCCAGCGGTTCCAGTGGTGTGAAAACACCGTGGTCAAACCGGGCGCGGATTCGTCGCGAGATGATCGGCGCCGCCCTAACGGCAGAGGAAATAGTGCCTGCGTCGAGGGCTGTGTTGGCGAGTGCATCGGCTTCGCAGTTTTGTTCGCGGGGCACATGCTCGATGGCGAAGGACGCCAGCTGCCGCACGAGCTTTGAAGCGCGTTCGTAGAGCGGCTTGAGATCGGCACTTCTCACCCTGTACCGCCCTAGCATCTGCCGGACGAGCAACTCTGAATCGCTGCGGATGCGAAGCGCCGCGATTCGCTGACCGATGGCGTAGTCCAGCGCGGCCAATAGCGCGTAGTATTCGGCCACATTATTGGTTTCGCGGCCTATGCGTTTGGCGAGTTCGAGGACCACATGGCCGGACGGATCGCGGATCACGACGGCATAGGCCGCCGGCCCGGGATTGCCGCGTGAAGCGCCGTCAATATGAGCGATGTGAACCCCGGAGGTAGGCGCTGCCGAAAGCGCATCCGAGAACAAACGTGCGCCTTCTGGCGCCAGCACCTTGACTCGGCGGTTCATGGAATTTGGCGGCTTGTGTGCCGGATGCGCGAGACCCGGCGCTCCTTCCGGCCGATACCCCTAAATTTCACCGCTGGAGGAGGTCGATGTCGAGGCAGCCGCAGCGTCGGCGGATGCAGGTGTTTCCAGATAGAGAATCCGTGTGCAAGTCTCACAGTGAAATATTTCTTGGTTGCTAGAACGCCGGAGTTCCTGAATGACGTGAGGTCGGATCATCATGCCGCAGGCGCTGCACTTTTCGTCACGGATTTCGGCCAGCGCGATGCCGTGGTGTTTTTTTGCGATGCGCGTGTAGTGATCGAGCAAGTTTTCCGAAATCTCCCGAAGGGCGCTCGTCCGCTCGGCGTTCAGTTCGGCCAGGCCTTTTTCCGCCTCGGTTTTTTCCGCCTCGATCTGGGAGCGCTCCACTCCCGCCGTTGCTTCGATCTCCTTCACTGATTTTTCAGCCGCCTTGACCCGCCGGTCGTACTCCTCGCCGGCGACCATTTGTTCCAGCAGACGGTCCTCGGCCTTGGCGATTTCCGCTTCGGCTAACTGGATTTCATGCTGGAGAGCCCGGTAGGCTTCGTTCGTCTTAACCAAAGAGCCCTGGTCTCTGTACTTACGGGCTCGTTCCTTCCACTGCTCTACGTCCATCTCGTATTTCTTACGTTCCTTGATTGCTGTGAGCTGCGCGGTCTTGGTAGCGTCGACCCCCGCTTTCGCCTTTACGATGCGCGCTTCGATTCCCGCGAGCCTCTGGGGGAGGCGGGCCAGCCGCGCACGAACGTCGTTCAGCTGCAGGTCCACACCCTGCAGCTCAAGAAGCCTCTGAAGGACTTTTTGCACTCTAAGGTCATTCTAGCACAGGGATCGCGCCGGCCCCGGGGCTGGCAGACAGACGCAGCCCGGGGTTTGTGCGACCCCTCAGGGCGCAGGCTGCACTTCCATCGTTTGATCGACGACGTAACTAGTGCAGCCGGGAACGGCCGCGCTGGGGCAGCGTGCGACGATGCGAAAGCTTTCCACCGAGGCTTCGGCTTCGTACGTATAACCACCCCGACCAGGCTTTTTCATGGTCATCGCGCCGCTAGAAACCAGATCGTCGAGCGAGCCATAGGAATTGTGCTCGGTCTGATAGATTCGCTCGGCCTGTGCCATCCCCAGCAGATCATTTTTTACGCCCGTGACATCGATGATTTGTTGGGGATGCGCAATGGGCGCGGCTTGTTGATTCTGCGAAAAATAGTACTTATACATTAGGCCCACCACGGTGGCCACCACCAGAAGTCCTATCAGGCTGCCTACGCTTCGCAAGGGCACCTCGCAATCTTTTTCTTATAGGATCACACAGACCTCGGTCATGCAACGTCACCCTTGCAGGCCGCGGCGAAACGAAAAACACCGCGTCGGGGACCCGTGGGCTATCTTTTTTCGCCTACCGCGCGTCAAACGGGACGGGTCGTGAACACCCCGCCAAGGCAGGTTTGTTTGACACTCGCGTGCAGTCCCATGATACTGGCAGACGCAGTTCGGCCGGTGAGGTGCGTTCACAGGGGACAATCGATGAGGATGAAAGCGACATGGCAGGGAGTGCAAGTCGCGGTCGTCGTGTTGCTGGCCCTCGGAACTGCCGCACCTTTCCAGACGCCCCTACGTGCTCAGCAGGAATCCGCTGAGGTTCGGCCGCCGCATTTGAATTTGACGACTCACAAGCTTACCAATGGCTTGAACGTGATTCTGCTCGAAGAGCATGCCGTTCCGGTCATCAATGTTCAAATCTGGTATCACGTCGGAGGAAAAGACGAGCAGCCTGGTCACACCGGATTCGCGCATCTGTTTGAGCACTTGATGTTCAAGGGTTCGGCGCACGTGGGACCGGACGAGCATTCGCGCATCATCCAAGCGGCAGGGGGATTTGACAACGCCGAAACGGGCGATGACACGACGGATTTCTTCGAGACGTTTCCGAGCAACTATCTGGAGCGGGTCTTGTGGCTCGAAGCCGACCGCATGGGCAGCCTGAATATCGATGAAGCCAATTTCAAATCCGAGCGTCAAGTGGTCGAGGAAGAGCGACGCGTCCGCGTCGACAATCAGCCTTACGGTTCGATCGAGGAGGATCTGCGCGCAGTTGCGTTCACCGTTCACGGTTATCATCACACGCCCATTGGCAGCATCGCTGATCTGGAAAAGGCGACCCTTCAGGATGTTCGCGACTTCTTTGCCACCTACTACAAGCCGAACAACGCCACGCTTGTAATCGTCGGCGATTTTAACTCCGATCAGGCGTTGGCTTGGGCGCGCAAGTACTTCGAGGGTATTCCCGCATCGACTAAAGCGATCCCGCGCCGCGGTACGCCCGAGCCGCCTCAAACGGCTGAGCGCACCGTTGAGAAGTCCTATACCAACACGCCGTTGCCGGGCGTCGTGATCGGCTACAAAATTCCCGCTCGATACTCCCCCGACGCTTATCCGCTCGACCTTGCTTCGAACATTCTCGCCGGCGGCGAAAGCAGCCGCCTGTATCAAACGCTGGTGTATAAAGATCAGATTGCCGTTCAGGCCGCCGGTTTCAGCAACCTGACCGAGGATCCCAACTTGTTCTGGGCCTACGCGATCATGAATCCAGGGCACACGCCAGCGGACGGGGAAAAGGGGCTGGTGGCTGTGCTCGACGGGATGAAGGGTTCGCCGATGGATGAACTGGAACTTCAGAAAGCGAAGAACCAGGAAATTGCTGGATTCATACTGGGTCGCGATACCGATGAGGAAAAGGCTGTGGCAATCGAGTCGGCAGCGGTGATCGGCAAGGATCCCGACCTCGTCAACACGGAGCTCCAGCGGTACCTTGCCGTCACGCCCGCCGGCATTCAGAGTGTGGCGAAGGAATATTTCGTACCGCAGCGGGCGACGGTCTTGATCATTACGCCCGCTCCCCCCGCTCGATAGACAGATCCATGGAATGTTGGGAGCATCGATGAAGCGCACAAAAACATGCTCGATGGTTTTACTCAGCCTGCTCCTAAGCGTTGTGGGTGCCGCGTCTGCGCAACAACGCGAATCGCCTTCTGACGAGGCGTCATCGAGTCCCGCGCCAGAACAGAAGGGTGGAACGGGGATCGTCCCTCCCGGCGTGCAACTGGTCCCCCAGATGCCGCCTGCCGGTCCGCCAAGGCCCTTTCAATTTCCGCACGCTGCAACGAAAACCCTCCCCAACGGCCTGCGTGTATTTGTCATCACAGACCACAGCGAACCGGCTCTGGCTGTGCGGCTGGTCGTTCTGTCGGCCGGGAGCATCAAAGACCCGCCGGATAGGCCCGGCGTCGCGCAGATGACCGCGAACTTGCTGACGCAAGGAACCGAAAAGCGTTCCGCACGAGACATCGCTGAGGCCATTGATTTTGTTGGCGGTACGCTGGCAGCCTCGGCGGGGAAGGACTCGACAACCATCACGCTCGACATCGTGAAGAAGGATGTAAGGATCGGTCTCGACCTCATGTCGGATGTCGTTCTACATCCTGCTTTCAAGGCCGATGAGCTCGAGCGCCAGCGCCAGCAGCTCCTTTCCAATCTCACCGTGCAGTATTCCGATCCGGACTATCTTGCCTCGGTCGTCTTCAATCGCGCGTTGTACGGCGGCTCGCCCTATGGCTGGCCGGAGGAAGGCACGCCCGAGACTGTGAAGCAGTTTGATCCACCGGAACTCGTCAAATTCCACCATGCCAACTACGCACCCAACCAGACGCTTCTCGCCTTCGCCGGGGACGTTACTCCGGAAGAGGCCTTCGCGCTGGCCGATCAATATTTCGGAGCATGGCCAAAGATTGATGTACGTGAAGGTGCTCCGGCGCCGTCCCAGGCAGCTTCGGGCCTACACGTGTGGCTCATCGACAAGCCGGACGCCGTGCAGACCCAGGTTCGCGTAGGCAAACTGGGCATCCGGCGCGGCGATCCAAACTACATTCCGGTGGTCGTAATGAATTATATCTTCGGCGGTGGTTACAACAGCCGCCTGAATACAGAAGTGCGCGTGAAAAAGGGGCTTACCTACGGCGCGTATTCCTCTTTCAGTCCGCATCGCTACGCAGGCTCCTTTAACGTCGGCACGTTTACGCGCACCGCGACGACGGTCGACGCCACAATACTCGTCGTGGACTTGATCGCGAAAATGTCCACGGGGGAGGTCACTTCGAACGAGATGGATTTGGCGCGCGATTATCTCGCCGGTGTCTATCCCATTCAGTCGGAGACCGCCGAACAGGTCGCAGACCGTGTCCTCACGGTAGCTGCCTACGAATTGCCGGCCGACTACAACAGCACCTACCAGCAAAGAATTCGAAGCGTGACTCGCGTCGAGGTGGGGGAAATGGCTCGGAAGTATCTCAGCGCAGACAACCTCGAACTCGTCTTGGTAGGCAATGTGAGTGCGTTCCGCGATGGGCTGAAAAAAGCATTCCCCAACGCCCACTACGAAGAAATTCCGTTCGATAGGGTGGACGTCCTGGCTCCCGATCTTCGCTTGCCGGGCAAGGCGGCCGCGGCCCGTTAACGCTATCGAACCGAAAGAATCACTTTCCCGATGTTCTTGCGGTCGTGAAGGAACTGATGCGCTGCGCCAGCTTGATCCAGCGGGAAGGTCTTAGCAATCACGGGTCTTATTTTTCCAGCGGTGTAGAGATGAAAGATCTCTTCCAGCTCGCGTCGCAATAACGCGACGCGAGACCCGAGCTGCCCCAGACTCACCCCAATCACCGCCAGATTCTGCGACATCAGCTTCAGTGGATGGAAGCGCGGTGTCTTGGCTAGGGCCGTCAGACCGCGCACTAGGCTGCGTTTTCCCCGCGATCCCGCGGCATCGGCAAGTCCATAGATGACCAACCGCCCGGTGGGCCCGAGGCACTGCTGGCTGCGCGCCAACGAGCTTCCGCCGATCGGATCCATCACCATTTCGATGCCATCGGGGGCAAATTTTCTCACGACCTCGACGAAGTCACTCTTCTCATAATCGATGGTATGATCGACGCCGATCTTCCGGAGATATTCTTGTTTGGTCGGTCCGGCGGTGCCGAAGGTCAAAAGCCCGCGCGCCCGAGCCAGTTGCACGGCCGCGATGCCAACTCCTCCCGCGGCGCCGTGAATCAGGATGCGATCACCTGGCTGGAGATTGCCCATAAAGAACATGGAGTGATACGCCGTTAGGTAATTCACCGAGATCGCAGCGCCCTCCTCAAATTTCATGCCCTGCGGCAGCCGGTACACTTCCTTGGCGGGAACCACGATCCACTCCGCGTAGGCGCCGGAAGGGGTGATCGCCGCCACGGCATCGCCGGGATCGAGGCGTTCACCTTCCGCCTGCCGGGTTCCGTCGGGAATTTTTTCCACCACCCCGGCGATCTCCAGACCCGGGACAAACGGTGGCTTTGGCGACCCAGGATAGAGCCCCATGCGCTGAAGCAAATCGGCGAAATTAACGCCAATCGCTTTCACGCGGATCAAGACCTGTCCAGGCTTCGGCTGGGGATCCGGGATTTGTTGCGTCTCGAGAACCTCGGGCGGCCCATACCGCCGAACGACCACTGCCCGCATCTAATCTCCTTCTGCCCGGGATGAGGCCCGGGCTTGCTCCCGGTGGCGAGCTAGGCGGCAACCTGCCTCGGCTTTTCACTGGGAATCCGGTCGATCCTATTCTAAACTGATAGACTTTGTGCTGCGATGAAAAGCCAATTGATCGTTAGACGTCTGCTGGTCGTGGTGGTTACGTTTGTTTCGGCGTCAGCCTATGGGGCTGAAGATCGCTCCGCGCAGGTTTCCACGCCGCCTGTACTCGAAGCGATGCACGGGGAACTCGAGCGCTCGTTTGCGACGCTTAGCAAGGCCGATCCCCCTGCCTATTTCATCAGCTACACCGTCTCGGACCGCAAATACGCGGAGGTGTCGGGCTCGAACGGCGCGCTGCTTTCCAGCACGCAAGACCGTGCGCGGTGGCTCGAAGTGCAAACGCGCGTAGGAAGTTATCAACTCGACGACACGCACAAAGTAGGCGATCGCCAGCCCAGCTGGACCAGCCCGGGCACCACCGTCTCGCTCGATGACGACCTCTCCGTACTTCGCCGCCAGATCTGGCGCGAAACCGATCGACAGTACCGTGCTGAGTCCCAGGCCCTCATCAAGGTCAAAACCAGCCAGAAGGTACAGGTACAAACTGCCGAGGGCACCGCACCGGATTTCTCTGCCGAAGCGCCACATGTTTCCATCGATTCTCCTGTGGATATCCATGTCGACCGAAAACCATGGGAAGAGCGCGTGCGACGGTACACTGCGGCCTTCAGCAAATCGCCCTACGTTCTGAATTCGATCGCCACCTTCACCGCACTGGGGATGAATCAGTATCAGACAGACACTGGAGGGACGAAGATTGCTTTCGGGCTGGTGCACTATCGCCTCGAACTATTTGTCCAAAGCAAAGCGCCGGATGGCATGGACATTGAACGCTACACGAATTTCGACTGGCTCGACCCGAAAGATGCTCCTGACGAAAAAGCCGTTTCCGCAGCGGTTCAGAAACTGATTCAGGAAACCGAGGCGCTCGATCAAGCGCCGCTTGCCGATCCCTACGCCGGCCCCACTCTCCTGACGGGACGGGCGGCCGCAGTATTTTTCCATGAGGTTTTTGGCCACCGGGTGGAGGGCTTCCGCCAGAAAGACATCACCGAGGGGCAGACATTCACAAGCAAGATCGGCGAACAAATCATGCCGAGTTTTATCTCCATCAAGGATGATCCGACCCAAGCAGCTCTGGACGGACAAATGCTGTTGGGTTATTACCCGTTCGACGATGAAGGGGTGGCCGGCACCAACGTTCTGCTCGTCGACAAAGGCGTCCTGAAGAGTTTTCTGATGTCGCGCTCCCCGCTCATGGACATTTCCCATTCAAACGGACACGGCCGCCGCCAGCTGGGCTTCGTGCCCGTTGCGCGTCAGGGCAATTTGATTGTGTCGAGTTCGAACGGTGTTCCTTTTAACGAGCTTCGGCAGAAACTCATCGATCTGATCAAGCAGCAGCACATGCCCTATGGTTTGTTGATCGACGACATCGAAGGCGGCTTCACATTTACCGGCCGCGGCCAGCCGCAAGCCTTTCAGGTAACCCCACTCGTCGTGTACCGAGTTTTCGCCGACGGCCGCCCCGATCAGCTGGTCCGCGGTGTGAACATCGTAGGAACTCCGCTCGTGTCGCTGTCTAAGATCGTCGCCACCAGCGACAAGCAGGAAATTTTCAATGGCTACTGCGGCGCCGAATCCGGCTCGGTTCCGGTCTCGGCGGTTGCTCCGGCGATCCTCATTTCCGAAATGGAATTTGCGAAAAAGGAAACCTCCACCGACCGGCCGCCCATCCTGCCACCTCCTGCCCACGATCCGGAAGGCAAGGGGCAGCAACAGTGAGAAAACTGGCCCTTTCGTTCCTTGCAGCGCTTCTTGCTGCTACGTTCTCGCCCACCAAAGCATCCCAGACACCTGCCGCGCAGCCGGACCTTAAGATTCCGGCGGGCGATAGCGACCAGACCCTCCGCGCCCTGCGCGATGAAATGGAGCGCTCGCGCACGCGACTTGCGTTGCCGGGCGTCGATAAACCCTTTTATGTCGAATATCGCCTCCTTGACCTCGACGTCCGCAGTGTCACGGCGTCATTCGGTGCACTGCTTGGCAGTTCGACCGTTCGCAGCCGCCAAATGATCGTTGACGTTCGCGTCGGCAATTACCACCTGGACAGCTCGAATTTCATCAGTGAGGATGGTTTCCAGGGTTTTCTCGGCCGTTCCGGCCAGGTTGGCATCGATCGTGACTACAATTCGCTGCGGCAGGACCTCTGGCTTGCCACCGACCAGGCGTACAAAGAGGCCGTGACACAGATGTCGCTCAAACAGGCTTTTCTGCGCAGCCTCACCAAGCCGCCCGAAATCGACGATTTTGCCCAGGCTGAGCCTGCCGTGAAAGTGGACCCGCGGATCGAGCCCGATTGGACTTCGCGCAACTGGGAAGAGGAAGCCCGCACCGCCTCGGCCGTGCTCAAGAGTTTCCCGCAACTCTACGGCACGCGCATCACGTATTCGCTGATCTACGCGACCTCCTATCTCATGACGAGCGAAGGGACAATCATCCGCACGTCCCACCATTTCGCAGGCATCGAAGCAGGCATGGACACAGCGGCCGACGACGGTATGCCTTTGAATAACTTTTATGCTGTCTATGCGTCGGATCCCTCCAGTCTGCCTGACGCCTCGGCCGTTTCCAAGGCGCTCACCCAAGCCGCAACCCAGCTCATCGCGGAACGCGATGGCCCGCTTGTCCCGGATTACAGCGGCCCGGTGCTTTTTGACGCACCCGCCGCAGCTGCGACGCTCGCGCAAGTTCTAGAGCCGTCCCTTTCCGGCGCGCGCCCGCCGCTGGCCATGACCAATGAGTTCGACGAGCTGCTGGAGCGCTACGGCGGTCGTAGCGAGTGGACCGGCCGCGTCGGGACCCGTGTTCTGCCCACCAGCGTCACGGTCATAGACGATCCCACAGCCCGCGATTTCCAAGGCCAGCCTTTACTGGGCGGCTACGGCCTCGACGCCGAAGGCGTGCGTGGCGAGCGCGTAGCCATCGTCGAAAATGGAATGCTAAAGAACCTACTGATGTCGCGCCGTCCGGGCCCTGACTTTTACATCTCGAATGGCCACGCACGGTCTGCGATGCTTTCCGAGCCGCAGCCCTTGAGCAGCAACCTGTTCTTCCAATCGTCGGCAGCGCTCGGTCCGGTCGAACTTCGCAAGAAGTTTCTCGATGCCTGCCGAGACGACGGCCACGACTGGTGCCTGGAAGTGAAGCGCATGGCCAATCCAGCGCTTTCTGCGCTTCAGCAGGAGGATTTCTCCGACTTCGTCGGCGAAATGGCCGGAGGGCTTGGGAGCGGCCAGCGCATGCCGCTGTTGGTCTATCGCGTCTACGTGGCGGACGGGCGCGAGGAACCCGTCCGTGGCGCAATCATCGAAGGGCTCACGTTGCGCACGCTGCGCAACATGCTCGCGATTGGCAATGACCCGGTCGTCTATACCTATATGCAGAACCCGGCGGGTGGCCTGGCCGGGACCGCGCTCGGTTCGTTCGGATCGGCGCAGGACGGAATTCCCACCACGATCATCGCTCCGTCGTTGCTGCTCGAAGACGTAGAGGTTCGCGGTTTCCACGGTGAACCGCGCCGCCTGCCCCTGGTCCCAGCTCCGCCCTTGCAGTGAGGGGTTTTCTGAGGTTAGCGAGGCGCGGCGTTCACCTGCGGAGCGGTGGGCAAGTAGACCAGGCGCGCGTCGGTGACCGATGGAAGCAAACGGATCTCCTCGACAATCGATCCGCTGATGTCGCCATCGAGGCCGACGAGCGCGAGTGCTTCGCCGCCTCCGCCGGGCGCGCGCCGGCCGAGTGCGAACGTTGCGATGTTGACTCCGAGTCTGCCAAGCGCCGTGCCAATGCGGCCAATTACGCCCGGCACGTCAATACTCCGCGAAAGCAGCAGCGTACCCTCTAGCGGAGCTTCCAGGCTGATCCCGTCAAGGGAAACGATGCGGGGTGAGCCGTCTTGGCCGACGGTTCCCTCGAGCGCAAAGTCGCACGCGCCATCGGCGACGATGACTTCGACCGTGTCGGGAAATCCGTGGCCTCGCCGTCGGGTTGTTTCCTCAACGAGCAATCCACGCTCGGCAGCCGCCGCGGCCGCGTTGACGAGATTCACTTTTTCGTCGAGCACGGAATTGAGAGCGCCGACCAGCACGGCACTGCGAATCACGTGCGAGCCAAGTTCTGCAGGTTCGCCTGCGTACCGGATGCGGATGCGACTCAAGCTGGATGAAGGGGACGCTTGCGCGACAAACGATCCCAGACGCTCGCCTAATTCCAAATACGGTCGGAGCCGACGATATTGATCGGGGGAAAGTGCTGGCATGTTGACCGCGTTGCGGATCACACCGTCGGAGAGATAATCGCGCACCTGCTGCGCAATGGCCGTGCCCACCTCCTCCTGCGCTTCGGCGGTCGAGCCGGCGATATGCGGCGTCGCGATCACATTCGGCAGGCCAATGAGCGGCGAATTTCTCGGAGGCTCCTGCGCAAACGTGTCGAGCGCCGCACCGGCTAGATGGCCGGAGCGAAGCGCCTCGGCTAGCGCTGCTTCGTCGATCAACTCGCCGCGGGCACAATTGATCAGCCATGCGCCGCTTTTCAATTTGGCGAGTGCGGCGGCGTCCATCATTTTGTTGGTGGCTGGACTCAGCGAAGTGTGCAGAGAGAGCACGTCGGACCGCTTCAGCAGTTCCTCGAGCGTGACCAGTTCCACTTCCACTTCACGCGCGGCGGTGGGCGTGACATAGGGGTCGTAAGCGAGCACTTTCATCTCAAGCGCACGGGCGCGACGAGCCACCTCGGTGCCGACGCGGCCAAGACCCACGAGGCCGAGCGTCTTCCCGCGCAGCTCCGTGCCGGAAAAGGCAGACTTCTCCCACCGCCCCGACTGTGTCGAGGCGTTGGCCTGCGGAACGGCGCGCGCGAGCCCCAACATGAGCGCCAGGGTGTGTTCGGCAACGCTTACGGCGTTTCCACCCGGCGTGTTCATCACCAGTACACCACGGTGCGTCGCGGCCTCCACATCAACGTTGTCGACACCCACGCCCGCGCGGCCAATGACCCGCAGCCGTTCGGCCTTTTCCAGCAGGGCAGACGTGACTTTGGTGGCGCTGCGAATGACCAGAGCGTCGGCACCGGCAAGCTCGCTCGGCAAAGTGGCCGCGCTCGGAGTCACCACGTCCCATCCAGCCTCTCGGAGTAGAGCCATGCCGCGTTCACTGATCTTTTCCGCAACAATAATTTTCATGAAGTTTTAAGCGTATCGGGACCACCGCTGGGTGTCAATTCCGCTTCCGAGCACCGATGCGTGTGATATTCTCTTCGCACGAAGGGACAACACCACCGAAATGAGTTACATCGATCGTATCCAAAAGGATCTGACGGCCGCCATGAAGGAGAAGGACGAGCTGCGGCTGAGCGTGCTCCGCATGGTCAAATCGGCGCTTAAGAACAAAGAGATTGAAAAGGTGCGTCCGCTTGACGACATGGAATCCATGCAAGTGCTTCAGACGCTCGTCAAGCAACGGCAAGACTCGGCCCATCAATTTCGACACGGCGGCCGGAAGGATTTGGCGGAGAAGGAAGAAAAGGAGATCAGGATCATCGAACAGTATTTGCCGCCCGCTCCCACCGACGCAGAGATGCAGCATGCCATCGAAGATGCCGTCAATGAGGCGGGCGCCGATTCCCTCAAACAAATGGGCGCCGTGATCAAGGCGGCGCGCGCGCGCCTGGAAGGCAAGGCGATCGACGGGAAGGTTCTGAGCGATCGCGTCCGGGACCGCCTTACAAACAAGACCCACCCTTAGGGAAGCGACGGCTAGCAAGCCAAAAAAACAACGGGCACGGGGCCGCAAGGCCTCGGCGGGCACGAGATAGCAGCTTGCCTTGAAGCAGATTCTAGTGCTAGTGTGCCGCGTTTGCCGACGATAGCTCCGTACCACATGGCGGACACGGCGACAATGGAGGCACAAGAGTGGTTACATCTCCCTGGAGCTCGACCGCACCACCGGGCGAATTCCGTCCCTACGTAGGGCCCGAGGAGAGCCTGGCTGAATTCAGCCTTCGCGCGATTGTTCTCGGCGCCTTGTTCGGAGTTCTTTTCGGCGCCGTTTCCGTCTATGTGGGCTTGCGGGCAGGCCTCACTGTTTCGGCGTCAATTCCTATCGCGGTGCTTTCGATTAGCATCCTGCGTGCGTTTGGGCGTTCCACGATCCTCGAAAACAACATCGTACAGACGACTGGATCGGCGGGAGAATCGGCTGCCGCAGGCGTGATTTTTACGATGCCGGCGCTGATCTTCCTCGGTTTCTCCCTCAACACGGAATACTGGCGCGTTTTCTTTCTGGCCCTGCTGGGTGGGACACTCGGGGTGCTGTTCATGATTCCGCTGCGGCGTCAATTGATCGTCAAAGAGCACGGAAACCTAACCTATCCCGAGGGCACGGCGTGCGCCGATGTGCTGGTGGCCGGAGAGCGAGGTGGGTCATTTGCCGGGCGCGTGTTTTGGGGACTGGGGCTGGGGGGTGTTTACACGTTCGCGATGAACACGTTAGCGCTATGGCCAGGCCAGCCCGATTATCAACCCAAGTGGCTGCCCGGCGCCTCGATGCGGTGCACGATCACCTCCGAGTATCTCGGAGTCGGCTACATCATCGGACCGCGCGTGGCGGGATTTTTGTTTGCCGGCGGAGTGATTTCGTGGTTGGTCATGATGCCAGCGATGCGATTCTTCGGCTCGCTCGCGCCCGGGGCGGCCCTCTATCCGAGCACTGTGCCGATTCCGCAGATGAATCCCGATCAGCTCTGGGCGACGTACATTCGCCCGATGGGTGCCGGAGCGGTCGCGGCTTCGGGCTTGATTACGCTGATCAAAACGCTGCCGACCATTCTCGCGGCGCTGCGCGCCGGACTGAAGGACGTCCGGGCCAAGCAGGAGTCGATGCCGGCGGTGCGCCGTACCGAGCGCGATCTTTCGATGAACATCGTGATCGGCGGGTCGATTGTTATCATGGCCATGATCTGGGCATTCTTGAGATTCAAGCCGGTTCCAGGAGCACAGGCGGGTGCGTTTTCGAATTTGATCGCAGCATTTTTTATCGTGGTGTTTGGTTTTCTGTTTGTGACGGTTGCCTCACGGATCAGCGGGCTGATTGGAAATTCATCCAATCCCATCAGTGGCATGACGATCGCCACCCTCATGGCCACCTGCGCGGTTTTTCTGGTGGTTCACTGGACGGCGAGCGCGTACGCCGTGCTGGCGCTGACCATCGGCGGCGTCGTCTGCATCGCTGCCGCGATCGCTGGTGCGACTTCGCAGGACTTGAAGACAGGCTTTTTGGTCGGCGCGACGCCAGCCAAGCAGCAAATCGCGCTGGTGATTGGCGTGCTGATTTCCTCTCTCGCGATTGGCGGCACGCTGATTCTGATGAACGTGGGGCTGGCACAGTACAAGCCGATCGAGATTCCGCTCGACATCGACAATCTGCCCGCAGGAGTGGAGCGTCAAGACAACCAGTACATGCATAATGGGAAAGCCTACGTGCTTGTGAACGCGCTGGGATCAAGCGTGATACCGGATGGGAAATACCTCTACGACCCGGTCACGAGGGAGATCGAAATTCAATGGGAGCAAGGAATAGGCAGCGCGAAGGCGGCGGCTCCGCAGGCACGATTGATGGCGACCGTCATCAACGGGATTTTGAACCGGCGGCTCCCCTGGCGGCTGGTTTTTCTCGGTGTCTTTCTCGTGCTGGCGATCGAAATTCTGGGAGTTCGCTCGCTGCCGTTCGCCGTGGGGTTGTACATTTCCATTGGCACGACGATGGCCATGTTTGCCGGAGGTCTGGTGCGCTGGCTGGCCGAGCAAGGCATGGAAAAGACGAGCGGCGCTGAGAGTGAAGTCAGCCCTGGCTCGCTCTATTCGAGCGGGCTGATAGCCGCCGGGGGCGTTTTCGGGTTGTTGGCCATTGTGCTCAATCTGCTGCAGGACCCTGAACTGAGCCAGCACGTGCCGCACTGGCTCGCCGCAGCGCTCGGTCTGCCGTGGTCTGCAACGTTGTTTACGGCGTGGAGCGATAAGCACATGCCCGAGCTGCGTCAAGCGCAGTGGCTCGGAGTGCTGCTGTTCGCAGTGCTGGGCGCGACGCTATTCGTTTCGGCGCGGAAAAAACTAAAACAATCCTAACCGTCACTCTGCTGCCGTTGCTTCGCGGAGGAAGCGGGCGGATTCCTCGGGCGGAGTCGGATTGATGTAAAAGCCCGTGCCCCACTCGAATCCTGCGACGCGGGTGAGCTTCGGCATGACCTCTAAATGCCAGTGATAATGGTCATTGATTTCCTCGCCGACCGGCGACGTGTGGACAACATAGTTGTACGCCGGGAAGTCGAGCGCTGAATCGATCCGCGAGAGAAATTCACGCAGGGTTCGAGCAAGATTTCCGTAATCGGGCGTAGGCATGTTCTCAAAGGCAGAACGGTGCTGACGCGGCAAGATCCACGTCTCGAATGGAAAGCGCGGCGCATAGGGGGCGAGGGCAATGAAGTGAGCGTTGCTGAGGATCACGCGCTTTTCCGTTTCGATCTCCTGTCGGATAATGTCGCAAAAGATGCAGCGTTCTTTTTCGTCGTAGTAGCGTTTGGCGCTGTCAACTTCCTCTCGGACGCGCTTAGGAACGATGGGAAGCGCAATCAACTGGGAATGGGTGTGCTCGAGCGTGGCTCCTGCGGCCTCCCCGTGGTTCTTAAAGAGCAGGATGTAACGAAAGCGGCGGTCGTTCTTCAAATCGAGAACGCGATCGCGATAGGCCCACAGCGTTTCCTCGATGGCTGTGTGCGGCATCGTTGCCAAGGTGAGGTGGTGATCGGGTGATTCGATGATGACCTCGTGAGCGCCGATGCCGCTCATCCGATCGAACAGTCCCTCACCTTCGCGATCGAGGCTGCCTTCGATTCCCAAAGCAGGAAACTTGTTGGAGACAACGCGGAGCGACCAGCCAGGAGTGTCCCGGCTGCCATTTCGGCGGCCGTAGGCAAGTATCTCGGGCGGGGTCTTTCCTTCGGCGCCGGGGCAGAAGGGGCAATTCTTAGGTTCCTTAATCTCGACGCTTTGACGAATAAAGTCGGTGGGGCGCCTCGAGCGGTCGGTGGAAATAATGACCCAGCGGCCGGTGATGGGGTCCTTGCGAAGCTCCGGCAAACTCTCCTCCCTGCTGCCTATGCGTCGAGGGACAGGCGCACCGCTAATTTCGCCATTCTACTATGGTGGCGCAGAGCGTCCACCTCCAGCGCCCCGACTGAGCCCAGGCAGCGCGCGCTAAAGCGATCGTTCGGCTTCCCGGATACAGTCGTCGAGGGTGCGAACGGCAAAATCGGCCTGCTCTTCATCGATCAAAAGCGGCGGGGCGAGTCTGACAGAGCTGTCCCCCGCTCCTAGGACGAGCAGTCCGCGCTCAAATGCCGCGTGGATCACCTGGTTTCGCAGTTGGGGCGCCTGCTCCTTCGTCTTCTGATCACGGACAAACTCGATTCCGATCATCAGTCCCTTGCCGCGAACGTCTCCAACCGACTTGTGGCGCTCACGCCAATCGGCGATCCGGCTCATGATGAATTCGCCCAGTTCTGCCGCATTGGCGATGAGGCTCTCTTGGAGCAATCCGAACGTTGCCAGGGCCGCCGCGATCGAAACCGGATTGCCGCCGAAGGTGGAGCCTTGGGCGCCGGGCGTCCAGTCCATGATCCCCGACCGTGCGATCACGGCACCGAGAGGCATTCCGGAGGCAATTCCCTTCGCGGCGCAAATGATATCCGGTTCGATACCGGCGTGCTCCGAGGCCCACCATTTTCCGGTGCGCCCCATGCCGGACTGAACCTCGTCGACGACGAGCAGGATGCCGTAGTTGTGACAGAGTGCTTCAAGCCCCTTTAAGAATTCTGGTGGTGCCACGATGTAGCCGCCCTCTCCTTGAATGGGCTCGACAAAAATCGCCGCGACCTCTTCGGGATCGACGATATGCCTGAACAGTTCGCTCTGGAGGTGGGCGAGTGCATCGACGGCGGCATGTTCTGGGCGGACTCCAAACGCACCGCGATAGGTGTTCGGATACGGCGCATGGAAGACGCCACCCAGCAGGGAGCCGAAACCCTTGCGTTGGATGGCTTTGCTCGCCGTGAGTGACAGCGAGCCGAGCGTGCGCCCGTGGAAGCAGCCATGGAAGGCGATGAATTTGTCGCGCTTGGTGTGATAGCGAGAGAGCTTCATAGCCGCTTCGATCGCTTCGGTGCCCGAGTTGCCGAAGTAGATTCGTTTTCTTTCCTTGCCGGGCGCGACCGAGGCAATTTTTTCGGCCAACTCGACCATGCTCTCGTAATAGAAGTCGGTCGAGGACATGTGGATCAGCTTGGCTGCCTGCTTCTGAATGGCAGCGACGACCTCAGGATGGCAGTGCCCTGTAGCGACAACGGCGATGCCTGCTGCGAAATCAAGAAAGGTGTTGCCATCGACGTCCTCAATCATCGCGCCTCGACCCGACTTCGCAACGAGCGGGTAATCGCGCGTGTAGGAGGGCGAGATCACCTGCTGATCTCGCTCGACAATCGCTTTCGCCTTCGGGCCCGGCAGAGCGGTGACCCGATGGGGTAATCTCCTCATTTTTTCAACTGCCTGCATCTGTTCCTCCTGGAATGAATTTTTCCCGTCGCGGTGCGTCAGTGCGCGATACGGCAGCCAATGGAGGAATCTGAATTAATCAACGCCGAAGAGATTCGGCCGTTCCAAACAAGGAGGTCGATAGGCAACAAACGCGTGTCCGTGTTGGGGGAAAACACTCATTTGTATTTCCAGCGGACGATGCCGTCCTTCGTATCTTCTAACAGAATACCAGAATCGGCGAGTCTTTGGCGAATCTCGTCGGCTCGCTTGAAGTTCCTGGTTTTTTTCGCCACGTTGCGCTCTTCCACAAGCGTCTCAATCTCCGCGGCGGGCATGCGCTGGTTTTGCTTAAAGAAGCCGAGTTTAGCGAGTGTTTCATCGTCCTTGTCGGCAAGCGATCCCAGCACAGCGTCGAACTTCTCCATCGCAGCCAGGGCCCTGGGGGCATCCTGCTGTAGAAATCGGCCGGCGTCCATGGCCGTGTTGGCATCGCGGACAAGATCGAAAACGGCAGCCAGAGCCACGGCCGTGTTGAGGTCGTTCGCCAGGCCGAGGTCGAAGTCTTTTTCCGCCGCTTCGATACGCGTACGCACCTCGGGGTTCGATCCCGGGGAAAACTGCTCGGCCTTCAAGCGCACCGCGAAATTGCGCAGCCTCTCAACGGAATGGCGAGCCTGCGTAAGGCCATCCTCGGTGAAATTGAGCTGGCGGCGGTAGGGCACGGAAAGCAGAAGAAAGCGAATCGTAGAAGGCTTGTGACCCTTGGCGAACAGATCACGGAGGGTGTAGAAGTTGCCTAGCGACTTCGACATCTTCTGGCCTTCAATAATCAAGTGCTCGGCGTGCAACCACATACGAACGAACGGCTTTCCTGTAGCCGCTTCGCTTTGCGCAATTTCATTTTCGTGATGGGGGAACGCGAGGTCGATTCCACCGGTGTGGATATCGAGCGTGTCGCCGAGGTACTTCATCGACATGGCGGAGCACTCGATATGCCAGCCCGGACGGCCCGGGCCGATGCGCGTTTCCCAAAACTGCTCGCCCGGCTTCGGAGCCTTCCATAAAGCGAAATCGCGTGCGTTTTCCTTGTCGTATTGATCGACATCCACGCGTGCACCGGCCTGAATGCCGGCCATGTCAATCCTTGAAAGCTTGCCGTACTCGGGAAACTTGGAGATTCGGAAATAGATGGAGCCGTCGCTTGTGTAGGTGAGGCCTTTTTGCTGCAAACGCTCGATCAACGCGACCATATCCTCGATGTGATCGGTGGCGCGGACAACCTCCTCGGGCGTCTCAATGCTCAAAGCATCGATATCTTCAAGGAAGGCCTGGATGTACTTTTCGGTGTATTCGCGGATGCTGCTTCCCGCAGCTGCCGCGGCGTGGATGATGCGATCGTCCACATCCGTCACGTTCATCACTTGCAGGACGCGATAGCCCTGGGATTTGAGGAAACGCCGCAGAATGTCCTGGAACACGAAGGTGCGGAAATTCCCGATGTGGGCCGAAGCGTAGACCGTGGGGCCACACGTATAGATCCTCACTTCGCCGGGATGTACGGGATCGAGTGGCTCGAGCCGATTCCCCAACGTGTTGTAGAGGCGTATCTCGCTCATTGTCAGACGGTTTACAAAAGGGCCATTCTATCTGAGGTTTGCCCCGCGGCAAAACAGACGCGAAGTATTCTCTGCTAACATCGTTCGGGGACTTTCCGTCGCTCAGGGCGAGAGGATTGTCACGATCGGTCGTGCCCGCAAACGGTCGACGATATTTCAAGCCCAACCGTGCCCGCTAGGGTAGGAGTTGTACGCGGCGGGTGACCATCGTGACGTCGCCACGGTTCGATGGCGTTGCCGTCAGAGGTCGCGCGTGCAACAAGAACGTGCCTTCCTCGGGCAAGCCGTAGCTCTGATCGAGTACGGAGACTTCAATCGACTTTCCCTTTGGTAGTGAAAAGGCGATTTCAACGCCGGGTGCGGGCATGGTTGGACAAGAGAACGCTGACCAACCGTGGAGATAGGTTCGAATGCGTCCGGTTGGTTCCGGCTGCGGGAGCCCGCCCATGGTGACGGATGCAACATCGGCACCCGGCGGGAAAAAAACAGAGGCGAAGGGAGCCCCACGCTCGGAACGCAGCAAGGCGCGATAGCTTCGCCTGCCCTCGTTTTCCGACGATTCTAGGATGGTGAAGGTGGGGGCCGCGAGATCCCGACCAGGAGCGTCTGCGAGAAATGCCGGGTTCGTGTTCCACGGCAAGTAACCCCGGTCGGCTCGTCGGAAATTGGCTGCGAGCCGGACTGGCTCCGGCAGGCGCCCAGATTCAGCCTCGACCACCCACTGCGCGTTTCCCGAATCCCCGTCCTCGATATAGCGGAAGTTAACGCGCTCGGGCGACTTAGCCGAATACGCGGGCACGACGATCGCCGCGAATAAAAAGGGCGCCGCGAGAAACACTGGAATCCAGGGCAGAGCCAAGCCTCGCAGGCCCCGCATATTCCTGAGATCGGCGCAAAATGGCACGACGGGGGTGAGCAGGAGTGCGGTCAAGACGGCGATCACGACCAATGCGGGTGAGCCCAGAGCTGAGTACATCTCAAGCAGCAGCCCCGTCAGCACGACTCCCGCCCCGACCAGGGGTAGAATCACCGCGAGGCTGGAAGCCGTCGGCCATTCCGTGCGGCGCATCGTCGCGGGGACTCCCGCACAAACCGCCACGCCGAGTGGAGCCAGCAACAGGTGGCTCAGCCCCGGCTCTTGGAAGGAGGCCGCGATAGCGAGCAGGGACCAGCCCATCCAGACACCGCACCAAAGCCCCCAGAAATGGGCGCGCCCGGAAAAAAAGAACGCATTCATCATCACCACAACCAGAGCGAGCAAGGCAAAAGCAATTTCAAGCGGTAAAGGATAAGCTACCCAAGTGACCGGCGTTGCGCCGGCCATGTGGACCATCCGCGCTCCAACCAGCGCAACCGCAGCCGTCACAACTATCGTCGCCAACCATCCCAGCAGGCCCCAAAGAAGCTCTTTCGGCATGAGACGCTTGGCGTAGCGCAGCCACACGATTTGCGCGACGAGAAGAAGCGTCAGGATCGTGGCCAATGGAGGCGAGCGTCGCGCCGGCCAGCAAACCAGCCAGCGGCCGAAGATCGTGAAGTAGACGGCATCTCCTACCGGGAAATTTGCAAGGTCCGCATCCGCCAAAGCGGCAACCAAAGGCAGCACGTGATCGCCATGGTCCTCGACGCTTCGAGCGTTGACATTCGCTGAGTTGTCAAGCGGCGTGTGATACTGGTTTACTCCCTTTATGTAGGCGAAGTTTAGTCCTTGATAGCCGGCTTCCTTGAAAATGGTAAAGTCGGTGTCATTGGGAATAAGTTTGTAAATTGCGTAGGCCACCGAGTCTGCGGCGGGGCGGGGCACGTGGCGCGCGTAGAACCGGATGGCCCAGTCGCTGGCGCCTCCGGTTTCAAACATCATAGTCGGGCCGTAGGTGCCGCGATTATCGACGTTGACCGCGACGCGCACTTCCTTGGCCCAAGGGTGCGAATCGACGAACCCTTGCGCTCCGAGCAATCCCTCTTCCTCACCTTCATCGACCAGAAAAATGACGGGATGTCGGGGCGGTGAGAACGATTTGAGAGCACGCGCGATTTCAAGCAGGGTCGCGACTCCCGTACCATCGTCGGAATCGCCCGGCCCGGCCGGCACCGAGTCATAGTGGGCAGCCACGAGTACCGCTCCGTCTTCTCCGGTGCCATCCCGCTGCGCCACCACGTTCTTGATCGTGGCACAGGAGGCGTATTTCGAGCACGCAAATGCGGTTTGCACTTGTGGTTGGTAGCCGAGCCGTGTGAACTCGTCCACAATGCGCTCTCGGACGAGGTCATCGGCCGAACTGCCGACCGGATGAGGTACATCTTCCTTTAAGATGCGGCGAAGCGCGTCCACCGCCCGCACGGCAGAAAACTCCGTTTCAGGGGCATTCGAGGGCTTCGGCGCCGGAGGCTGTTGGCTCCAGACGGTGAGGGCGAGGATGGCGGCGAGGGCCAGCGCGCTAGATGCGAGTCGGCGGATTCCGGGACCGCTGGGTGAGTCCACGAAGTCTCCTGAGCGGGCATCCTAGGCTTCGTCGCCATCGCAAGTCAATCGGCGAACTGCCGGGGCGGGGATACAGTTCACGGTGCTGTGGCAGAACGATCTCGAAGCTACGCACGTCGTAGATTACAGCCGTGTGAAAGATCCGGTCTCACAAGTTTTGTCATTCCAATTGACTGGCCGGCGAATTACTCTAAGCGCTCCTTATTTCATTGCTGAGAGGGACGATGTCTTTTCTTGACATTCTGCTCGGAAAGCCTCTTGCGACCTCGGATGAGCGCGCCGAGCAGATCGGCACATCCGCCGGGATTCCCATCTTTGGTCTGGACGCGCTCAGCTCCGCGGCGTACGGACCGGAAGCTGCTCTCACCCTCTTGATCCCGCTCGGAGCGGCAGGCATCGCGTACATCGTGCCCATCAGCGCCAGCATCATTGTACTGCTGACCATCGTCTATTTTTCTTATCGCCAGACCATCGCTGCCTATCCTGGTGGCGGCGGATCCTATACGGTTGCGTCGGAAAATCTCGGGACCTACCCAGGATTGCTTGCCGCGGCGGCCTTAATGATCGATTACGTCCTTGTGGTCGCCGTGGGCATTTCCGCCGGCGTGGGAGCGCTGGTCTCGGCCGCCCCCAACCTAGAGCCGCATACCTTGGTGATCTGTCTGGGAATTCTTGTGGTTATCACCATCGTGAACCTGCGCGGTGTACGTGAAGCAGGTATCTTCTTTATGGCGCCCACCTACCTGTTTCTCGGAACGCTCTTGTGGGTGATCATCGAGGGTACGATCAAGGTGGCTTTCGCCGGTGGACATCCCTTGCCGGTCGTGGCGCCTCCAGCGCCGGCAAGCGCGACGGTGACTGCGGCGAGCACGTGGATCCTGCTACAAGTCTTCTCCAACGGTTGCACGGCGATGACCGGTGTCGAGGCCGTCAGCAACGGTGTTCGCGCATTTCGCGCGCCCGCCGTGAAGCAGGCGCAGCGCGCGCTGACGGTGATCATCGCCCTGTTGATCGTACTGCTGGCTGGCATCGCGTATCTGATTCGCGCGTATGACATTGCAGCGACCGATCCTGGTCAGCCCGGGTACCAGAGCGTTCTCTCGATGCTGGTGGGGGCGGTTTCCGGACGAGGGTGGTTTTACTACGTCACGATCGGCTCGGTGCTGCTGATCTTGTCGCTCTCGGCAAACACCGCCTTCGCGGATTTCCCGCGCTTGTGTCGCGTCGTCGCCCAGAATAGTTTCCTGCCTCATTCGTTGGGATATCGAGGACGCCGCCTGGTTTACTCTGAGGGAATTCTCCTTCTCGCGGTGCTTTCCGCAATCCTGCTGATTCTTTTTGGCGGTGTCACGGACCGCCTAATTCCTCTGTTCGCCATTGGTGCTTTCACGGCCTTCACGCTCTCGCAGGCTGGGATGGTGGCCCACTGGAGGCGGCAAGGCGGTCCGGGCTCGGGCCGGAGCATGTTCGTCAACGGCCTGGGCGCAGTGGCAACCGGGATCACGACGTTCGTCGTGCTTGTCGCCAAGTTCAAGTCGGGTGCATGGGTTAGTGCGCTTTTGATCGTGGTGATGGTTGCGTGGATGCTATGGGTGCGGAATCACTACCGGAAGGTGGCCGAAGAGGTGGCCAGCACTTCACCGCTGCAAGTGGGGACGATGTCATCGCCCCTGGTGGTCGTGGCGATTCAACAGTGGGGCAAGGTCGCGCAACGAGCGCTGCAATTCGCCTTGGCGTTGTCGCCCGATATTTACGCTCTCCACGTAGCCATGGAGGACGAAGTGGAGTCACTTCGCGAGCGATGGCACGAAGATGTCGAAATACCGGTGAAAAATGCGGGACACAAACCGCCCGAGCTCATCGTCCTTCCGTCGCCCTACCGTCTGGTACTAAGACCCATTCTGGAATATGTGCTAAAGGCAGAAAAGGAAAACCCCGATCGCCAAATCGCTATCATCGTTCCAGAGCTTGTCGAACAACACTGGTATCACTATCCACTTCACAACCAGCGCGCGGAAATGCTCAAGGCATTGATTCTGTTGCACGGCAGCGACCGCATCGTTCTTATCAATGTCCCCTGGTATCTCAAACACTCCTGAGGCGAATCTGGCCTGAATGGGACGATCGAAGATTTGCTACCATCGCTCTCGTGACCATTCTTAGGAGGTGCCTCATGCGGAGTCCCGGCATATCGATCGCGGGCGTTTTCGTGGCCTCGTTTTCCCTTGCCGTCATTCTCAAAGCGCCGGCCAACGTCCGTTTTTCCGCGTCCGGTAGCGGTGTCGAACAACTTGGTACGGTGCACTTTCCTTGCTCTTGTGCACCAACGGTCCAAGCGGACATCGACAAAGGCGTTGCGCTGTTGCACTCCTTTCAATACGAGGAAGCCCGTCACGCGTTTGGCAGCGCCTTCGAGCAGGATGGGCAGTGCGCGATGGCGAAGTGGGGAAGCGCCATCGCGCTTTATCATCCGTTATGGGATTTCCCGACCGTCGCGACGCTTGCCATGGGAAGGCAACAGATCAAAAGGGCGCAGGAACTCGGCGCACACACGGACCGCGAACGCGAATACATCGCCGCGGCAGTCGCGTTCTACGCCGACGACGTCCGGCTCAGCCATAAGGAGCGCACGCAGGTCTATTCGGCCGGACTGGAGAAGCTGTATCAGGGCAATCCCAATGACGTCGATGCCGGCGCATTCTACGCGTTGTCGCTGGTTGCTCTGGCACAGGAGGGTGACGACGATCTCGCCAATCGCAAAAAGGCCATCGCGATCCTCGATCCTCTCTTCGCGAAGCAACCAGGTAATCCTGGTGTGGCGCACTATCTGATTCACGCAGCCGACACGCCCGAGCTTGCTCTGGAGGGACTTCCCGCTGCTCGCGCGTATGCCAAGATCGCCCCCGATTCTTCCCACGCGCTCCATATGCCCTCGCATATTTTCCGCCGGCTCGGTTTATGGCAAGAGATGATCGACTCCAACATGGCCGCGGTCGCCGCGGCAGCCCAGGCGACTCAGGCTCATCGCGGCGACGCCAGCTATCAATTCCATCCCATGGATTTTCTCGACTACGCCTATCTGCAGAGCGGCCAGGAGTCCAAGGCTCGGCGCCTGGTCGACGAAGTGAAATCTGTTCCGGGCGCGACCGCCGAGGACATCGCCGATCATGAGGCGATGTTTTCCGCGCGGAACGCCATGGAGTTGCACCGGTGGACCGAAGCGGCCTCCCTTGCCGTGCCTCGCGAACGTCTGATTTGGCAGGACACGACCTACTGGGCGCGAGCCATCGGTGCGGCCCGCAGCGGCGACGCCAAGCGCGCACACGAAGACCTTGCGAAGCTGATGGAGATCGTTCAGGCGCGCCAGAAACACGACAGGGATTTGGGTAACGAAGTGGCGGCCGGGGAAGCGGTCGATCAGAGCGAAGCCGAGGGGTGGGTGGAGTTTGCAGACGGGAGACCGCAGGAAGCCGTCAAGAAATTGAAGGCGGCTGCCGACCGCGAGGACTCCGAGCGGGGAGAGCCTTTTGCGGGGCCCGCACGTGAGATGCTCGCCGATCTCCTGCTGGAACTTAACGAGCCTTCCGAGTCGCTGGTGGAATACCGGGCCGTCCTCAAGGAGTATCCGAACCGTTTCGACGCGCTGTATGGCGCGGCGCACGCCGCCAAATCCGACGGCAACCTAAAGGCGGCCCAAGAGTATTACGCCCAGCTCGTCACCGTCTCGGCGCCTGCGGCTGACCGGCCGGAACTGCGCGAGGCGCGCGAGTATGTCGCCTCAAACCGAAACTGAGACAACCCTCCTTTGCATCCTGCGCCAACGGACCAAAAAGGGCGCTTTACACCTCCTCGGGGCCATGCTAGTTTTTATTGTTGTAACCGCCGATTCTGCAGCGCCAGGCGGAAGGGCCACAGATATCGACCCTCCGAACGTCTCTGTCTCGAAATAACTCCAGCATAAATAAAAACACTGCTTCCTCCCCCGAGACGACATCCGAGGGAGAAGCGATCGTGCGAGGGACGGAGTGCTAAAGCTTCGCAAAGTCGAACTCTTTGGCTTCAAGTCGTTCTGCGAAAAAACGCCCATCACGTTCAGTGGCACAGGCATCACCTGCATCGTCGGCCCGAACGGCTGCGGGAAATCGAACGTCGTCGATGCCGTCTCCTGGGTTCTCGGCGAGCAGAGCCATAAGATGCTACGTGCCGAGCGCATGTCCGACTGCATCTTCAACGGCACCGCCAGGCGCCCACCCATGGGCTTGGCTGAAGTGACGCTGACGCTGATCGATCCCGAGCTCTCTCAAGTCGTCGCCAAGGTCACGGATGCTGATGCGGAATTGGTTGCCGAGGCGCGCGACGTGACCGGGAACACACCGGAACAGATCCCTGCCGACTCGCTTTCCGAAGGCCGCAAGGATTGGAAGAGACGCGCTCGAGAAAAGCCTGCGCTTGCTCTCAAATCCGGTGAAGTCGTGGTGGGACGCCGGCTGTACCGTTCCGGCCAGAGCGACTATCTCATCAACGGCCGCGTCGCGCGTCTGCGTGACGTCCAGGAGATCTTCATGGGTATCGGCCTGGGCCCGGATAGCTACGCGATCATCGAACAGGGCCGTATCGGCCAGATCCTCAATTCCAAGCCCATGGATCGCCGCGCGATCGTCGAGGAAGCTGCCGGAATTACGATGTACAAGACCAAGCGGCGGCTCGCCGAAGCGAAACTGGAAGCTTCGAAGCTGAACCTCTCGCGTGTGAATGACATTCTAGTGGAAGTCGAAAAGCAGCTTGCGTCGCTCAAACGTCAAGCGTCCAAGGCACGGCGCTACGCCGAATTGCGCGAACAGATGCGGGGCCTGTTGCGCGTCGTCCTAGCTAGCAGAGCTGGACAACTCGATTCGGAAGCCTCACGCCTGGAAACGCTATTGGGCGAGATGGACGTGGCCGAAGCACGTGAGTTTCGCCACGTGCAGGAACTCGAAGGCGAGCAGGAACAGCTCAGTGCGCGCACCTATGAACTGGACGCCGAGCTTCGTCACACCCAGAACGTGCTCAACCAGACGGCGCTCGACCTGGATCGTGCGGAAAATCGCATTACCTTCAATCGCGAGCAGGCCGCGCAGCTTCGATCCCGTGCAGCGCGTCTGAACATCGAGATCGAGCAAGCCGAGCGGCAGGCGTCGGACCTTACGCGGTCTGCCACCGAGCATCGCGAATCTGTCGCGCGGCTTCGCGCGGCCGCTGACACGCTCGAATCGGACCTGCGCCAAGCCACCGAACGGGTCTCTTTGAGCGTCGCGGATCAGGCGCTTCTGGAAAAGCGGATCGTCGAGCTTCGCCAATCGGCAAGCGGTTTGGTCGAAAAAGCGGCTCATGCACAGGCCCAATCGCTGCAGGCCCATGAAGCCTCGGCGTGGTACAGCACCTCGGAAGCGCAGAAGGCCGCGTCCTTGCGCACGATCGAGCAGGAGCACATCCATCTTCAGACGAGTGTTCGAATCGCTGACACCAGCTTCGACGAAGCGGAGCAACGCGCGCAGGAACTGACCCGAGCCGTTGGGGAGGCGCAATCCTCTCTGGTCGGCCTCCGCCAGTCGCATCAAGAAACTGCCCAACAACTCGAGGAGGCCCGGCGAGAGTTGTCCGCCGAGCGCGCGCGCCGCGCCTCGATCGAACAAATCCTGCGCGAGCGCACTTACACGGCAGACGCTGTGCAGAAGCTCTTCAACGCGAGCGGCGAAGGCAGCGCCAGCGGCTTCCACGCAGTCGGTCTGCTAGCGGACTACGCGGAGGTACCGGAACCCTATGAGGGTGCCATCGAACAGTTCCTTCGGGACGAACTCGAATACATCGTCGTCGAGTCGTTCGATCAGGCGCGGGTTGGCGTGGCCCTGCTCCGCAATGAGATGGGTGGCCGGGCTACCTTTTTCGTCGATTCTATCCATACTCTCGATATTGATAAGTCCGAGATCGGTCTGGGTTCGTCCATGCCCGGCGATTTCATCGAGCGCCTCGATCGCCTGGTCCAGTTTCGCGAGCCGCTTGGCCCGAAAACCAAATATTTTCTGAGAAAGCTGCGTACCGCGTACCTAGTCGAGACACTAGGAACCGCTGAGCGTCTGGCTCGCGAAAATCCGCACGGCTACTTCCTCACGCCAGACGGCACGTGTTACCACGGCCGGATGGTTTCGGGAGGGCGCAAGGGTGATGCCGGGCCGCTTGCGCTCAAGCGCGAACTGCGCCAACGCGAGATGGAATCGGCGAAGCTCGAAAACGTAGCGCGGGAAAGGGAAGTCGAGCTTGCCAGGCTCGAATCGACGATCACTGCAGCCGAGGTACATCTTTCGGACACGACAGCAGAACACTTGGAAGCGGAGAAGAATCTGGTCGCCGCGACTCACCAGCGCGAACAGGCTCATCGCGAGCTCGCGCGAGTCCAGCAGCAGCTGGGCGCGGAGCGTGAAGAAATTGCACGTCTTCGTGCCGGAGCGGAAGCGGCGCGGATCCAGGCCGAGCAAGCACGGTCGGAGCATGTCGAAGCGGTGCATTCCCGGGCTCGGGCAGAAACCGAGGCCGCGCAAGCGGCCGAGACGTTGAACGGTCTGCGCCGTGATTTTCAGCAGATGCAGGAACGCGTCGTGGCGCGTCGGGAAGAGCTGGCGGTGATGACGGAACGCGTGGGGAGCGCCGAAACAGCCGAACGACGCATCAACGCTGAGATCATCGAAGCAAACGAGCGCATCGCTCGGCTGCGCCAGCAGCATCTAACGCTCGTCGGCGAAGAGAAGGAAATCGACTGTTCTTCGGAACAGCTCGCACAGCAAGTCGAAGATTTCCGACTCGAAAAGACACGATTGAGCGAACATCAGACCACACTGGAGATGGAATGGAGCCAAGCACGATCGCGCGGGAGCCACATCGATGAAACCTTGCGCGAGCGCCGTCAATCGCTCGATGAGCTTCGTGCCGAGCGCGGCCGCCGCCAGGTCGAAAAGGCCCGCAACGATTCTGACCGCGACTACCTCCGCCAAACCTGTGTCTCGGAATTGAACGCTCAGCCGGAAGAACTGATGGCACAGGAACCGCAGCTGCTCGCGGCCGAAGAACTGGCGTCGGCCGAAGCCAATTACAACGAGATGAAGGCGCGGATCGAAGCGATGGGTCCGGTGAACATGATGGCCCTCGAGGAATTTCAGGAATGCGAGCAGCGCGAGATCTTTTTGCGGCGCGAACGCGACGACCTCGTCGAATCAATCGAAAACACCCAGCTGACGATCCATGAGCTCGATGAAGTCTCGCGGAAGAAATTCGAAGAGGCTTTCCATTTCATCAATTCCCATTTTGCCCTGGCTTTTCAGTCGCTGTTCGGTGGCGGCCACGGCGAGATGCGCCTGAGCGAGCCCGATAGCTCGGGCGAGTGCGGGATCGACATCGTTGCCCAGCCGCCCGGTAAACGACTGCAAAACGTCTTCCTTCTCTCGGGTGGGGAAAAGGCTCTGACGGCACTTGCCCTTCTCATCGCCGTATTCCGCTATCAGCCGAGCCCTTTCTGCATCCTCGATGAAGTGGATGCGCCGCTGGACGAGGCCAACGTCGGGCGATTCAATAAGCTTCTGGCCGAAATGAGTGGGCAGACGCAGTTCATCGTCGTCACCCACAACCGGAAGACGATGGAAATCGGTTCGGTCCTCTACGGTGTGACGATGCAGGAGCCCGGCGTCTCGAAGCTGGTCTCCGTCAAATGGGAACAAGACGTGGAGGCCATGCGCGAATCTGCCGGCGCCAGCAATGCCGCGTAGCGGGCTACTGTTGAGGGAATCAATCACACGGGACCCGTTGCTCACCGCGCGCCTTGTGCGCTTCGCAATCTCAATCGATTGGATCATCTGGTTCTTACCGATTGACAACAACTCACCCTGCGCTAGAATACCCGCCTCCGTAGACCGAGGACTCGAAGCCCGTGGCTTCTTCGTCGATGCAAGCTCTCATCTCGCAAACAAATTTCTCGGGGCTCAGACTCCGCGGACGCGGCAAGGTTCGCGACATCTATGAGTTGGATGACGGCCTTCTGCTCATCGTGGCGACGGACCGGCTCTCGGCTTTCGATGTAGTTCTCCCCACTCCAATTCCCGATAAGGGACTGGTGCTCACGCAGCTCTCTGTCTTCTGGTTCGACTTTTTGGAGGATGTTGTTAAGAACCACCTGATCGCGTCGAAGTATTTTCCGCCTGAACTTACCCCTTTCGCCGAGGAGCTGCGAGGCCGCGCCATGCTTGTTAGGGAAACCATACCCGTTCCGGTCGAGTGCATTGTGCGCGGCTACATTTCCGGGTCGGGCTGGAAGGAGTACCAGAAGCTGGGAAGCGTTTCTGGCGTTCCTCTTCCCTCTGGTTTGCTTGAGTCCGATCGTCTACCGGAGCCGATTTTTACCCCCTCAACGAAAGCCGCGACCGGCCACGACGAGAACATTTCATTCGACCAGGTTGTTTCCGAGATTGGGCGCCCGCTGGCCGAGCGCTTACGCGATGTCAGCCTCACGCTCTACCGCCGCGCTGCCGAGCACGCCTCCGCGCGGGGAATCATCATTGCGGACACAAAGTTTGAATTCGGCACCCTAGGGGAGGACTTGGTCTGGATCGACGAAGCCTTGACGCCCGATTCATCGCGGTTCTGGCCCGCCGACCGTTATGAGCCTGGTCATGCGCAGCCCTCCTTCGATAAGCAGTACGTTCGCGATTATCTCGAGCGAATCGCCTGGAATAAGCAGCCCCCGGCTCCGACGCTGCCGCCGGACGTTGTGGCCGGCACGCAAGAAAAATATCGAGAAGCCTATCAGCGCATTACCGGCCACGCACTCGACTGAACTCTGGCTATCCCTTTTGCGAGCGGTTTGCGGAGCGTGCACACGTGAAAGAGCAATTGGAATCGCTGGTCGGAATGATGGTGGATCGCGGGATTCTGTTGGAAGAAGCGCTAACCGAATTCGAGAAGAAGTTTATCAAACGCGTGCTCGAGCACGCCAAGGGAAATCAATGCCGCGCCGCTAAGATTCTCGGAATTCACCGCAACACGCTGAGCCGCAAAATCTTCCAGTATCACCTGGACTCGTCAAGCCGTCGCTAGCAACTCTTGCAGGCCGAGGGTATCGTCTTACTGTGATTTCGGCGGCGTAGGTTTGTGCGTTGGGGTGTGCCGAGGGGCCCCCGGCCCGGCCGGAATGGTCGTGGGATCGACCTTCACCTGGTCCCAGTGCAACAGGAAAGGTGTCGGATCGTAACTCACCAGCGCGCCCGAGAATCGGATGGGGTCGTCCTTTTGGAACCGCACCACATCTGGTTGCGGGACATCAGCCGCCGCCGCTGCTCCAGCAGGTGGCGGTGCCGTCCAAACTTTGACGCTCATGTTGGCCGTTGTGGCCGCTTGCATCTGGTCGGCGTTGTCACTGGTGAAAACCATCAAAGTAACAGCGTTGTCCGTTTTCTGAATGTCGATGATCTTGCCAACCACTTCTGGAAATTCAGCGCCACAGATGGCCAGCCAAGTCGTCTTGGCTTTGTCGCCTCCGGCGGAGAGGTCATTGATCACCGTAATGATCGTGCTGGACTGGCTAATTTTTACTAGGTCGTCATGGCTCGGAATCGTGTAGTTGGCAGGACGATCGGGTGAATTCGCCGCCAGTTGCAGCAGTTCGCTCACTTGTGCATCCACCTGGTTGTCGCAGCCGGGCTGTTCGTACTGCAAGATCCGAGAACGCAGGTAATCCTTGATCTTGGCATCGTCGGGAACCTTCAGGGCGATGGCTCGCGCGAGCGCCCAAAAGCCGTCCATAGGCTGGGGGGGAGTCGAGCTCAGATACGCTAGCCCGAGACGATAACTCGAGACGGCATCCTTGGGATTGATAGCCATAGCGGCCTTGAACGCTTCGATAGCCGCCGGAAAGTCCTTCAGCTGAATGCTGGCCGTGCCGGCCGCCGCTTCCAGATAGGCAATGCCTGCCTTCACCTGATCGTCGGTGACCGTGGTGTTCGGCACTTTCCGCAGGTCGGGAAACAACTTAACGCCTAGAAGGGCAGCATCACGCTGCTTGATGAGCTGGTCATGCGCGTCGGGTGCCTTAGGATCAAAAGCCAGCGAAAAAAGTTGGACGCGCGCCTGAATGGCCTGTACGCGTACGGGAAGATCGGCTTTGTCGCCGAGAGCAATCAGCTTGTCCGCGTATTCCATGGCTTTCGCGTAGTTTTTCAGCTGGTAGTAAGCGGTGTAATAAAATTGATCGATGTACTGCATCAACGTTGAGTTCGGGTATTGGGCAACAAAGGCATCGAGCAACTTGATCTTGGCCTGCGGATCCTTTTCCGCTGCTGCGGCTTGTTCGGCGTTATATTCCGGGAGCGTATAGCTTGGCTGCTGGCCAGGTTGCTGGCCTCCCTGTGGCGCCCTCGGGACCGCCGCAGTGACTGGCAAAGACAGGAGGCAAACAGCGGACGCAGCCATAGCGAGCAGATTCAATGTATGATTTCGTATAATCACTTCACTGCCTCCTGGGCTAGCTCTGGACTTCTGGCCGTACTTGGGGCCACCACAGCAGGACGCCTGCGCAAAAGAAAGAATACGGGATTATAGGGAAAGGCCCCAACCGGCGCAAGCCAAAACCTGCTTCAATCCAGCAAGATGGCGCGTTCCTTACACCTCCAGGCTGCATGGTAAGATGGCTCGTTCAGGCGGCATGTCGCCTTGCCTGGCTTCTCGCGATGTTCGATAAGCTACTGACAGGGAAGGTTTCCCTCATCACCGGGGCCAGCCGGGGGATCGGGCTGGCGCTCGCCGGAACGCTGGGGCGCATGGGTTCGAAACTTGCGCTTTGCGCTCGGGATTCGAACAGGCTGTTCCGGGCAGCGATGGAATTGGAGCGCTCTGGATTCCCAGTGTTGGCCGTCCCGGCCGACGTGACTCGTTCCGACGAGCTCGCTTTGCTCGTTGAGAAGGTCGAAGCATCGCTTGGACCGATCGACATTCTCATTAATAACGCCGGCATCGGATACTTCGCGCCCGTGCAGGATACGACCGAAGCGAATTGGGACGCTGTACTAGGTACCAACTTGAAAGGCGCATTCCTGCTAAGCAGGCTTGTTGCTCCTGGTATGGTTCTCCGCCGCGCCGGGCACATCGTCAATATCGCCTCGCTTGCCGGAAAGAGCGCGTTTGCTGGTGGCGCCACATACTGTGCGTCGAAGTGGGGTCTGCTCGGGTTCACGCAATCGATGGCCGAGGACCTTCGACCGTTTGGGATACGCGTGACCGCGGTGTGTCCCGGCACGGTCGCGACCGAGTTTTCGCCCCATGTGGGCAAAGCTGCCGACAAGATGCTTCAGCCCGAGGATGTGGCGCACGCCGTCGAAATGATCCTGACCGAGAGCCCACAAAGCTTCATAAGCGAAGTTGTTCTGCGGCCCACGCAAAAAGCGTAATCCTTACCAGTCCTGTGGAGTCAGTCGAGCATCGGAGCCTGAGGAGACCCGCAGCTTGAAGCACTTGCTTCGGGGCGCGAATTCGGTTACAACGCCTTTCACGAATTCCGCCTGGAAGGAAGAATGCCCTGGTAAAAGGAGAACATGGTATGGCGAACTCCTCTGGCAGCGTTGTGCCGTGGCTCGGCCGCATTCTGATGAGCCTGATCTTCATTCTGGCCGGTGTCGGCAAGATTATGGGCTTCTCCATGGAGCAGGGAATGGTGGCAGCGAAGCACTTGCCAATGCCTGCTCTTGCGCTGAGCATCGCCCTTCTGATCGAGTTGGTAGGCGGCCTGTGCATTCTTTTCGGGCTGTTTACGCGCGTAACAGCTTGGATTCTGTTTCTGTACATGATTCCCACGACGTTGTTGTTCCACAACTTTTGGGCTTTGCAGGGAATGGATCGGATCGACAATATGATCCACTTTGAGAAAAATCTCGCGATCATGGGTGGGCTGCTACTCCTCGCGACCTACGGAGCGGGCGCCCATTCGATCGATTCCTCCCGCGCTCAGAAGGCCACGTAAGGCCTCGCGCCCCAGGAAGCGGGGGTTGGCTGAGCCTTTTGGCGGTGCGCTGGCATCGAATGCATCGTGTTGCGCCGCCACTTTCTACGGAGGAATCATGTCCGACCGCCAGAAACCGGCTCCCGCTGCCGTACCCATCCACGAGCTGATCGCTAACCGCTGGAGTCCGAGAGCCTTTGAGTCTCGTGGTGTGGAGCCAGAGAAATTGCGCAGGCTGTTCGAAGCAGCGCGCTGGGCCGCATCCTCCTACAACGCTCAGCCGTGGTATTTCATCGTGGGGTTGGAAAATGAGCCGGAGAATTTTAAGAAAATACTCGACTGCTTCGTCGCCATCAATCAAGGTTGGGCGAAAAATGCCCCGGTTGTTGCGTTGAGCGTGGCGGGACTGAAGATGCCGCACGATGGGTCGACCAATCGTCACGCGTTTCACGACGTCGGGCAGGCCGCTGCGACCCTCGCGCTGCAGGCCACCGCGCTCGGTCTGCAGGTCCACCAGATGGCTGGAATTGTTCCTGACAAAGCACGCGAGATTTTCGCCATTCCGGCCGACTATGAAGCTGTCGCAGGCTTCGCCATCGGCTACCCCGGCGACCCTTTGACACTGCCGGAGGGACGGTTCCGCGATGCCGAGACCGGCGGGCGCCAACGGAAACCGGTCTCCTCGTTCGTCTTCACGGGCAAGTGGGGCGAAACGTTACCGCTCGTCGTGAAATGACGACAGCTTCGGGCCCCGGTTTCTCACGTTTGCAGGAATTTTTCGAGTTCTCGAGCGACGTCGTCCGGTTTTTCTTCGGCGAGGAAATGTCCCGAAGGAATGGGTCGGCCGCTGACGTTGGTGCCGCGCTCCTTCCACGTAGCCAGGACATCGTAGTAGCGGTGCATCGGGCCACGCTCACCCCATAGCGCGAGCAGCGGACACGTGATTTTTTCCGAGAGATCGGCTGCGTCGTGATCGAGGTCAATCGATGCGCCTGCCCGGTAGTCTTCGCAGCTGGCGTGAATGGCGGCCGGTTCGCGAAACGTCCTCAGATACTCGGCGTAAACGTCCTCCGAAATTACGTTGGGCACCAGCGAACCGAGCGACCGCCTCATGTAGAACTCGACGCTGTTGCCGATCAAAGTCTCCGGGAACGGCTCGGTCTGAATCAGGAAGAACCAGTGATAGTAAGCCGTCGCAACTTCCTTGGTGATGGAGTGATAGAGCGTGTAGGTCGGGATGATATCTAGAACGGCAAGCTTGGTGACGGTGTCGCGGTGATCACGAGCCATGCGGTGCGCCACGCGCCCTCCACGATCGTGGCCGACAACGGCAAATTTCGAGAAACCGAGCCGTAGCATCAGCTCGACCTGATCCTGGGCCATGGTGCGCTTGGAGTACGCCGAGTGATCGCCGCCGCCAGGCGGCTTACTGCTGTCGCCGTAGCCTCTGAGATCGGCGACTACGATCGTGAAGTTTTTCGCGAGCTCGGGAGCGGCTTTCCGCCACATCAAGTGATTTTCCGGAAAGCCATGCAGTAGCAACACGGGTGGTCCGCTGCCACCGGTGACATAGTTGATCGTTGCCCCGGATCCGTCGAACCTGCCCGATTGGAATCCAGGAAAAAACGACGAAGTCGGAAAAGTGGCTGCTTGGAGAACGGCCGAACGAACTGGCTGAGCCGAGAAATTTTCTGCCGTGGCAGCCTCGAGTCCGAAACCCACCACGGTCTTGAGCATTTCACGACGAGTCCGACCTGGCATCCAGCACCTCCCCCAAGACGAACCCACTATACGCGAAGCAAGCCACTCCGATTGGTTTTCTTCGCTGGACACAACCGCCTTGCACCGTCCAACGGCGGTTGATACGCTCCCGTCCGATTTGTAGGGCAGGGAGCGCGATTCGACGGCGCACCCACCCGGGAGGCGTGTCTCCAATGAAAACGCAAGCGACGCGACTTTTGCTCGCGCTTCTGCTGTTGGTTCCTGCGGCGTACGCGCTGGTGGCAGGGAATCAGAAAGACGCAACAGAACTGGAGAACCTGAGGGTGCAAGTGGCGCAACTCCAGAAACAGGTGCAGAACTCTGAGGACTACATCGACATTAGCAACCTCCAGGCGGCGTACGGCTACTACGTGGACAAATGTCTGTGGGACCAGGTCGCCGATCTGTTTTCAAAGGACGGTACGCTCGAGATTGGCTTGCGTGGCGTGTGGGTTGGCCAGGACCGGGTGCGCGCCTATCTGCACACCCTTCCCGATCTCAGGTATGGAACGCTTTTCAATCACATGCAGCTACAGCCGAAGATCGATATGAGTTCCGATGGAATGACCGCGAAGGGACGCTGGCGCGCGTTTGAGCAATTCGGCATGCTGCACCGCAGCGCGCAGTGGGCCGAAGGGACGTATGAGAACGAATATATAAAGCAAGAAGGCGTGTGGAAAATTAAGAAGCTGCATTACTACATGACTTATTACGTCGACTACTACAAGGGCTGGGACCAGGGCGGAAATCCAGCGCCGGGCCCGATCCCGAATTTCCCGCCCGATCAGCCGACCACCGATGCCTACAAGCTGTATCCAGATGTCTACGTGCCGTCCTTCCACTACAAAAACCCTGTGACCGGGAAATGAGTGCCGATTTCGAACCTAAATTGTTTGCCCCATCAAGGAGGCTTCACCGAAATGAGAATGCAAACTCTTGAACTGTTGTTTTTGATGTGGTTGACTTTTCCAGCCGGATTCGCCTTCGCGGCGGGAGACGATGACCGAAGTAAGGCCGTCAGCTTGAAGGATCTTGCTGCCGAGGTGGGTGCGCTCAAAGCACAAGTCGCGGAGCTTCAAAAGCAGGTCCAAAATTCCCAGGACTACATCGCGATTTCGAATTTGCAAACCGCGTATGGTTATTACGTCGATAAATGCAAGTGGGACGAGGCCGCCGATCTGTTCGCGAAGGATAGCACGCTAGAAATCGGATTGCGCGGCGTCTACGTCGGACAGGATCGCGTACGGGCCTATCTGCACAAGCTGCCTGACCTTACCTACGGCACTCTGTTCAACCACATGCAGCTACAGCCGAAGATCGACATTGCTCCCGATGGAATGACCGCGAAGGGGCGCTGGCGCGCCATCATGCAAGTTGGCGTCCTGAACCGTTCGGCCCAGTGGGGCGAAGCGACCTACGAGAACGAATATGTAAAGGAAGGCGGCATTTGGAAGATCAAGAAGCTTCACGCCTACTTCACCTACTACTCCGACTATTACAGAGGCTGGGACAAGGGCGGCGATCCGCCGCCTGGACCGATCCCAGGCTTTCCGCCGGACGAGCCCCCGACCGAGACCTATAAACTCTATCCGGACGTGTACGTGCCGCCGTATCACTATACGAATCCGGTCACGGGGAAGTGAGGAAAACGTGCGCTTGCTGAAGCGTCAGCGGTTCACTAAAAGCGCAGGGTGGCTTTGAGCGCGGTCGGACGCAGCAAGAGTGTGAGCGCGTTGGCGGCACCGGAGATGAAAATGTGAGCGTGCCGTAGGGTTGCGAGCGCGCAGCCCTCTCCATTGTCAACAGCGATTGCCAAGCCGCCCGCTTCGCGCACCGCCCGCAGCAGGAGGCGGTCGTTGTTGCCGTTGCCCAAGGCGGCTACACTTTTCAGATCGAAGCGCTTCACGAATTCTTGCTTCTCAAGATCCTGCCTTTTCATCCCGAGCATCTTGGGTACGGCAATTCCTCGGAGTTGTTGACGCGCGGTCCCGTATGTATCGGCGGTGACGATTTCAAGCTCGACGAGCCTCGACAGCCGGCGCAGAAGGGGCTTAACGCCTGCCGTCAACCTTCCGTGGCAGGACAGCGTGCCAGTGTAATCGCTTACGACGGCGCGAATAAGACGCTGGCCGAAACCGGGAATTTCCACTGCGATGCCGGGGGCTTTCATTGGGCGACTGAACAAGAGAGCTTAACCTAGCAACGCCACGGCGGCACGATGGATTTGAGCGGGCATTGGCGCGCGATTCCTGCCCCCGTATGTCTGCGCGGCCGATACCCCGCCCGAGTGTTTAGGATATGTTCGGGCGAAGGGCCAAGGCCAGGACCCGGTGGGATCGGAACCGTCTTTTTCGACCCGTTATCGCCCGGACGGGAGGCTGCGGCCGGCCGAATGCTTGACAACCTGCAACCCGCTGACTAGCATAGATTTCCGGCCTGATGGGACAGTTGCCCGGAGGGTGTTGTGATTAAGCTAGATATCGTCAATGCCATCGTGCAAAAGACCAACATTACGCGCACCAAGGCCGAGCAGGCGGTTGAGACCGTATTCGAGGCGATGAAAAATGCGCTCGGCAGTGGACGCCGCATCGAGCTGCGCCGCTTCGGCGTGTTCAACGTGAAACCACGCAAAACGGGTATCGGACGTAACCCGCGGACGGGACAGCAGGTAAACATCCCGCCGGGCAAGGCAGTCCGCTTCAAGCCCGGCAAAGAACTTCAGGCGCTTCCCGCTCCTGCTGCCAAGCCGTGACGTTTCGCGCCGATGGCGCGAAGCATTCTCTGTGATCGGCGCATCCAACTCGCTATGACGATCGCAATGAGTGTGCGCGCATGAGCCAAGGAAACGGCCAGGGTCGAATGCCCGTCGAGGTCCTCGAAAGAAATATTCCGACGTTGCCGGAGATCCAAGCGCTGGGGCCGCGGCGGCGCCTGCTATGGCCCGCGCTGATCCTGTTCTTGCTCACCATCGTCTCCACCCTGGCCGTAGGCTCCGAGTTCGCCCAGTCCTATGCGGAGAACCGGGAACCATTTTCGGGTGATCAAAACCCTGTGACGATGATGGCGCTGCCCTTCGAGCATCCGGCGCTGCTCGTGTTGGGCATCCCATTTTCCTTTACGCTGATGGCAATTTTGCTGGCGCATGAACTCGGGCATTATTTTACAGCGAGGGCCTACGGGATTGATGTGAGCTATCCGTACTTTATTCCCGCGCCAAATTTTTTCGGGACATTTGGCGCGTTCATACGGATCCGGTCACCGATCACAACGCGCCGCGCCCTGTTTGACGTAGGCCTGGCCGGTCCCGTCGTGGGGTTTCTCGTTGCGCTTCCGGCGATGGCCTATGGGGTAGCTACATCGAAAATTGCACCGGGCGCGGAGGATCGTGCCGCTCTCGTCTTCGGGCATCCGCTGCTGGTGCGGCTCTTCGCCAGTGTGTTTCATCCCAAAATCGATGTGAGCTGGGTGCTGCTGAATCCGGTGGCGCGGGCCGCGTGGGTCGGGCTGTTCGTCACGGCGCTGAACCTACTGCCTGCATGGCAGCTCGACGGCGGACACATCATGTTCAGCCTCGTGAGCGAATGGCACAGAAAAATATCAATTGCGGTCTCGTTCGCGCTGATCCTGATGGGCTGGCTTACCACGCGCGGCAGCGCCGATCCGTTCTCACTGTGGTACGCCTGGGGCACGATTCTGCTGATTCTGACACTGCGATTCCGACACCCTCCGCTCTATGACCGTTGGCAGCCGCTCGACGGGGCGAGGTGGGCGTGGGCCGTCGTCGCGTTCGTGGTTTTTTTGTCGTGCTTCACCCCCTGGCCAGTTGAGTAATAGTCGCCACCGTTTTTGCAAGCTACGCTTAGAACAAACTGACAGGATCTACGTCCACGACGACCGAGGCGGCGGGGATTTCTTCCGCCGCGCAGAAATTAACCGCGGCGGCCAGGGCCTTTCTGAGTGCCCCACGGCGCGGCGATTTCAGTACCAACTGAAAGCGATAGTCGCGGCGGAGCCGGGCCAACGGCGCGGCGGCAGGCCCGAGCACCTTTACGCCGTGTTTTTCGAATGGCTCGAAACATGCGGCCAGAGAGCGCGCCCAACGAATCGCGTTTTCGATCTTGCGGTCGCGCACGAGTACATTTGCCAGGGCGGTGAAGGGCGGATAGTGGAGAAGGCGACGAAATTGCGCCTCTTTTTCGTAAAACGAAATGTAGTCCTGTCGAGCAGCGTATTGGATTGCGTAGTGCTCGGGATAATAAGTCTCGACGAGAACTTCACCGGATAGTTCGCCGCGGCCAGCGCGCCCCGCGACCTGGGTGAGTAACTGGAAGGTCCGTTCTGCGGCGCGAAAATCCGGCCGACCAAGCGCGAGATCGGCAGCGACCACGCCGACCAGGGTCACGCGGCTAAAATCGTGGCCCTTTGCCACCATTTGGGTGCCCACCAGAATATCGACTTGGCCTTTCGCAAATGCGCCGAGAACCTGCTGATAGGCACGTTTGGTGCGGACGGTGTCCCGGTCCAGGCGCGCGATGCGGGCGTTTGGAAAAACTCGGCGCAGATATTCGTCGACGCGCTCAGCGCCGTCGCCCACAAAGTACATATATTCGGCGCGGCATTTCGGGCATTGCTTTGGCGGGCAGATCGAAAAGCCGCAGTAGTGACATTCCAGACGCTGACGGCTTTTGTGATAGGTGAGGGCGATGGAGCAGTTCTGGCATTCGACGACGGCACCGCAGCTTCGGCAAAGTAGCAACCAGGAATAGCCGCGGCGGTTAATGAGCACCATGGCCTGCGTGTGCTCCTGAAGGCGTATGGCAATGGCAGCGCGAAGCGCTTCTGAAATCGGCACGGCGCGATGCTCGCGGCGAAATTCTTCGCGAAGATCGATGATTCGAACTTCCGGCAGGGGGCGATTCTCAACGCGTGACGCCAGCGTTAGCAGCCTGTACTTGCCAGCGCGGGTGTTGTGAAATGTTTCCAGCGACGGCGTAGCCGATCCCACCAGCGCGACGGCGCCTTCCAGGTGGGCACGATACACGGCAGTGTCGCGGCCGTTGTAGCGGGGCGCCTCCTCCTGCTTGTACGCCGATTCTTGCTCTTCGTCGACGATGATCAGACCTAGGTTTTCGAGCGGAGCAAAAACGGCCGAGCGAGTGCCGACCACGACGGATGCCTCTTGGCGTCGCGCGCGCCACCACTCCTGAGCACGTTCAATCTCAGGCATGGCGCTGTGCAGGACCGCGACACGATCGCCAAAACGTGCGCGCACAAGGCGGCCCACCCACAACGTGAGCGCGATTTCAGGGACGAGGGCCATCGCCGTTCGTCCCCGCGCGAGCGCTGCTTCGATGGCACCCAGATAGACCTCCGTTTTTCCGCTGCCGGTGACCCCATGAAGGAGCGCGGCTCGAAATTCGCCTTGCGCGATCCAGCGTCGCAGTTCTTCGAGCGCACGGTTCTGCTCTGCGTTCAGAACGTTGACAGGGGGAACGAAGTCCGTGTCCCAGGGATCTTCGCCCGGCGTGATGGGCTCCTCCCAGCTTTCGAGCACGCCTGCCCGTTCGAGACGCCGAACAACGGCGGGGGACACGTGAGCCTTTGTCAGGAGTACGCCCAGCGGCAAGGGTCCCCGCTCGGCGAGAAGGAGCTCACGAATTCTTTTTTCCTTGTCGCTCGCTCCAAGCTCGGTCTGTTTCCTCCATGCGACAATTTTGTGCGTGCGCCTGTTGCGGTGACGAAGGATTTCCGACCGAGACAGATAGCCGCGACGGACCATCTTTTCGGCGAGAATGTTGGCGCCTGGCCTGCGGCCGAGACGCCCGAGACCATGGCCCTTGCTGTTGTCGATGTGCTCGAACAGGTCGAGTTCGGGGCTTTCGGCGCCCATTTTCTCTCTAGCATCGGCGAGCTGCTGGAAATACGCTCGGCCGGAATCCGTGATGGTGTAGGTGCGCTCCTGGTGGAGTTCGATGTCCGGCGGCAGCATCGCCCGAAAGGTCTCCCCGACTGGCGCGAGGTAATAGCGGCTGATCCAGTGTCCCAGTTCGATGAGCTTGGAGGGAAGCGCCGGGAGAGGGTCCATCAAATGGCTGAGTTCCTTGATGGGTGCCACATCGGGTGGGCGATCCGATTCGGAGAGCACGAGCCCGATGATGGCACGCTTGCCGAAGGGAACGACGACGCGGCGTCCGATGAGCGGCTCGTCGTTGAATGCATCCGGTACGGCGTAGGTGAAGGTCGAATGGAGCGGAAGGGGAAGCGCGACTTCGCAATAGCGCGGGGCCATCGTAGGACCATAGTGTAGCAGCCCACGCGAATTTCGCTCGCCAGTGCAATCGGGTCGAATCCGCCCCGACTCTACGCTAGCCGTTCAATCCAATCGCAGGCCTCGCGGAGGGCAGCAGCGGACTCGATTTTCGCAGAGTACTCGCGGCAGCGCTCGCGAATGTCACCCGAATCCACAAGCTGGCGCAGAGTCGAGGCCATTTCCGAGGCCCTGTAACGCCGAGGGGAAACGCAACAACCCAAACCAAGCCGCTCGATGCGAAAACCGTTGTCCGGCTGATCGTAAGAATGAGGGACAACCAAATGCGGGATTGCGGCCTTGATCGCCTGGGCCATCGTCCCGATACCGCCGTGATAGGTGATGGCCGCACAGCGGGGAAGGATCTGGCTAAAGGGTAGATAGGAGAAGGAGCGTACGTCGTCGGGCAGCTCCCTGGGAAGCTGATTCGGATGCATGGTAACGAGCAGGCCTCGTAGTCCGGCGATGCGGCATGCCTCGACCGATTCACGGAAGAACTCGGGGAGGGTTGCCGCTGCCGATCCGGGCGTGAAAACAACCGGAGGCGATCCGGCCGCGAGAAATTCTTCGACCGAAGCGGGGACCTTGTAAATGTCGCTGGCGTCGTAAAGAACGAACCCTGGCTGGTGCGTGTTCGGCGGCCAGTCGGGCTGCGGAGGCGCAAACCAATCTGGAAACAGGCAGAGAACCAGCTGGGGCGAATGTGCATAGCTGTCCAAAACACGGTACACGGGGCCGAGCGTCAGTTTAGCGCGAAATCGATTGAGGTCTGGAACGATGAACCTGTCGATCGCCAGGGTGTCGAGCAGCCAGAACATCGATCGCTTGATGGCAGACGGCAGGGTGGGGCCCATGGGGATCGGGCCGTATTTGCCGGAGTCAACCAGGCTTCGGATGATGGTAGGTTGGAGATGGACGGTCGCAAGGGGTGTCCCGAGTTTCTCCTGTGCGATGCGCGCACCGAAGCAAACCCCCGAGGCTGCCAAGATCGTGCCGGGGCCCGCACATCTTTCGATGATTTCGTAGAGCCGGGAAATATTCGGAACGATCACGCGCTCGGCGACGCACTGATATCCCCAGTTCGGATGCCAAAGACGCGGATCGGAAATAATCTCGCGCGCTTCAGCAGCGCTGCCCAGCTGAATGAAATCCAGACCCGCGGAGCGGACCGAATCGCCAAAGATTTCATTGGTAATGATGGTTGCGCCATGGCCGCGCTTCTTAAGAGCCAGTCCAAGCGAAACCATCGGATGCACGTCACCGGCGCTGCCGAGGGTTGCCAGGAGGATATTGTAGCGGGCCGACGTTTTTTGCTCTGCCATGGTGATCGGAGGATGTGAACCCATTTGCGGGTGATTTCTAGCGTCGTTTCGGCTGCAGGCCGAGAACGGCCATAATCTTTTGCAAATCCTTCCAAACGTCACTTTTAGCGCCGGGATTCCGAAGCAAGTAGGCTGGGTGGTAAGTTGCGATCAACCTCGCTCCGCGATAATCGAACCATTCGCCGCGGTAACGGGAGATGCCCTGGGTCGTGTTCAACAGGGTCTGGGCCGAACAGGCGCCGAGACAGCAGACGACTTTGGGTTTGATCGCAGCAAGCTGGCGAATCAGATAGGGCGAGCACGTTGCGATTTCGTCTTTTTCCGGCAAGCGATTTTCCGGTGGGCGGCATTTCACGACGTTGCAAATGTAGACCTCCGACCTGCGGAGGCCCATCGCCTCGATCATTTGCGTAAGCAGTTTTCCAGCACGGCCGACAAATGGCTCGCCCTGTAGGTCTTCATCGTGGCCAGGCCCTTCCCCCACGAATACCAGCTCTGCGGTGGGGCTCCCGACGCCGAAAACGATGTTCTTGCGGGACTGATGCAACTTGCAGCGCGTGCAAGCAGGGCCAATGTCGGCGCGGATTCGTTCGAGCGAATCGTTGTCGACGCGTTCTTCAAAAAGCGATGTGCCCGCCAGCGATGGAAGGAATGTCGACGTAGCGGCGGGCCTTGAAGCAGGAGGCATCACCGGCGTGCGGGATGCCGCCCCGGCGCCGGTTGACTGGGATGAAACCTCGGGCGCGAAGCTCCTTGTCTCAGCCGCAGTTGTCACGCTCGGTGAATCCGGGGACCGGACCGATTCGGGCGCTGCTTGGGGAACGCGGTGGAGATAAAAGGGGCCCAGGCCGAGCTCGTCGGCGTAGCGCAGCCACGCTTCGAGCTGGGCACGGCGGGATGGCTCCATTGCATCTTCTCGCTTACATCTGCGGCTTGACCAATGCTTGGTAGACGGTGGGACGGGTGAGCTGTTCAACGTTGGGCTGCTTCGGGCCGATCAGATGCTGCGTCATGCCCACAAAAACCAGATCGTTGGCAGGATCGTCCCAGAACCACGTGTCAGCCGCTCCGAGCCAGAAAAACGTGCCCTTGCCCACGATTTCATTGGCTAGAGGCGGGTCCCAGAGCACCGCACAATCATACCCCCAGCCCATCCCGGGGCGCATCACCTCTGGGCCAATCGAAAACTCGCCGGTCATCAGATGGGAGGCGAGATGATTCGAGGTCATCAGGTGGACCGTCGCAGGCGCCAGGATGCGCACGCCGTCCAGCGCGCCGCCTTCAAGAAGCATCTCGGCAAACCGCAGGTAATCCTGTGCGGTGGATACCATCCCCCCACCGCCAGAGGGCATGGTCGGTGCTTTGGAGTAATCGCCTGCCAGCCCGCCGACTGGTTGCGGAGCCAGCTCCCCTTTTTCATTCTCGCCATACAGCGCAGCAAGTCGGCTCCGCTTATCGGGAGGCACAAAAAATCCCGTGTCATTCATGGCGAGCGGAGCAAAGATATGGTCACGCATGAAATCTGGGAGAGTCTGGCCCGACAATTTCTCAATGATGTAACCTTGAATATCCATCGACACGCTGTAAACCCAACGAGTGCCAGGCTGGTACAGCAACGGGATGTTCTTCAGCTTGTCGATCATCTCCTGAAGGGACTTCGACTCCATCACGCCCTGGCTTTGGTACATTTTGTCGACGGGACTATTGCCAAAGACGCCGTAGGTGAACCCAGCGGTGTGGGTGAGCAGTTCTTCGAGCGTGGGAGGATGAACGGGATCCTCGAGAAGCATCGTGCCGCTCGCATCCACCCCCTTGAAGACCTTTAGGTGTGCGAACTCCGGGATGTAGTGTGCGATCGGATCGCTGGGTCGCCACTTGCCCTCTTCGTAGAGAATCATCATGGCTACGCCGGTGACCGGCTTAGTCATGGAGAAAATGCGAAAGATGGTGTCCTTGGTCATGGGAGCGTCACTGGCAAGGTCCTTCTTCCCGTAGGCCTCAAAATCGACAATCTTTCCGTGGCGGGCCAGCAACGTCACCACGCCAGCAAGTCGGTTCGAATCGACTTCATTCTGCATTTGGGCGTGCAGGCGCTGGAGGCGTTCGGAGGAAAAGCCGACGGACTCGGGCTGGCTGATGGCGGATGCGGATGTTTTCCGGCTCGCTTGCTGAGCGCTCGTTTTCGGTGTGAGAAAAAGGAGCAAACTGAGAGTCGAAAGCCAATAGTGATTCATTTTTCCCTTTCCCGTTGAATTCACCAAGGACGTAGACGGCTCAAAGCTCGGCCGACCTTGTAACCCAGCCGTGTGAGCGTGTCAACCGACAGCGGGGAAAATCTACAATTTCTGCATTTCCAGGACGTGGTCGAGGATGCGGTTGGCGACTTCGAACTTGCTAAGTTTGGGCAGCGGGATTTCGCGGCCGTTGCGGAAGAACAGCGTTACGATGTTCGTGTCGGTGTCAAATCCAGCTCCTTGCTGGGTGACGTCGTTCGCGACGATGATGTCAGCCCGCTTGCGCGCGAGTTTGTCTCGGGCGTGGTCTCGCAAGCGCTCGGTTTCCGCCGCGAAGCCGACCAGAATACGCGAGCCCTTTTGCCGGCCCAATTCCGCGAGAATGTCCGGGGTGGGTTCGAGCTCGAGAACTAGTCGGGTGTCACCCCGCTTGACTTTTTGGGTGTGCGGCGCTGTAGGCCGATAGTCGGATACGGCGGCTGCCATGATGATCACCTTGGCATCGGAGCCGCGCTCGCGCACGGCATCGCGCATCTGTTCGGTGGTGTGCACCGGCACCCAATCGGCGCCTTCAGGAACCGCAAGATCGGTTGGGCCGCTGACCAAAATCACATGTGCGCCGCGACGCACGGCGGCTTCTGCCAGCGCATACCCCATTTTGCCCGAAGAGCGGTTCGTCAAGAAACGCACAGGATCAATATCTTCGCGCGTGGGACCCGCCGTGATGAGAACGGTTTGGTCGTCCAAGTCATGCCGGAGCCCCAGCACCGCGCAGACTTTTTCGACGATGGCTTCGGTCGCGGCGAGGCGACCGGCTCCTATCATTCCGCAGGCCAGATAGCCTTCGGCCGGATCGACGATATGGATGCCACGAGCGCGAAGCCTTTTGAGATTTTCTTCGGTTGCGGGATGTTCCCACATGTTGACGTTCATCGCAGGAGCGACGATCACAGGAGCCTTGGTTGCCAGATAGAGCGTGGTGAGGAAGTCGTCAGCGATGCCATGGGCGAGATGAGCGAGGATATCGGCTGTCGCCGGGGCGATAAGGAGAAGATCGATGCGCTGGGCGACCGCCACGTGTTCAATGGCGCTTTCGACGTTGGCAGGCGAACCGTCGTCTGCGCCGAACATCTCCGTAATCACTTTCTTGCCGGTGAGCGCTGCGAAAGTGAGCGGGGTGATGAACTGTTGCGCGGAGCGGGTCATGACGACCTGCACGTCGAGCTTTTCCTGCTGCAGGCGCCGAACCAGTTCCGCCGCTTTATAGGCAGCCACTCCGCCGGTGACGCCAAGAACGATTTTCATGAAAATATCCGGGCGATCTATTTGCGGCGCTTCCCGTCGGCATCATCAGATACCTCAGGAAGATCGGGCACCTCGTATTCGAGCAACCCCTGTTGCAATTCCTCTTCGGCGATGCGCGTGGTCTTCCGCGCCTTCGGATTATCCACCAGCGGACGGGCGCCAATCATCAACTGCCGGGCGCGGCGCGAGACGACAACCACGTAGGCAAACTGGCTATCTGGCGCTTGTTTCTGAACGGGCATAAGAAAGTCAGCCTCCAAAAGACTTTAGGATTTCGTGAATCCGTCGTTCCTCGTGCTCTATGCGGCAGCGCGAGCCCAGGGCAACCGCCTGTACCTCGCGGCCTGCGCGCTCAAGGTCGTCGTTAATGACAACGAAGTCGTAAGCGCGGTAATTCAAGATCTCCTGCCTGGCGCATTCCAGCCGCCGGTGAATTTCATCTTCGGAATCCTGGCCGCGCTCGCGGATGCGGCGCTCGAGATCCTCGCGCGAGGGCGGCAGAACAAAAATGGCCACAGCGTCAGGCAGCTTCCTTTTGGCCTGGAGCGCACCCTGCACATCGATCTCGAGGACGAGATCTTTGTGCTCGATGCGCGCCGCGTCAAGCGACCTTAGCGGCGTCCCATACCAATTTTTCCCGAAGACCTGTGCGTATTCGAGGAATTCACCCCGCGCTACCATCCCCTGAAACTCAGCTTCACTCACGAAATTGTACCATTTGCCGGCGGCTTCCGTCTTGCGCGGCGGCCGAGTCGTGCACGAAACCGACAGCATCAGCCCCGGCAGCTCTAACATTTTCTGCACCAGGGTGGATTTTCCCGATCCGGAGGGTCCGGAAACAATCAGGACCAGTGGCTCCGCGAGGCTCATTCGATGTTCTGCACCTGTTCACGAAGCTTCTCAATTTCGGATTTAATCTCAAGGCCCAACGTCGTAATCTCCAGTCCCTCTGCCTCGTGCCCCGGAGTTTTCGAAAGCATTGTATTGGCCTCGCGCTGCATTTCCTGCAGCAGGAAATCGAGCTTCTTTCCGGCGTCCAGCGCCGTCGACAGCACGGACTCGAACTGGCGCACGTGGCTGGCCAGCCGCGTGAGCTCTTCGGAAATGTCGCTCCGTTCCGCAACCATGGCGGCTTCTTGCGTGATGCGCACCGGATCGAGCTGTGTTTCAGCCAGGAGCTCTTGGAGGCGTGTCTCCAAACGCTTTGCGAAAGCGGGGCCCGCGCGCTCGGCGAGCGGATGCACACGAGCCACCAGGTCTGTGATACGTGCCAGGCGGCCAAGCATTTCCCGCCGGAGCGCATCCCCTTCGTGCCCCCGCATGCGGTCGAGTTTGTCGAGGGCCTCGCCAAGGCAGCCGGTCAGAATATCGTCAAGCTTATCCAACTCCCCATCGAGCGTCGTGGCGGGCAAGGCAATGACGCCGGGCAGGCGCAACACCGACGTCAGGTCAGCCTCGGCCTGAATGCCGAACTGCTTTCTGAGCCCGTTGAGGGCCTGGATGTACGCGGCGGCCACCTGTTCGTTGATGACAAAAGCGGCGGGCCCGGCTGGTTCATAACGCAGCGTAACGTCCAAGTGCCCGCGTCGAACGCGCTCGCGAACGACGTGCCGAATGCGGGGCTCGAGGGGCTCAAAGCCTTCTGGGACGCGCACGTGCAGGTCGAGAAAACGGTGATTCACGCTGCGCACCGAGACGCGCATGCTAAAGCCATGCTCGACGCGCTCCGCCTGGGCGTAGCCGGTCATCGACTTCAAGCTTTTCGTGGCAAGTTTGGCGGACTCCACCGAGGATGGTAGGCCGGACATGGTCACTCCGGGCCAGCCGCGCGCGAAACCGGCTCGACATCGCGAAATTGCATGTCATACAGGCGCGCGTAGAGCCCGTTTCGCAGCACCAGTTCTTCATGCGTGCCACGCTCCCGAATGGTTCCGTCTTCGAGAACGGCGATCAGGTCAGCGCGGCGAACGGTCGAGAGTCGGTGCGCGATCACAAAGACAGTTCGCCCGCTCATAAGGTTGTTCAGTGCTCCTTGCACGAGCAACTCAGATTCGGAATCCAGCTCCGAGGTGGCCTCGTCAAGGATCAGGATCGGTGCGTCTTTCAGAAGAGCACGAGCAATGGCCAGACGCTGGCGCTGCCCCCCCGAGAGGCGCTGGCCACGATCACCGATCACCGTGTCGTACCGGCGGGGCATCTGCATGATGAAATCGTGGGCTAAGGCAGCTTGTGCGGCGGCAACGATTTTCTCCTGCGACAGGCTGGGTCGACCGTAGCAGAGATTATTGCGGATCGTGTCATTGAATAGGATGGTCTCCTGCGTGACGATGGCCATTTGCTCGCGAAGGGAACGCAGCGTAACGTCGCGCACGTCGTGGCGGTCGATGCGAACGGCCCCAGAGGTCACGCTGTGAAAGCGGGGTAGGAGGTTCACGAGCGTGGTTTTTCCCGCACCGCTCGAGCCGACGATGGCAACGACCGAACCGGCGGGAACATGGAGATCGATACCTTTCAGGATGAGCGGGCCTCCCTCGTAGGCGAAGCTCGCGCGATCAAATTCAACCGACCCGGCCAGGCGAGACAATACCTTGGCACCTGGCGCCTCCATCAGTTCTCGCGGGAGATCCACATACGAGAAGACCTGCTGGGAGGTTCCCGCTGCTTGCAGAAAGAGCTGATAGACATTGCCGAGGCGCTTGACCGGCTCGTAGGCCTTGAAAAGGGCGTAGGCGAACGAGACAAACAATCCTACCGTCATTCGGCCGGCTTTGATCTCGCCGCGAGCTGCCAAAAGCACCAGGGCCACCACGATGGCACCGAGGAGGTCCATCACCGGAGACGTGGCGGCGAAAGCCCGGATCCAACGCATGTTTTCTTGCTGGAGCTTGCGCGCCGATTCGCGGAATTTGCGAATCTCAAAATCCTCCATCCCGAACGCTTTCACCACGCGGTTTCCGGTGATGGTCTCTTGCAGAATGTGGCTCAGGTCGGCCAGACGCGAGCGACTCTTCTCCGAGGAGCGACGAATGCGCTGTCCGAACTTGCCGACCGGCCATACGACGACGGGAATGAGCACGGCGGACCCGAGGGCCATTCTCCAATTGATCACCAAAAGGACGCTTACGAAAGCGACCAGAGCGAATGCCTGACGAAACATCTCCGCCAGCCAATCCGAGAAGGCATTGCGCAGTTGCTCGATGTCGCTGATCACCGCGGACATCACGCGGCCGGCCGGGTTGTTTTGGAAAAAACCGATCGGCTGCTGGACCAGCTGCGCGTACACCTCGTTGCGAAGGTCTGTGATGGCAGAAAGTCCGACATGCTGGATCAGGATGCTTCCAATATATTCGGCCACCCCTTTTGCGAGCACGAGAAGCAATAGGGCAAAGGCAAATACTGTCCAAACGTTGTGAAAATGTTGAGGGACGAAGGAATGTAGATCAAGCACGCGATCTGTGAAGGGTATCTTGAACAGAACCAAGGCCTGGGCGGTCGAGTGCGGATTCAAAATGACGTCGAAGGCGGGACGAAACGCAAACGCCACCAGAAAATCTACTACTCCCATCACTGCGATCAGCAAAACTCCCAAAAACAGGCGTGGCACATAGGGGCGTAGATACCCCAACAGCCGCCGAATCTCGTTTCGCGCGGCTACCCGCGGACTGCCGTGCATCGTTTCGAGTGTCGACATCAGCCGACGAACGTTCGAGCTGCGATCGGCCCCGACAGCTGACCGGTCCGAGTAAATGCGTCTAGCCTATTCATCGAGCGCGCGTCTTGCAAGGCGTAATACCAACGGGCGTCGGATCGAAGAAACAGGGTCGGAACCATCAGGACACCGATTTATCGAGGTCGCGATGCACGACCTTGGCGGAGAATCCTTTGTGCTGAAGCCCGCGGCGAATCACTTCGGCCAAGGCCACCGAGCGATGGCGCCCACCGGTGCACCCGAGCGCGACCGTCAGATAGCTCTTGCCTTCGCGGATGTAGTGCGGAATCAGATACCCCAAAAGGCTTTCGACGCGGCGCAGAAACTCTCCGGTCTGGGGGAAAGAGCGAATGTAGCGTGCCACACGGGCGTCTTTGCCGCTATAAGGCCGCAGCGCTGGGACAAAGTGCGGGTTCGGCAGGAAGCGCACATCAAAAACCAGGTCAGCGTCGGCGGGTATGCCATAGCGGAAGCCAAAGCTCACGACGGAGACGAGCAGCGGTCGCCGACCGGTTTTTTCGAAACGTTCAATGACGAGCTGGCGGAGTTCGTGCACATTCAACTTCGTCGTGTCGATCACCACGTCCGCCAGCCGGCGGATAGGGGCCATGCGTCGCCGCTCTTCGCGAATCCCCTCGAGAATGGAGGTTTGGGAGCCGAGCGGATGCGGGCGGCGCGTTTCGCTGAAACGACGCTGCAACGCCGCGTCACTTGCTTCGATGAAGACCAGCGTGGCAGGGTGCTTGCTCTTGAGACTGCGATACATGGCGGGCAGCTCTTCGATGCGCTCGCCCTCGCGGGCATCCACCAGCAGGGCCGCCCGGGAGATTTCGCCGCGACCCTCGGCATAGAGCTCAGTGAAAGTCGGAATCAGCGCGACAGGAAGATTATCGACACAATAAAAGCCGAGATCCTCGAAGGTATTCAGAACAGAACCTTTTCCAGAGCCGGAAAGGCCCGTGAGGATGACCAGTTGGTGGGAGTTGCTCTTAGTGTCCGAGCGCGCCACGGCAGCGCATCAGGCTTTCACCCGGCGGCGATGCGTGCTCGGGATGCGGAGATCTTCGCGGTACTTCGCCACGGTGCGGCGCGTCACGTGGATGCCTTCCTCACTGAGTTTCTTGGTGATCTGCTCGTCGGTAAGCGGGTGGGTCGCGTCTTCCTCTTCAATCATTTGTTTGACGCGCCTCTTCAGAGACAGCAGAGACATCTCGGCACCTTGCGGTCCGTTGACGGATTCAGAAAAGAAGCTACGCAGTTCCAGCACTCCCTGCGGTGTGTGCACGTACTTGTTGGCCACGGCGCGGCTGACCGTCGACGGGTGCACCCCCACTTCCTCGGCCACCTCTTTGATCATCATGGGCTTCAGCTGATCGGGACCGTAGTCGAGGAAGTCTTTCTGGCGCCGCAGAATCGATTGGCAGACGCGCAGAATCGTGTGTTTGCGCTGCTCGATGTTTTTCATCAACTGGATTGCAGCGGTGAACCGCTCTTTGACGTAGTTCCGGACATCGCGATCGGCGGCATCGCGTGCCAGAAGGCGGCGGTAGGTGGGGCTCAGCCGAAGCTGCGGGACATCGTCATCGTTCATGAACACTTGCCATTCGCCGTCTTCCTTGCGGAACTGGACATCTGGCTCGACCAGGCGCGGCTCGGTCTTGTTGTAGCGCAGGCCTGGCTTCGGATCGAGGCGCTTGATCACATCCACGGCGCGTTTCACAAGCTCCACAGGGCGGTTGAGCGCTCGCGCGACCTCTTTCAACTGGTTGTTTTGCAGAAGTTTGAGATGATCGGTGATGATCTGCCGCGCCAGAGTGTTTTGCGGGTCAAGCAATTTGATCTGGAGAAGTAGGCACTCGGGTAGATCCCGCGCACCGACTCCTGGCGGATCGAACTCCTGCACCATCGCCAGGGCCTCTTCCACATCGTCCATCGAATAATTTCCGGACTGAGCGATTTCATCGAGCGTGGCTGTTAGGTACCCGTTCTCGTCGAGGTTGCCGATGATGGCTTCGGCAACCTTTCGAACTGTCTCGGTACAGATGCTGACACTCAGTTGCCATGCTAGGTGGTCGGTCAAACTCGCCGGCGAAGAAAGAAACTTATCAAACGAGGGTCTTTCAATTTCCTCGCGTTCGCCGCCGGCGGCACGCTCAGCCCCCGTATCCAAGTATTGCGTGAAGAACGAACCGAAATCGAATTCATCAAAGGGATTGGGCGCTTCCGTTTCGGGCACCTTTTCCGTTTCCTTCTTCAGAAACGCCTCGTCGGCGTAGCTATCGACGCCGACGCCGTCGTCCGCTACTTCCTCTAGAACGGGATTCGCCATAATCTCCTGGTTGATCATCTCGCACAGTTCCAGGCGATTCAGCGCCAGGACGCTGACCATCTGGACCAATCCCGGCGTCAAAATCTGCTTCTGAGCCAGCCGCAGGTGCAATTTGGGCGCAAGCCAGTTCATAGGTCAGTTGAGGCGAAACCCTTCTCCCAAGTAAATGCGACGAACGTCGACATTGGCCGACAATTCAGCGGGCTTGCCCGCAGCGAGGATCTTACCTTCGCTGATGATGTAAGCGCGATTTGTAACTGCCAGTGTATCACGCACGTTATGGTCAGTGACGAGCACGCCGATTCCCGACTCGCTTAAGTCGGCCACGATCTTCTGGATATCGACGACGGTGAGGGGGTCGATCCCGGCGAAGGGCTCGTCCAGAAGTATAAAGGACGGCGACAGCACGAGGGACCGAGCAATTTCCAAACGTCTGCGCTCACCGCCTGAAAGTACATGGGCCTGGCTGTAACGTACTCCCTCAAGTCCCATTTGCGCCAGGAGTTCCTCGACTCGTTCGCGCCGCTGCTCCGGCGTGATCGATAGGGTTTCCAGAACGGCCACCAAATTCTCTTCGACCGTCAGCTTTCGAAAAACGGAAGGTTCCTGGGGGAGGTAGCTGATGCCGCTGCGGGCCCGCTGATACATAGGGAGGTCGGTGATATCTTCGCCATCCAGCAGAACGCGCCCGTAATCGGGACGCGCGAGGCCAACCAGAATGTAAAACGTCGTGGTCTTTCCTGCACCGTTCGGCCCGAGCAACCCAACCACTTCGCCTTGTCGAATCTCTAAGCTAACGTCGTCAACAACCTTGCGACCGCGATACGACTTTCTGAGGTCGGCTCCTTGGAGCTTCAGCATGCCGGTTCATTTCTCAACCCGGTGCTTCGTAACAGTGCGTAAACCTTGGTCTGAATCAACCAAAATCGTATCATTCGCTACAAAGAAGGTCAACGAATGGCCCGTGGTTGTGTCGCTCGCGGCATTAGCTAAAGTGGGCTGGCCGCCGGAGAGAACGAATTTTCCGTCCGCGGCAGTGTATTCGGCCCGCTCGGCCGTGCCGCGACGATCACCCTCCCGCACGACCACGTTCCCTTGAGCCACGACGCGACTCAACTGCCGTGCCCCTTCTCCCGGTGCGGCTGAGCCTCCACCCCCCTTGGCCGCCGACAGCGGCTCGAGGAAAGCTTCGAGGGTGCGCGATTCCAACGAGCCCTGATCGGAGCTGGCAACGACCCCACCGTCCAGGTGCGCCCGCCCTTGATCATTCCAGTACGTGAGAGACGGTGCTGTGATCTTCCACACCGTCGGCTGGGAGCGAGAGGGGCCGGTGCCGGAGCCCGTCCCTGGGAGCGAGGCGAGCGGGCCGGAAGTCTGGGGAAACACTGCAACGACATGTCCTGTGGCCCCCAACTTCTTCTCATCACGCCAAATCTCAATCTGCTCACTGTCGAGAACCGAGTCCCCTTGCCACAACCGCGCGTGGCCGGTGTACAGGACATGGCCCGAACTGACAGAGCCGGCCAGTGTGTCGGCCGAAACGTGCGCGGCTCCTGAACCGAGCCCTACCGCGTCTGCTTCGGTCGAGGGGATGTAGGTGGAGATCACATCCCCCGTGGCGTGCAGCTGGCCGGAGTCTTGGTTGATGGTGATATTCGTTGCCGTTGTCCGACTCATCGAATCGGAGATCGCCGGCGAACCTTGCAGAGTGATGGTGTCTGTAGGGCGGGTGATGGTTGCGCGGGCGGCGTGGGCCTGGCGGTCCGCCTGTTGAAAGCGAACGTTCCCCGATTCCTGGACGTTTTCCCACTGACCGTGCGCATCAAACTTCGCAGTCATTTCCGCCGCCGAAACCGTTTGCGGAGCGCCTTGGCCGCTGACCCTTCGGACTTCGACTCCTGAGTGGCCGAGCAGCGTGTCCAGGTGCCCATTGGTTCCGATTTCTGCGACGAACTGCTTGGCGCGTAACGTCATCGTGTCTTTCAAGCCCTTCGACTCGATGCTTGCCGGCGCCAGCGTTTCCGCACTCTCGATCTGCTGATGTTCGAGCGATCCAGCCGGCGCCTTGCCCTGCGTAGGCGCCGCCAATGGGACTGTCGAGAACTTCAGGCGCATCGCCTCGGTTTTAAGGGTATGGGTATCGCTGTCTTGGTGTAGCTCCGCCGTGACGCCGCCGGTTGCTGTCATTTCTTTGATCAAATTGCGTGCCGGTATCATGGTGAGCTCAACGTGTCCTGCTGTGAAACGGTTGGTGCCGGCGACCGTCTGCCGGGTCCCGACGATGTTCCCATCGGCGAGGACACTCTCGATCCATCCCGCGTCGCTCAACAAGCCTTCGAGACGATCCGCCGTGATTACAATCTCTCCCCGGTTTTGGTTCGCCTTAATTTCTGGACGGCCCTCGGCGACCAGATGCCGTGCATGGTAATCCGCGTCCAACTCAATTAAAATTCTGCCCGCAGAGATTTTTCGGTCGCCCTCGTTCACAACCGCCGGACCCGCCAGCACCACGGTCCGATCCTTGCGCCGGATTTCCAAGCTGCTGCCCGAGGCAGTCACAGGCAAACCGTTGGTTTGGTCCGACGGCGCCATTTCAAATGCGACATCACGTTCCACACGCACGATTCCGTCCTCTGCGCTGTAAGAACCTCCCAGGCCGCGTCCCTGTCCGGTAGGAAACTTGAATTCGACGGCCGCCGGAGTTGAGGCTTCGCCGGTGTTGCGGTTAAACGACAGATTGCTCGTCTTCACTTCCAGGCTGTTTCCGGTGGGGGCGGCCTTCAGGCTGCCGCGGGGCTCGACGCTTTGAATGTCGATTTGCACTTTCCCCTCGCAGCGCACAGCGCCTGTATCGGGCTCATAGCTGCACTCCTCGGTGTGAATGTTGTCGTTGCGATTTCCCTCGCGGCCGTAGATCGTGATCCACACGTCGTTTAGCACGGCGCGATTCTGATCCTTGTACTGAGTGGCGTGAGAAGCGCGAATCGTGAAAATCGTGCGGTCCTGCTCGACCTTCGAGAAGGAGAACTGCGCCGACTGCTGTTCGACCGTCAGGGACAGCGCCTGGGGGGCCTTACGCCGTACGTGCGATTCGTGTAGGGCTCGATTGGCGTAGAGAGCTGCGACGGCCATGACAATCAGGCCGGCAGCAATGGCCGACCAGCGCGCATAGCGGGCTGCTTGACGATTGCGCAAGGACGAGTCTCCTTATTCACTCAAGGAAAAAGTATAGAGGAAGCGGTGGAGTTGAACCAAGCCTCGAAGCACGGCTCGGGAGGTATTCGGGCAGCCGTCAGCGCTAGGGAAGGACTCCGGCGCCGGCTGCAGCCACGCTGTCGCGAGTCGTATTCTTGACCAAATACATCGCCTCGTCGGCCAGATGGAGGAGCTCGGCCTTGGTGCGCGAGTCGGTGGGATAAGAGGCCACGCCGACGCTGGCCGTGACCCGCACGTTCAGCTGTGCCTCTTTCAGCCAGAGCGTCTCGCGAATCAGCCGGTGCAGGCGGTGGGCAACGCCGACCGCGTTCTCTTTCGAAGTCTGGGGCAACAGCACGACAAACTCATCGCCGCCGTAGCGGAACGCCAGGTCAATCAGCCGGCAGTTCGCCTTCACAGCCTCGCCGATCTCAGCAAGCAACTTCGATCCGATCAGATGTCCGTGGGTATCGTTTACCGTTTTGAAGTGATCGAGATCAATGAAGATGATGGAGAATTCGAACGAATACCGGTGCGAACGATAGATTTCCGTATCCAGCATGAAGTTCAAGTGCCGGGCGTTGTACAGGCTGGTGCAGTCATCGGTGATCGTCAGCTCATGAATTCGCTGGACGTGCCGGGCGTTTTCAATGGCGATGGCCGCGTAGTCGGCAAGGGCTTCCAGCAGGGCGAGGTCTCGCTGACTAAACCCTTCCGCACCGACGCAGTTGATCAGTTCAATCACGCCGAGGCACTGGTCCCGAAAACGTACCGGGACCGCGACGATGGAACGAGTTGCCACTTTTGTCTTCTCGTCCACTTGTCCGAAGAAGCGCGAGTCCTGGCTTGTATCGGGTACCACAACCGCTTCGCCGGATTGGGCCACCCAGCCGGCAAGTCCCTGCCCCACCTTGATCCGTATGTCCTTCAGCGCCTCAGCGCCCTTCCCCGTGGCGATCTGAAAAAAGAGCTCCTGCTTTTCCGGGTCCATCAGCAGGAGAGACCAGGTGTCGGGATGAAGCACCTCGTTGATCTTCTCCATGATGGTCCGCAGGACTTGGTCGAGTTGGAGCGAGGAAGTGAGAGCCTTGCCCAGTTCGTGGAAGACATTGACTTCGCCGCCTTCGGCCACGGTCGGCAAGGGCCCTGGCGCGCGGCGGCGCTCTACGCCGGCAAACGATTGTGCGTCGGTGGCCCGGCGCATCCGATCTCCGTGCAGCAAAGGGGCGTCTTGAGAATCAGGGCGCAATGACTGGATTATAGTGAACGGTTTTCACTTGCCGCAACGGACATTCCGGCCCGATTGCCGAAAGGCCAATGCCTCGGTGCTGCCCGGGCTGCAACGTCGATCTGGACGGACCCCCAAGTACCCGCTCTGTGGCCGGTCACAAGGGTACGCCAAGCAGGGAAGCCGGCCCCCCGGCCCCGTGGGTCCTGGGTGCAGCAGCCGCGTAGCGCAAAACGATCGGAAGATTGCTAACATTTGACACACCTGCAACCCGCGCCTATATTTTTGTTGGTCCCCGGCGGATGTCTTCAACACTTTTCGGTGAACACCTGAGGCGCGAGCGCGAAATGCGAGGCGTTTCGCTGGAAGAAATCGCAGCCGCTACCCGCATCAGTACCCGCTTTCTGGAGGCCCTTGAGAACGAACAATGGGATCGCCTGCCCGGTGGAGCGTTCAATCGCGGGTTTATCCGGTCGATTGCGCGATTCCTTGGCATCGACGAAGATGGTTTGGTCGCCGAGTACGCCTACGAACGTAAGAGCCTCGACGATCCCCGCGTCGTCGCACGCCCAGAAAAGATCCCTCGGGCTTGGGGATCAGTTATGGCGATTGCGCTGCTCGGCGTGATGCTTATCGCCGGCGGATTCTGGGGATTCCGACATTTTGGCTCAACCATTGCTGCACGTCTCCATGCGCGATTGGCCGGCGCGGCTGCCGGAGCGCTGACAACACCGTCCTCACTGGTCGCACCGACCTCGGTGGGAGCCGCCGCTGTCACCGACCTGGCGCTCACGATTCAGGCCAGCAAGCCCGCGGACCTAACGGTCGCTGCCGACGGCCAAACGGTGTTTGCCGGAAGCTTGGGGCCAAGCGATGCGAAGCAGTTTGAAGCTCACGAGACATTTGAGATCGGCTCGAGCGATTCGACGGCTTTTGTGCTGACACTGAACGGTCACTCGATGCCTTGGACCGGCGTGCCGGGCGAGCCGGGAAAGATGAGATTGGCGCGGACCAATCTGCCAACGGCCGCGGAGGCATCTCATTAGCGCGGAACTGCTTGCGCAGGTACGTTCGGGCCACGCGCGCCCGGAGCAGAAGCTGGCAGTTTGCAGTGGCAGTATCCCGCTTAGCCCTGCCGATCGTGTGGAGTTACTGGCTGTGTTGGCTGTCGACGACGATCCCGCGATCTCCGAACGCGCTCAGAATGCTCTGCTCACGCAACCCGCCGAGAGTTTCCTGGCGGCCTGCCATCGTCCGGGTGCGGACGGTCGTCTGTTTGCCTACTGCGCCGACAATCTCGGTAGCCAGCCAGGTATGGCCGACGCTCTTGCGAAAAACGTGGCGTGTCCCACAGCCTGCGTGGCGCGCGTAGCACAGCATTTGACCGTGGAGGGCATTCAAGCGCTGCTCGACGATTTGGAACGCTTCGTTTCAGATCCCCAATTGGTCATCGCGGTGGCCGAGGCTGCGGCCGGCTCGAATGAGCAGCGCGAGTTGCTCGGAGACTTGCAAAAGGGCGCGATGGCTCAGAACGAGCTACAAGACGCGGCGGTCGACGCCGAACCGGATCCGGTGAAGCGCGAGACGCTGATGCAGCGTGTCGCGCATATGAATGTTGTCCAGCGCCTCACTCTGGCGCTCAAGGGTGACCGCACCGAGCGCATGCTTCTGATTCGCGACCGGAACAAGCTTGTGCAACGGTGCGTGCTGCAATCGCCGCGCCTGACCGACACCGAGGTCGAAGCCTTTGCCTCCATGACCAACCTGACCGGGGAAATCCTCCGGACCATTTCGCTCACGCGGATCTTTATGAAAAATTATGCCGTCGTCAGGAATCTGGTCAACAATCCCAAGACCCCACTCGATGTTTCCCTGCACCTGATGGCCCGGCTTACGGCGACGGATTTGGTGAAGCTCACGAACAACAAGAACGTCCCGGAAACGTTGCGATCGGCCGCCGTCAAGCTGAACCGCAAGCGGAAGTCGGGCGGTTCGGGAGACTCACACTAGCCAGGGCCGAGAGGCTTTCGAGGCGCACCCGGAATGGTTAGCGGTCGCTGAACCTTTGTTCCCGGAAGGGGTCTCCGTACATGTGATAGCCGTTTTCCTCCCAGAAGCCGGGCGCGTCGTGAGACATGAATTCGATGCCACGCACCCATTTGACACTTTTCCATGCATAGAGGTGCGGCACGACGAGTCGCACAGGATAGCCGTGATCGGGAGGCAGTGGCTCGCCATTGTGCTCGAGCGCAAACAGGGATGTGGGGCGCATCAGGTCATCGAGCGGCAGGTTGGAAGTGAAGTTGTTCTCGGCGTGGATCATCACGTATTTGGCTTCGGTCTTCACGACGGCTAGTTTCGCTACTTCGGTAAACGGCACGCCCTTCCAGCGTACATCGAAGCGGCTCCAACGCGTGACGCAATGCATATCGGACGTCATCTCGCGCATCGGCAGGTGCGTGAACTCCTGCCAACGCAGGCGGACCGACTTCTCCACCTGTCCGCTGATGCGGAAATCCCACGTCTCGGGATCAAACGGCGGCACGTTGCCGACATGCAGCACCGGCCATTTCAGCGTCGCAGACTGGCCGGGAGGCAGACGCCCGGCGTCGCGCATCGCGCGTTCGAGCTGCTTTCGTTCCGAAATTTGGCCGAAGACCATAGCGAACTTTGTGTCTTGCGCACCCTACGAAGCCGACCACACATTGTACAACGGTCCTTCTGGCACACGGGGTCTAGGCTGGAATTGGCTGTGCTATGATTGCCATTTTCAAATAGTTGGCAAAACCCCAGCAGGGAGAAGCCCGTAGTCATGTCAGCACGCCTGCTCAACGGCAACGCCATCCGCGACCAAATCTATCGAGAGCTCGAGACGGAAATCGCCACGCTCGCCGCGGAGGGAGTTCGCCCCGCTCTTGCGGCCGTGCGAGTAGGCGAGGACCCGGCATCGAAGTTGTACGTGAACAGCAAAATCGCGGCGTGTGAAAAGCTCGGGCTGGCGAGCTTTCCTATAACGCCGCCCGCCTCGACCACGACGGCAGAGTTGCTCGCCCTGGTGGGTGAACTGAACCTCCGCGACGATGTGGACGGCATTCTCGTGCAGATGCCTCTGCCCAAGCAGATCGATTCCAAACGAATTCTTGAAGCGGTCGATCCGACAAAAGATGTCGACGGCTTTCATCCGATCAACGTCGGGTATCTTGTTGCGGGATGTCCCGCACTGGTCGCCTGCACGCCCGCAGGCGTGATGGAAATTTTGCGACGTAGCGACATTCCACTGAAAGGCGCGAACGCTGTCGTGATCGGCCGCAGCGATATCGTCGGCAAGCCGATGGCGCTGCTTCTGATGCACGCCAACGCGACCGTCACGATCTGCCATTCCAAGAGCCAAGACCTGCCGGGAATCGCGCGCCGCGCCGACATCCTTGTCGCGGCGATCGGTAAAGCGGCCATGGTGACTCCGGATTATGTCAAGCCTGGCGCGGCCGTAATCGACGTGGGTCAGATCGTGGTGAAGGACGCCGCTGAAGCGGAGCGCATTTTTGCCAAGTTTCCGGCGAAGCTTGAATTGTTTCGCTCTAAGGGTTCGATTCTTGCGGGGGATGTTCACCCCGACGTCGTCGAGATCGCAGGCGCGTACACCCCGGTGCCCGGCGGCGTGGGCCCGTTGACGATCGCCATGCTGATGAGCAACACCGTGAAAGCGGCGCGGCTAAGGCGCAGCCGCCGCGCCCCCGCCGCCGCACTATCGCGGACCTGATGCTACGCATCGGCCTCACCGGTGGGATTGCCTCAGGAAAATCCACGGTGGCCGCCCTGCTGCGCGACCGGGATTATCCCGTGCTCGACGCCGATGTCCTCGCTCACGAACTTCTGGAACCCGGACAGGATGCCTACGATGAGGTCGTGAACGAATTTGGTGACGGCATTCTCACCGAAGGCAGGAGAGTCGATCGGCGAAAGTTGGGTGCGGTGGTCTTCGCCGATGCCGGAAAGCGTGAACGCCTGAATCAAATCATGCACCCGCGCATTCAGCAAATTGCCGCGCAGTGGTTCCAAGCCCTCGATCGGCCGGGAGGCCCTGACCTGGCGTTTGAAGACGCGGCGCTGATCCTCGAAGCGGGCGCGAAGGGCAGTTTCGATCGCGTCGTTGTCTGCTGGTGCCGCCCCGAGCAGCAAATCGCACGTCTCCGGGCGCGGGGATTGTTGCTCGAGGATGCGCAGCAGCGGATTCGGTCGCAAATGTCGATGGATGAGAAGCGCCGCTTGGCCGATGACGTTATCGACTGCTCGGTATCGATGGAGGATACCGAGAAACAGGTCGAGGAGTTCATCGCCAGATGGAAGCAGGTTGCGGCCAAGGCCAAGAACAGATAAGCCCGTGAGGGCAAAATGGCTCTTGCAACCACCTCGTTCGCAGTAGAATCTGTGCTAAACGAGGGCGTTTGGCAATGACTCGGGGGCAGACTGGGCGGCGCGCGATTCGGTTCCTAGCGCTTGGTGTGATCGTAGGTCTAATCGCCTATTGGGCCGGATCCCAATACGGGCAGCGTGTGGCAAGGACGGTGAGCGCGCTACCGGCACCCGCCAACGGCTACTCCGACGTCAGCCTCGATCCCATCGGGGCGGAAAACGTCCGCATTTACAAGCAAGCGTCGCCCGCCGTCGCCAATATCGTGACGCGCGCGGTACACTACGACCTCTTCTACGACCCTGTGGCTGTGGAAGGCGCCGGTTCCGGCTTCGTGATCGACACCGCGGGACATATTTTGACGAATTATCACGTGGTCGAAGGCGCGCAGACGATCGAGGTCACTCTGGGAGATCAGTCGCGCTTTAAAGCCAAATACATCGGAGCCGATATGCGTAACGACATTGCGCTGATACAAATCGAGCCGGGTAGCCACAAGTTGACGCCGCTGCCGCTCGGTGATTCGCGCAATCTGCTGGTGGGAGAGCGGGTGCTTGCGATCGGCAATCCCTTTGGTTTTCAAAGCACTCTCACAACGGGCGTCGTCAGCTCACTCGGCCGCACGGTACAACTCGGTGAGAACACCTTTATTGACGGAGCGATCCAGACCGACGCAGCGATCAATCGTGGTAACTCTGGCGGTCCGTTGCTCAATACGCACGGCGAGGTAATCGGCGTGAACAGCGCGATGTATACGCCCAACGGCACAGAAACGGGAATCACCGGAATCGGTTTCGCGATTCCGATCAACACAGCACGGCGCGTTGCCAACGACCTGATTACGCAAGGCAGGGTGCGGCGGGCTACGTTGGGCGTCGAAGGTCGCGCGATTTGGCCGGAACTGGCCGAGGCGCTGGGCATCCCGGTCACGCATGGGATTCTCATTGAGCGGGTTACCTCCGGGGGGCCGGCGGCACAGGCGGGAATCCGCGGCGGGACCCGCACAGTGCTTGCGGGCCTCCAGCAGCTGACGATTGGAGGCGACGTGCTCGTCGCCATTGACGGGAAAGACGTAACCAGCCCAACCGATCTCAATCTCTTGCTGAACCGCGATTTACCTGGCGATATCGTCACGCTAACGATTGTGCGGAATGGGAAAAAGATGGATGTGCGTGTGAAGTTGGGCCAGGGTTAGACGTCGCTCGAGTTGCGGCCGTGCGGGAGTGGCAGGTTTGTTCGCAGGCCCGGCTCGCGCCACTCATCGCGCACCCTGTTGCGCTCTTCTTCGGTCAATTCGAACCACGATTCGGCCAGATCGCGAACGCGCTCGAGCGCGAGCTGCATTTCCGCTTGCTTCTGTTTCATCGTGTCGCTGTCGGCTTCTGCCGGCACCCGAATCGGCGGCGCGACGAACATCACGGTGCGAGAAAACGGGTACGGCAAACAAAAAAGGTCCCATGTTTTCTTGAAGGTGTAGCCGCGCTCAACCCCAATGTGAAACGCGGAGATGGGTCGGCCCGTTCGTCGGGCAAGAATCACCGGACCTGGCTTGGCAACGTAACGCGGCCCTCGCGGGCCGTCGATCGTGAACCCGACGTGGCGACCTGCTTCGAGATGTTCGGCCATCGCAACCAATCCTTCGACGGCACCGCGCGTCGAGCTTCCCTGTGCCGTGCCGAAGCCGAGACGCTCGATCACGCGCCGTGTCCACTGGCCATCGAAGTTAACCGTGTTCAGGACGACGATGCCGCGATGGCGCCAAATCCACGCGGCCGGAAAAATGCAGCGGTGCCAGAATGCGCCAATGGCTGGCTCGCCCCCACGTGGAATCTGAATGGCGTTGTGCACCCCAATCACCTCCGTGCGCAGCGTGGGACCAATGAGCCGGATGACACCGGACACAACCCACGCGATCACAGGAATTTGCACCCGCCGCCAAAGCGAAAGAGGCGGCATCGGAATCGGTGGCTGTGTGTTTTCGGCTAGCACCGCACTCGAT